>Ga0102832_1000035_pt1 | contig 428868 bp, 417 predicted proteins | sample EBPBio282013_DNA_FD_88942 | JGI IMG/M metagenome (GOLD analysis project Ga0102832, IMG submission 88942) | Wastewater treatment Type I Accumulibacter community from EBPR Bioreactor in Madison, WI, USA - Reactor 2_5/28/2013_ DNA (Illumina Assembly) | ecosystem: Engineered > Bioreactor > EBPR >... | reverse complement strand
CAGCGCCTGGTGCGCATGCTGTGCGAGCACTGCAAGGCACCGGAGACGCCCGACCCCGCGTGGCTGCGCCGCACCGGCTTGCAGCGTTATGCAAGCCCCGGCGCGCCGATCTACCGCGCGGTGGGCTGCGCGCAGTGCCGCGGCAGCGGCTACCGCGGCCGGCTGGGCATCTACGAGCTGCTGGTGGTCGACGACGCGCTGCGCCGCGCCATCGCCGAAGGGGCCGACGCCGGCGCGCTGCAGGCGCTGGCGGTCAAGGGCGGCATGCTGTCGCTGCACGAGGACGGCCTGCGCCGCGTGGCCGCCGGGCTGACGACCATCGAGGAAGTGCTGCGCGCCACCCAGGACGCCGGCGATGCCTGAGTACGACTGGCGCGCCGTCGAAGCCGCCGGCGGCCGCATGACCAGCGGCCGGCTGGAAGCCACCAGCCAAGAGCAGGCGCTGCGCCAGTTGCAGCAGCGCGGCCTGGTGCCGGTGGCGGTGCAGCCGGCCGGCGCCGGCGCCAGCGCCGCGGCGCTGGCCGACGCGCCGACGGCACGCCGCGCGCCCTGGTGGAGCCGCAGCCGCGGTGTGACGCGCGCCGACGTGCTGGCCGCCACCCACGAGCTGGCGGTGATGCTGCGCGCCGGCCTGCCGCTCGCGTATGCCTTGCGCATCCTCGTCGAGATGAGCGCCAAGCCACCGGTGCAGGCCTTGCTGCAGCAGGTGCTGGACGACGTCAAGGGCGGCGCGCCGCTGAGCCGCGCGCTGGCCCGCCAGGGCGACGTGTTCGGCGACTTCTACGTGCAGATGGTGCGCGCCGGCGAGGCCGCGGGCCAGTTGCCGGCCACGCTGGAGCGGCTGGCCGAGCACCTGGCGCGCTCGGCCGCCTTGCGCGAAAGCGTGATCTCGGCGGCCACCTACCCGGCCATCCTGCTGGTGGTGGCGCTGCTGTCGCTGGTGGGGATGATCGGCTTCGTCGTGCCGCAGTTCGAGAAGCTGTTCGCCGACATGGGCGACGCCGTGCCGCTGCCCACGCGCATGGTGCTGGCCTTGAGCCACCACGCGCGCGACTGGGGGCTGGTCTGGATTGGCGTGCTGCTGCTGCTGGCCGTGGCCTTTGTCGCCTGGCGGCGCACGCCGGCCGGCCAGGTGCGCTGGCAGGCGCTGCTGCTGCGGCTGCCGCTGCTGGGGCGGCTGCTGCACGGCTTCCAGCTCGGGCTGTTCGCGCGCACGCTGGGCACGCTGGCCACCAGCGGCGTGCCGCTGCTGTCGTCGCTGGACATCGCGGTCGACACGGTCTCCAGCCAGCCGGTGCGGCAGGCGCTGCGCGGCATGGTGATGCCGGTGAAATCGGGCACGCGCCTCGCGCAGGCGATGGCCGACACCAGGCAGTTCGAGCCGCTGGCCGTCAACCTGGTGCGCGTGGGCGAGGAGACCGGCCGCCTGGGCCCGCTGCTGCTGGAGCTGGCGCGCATCGCCGACCAGCGCGTGGAGACGGGCTTGAAGCGCATGCTGGCGCTGCTGGAGCCGCTGCTCATCGTCGTGCTGGGCGTGTTGATCGCCGGCATCATCGTCTCCATCCTGCTGGGCATCCTGTCGGTCAACGAGATCGCGGCATAATCCGCAGCCCTTTTTCCCGGCCGCCGTTCGGCAGGCCTCAAGCGCTTTGTCTTCCACCGTTTTCGCCCCCACCGCCCGTTCGCGCCGCGCGGGTTTCACGCTGATCGAACTGCTGGTGGTGCTGGCCATCCTGGCGCTGCTGGCCGGGCTGGTGGGGCCGCGCGTGCTCAGCCAGCTGGGCGGCGCCAAGTCCAAGACGGCGCAGGTGCAGATCGCCGACCTCGACAAGACGCTGGAGCTGTTCAAGCTCGACGTCGGCCGCTTCCCCAGCCCCGAGGAAGGCCTGCAGGCGCTGGTGGCGAAGCCGGCCAGCGTGGCCTCGGGCTGGAACGGGCCCTACCTCAAGGGCGGCGTGCCCAACGACCCCTGGGGCCGGGCCTACAAGTACGGGCTGAAGGCCGACGGCACGACCGAAATCATCTCCTTGGGTGCCGATGGAGCCCCGGGCGGCGACGGCGAGAACGCCGATCTGCGCAACACCCGCTGAGCCGCGGCCGCGCGGCGGCGGCGGCGCGCGCGGCTTCACGCTCATCGAACTGGTGGTGGCGCTGGCGCTGGCGGCGCTGATGGTGGCCCTGGTGCCGCCGGCGCTGGAGAAGCTGCGCGACGGCATGCACTACCGCGACACCGTGCGCGCCATCGTCACTGGGCTGCGCGCGGCGCGCGAACAGGCGCTGACGCAAGGCCGCGAGGTGCGCTACCTGGTCGACCTGGCCGGCCGGCGCTTCGGCCTCGATGCCGGCCCCGACGCCACGCTGCACCCGCTGCCGCTGCCGCTGCAACTGCGCCTGATCGTGGCCGGCATCGAGTGGCGGCCCGAGCAGGTGGGCGCGATCCGCTTCCTGCCGCAGGGCGGCGCCACCGGCGGCAGCGTGGACGTGCTGCGCGCCGACGGCAGCGGCGTGCGCATCACGGTGGATTGGCTGTCGGCCGCGGTGTCGCAGACCGCGATCGAGCGATGACGCGCCACCGGGCCCCGCGCGGCTTCTCGCTGCTGGAACTGCTGGTCGCGATGGCCGTGCTGGCGCTGTCGCTGACGCTGCTGTACCAGGTGGATGCCGGCGTGCTGCGCGGTTTGGGCGACCAGTCGCAGCAGGCGCGCGCCACCGTGCTGGCGCAGTCGCTGCTGGACGCGCGCGAGGCCGTGCCCGCCACCGGCTGGGCCGAGCAGGGCCAGGCCGCCGGCTTCGACTGGAGCGTGTCCAGCCGGCCGCTGCCGTTGCCGCCGGGGCTGGACTTGAAGACGCCGCTGCTGCACGAGGTGCGCATCGCGGTGCGCTGGCAGGGCCGCGCCGGGCCGCGGCAGATCGACCTCGGCACGCTGCTGCCGCAGGCCCTGCCGCAGGCCGGGGACAAGCTGCCGTGACGCGCGTGCAGGCGCCGGCGCGCCGGGCGGCCGGCCTGACGCTGGTGGAGGTGGTCGTCGCGCTGGCGGTGCTGTCGCTGGTGGTGCTGGCGCTGGGCGCCTCGCTGCGCGGCCTGGCGCAATCGGCGACCCGTGTCGACGATCGCGTCGAAGCCATCGACGAGCTGCGCGTCGGCGCGGCCTTTCTGCACGAGGTGTTCGAGCGCACGCTGCCGCTGCGCGTCGCCGAAGGCGGGCGGCGCTTGCTGTTCGACGGCCAGCCGCAGGCCGTGGCCTGGGCGGCGGTGATGCCGGCGCGCTTCGGCGCCGCCGGGCGCTTCGCCTTCCGCCTGGGCCTGGAGCCGGCCGACGACGGCAGCCAGTCGCTGGTGCTGCGCTATGCGCCGCTGGGCGTGCCGGCCGGTCGCTTTCCGGACTGGGCGCAGGCCGAGCACCGCGTGCTGGCCCGCCGCGTCGAGACGCTGAGCCTGGGCTACGGCGGCGAGGGCCTGGCCGCCGGCTGGCAGGCGCCGTGGACCGAGCTCGACCGCATGCCGCCGCGCCTGCGGCTCGACCTGAGCATCGCGGCCATGGACTGGCCGCCGCTGGTGCTGAGCGTGCGCACGCCGCTGCCGCCGGGCGGGCGCTTCACGGTCGGCGGCGGTGCGCAGCCATGACGCACGACGCCCAACGTTCGACGCGAGGCGTCACGCTGGTCATCGTGTTGTGGATGGTGGCGGCGCTGACCATCCTGGTCACCGGCCTCGTGGCCACGCAGCGCAGCGAACTGCGCCTGGCCGGCGTGGCGCGCGCGCAGGTGCTGGCCGCCGCCAGCGGGCAGGCGGCGGTGCAGCTGGCGCTGCAGCAACTCGCCGGCGTGGCGCCGCCGCCCGACCGCGTCAGCCGGCGTAGCGTCGCCGTCGACGGCCAGGCGATCGACGTGCTGCTGATGCCGCTGTCGGGCCTGGTCGACCTCAACAGCGCGCCGCCGGCGCTGCTGGCCGATGTCTTTCGCCTGGCCGGCGGGCTGGACGAGGCGGCCGCGCGCGGCCTCGCCGCCGCGGTGCAGGAACGCCGGCTGCGCCCGCCCATGGGCGAGCAGCCGGCGCGCTTCGAGCTGATCGAGGAACTCCTGTCGCTGCCGGGGGTCGACGCGGACCTGTTTGCTAAGATCGCGCCCCTCTTGACCACCGATTCCGCCGGCAGCGGCAAGGTCAATCCGCTCGCCGCTCCGCCCGAGGTCCTGTTCGTGCTGGCCCGTGGCGACGCCGTTCTGGCCCAGCGCATCGCCGATCAACGCGAAGCCGGCGCCATCGACACCACCCGACTCGAGGGCAACTACATCGATGCCACGGTCAGCAGCCGCTACCGAATCACCGCTCTCGTGCCCGAGCCCGGCGGCGCGCCGTGGGCCGTGCAGCGCGACGTCGACCTGCGCATGGCCGTGCCCGGTGGTCCGCCCTGGCGCACGCTGCGCGCCTCGGTGCGCCGCCTGCCGACGCCGTGAGCGCCGCGCATGACGGTGGCTGATTCGGCGGCGCCCGGCGGCTTCGAGGCGGCGGCGCTGGGCGCCTTGCTGCTGCAGCCCTGGCGCGACCTGCAGCGCCTGCCGGCCTTCGCCTGGCTGGCGCCGCAGCCGGCGGTGCGGCTGCTGCAGGCCGACGGCGCCTCGTCGCTGTGGATCGGCGAGCGCCGCCGCGCCGCCGCCGCCGAGCGCGAATGGCGGGCCGCGCCTTTCACGGCCGTCGAACTGCCGGCCGAGCAGGTGCTGGAAAGCCGCGTCACGCTGCCGCCGACGCTGGCCGCCACCGACCGCGACGATGCGCTGGCGCTGCAGGTGCGCATGGCCAGCCCTTTCGATCCGGCCGACTTGGTGTGGGGCGCGCGGCCTGGTGACGCGCCCGGCGAATGGGTGGCGCTGCTGGCCTCGCGCCGCGCCGTGCAAGCGCGGCTCGATGCGGTGGCGGCCGATGTCGGCCGCGGCGCCGCGCCCGAAGTGTGGGCCTTCGATGGCCAGGGCCGGCCGGTGGTGCTGCGCGGCTTCGGCGAAGCGGCACGCCAGCGGCGCAGCGGCCGTGGCCGCGGCCTGGCGTTGGCGCTGCTGCTGCTGGCCTTGCTGCTGCTGCTGGCGGCGGCGGTCACGCCGACGTTGCAACTTCGCTTCAAGGCGCAACAAGCCGAACAAGCTGAAGCCGAACTGCAGCAACGTCTGGCGCCGGTGCTGGCGCAGCGCGAGGCGCTGGCCAAGGCGCAGGCGCGCGTGGAGGCCTTGCGCGGGCTGATGGCCGAGCGCGTCGACCTGCTGTCGGTGCTGGACCTCGTGACTCAGGCCGTGCCCGACGACACCTGGCTGCAGCGCCTGCAACTGCAGGGCGCGCGCGTGACGATCAGCGGCCAGACGCCCAACACCGCGGCCCTGATGAACCGCCTGAGCAGCCAGCCCCAGGTGCGCGAGGTCAAGGCACCGGCGCCGGCGACGCGGGCGATGGGCGGCCGCGAGAACTTCACGATCGAGTTCAGCTTGGCGCCCGAGGCGCTGCGGCCCGTGGCGGTGGCGCCGGCGGGGGCGGTGGCGGCACCGACGGCAGTGCCTTCCGCGCCTGCGGCTGCGGCTGCGGCTTCTGCGCCTGCTGCTGCCGCAGCTTCTGCGCCTGCTGCCGCAGCTTCAGCGCCAGCGGCTGCCCCAGTTCCTGCGCCGGCTGCAGCCGCCTCGGCCGCGCCGCCTGCTGCGAGCGGAGCGCGCCGGTGACGCCCGAACGTGCCGGCCGTTGGGCCGCGGCCTTCTGGCTGTTGTTGATCGCCGCGCTGCTGGCGTTTGGCGTGCAGGCGGTGCTGGACCGGCACCGCTCGGCACAGCAGCGGCTGGAGACCGCCGAGCCGCGCTATGCCCGCCTGGCCGGACTGGCGGCCGATGGCGGCCGGCTGAAGGACGCCGCGGCGGCGGCCGGCCGCATCGTCGAGCGCCATGCCTACCCGTCGACCCGCGACGCCACGCAGGCCGGCAACGATGCCCAGCAGCGCGTGCGTGAAGTGTTCAGCAAGGGCGGGCTCGACGTCGTCAGCATTCAGGTGCTGCCGGCGCGCGTGCAGCAGCAGTTCGACCGCATCCCCATCAGCCTGCGTGCCGATGGCGAACTGGCCGCGATGCAGGCCACGCTGGCGGCGCTACCCAGCCTGAGCCCGAGCCTGTTCGTCGAAGGCTTCAGCTTCAGCGGCGCCAGCACCGGCGACAACGCGCCGGCGCGCGTGGTCGGCGAGCTGCAGCTCTTCGTGCTGCGGGTGCGGCCATGAGGGCGGTTTCGTGAGACGTTGGTCGCTGCTGCTGCTGGCGCTGCTGGTGCTGGGCCTGGCCGCCGCGCTGGCCTGGCTGTGGCTGCGACCCGACGGCCACGGTGCGGCGCTGCGCTGGCAGGCACCGCCACCGCTGCGGCCTTCGCTCGAAGCCGCTGCGCCCTTGGTCGTAGCAGACGTTGATCTCGGACGTTATGTCGCCACGCTCGACCGGCCGCTGTTCGTGCCGTCGCGGCGGCCGCCGCCGCCGCCACCACCACCGCCGTCGACGCCGGTGGTGGTCGACACCCCGCCCGATCTGCGCGTGCTGGGCCTGTACGGCCGGCGCGCCGAAGGCGAGGGCGCGGCGGGCAGCAGCGGCGGCATGATCGCCCGCGTCGACGGGCAGGTGAAGCGCGTGCGCATCGGCGAGGCCGTGGGCCGCTGGACGCTGAAGGCCTTGCGCCCCGGCGAGGCGGTGCTGGCGCTTGGCGACACCGAACAGGCGTATCCGCTTCGTCGGCCGGCGCCCGACGAGCCGCCGGCGACAGCAGACAATGCGAAGCCCGGCAGCGAGCCGGCGGCGCGGCCGGCTGGCGTCAACCCGCTGGTGCAGCGCCAGGTCGACGAGGCCCGGCAGAACATGCGGCGCGTCAATGCGCTGCGCGTGCGCAATGGCCTGCCTCCTTTGCCGGAACCCTGACCTGACCGTGATGCCCGATCTCCGAAAACGCCTTGCCACCCTGCTGGTCCTGCTGTTGCCACTGGCCGTGCCGGCGCAGCCGAGCGCCGTGCCGGCGCCCTCGGCCGCGGCTTCGTCGGCGTCGTCGACAGCCGATGGCGAGCCGCGGCTGATGAAGGGCAACGACCGCGTCTACGCCACGCCGGCCGCACCGCCAGCGCTGCAAGGCGCGCCGCTCGACCTGCGCTTCGAGGACACGCCGGTGCGCGAGGTGGTGCACGCCATCCTCGGCGACCTGCTCAAGCTCGACTACATGCTGCACCCGCCGGTCGATGGTCGCGTGACGCTGGTCACCTCGTCGCAGGTGACGCCCGACACCGCGGTCTTCCTGCTCGAATCGGCGCTGCAGGCCAACGGCCTGGTGATGGCGCGCGATGCGCGCGGCGTGTTCCATGTCGGCCGGCCCGATGCGCTGAAGTCCATCGTGCCCGGCATCCGGCAGGCCGCGGCCGGCGAGCCGCTGCCGCCGGGCTACGGCGCCATCATCGTGCCGCTGCGCTACATCGGCGCGGCCGAGATGGCGGCCATCCTGCGCCCCGTGGCGCCGCCCGAGGCCATTGTGCGCGTGGACAACGTGCGCAACCTGTTGGTGCTGGCCGGCAGCCGCGCCCAGGCCGAAGGCTGGCTGAGCCTGGTCTCGACCTTCGACGTCAACATGCTGGCCGGCATGTCGGTGGGCGTGTTCCCGCTCAAGTACGTGACCGTGCGCGACGTCGAGGCGGCGATGCAGCTCTTCACGCCGGCGGCCGCCGCGCCGCGCACCGGCACGCCGGCGCAGCAGCAGGCGGCGGCGGCCGCGGCCGCTGCCACCGCTGCCGAATCGCAGCCCTTGTTTGGCGCCTTGCGCGTGCTGCCGATCGAGCGGTTGAACAGCGTGATCGTCGTCACCTCGCGCGCTGCCTACCTCGACGAAGCGCGACGCTGGATCGAGCGGCTGGACCGGCCGGGCAGCAGCGCGTCGGAGCAGCGGCTGCACGTCTACCCGGTGCGCAACGGCTCGGCGCGTCACCTGGGCCAGGTGCTGGCCAACATCTTCGGCGGCGGCCAGCAGACCACGGCCACGGCGGCCACCGGCGTGGCGCCCGGGCTGGCCAGCGTCACCAGCAGCAGTGCCTTGCGCAGCACCGGTACGTCGGGCACGTCCGGCACGTCGAGCGGCGGGTTGACGGTCAACCCCCAGGCCACCAGCCAGACGGCCCGCGGCGGTACGTCGGGACAGACCGTTAGCGCGGTGCCTTTCGAGGGCAACCTGCGTGTCGTGGCCGACGAGTTGAACAACGCCATCCTGGTCTACGGCACCACGGCGCAGTTCGAGCGCATCGAGGACGCGCTGCGCCGCCTGGACCTGCCGCCCACTCAGGTGCTGATCGAAGCGAGCATCGTCGAGGTGACGCTGACCGACGAGACCAACTACGGCCTGCAGTGGACCTTCAGTGACCGGCGCGCCAGCGGCGGCACCGGCACCAGCGTGCTCAGCACGGCGGCCGGCGGCGTGCTGGGCGGGCCGCTGGCCGGCTTCTCGTACACCATCAAGAACTCGGTCGGCAACGTGCGTGCGGTGCTCAACGCGATGGCCGAGAAATCGCTGGTGCGCGTGCTGTCGTCGCCGTCGCTGATGGTGCTGGACAACCACACGGCGCAGATCGCCGTCGGCGACCAGGTGCCGGTGCAGACCAGCGAGACCATCAGCGCCGAGAGCACGACGCGGACGACGACCATCCAGTACAAGGACACCGGCGTCGCGCTGTCGGTCACGCCGTCGGTCGGTGCCGGCGACATGGTGACGATGGACATCAACCAGGCCGTCACCGACGTCGGCGCCGAAGATGCGGTGAGCGGCCAGCGGCGCTTCCTGCAACGCCAGATCGCCAGCAAGGTGGCGGTGCGCTCCGGCGAAGCGGTGGTGCTGGGCGGGCTGATCCGCGAGAACAACACCAATGGTTCAGCCGGCGTGCCGCTGCTCAGCGAGATCCCGGTGTTCGGCGCGCTGTTCGGCACCAAGTCGCGCAACCAGAACCGCACCGAACTGCTGGTGGTGATCACGCCGCGCGTCGCGCGTTCCGACGAGGACGCGCGCGCGATCAGCCGCGACCTGAAGGAGCGCCTGCGCGGCCTGGAGCCGCCGCGCGTGGAGCCGCCGCAGATGAACCCGGTGCCAGAATCGCTGTCGCCTGGCGGCCATGCCCCGCCGTGACATGCCCGGCTGCCTTGTGCCTGTTCGTGTGCTTATCCATCACCCGGAGATCGATGTCGAAGATGACTGCCCTTTCCTCTAGGCCTCTGCGTCGCCCGCTCGTCCGCCACGCGATGCTGCTGGGCCTGTTGTCGCTGCTGACGGCCTGCGCCGGTCTGGCGCCCGCCACCCGCGAAGACGCCGTGCGTGCCCGCGCGCAGGCGCGCTGGAACGCCATGCTGGCCGGCGACCAGCAACAGGCCTACCAGTTCCTCAGCCCGGGCAGCCGCGCCGTGATCAGCTTCGAAAAATTCCGCGCCCGCTTCGGCAACGTGGTCGCGTGGAAGTCGGCCGAGGTGTTCAAGGTGGTGTGCGAACAAGCCGATCGTTGCATCGCGACGATCAAAGTCACCTATCAGCCCGCGATGCCTCGCGGTAACATCGGTGTCACCGAGACCAGTGTCGACGAAACTTGGCTGCTGGAGGCGGGCCAGTGGTGGCTGCCGCAGACGCTTTGAAGCCCCATGCTCACCGTTCGTTTGTCTATAAATCAGGAGGACCCCGCCTATCGAGGTGAACAGGACAGACGTCTGTTGCGAAATCTCAACATGCAGGGCATTCGGGGTGCTTCCCGGATAGTGACCCCAAAACCCTGTGCTACATTGACGGGAGCGTGATTGCTTCCGTTGCGCTATTCAATATCTACCCCGGAGTCAACGTAATCATGAAGAGAACCCTTGTTGCCCAGTGCGCCGCGGCCGTGCTCACCGGAGCCGCCTTCGTCGGCGCGAACGCTGCCGTGGTCGGACCGGCTGGTGCGCCCGCGATCGACAATGTCACCGCCGCCGATCTCTTGTACGCCAACAAGGAGGGCATCGGCCACATCGTCGTCGTCCCCTACTACACGGCAGCCAGCGGCAACGATACGTACCTCAGCATCACCAACACCGACATGCGCAACGGCAAGGCGGTGAAGGTTCGCTTCCGCGGCGCGTCCAACTCCGACGACGTGTTCGACTTCACGCTGCTGATGTCGCCCGGTGATGTCTGGACCGGCACCGTCACGAAGGACGCGACCTCGGGCAAGGCCAAGCTGCTGACCAAGGACAAGAGCTGCACGATCCCCAACGCGATCGACGGTTCCACCTTCGTCACGGGTCGCCTGGCTTCGTACCAGTCGGTCGACGCGCAAGCCAAGGAAACGCTGGAAGGCTACGTTGAAATCCTCAACATGGCCGACATTTACCCTGGTGACGTCCCCGCCATCGGCGACGCGTTCACGGCGCGTCTGTTGCCGGCCACGGCTGATATCAACCCGCTGTACGACTCGATCAAGCACTCCGCCGGTGTGCCGAAGAACTGCGCCGAGTCCAACCCCGCCATCGCCGCGCTGGCGACCGTCCCGGTTTCGCGCAATACCGCGCCGGCTGGTACCGCTGCGGTGCAGATGGGTCTGGACGTCCCGACGGGTGGCCTGACTGCCACTTGGACCATCATCAATGTGCCGCTCGCCACTTCGTATGCTGGCCTGGGCGATGCCGTTGAGGCCTATGACACCGCGGTTTCGATGCCTGCCTACGGCAACATCGTGTTCTCGCCGCAGCTGTCGACGCCTGTCCCCTACGCCGAGGCGCAGACAATGACTGCCGATCCGTTGCTGCGTGGCGCGGTGGCGGACAGTGAGTCCGTCGTCGCTCCGGCTTTGCGCGGCGTCCCGCAACTCCCGACGACGGCCTCGAGCTATGTCGCCGCCGCGCTGTACGACTTCCCGGATCTGTCCACGCCGTACCTGAATGGCGATCTCGGTGCTTTGGCCGCGGGTGTTGCCACCAAGCGTCAAGCGTCGCGTCTGACGGATGCGTATGCGGTGAGTTCGGTGATGAACGAATTCGTTTCTGACGCGGGCCTGCTGGCCAAGACCGACTGGGTGTTCTCGTCGGCCTCCCGTCGCTACAACGTTGCGCGCAACTACGGCACGAGCGCCGCTACGGCGACGACGGTGTTCACTGACCTGGAGTTCAGCGACACGAACGCCTCCGTCGGCGGCGCCAGCAATCGCTACGCGAAGGCGAACACCACGGCCGAAGGCAACCTGATCTGCGTCACCGGCGTGGGTACGGCTGCTGGTCTGACGAGCCCGGTGCCGAACAACCGGAAGACGGCTGTCAACGCCGACCGCGAAGAAACCTTCGTCGGTTCGACCAGCCAGTTCGTGATCTCTCCGGGAACGCCGACCGCGCCGCTGACCATCTGCGGTGAAGTCAGCGTGCTGACCTTCAACAACGCCAGCGGTGGCGGTGCCCTGGGCGCGCAACTGACCAAGAAGGATCTGACGGGTACCAACGTCAACGGTTGGGCTCGTCTGTCGACGCCTGGCTTGGCCGGTACGGCTCCGGGTCCCGTCGCCCCGCAATTGGGTCTGCCGATCGTCGGCGGCTCGTTCATGCAGCTGACGAACGGCCAAGTTGCGGCCGGCGTGTCGGGCAACTACGGGATCACCTTCCCGCACCGCACGACGCGTTTCTGATCGGTTTTTTGGGGTAGCAATGGGGCGGGGCAACCCGCCCCTTTTTGCGTCCCAAGCCGACGCAAGGCCGCAGCCGGCGCAGTGCCGCCTGTGGCCCTTTTTGTTTTCTTCGGCCTGCCACCGAACCCCTGCCGAACCAAGCCGTCAAAGTCCGGCTTGTCCACTTTCTTCCGCTTGACCCATGGTGTCCATCCGCTCCCGCTCCCTCGCCGCCACCACCCTCGTCATGCTCGCGGCCCTCGCGCTGCCAGCCGCTGCACAATCCTCCGCGCCGCTGGTGACGGGTGAAAACGGCGCCATCGTCGTCACCCGTGCCGATATCGAAGCGGCCATGGAGCGCGTTCCCGAAGCTTCGCGTGCCGCCGTGATGGCGCGCATCGACAACCTGTCCCGCCAGGCCGAGCAGGTCTACATCCGCCGCGTACTCGCCGCGGATGCCTTGAAGTCCGGCCTCGACAAGAATCCCGAGGTCGCCGCCGCGCTGGCGCAAGCGCGGGAAAGAATCCTGTCCGACGCGCAGTTGGGCGCCATTCAGCAGAGCGTCAAGCTCAGCGATGAAACGCTGGCGGCGTACGCGAGAGACGTCTATCGCAGCAACCCGAAGCGCTTCGAAGCGCCGGCGCAGACGCGGGCCCGCCACATCCTGATCGGCCACAGCGCTGACGGCAAAGCCAAGGAGCGGGCCGCCGACCTGCTGGCCAAGATCAAGGGCGGGCTGCCGTTCGAAGACGCAGCCCGCAAGTTCTCAGGCGACTATGCCAGTGCCGCCAAGGGCGGTGATCTGGGCTGGTTCTCGGCCGGTACCATGGTCAAGCCTTTCGAGGATGCGGTGGGCAAGCTCACGAAGCCTGGCGAGATCGACCCCAACCTGGTCGAGACTCAGTTCGGCTTCCACATCATCCAACTGGTCAACCGTCGCGAGGCCGGGATCCAGCCGTTCGAGGACGTGCGCGAGACCTTGGAGAACGAAGTGCGCGCCAAGGCTCAGAACGAAGCGCGGCAGACCCGCGTCGAGGCCATCTCGCGCGGCGCCAAGGTCGATGTGCCGGGCCTGGAGGCGATGGCGGCCGAGTACGCCAAGAAGACCGCCGCCAAGCCCTGATCCGGGCCGACTGCGTGCGCCGCGAGCCGATGCGGCTGGACGTCGTGATCGTCGTCTATCGGCCGCGGCTGGCCGAGCTGCAGGCCGGGCTCGAAGCCATCGCGCAGGCCTGCACGCCGGGCTCGGTCGTCACCGTTCACCTCTGGCATAACGACGAAGGTCCACAGACCACGCCCGGGCTGGCCGCCGTGGTGGACCGGCTGCGCGCTGGCGGTGTTGCCGTTCGCATCGGCGGCGGCCGCGGCAACCTCGGCTTCGGCCGCGCGATCAATGCCGTGCTGCCGGACGTGGCCGCGTCGCATCTGCTGCTGCTCAACCAGGACGCCATTCCCGAGCCCGGCGCGCTGCAGCGCTTGTGGGACAGCGCCCGCGACGACGACGCGCAAGTCGCCGCTTGGGAGCTGCGCCAGATCCCGTACGAGCATCCCAAGGACTACGATCCGGCGACCGGCGACACCGGCTGGTGCAGCGGTGCCGCGGTCCTGCTGCGCACGCAGGCGCTGCGCGAGGTGCAGGGCTTCGAGCCGCGCTTCTTTATGTACTGCGAAGACGTGGACCTGTCGTGGCGTTTGCGCTGCCGCGGCTGGCGGCTGCGCTACCTGCCGCGCTGCGCGGTCGTGCACCGCACCTACAGCGAAGCCGGCGAAATGAAGCCGCTGGCCGCGCTGGGCGGCGCCTTCGCCAACCTGTGCCTGCGCACGCGTTTTGCCGGTCGCCGCCATGTGCTGGACGGACTGGGCCAGCTGTGGCGACAGGTCCGCGGCCCGCAGGCTTTTGCCGGCCACCGCCGTGGGCTGCTGCGGGCCGGGCTGAAGTTCGCGCGCCACTACCCCTACTTCCGCCGCACGCGCACCGCGGGGCCGGGCTTCGAGCCTTGCTTCAATGGTTGGGACTACGAACAGCGGCGCGAAGGTTCTTTCCATCCCTTCCAGTCGCAAGCCGAGCAAGTCCAGCCGCGGCCGCTGGTCAGCGTGCTGTTGCGGCCCGAGGGCAGCGACGACGATGTGCGGCACTGGCTGCGCGGCCTGGCGAACCAGACCCACCGGCCCTTGCAGACCGTGGTGGTCGACGACGGCAGCCGGCCCGCGCTGCGCGCGCTGTGCGAGCCTTGGCAGGCCGCGCTGGCGATCGAATGGGCCACGGTGCCGCCAGGCACGCCGCTGGCGGCGCTGGCCACCGACGTGGCACGTGGCGACTGGGTGCTGCTGGCCGAAGAGGCCCGCCACCGCCTGTACGCCGACCACGTGGAGGTGCTGCTGCAGACCGCCATCGACCGCCAGGCCGACGCCGCCTGCGGACTGGTCTGGCTGATCGACGCGCCGGCCAGTCGCGCGCACGAAGCGCATCGCCTGCATGCCGGGCGGCGGCTGTCGGCTGAGCCGCCGCCGGCGCGGCCTTCAAGGCTGGTCCGCCGCGCCGCCTTGGGCCATCCGGCGCCGGCGATCGCCGAGGCCGACAAGCTCACCGCGCTGCGCTACGCGGCCGACGACGCCAGCGCCTGAGCCACCGCGTCGCGATAAGGCCGCGCCGGGTCGCGCAGCACGTAGGCGCGCACCAGCGCTTCGTACTGCGGATGCAGCCGCCGCATCTGCGCCAGCGCCTGGGCCTGCAGCGCCTGCTGGCGGCTGCTGAAGCTCACGCCGCCGGCGTGCTGAACGAAGACGTCCAGCGCATGCAGGTGGCGCCAGCCGCGCGCGCTGGCGCGCAGGCAGAAGTCGTTCTCTTCGCCGTAGCCGGCGCCGAAGGCCTCGGCGTCGAAAGCGCCGGTCTCGTCCAGGCAGTCGCGGCGGATGTACATGCAAAAGCCCACCGCGGTCGGCACGTCGATCGTGCGCTCGGCATTCAGGCTCGCGAACAAGCGGTCCAGCGTGGCCGTGCTCTGGCCCGCGGGCAGCGCGTTGGCCTCGCAGAAGTTCGGGAACGAGCAGATGGTCGCGTTGTTCGAGAAAGGCGTGACGGTGCCGACGCGCGAGCCGCTGTCGGCGGCGTGGCGCAGGCGGTCGATCCAGCCGTCGGCCACCTCGGTGTCGCTGTTGAGCAGCAGCACGTCGCGGCGCCCGGCCAAGCGCATGCCCAGGTTCACCGTGCCGGTGAAGCCCAGGTTGCGGGCGTTGGTCAGCACGCTCACTTCGGGGTGCAGCGCGGCAAACTCGCGCAGCCAGCGGCCCACCGCGGCGCCGGGGCTGGCGTCGTCGATCACCGTCAGGTGCCAGGCGCTGCGGCAGCGGGCGGCCAGCACGCTGGCCAGGCAGGCTTGCAGGTGCGACAGGCCGCCGTAGACGGGGACGATCACCTCGACCACCGCCTCGCGCGGCAGCGCCGCCTGCACCGCCCGGTAGTCGGCCGAGAGCGGCCAGCCGCAGACGATGTCCAGCCGCCAGGGGCCGTGGCCTAACGCTTGATCGGCGTCGACCGGGAGGCGCAGGCTGGGGTCGTCGCCGGTCAGGCGCAGCACCAGCGCCCGGCCCTCGGCGTCGAGCTGGCCGAAGTCGACCTGCCGGCGGTCGGCGGTGCGGATGCGCTCGTCGGCGCCTTGGCCGGCCTGCCATTGCCAGACCGTGCGCCCCTCGCGGTCGCGCAGCGCGAGGGCCCGCAGGTGCACATAACCTGGTCGGTCGGCGGCATGCCAGCGCAGGCCGGCGGCCGGCATCGCCTGCGCCGGGATCTCGAACGACAGCGTCTGCGCCGGTTCGCCGACACGGCCCAGGCGGGCGATGCGCAGGGGCCGCTGTTCGGCGTCGACCGCTTCCAGCGTGCTGGCGAACACCGCCACGTGCACGGCGGGGTCGGCGGCCGGCACCGCGGCTTGTTGCGGATGCGCCGTGGCCGCGGCATCGGCCTGCCGCGCCGCGAACACGAGTTGGTACGCCGAGGCGTCGGGCTGTGCCAGCAGGTAACGCGCGACGGCCGGCGGCAAGCGGTCGAACGGCGTCCAGAACTCGGTGTAGTACCAGGTCAGGTCGATCGGCTCGACGCGTTCGACGCGCCAGCCCTGCGCGGCCAGCAGCCGCCCGAAGGAGCGCCGCGTGTAGAAGCGCAGGTGGGTGCGGTCGAGCAGGCCCTCGGGGCCGTACTTCCAGTCGCCGTGCATCAGCTCCAGCACCATGCCCGCATAAGCGACGTTAGGCACCGAGGCCAGCAGCCAGCCGTCGGCGCGCAGCAGGCCGTGGCAGGCCTGCAGCACGCGCTCGGGCTCGCGCAGGTGTTCCAGCACGTCGGCGCAGATCACGTAGTCGTAGGCCGCGCGCTCGAAGCGCTGCTCCCAGCCGGGCTGCTCCAGGTCCAGCAGTTCCAGGCGTTCGTAGCCGTCCTGCGCGGCCTCGCGCTCGGCGGGGCTCAACGTCACGCCGTCGACCCGGCACCCGCGCTGCTGCAGCAGCCGGCCCAGCGAGCCGCTGCCCGTGCCGAGGTCGAGCACGCGCGAGCCGGCGGCCACCAGCGCGGCCAGCACCGACAGCGACGAGCGCTGGGCCATGTCGATTTCGCGGCGGTAGACATGCTGCGCGGTCGACGTCGTGGCTGCCGCTGCCGTTACTGGTCGCCCGCCGGGCCAGCCGGCATAGAGCAGCGCGCATTCGCCGCGCGCCGTCTGCGCCGTCACCTGCACCCAGGGCTGGCGCTGGCCGGCCGGCAGCTCGCGCATGAACGACCAGCCGGGGTGCGACAGCCGCGCGTCGTCGAAGGCGTCGCGCACGTCCAGGCGCTGTTGGCCGGTCGGGCAATCGATGGTCGCGTCGTCGACGCGCAGTTGCACCGACGCCAGCGCGCCATCGTCGATCGATGCGGCCCAGCCGCGCACGACCAGGCGGCCGTGCTCGTCGATGCGGCGCTCGTCGGCCCAGCCCCAGGGGCCGCGGCGGAAGCCGGCCAGCACGGCCAGGTCACGTCGCGCGTTGGCCGGCACGACGTAGAGATCCTGCTCGTGCGCCAGCGCCTTGGGGATGCGGTGCAGCGCGGTCGGCCCGCCGGCGGCGCGCTGCACGGCGGCGCGCACGAAGGCTTCGCTGACGTAGGTGGTGCCGTAGGCGTCGGGGTCGAGGTCGGCGTTCTCGCTGTGGCCCTTGAACAGCAGGCCGCCGGCCGGCAGCCGCTCGCCCGGCGGCGCCAGCCGCTCGTCGTGCACGCTGAAGCACAGCACGCCGTCGGGCGTCAGCAGGCCCAGCAGGCGTTGCAGCCAACGGTGGAACAGGCCTTCGGGCAGGTGCGAGAACAGCGAGGCGACCCAGATGAAGTCGAAGCGCCGGCCCGGCTGGAAGGCTTCGGGCTGCATTGCCGAGGGCAGGGTCTGCACGCCGAACTCGGCGGCCACGAACTGCAGCGCCTCGTCCTGGATTTCCGAAGCGCTGATCGACAGCTCGCGCTCGCAGCAGCACAGGAAACGGATCAGCCGCCCGAAGCCGCAGGCGAAGTCCAGCACCTCGACGCGACCGTGCGCGGGCGGCAGCAACGCGTCGAGCACCTGCCGCGCCGCGTGGTACTGCTGCAGCGCGACGTTGAAGTACTGGCTCAAGGCGGCATTCGGGTCGCCGTGGTGGCGCAGCGAATGCAGCAGCATCTGGTCGGCCGGGTGGATGCGCGTGCTCAAAGGCCGGCCGCCGCCGTTGCGGCCGAGCTGCGGCCAATGCGTGTGCAGCAGGGCGCGAAAGCGCGGATCCTGGCTCAAGGCGTCGGACTGGGCTTGCAAGGCGGCGAGGCCTGGGTCTTCTGGATTCACGCAGCGGGATCGGACGGGTGGCGGGGCGGCGCCATTGTGCGCGTGGCGCACCGGCCGTCCGCGCCGCCGGCGCCCCAGGCCAGCGCCGACAGCAGCAGCAGCGGCAGCGCGAACTTGGCGTCGCGCAGCACCACGTTGAACAGGCCGGCCCAGCACAACGCGGTCAACAGCAGCAGCGCCGGCACGCCGGCCTTGCCGCGGCGCGCCACGCCGCGCGCCGCGCGCAGCACCAGCAGCAGCGCCGCGGCCCAGGCCACCAAACCGCCTTGCACCAGCAGCAGCAGATATTCGTTGTGCGGCGTGGTGTTGATCTCCAGTGCGGCGCTGCCGGCCACGCGCGGACGCCATTGGCTGACCCAGCTGCCGACGCCGTGGCCGGCGATGGGGTGCTCGGCGGCCATGCGCATCGTGACTTCGAACATGCGCGCACGCATGCCCCAGCTCGTGGTCACGTCGCCATCGGAGTGATAGGCCTGCAACTCGCCCAGGCCTTCGGCGAACCGCTGCTGCACCGTGGGCACCCAGTGCCAGGCGGCGACGGCCGCGACGGCGATCAGCATGAGCAGCAGCGCGCGCTGCCAGCCGCGGCGCAGATGCGCCAGGCTCAATGCCGCCAGCAGCACCGGCGCGGCCAGCATGCCGGTGCGGCGGTCCTGCAGCGCCAGGCCGACCAGGCACAGCCCCGCGGCGGCCACCCACCAGGCGCGGCGGTCGCGCTGCTGCATGCCCAGGTGCAGCGCCAGCGCCGCGCCCAGCGCCAGCTGCAGCGAGAACGCGATGCGCTGGTTGCCGCTGACGTCGACGAACGGCCGCCACGTCCAGCCGGCCGGCAGCGCGCCGGCGGCATTGAGCGTGACCAGCAAGGCCAGCAGGCACGACGCAACGACGAAGTGGCCGAGCGCGCGGCGGCCGGTGGCGGCGTGGCAGGCCAGGGCGATCGGCGCCACCCACAGCATCAGGCTGTAGGTCCACAGGTGCGAAGCCAGCGCCGACGCCGGCGCACTCGACCAGGCGCTGGACAGCGCCAGCCAGCCCCACAGCAGCGCGGCCGCCTTGAACACCGGATCGGCCGCCACCGCGTGCAAGTGGCCGGCGCGGTGCAGGCTGCGCAAGGCCAGCAGCCCGCATAACAAGTAGGCGAAGTACTGGCAGCCCAGCGGCAGGTAAGGCGTCCAGGCGGCCGCGATCAGCAGCCAGGGCAACAGCCCTTGGACCGGCGCGGCGGTGGCCGGCGGCGCCGTGGCGACGGCGGGCGTCATCGACGGACGGCGACCCGCACCGGCATCGCCAGTCCTTGGCCGATGCCGCGCAGCAGCGCGGCCAGCTTCGACGCCTTGCGGTCCTCGGCAATCGTGATGCCCACCGCCTCGTAAGCCAGGCGCAGCAGGCACAGCGCGGCGAAGGCAGGCTCGCGCCAGGCCCAGCCGCGTGCCAGCCACATGGTGTTGCGGCCGATCAGGCGCCGCCGCTGCGGCCCGTGGCCGCCGGCCTGCAGCTCGCGGCCCAGCAGCCGGTAGCGGCGGCGCTCGCCGATCGAGTGCGCGAACTCGTGGTCGCCGTGCACCCAGACCGAAAGCCCCAGCGCGCGGGCGCGCAGGCAGTACTCGGTGTCGACATGGTCGACCGCCAGCACCTCGTTGAAGGGGCCGATGCGCTGCAAGGCCGCGCCCCGCCAGACCGACATCGAGTTGATCACGAAGGCCACCGGCCGCAGACCGGCAAAGCGCCGCGGCAGGTGGCGCAACCGCCAGCGGCCCAGCTCGATGTAGCGGCCGCGCAGCCCGGTGGCGCGGTCGCAATAGGCGGGCGAGACGGCGGCCACGTCGGCGCGGCCGAGCAGCGACTGCACCTGCGCATCGGCCAGGAAGCGCAGCAGCACGGCGGGATCGGAATCCTGGTCGACGAAGACGACGGCCGCCGGCAAGCCTTCGGGTTGCGCCTGCAGCGTCTGCACCGCCAGGTTGTAGGCGCCGGCCAGGCCGCCGCGGTTGGCGTTGCGCAGCAGGATCACGCCGGGGTCGGCGGGCCAGGCCAGGGGCTCGGCGTTGTTGTCGACCACCACCAGCCGATCGACCGCTTGCCGCAGGCCTTGCAGCGGCAGCCCAAGCTCAGCGCCGCCACCATGGAGCACGAGGACCGCGGCGATGGACGCCGGCGGCGGGATGGAAGGCGGCCCGGAATCTGGCAAGAGAGGCTAGCGCGTCGCGCGCCCATCAGCGGGACGCGGGGCGCGAGCGTACTACAGCACTGCCGGCGAGCGGCCGCGGACGCGGCGGTGGCGGGACGTGTGCTACAGCCGGTTGATCAACGCGGCCACTGCCAGGCCCAGGTTGCCCAGCGCCGTCTGGCGGAAGATGCCGGCCTTGCGCAGGCCGAGCCAGCGGCCCAGCGCGTGGCGGCGGCGGGCGCCGATGAACTCGTCCAGCACGCGCTGGTTGTCGGCCGTCATCAGCGGGCGCACGCGCTCCAGCGCGCGCAGGTTGCGGTCGACCCAGTCGCGGAAGCGCCCTTGCAACAGCAGCTTGGCGCGCCGCAACTGGGCCACCGGGTCGGCGTTGGAGCCGAACTGGTTGGCGCCGTGCTGGCGGTAGCGCACCGTGGGGTAGGGGTCGTAGTGCACCTGGCCGCCGCAGCCGGTGACCAGCATGTAGGCCCACCAGTCGTGGGTGACGGCTTCGACGTTCTCGCCGGCCCGGCGCAGCAGGTCGCGCGCGGCGCGGTTGAAGACCATCGTGTTGCCGCCGGCGATGCTTTGCACCAGCGCGTTGCGGAAGTCGGGCTCGCGCTCGAACAGCGGCGAATAGCCGATGTGCTGGTTGCGCGCGTCGACCAGCAGCGTGCGCGAACCGTACAGCGCCGGCACGTCGTCGGGCACCGTCTTGAGCCAGTTGACGGCACGCTCGAGCTTGTCGGCTTCCCACACGTCGTCCTGGTCGGCGTAGGCGAAGAAGTCGGCGTCGATGTCGGCGCGGCAGCTCAGCGACAGGAAGTTGGCCGTCGACCCTTCCGCCGGCCCGGCGTGGATGGAAATGCGGTCTTCGCCCCAGTGCGACTGGTAGTACTCCAGGATGGCGTGCGTGTGGTCGTCGGAGCCGTCGTCGGAGGCCCAGATCGCCCAGCGCGGATGCGTCTGCGTGGCGATCGAATTGAGCTGCTCGGCCAGAAAATGCTGCCCTTGCATGGTGCACATCAGCACCGCCACCTTGGGCACCGCGGGGTTCGTGCCAAGGCGCAGCGACTTCAGCGAGACCAGCGGGATGACGCGCCGGAACTCCTCCCAAGGCGCGAGAAGCTGGTCGACCGTCGACCGCCTGGCGCGGTTACTGCGGGCTTGCGAAGGCTCGGGGGCCTTTTCTGTTGTCACAGCCATGTTGTGTTGGATTCTAGGGCAGCGCCGTGGTTTTCCCGAGGTCGGCTGTTACAGTGTTTTGTGCATCGCAGCAGCCGTGGAGTGCCGAATCGTTCTCGAAGTCTGGCCCTTGTGCGGTTAGGAATTGCGTCCGCTCGTCAATCCACGGCGGGAGACGTTGCTGATTCGCAACGCCCTGTCGCCGGAAACGCTCTGCACGAGGCCGGGTGCCGCCGGCGAAGGCGCTGCACGATAATCGCGAAGTGAACCCAACCCCAGAAACTGCGCCGCCGGCACGCTTCGACAGCCTGGCGCTCGATCCCAAACTGTTGCGCGCCGTCGCCGAATCGGGCTACGAGTCGATGACGCCGATCCAGGCCAAGGCGATCCCCATCGTGCTGGCGGGCCGCGACGTGATGGGCGCCGCCCAGACCGGCACCGGCAAGACGGCCGCCTTCTCGCTGCCGCTGCTGCAGAAGATGCTCAAGCACGAGAACGCCAGCATGTCGCCGGCGCGCCACCCGGTACGGGCGCTGGTGCTGGCGCCCACGCGCGAACTGGCCGACCAGGTGGCCGCCAACGTCAAGAACTACGCCAAGTTCACCCAGTTGCGCTCGACCGTGGTGTTCGGCGGCATCGACATGAAGCCGCAGACGCTGGCGCTGAAGGCCGGCGTCGAGGTGCTGATCGCCACCCCGGGGCGCTTGCTGGACCACATCGAGGCCAAGAACGCGGTGCTCAATCAGGTCGAGTACGTGGTGCTCGACGAAGCCGACCGCATGCTCGACATCGGCTTCCTGCCCGACCTGCAGCGCATCCTGTCGTACCTGCCCCGCGATCGGCAGACGCTGTTGTTCTCGGCCACCTTCTCGCCCGAGATCCGTCGCCTGGCCGAAAGCTACCTGCGCGAGCCGGTGACCGTCGAGGTGGCGCGGCCCAACGCCACCGCGACCAACGTCGAGCAGCGCTTCTACAACGTGACCGACGACGACAAGCGCGCCGCGGTGCGCCAGATCCTGCGCCAGCGCGAGCTGTCGCAGGCCATCGTCTTCGTCAACTCCAAGCTGGGCGCGGCGCGGCTGGCGCGGTCTTTCGAGCGCGATGGCCTGAAGACCGCCGCGCTTCACGGCGACAAGTCGCAGGACGAACGCCTGAAGTCGCTGGACGCCTTCAAGAAGGGCGAGGTCGACCTGCTGGTGGCCACCGACGTAGCGGCGCGCGGCCTGGACATCGCCGACCTGCCGGCGGTGTTCAATTTCGACGTGCCCTTCAACGCCGAAGACTATGTACACCGCATCGGCCGCACCGGCCGTGCTGGGGCCTCCGGCCTGGCCGTCACGCTGGTGACGCGCGACGACGCGCGGCTGATCGGCGACATCGAGCGCCTGATCAAGAAGAAGCTGGAGATCGAGCCTTTCGAACTGGAAGACCTGCGCCCGCGCCGCCCGCCGCGCCGCAGCCGCGACGACGACGACCGCGAACCGGCCGCCGAGCGCTTCGAGCCGGCGCCGCGCTACCGCATGCCGACGCCGGCCGTGTCGGCCGACCCGTTCTTCGACAAGCCCTACGAAGCGGCGGCCGACGCGGCGCCGGTCTGGGAGCGCGCCAAGGCCGAGCCGCGGCCCGGCAAGGCGCCCAACATCAGGCCCAAGAAGAAGCTGGCCTCGCTGCTCGGCGGGCACTGAAGCCGCCCGCGCCCAGCCGCCTGGACAATCGCCCGCGCCACCGCGTGCGTTCAACCGGCCAGCAAGGCGAACACCGCCGGCAGCCGGTCCGACAGCAGCGGCGGCGCGCGCCGCCATTGCGCCACGGTCAGCGTGCGGCTCCAGCCGCCGGCCAGCGTCAGCCCCGAGCTGATCGACAGCCGGGTCGCCGGCTGCAGCGTCGCCAGCAAGGCGGTCGCCAGGGCGCCGTTGCGATACGGCGTCTCGATGAAAAGCTGCGTCTGCTGCCACTGCCTGGACAGTGCTTCCAGCTCGCGCAGACGGCGCGTGCGAGCCTCCGTTTCCTGCGGCAGATAGCCTACGAACGCGAAGCTCTGGCCGTTCAGCCCGCTCGCCGCCAGCGCCAGCAGCAGTGCACTGGCGCCCGCCAGCGGCAGCACCGGCAGGCCGGCGGCATGGGCCGCCGCGACCAGCGCCGAGCCCGGGTCGGCCACCGCCGGCAGGCCGGCTTCCGACAGCAGGCCCAGGTCATGACCTTGCAGCGCGGGTTGCAGCAGCGCCGTCCACTGCGCCGCGGCGATGCCCTCGCGGCTGCCCTTGCGCGGTCGCGGCAACTCGCTGATGCCGATCTGCTGCAGCGGCAGCGCCAGCGGCACGTGATCGGCCACGCGCTTGAGGAAGGCGCGCGCGCTGCGGGCGTCTTCCACCACCCAGTGCGCCAGCGCGGCGGCCTGCCGCAGCACGCCGTGGGCGACGACGGCGTCGATCGGCTGCGGCTCGCTGCCGTGGTCCAGCGTGTTGGGCACCAGCAGCAGCCGGCCCAGGGGCTGGGCGTCGCTCATCGACGGGCGTGGGCGACCGGATCGAGCCCGGCCTGGCGCAGCATCTCGCAGGTGCGGATCAGCGGCAGCCCGACCAAGGCCGTCGGGTCGTCGCTGTCGATCGCCTCCAGCAGCGCAATGCCCAGCGTCTCGGACTTGGCGCTGCCGGCGCAGTCGTACGGTTGCTCCAGTTCGAGATAACGCTCGATCTCAGCGTCAGCGAGCCGGCGCACGCTCACCCACACCGGCGCCAGTTGCGCCTGCTCGAAACCGGTGGACGGCCGCAGCACCGCCACCGCCGTCTGGAAGACGAGGCGCCGCCCGCTCATGCGCCGAAGCTGCTCCACCGCGCGCGCATGGCTGCCCGGCTTGCCGATGGCCTGGCCGTCGAGGTCGGCCACCTGGTCGGCACCGATGACGATGGCCTCGGGATGGCGCGCCGCCACGTCGCGCGCCTTTTCCAGCGCCAGCCGCAGCGCCAGCGCCGCCGGCGCCTCGCGCGGCCGCGGCGTCTCGTCGACCTGCGGCGCCACCACCGTGAAGGCCAAGCGCAGCCGCGACAGCAACTCGTGCCGGTAGCGCGAGGTGGAAGCGAGGATCAGGGCAGGGGCGCTCATCGGTGGCAATTGTTCCATCGCCGCTGCCAGTTGGGCGCCCCGCTACACTGGCTTCATGACAGCGCGCGATTTCGATGTCCGTCGGCTGGACGTGCCGGCGTTCGCCAAGGCGGCGGCGCAGCGCGAGGGGGCTTGGCCGCTGCAGGGGTTCCGGCGGCTGCGCGACCTGCTGGCGCCAACGCCAACGCCAACGCCGACGCCGACGGCGGCCGAGGGCGAGCCGCCGCCCGAGGTGCACTGGAGCTTGCGCGGCGAAGAGCGCCCGGCGCGCGCCGGGCAGCCGCCGCAGGTCTGGCTGTATCTGGCGGCGGATGCCGTGTTGCCGCTGATCTGCCAGCGCTGCCTGCAGCCGCTGCAGCAGCCGCTGGCGCTGCAGCGACAGTTCCAGTTCGTGCCGGGCGAGGACGCCGCGGCCAAGCTCGACGGCGAGGTCGAGCACGAGGTGCTGCCGCTGACGCACGACCTCGACGTCCACGCCCTGCTGGAAGACGAACTGCTGCTCGACCTGCCGCTGGTGCCGCGCCACGAGGTCTGCCCGCAGCCCTTGCCGGTGGCGGCCGACGCCGCCGAGCCGCAGGACGCGCATCCCTTCGCGGCGCTGGCCGCGCTGCGGCGTCCGCAAAGCTAGCGCTGATATACTCGAAGGCTTTGCGCCGCGCTCCCAGGAGATCATCATGGCCGTTCAGCAGAACAAGAAGTCGCCGTCCAAGCGCGGCATGCACCGCTCGCACAATGCGATTGCCGCCCCCGGCACCGCGATCGAGCCGACCACCGGCGAAGTGCACCTGCGCCACCACATCAGCCCGACCGGCTTTTATCGCGGCCGCAAGGTCCTGAAGACCAAGGCCGACGCCTGAGCCGCGGCGCTGCGGCGCCTGCTGCCGGCGCCTGCCTTCGCAGGTGCGGCGCTGGGCCCGTGATTCGATGACACCGACGTGTCTCGCGGTCGACTGCATGGGGGGGGATCACGGTCCCGCCGTCACCCTGCCGGCCTGCCGCGCCTTTCTTGACCACCATCCCGACGCAAGCCTGGTGCTGGTGGGCTCGGCCGAGGCCTTGGCGCCGACCGCCGGCTGGCCGCGCTGCACGCAGGTGACGGCCTCGCAGGTGGTGCTGATGGACGACCCCATCGAGACCGCGATGCGCCACAAGCGCGATTCGTCGATGCGGGTGGCGATCAGCCAGCTCAAGGCCAAGGACGGCGGAGTGCCCGCGGCGCAGGCCTGCGTCTCGGCCGGCAACACCGGCGCGCTGATGGCGGTGGCGCGCTACGTGCTCAAGACGATGGAAGGCATCGAGCGGCCGGCCATCGCCTACGCCATGCCCAACCAGGCCGACGGCACCACCACCGTGCTGGACCTCGGCGCCAACGTCGACTGCACGGCCGAACACCTGCTGCAGTTCGCGGTGATGGGCAGCGCGCTGGCCGCCGCGATGCACGCCGACGAAGGCGAGATCGAGCCCACGGTCGGCCTGCTCAACATCGGCGAGGAGATGATCAAGGGCGGCGAGACCATCCGCCGCGCCGGCGAACTGCTGCGCGCGGCGCAGGCGGCCGGCCACCTCAACTTCATCGGCAACGTCGAGGGCAACGACATCTACAAGGGCACCTCCGACGTGGTGGTCTGCGACGGCTTCGTCGGCAACGTGCTGCTGAAGACGTCGGAAGGCCTGGCGACGATGATCACCGAGTTCATGCGCCAGGAGTTCACCCGCGGGCCGCTGTCCAAGCTGGCGGCGCTGGCGGCGCTGCCGGTGCTCAAGCGCTTCAAGAAGCGGGTCGACCCGCGGCGCTACAACGGCGCGGCCCTGCTGGGGCTGCGCGGCCTGGTCTTCAAGAGCCATGGCTCGGCCGATGCACTGTCGTTCGAGCAGGCCTTGCGCCGCGCGTATGATGCGGCGCGCAACCGGCTGCTCGATCGTGTGCACGATCGGATCGCCGAGACCATGCAATCGATCCCCGCCGTGACCGAAGGCCTGCCGCCCGTCGATCCGGCCCGCCGCGCCGCATGAATCCCAGCCCAGCGAAGTACTCGCGAATCACCGGCACCGGCAGCCACCTGCCCGAAACGCGCCTCGACAATGCGGCGTTGGCCGCGCGACTGGCGGCCGATGGCATCGAGACCAGCGACGCCTGGATCGTCGAGCGCACCGGCATCCGCGCCCGCCACTTCGCCGCCGAAGGCCAGCTCGCCAGCGACCTGGCGGTGATCGCCGCGCAACAAGCGCTGCAAGCCGCCGGCCGCCGGCCCGACGAGATCGACCTGATCATCGTCGCGACCTCGACGCCGGACATGATCTTCCCGTCCACCGCCTGCATCGTGCAGCGCAAGCTGGGCATGCACGGCGGCGCGGCCTTCGACCTGCAGGCCGTGTGCACCGGCTTCGTCTACGCGCTGGCGACGGCCGATTCGATGATCCGCAGTGGCCTGGCGACGCGCGCGCTGGTGATCGGCTCGGAAGTGTTCTCGCGCATCCTCGACTTCAAGGACCGCGGCACCTGCGTGCTGTTCGGCGACGGCGCCGGCGCCGTGGTGCTGGAAGGCAGCGACCAGCCGGGCCTGCTGGCCAGCGAACTGCACGCCGACGGCCGCCACGCCGGCATCCTGTGCGTGCCCGGCCAGGTGCGCGGCGGCGCGGTGACCGGCGACCCCTTCCTGCGCATGGACGGCCAGGCGGTGTTCAAGCTGGCGGTCGGTGTGCTCGACAGCGTCTCGCGCTCGGTGCTGGCCAGGGCCGGCCGCGCGGCCGACAGCGTGGCCTGGCTGATTCCGCACCAGGCCAACATCCGCATCATGAGCAGCGCGGCGCGCAAGCTGGGGCTGCCGGCCGAACGGCTGGTGGTCACCGTCAACGAGCACGGCAACACCTCGGCGGCGTCGATCCCGCTGGCGCTGGACTGCGCGGTGCGCGACGGGCGCATCCGCCGCGGCCACTCGGTGCTGCTGCAAGGTGTGGGCGGCGGCTTCACCTGGGGCGCGGTGCTGCTCGACTTCTGACGGACTTCAACTCCTCGCCAACCATGCCTTCGTTCGCATTCGTCTTTCCCGGCCAGGGCTCGCAAAGCGTGGGCATGCTCGACGCCTGGGGCGACCATCCCGCCGTGCGCGCGGTGCTGGCCGAGGCCAGCCAGGCGCTGGGCGAAGACGTGGCCGCGTTGATCCACGACGGCCCGGCCGACAAGCTGGGCCTGACCGAGAACACGCAGGTCGTGATGCTCACGGCCGGCGTGGCCTGCTACCGCGCCTGGATCGCCGAAGGCGGCGCCGCGCCGGCCGCAGTGGCCGGGCATTCGCTGGGCGAATACAGCGCGCTGGTGGCCGCCGGGGCTTTCAGCCTGGCCGATGCCGTGCCGCTGGTGCGCCTGCGCGCCCAGGCCATGCAGGCCGCGGTGCCGGTGGGCGCCGGCGCGATGGTGGCGGTGCTGGGGCTGGAGGCCGACGCCGTGCGCGCCGCCTGCACCCAGGCCAGTGCCGAGGTCGGCGAGCCGGTGTCGGCCGCCAACTTCAACGAACCCAAACAGATCGTGATCGCCGGCACCAAGGCCGCGGTCGCGCGGGCGAGCGAGTTGCTCAAGGCCGCCGGCGCCAAGCGCGCGCTGCCGCTGCCGGTGTCAGCGCCGTTCCACTCGGTGCTGATGAAGCCGGCCGCCGAGCGCCTGGCCGAGCGGCTGAAGGACGTGGCGATCCAGCCGCCGGCCATCGCCGTGGTCAACAACATCGACGTCGCCGTCGAGACCGACCCGCAGCGCATCCGCGATGCGCTGTACCGCCAGGCCTTCGGCCCGGTGCGCTGGGTGGAAGTGATGCAGGCGCTGCAGGCACGCGGCATCGGCCATGTGGTGGAATGCGGGCCGGGCAAGGTGCTGTCGCGCATGGTGCCGCGCATCGTGCCGGAGATGGTGGCCGGCGCCTTGTTCGATCCGGCCTCGCTGGCCGAAACCAGGGGACTGCTGTCGTGAGTAGCACCGAGGCACAGGTCGCCTTCGTCACCGGCGCATCGCGCGGCATCGGCCGCGCCATCGCGGCGGCGCTGGCGGCGCGCGGTTTCCGGGTCATCGGCACCGCCACCAGCGAAGCGGGCGCCGCCGCCATCAGCGCGGCGCTGGCCGCGCATCCGGGCTGTTCGGGCATCTGCCTCAACGTCAACGACGGCGCGGCGGTCGATGCCGCGCTCGACGCCGCGATCAAGCAGCACGGCGGCTTGCACGTGCTGGTGAACAACGCCGGCATCACGCGCGACGGCTTGTCGATGCGCATGCGCGACGACGACTGGGACGCCGTGCTCGACACCGACCTCAAGGCCGTGTTCCGCACCTGCCGCGCCGCCATGCGCCAGATGATGAAGCAGCGCTACGGGCGCATCGTCAACATCACCTCGGTGGTCGGGGCCAGCGGCAACGCCGGGCAGGCCAATTACGCCGCCGCCAAGGCCGGCGTGGCCGGGCTGACGCGGGCGCTGGCGCGCGAGCTGGGGCCGCGCAGCATCACGGTGAACTGCATTGCGCCGGGCTTCATCGCCACCGACATGACCGATGCACTGACCGAGGCCCAGAAGACCGCGCTGCTGGGCGTGATCCCGCTGGCGCGGCTGGGCAGCCCGGACGACGTGGCGCACGCGGTGGCGTTCCTGGCCTCGCGCGAGGCCGGCTACATCACCGGCGCCGAACTGCACGTCAACGGCGGCATGTACATGAGTTGAGCGCCTGCCGCCGGCCGGGCGGCCCGCCAGGGTCGCATCGGTAGAATCGCGCGCTGTTTTTCCGATACCCACTCCTGGAGGAGTCATGAGCGACATCGAAGCACGAGTCAAGAAGATCATCGCCGAACAACTCGGCGTGCCCGAGGCCGACGTCAGCAACGAGAAGGCTTTCGTCGCCGACCTCGGTGCCGACTCGCTCGACACGGTCGAACTGGTGATGGCCCTCGAAGACGAGTTCGGCATCGAGATCCCCGACGAAGAAGCCGAGAAGATCACCACCGTGCAGCTCGCGATCGACTACGCGGTCGCCCACCAGAAGGCCTGAGCGCGTTCATGACCAAGCGCCGCGTGGTCGTCACCGGGCTGGGCATCATCAGCCCGGTCGGCAACACGGTGGCCGAAGCCTGGGCCAACCTCGTCGCCGGCCGCTCCGGCGTGGGCCCGGTGACCAAGTACGACGTGTCGGCGATGAACTCGCGCATCGCCGGCGAGGTGAAGAACTTCAACGTCGAAGGCGTCTTTCCGGCCAAGGAAGCGCGCCACGTCGACACCTTCATCCACTACGGCGTGGCGGCGGCGCTGCAGGCCGTAGCCGATGCCGGGCTGCCGCACGGCGAGGCGCTGGGCGAAGAGGGCGCGCAGCGCATCGGTTGCCTGATCGGCTCGGGCATCGGCGGGCTGCCGATCATCGAAGCCAACTACAAGGAATACCACGAGCGCGGTGCGCGCCGCATCTCGCCGTTCCTGATTCCGGCCTCGATCATCAACATGATCTCGGGCCACGTCTCCATCCGCTTCGGCTACACCGGCCCCAACCTGGGCGTGGTGACGGCCTGCACCACCGGCCTGCACGGCATTGGCCTGGCGGCCCGCCTCATTCAATACGGCGACGCCGACGCGATGCTGGCCGGCGGCGCCGAATCGACCATCTCGGCGCTGGGCGTCGGCGGCTTCGCCGCGGCGCGCGCGCTGTCCACGCGCAACGACGACCCGGTCGGCGCCTCGCGCCCCTGGGACCGCGGGCGCGACGGGTTCGTGATCGGCGAGGGCGCCGGCGTGCTGGTGCTCGAAGAGCGCGAATACGCGCTGCGCCGCGGCGCGCGCATCTATGCCGAACTGGCCGGCTTCGGCATGAGCGGCGACGCGTTTCACATCACCGCGCCCAACGTCGACGGTCCGCGGCGCTCGATGCAGGCGGCGCTGCGCGATGCCGGCTTGGCGCCCGACGCGGTGCAGTACCTCAACGCCCACGGCACCTCCACGCCGTTGGGCGACGTCAACGAGACCAACGCCATCAAGGCGGCCTTCGGCGATGCGGCCAAGAAGAGCCTGGTGGTCAACTCCACCAAGTCGATGACCGGCCACCTGCTGGGCGGCGCCGGCGGCATCGAATCGGTGTTCACCGTGCTGGCCTTGCACCACCAGGTGTCGCCGCCGACCATCAACCTGACCGACCCCGACCCCGAGTGCGACCTCGACTACTGCGCCAACGAAGCGCGCAGCCTGAAGATCGAGGTGGCGATGAAGAACAACTTCGGCTTCGGCGGCACCAACGGTACGCTGCTGTTCAAGCGCGCCTGATCAGCATGCGCACCGCGCCGCCGGTGCAGATGGCCTGCGGCCGCGATCCGCGCTGGAGCGCCGGCGTCGCGGCGCTGACGGCCTTGTCGTCGGCCACGGGGCTGGCCTGGGCGCTGTGGCAGTCGGCGGCGCCGCCGGCGCTGCGCTGGACGCTGGCGCCGGCGGCTGCCGTGCTGCTGGGCGGCCTGGCCTGGCGCCGGCTGCAGCAGCAACCCGAGCGGCGGCTGATTTGGAACGGCAGTGCCTGGACCCTGGATGAGGCGGCGGCCGACGTGGAACTGATGATCGATCTCGGAAACTGGCTGCTGCTGCGCGTGACCACCACCGCCGACGGCCGCGCCCACGCCCATTGGCTGCCCTTGAGCCTGGGGCCAAGCCTGGGTCCAAGCCTGGGCCGCGGCGGCGCGGCGGCGCCCGCTTCGTCGGCCCGCCACCTGTGCCGCGCGGCGCTGCTGGCGCACGCCGGGCACGCCGGCCATGCCGGGCATGGCGGCCACGCCGGCCATGCCGGGCATGGCGGCCACGCCGCCTGAAGCTTGCAATGGCCGACAACGATGCCGACGCCCTGCTGGTCGACCGCGCGCGCCGCGGCGACACGGCGGCCTTCGAGATGCTGGTGGTCAAGTACCAGCGGCGCATCGAGCGGCTGATCTCGCGCATGGTGCGCGACACCGACCTGGTGCAGGATGTCGCGCAGGAGACCTTCATCCGCGCCTACCGCGCGATGCCGCAGTTCCGCGGCGAGAGCGCCTTCTACACGTGGCTGTACCGCATTGCGATCAACACCGCCAAGAAGACGCTGGTCGAGCTCAAGCGCGACCCGCTGGTGTCCGAGTCAAGCCTCGTTCGAGGGGAGGATGGCGAGGAAACTTCCCGTGTCGAGAACGAACTAACCGACGGCGAAACCCCCGAGGCCTTGATGGCGAGCAAGGAAATCGCCGCCGCGGTGAACTCGGCCATCGAGGCGCTGTCTGAGGATCTGCGGCAGGCGATCACGCTGCGCGAGATCGAAGGCCTGAGCTACGAAGAGATTTCCGACGTGATGAATTGCCCCATCGGCACCGTCCGCTCCCGCATCTTCCGCGCCCGCGAAGCGATCGCCGCCCGCCTGCGGCCCTTGCTCGACACCCGCGACGGCGAACGCTGGTAAGCCGCCGGTCCCCCGTCCTTGAAAGCCCCTTGCGCATGACTGCCTCTCTCACCCCGGATCCGGCCGAGCGCCAGCCGCTGCGCGAGCAGTTGTCCAGCTTCGTCGACGGCGAATGCCTGTCGGCGGCGGCCGACGAGACCTGCCGCCGCTGGCGCGACGATGCCGACTGCCGACGCCAATGGCATGCCTATCACCTGATCGGCGACGTGCTGCGCGCCGATGACCTGCACGCCTCGCGGCGGGGCGATGCGGCCTTCCTGGCGGCGCTGCGCGTGCGCCTGGCGGCCGAACCGGTGACGCTGGCGCCGGCCCCCTTGCCGAAGGCGCCGCAGCGCGAAGCGCGCCACGCGCGGCGCTGGCTGCGACCGGTCGCCGCGGCGGCCGGCGTGATGGCGGTGGGCGTGACCATCGTCGCGCTGCGGCCCGAGGCCACGGGGCCCAGCGGCTGGGACCAGCGCATCGCGGCCACGCCGCCGGCCGGGCAACTGGCGGTGCAGCGCGTCGAACGCGCGGCCGTGCCGGCCTCGGCCCAGGCGCTGGTGATCGACCGGCAGTTGATCCGCGATGCCCGGCTCGACGCCTACTTCGAAGCCCATCGCGGCGTCACCGGCGTCGTGCCCTCGGCCGTGCCCGGCGGCGCCCCGCGCAGCGTCGAGATCCTGGTGCCGCAGCGGTGAGGCGCTGGGTGCGCCCACTGCGCTACGGGCTGGCGCCGTGCTGGCTGCTGGCCGCGTTGCTGCCGGCCTGGGCCGGCCCGCTGGCCGACACCCGCCCCGGGCCGGCGCCGGCCACCGACGCCAGGGTCTGGCTGGCGCGCATCCACACGGCGGCCAACGCGCTCAACTACCAGGGCGTGATGGTCTTCAGCACCGAAGGCGTGTTCTCCAGTTCGCGGGTGGCGCACTTCAGCGTGGCCAGCAACGTCTACGAGCGCATCGAGGCGCTGGACGGCAAGCAGCGGCAGGTCTATCGGCTCAACGACAAGGTGCACACCGTGTGGCCGCAGTCGGGGCTGGCGGTGGTGGAGACGCGCAGCATGCTGACCAACCTGCCGTCGTCCACGCAGTCGGTGGAGCCGCGGGCGCTGGAGCAATACGAGTTGCGCGCCGAGGGCCAGGAGCGCGTGGCCAACCGCCAGGCCTTCGTCTTCCTGCTGCAGCCGCGCGACGAGTGGCGCTACGCGCAGCGCGTGTGGGCCGACACGGCCAGCGGGCTGATGCTGCGCTCCGAAGTGATCGACCCATCGCGCAAGGTGCTGGAATCGGCCGCCTTCACCGAGGTGGAGATCGGCGTACGGGCGCAGCCGCGCAGCGTGGAAGAACCCATCCGCAAGCTCGAAGCCCTGCGCGTGCTGCGACCGGCCTACCAGCCCACGCGGCTGGAAGACCAGGGCTGGGAACTCAACCAGCCGGTGGTGGGCTTTCGCCTGGCGCACTGCGTCAAGCGGCCGGCCGACCTGCAGGCCAGCGTGGCGGCCGGCGCCGAGCCGGTGGCCGAGGTCACGCAGGCCGTGTTCAGCGACGGGCTGACGCATGTCTCGCTGTTCATCGAGCCGTTCGATCCGGCGCGCCACCGCAAGGACATCCAGGCCCAGTTCGGCGCCACCCATTCGATGACGGGGCGCAAGGGCGACCACTGGGTCACCGCGATGGGCGACGTGCCGCCGGCCACGCTGCGCCAGTTCATCGACGCGCTCAAGCGCCGGCCTTGAATCATTCGTTTGCTTAGAGATGGAGTTCGTCCCGATGCCTTCCTTGCCCTCTCGTTCGCTGCACCTGTGGACTTCGATGGCCGTGCTGCTGGCCGCGCTGAGCCTGGGCCCGGTGCCGGCGGCCCACGCCCAGGGCGGCGGCAGCATCGCGCAACTGCCTGACTTCAGCGAACTGGTCGAGCGGGTCGGCCCCGCGGTGGTGAACATCCGCACGCTGGAGCGTGGCCGCACGGCGTCCGGCGGCGGGCTCGACCCCAGCGTCGAAGAGTTCTTCCGCCGCTTCGGCATTCCGCTGCCCGGCGGGCGCGGCGACCAGCGCCGCACGCCGCGCAGCGACAGCGACGACGAGCCGCAGCAGCGCGGCGTGGGCTCGGGCTTCGTGCTCAGTGCCGACGGCTACATCATGACCAACGCGCACGTCGTCGACGGCGCCGATGAAGTGCTGGTCACGCTGACCGACAAGCGCGAGTTCAAGGCCCGCATCATCGGCGCCGACAAGCGCACCGACGTCGCGCTGGTGAAGATCGAAGCCACCGGGCTGCCGTTCGTGAAGATCGGCGACAGCAACAAGGTCAAGGTCGGCGAATGGGTGATGGCCATCGGCTCGCCCTTCGGGCTGGACAACAGCGTGACCGCCGGCATCGTCAGCGCCAAGGCGCGCGACACCGGCGACTACGTGCCCTTCATCCAGACCGACGTGGCGATCAACCCCGGCAACTCCGGCGGCCCGCTGATCAACCTGCGCGGCGAGGTGGTGGGCATCAACTCGCAGATCTACAGCCGCTCGGGCGGCTTCATGGGCATCTCGTTCGCGATCCCGATGGAAGAGGCGATGCGCGTGTCCGACCAGTTGCGCACCAACGGCCGCGTGATCCGCGGCCGCATCGGCGTGCAGATCGCCCCCGTCACCAAGGACGTGGCCGAGGCGATCGGCCTGGGCAAGCCGGCCGGCGCGCTGGTGCAGAGCGTGGAGTCGGGCCAGCCGGCCGAGAAGGCCGGCGTCGAGGCCGGCGACATCATCGTCAAGGTCGACGGTAAGCCGGTGGAGAAGTCGGGCGACCTGCCGCGCATCATCGGCAACCTCAAGCCGGGCTCGAAGACTTCGCTGCAGGTCTTCCGCCGCGGCAGCACGCGCGACTTGACGGTGAGCATCGGCGAACTCGAAGCCGAGCAGCCGACGCGCAAGGCGCAGCAAAGCCAGCCGGGCGCCGCGCCGCCGGCCAAGAGCGCGCTGGGTCTCACGGTGGCCGACTTGAGCGACGCGCAGAAGAAGGAACTGCGCGTGCGCGGCGGCGTGCGCGTCGAGGCGGTGGATGGCGCTGCCGCGCGCGCCGGGCTACGCGAAGGCGACGTGATCCTGTCGCTGGACAACACCGACATCAGCGACAGCAAGCAGTTCGCGACGGTGGCCGCGCGGGTCGAGAAGGCACGCACCGTCAGCGTGCTGGTGCGCCGCGGCGACGCCGTCAACTACCTGGTGATCCGGCCGGTGCGGTGAAGCCGGTGCCCGCCGCCGACTAGCCTAGTGCGGCGGCGGGTCTTTTCGCCAGACGAAATTCGGCAAGTTCCGGGCCAGGGTCGATGCCTGGCATGCCTTGTCGGGAATAAGTTAGCTGTCGTTTACTTCAATGCGCTGGTTCTTCGGGATTAGTAATCCTTCAGTCTAGAATCCAGGGCTTGCAGTCTGCTTTTAGCTGCATTTCGACCGCGGAGATCTAACCCGTCGGCTGGCCCGGCATGGCGTCGGTCAACATGTGGATAAGCTGTGGATGGTTTTCATTGTTGGAGGGCTGCAACGGCCGGAAAACAAGCACTGGCGCGGCTTTTCGGCGAGTCCTTTTGGCTACAATGAAGTCCCAACAAGCAGTTGCCAAACGTTCTGTTGGAAGGCACGTCACCACTTCGACGTGCCTTTTTTTTAGCTGCAGCACGGCGCCTCGCGCCTTCACATCGCTGCGCGATGTGAGCTTTCGCTGAAGCGGCTTCGCCGCTTTGCCAGCCCGCAAGCGAAGCCCGCATCCGATCCTCATGAACCACATCCGAAACTTCTCGATCATTGCCCACATCGACCACGGCAAGAGCACGTTGGCCGATCGGATCATCCAGCGCTGCGGCGGCTTGAGCGATCGCGAGATGGAAGCGCAGGTGCTCGACTCGATGGACATCGAGCGCGAGCGCGGCATCACCATCAAGGCGCAGACCGCGGCGTTGCAGTACACCGCGCGCGACGGGCAGGTCTACAACCTCAACCTGATCGACACGCCGGGGCACGTGGACTTCTCGTACGAAGTCAGCCGCTCGCTCTCGGCCTGCGAAGGCGCGCTGCTGGTGGTCGACGCCAGCCAGGGCGTCGAAGCGCAGACGGTGGCCAACTGCTACACCGCGCTCGAACTCGGCGTGGAGGTGGTGCCGGTCCTCAACAAGATGGACCTGCCGCAGGCCGACCCCGAGAACGCCAAGGCCGAGATCGAGGACGTGATCGGCATCGACGCCAGCCACGCCATCCCCTGCTCGGCGAAGACCGGCATGGGCATCGACGAGATCCTGGAGGCGGTGATCGAGCGCATTCCCGCGCCGCGCGGCAACCCCGACGGGCCGCCGCGCGCGATGATCATCGACAGCTGGTTCGACAACTACGTCGGCGTCGTGATGCTGGTGCGCGTGGTCGACGGCGCGCTGGCCAAGGGCGAGCGCATCCGGCTGATGGCCACCGATGCGGTCTACGGCATCGAGCAGATGGGCGTGTTCACGCCCAAGTCAGAGCCGCGCGAGCGGCTGGCCGCCGGCGAGGTGGGCTTCATCATCAGCGGCATCAAGGAACTGCACGCGGCCAAGGTCGGCGACACGATCACGCTGGAAAAAAAGCTGCCCAACAACGCCGGGCCGGCGACGGAGCCGCTGCCGGGCTTCAAGGAGATCAAGCCGCAGGTCTTCGCCGGGCTGTACCCGACCGAGGCCAGCGAGTACGACTCGCTGCGCGACGCGCTGGAGAAGTTGAAGCTCAACGACAGCAGCCTGCGCTTCGAGCCCGAGGTCAGCCAGGCTTTAGGCTTCGGCTTCCGCTGCGGCTTCCTCGGGCTGCTGCACATGGAGATCGTGCAGGAGCGGCTGGAGCGCGAGTTCGACCAGGACCTGGTGACCACCGCGCCCTCGGTCGTCTACGAGGTCGAGCTCAACGACGGCACCGTGCTGCAGGTGGAGAACCCCAGCAAGATGCCCGACCAGGGCCGCATCCGCGAGATCCGCGAGCCCATCGTCACCGTGCACCTGTACATGCCGCAGGACAGCGTGGGCCCGGTGATGACGCTGGCCAACCTCAAGCGCGGCGTGCAGATGAACATGGCCTACCACGGCAAGCAGGTGATGCTGACCTACGAGCTGCCGCTGGCCGAGATCGTGCTGGACTTCTTCGACAAGCTGAAGTCGGTGAGCCGCGGCTACGCCAGCATGGACTACGAGTTCAAGGAGTACCGCGCCGCCGATGTCGTGAAGGTCGACATCCTGATCAACGGCGACCGCGTCGACCCGCTGGCGATGATCGTGCACCGCGCGCAAAGCCAGTTCCGCGGCCGCGCGGTGGTGGCCAAGATGCGCACCCTGATCCCGCGCCAAATGTACGACGTGGCGATCCAGGCCTCGATCGGCGCCAACATCATCGCCCGCGAAGACGTCAAGGCGCTGCGCAAGAACGTGCTGGCAAAATGCTACGGCGGAGACATCACGCGCAAGCGCAAGCTGCTTGAAAAACAAAAGGCCGGCAAGAAGCGCATGAAGCAGATCGGCACCGTCGAGGTGCCGCAGGAGGCCTTCCTCGCCATCCTGCAGGTCGACGACTAAACCATCCACGAGACCGCATGAGCTCAATCACTGCCGCGCTGTACGGCGCGCTGATCGTCTACCTGGGTGGCTGGTTCCTCGGCTACTGGACCGGCAACTTCGCGCTGCTGCTGATGCTGCTGACGGTGATCACGCTGGCCTACTGGCTGGCCGAGCGCCTGCGCTTCCGGCCCGCGCGCGAGGCCGCGGCCGCCGAACTGGAGCGCCAGGACGCCGAGCGCCGCGCCGGCCTGGCCAAGATGGGCATCGACAAGGTCGACGGCAACGTGCAGGAGGCCAAGTCGCGGCTGCTGATGCAGCCCTGGTGGCTGGACTGGACCGCGGGCCTGTTCCCGGTGATCCTGATCGTCTTCCTGCTGCGCAGCTTCTTGTTCGAGCCTTTCAAGATCCCCTCGGGCTCGATGATCCCCACGCTGCTGGTCGGCGACCTCATCCTCGTCAACAAATTCCACTACGGCGTGCGCTTGCCGGTGATCAACAAGAAGATCATCGCCAACCACGACCCGCAGCGCGGCGACGTGATGGTCTTCCGCTACCCGGTGGACCCGCGGCAGGACTACATCAAGCGCGTGGTCGGTATCCCCGGCGACGAGGTGACCTACGCCAACCAGACGCTCACCATCAACGGCCAGAAGGTGGTGACCGTGCCCAAGGGCGAGTTCTACGACGAGGACAGCCTGCGCTACAGCCCGCAGTTCAGCGAGAAGCTGGGCGCCGTCGAGCACAACATCCTGGTCGACCCGCGCCGGCAGGCCTACTATGGGCCCGACCCCAAGAGCTTTCCGATGCACGAGAATTGCCGCTACAGCGCCGAAGGCGTGACCTGCAAGGTGCCGCCGGGGCACTACTTCATGATGGGAGACAACCGCGACAATTCGCAGGACTCCCGCTTCTGGGGCTTCGTGCCCGATGAGAATATCGTCGGCCGTGCCTTCTTCGTGTGGATGAACTTCGGCAACCTCGGGCGCATCGGCTCCTTCCATTGAAGGGCCTTGCAGGAGACGGAACCAAGATGACGATGCCTTCGCCCCGTCCAAGCCGCCAGCGCGGCCTCACGCTGTTCGGCCTGCTGTTCTGGGCCATCGTCGTCGGCGCGGTCGCCTACCTGGTGCTGCGCGTGTTCCCCACCGTCAACGAGTACCTGACGATCAAGCGCTCGATCGAAAAGGTGGCCGCCGCCAGCCCCAACACGGTGGCCGAGGTGCGCGCCGCCTTCGACCGCCAGAAGGAGATCGAGTACTCGATCAGCTCCATCAGCGGCAAGGACCTCGAGGTGACCAAGGAGAACGACAAGATCGTGATCGGCTTCGCCTACGACAAGGAGATTCCGATCTACGGCCCGGTCTTCCTGCTGATCAAGTACGAAGGCCGCTCGAAGTAAGGCGCCGCGCGCCGATCGTTCGCCCGCATGGACCCCCGCATCGACGCGTTGCAGCAGCGCCTGGGCCACCGCTTCAGCCAGCCCCGGCTGCTGACCCGCGCGCTGACGCACCGCAGCGGCAGCGCCGAGCACAACGAGCGGCTCGAGTTCCTCGGCGACGCGGTGCTCAACCTCGCGGTCTCCGGCCTGCTGTACGAGCGCTTCTCGGGCTCCGACGAAGGCGACCTCACCCGCGTGCGCGCGCACCTCGTGCGCGAGGAAAGCCTGCACCGCCTGGCGCTGCAGCTCGGCCTGCCCGAGGTGCTGCGCCTGTCCGACGGCGAGCAGCGCGGCGGCGGCGCGCAGCGCGCCTCGATCCTGGCCGATGCGCTGGAAGCCATCATCGGCGCGGTCTACCTCGACGGCGGCTTCGAGCCGGCGCAAGCCGTGGTGCAGCGCCTGCTGGGCGAGCTGATCGGCGGCAGCGAGGTCGACGCCTGGACCAAGGACGCCAAGACCGAGCTGCAGGAATGGCTGCAGGCGCGCCGCATCGCGGTGCCGGCCTACCGCATCACGGCCACCCGCGGCCAGGCGCATGCGCAGACCTTCGAGGTCGAATGCGCCGTCGCCGCGCTCGGCATGAGCGAGAAGGGCGAAGGCAAGTCGCGCCGCGCGGCCGAGCAGGAAGCGGCGCGCCGCATGCTGGAAGCGCTGAAAGCCAGCGACCGCCCCGGCGGCCCGCTCCGATCATGAGCGAAGCGGCCGCCGTGCCGCCGCAGCGCTGCGGCCTCGTCGCCATCGTCGGCCGGCCCAACGTCGGCAAGTCGACGCTGCTCAACGCGCTGGTCGGGCAGAAGATCAGCATCACCTCGCGCAAGGCGCAGACCACGCGCCACCGCATCACCGGCGTGCGCACGCTGGGCCAGGCGCAGTTCGTCTTCGTCGACACGCCGGGCTTCCAGACCGGCCACGCCAGCGCGCTGAACCGCAACCTCAACAAGACCGTGCAGGCGGCGCTGGGCGACGTCGACGCCGTGCTGTTCCTGGTGGAGGCCGGCCGCTTCGGGCTCGACGACGCCAAGGTGCTGGCGCTGCTGCCGCCGGACAAGCCGACGCTGCTGATCGCCAACAAGCTCGACGCCGTCAAGCGCCGCAACGACCTGCTGCCCTGGCTCAAGAGCATGCAGGAGCGCCACGCCTTCGCCGAGTTCGTGCCGATGTCGGCCACGCGCGAGGCCGACGTGCAGCGCCTGCTGGGCATCCTCGAAAAGTACCTGCCCGAACAGCCCTGGCTGCACGAAGAAGACGCGCTGACCGACCGCAGCGACCGCTTCCTGGCCGCCGAGATCGTGCGCGAGAAGCTGTTCCGCCTGACCGGCGACGAGTTGCCCTATGCCTCCACCGTCGTGATCGACCAGTACGAAGAGGAAGGCAAGCTCAGGCGCATCGGCGCCACCATCATCGTCGAGCGCGAGGCGCACAAGGGCATGGTGATCGGCGAAGGCGGCGAGCGGCTCAAGCGCATCGGCAGCGAGGCGCGGCAAGAGCTGGAGACGCTGCTCGACGCCAAGGTCTTCCTCGAACTGTGGGTCAAGGTGCGCTCGGGCTGGGCCGACGACGAGGCCCACCTGCGCAGCTACGGCTACGAATAGCGTGGCCAGCACCGCCGCGCGCAAGCCGGCCGCGGCGCCGCTGGCGGCCTACGTGCTGCACCGCTGGGACTGGAGCGAGTCCAGCCTGATCGTCGAGCTGTTCACGCGCGAGCGCGGTCGCCTCGCGGTGGCGGCCAAGGGCGCCAAGCGGCCTTACTCGCAACTGCGCCCGGTGCTGATCCCGTTCCAGCGGCTCTCGGTGCAGCTCGGCAAGGCGCCGGCCGACGAATCCGCCGAGGTCCACCTGCTGCGCAGCGCCGAGCGCGCCGAAGGCCCGCCGATGCCGGGCGGCGGCGCGCTGTTCGCCGGCTTCTATCTGAACGAGCTGCTGCTCAAGCTGCTGGCCCGGCACGATCCGCATGCCGCGCTGTTCGACGCTTATGCGCAGGCCGTGGCCGCGCTGCAGGGCGCCGACGAGCCCGGCGTGCAGCTCACGCTGCGCTGCTTCGAGCTGCTGCTGCTGCGCGAACTGGGCGTGCTGCCCGAGCTGGGCTGCGTCACGCTGACGCAGCAGGCGCTGGCGCCGAGTGCGCGCTACGGGCTGCACGCCGAGTCGGGCGTCGTCGCCGCGGCGGCCGGCGAGCCCGGCATCGCCGGCCACGTGCTGGTGTCGATCGAGGCGGCGCTGCAGTCGGGCCGCATCGACGCGCTGCGCGCCGCCGCCGCCACGGCCACCGGCGGCCTGCGCGGGCCTTTGCGCCAGGTGCTTCACTATCATCTGGGCTCGCCCCTGCTGCGCACCCGCCAGGTGATGCAGGACCTGCGCAAGCTCATCGACCGCGAGGCCGTCCGCTCATGAACCCCCTGGTGGCCGACGAGGCCGGATCCGGCGGCCCGCGCCACGACGGGCGCACCGCGCTGTCGGTCAACGTCAACAAGGTCGCGCTGCTGCGCAACAGCCGCCACCTGGGCATTCCCAGCGTACTGCGCGCCGCCACGCTGGCGCTGCAGGCCGGGGCCGACGGCATCACCGTGCACCCGCGGCCCGACGAGCGCCACATCCGCGCGCAGGACGTGCGCGAGCTGGCCGCGCTGCTGAAGGACTGGCCGCAGGCCGAGTTCAACATCGAAGGCAACCCCTTCCACAACCTGCTGCCCTTTGCCCGCGAACTGCGCCCGCAGCAGCTGACCCTGGTGCCCGACGGCGAAGGCCAGTTCACCTCCGACCACGGCTGGGACCTGGCGGCGGACGGCGAACGGCTGCGGCCGCTGATCGCCGAGATCCAGTCGCTCGGCGTTCGCGTCTGCCTCTTCATGGACCCGCTGCCCGAGGCGATGGCACTGGCGCGCGCCGTCGGCGCCGATCGCGTCGAGCTGTACACCGAGCCCTACGCGGCGGCGCATGCCGCCGCATCGACTGATCCAGCGGCGGCGCATGCCGCCGCATCGACTGATCCAGCGGCGGCGCATGCCGCCGCATCGACTGATCCGGCGGCGGCACACGGCACGCCGCAGCAATCCGCTCAATTGGCGCGTTTTGCCGCCGCCGCCCGCGCCGCGCAGGCGGCGGGCCTGGGCGTCAACGCCGGGCACGACCTCAACCGCGACAACCTGGGCGACTTCCTGCGCGCCGTGCCCGGCGTGCTGGAGGTCTCGATCGGCCACGCGCTGGTGGCCGACGCGCTGGAGCTGGGCATGGCCGAGACCGTGCGCGAGTACCAGCGCTGCATTCGCGCCACCGGCACTCGATGATCTACGGCATCGGCACCGACGTCTGCGACGTGCGGCGCGTCCGCGCCGCGCTGCAGCGCCGCGGCGAGCGTTTCGCCGAGCGCGTGCTGGGCGAGCGCGAACTGGCCGTCTTCCGCGCCCGCCGCGCGCGCGCCGAGGTGCGCGGCGTTGCCTACCTCGCCACGCGCTTCTCGGCCAAGGAGGCGTTCTCCAAGGCCATCGGCTTGGGCATCCGCATGCCGATGACCTGGAGCGCCTGCGAGATCCTCAACGAGCCCAGCGGCAAGCCCTACCTGCGCCTGAGCGGCGAGCTGGCCGCGTGGTTCGAGGCGCGCCGCCTGCGCGCCCACGTCACGGTCAGCGACGAGACGGACTACGCGGCATCCTTCGTCGTCGTCGAAACCCTGGAGACTGCGCCATGACGGAACACGCGCCGGTGATCATCGACATCGCCGGCCTCGAACTGACCGCCGACGACCGCCGCCGCCTGCAGCATCCGCTGGTCGGCGGCCTCATCCTCTTCGCGCGCAACTGGGAAGACCGCCGCCAACTCGTCGCGCTGACGGCCGCGATCAAGGCCATCCGCGACGACCTGCTGATCTGCGTCGACCACGAGGGCGGCCGCGTGCAGCGCTTTCGCAGCGACGGCTTCACCGCGCTGCCGCCGATGCGCGTGCTGGGCGAGGCCTGGATGCGCGACGCGCTGGCCGCCACCGACGCCGCCACCGCCGCCGGCCACGTGCTGGGCGCCGAGCTGCGCGCCTGCGGCGTGGACCTGAGCTTCACGCCGGTGCTCGACCTCGACCACGGCGGCAGCCGCGTGATCGGCGACCGCGCCTTCCACCGCGACCCGCGCGTCGTCACCATGTTGGCCAAGAGCCTGATGCACGGCCTGCTGCGCGCCGGCATGGCCAACTGCGGCAAGCACTTTCCGGGGCACGGCTTCGTCAAGGCTGACAGCCACCACGAGGTGCCGGTCGACCGTCGCGCGCTGCGCGCGATCCTGGCCGACGATGGCAAGCCCTACGAATGGCTGAGCACCACGCTCAGCTCGGTGATGCCGGCGCACGTGATCTACCCGCGCGTCGACGACCGGCCGGCCGGCTTCTCCGAGCGCTGGCTGAAAGAGATCCTGCGCGGCGAACTGGGCTTCACCGGCGCGGTGTTCAGCGACGACCTCAGCATGGCTGGCGCGCGCCGCCTGCACGGCCGCGAGCTGAGCTACGCCGAAGCCGCCGCCCTGGCGCTGTCGGCCGGCTGCGACCTCGTGCTGCTGTGCAACCAGTCGCTGGATGGCGGCGCGGCGGTCGACGCCTTGCTCGACGGCCTGGACGACGCCGCGGCGCGCGGCCTGTGGCAAAGCGACCCCGACAGCGAGGCGCGCCGCCTGGCCTTGCTGCCGACCAGCCCGCCGCTGCCCTGGGACGAGCTGATGCAGGACCCGGCGTACCAGCATGCGCTGGAACGCCTGCCGTAAGCTTTGAGCGTTAGCCGGCGCGGCCGCCGGCCTGCTGCTCGAACGGCAGCTGCATCTGCGACAGGTCCTTGCGCGTTTCCACCAGCACCAGCGGACCTTCGTCGACGATGACCACCGGCCGCGGCACGCGCGGCACGCGCACCGGCCGCGGCTCGGCGGCCATCGCCTCCTGCGCGGCGCGGATCTTGTCGGCGTCGCTGTTCACCCACTCCAGCCCGACGCCGGCCGCCAGGCCGCGCAGCTGTTCGATCGGCAGGTCGTAGGGCTCGACGACGGGCGGCGCCGGCGGCAGCGCGATGGGCGCCGCGGCGGCAGCCACGGGCTCGGGCCTCATGGGGGGCACGGGCGTCGCCGGTGTCGTCGGCGTCACCGCCGCCACCGCGGTCACCGCCACCGCCGCCACCGCGGTCACCGGCACCGCGGCTTCGGCGTCACCGGCCACGGCTTCGGCCTCGCCGTTCAACGGCGGGGCGTCGCCATCGCGCGGTTCGCGGCGCACGCGGTCGCGGCCACCGCGGCCGCGGCGGCGGGCACCGTCGCGCTCGCCGGCGTTGGCGTCGTCGCCGGCTGGCGCGCCTTCGGGCGCGGTGGCATCGGCGGCAGGCGCCGCGTCGTCGCCGGCCTCGGCGGGCACGGTCGAAGTCGCCTCGTCGGCCCGGCCTTCGCCGCGGTCGCGGCCGCCGCGCCGGCGGCGGCGCCGGCCGTCGCGCTCGGCGTCATCGCTCACCGGCAGGCCGCCTTCGGCAGCGGCCAGCGGCAGCGCGTCCGAAGGCGCCAACTCGGCGCCGGCCGCCGTGCCGGCTTCGCTGCGCGGGGCGCCGTTGCGCTCGGGCCGCGTGCCGCGGCGGTCGCCGCGCGCGCCGCGTTCGTCGCCGGCGCGGGCGTCACGTCCTTCACGAGCCTCGCGCGCCTCGCGTGCCTCGCGTGCCTCGCCGGGGCCGGCCTCGTCGCGCGGCGGGCGGTTGCCGCGGCCTTCGCTGCGGCCTTCGCTGCTGCGTTCGCCGCTACGTTCACCACGCTCGCCACGTTCGCCGCGGCCGCCGCGGTTGGCACCGCGCTCGCCGCGCCGGCCCTCTCCACGTTCACCACGTTCACCACGTTCGCCGCGCTCGGAACGCTCGCCGCGTTCCCCGCGGCCTTCGCGCTTGTCCGCCGCGGCGGGCGCCGTCTTGGCCTCGGCGGCGGCGGCTGCCGCCGGCATGGGCGCCGGCGCCGGCGGTTCGCCGCCGAAGAGCTTGCGCACCCAGGAGAAGAAGCCGCTGCCGGCAGCCGCCGGCGCCGGCGCCGGGGGCGGCGCCACGGGCGGCGCGATGGCCGGCGCCGCGGCCACCGGCGCGGGGGCCGGTGCCGGCGGGGCCGGCTGGTCGGGCAGCACGCCCTTGATGAGCGGCTCCTGGCGCGCCTTGGCGCGGTCGTTGGCGTCGCGGCGGCGGGTGATGCCGACCTCGTCGTCGGGCTCCTCGATCATCGTGTAGCTGGCCTGCAGGTTCTCCAGCCTCGGGTCGTCGTGGCGCAGCCGCTCGAGCTTGTAGTTAGGCGTCTCCAGGTGCTTGTTGGGCACCAGCAGCACGGTGCAGCGCTGCTTGAGCTCGATCTTGGTGATTTCGGTGCGCTTCTCGTTGAGCAGGAAGCTGGTCACCTCCACCGGCACCTGCACGTGCACGGCGGCGGTGTTGTCCTTCATCGACTCTTCCTGCACCATGCGCAGGATCTGCAGCGCGCTGCTTTCGGTGTCGCGGATGTGGCCGGTGCCGTTGCAGCGCGGGCAGGTGATGTGGTTGCCTTCGGACAGCGCCGGGCGCAGCCGCTGGCGGCTCATCTCCAGCAGGCCGAACTTGCTGATCGAGCTGAACTGCACGCGCGCGCGGTCGTTGCGCAGCGCGTCGCGCAGGCGCTGTTCGACCTCGCGGCGGTTCTTGCTCTCCTCCATGTCGATGAAGTCGACGACGATCAGCCCGCCGAGGTCGCGCAGCCGCATCTGGCGCGCGATCTCGTCGGCGGCTTCGAGGTTGGTGCGGGTGGCGGTCTCCTCGATGTCGCCGCCGCGCGTGGCGCGTGCGCTGTTGACGTCCACCGACACCAGCGCCTCGGTGTGGTCGATGACGATGGCGCCGCCGCTGGGCAGGTTGACGGTGCGGCTGAACGCGGTCTCGATCTGGTGCTCGATCTGGAAGCGGCTGAACAGCGGCGCGTCGTCGCGATAACGTTTCACGCGAGCCGCAGTCTCGGGCATCACGTGGTTCATGAACTGCTGCGCCTGATCGTAGATGTCGTCGGTGTCGATCAGGATCTCGCCGATGTCGGCGGTGAAGTAGTCGCGGATGGCGCGGATGACCAGCGACGATTCCTGGTAGATCAGGAACGCGCCCTTGCCCGCCTTGGAAGCGCCGTCGATGGCGTCCCACAGCTTGAGCATGTAGTTCAGGTCCCACTGCAGCTCGGCCGCGCTGCGGCCGATGCCGGCGGTGCGCGCGATCAGGCTCATGCCCTTGGGGTATTCGAGCTGGTCCAGCGCTTCCTTCAGGTCCTCGCGGTCCTCGCCCTCGATGCGCCGGCTGACGCCGCCGCCGCGCGGGTTGTTGGGCATCAGCACCAGGTAGCGCCCGGCCAGGCTGACGAAGGTGGTCAGCGCCGCGCCCTTGTTGCCGCGCTCTTCCTTTTCCACCTGCACGAGCAGGTTGTCGCCTTCCTTCACGGCGTCTTGGATGCGCGCGTTCTTGACGTCGGCGCCGTCGCGGAAGTAGTTGCGCGAGATCTCCTTGAACGGCAGGAAGCCGTGGCGGTCTTCGCCGTAGTCGACGAAGCAGGCTTCGAGCGAAGGCTCGACGCGCGTGATCACCGCCTTGTAGATGTTGCCCTTGCGCTGCTCGCGCCCCTCGATCTCGGTCTCGAAGTCGAGCAGCTTCTGGCCGTCGACGATCGCCAGCCGCCGCTCTTCGGGCTGCGTGGCATTGATCAGCATTCTTTTCATCTCGTGCGCTCCAAAACGGCGCTGCCGCACGCGGCGGCGCGCCGGTCTCCATCAACCGATGCACGAGAAAGGCGCAGAACCGTTGGCGCGAAATGCCCTGGACTGCAAGCCGCAGCCGCGACCGCGAGGGTCGAGGCTCAGGCCCGCAGCGTTGGCGCTGGCGAGCCGGCGACGCTGGGGCCGCGCACCCCGGCACCGTGCTCCAGCCGCGAGCCGCGCGGCGCACACCCGGCAACGCCGCGGGCCGCACCGGCGGTCTGCCGGGGCCTCAGCGGGGCGGGTTGGAGCAAGATGGACAAGGGGCTTGGGCCGGAAAACGTTGCCGGTCGCTGGCGGGCCAGGCCGGCATCTGGGATGCCGTCTGGCCCTTCGAATCTTTTCGGTGCGGCCGCTGCGACGCCTGGGCATCGTGTGCGGACCGCTGGGTTCTTCGTCGTTCTCTGCCGCCGGCTGCAACCTGCCGCCGGGCCGCTTTGGGGCCCCGGCCTGCAAGCTGCCGCCAGCGTTGCATCACCTCGAACACGCGGGCTTGAAGCCCCCGTGCGCTGCCACGCCGTTTGTTCAGTGCCGGCTAAACTTCGAAGAATCAAGCACTTATCACACGAACGTGGAGCGCCGGATTATAGAGGCCAAAGCCGCGCCGGCGGTCAGGCAGGTGGTGGTGGACGAAGCGTCCGACGGCCAGCGGCTGGACAACTTCCTGCTGCGGCTGCTCAAGGGCGTGCCCAAGACGCATGTCTACCGCGTCATCCGCTCCGGCGAGGTGCGCGTCAACAAGGGCCGCGCCAGCGCCGACACGCGGCTGGCCACGGGCGACGAGTTGCGCGTGCCGCCGGTGCGCGTGGCCGAGCGGCGCGCCGACGCGGCGCCGCCGCCGGCGCGCGAGTTCCCGCTGCTGTACGAGGACGACCACCTGCTGGCCATCGCCAAGCCCGCCGGCGTGGCGGTGCACGGCGGCAGCGGCGTCAGCTTCGGCGTGATCGAGCAGTTGCGCCAGGCGCGCCCGCAGGCCCGCTTCCTGGAACTGGTGCACCGCCTCGACAAGGAGACCTCGGGCGTGCTGCTGCTGGCCAAGAAGCGCAGCGCGCTGACGGCCTTGCAGGACCAGTTCCGCGCCCGCGACACGGCCAAGATCTACCTCGCGCTGGTGCAGGGCGCGTGGCCGAAGAGCCTGAAGGTGATCGACCAGCCGCTGCACAAGACGCAGGACGCCGCCGGCGAGCGCCACGTGCGCGTGGTTTCGCCGGCGCACGAGCAGGGCCGGCGCTCGATCACGCTGATCCGCAAGGCCGATCCGCACGGCCCTTTCACGCTGCTGGAGATCGGCCTGAAGACCGGCCGCACGCACCAGATCCGCGTGCACCTGGCGCATGCCGGGCACCCCATCGTCGGCGATCCGAAGTACGGCGACTTCGCGCTCAACCGCGAGCTGGCGCGCGGCCCGCAGCGCTTTGCGCGCATGTTCCTGCACGCCGCCGAGCTGGCCTTCGACCACCCGGCCGACGGCCAGCGCATCACCCTGCGCGCGCCGCTGCCCGCCGAGTGCGCGACACTGCTGGCCGCATCATGAGCGCTGAATGAGCCGCACCCGCCGCTTCGACCTGATCGCCTTCGACTGGGACGGCACGCTGTTCGATTCGACGGCGCTGATCACCCGCTGCATCCAGGATGCCTGCAGCGACTTGGGCGTGCCGGTGCCCAGCGACGCTGATGCCGCCTACGTGATCGGCCTCGGCCTGCACGACGCGCTCAAGCACGCGGCGCCGGGGCTGGACCCGGCGCGCTACCCCGAACTGGGCGCGCGCTACCGCCACCACTACCTGGCGCGCCAGGACGAGTTGCTGCTGTTCGACGGCACCTTGTCGATGCTGCAGGACCTGAAGGCGCGCAACCACTGGCTGGCGGTGGCCACCGGCAAGGGCCGGCGCGGACTCGACCAGGCGCTGGCGCAGTCCCAGCTGGGGCCGCTGTTCGACGCCACGCGCACCGCCGACGAGACCGCCAGCAAGCCGCACCCGCGCATGCTGCAGGAGCTGATGGCCGAGTTCGGCGTGGCCCCGGCGCGCACGCTGATGATCGGCGACACCACGCACGACCTGCAGCTGGCCGTCAACGCCGGCACGCCGCGCGTGGGCGTGAGCTTCGGCGCGCACGACCATTCGAGCTTCGAGCCCTTCGAGCCGCTGTTCGTCGCCCATTCCACGCGCGAACTGCACGACTGGCTGCTGCGGCATGGCTGAGGCGCCGGCGCCGCGGCTGCCGCTGTGCCCGTCGGCCGAGCTGGCCGAGCGCGGCAAGGCGCATGTCTGGGACATCCTGCAGTGGGGCCGACCGGCCACCGCCTTCGCGCTGCGCTTCGACGGTGCCGTGGTGGCTTACGTCAACCGTTGTGCCCACGTGCCGACGCAGATGGACTGGCAGCCCGGCGAGTTTCTCGACCTGGAGCGGCGCTGGATCCTGTGCTCGCTGCACGGCGCGATGTACGAGCCGGCCGACGGCCGCTGCATCGGCGGGCCCTGCGGCCGCGGCCGGCTGTGGCCGGTGCGCGTGGACGAGCAGGACGGGCAGGTCTATTGGTATCCTTCCCGCGACATCGGCCCCAAGCCTTCCGACGATGCGGCCGCCGCGCCGCGGAGCCCCTGATGAACCCCCAAGACGAAACGAATCCGCCGGCGCTGCCGCCGGAGCCCGCGGCTGCGCCGGCGCCGGCGGCCGCGACGCCCGCCGCCGCGCCTGCCGCGCCGGCCAACGCGGCGGCGCCGTCGGAGCTGCGCGCCAGCCTGGCCGGCTTCGAGACCCTGGCGCGCGAGCTGCTCCGCCAGCAGCGCAGCGACCGCCGCTGGCGCATCTTCTTCCGCCTGGCCTGGCTGGGCCTGGTGGTGGCGGTGGTCTGGGGCGTGGTGTCGCAGCGCCAGCACGCCACGGCCAGCGCCAAGCCGCACACCGCGCTGGTGGAGGTGCGCGGCGAGATCGCCGCCGGCAACGAGGCCAGCGCCGAGCAACTGGTCTCGGCGCTGAAATCGGCCTTCGAGGACAGCACCGCGCAGGCCATCGTGCTGCGCATCAACTCGCCCGGCGGCAGCCCGGTGCAAAGCGGCATCATCAACGACGAGATCCACCGCCTGAAGGCGCTGCACAAGAAGAAGGTCTACGCGGTGGTGGAAGAGATGTGCGCCTCGGGCGCCTACTACATCGCGGTGGCGGCCGACGAGATCTACGTCGACAAGGCCAGCATCGTGGGCAGCATCGGCGTGCTGATGGACGGCTTCGGCTTCGTCGGCGCGATGCAGAAGCTGGGCATCGAGCGCCGGCTGCTGACCGCCGGCGAGAACAAGGGCATGCTCGACCCGTTCTCGCCGCAGAACGAGCAGCAGACCGCCTATGCGCAGGCGATGATCGAGCAGGTGCACCAGCAGTTCATCGCCGTCGTCAAGAAGGGCCGCGGCCAGCGCCTGAAGGAAACGCCCGAGACCTTCTCGGGCCTGTTCTGGAACGGCGAGCAGGCCATCCGGCTGGGCCTGGCCGACAAGCTGGGCAACCTGGACTACGTGGCGCGCGAGGTGGTGAAGGCCGAGGACGTGGTCGACTACACGCCGCGCGACAACGTGGCCGAGCGCCTGGCCAAGCGCTTCGGCGCCGCCATCGGGCAAGGCGCGATCAAGGCGCTGCGCGAGTTGCCGCGGCTGCAGTGAGCGTTCGCGATCGCCTCGCGGTCCTGCCGCAATACCTGCTGCCCAAGCAGGCGCTGACGGTGCTGATGGGCCGCCTGGCCAACGCCAGCGGCGGGGCGCTGACGACCGCGGTGATCCGCTGGTTCATCGGTCGCTACGGCGTCGACATGGCCGAAGCCGAGCAAGGCGACCCGGCGGCCTTCGAGCGCTTCAACGATTTCTTCACCCGCGTGCTCAAGCCCGGCGCGCGGCCGCTGGCCGATGCCGACTGGCTGTGCCCGGTGGACGGCGCGATCAGCCAGTTCGGGGCGATCGCCGGCGATCGCATCTTCCAGGCCAAGGGCCACGACTACAGCGCCACCGCGCTGCTGGGCGGCGATGCCGAGCTGGCGCGCGCCTTCCAGGGCGGCCATTTCGCCACGCTGTACCTGAGCCCGCGCGACTACCACCGCATCCACATGCCGGCGGCCGGCCGCTTGCGCCGCATGGTCCACGTGCCGGGGGCGCTGTTCTCGGTCAACCCCACCACGGCGCGCGGCGTGCCGGGGCTGTTCGCGCGCAACGAGCGCGTGGTCTGCTTGTTCGATGGTGCGCAGGGCCCGTTCGCGGTGGTGCTGGTGGGCGCCACCATCGTCGGCAGCATGGCCACCGTGTGGCACGGCGTGGTCAACCCGCCGCGCCCGGGCCGGCTGCGCGACTGGCGCTACGACGAGCGCGAACTGCGCCTGGCGCGCGGCGCCGAACTGGGCCGCTTCCTGCTGGGCTCCACCGTCGTGCTGCTGCTGCCGCCCGGGCCGCTGCGCTTCAACCCGCGCTGGGCGCCGGGCGCGGCCATCCGCATGGGCGAGGCGATGGCCGCGGGCGCTTGATCAGATCGGCGGGATGCGCAGCATTTGCCCAGGATAAATTTTGTCGGGGTGCGTCAGCATCGGCCGGTTGGCCTCGAAGATCACCGGGTACTTGTTGGGGTCGCCGTAGAACTTCTTGGCGATCTTGGACAGGTTGTCGCCCGAGACCACGGTGTGCCATTGCGACTCGGGCTCGGGCGCGCTGACGGTCAGCAGGTCGTTGACCGCGGCCACGCGCTCGACGTTGCCGCAGCACAGCACCACCTTCTCGCGGGTGGCCTGGTCTTCGACGACGCCCGCCACGGTGACCGTGCCGGTGCTGGCCTCGAAGCCGACGTCCAGCGCGTCGACCTTCAGGCCCTGGGCGCGGATGTAGGTGGCGATGGCGTCGCCCGCGGCCTTGCTCAGCGCGGCAATGTTCTCCGGCGACGGCGCGGCGGCCGCAGTTTCCTGCGCGGCCTTGGCCTCGCCCCGGCCGAACAGCTTCTCGCCGGCTTCCTTGATGAACGACAGCAGTCCCATGAGCTACTCCTTGGTCAGAAGTCAGAAGTCAGAAGTGACCTGGCAACTGTACGTCAGACCGCTCAAGTCCCTACCAGCAGGCCGCGCCGCTCGATGAAGTCCACCACCTCGGCCAGGCCTTCACGCGTCTTCAGGTTGCTCATCACGAAGGGCTTGTTCGGCCGCATGCGCCGCGTATCGGCGGCCATCACCTCCAGGCTGGCGCCGACGTGCGGCGCGAGGTCGGTCTTGTTGATCACGAAGAGGTCGCTCTTGGTGATGCCGGGGCCGCCCTTGCGCGGGATCTTCTCGCCGGCGGCGACGTCGATCACGTAGATCGTCAGGTCGCTCAGCTCGGGGCTGAAGGTGGCGGCCAGGTTGTCGCCGCCCGACTCGATGAACACGATGTCGGCATCGGGGAAGCGCTCGAGCATGCGGTCCACCGCTTCGAGGTTGATCGACGCGTCTTCGCGGATCGCCGTGTGCGGGCAGCCGCCGGTCTCGACGCCCATGATGCGCTCGGGCTCCAGCGCGCCGGCCACGGTGAGCAGCCGCTGATCTTCCTTGGTATAGATGTCGTTGGTGACGACGACCAGGCTCCAGCGCTCGCGCATGGCCTTGCACAGCATCTCCACCAGCGTGGTCTTGCCCGAGCCCACCGGGCCGCCGACGCCCACGCGCAGCGGCGGCAGCCGCTTGGCGCGGCCGGGAATCGAATGCAGCTTGTTGATCGTCATCGGCGCGATGATGCAGGAAGCGGGCCTGCGCGCCCGCGCGGCGCCGCTCAGGACCGGAACAGCCGCGAATACTGCGCCTCGTGGCGTGCCGAAGCGATGGCCAGGCCGGGGCTGAAGGCCTGGCGGTCGTCGTCGGCCAGCGCCAGCGCTTCGTCGACGGCGGCGGGAATGGCCTGCACCAGCGCGGCCAGCATGCGCTGGCCGGCGCTCTGGCCCAGCGGCACGGCTTTCACGGCGGCCTGCACCTGGTTCTCGGCCCAGCCGAAGGCCATGGCCAGCAAGGCGTCGCGCAGCCCGGCGCCGCTGCGCGCGGCGGCCAGCGCAAACACCAGCGGCCAGGCCGGCGCCGGGCGCAGCGCGGCCAGGTGGGCGACGCGCGGGTCGGCGTCGTCACCCGCGTCACCGTCGGCGGCAGCGCGCTGGCGCAGCCAGTCGGCCAGCGAGCGGCCCATCTGCATCGTCTGCTGGCGCAGTTCGGCGCTTTCGCGGCTGGTCAGCAGCCAGGTGTTGAGGGCTTCGATGCGCGCCAGGTCCGTCGCCTGCCAGGCGCGGAAAGCGGCCGCCATCGCCGGCCATTCGCTGCGCGCCTGGGTCAGCTGCAACTGGTCCAGCAGCCATTGCCGGGCGCGCGTTTCGTCGTCGGCCAGGCCGGCATCGACCGCGGCTTCCAGCCCCTCGGAGTAGCTGAAGCCGCCCACCGGCAGCGCCGGCGAAGCCAGCCAGATCAACTGCAGCAGCGCGGCCGGGGAGAGGTCCACGGCGGGCGGTCAGTGGCCGTGGCCGTGGTCGTGGTCGTGGTCGTGGCCGTGGTCGTGACCATGAGCGTGCTCGTGCTCGTGCTCGTGCGCATGGTCGTGGTCTTGATCATGCGCATGATCGTGCGCGTGGCCGTGTCCGCTGCCGGCCGCGTAGGCGCCGCCTTCGGGCTCGAAGGCCGCGCGTTCCTCGCTGACGATCAGGTGCATCGCGTCGAGCATCTGCGCCAGCACGTGGTCGGGCTCCAGCTTCAGGTGGTCCGGCGCCAACTGCAATTGAACGTGGCGGTTGCCCAGGTGGTAGGCCGCGCGCGTCAGGTCGAAGGGGCTGCCGTGCTGCGGGCAATGGCGCACCACCAGCACCGGCTGCGGCGCGGCCAGCACGCGTACCAGCGAGCCGTCTTCGGCCACCAGCACGTCGCCGCCGCGCACCACGCTGCCGCGCGGCAGGAACACGCCCAACGCGCGGCCGCTGCTGTCGGTGGCGTCGAAGCGGCTCTTGCTGCGCACGTCCCAGTCCAGCTCGATGGTGGGCGCTCGTTTCAGCAGCGCGGCGGCCAGGCCCTGGCCCTGGGGGATGAGCTTGTTGATCGTCAGCATGGCAGGTGGTGGCGCGTTGGGGAACGGTGGGTTAGTATAACGTTCGTTATAACGATGTTTGGATGGCCATGACCGCGCTCAAGCTCACCCAGATCGGCAACTCCGTCGGCCTCATCCTGCCCAAGGAGGTGCTGGCGCGGCTGAAGCTGGAGAAGGGCGACACGGTGTTCGTCACCGATGCGGCCAACGGGGTGATGCTGACGCCGTACAGCGAGGCTTTCGAAACGCAGATGGCCGAGGCGCGGCGCGTGATGAAGAAGCGGCGCCACGTGCTGCGCGAGTTGGCCAAGTGAATTGGACTTGGCTTGACGCGGCCGTGCTGCGCGCGGTCCACGAAGAGCAGTTGGCCGAGCACGGCGGTGCCGCCGGCATCCGCGACGAAGGCCTGTTCGAATCGGCGCTGGCGCGGCCGCAGCATCTGGCGGTGTATGGCGAGCCCGACCTGTGCGACCTGGCCGCGGCCTACGGCTTCGGCCTGGCGCGCAACCATCCGTTCATCGATGGCAACAAGCGGACCGCCTTCGTCGCGGTGGAGCTGTTCCTGTTGCTGAACGGGCACGAGTTGATGGCGTCGGACGAATCCTGCGTGCTGACGATGCTCGCCGTCGCCGCCGGCCAGATGGACGAAGCCGCCTTCGCCGCCTGGCTGCGCGAGCACGTTCAGAAGAGAAAGTAGCGCTGCGCCATCGGCAGCACGGTGGCCGGCTCGCAGGTGAGCAGTTGGCCGTCGGCGCGCACCGCGTAGGTCTGCGGGTCGATCTCCATCCTCGGCAGGTAGCCGTTGTGCACCATGTCGGCCTTCTTCACCGTGCGGCAGTTCTGCACCGTGGCCAGGCGCTTCTTCAAGCCCAACTCGTCGCCGATGTCGCCGCGCAGCGCCGCCTGGCTGACGAAGCTGAGCGAGCCGCGCCCCACCGCGCCGCCGAAGGCGCCGAACATCGGCCGGTAGTGCACCGGCTGCGGCGTCGGGATGCTGGCATTCGGGTCGCCCATCGCCGCCGCGGCGATGAAGCCGCCCTTCAGCACCAGGCTGGGCTTGACGCCGAAGAAGGCCGGCTTCCACAGCACCAGGTCGGCCCACTTGCCGATCTCGACCGAGCCCACCTCGTGCGCGATGCCGTTGGCGATGGCCGGGTTGATCGTGTACTTGGCGACATAACGCTTGACCCGGTTGTTGTCGTGGCGCTCGGAATCGCCCGCCAGCGCGCCGCGCTGCGCCTTCATCTTGTGCGCCGTCTGCCAGGTGCGGATGATGACTTCGCCGACGCGGCCCATGGCCTGGCTGTCGCTGCTCATCATGCTGATGGCGCCCAGGTCGTGCAGCACGTCCTCGGCGGCGATGGTCTCGCGGCGGATGCGGCTTTCGGCGAAGGCCAGGTCCTCGGCGATCGCCGCGTCGAGGTGGTGGCAGACCATCAGCATGTCGAGATGCTCGTCCACCGTGTTGGCGGTGTAGGGCATCGTCGGGTTGGTGGAACTGGGTAGGAAGTTACTTTCACCCACCACCTTCAGGATGTCGGGCGCGTGGCCGCCGCCGGCGCCTTCGGTGTGGAAGGCGCACAGCGTGCGGCCGTGCGTCGCGGCGATGGTGTCTTCGACGAAGCCGCTTTCGTTGAGCGTGTCGGAATGGATCGACACCTGCGTGTCGGTGGCCTCGGCGATGTCCAGGCAGTTGTCGATCGCGCTCGGCGTCGTGCCCCAGTCCTCGTGCAGCTTGAGGCCGATGGCGCCGGCGGCGATCTGCTGGCTCAAGGCCTCGGGCCGGCTGGCGTTGCCCTTGCCCAGGAAGCCGAGGTTCATCGCAAAGGAATCGGCCGCCTGCAGCATGCGGTGCAGGTTCTCCGGCCCCGGCGTGCAGGTGGTGGCGAAGGTGCCGGTAGCCGGGCCGGTGCCGCCGCCGAGCATGGTGGTTATGCCTGCGTACAGCGCCTCGTCGATCTGCTGCGGGCAGATGAAGTGGATGTGGCTGTCGATGCCGCCGGCGGTGACGATCAACCCTTCGCCAGCGATGATCTCGGTGCCGGGGCCGATCACGATGTCCACGCCCGGCTGCACGTCGGGGTTGCCGGCCTTGCCGATGGCCGCGATGCGGCTGCCCTTGATGCCGATGTCGGCCTTGACGATGCCCCAATGGTCGACGATCAGCGCGTTGGTGATCACGCAGTCGCAGGCCAGGTCGTGGTCGGGGCCGTTGACGCGCTGGCCCTGGCCCATGCCGTCGCGGATGGTCTTGCCGCCGCCGAACTTGACTTCTTCTCCATGGCCGCCGGCGGCCAGCGTGTGGTCGCGCTCGACCTCGATGACGAGCCCGGTGTCGGCCAGCCGCAGCCGGTCGCCGACGGTGGGGCCGAACATCTCGGCATAGGCGCGGCGTCCGATCTTCGCCATCACAGCGCTCCCTGCACGTCGCCGCGGAAGCCCCAGACCTGGCGCTCGCCGGCATAAGCCACCAGTTCGACGGTGCGCTGCTGGCCGGGCTCGAAGCGCACCGCGGTGCCGCTGGCGATGTTCAGCCGCATGCCGCGCGCGGCCTGGCGGTCGAAGCGCAGCGCCGGGTTGGTCTCGGCAAAGTGGTAGTGGCTGCCGACCTGGATCGGCCGGTCGCCGCTGTTCTCCACCACCATCGTCAACGTCGCGCGGCCGGGGTTCAACGCCAACTCGCCGGCCTCGGGCAACAGTTCACCGGGAATCATCTGGTGCCTTTCTCCGCCGCTCATGCAATCGGTTGGTGCACGGTCACCAACTTGGTGCCGTCGGGGAAGGTGGCTTCCACCTGGATCTCGCTGACCATCTCGGGCACGCCGTCCATCACCTCGGCGCGCGTCAGCACCTGCTTGCCTTCGCTCATCAACTGCGCCACCGTCTTGCCGTCGCGCGCGCCTTCCATGATGGCCGCGCTGATCAGCGCCACCGCCTCCGGCACGTTGAGCTTCAGGCCGCGGGCCTTGCGCCGCTCGGCCAGCAAGGCGGCGGTGAAGATCAGCAGCTTGTCCTTCTCACGCGGGGTCAATTCCATGTCGCTTCGCTCTCAGTCAGCGCGTGCGGCCGCAAATGCCGGCCGAACACGCGGGGTCAGTTCCATGCGCTCGTCCTCAGCACGTCCGGGGCCATGTTAGCGGCGGTGGCGCGGATCTTGAGTGCGGCCTTGCCATGCACGCTTCGGCAAGCCCCGCCACCGCCCCCAACGCCCCGCAACGCGTCGTCAAGACGCGGCGCGACTACAACCGCTGGGTGGCGCGCGAGACGATGGAAGACTACGCGCTGCGCTTCACGCCGCACGGCTTTCGGCGCTGGAGCGAATGGCGCGTGGCCAGCACCGCGTTCGGCGCCGCGTCGTTCCTGATCCTGGAGGCCGTGGGCGCCACGCTGCTGGTGCAGTACGGCTTCGTCAACGCGGCGCTGGCCATCGCCGTCACCGGCGCGGTGATCTTCCTGGCCGGCTGGCCGATCAGCGTCTACGCCGCGCGCCACGGCGTCGACATGGACCTGCTGACCCGCGGCGCCGGCTTCGGCTACATCGGCAGCACCGTCACCAGCCTGATCTACGCCAGCTTCACCTTCATCTTCTTCGCGCTGGAAGCGGCCGTGATGGCCTACGCGCTGGAACTGGCCTTCGACATCCCGCCGGCCTGGGGCTACCTGCTGTGCGCGCTGGTGGTGATTCCGCTGGTGGCGCACGGCGTCACCGCGATAAGCCGGCTGCAGGTGTGGACGCAGCCGCTGTGGCTGCTGATGCTGGTGCTGCCCTACGTCTTCGTGCTCAAGTCCGACCCCGCGTTGCTGCAGGGCCTGGTGCGCTACGCCGGCGAAGGCGGCGGCGGCTTCCAGCTGCAGGCCTTCGGCGCCGCCACGACGGTGGGCATCGCGCTGATCACGCAGATGGGCGAGCAGGTGGACTACCTGCGCTTCATGCCGGCGCGCCGCCCGGGCCATGCGCTGCGCTGGTGGGCGGCGGTGATCGTCGGCGGCCCCGGCTGGGTGCTGCCCGGCGTGCTGAAGATGCTGGGCGGCGCGCTGCTGGCCTACCTGGCGCTGACCCACATGGTGCCGGCCGAGCGCGCGGTGGACCCCAACCAGATGTACCTGGCGGCCTACGAGACGGTGTTCTCGCACTACGGGCTGGCGGTGGCGGCGACGGCGGCCTTCGTCATCGTCTCGCAGCTCAAGATCAACGTCACCAACGCCTACGCCGGCAGCCTGGCCTGGAGCAACTTCTTCAGCCGCCTGACGCACGCGCACCCGGGGCGCGTGGTGTGGATGGTGTTCAACACGGCCATCGCGCTGGTGCTGATGGAGATGAACGTCTTCAGCGCGCTGGGCCACGTGTTGGGGCTGTACGCCAACATCGCCATCGCGTGGATGATGGCCGTCGTTGCCGACCTCGTCGTCAACAAGCCCATGGGCTGGAGCCCGCCGGGCATCGAGTTCAAGCGTGCCCACCTGTACGACATCAACCCGGTGGGCGTGGGCGCGATGGGCATCGCCTCGCTGCTGTCGGTGGTGGCGCACCTGGGCGCGTTCGGGCCGCTGGCGCAGGCCTTCTCGGCGTTGATCGCGCTGGTCACCGCCTTCGTCGCCAGCCCGCTGATCGCCTGGGCGACGAAGGGCCGCTACTACCTCGCGCGGCGCCGCATCGCCATCGTGCCCGCGCCGGCACCAGCCGTCGAAGATGGACGTTATCGAGCGCTGCAGACCTGCTGCGTCTGCGAACGCGACTATGAAGGCCCCGACATGGCGCATTGCCCCGCGTACCAGGGCCCGATCTGCAGCCTGTGCTGCACGCTGGACGCGCGCTGCGACGACCGCTGCAAGCCCGAGGCGCGGCTGTCGGCGCAGTGGACGGCGGCCTTGCGCCGGTTGCTGCCGCGCCGCCTGTGGCCGTTGCTCGACGCCGGGCTGGCGCACTACCTGCTGCTGATGGGCCTGATCGCGCCGGCGCTGGCGCTGCTGCTGGCCGTGATCCACCGCCAGACGGCGCGCGCGCTGGGCGACGGCGCGACGCTGCTGGCGCCGCTGCGCGACGCCTTCGTCGCCGCCTACCTGCTGCTGCTGATCGTCGCCGGCATCGTGGCGTGGTGGCTGGTGCTGGCGCGCAGCAGCCGGCTGGCGGCGCAGGAGGAATCCAAGCGCCAGACCGAGGCGCTGACGCGCGAGATCGAATCGCACCGCCGCACCGACGAGCAATTGCAGAAGGCCAAGCGAATGGCCGACGCCGCCAACCAGGCCAAGAGCCGCTACATCACCACCATCAGCCACGAGCTGCGCACGCCGCTCAACAGCATCCTCGGCTACGCCCAGTTGCTGGAGGAGGACGAGGCGATGCCGGCGCACCGCCGCCGCGCGGTGAGCGTGATCCGCCACGGCGGCGACCACCTGCTGGGGCTGATCGAAGGCACGCTGGACATCGCGCGCATCGAATCGGGCAAGCTCGCGCTGGACGTGCGGCCCATGCGCTTTGCCGACGGCATCGCCGAGATCGCGCGGATGTTCGAGCTGCAGGCCGCGGGGCGCGGCATCGGCTTTCGCTGCGCGATCGAGGGCCATCTCCCGCGGCTGGTGCGCGCCGACGAGAAGCGGCTGCGCCAGATCCTCATCAACCTGCTGGGCAACGCCGTGAAGTTCACCGCGCGCGGCGAGGTCGTGCTGCGCGTGCAGCACCAGCGCGAGATGGCGCGCTTCGAGATCAGCGACACCGGGCCCGGCATGAGCGCCGACGAACTGCAGCGCGTGTTCGAGCCCTTCGAGCGCGGCGCCGCCGCTGGCGGGCTGTCGGCCGGCAGCACCGGCCTGGGCCTGACCATCGCGCGCATGCTGACCGAGCTGATGGGCGGCGAGCTGACCGTCAGCAGCCGCCCCGGCCTGGGCAGCAGCTTCAGCGTGCGGCTGTTCCTGCCCGAGCTGGCGGGCTCGGCGCTGGACGTGGCCGCGGCCGCGGCCGGCCGCGTGCAGCGCGTGGGCTACCAGGGCCCGCGCCGGCGGCTGCTGGTGGTCGACAACGAAGAGGCCGACCGCCGCCTGCTGCTGGACGTGCTGCAGCCGCTGGGCTTCGAGCTGCAGACGGCGGCCTCGGGCGAGGAAGCGCTGGCGCTGCTGGCCGCGCCCGGCGCCGCGCCGCCCGACGCGCTGTTCGTCGACCTGGCGATGCCCGGCATCGACGGCTGGGAGACGCTGCGCCGCCTGCGGCAGACCCACCCCGCGCTGCCGGCCGCCGTGGTCTCGGCCAACGCCTTCGACCGCAAGCTCGACAACCCGGTCGGCCTGCCGCCCGAAGACTTCATCGTCAAGCCGGTGCGCATCGCCGAGCTGCTGGACTGGCTGGGCCGGCGGCTGCAACTGCAGTGGATCGGCGTCGAACCGCCGGCCGCGCCGGCGCCGGCGGCGGCACCGCCTGACCCGCAAAGTGAGCGGCTGCCGCCAGCGCCGGCGTTGCAGGCGCTGCAGCGCGCGCTCAGCCTCGGCCACGTGCGCGGCGTCGGCCGGCAGATCGACGCCATCGAGGCCGCCGACCCCGCGCACGCCGCCTTCGTCGCCCGGCTGCGCCTGCTGGCGCGCCAGTTCCGTTTCGACGCCATGAACGACCTGCTGAGCAAGGCCTTGCATGATGAACCCCGACCTGCCTGAACCTGCGGCCGATGCCGCCGCGCGGCGCGAGCTGCCCGCCAGCGCCGACGTGGTGCTGGTGGTCGACGACGTGCCCGAGAACATCGCGCTGCTCAACGACGCGCTCGACGAAGCCGGCTACACCGTGCTGGTGGCCAGCGGCGGCGAGGCCGCACTGCAGCTCGCCGCCCGCGCCCAGCCCGACCTCGTGCTGCTGGACGCCGTGATGCCCGGCATCGACGGCTTCGAGACGGCGCGCCGGCTGAAGGCCGACGAAGCCACGGCGCCGATTCCCATCGTCTTCATGACCGGGCTCACCGAGACGGCGGATGTCGTCAACGCCTTCGCCGCCGGCGGCATCGACTACGTCACCAAGCCGATCAAGCCGCGCGAGGTGCTGGCCCGCGTGGCCGCGCACCTGCAGGCCGCGCGCACCCAGCGCCAGGCGCGCAACGCGCTGGACGCCTTCGGCCACGCCACGCTGGTGGTGCGCGAGCGCGACGGCCGCCGCGTCTGGCAGACGGCGCTGGCGCGCCGCATGCTGGGCGAGCATTTCGGCGGCGCCGAGACCGTGACGCCGCCCGAGGTGATCGCCTGGGTGGCGCGCGAAGCGCTGCGCCGCCGCGCCGGCGCCGACGCGCAGACGCTGACCGTCGCCCGCGGCTCGCGCCGCATCACCTTCGCGCTGCACGCAATGCCCGAAGAGACGCTGGAAGACGCCGGCGACGGCGAATGGCTGGTCGTGATGCGCGAGAGCGACGACGCCGCGGTGGTTGAGGCCGTGGCGTTAGCCTGCAAGCTCACGGCGCGCGAGGCCGAGGTGCTGTACTGGGTGGTCAAGGGCAAGACCAACCGCGACATCGGCGACATCCTGGGCACCAGCCCGCGCACCATCACCAAGCACCTGGAACACGTGTTCGAAAAGCTCGGCGTCGAGACCCGCACCGCGGCCGCGGCGCTGGCCTTGTCGAAGGTGAGGGAGCTGGCGCGAGGCTGAGCGAGCCTATCGCGGCAGGCCCAGCAGGTGGTTCAGCACCTGGCCGAAGGCGGCCGGGTCGGCGCCGGCTTGAACAGGCCGTGGCGGGCGCGGATGTCGGCCGGGATCACGACCTGGCCCTTCTCGGTGAGCGTGGCGGCGAGCAAGGGTCTCTCCTTGCGATGGCGGTCGACTGCATTCCACTGGCCAAGCGGCAGCGGCCGCTTACCGGGTCAGCGAAGCTCAGCCGCGCAGCAGTTCCAACTCGAAGCGCTTGCGGCCGTTGATGCGGTAGACGCTGAAGTCGGCCACGTCGATGGTGGCGATGCGGGCGGTCTGGGCGGTTTCGGCCAGCCACACCAGTTCGAGGTCGGCCCAGTCGGGGTCCTGGTCGGCGTACTTGTCGAAGAGCTGGGCAATGCGCGCGTAGCCGGAGATGTCGGGCTGGTGGACCTTCAGCACGCCACTCATCGCCAAGCCGGCCAGGCCGCTGCGCAGTCGCGCCGGCAGGAAGAACGAGGCCTCGGCCAGCACCGGGCCCACGGTCAGCAGCCGGTCGTGGGTGCGCGCCAGCCAGGCCTGTGCCGCGGCGTGGTGGGCGTCCTGGTGGTCGAACAGCGCCACCAGCACGCCGGTGTCGACCAGCACCGGGGTGCGCGTTTTGCTCAAGGCTTGGCCCGTCGGGCCGGACCACCCAGGCGCTTGGCCTGGCTGGCTCGTCGTTGTGCCATGCGCCGGCGCACGGCGGCCTTGTCGGCGCCGCCGCCGTCGGCCACGGCGCCGATCAGTCCGGCGGCGGCGAAGGCCTGGTGATTGAGGCTCGGTGCCGGCGCGTCGTCGGCGGCGCCCGCGGGAGCGTCGGGCGCCGCCGCCAGCAGGTAGGCGGCCAGCGACTCCTGGACCACCAGGCTCTTGGTCACGCCATGCTGGAGGCAATAGCGCTGCAGCGCTGAGTCCAGCGCGTCATCCAGGCGGACGGTGAGCGTCATGGCGGTCCCGCTGTAATATGAACATGCGAATTGTATTGCAACGACCGCTGCTACGCGGCGACCGCCGTCACCAGCCAGGCCGACCCGTTCAGCGCCACCGCGCCATCGGCCGCGGCGTGCGGCGCCAGCGCGGCTTCGATCGCGGCGGCCAGGCGCGGCTGCTGGTCTTCGCCCACCTCGCGCAGCAGCCGCGACGCGGGGCCGACGCGCAGCGCGTTCACGGCCGCGGCGCGCGCGCTTTCGCCCAGGTGCACCGGGCGGTCGACGCGCTGCAGCTCGATACCCTCGAAGCCGGCGTCGGCCAGGATGGCGCGCACGCGGTCGCCGTCGGCAAAGGCAAAGGGGCCGGGCGCCAGCGGGTCGGCCGGCGGCGGGTCGACGATGCCCAGCGCCCGCCGCGCGGCGACCAGTGGCGCCATCGCCCAGGCGTTGTCGCGCGGCGCGCGCCAACAGACGAAGACGCAGCGCCCGCCCTGGCGCAGGCTGCGCCGCAGGTGCGCGAAGGCCGGCTGCGGCTGGGCGAAGAACATCACGCCGAAGCGCGAGAACAGCAAGTCGACGTCGGCCGGCAGCGCCGCCGCCGAAGCGTCGGCTTCCTCGAAGCGAAGCTGCGGCAGCGCTTCGTGCGCGGCACGCTCGCGCGCCACCTGCAGCATGGGCTGCGAAACGTCCAGCCCCAGCACCGCGCCGCCGGCGCCCACGGCGCGCGCCAGCGCGATGGCGGTGTCGCCGCAGCCGCAGCCCACGTCCAGCACGCGTTCGCCGGGGCGCGCTCGGGCGGCGGCCAGCGCGGCCTCGCCGAAGGGCTGGACGATGCCGTCGATCTGCCGCTGGCCGGTGGCCCAGCGCTGGCCGAGCGCGCCGTTCCATTCGGCGATCTGCTCGTGGTTGTCGTCGGGCTGGGTCATGGTCGCGCCTTCGAAGAATGAAGAGGGGCCTTCGGGCGGACTGTAGACCGGTGGCCTCAATCCACCTGCGCGCCCGAGCGGCGCACCGCCTCGCCCCAGCGCGCGATCTCCGCCGGCCCGAAGGCGGCCAGCTCGGCGACGTTCATCGAACGTTGTTCGACGCCCAGCTCGGCCAGCTTGGCGGCGGTGGCCGGCTGCGCCAGCGCGCGCGCCAGGCCGTCGCGCAAACGGGCCAGTTCGGCCGGCGGCGTGGCCGCCGGCGCGTAGACCATGAACCAGGCGACGAGGTCGAAGTCGGCCACGCCCTGCTCTTGCAGCGTGGGCACCTCGGGCGCAGCGGCGCTGCGGCGCGCGCTGCTGGCGCCGATGGCGCGCAGCTTGCCGGCCTTCATCTGCGGCAGCACCGCGGCCGGGTGATAGAACATGAACTGCGCTTGGCCGCCCATCACGTCGGTCAGCGCCTGGCCGCCCTGGCTGTAGGGCACGTGCACCATCTTGCCGCCCAGGCGCGCGGCCAGCAGTTCGCCGGCCAGGTGGCCCGAGGTGCCGTTGCCGGCCGACGCGAAGCTGATGCCCGCCGGCGTGGCGGCCGCGGCCTTCAGGTCGGCCAGGGTCTTGATCGGCGAGCCGGCGGCCACCACCAGCAGCGTGGGCGTGAAGCCGACCAGGCCGACGGGCGCGAAGTCGCGCGTCGCGTCGTAGGGCAGCTTGCGGTACAGCGTGGCGTTGATCGCGTGCGTGCCCACGGTGCCCATCACCAGCGTGCGGCCGTCGGGCGCGGCCTTGGCGACCAGGTCGCTGCCGATGGTGCCGCCGGCGCCGGCCTTGTTGTCGACCACCACGGTCTGCCCCAGCACCGCGCCCAGCGACTGGCCGACCTCGCGCGCGACGATGTCGGTGGTGGTGCCGGGGCCGAAAGGCACGACCAGGCGGATGGGCTGGGCCTGCGCCCAGGCGGTACCGGCGCCGGTGCCGGCGGCAGCGGCCAGCGCGATCGACAGCAACACGCGGCGGGTGATGTGAAACGTCATCATTCGGTCCTCGGGTTCCAGGGCGAGCGGCCTTCGCGCAGCGCCGTGTCGTGGTCGCCCAGCAGCGGCGGCGCCGTGACCTGCAGCGCGCGCTCGCCGTCGAAGCTGACGGGCGAGCGCACCGTGGTCCAGCGGCCGCCGGCCGGGTGCGCGGTGTCGACGAACAACTGCAGGTGCCGCGCCTGCGGGTCTTGCGGCACTTCGTCGGTGGCGTACATCGGCGCGTGCGGCACGTCTTCGGCCAGAAGGCGGCGGCACCATTCGTCGCGGCCGTGGCGCGCGAAGCGTTCGCGCAGCAGTTCGATCAGCGCTTCCTGGTTGGCGATGCGCGCCTCGCGGGTGGCGAAGCGCGCGTCGTCGTCGAACAGCGTCGGCCATTCGATCGCCCGGGCCAGGCCTTGCCAGAACTTGGGCGGGCTGGACATGTGCAGCGCGATCCATTGGCCGTCGGCGCAGGGCAGCACGTAGCTCTGCGAGACGCTGGGCCGGCTGTACGGGCCCATCACCTCGTGCTCGGAGAACAAATGCGTGAAGGCGTCGAGGTTGAAGTGCGTCATCGCCTCCAGCATCGACACCTCCACCTTGCGGCCGGCGTCGCACTGCTGCTTCTCCCGCTCGTACAGCGCGCCCAGGATGCCGTAGGCGGCATAGAAGCCGGTGATGGCATCGGCCAGCGCCGGGCCGACGACGCGCGGGTTGGCCGGGTTGACCAGCAGCTTCAAGAAGCCGCTGGCCGCCTGCGCCACGGTGTCGTAACTCGGACGTTGAGCGGCAGGCCCGTCGGCGCCGAAGCCGCTGATCGCGCAGTAGATCAGCCGCGGGTTCAGCGCGCGCAATCGCGCCTCGCCGGCGCCGATCTTCTCGGCCACGCCGGGGCGGAAGTTCTGGATGTAGACGTCGGCCTCGGCCAGCAGGCGGTCGAACTGCGCCAGGTCGGCAGGTTGGCGCGTGTCCAGCCGCACGCTCTTCTTGTTGCGGTTGTAGGTCTGGTAGTGCGGGCTGTAGCTGCCGCCGCGGAAGGCGCGGAACGGGTCGCCCTCGGGCTGCTCGACCTTCACCACGTCGGCGCCCAGGTCGGCCAACAGCATGGCCGCCGCCGGGCCGGTGATGAAGGTGCCATGCTCCAGCACGCGCACGCCGCGCAGCACCTGGGCCATCAATGCCCGCCCTTGGGCTTGAGCGTCACGCCGGCCGGCAGCGCGCCGGTGTAGACCTGCTCGCGCGTGGCCTGGTAGCTCAGCGCAAAGCCGATCGGCTGCGCCAGCTCTTCGGTCAGGTGGGCGATCAGCCCGGCGCAGCGCGCGAGGATGGGCACGCCCTTCAGCGCCTCGGCCGGAAAGCCCACGTCGAGCAGCACCGCGGGGATGGCCGCCGAGACGTTGAGCCGCAGCTCGCGCCCGGTGACGGCCGGCAGCACCTGCTCCACGGCCTCGGCGATGCGCACGAAGTGCCCCGGCGTGCCGGCCTCGGCCGCCACTTCGAACAGCCGCGCCACGCGCGGGTCGCGCGCCTTGTGCTGCGGGTGGCCGTAGCCGGGAATGGCCTGCTTCTGCGCCCGCAACTCGCGCGCGACTTCGCTCGCGGCGTCGGCCAGCGACAGGCCCTTGTCTTTCGCCAGCGCGTCGATGCGCAGGAACAGCCGCCCGGCCGTTTCCGACGCGCCGAGGATCACCGAGCCGCAGCCCAGGATGCCGGCGGCCACCGCGCCTTGCAGCGCGTCGGGCGCGGCGGCCAGCGTCATGCGCGCGGCCTGCACGCTGGGCACCAGGCCGTGCTCGGTGATGGCCACCAGCGTGGCGTCCAGCACGCGGCTGGCGGCGGCATCGGGCGCGCGGCCGGTGACCAGCAGCCAGAAGTAGTCGACGAAGTTCACGCGGCCGATCAGTTCGCGGCACAGGTCGCGGCCGCGCACGACGATGGTCTCGTCGTCGCTCGTGCAGATCGCCGATTCGGCGACGGTGGCGCGGCCGATCTTCATGCCGCGGCCTCCGCCAGCACGAAGTCGTAGCCGGCGCTGTGCCAGGGCTTGTCCATGCGGCGGCCGTCGGGCGCGGTGCCGGGCGCGTGAGGTTGGTACTCGACGATCAGGCTGTCGCGCACGCCGAACACGGCGTCGCTGTCGAGGTAGGGGCTGTCGTGCGCGAACAGGTGGGTGGTCACCGGCACGTAGCCGTCGCGGTAGACCATCATGTGGATGTGGCCCGGCCGGTTGGGGTGGCGGCCCATCGCGCGCAGCATGTCGCCCACCGGGCCGTCGGACGGCACCGGGTAGTAGTAGGGCTTGATCGACCAGAAGCGATAACGCCCATCTTCGTCGGTGTGGAAGCGCGCGCGCAAGCGCATCTCGCTGCCGTCGCCGATCTGCATGTCGTAGATGCCTTCGCCGTCGCCGGACCACACGTCGAGGCAGCAGTTGGCGATCGGCTTGCCGTGGGTGTCGGTGATGCGGCCGCTGTACCACGCCGGCTCGCCGGGCATGCCCTCGCCGATGTCGCTGCCGAGCGGCAGCACCGGCGAGCCCTGCCAGTAGAACGGGCCTTGCACCGTGGCCTCGGTGGGCCTGGCGCTGGCCGAGGCGTCGGCCAGCGCGGCCTGCGAGCGGCGTTCCTGCTCCATCTGCACCACCAGCATCGACAGGCCCAGCGTGTCGGACAGCAGGATGAACTCCTGCCGCTTGGCGTCGCAGGTCTGGCCGACGCGGGTGAGGAACTGGATGGCGGCCATCCACTCGTCGGGCTTCAAGTCGACCTCGCGCGCCAGCGCGTGCGCGTGCTTCACCACGGCGGTGATGATCTGGCGGAAGCGCGGGTCGCAATCGTCGGCCAGGCGTGCAAGCACGGCCTGGGTGATGTCGGTGGTCTGGTGCTGGCTCATGGCGTTTCGCCTCCTTGCTGGTGAGGGACTTCGTAGTCCACTTGATGGCGCTCGCTGCGCAGGTCGCCCAGGGCGCGCCGCACGCGCAGGTGCTCGGGGTGTTCGGCGTAGCCGGCCAGCGCCTCGCGCGACGCGAAATCGCTGACCAGCACCACGTCGCAGGCGTAGTCGATGCGGCTTTCGTCGACGCCGACTTCAAGATGCAGCAGGCCCGGCACGCGGCCGCGCAGCGACTCGAACTCGGCCTTCACGCGCGCCACGTTGGCGGCGTGCGCGATGGCGCCGTCGCCGCGCACGCGCCACATCACGATGTGCCGGATCATGCGCAGCCTCCTCGCTCGGGTTCACACGCCCAGGTAGGCACGGCGCACCTCGTCGCGTTGCATCAGTTCGTCGCTCGTGCCTTCGGCCACCATGCGGCCTTCTTCCAGCACGTAGGCGCGGTCGGCCACGCGCAGCGCGGTGGCCACGTTCTGCTCCACCAGCAGGATGGCCGTGCCCTCGCGGTGCACGCGGCCGATGGCGTTGAACATCTCGCCGACGATCAGCGGCGACAAGCCGAGCGAAGGCTCGTCCAGCAGCAGCAGCCGCGGCCGCGCCATCAGCGCGCGGCCGATCGCCACCATCTGCTGCTGGCCGCCCGAGAGCTCGCCGGCGGCCTGCTCCAGCTTGGCTTCGAGCGCCGGGAACAGCGCCAGCACGGCGTCCAGCGTCTGCCGGCGCTGCGCCTTGGCGGCCGGCAGCAGGCTGCCGATTTCCAGGTTCTCGCGCACGCTCAAGGTGGTGAACAGCCGCCGCCCCTCGGGCACGACGGCGATGCCGGCCTCGCAGAAGGCATGCGGCGGCAGCGTGCGCAGCTCGCGCCCTTCGAACACCATCTGCCCGCCGCGCGCGCGCAGCATGCCGGCCAGCGTGTTGACCAGCGTCGTCTTGCCGGCGCCGTTGGGGCCGACGATGCACAGCAGCTCGCGCGGGCGCAGCGTGAACGACACGCCCCACAACGCCGGCGCCGCGCCGTAGGCGACCTGCAGGTCCTTCACCTCAAGCATGGGCAGGTCCCATGGCCGCCGCGGCGTCGGCGGCGAGCGCCACCGTGCCAAGGTAGGCCTGCATCACCTCGGGCCGCTGCATCACCTCGGCCGCCGGTCCGGCGGCCAGCACGCCGCCCTGGTCGAAGACGACGACGCGGTCGGTCAGCGCCATCACCGCGCGCATCACGTGCTCGACGAAGACCACGGTCGCGCCCTGGTCGCGGATGCGGCGCACCAGCGCCACGGCGTCGTCGATCTCGGCCGGCGTCAGCCCGCACAGCACTTCATCGAGCAGCACCAGCCGCGGCCTTGCGGCCAGCGCGCGCGCCAGCTCCAGGAACTTGCGCTGGTGCAGGTTCAGCGCCTCGGGCAGCGCCAGCGCCTTGTCCTGCAAGCCGGTGAACGCCAGCCAGCCCATGGCCTCGCGCCGCGCCGCTTCGGGCGAGGCCACGCCGCCGCCGAACATCGTCGCCAGCGCCACGTTGTCCAGCACCGTGAAGTGGGCGAAGGGCCGCGGGATCTGGTAGGTGCGCGCGATGCCGCCGCGCGCGATGCGGTGCGCCGGCTCGGCCGTCAGCTCGCGGCCTTCGAAGCGCAACTGCCCGCCGCTGGCCACGTAGTGCCCGCTGACCACGTTGATGAAGGTCGACTTGCCCGAGCCGTTGGGGCCCAGCAGGCCGAGGATCTCGCCCTGGCGCACCTGCAGGTCGACGCCGGCCAGCGCGCGCACGCCGCGGAACGACTTGGCCAGGCGCTCGGCCTGCAGCAGCACGCCGCCGTCGGCCGCGGCGGTCGTCATGGCCGCCACGGTGGGCGCGGTCGGGGCGGTAGGAGCTACCGGGTCCAAGGGCACCGGCGGCAGCGGCGCCGGCCGCCGCCGCGCCCAGGCCTTCTGCAGCCGCGGCAGGATGCCGTCGGGCATGAAGAGGATGGCGGCGATCAGGATCACGCCGACCATCGCCTTGCCGGCCAGCGCGTGGTCGGCCGCGGTGAAGCCGTAGAGCAGCAGCGTGATGGCCACCGCGCCCACCGCCGGCCCGGCCCAGTGGCGCGTGCCGCCGAGCACGCTCATCAGCACCACGGTCAGCGGCACGGTGATGGTGAACACCTCGCCCACCGTCACGTAGTTGAGGAACAGCGCGTGGATGCCGCCGGCCATGCCGGCCAGCGCGCAGGAGATGCCCAGCGCCGCCAGCTTGTAGCGGTAGGTGGGCACGCCGATGACCTCGGCCGCGTCTTCGTCGTCGTGGATCGCGAACAGCCCGGCGCCGAAGCGCGACTGCGCGATCCACCAGGCCACCAGCAGCGTCAGCGCCGCCGCGCCCAGCGCCAGCAGGTAGAAGGTGGCCGAAGGCGTGGGCCCGATCGCCGGCACCGCCACCGCGGCCAGCGAGACGCCGTTGCCGCCGTCGACCGGCGTGTTGACGATCAGCGTGCCCAGCACGAAGGTGACGGCCAGCGTCAGCAGCGCGAACACCTCGCCGCGGATGCCCTTGACGCGAAAGACGATGGCGCCCACCACCAGCCCCAGCACGCAGGCCAGCAGCGCGGCGGCCGGCAGCGTCCACAGGAAGGGCCACTCATAACGCGCCATCAGCGTGGCGCTGGTGTAGAGCCCGGCGCCGAAGAAGGCGCCGTGGCCGAACGAGAAATAGCCGCTGTAGCCCGAGAGGATGTTCCACGAGGTGGCCAGCACCACCCAGTGCAGGATGAGGTAGAGCAGCGAGTCGTAGAACGCCGGCAGGCCGAGCTGCGGGACGAAGGCCAAGGCAAGGGCCGCGGCGATGATCGCGAGGGGCGTCTTCTTCACGCCGCTCTCCCCGGCCGCAGCAGCAGGATGCCGATCAGCAGCGTGAACGACACCAGCGGCGCCCACGAGGGCGCGGTGACGGCCATGGTCAGCGCCTCGCTGACGCCGATCACGATGCCGGCGACCAGCGGCGCCAGCGCGCGGCCCAGGCCGCCCAGCATCACCGCGGCGAAGACGACGCCGATCCAGGCGTAGATCTGCGACGGCGCCAGCGTGTAGCCGAGCGCCAGGCAGACGCCGGCCACCGCGGCCAGGGCCGAGCAGGTGCCGGCCAGCAGCAAGGCGTTGCGCTGCTGGCGCACGCCGAAGGCGGCGGCCACCGCCGGGTCTTCGGCCGAGGCGCGCAAGGCCTTGCCCAGGTCGGTGTAGCGCAGCACGGCCCACACGGCCAGCGAGAGGCCGACGGCCAGCGCCAGCGTGATCAGCTCGGGCAGCGGCAGGTACAGCGCGCCGAGCTTGAAGCGGTGCTCGCCGTAGCTCGATTCGAGCTTGCGGAAGTCGGCCGTCCAGATGGCCTGGATCAGCGCCTCGACGATGCCCGTCAGCCCGAAGGTCAGCAGCAGCGAGTTGAACGGCGTGATCGCGAAGCGCGCCATCAGCGCGTGCAGCGCCGCGCCCAGCGCGAAGAAGGCCGGCACGATGAGCGCCAGCGACAGCAGCGGGTCGACGCCTTTCGTCGACAGTTGGTAGCACAGGTAGGCGGCGAGGAAGGCGAACGCGAAGTGCGCCAGGTTGATCAGCCGCAGCAGCCCCCACGACAGGCTCAGCCCCAGCCCGAGCAGGCCGTAGAGGGCGCCGACGAACACGCCCGACAGCACGCTTTGCGCCAGCAGCGTGGCGCTGGGCAGCGTGAAGCCCGACATCAATTGGCGCGGATCGTGTTGCCGGCCGCGTAGTCCTTGGGCCAGACCACCTTCCAGTGGCCGTCCTGCACCTGCTTCACGCGCATCAGGTCGTCGCCGTAGTTGCCGGGGCCGTCGAAGTGCAGCTTGCCCTGGATGGTGTCGACGCGGTTGGCGTTGAGCCAGGCGCCGATGGCCTTGTCGTCCAGGCTCTTGGTGGCGGTGACGCCGGCCTCCAGGATCTGCCAGGCCGTGTAGCTGGCGCCGGCCTGCACTTCCACCGAGGCGTCGGGCAGCTTGGCCGCGGTGGCGCGCTCGCGGTACAGGCGCGCGAACTCGGCGGCCACCGGCGAGTTGGTGAACGGCGGCTGGTCTTCGAAGATCGTCACCGACAGCGCGTTCTTCGCCTCCGGCAGCGAGACCAGCGGCCCCGGCGCCGGGTACAGGTAGAAGTGCTGCGGCGGCACGTAGTCGATCTTCTTCATCGCGTCGAGCAGCAGGTTGCCGTCGAGGCCGATCGCGCCCACCCACACGAAGTCGGGCTTGGCGTCCTTCACGCGGTTGGCGATGGGGCCGAAGTCGCGGTTGCCGAACTCCCATTCGAGGAACAGCACCTCCTGCAGGCCGCGCTTCTTCAGCACCTCGCGCGCGCCGGCGCTCATGAACTGGATCGACGGGAACTTGCTGGTCAGCACCGCCACGGTCTTGGGCGGCTTCGGCCCGGCGGCCAGCGCGTCGAACACGGTGGCCGGCACCGTGGCCTGCGGGTTGGCGCCCAGCGACCAGGCCGGGAACGCGAGGTCGTACTTGGCCAGCGAGGGGATGCCGAAGGTGTGGTGCACCAGCACCTTGCCGTAGCGCTGCGCGACGCCCATCGCCGACAGGATGGCGCCGGTGGCGTAGGGGCCCATCAGCAGGTCGACCTTGTCGGCGGTGACGAGCTGCTCGTACAGCGTGCGCGCGAGGTCGGGCTTGCTCTGGTCGTCCTTGAGCACCCACTCCAGCGGCCGGCCCAGCCAGCCGCCGCGCTTGTTGGCCTGCTCGATGTAGATCTCGCCGACCAGCTTGTGCACCTGCGCGGTGGCGGCCAGCGGCCCGGTCAGCGCCAGCGTGCTGCCGATGCGGATGGGCTTGGCCTGCGCCAGCGCGGCCGCGGGCAGCCCGGCGGCCGCGGCCACGCCGGCGGCCAGCAGGTGGCGGCGGTTGAGGGCGGTGGGGGTCATCGCGTGGTCTCCTTTTGTTGGTCGGGGTGATCGGGGCGATCGGGGTCGGTGGGGTGATCAGGCCGGCTCCAGCACGAAGTCGAAGTCGACGGTGTGGAACGGCCGCTCGCAAGGGCTGCCGTCGGGCGCCGGGCCGCTGTCGTGCGGCCGCCAGTCGGCCACCAGCGAGCGGCGCACGCCGAAGGCGGCGTCGGCGTCGAGGTGGCGGTCGCCGCGGCGAAAGAGCTGCGTGCGCAGCGTGCGGTAGCCGGCGGCGCGGATGCACACCGGCACGTACGCCGGCCGCCACGCGCTGCGGCCCAGCGAGCGCAGCAGCGCGCCGGTGGGCCCGTCGGTGGGCAGCGGCTGCGCCGCCACGGCCTGGACGCGCGCCTGGAAGCGGCCCTGCGCATCGGCCGGCAGCCGCGTGCCGTCGGCGCCCAGCAGCAGCTCGGCGCCGGGCACGGGGCGGCCATCGGTGCCGCGCACCTGGCCGCGCAGGAAGCAGGGCGCGGCGCCGTCGGCGGTCTCGGCGTTGGGCAAGGGCGCGGCGCGGCCGGCCTCGGTGGCCTCGGTGGCTTCGATGGCCGCGGGTAGCGCGCCAGCGCTAGCGCCGGCGCCGGCGCCGGCGTCGGCGCGGCCGGCGGCGCGGCGCGGCGCCATCGCCGCCACCAGCGCGGAGACGCCCAGCGTGTCCGACAGCAGCGCGAACTCGTGCCGCGGGCCCTGGCTGAGCCGCCCGGCCTCGGCCAGCAGGCGCAGGCCGGCCTGCCATTCGCGGTCGGTCAGCCGCACCTCGCGCGCGAAGGCGTGCAGGTGCTGCACCAGGCTGGTCATCAGGTCGCGCAGGCGCGGGTCGGCCGCCCGCGCGTGGCGGGCGATCACGGCCTGGGTGATGGTGTCCTCGTCGATGAGTTGCATGGGGAACGGCAACGGCGGCGCGGCGACTCTAGACTTCCGCTGCCGCTGCACCAAGCGCGCAGGCCGCAAAGCTTTGTTCCGCGCGCCGGAAAACTTCGGGTAAACATGGATCGCTGGACCGAGATCGAACTGTTCGTGCAGGTGGCCGAGTTGGGCAGCCTGACGCGCGCGGCCGCGAGCCTGGGCCTGTCCAACGCCGCGGCCAGCCGCCACCTGGCGGCGCTGGAAGAGCGGCTGGCCGCGCGGCTGGTGCAGCGCAACACGCGGCGGCTGTTCCTCACCGAGGTGGGCGACAGCTACTACCGCCGCTGCAAGCCGCTGCTGGCCGAACTGCGCGAGGCCGAGAGCGCCGTCCACGAGGCGGTGCTCAAGCCCACCGGGCTGCTGCGCGTGACGGCCTCGCTGTCGTTTTCCATGATCGTCATCGCGCCGCTGCTGCCGGCTTTCATCGAACGTTACCCGGGGCTGCGCGTGGAGGTGGTGGTCTCCAACCGCTACACCGACTTGCTGGACAGCGGCATCGACGTGGCCATCCGCAACCGCGAGTTCGAGGACGATTCGGCGATCACCGTGCGCCGCCTGGCCGAGACCAAGCGCGTGCTGGCGGCCAGCCCGCAATACCTGCAGCGCCACGGCACGCCGCGCACGCCCGACGAGCTGGGCGCGCACCGGCTGCTGATCTACAACCTGGCCAACCAGCCGCACCAGCTGCGCTTCACGCGCAACGGCGCCGTCACCACGCTGACGGTGCAGGGCCTGCTGGAAGCCAACGACGGCCAGGTGCTGCGCGCGGCGGCGCTGCGCCACCTGGGCATCCTGTTGCAGCCGCTGTACATCATCCACGACGACATCGTCGGCGGCCGCCTGGTGCCGGTGCTGCAGGACTGGGAGCTGTCGCGCCTGGTGATGAACATCGCCTACCCGACGCGCCGCCACCTGCCGGCCAAAGTGAGGTGCTTCGTCGACTTCCTGGTCGAGCAGTTCGCCGACCGCGAGTTCGAGCGGCGGTGGACGGCATGAGCGCCACGTCGCCCTCGACGGAGCGTGCCGCGCGCCGCGCCATCCGCGCGATTGCCGCGGTCGAGGCGGCCAAGGGCCTGGTCGTGCTGCTGGCGGCCAGCGGCCTGCTCGGCCTGGTGCACAAGGACCTGCACGAGCTGGCCGTGCGCCTGGTCGAGCACTCGCACCTGAACCCGGCGTCGAAGTATCCGCAGATCTTCCTGGACGCGGTCTCGCACTTGCAGCAGTCCAATCTGATCTGGCTGGCGCTGGGCGCGGCCGGCTATGCCGCGCTGCGCTTCGTCGAGGCCTGGGGCCTGTACCGCGAGCGCGCCTGGGCCGAATGGCTGGCGGCGCTGAGCGGCGCCGTCTACCTGCCGCTGGAACTGGCCAAGCTGGCGCACAAGTTCAGCGGCCTGGGGCTGGCGCTGCTGCTGGTCAACGTGGCGGTGGTGGCGGTGATGGTGTGGGCGCTGCTGCAGCGGCGGCGGGCACGGGCGCCGTGAGGCCGTGACGCCGTGCCAGGGTCAAGCCATCATCGCCCGCAGCACCCCGAACCCCGCGGCCGCCAGCAGCGCCATGCAGGGCAGCATGCTGATCAGGAAGCCCAGGCTGCGGCGGCCGGGGTCGCGCATGTAGGCCTGCTGGTAGACGATGCGGCCTACCAGGTAGACGGCGCCGGCGATGGCCGCCGGCAGCGGCGCGAAGTAGCGCGCGGCCAGGTACAGCGCGGGGATGAAGACGACCAGCAGCTCCAGCGTGTTCATCTGCACGCGGTACGCGCGCTCGAACATCTCGTGGCCGCTGACGGCCGGCGGCTTGATGCCGTAGCGGCCGCGCGCGCGGCCGACCAGGGCGCCGAAGACCAGGAACTGCAGCAAGGCGAGCAGGGCGACGAGATCGATGAGCGGCATGGTGGCGGCGTTGCTGAGACGAAGCCCCGATGATGCCGGCTACAAAGCCATCGCCGGCCGTTCCGCCATCGCGGCGCGCCAGCGCAGCAGGTTCGGGTGCTGCTCGCCGGGCTTGACGCGCACCACGCGCGCGAAGTCGACCGCCACCACCGCGGTGATGTCGGCCACGCTGAAATGCGCGCCGGCGACGAAGGGGTGGTCGGCCAGCCGCGCGTCCAGCGTCAGCAGGAACTGCTGCAGCCGCGCCAGGCCGCGCTGTGCCAGCTCGGGAATCTGCGCATAGTCCACCGGGCCGGGCAGCGCGCGGCCGGCCATCGCCGGCGTGCCGTTGCGCAGCGCCTCGGCGATGGCCATCAGGCCTTCGAACTCGACGCGCCAGTTCCAGCTGGCGACCTCGGCGCGCTCGGCCGGTGTGCGGCCGAGCAGCGGCGGCTCGGGGAAGCGCGCTTCCAGCCAGGCGGTGATGCCGGCGTTGTCGGTCAGCACCAGGCCGTCGTCGGTGCGCAGCGCCGGCACCGTGCACTGCGGGTTGATGCGGCGGTAGGCCTCGCCGAGCTGCTCGCCGCTGCGCAGGTCGATGGCGACGGTCTCGTGGGCCACGCCTTTTTCGGCCAGCAGGATGCGGGCGCGGCGCGGGCTGGGGGCACTGGCGCAGTCGTACAGGGTGATGGTCATGAGGGGCTCTGCAGCTTGTCTTGGGTACGGGTGTCGAAATCGCCGGCGTCGTGGCGTTCGTGCAGCTGGCTCGACGGCTGGCCCCAGGTGCGGTTGACCATGCGGCCGCGGCGCGCCGCCGGGCGCTGGGCGATCTCGTCGGTCCAGCGCAGCACGTGGCGGTACTGCTGCACCTGCAGGAACTCGCCGGCCTCGTAGAGCTGGCCCTTGGCCAGCGTGCCGTACCAGGGCCAGACGGCGATGTCGGCGATGCTGTAGTCGTCGCCCGCCAGGTAGCGGCTTTCGGCGAGGCGGCGGTCCAGCACGTCGAGCTGGCGCTTGACCTCCATCGCATAGCGGTCGATCGGGTACTGCAGCTTCTGCGGCGCGTAGGCGTAGAAGTGGCCGAAGCCGCCGCCGAGGAAGGGCGTCGCGCCCATCTGCCAGAACAGCCACGACAGGCATTCGGCGCGCGCAGCCGGCGCCGCGGGCAGCAGTGCGCCGAACTTCTCGGCCAGGTACAGCACGATGGCGCCCGACTCGAACACGCGCACCGGCGCGGGCCCGCTGCGGTCCAGCAGCGCCGGGATCTTGGCGTTGGGGTTGACGGCGACGAAGCCGCTGCCGAACTGCTCGCCGTTGTCGATGCGCACCAGCCAGGCGTCGTACTCGGCGCCGGCGTGGCCCAGCGCCAGCAGCTCTTCCAGCATCACCGTCACCTTGACGCCGTTGGGCGTGCCCAGCGAATACAACTGCAGCGGGTGGCGGCCCAGCGGCAGCTCGCGCTGGTGCGTGGCGCCGGCGGTCGGCCGGTTGATGGCGGCGAAGCGCCCGCCCTGGCCGGGCTGCCAGGTCCACACGGCGGGCGGGGTGTAGGCGTCGGGTTCGCTCATGAGCGCGAGCGTAGCGGTTCAGGCCGGCCCGTGCTCGGCGCGCAGCAACTGTGCCGCCGCCACCATCGCGCGCAGCTTGGCCAGCGCCACGTCGCGCGGCAGATACTTCATGCCGCAGTCGGGCGCCAGGATCACGCGCTCTTTGGCGACGAAGGGCAGCGCGCGGCGGATGCGCGCGGCAATCTGCTCGGGCGTTTCAACCGCCGGGTCGGCGAGGTCGACGCAGCCCACCATCACCTGCTGGTCGTCGCGCAACTCGGTCAGCACGGCGCAGTCGAGTGCGCTTTGCGCGGTCTCGATCGACACCTGCCGGCAGCGGCAGCCGCGCAGCTCGGGCAGGAAGCTGTAGCCGCTGGGCCGCTGCTGCACCATGGCCGCGTAGCCGAAGCAGATGTGCACCGCGGTCGTGCCGTCGATGCCGGCCAGCGCGGCGTTGAGGGCGTTCAGCCCGTAGCGGCGCGCCTTCTCGGGCTGCGCCTGCATCCAGGGCTCGTCGATCTGCACCACGTCGGCACCGGCGGCGAAGAGGTCGGCGATCTCGCCGTTCAGCGCCGCGGCGTAGGCCAGCGCCGCCGCTTCGTCGTCGGCATAGAAGTCGTTCTGCGCCTGGCAGCTCATCGTGAACGGGCCGGGCACGGTGATCTTCACGCGCCGCGTGGTGTGCGCCTTCAGGAAGCGCAGGTCGTCCACCTCCACCGCGTGGCGGCGGCGGATCGGCCCGACGATGCGCGGCACCGGGATCGGCAGCCCCGAGCGGTTCATCACCGTGCCGGGGCGGTCGAGGTCGATGCCCTCCAGCGCGGTGGCGAAGCGGTTGCTGTAGCTTTCGCGGCGGATCTCGCCGTCGCTGACGATGTCCAGCCCCGCATCTTCCTGAGCGCGGATGGCCAGCAGCGTCGCGTCTTCCCAGGCCTGCTGCAACTGCGGCTCGGCCACGCGCCACAGCTCGCGCATGCGCACGCGCGGCGGAAAGGTGCCGGCCAGCTTGTCGCGGTCGATCAGCCAGTCGGGCTGCGGCAGGCTGCCGACGACGGTGGTGGGAAAGAGCATCGCAAGTCTCCGGTGGCGCAGCGGGGATTGGATCATCGCTTCGGTAGCGGTTGCCGCGGTTGCGGCGGCCGCGTCGCCGTCGGCGGCACTGGGGGCGACGCGGCCGCGGCGCGGTAGGCCGTGAGCAGCGCGCGCGCCTCGTCGTCGGGGCGCGCGGCCACCTTGCGGTAGTCGCTGCAGTCGCTCTTGCGCGTCATCAGCCGGTGGTTGATCAGCTCGCGGCGCAGCGTCACGTGGTCGCCGAAGGTGTTGGCCTGGCGCAGGATGGCGTTGACCTCGCGCTCGGTGTAGCGGCGCTTGGCGTCGAAGCGCGTCCACAGCACCCACATCGCCAGCCGCTGCACCGCGAAGCGGGCCGGCCAGCGCTGCAAGCGGCCCTGCGCGTCGAACTGCTGCAGCGCCTTGCGGGCGGTGGCGCTCAAGGCCGGCGCGGCGGCCGGTGGCGCCGCGGCAGCAGCCGCGGAGGCCGCGCTGGGCGCACCGGCCGCCGGCGCCGCGGGCGTGGACAGCGCGGCGGCCTGCAAGGCCTGCAGGTTGCGGTGCCCGGCGGCGCGGGCGATCAGGTTCAGCAGTTCCAGGTGACTGGGCGGCGCCGGCTTGCCGGCCTGGCGCTCGGCCAGGGTGCGGCCCAGCGTGCGGGCAAAGGCGGAAAGGTCCGCCAGGTGCAGCGGGGTGGGGGTTCTGGCCATGGCGGCCTCCTGTTCACGGGCTCGGGCATGGGCTCGGATCCGCCGTGCACGAAGCGCGGGCGTTGCCGGGGGCCGCCGACTTGCCGGGCCGGGCCGCATGCCGCAAGGGCGTGCAGGACATTCCGGGACCAGGGGATGACGAAGGGCAGGTTTAGCTCGCGGACCGGGCCGCGCGGCGACGCCTGGGTGAACTGCCGACCGGAGTGGGAGTGTAGCGCTGCGCCGTCACACCAACCCCATCACACCAAGCCCAGCCGCCGCAGCTTGGGCCGCACGATGGGCACCGTCAGCACGGTGCTGCCGAGGGCCATCAGCAGCAGCGCGGTGAAGGTCTCGTGGGTGATCAGCGACTTGTCGAGCAGGATGTTGCTGAAGATGATCATGATCAGCGCCTTGGTCTGCAGCAGCCAGCCGATCAGCGAGGCTTCGCCGGGCGCCCAGCCCAGCCAGCGGCCGGCGAGGTGGGCGCCGGCCAGCTTGCCGGCCACCGCGGCCAGCAGCAGCCAGCCGGCCGCCGCGAAGACGGCCAGCCCGCCCACGTCCCATTGCGTGCGCAGGCCGGTCGACAGGAAGAACACCGGCATCATCACCAGCAGCACGTGGTGGCGCAGCAAGTCCATCTGCGCCTGGTCGTACCACTCGGCCTCCATCACCGCGCCGGCGAGGAAGGCGCCGACCATGAAGTGCAGGCCCGACCAGTCGGCGCCGAAGGCGCAGGCGGCCAGCCAGACCAGGCCCACGGGCCAGCGGTCGCGCGGCTGCAGGCGCTGCATCAGCCGACGCAAGGCCCAGGCCGCGACGGCGAAGGCGACGAGAAAACCTAACTGCCGACCGACGCGGGTCCAGTCCAGCAGGATCAGCGCCAGCACGCCCCAGATCGCCACGTCGTCCAGGCTGGCGTAGCGCAGGATGCGCTGGCCGATGGGCTGGCGCAGGATGTGGAGCTGCTCCATCAGCAGGATCAGGATGGGCAGCGCCGTCACCGCGCAGGCCATGCCGACGCCCAGCACGAACTGCCAGGTTTGCGCCTGCGGGCCGATCCACGCCGCGCCCTGCAGCAGCAGCGGCCAGGCGGCCAGGCAGCCCAGCAGCAGCGGGCAGGCCAGCGCCAGGCCGGCGGTGACGGCGGTCTCGCGCCGGCGCGCCCAGGCCTGGCCGAGGTCGAGCTCGATGCCGGCGATCCACACGAACACCATCACCGCCCACCAGGCCACGCCGTTGAGCGCGGTGATGACCTGCGGCGTGAACACGAACTCGTAGTAGCCCGGGTAGGCCGCGCCCAGCACGCCGGGGCCGAGCAGGATGCCGCCGACGATCTGCACCACCACCAGCGGCGCCACGCGCTCCAGCCGGCACAGCCGCCACGCGAGGTAGGGCACGGTGAAGATGATCAGCATCGCGATCAGGTAGCGCTCGGTCGTGTTCATGCTGGGGGCGATCGGTGGCTCGGGCGGGCGTTCGGCGTAAAGCCGCGCAGTGTGCCAGCGCCCGCGACGTGGGGTGGCAGCGGCGGGCCGGCTACGCCATCTGTCGTATTGGCCCGGCGGCGGGCCGTTCCTAAGCTGAGGGCCGTCTCGATCAACGATTGCCCCAGGAGGAATTTGCCCATGTCGTCTCGCCGCCGCTTCGCGCTTCACACGCTGGCCGTTGCCAGCATCGCCGGTCTGGCCACGCTCGGCCTCGGGACCGCCCACGCGCAGGAGACCATCAAGGTCGGCGTGCTGCACTCGCTGTCGGGCACGATGGCGATCTCGGAGACCGTGTTGAAGGACACGGTGCTGATGGCCATCGACGAGATCAACGCCAAGGGCGGCGTGCTCGGCAAGAAGCTTGAAGCCGTGGTCGTCGACCCGGCGTCCAACTGGCCGCTGTTCGCCGAGAAGGCGCGCCAGCTCGTCAGCAAGGACAAGGTGGCCGTGGTCTTCGGCTGCTGGACCAGCGTCTCGCGCAAGAGCGTGCTGCCGGTGTTCGAGGAGCTCAACAGCCTGCTGTTCTACCCGGTGCAGTACGAGGGCGAAGAACTCAGCAAGAACGTCTTCTACACCGGCGCCGCGCCCAACCAGCAGGCGATTCCGGCCGTCGAGTACCTGATGAGCAAGGACGGCGGCGCGGCCAAGCGCTTCGTGCTGCTGGGCACCGACTACGTGTACCCGCGCACCACCAACAAGATCCTGCGCGCCTTCCTGCACAGCAAGGGCATCGCCGACGCCGACATCATGGAGGAGTACACCCCCTTCGGCCATGGCGACTACCAGAGCATCATCGCCAAGATCAAGAAGTTTGCCGCCGAGGGCAAGAAGACCGCGGTGGTGTCGACGATCAACGGCGACTCCAACGTGCCGTTCTACAAGGAGCTGGGCAACCAGGGCCTGAAGGCCACCGACGTGCCGGTGGTGGCCTTCAGCGTGGGCGAGGAAGAGCTGCGCGGCGTCGACACCAAGCCGCTGGTGGGCCATCTCGCGGCGTGGAACTACTTCATGAGCATCAAGAGCCCGGCCAACACCGAGTTCGTCAAGAAGTGGAGCGACTACGCCAAGGCCAAGGGCATTGCCGGCCACAAGGACAAGCCGCTGACCAACGACCCGATGGAGGCCACCTACATCGGCATCATGATGTGGAAGCAGGCGGTCGAGAAGGCCAGGAGCACCGACACCGACAAGGTCATCGCCGCGATGGCCGGCCAGACCGTGCCGGCGCCCGGCGGCTTCGTCTCCACGATGGACCCGAAGAACCACCACCTGCACAAGCCGGTGTTCATCGGCGAGGTCAAGGCCGACGGCCAGTTCAACGTGGTGTGGAAGACCAAGGGGCCGGTGAAGGCGCAGCCTTGGAGTCCGTTCATTGCGGAGAACAAGGGCAAGAAGGACGAGCCCGAAAAGAAGTGAGTGAGCCCCCGGCCGCTCGTGCGGCCGCCCCCCGAGGGGGCTGCTGAACCCGACCGGCAAAGCCGGATCGGGTTCAGGGCGCTGACACCGCTGCTCCCCCTGGCCGCTGGCGCGGCCGGTCCCCGAGGGGACGGTGCATTTACCTCAGCAACTCCACGCCGGGCAGCCGGGCGGCGCCGGCGTCGAAGCTGAAGAAGCGGCGGCAGCCGAGCTGCGCCGCGCGGGCGGCCAGCAGGCAGTCGGCAAAGTCGGCGCGGGCATCCTGCGACCATCGGTACAGCGCTTCTTCCACCGTGGGCGCGTGCTCGAACTCGACGTCGGCGCTTTCCAGCAGGGCGGCAAAGGCACCGGCGATGCTGGGCTTGTCGAGCCGGTAGCGACTGCGCAGCACCCACTCGGTTTCCAGCAGCGCGAGCAGCAGCACCAGCACCGGCTCGTCGGCCGCCGCGGCGCGGTCCAACAGGCGCCGGGCGGCGGTGTACTGGGCTTCGTCGTCGCGCACCAACAGGCGCACGAGCACGTTGGTGTCGACCGCGATGCTCATCGCGCGGGCCGCTTGCGTGGCTTGGCCGCTGGCGCAGCCTCGGCGGTGGCGGTGGACGTGCGAAAGGGCTTCATGTCCTCGACGGCGACCCGCGGCTGGCCGGGCCGCGCCAGCATGCCGCCCAGCTCCGCCATGCGCCTTGTTTTCGGGCGCATGACCACGGTGCCGTCGCTCAGCAGCGTGAAGCTCATCTTGTCGCCGGACTTCAGGCCCAGCCGCTCGCGGATCGCGCGCGGCACCGTGACCTGGCCCTTGGTGGTCATCGTGGTGGCGTCGGACACGGCAGGACTCCCGGCATGACGAAAGCGAAAAGCGTAATACCAGCGGCGCGCGGCGTCAAACGACGCGGACCGCACCGCGGCCATACGACAGGCTGCGTATTGGTGGGTGGCGATGCGCCGTCTACCGTTGGGCCAACAAGCTCTGGAGCAGGGGTTGCAAGACGTGCGCAGCGTGGCGAGGGGGTCGACGAAAGTCGGCGTTGGCATCGGATGGCATCGGCGGCTGGGCCTGCTGGTCGGCGTGCTGGTCGGCGCGCTCGCCGGCGTGTTGCTGGCTTCACCCGCCTGGGCGTTGCCGCCCGACCTCGCCTACCGCATCGCCGCCGGCGACAGTGACGCGCGCCTCCAGGCGCTGGGCGAGGCGGTGGCGTCGGGTGACGCCGAGCTGCCGGCTTATCTGCGTGCCCTGCTCGACGGCGAGGTCAAGCTCGCCGGCGGCAAGGTCTACGTGGTGCAAGGCGGCCAGCCGCTGCCGGCCGACGCCGAGGACGTGGTCAACAACAACCGCATGCGCGGCGAGATCGAAGGCGCGCTGGCCGCGCTGGGGCTGTTCTCGCCCGACCGCGCGGCGCGCGCCAAGGCCATCGCCGAGTTGAAGGGCAGCGCCGACGAAGCCAGGCTGGCGTTGATCGAGAAGGCCGAAGCGGCCGAGCCCGATGCGGCGCTGAAGGCGGCGCTGGGCCAGTGGCGCGCCGCGGTGCTGGTGGCCTCGGCCGACCGCGGCAAGCGGCTGGCGGCCGCCAAGCTGCTGGCCGCCAGCGACCGCCCGGCCACGCGCTCGCTGCTGATCGAGCGCCTGGCGCCCGGCGCCGAGGCCGACCCCGAGGTGCGCGCCGCGCTGCAGGCCTCGCTGGACGCGGTGGCCGCGCGCCTGGCCTGGGGCGAGCGCCTGGGCCTGCTGTTCACCGGCGCCAGCCTGGGCAGCATCCTGCTGCTGGTGGCGCTGGGCCTGGCCATCACCTACGGGCTGATGGGCGTGATCAACATGGCGCACGGCGAGCTGATGATGATCGGCGCCTACGCCACCTACCTGGTGCAGAACGCCTTCAGGCGCGCCTGGCCCGAGGCTTTCGACTGGTACCTTGTCGCCGCGGTGCCCGCGAGCTTCATCGCCGCCGCGCTGGTGGGCGCGGTGCTGGAGCGCACGGTGATCCGCTGGCTGTACGGCCGCCCGCTGGAGACGCTGCTGGCCACCTGGGGCATCAGCCTGATCCTGATGCAGACGGTGCGCTCGATCTTCGGCGCGCAGAACGTCGCGGTGGAGAACCCGGCCTGGCTGTCGGGCGGCGTGCAGGTGCTGCCCAACCTGACGCTGCCGTACAACCGGCTGGCGATCATGGCCTTCGCGGCGCTGGTGCTGCTGGGCATGGCCTGGCTGATCGGCCGCACGCGGCTGGGCCTGTTCGTGCGCGGCGTGACGCAGAACCGCCGCATGGCCGCCTGCACCGGCGTCGACACCGCCCGCGTCGACACCTATGCATTTGCATTGGGCGCCGGCATCGCCGGGCTCGCCGGCTGCGCGCTCAGCCAGGTGGGCAACGTCGGCCCCGACCTCGGGCAGGGCTACATCGTCGATGCCTTCATGGTCGTCGTGCTCGGCGGCGTGGGGCAGCTTGCCGGCACGGTCTACGCGGCGCTGGGGCTGGGCGTGCTGAACAAGCTGCTGGAAGGCTGGGCCGGCGCGGTGCTGGCCAAGATCATGGTGCTGGTGTTCATCGTCGTCTTCATCCAGAAGCGGCCGCAAGGGCTGTTCGCGATGAAGGGCCGGAGCGCCGAGGCATGAGCGGCCTCGGCATGGCCTTGTCGTCGCCGCGCGGCGTGCTGCTGGGGCCGCGCGGCTGGGCCGGCGTGCTGGCCGCCAGCGTCGTGCTGCTGGTCGGCGTGCCGGTGTTCAACCTCGCCGTGCCCGAGGGCAGCGCGTTCCACCTGAGCGACTATGCCGTCAGCCTGACCGGCAAGATCCTCTGTTATGCCATCTGCGCGCTGGCGATGGACCTGATCTGGGGCTACACCGGCATCCTGTCGCTCGGCCACGGCCTGTTCTTCGCGTTGGGCGGTTATGCGATGGGCATGTATTTGATGCGCCAGATCGGCAGCGACGGCCAGTACCGCCTGCCCATGCCCGACTTCATGGTGTTCCTCGACTGGAAGGCATTTCCCTGGCACTGGGCGCTGTCGGACTCCTTCGTCGCGCAGATGCTGCTGGTGGTGCTGGTGCCGGGGCTGCTGGCCTTCGTGTTCGGCTTCTTCGCCTTCCGCTCGCGCATCAAGGGCGTGTACTTCTCGATCATCACGCAGGCGATGACCTTCGCGGCGATGCTGCTGTTCTTCCGCAACGAGACCGGCTTCGGCGGCAACAACGGCTTCACCGACTTCAAGCGCATCCTCGGCGTGCCGATCGCCACGCCGGGCATGCGCGTCTTCCTGTGCTGCCTGACGGCGGCCGTGCTGATCGCGCTGTTCCTGCTCAGCCGTGCCATCGTCAACAGCAAGTACGGCCACGTGCTGCAGGCCATCCGCGACGCCGAGAGCCGCGTGATGTTCAGCGGCTACGACCCCGTGGCTTACAAGCTGAGCATCTGGACGCTGTCGGCCGTGATGTGCGGCGTGGCCGGCGCGCTCTACGTGCCGCAGGTGGGCATCATCAACCCCGGCGAGATGAGCCCGGCGGCCGGCATCGAGATGGCGGTCTGGGCGGCGGTGGGCGGCCGCGCCACGCTGGTCGGCCCCATCGTCGGCGCCTTGTTCGTCAACGGCGCCAAGAGCTGGTTCACGGTGGCCTTCCCCGAGTTCTGGCTGTTCTTCCTGGGCGCGCTGTTCATCGCGGTGACGCTGTTCCTGCCCGACGGGCTGGCGGGGCTGTTGAAGCGCCGCAAGGGCCAGCCATGACGCCGGACCTGCTGGAAGACGGCGCGAAGCGGCTGCAGGCCTTCGAGCAGCGCCAGGCCGACCCCGCCGGCAGCAGCGGCGGCCGCGCCGCCGCCTTCGGCCGCGTGGCGCGCCTGGGCGAGCCCGACTTCGCGCACGGCGTGGCGCTGTACCTCGACGAGATCAGCGTCAGCTTCGACGGCTTCAAGGCGCTGAACAAGCTGTCGCTGGCCATCGACGTCGGCGAGTTGCGCTGCATCATCGGCCCCAACGGCGCCGGCAAGACGACGATGATGGACTGCATCACCGGCAAGACGCGGCCCGACGCCGGCAAGTGCTTCTTCGGCAGCACCATCGACCTGCTGCGCCTGTCCGAGACCGACATCGCGCAGATCGGCATCGGCCGCAAGTTCCAGAAGCCGACCGTCTACGAGCCGCTGACCGTGTTCCAGAACCTCGAGCTGGCGCTGCGCGCCGACCGCCGCGTGCGCGCCGCGCTGTTCAGCCGCCTGTCGGGCGCGCAGCTCGACCGCATCGGCGAGGTGCTCGCGCTGATCCACCTGAAGGGCGAGGCGCAGCGCCAGGCCGGGCTGCTGAGCCACGGCCAGAAGCAGTGGCTGGAGATCGGCATGCTGCTGATGCAGGAGCCGCGGCTGCTGCTGCTGGACGAGCCGGTGGCCGGCATGACCGACGCCGAGACCGAGCGCACGGCGGAGCTGCTCTTGTCGCTGGAAGGCCGGCACTCGCTGGTGGTTGTCGAGCACGACATGACGTTCGTCGACCGGCTCACCCAAGGCCGCAAGACGGTGACCGTGCTGCACGAAGGCAGCGTGCTCGCCGAAGGCCCGCTGGCCGAGGTGCAGGCCAACCAGAAGGTCGTCGAGGTCTACCTGGGGCGATGACATGCTGAAGGTCGAAGGGCTCAACCAGTACTACGGCGGCAGCCACATCCTGCGTGCCTTGGGCTTCGAGGCGAAGCTGGGCGAGGTCACCGTGGTGCTGGGCCGCAACGGCGTGGGCAAGACCACGCTGCTGAAAAGCCTGATGGGCGTGGTGCCGGTGAAGACCGGCCGCGTCGCGCTGGACGGGCAGGACATCACTCGCATGACGAGTTATGAGAGGGTACGCCGCGGCATCGGCTACGTGCCGCAGGGCCGCGAGATCTTCAACCGGCTGACGGTGGAAGACAACCTGCGCATGGGCCTGGCCGTCAAGCCCGGCGGCACCGCGATCCCGGCCGAGCTGTTCGAGCTGTTCCCCATCCTCAAGCCCTTCCTGCAGCGCCGCGGCGGCGACCTCTCCGGCGGCCAGCAGCAGCAGCTGGCCATCGCCCGCGCGTTGGCCGCCGGGCCCAAGCTCTTGATGCTGGACGAGCCGACCGAGGGCATCCAGCCCAGCATCATCAAGGACATCGGCCGCGTCATCCGCATGCTGGCCGACCGCAAGACCATGGCCATCGTGCTGGTGGAGCAGTTCTACGACTTCGCCGCCGAGCTGGCCGACCAGTACCTCGTGATGGAGCGCGGCGAGGTGGTGATGCGCGGGCGCGGCAAGGACATGGCGGCCGACGGCGTGCGCCAGCGCATGGCCATCTGAAACGACGCGGCGCGCTACGGGTTCACCACCTGCCAGCGCTGATACCCGGCCGCCGCATTCGCGTCCCGCACCACCGTGCTCATGTGGCGGTTGTGCTCCAACCCTACGCCGTTGGCCGCCGGCCCCGGCTGGTAGAGCCACTCGGTGCTCTGCCGGCCGCTGTCGCCATCGCGCACCACCACCGTGCCGCGCAGGTGGTGGCCCCAGGCGGCGCTCAGGCGGTCTTGCGCGGCTTCGCGGTTGGCTTGCACGCTGCGCAGGATGTCGTTGGTCTCGCGCATGCTCTTGGCCGCACTCACCAGGCGTTCCATCAGCACGGACGTGTCCACGCTCCAGCTGTTCCAGATCTTCAGCAGCACGGGCAGCGCCTGCGGGTACAGCTCCGCGGGCGCGTAGACCTCGCTGTGGTAGTAGAGCCAGTTGCCGTTGGCCATGACGCCGCCTGCGGCCACCAGGCTCAGCTTGCGGTAGGGGCGGTTGCCGATGCTGCCCATGCCTTCCGACGCGACGAGCGCCGCATTGAAGTTGCCGAACGGAATGCGCTCGGCCTCGCGCACATTGGTCAGGCGCACGACCGGGTTGCCGCGGGCGGCGGCGAAACGCTCCATCTGCGGCTGCACGCTGCGAAACGCCTCCACCGGGTTGCCGGTGGCCGCGGCCACGTAGGTCTGCGGCGGCAGGCCGCGCGCGGCCCAGTACTGCGCCGCCTGCGGCGTGGTGACCTGGTTGGCCGCGCCCAGCGAAGCCACTTCGCCATTCGGGCCCACGATGTCCACCGCGCCCTGGTGCTGGCCGACGATGCGGAAGGTCTCCGGCAGCTGGACCCGGCCGCTGCCGAAAGGCACGGTCACCCAGCGCAGCCGGGCGTAGGGGTTGGGGATCGAAGGGGGCGGTGCGGACGGCGCGGACGCTGGGCTGGCCGCATCGGCCGCGGCCAGCAGCTGCGGCGCGCTGGCGGCCAGCCGCGCGGGCTCGTCCATCACCACCACCACGCGGGCGCCGTTGCCGCTGCGCTGCGTCAGCAGGTAGCCCTGCATCAGTGTGCCGCGCTGGTGGCCGGCGAAGGACAGCATCGCCGCATCGTCCTCGCGGCTGAGCATGCCGCCCAGCACGCGGGGCGCGCGGTCCAGTTGCTGCGCCAGGGCCTGCAGCGCCTGCTGCGCCAGCGCGCGGGCGCTGGGCTCGGGGCTTTGCAGCACCAGCACCGTGCCGCTGCCGGCGCGGTGCGGCAGCGGCTGCAAGCCGGGGGCGGCCAGCGCCACGCGGCCAGGCAGCCAGGCGCTGCCCGCCGCGGCGCCCAGCCACTGGCGCCGGTTCACGCGCGGCGGCGGTTGGCCGCACGCAGGCCGGCCAGGGCGGCAATGACCAGCGCGGCGCTGGCGGGTTCCGGCACGCCGTTGCCGGGGCCGCCCGGGTCCTGGTCCACGCCGTTGAGCGAAAAGCCGATGGCCTCGTCCGGCAGGTTGCGCGTGATGCCCGCGCCGTTGAACAGCTGGGCACCGACGACGCGGCTGTGCGCGGGGTCGGCGGTGGTGTAGATCGGCAGCGTCATGGCGTAGCCGGCGAAGCGGATCCAGTACTTGCCGGCCGCCACGTCCCAGTCCGGCAGGTCCATCTCGGCCAGGACGTTGCCGCCCGGCTCGACCGTCAGGTTGGTGGGCAAGGTGTAGTCCAGAAAGAACAGCGGCGTGGAGAAGCCGCCGTCGGCCGTCATCGAGGGCAGGTCGTTGCCGCTGTCGGCGAAGATGGACACGGTGAACGAGTTATTTGCCGGGTCCGCCAGCGGGTTGATCAGCACGAAGGCCTTGTTCAGCGTCTGGTCGGCGCTCAGCGTGAAGCTGGCCGCCAGCGCGCCATAGCCGGTGCAGCTGGAGCAGGAGTTGATGCTGCTGGCGCCGGCCGTCGCGTAGTTGGCGAAGGACTGGAACACCACGCCGGCATGGGCCTGCAAGGCCGCGGCGGCGCCCAGTGCAGCGGCGGTCATCCTGAGTACGCTTTTCATGTCAATTCCTGGTCATGGGCCGGGGCAAGTTGCTCGGGGCGGCCACCCCAGATGCCGCTCGAACGCATGTTGCAAGCGCGGGCGTCACCGCAGCGTCACCGGCTGCGGGGGGACAGGCCCGCGCAGCCGAACGGGCAGCCCGCGCCGTGCACCAGCAAGTCGGGCTGCCAGGCCTGCGCCCGGCAGCCCACGCAACTGAAGGTGCCGCCCAGCGGGCCGTCGGGCGTGTAGAGCAGCAACAGCTGCCCCGGCCACAGGTCGGGAAGGGGCGGCGGCGTTGGCGCCGGCGGTGGCGCGGATGGCGCCCCGGGTGGTGGCGCGGGCGGTGGAGGCTTGGACGTCACGTTGGCCGCTACATTCGGTTGGTCAGCGTCACTGGAGCGTCAGCGCCCACCCGTCCCTGGTCATGCCCGCCACGCGCATCCAACTCCAACTGCACGGCGTGGCCCACTGGCGCCACGGCAGCGGGCCGCCGCGCGCCCTGGAACGCAAGCACGCCGCGCTGCTGGCCTGGCTGTGGGTGGAAGGCGCCACGCCACGGTCCAGGCTGGCCGGGCTGCTGTGGCCGGAAGCCAGCGAAGACCGCGCGCGCGGCAACCTGCGCCAGCGGCTGCTCAAGCTGCGCCAGGAAGCGGGCGAACTGCTGGCCGACCAGGCCGGCGTGCTGTCACTCAAGCCCGACGTGGCGGTGGCCCCGCCCGACCCGCCCGGCGCCACGCTGCTGCAGGCGCTGGAGTTCGACGACTGCGAAACCTTTGCCCGCTGGCTGGAAGGCCGGCGCGAAGCGACGCGCGAACGGCGCAAGCGCGAATGGCTGGCCGAGGTGCGCGAAGCCGCCGCCTCGCAGCGCCTGGACGACGCGCTGTATGCCGCCGACCAGCTGCTGCAGGCCGACCGCGAAAGCGAAGAGGCCTACCGCGTGCTGATGGAGGTGTCCTACCTGCGCGGCGACCACGCCGCCGCGCTGAACGCCTGGGACCGCTGCCGCGACATGCTGCGCCAGCTCTACGGCGTGCAGCCCACGGCCGCCACGCAGCAGCTGGGCCAGACCATCCTGCAGGCCGCGCAACAGGCCGAAGCGGCGCAGGCCGAGCTCGCCGCCTGGGCGCCCACGCCGGCCCTGCAGCAGCCGCTGCCGCCCAGCGTGCTGCGCCCGCCGCGCCTGGTGGGCCGCCAGGGCGAACTGCAGACCTTGGTGGCAGCGTGGCAGGCCGGCCACGCGCTGGTGGTGGCCGGCGTGGCCGGCGTGGGCAAGAGCCGGCTGCTGGCGGAGTGGCAGGCCACGCTGGGCGCGCCAGGGGTGCCCGGCATGGCGCCCGGCATGGTGGCCTGCACGGCCGCCGCGGCAGCCCGGCCGGGCGACGCCGTGCTGCCCTATGCGTCGCTGAGCCGCTTGCTGCTGAGCGCGCTGGAACGCTTCAAGCCCGACCTGACCAGCCCGCACGCGCTGCAGGCCGCACGCCTGCTGCCGCGCCTGGCCACGCTGGCGGGCCTCACGGCCGAGCCCGTGCGCACCGACTACGAACGCACGCAAGCCCTGCTGGCGCTGGCCCGGCTGCTGGGCGACTGCGTGGCCAGCGGCTGCCTTGCCTTCGTGCTGGACGACCTGCAGTTCGCCGACCCCGCCAGCCTGGCCGCGCTGCGCGTGCTGGCTGGCCAAGCCGGCCCCATCGACCAAGCCGGCCCCATCGGCCAAGTCGGCCCCGCCGGCCCCACTGGCTGTTCACTGCGCTTTGCCCTGGGCCTGCGCGCCGACGAGTCCGGCGCCGAAGCCCAGGCGCTGCTGAAAGACCTGGCCGACGGCGGCAGCTGCACGCGCGTGGACCTGCAGCCGCTGGCCGAAGCCGACGCCGCCGCGCTGCTGCACAGCCTGGCCGTGCCGGCGCTGCAAGGCGGGCGCTGGGCGCCGCAGATCTGGCAGCAGGTGGGTGGCAACCCGGCCTTCCTGCTGGAGTCCGTGAAGCTGCTGCTCACCACCGCCGCCGTGCCGGGCGGCGACGCCGCGCTGCCGCTGCCGGCCAGCATCGAGGCCGTCATCCAGCGCCGGCTGGAACTGCTGAGCCCGCGTGCGCGCCACCTGGCGCAACTGGCCGCGCTGGCCGGCAGCGGCTACAGCGTGCCCTTGGCCGCCGCCGCGCTGGCCTGCGCGCCCATCGAACTGAGCGAGCCGCTGCGCGAACTGGAACGGCGCCAGGTCTTCTACGGCCGCCAGTTCGTGCACGACGTGATCGCCAGCGTCACCGCGCGCAGCGTGCCGCCCGCGGTGGCGGAGTTCATGCACCGCTTCGTGGCCGAACACCTGCAGGCCCACGGCGGCGACGCGGCCCACGTCGCCACGCACTGGCTGGCCTGCGGCGAATGGCGCCGCGCCGGCCAGGCCTTCCATCAGGCCGCGCAGGCCGCCGGCGCGGCGGCGCTGGCCAACGAACAGGCCGCGCTGCTGGACCAGGCCATCGCGGCCTTTGAACGCGAGCCGGCCGCGCAGGCCGAGCTGTTCAGCGCGCTGGAAGAACGCGCCAACGTCTACGAGTCCAACGACCACGAAGGCCTGCGGCCCGGCTTCATTGCCCGGCTGCGCCAGCTGGCGCGTACCGAGGCGCAGCAGCTGTCGGTGCTGAACCACCACAACGGCTGGTTGGCCAACCTGGCGCAGCCCATCGAGGAAGCAGCCATCGAACGAGGCATCGCCCGCGCGCCCGCCGTCGGCCGGCCGGACCTGGCCTGGTCCCTGGCCCGCATGCTGGCCCTGCACCGGGCCATGAACGACCGCGCCGCCGACGCGCTGGCCTTGCTGGCCGAACGCGAACCCTGGGTCACGGCCGAAGGCGGCGCGGCCGTGCGGCTGACCTACCGGCTCACGCGCTCCAGCATCTTCGCCTTCGGCGACCGCCTGGCCGAGGCGCTGGAAGATGGCCACCTGGCCATCGCCGCGGCCCACGAGGCGCAGGACTGGCCGCAGGCGCTGCCGGCGATGAGCAACGTGGGCGTCATGCACTACTGGCGCGGCGAATACCCGGCCGCGCGCGCGGTGCTGACGCAAGCGCGCGAGCTGCGCGAAAGGCTCTACGGCAGCAGCGGCAGCGGCATCAAGATCGACATCCACCTGGGCGCCGTGCTCTACGAATGCGGCGAGCCCGCAGCGGCGCAGGCGCTGCTGCAAGGCGCGGTGCAAGAGATGGCGCGCTGGCCCGACAACGAGTACCGCCGCACCGAATGCCTGCTGGCCGACAACCACCTGGCGCAGATCTTCATTGCGCGCGGCCAGGCCGACGACGCGGCGCGCGTGCTGGCCCACGGCGCCAGCGGCGTGGCCGACCGCTTCTACGGCCGCCGCCTGGCGCTGCGGCTGCGCTGGCAGCGCTGCTTCGGCCAGGTGGACAACGCGCTGGTGCAGGAGCTGCAGGCCCTGGCCGCGCGCGTGGCCAGCCCTTTCAACCGCGCGCTGATGGAGCTGGAGCTCACGCGCCAGGCCGCACCCGCCGCCGCGCTGCCGGCGCTGCAGGCGCTGGCCGCCAGCGCCGTGGTGCAGCAGCGCCCGGGCCTGCAGTTGCACGTGGCGGTGCTGGCTTGCCACGCAGCCAGGGCGTTAGGCGACGCCCCCACGGCGGCCGCGCAAGAAAGCCTGGCGCGCAGCCTGTTGCCGCACTGCGGGCCTTTCGACATGGGCGCGGCCGAGGCGCAGGCGCTGCTGGCTTAGACGTTGAACGCGGCGCACTCGGCCTCGGGCGCGCCGTGCAGGTCCACGCGGAGGTCCACGCGCAGGTCCACGCGCAGGTCCGCCCGCCCTCACGAAGGCTGCAGGTTGGCCTTGCGGATCGCCTGCGTATAACGCTCGATCTCGGTGGCGTAAAAGGTGGCCAGTTGCGCCGCCGGCGCGGGTGGCGGCGGCGGCGTGCCGGCCAGTGCCAGCAACTGCTGCTGGACGTCGGCGTCGCCGAGGGCGGCCAGCACCGCGTGCGTCAGCGCCTGCACCTGCGCGGGCGGCGCGGCCGCCGGGATGAACAGCCCGACCCAGGAGTCGACCGTCGTGAAGTTCGGCATGCTGCGTGACTCGGCGAAGGTCGGCACGTTCGGGAAGATCGGCGAGCGCGCCTGGCCCGTCACCGCCAGCGCCTTCGGACGGCCGGTGGCGACGCGTCGGGCCATGTCGCCGTTGGCCGGCAGCAGGACGAGGTCGATGTGCCCGCCGGCCAGGTCCTGCAGCAGCGGCGCGCCGCCCTTGTACGGCACATGGTTCATCGGCACGCCGACGGCGTCGGCGAAGGCCTGGCCGGCCAGGTGGTAGATGCTGCCCACGCCGACCGAACCGTAGGTCAGCGGCTTGTCGGGGTTGGCCTTGGCCCAGGCGACGAGCTCGTCCACCTGCGCCGGCGGCAGGTCGGCGCGCGCGTACAGCGCCAGCTGCGAGCGCGACAGCAGGGCCAGCGGGCGGAAGTTCTCCGGCTTGTAGCGCGCCGACTGCAGCGTCGCCGGCGCCAGGATCATTTCGGTGGGCGAACCGACGACCAGCATGTCGCCGATGGCGGCACGCCCGAGCGCCTTGGCCACCGCCAGGCTGCCGCTGGCGCCCGGCAGGTTCTCGACGATGACGGTGCTGCCCAGGTCCTTGGCCATGCGCGGGGCGACCGCGCGCGCATAGAGGTCGGACACGCCGCCGGCCGGGAACGGAACCATCAAGGTCAGCACCGCGGCGCTCGCCGGCGCCTGCGCGCGCGCCACGGCGCTGGCGCCGAGCGCGGCGGCCACGGTCAGAACGGTGCGGCGTTGGATCATGAGGGGCTCCTGGCGGTGGCGGTGGCGGTTGCTGACGTCGTGGGGGGCGTCGGCGTCGGGGTCGGGGTCGGGGTCGGCGCCGGGGTCGGCGGGAAGCAACGGCCGTCGCCGCGGCGCCGTCATGCGGTGGCTGCGGACAGCGGCTGCAGCAGGCAGTCGTCGCTCAGCGCCTGGAGCGGCCGGCGGTCGCGCTCGTGCGCCATCTCGGGCACCTCGCGCGTTGCCGGGTTGCTGCAGGGGTTGTAGATGACCGAGAAGATCCAGCGCGACCACGGCGACACGTTGGCGGCCGACACGTGCAGCAGCTTGTCGCCGAAGATCAGCAGCGTGCCGGGCGGCCCCTTGGCCGAGGCCATGCCGAGCTCATTGACAAGCTCGGTCACCGCGTCGTGCGGCACCGTCCACAACTCCCACTTCTGGCCGTCGACGCTGCGCTGCAGAGGCACCTCCCGCTTGTGCGAGCCGGGCACGAACATCAGCGGGCCGTTGAACTCGGAGACCTCGTCGAGGTGGATGTGGAAGTTCAGCGCCAGCGGCTCGGGCACGCCGTCGCGATGGTGGTGGGTGGCGAAATCGGTGTGCCACTCGAAGCCGCCGCCGTCGAAGCCGGTCTTCAGGTTGATCTTCACCTGCTGCGCGTAGACCTGCGGGCCGAGCAGTTGCCATGCGGCCTGCAGCATCCTCGGGTGGCGCACCAGGCGGCGGTACAACTCGTTGCGCCGGTGCAGCGACAGGATGTTGCGCACCGCGCGGCCGCTGGCCTCGCGCGGGTTCTCCGGCCGCTGCTCGAGCAGCATCGCCGGCACCTCGGCGCGCAGCAGCTTCACCTCCTGCGGCGTGAACACGCCGGGCAGCACGAGGAAGCCGTCTTCGTCGAGGCGGCGCAACTGGTCGTCGGTCAATCGCATCGGGCTGCCCTCGGTCGACGGAAGGGGGTGCTTGCGGTGGTCGAAGGGAAAAGGGCGCGGCGCTCGGTCGCGCACCGGCTGGCCGGGCCGGGTGACTGCATCAGGGCCGCAGTCTACGAGCGCAGACGCGGTCGAAGCGGCCAAAGAGCGGCGTTGGAAGCTGAAAGCGGAGCGGAAAACGCCAGCGATCGGGCGTTTCGTGGCTGACGATGCCATGAGGCCGCCATCGCACGGTTCCGGAGCCGACCGTCCGCAAGGCCAGCGACCGACCGGCTCGGACGGTGGCGATGCACCGCAATCACCGAGGTCCAAGCAATCCGGACCCTCAGGGGCCAGCCGGGGATCTCCTTGTGGCGTTCAAGACTCCGATCGCCTTGCTCGACACTCGGGGTCACACCGATGTCATGTCGGGGTGCCAATCTGACACGATGGCCTGGTCGAGCGCTGCGCGCCAGCCGGTGCGTCGGCATCCGACACAGGCAACCACCCAAGGAGAACCGAACATGACGACTTCGCGTCGATCGATCCTCGTCCTGGCGGCCGGCGCGGCCGGTGCGCTCGCGGCGCGTGCCGCCGATGTCGACAACAGCGCCATCGGCAAACCCGAGTTTCGCGAGCACAAGGCCACCTACGGGCTGGTGTACCGGTTGCCGAAGGACGTGACCGACGTGCTGGACAACAAGATCTACCCGACGCTGCGCCAGCGCCTCGTCGCGCTGGGGCTGGTCGACGAGGCCCGCACCTTCAACCTGCAGCACGTGACGGTGGTGCACATCCACAACGCCGACCCGGCCACGCCGGCGCGCATGCTGAAGGCGCTGGCCAAGGTGCCGCCGGTGCTCGGCCTCAAGCTCGTGGGCTTCTACAACACCGAGGCCGCCAAGGGCGCCGGTGCACCGTGGTGGTTCGACCTCGGGGTGGAGAAGTCGGGCCCCGGCTACACCGAGATGATGGCCTACAACACCGTGGCCACGGCGGCGCTGACGCCGCTGCGTGATGGCCCGCTGCCGCGCTGCACCGGGCCGGTGTACGCCAGCATGAGCGATGCCGCCAAGGAGCTGACCCGCACCGTGGGCGTCAGCGGCGTCAACGTGATCAAGGACGGCAAGGAGACCGCGTCGCACAACCCGCACAACACGCTCGTCTACAGCATGACGCGCTACGACGATCGCCTGCAGGCCGCCATGAAGACCGTGGCCGACGAGATGAACAAGCTGCTGCCCGAGGGCATCAGCACGCAGTTCCGCGACGTCTCGATCGTCGAGATCGGCTTCATGGGCAACGTGCTGCGCGAGTTCTACCGCATCAGCCTGGCCGACGGCACGGCCTTCGACACCACCAGCGGCAAGTCGGTGAAGCTCGGCGGCTGAGCGCGCGCGACGCGGCGCGCACCGCCGGCCGCAAGCTCTGGATGCTGGACGAGCCGACCGAAGGCATCCAGCCCCGCATCGTCAAGGAGGTCGCCCGCGTGATCCGCATGCGGGCCGACCCGTACCTCGTGATGGAGCGTGGCGAGACCGTGCAGCGCGGCCGCGGCGCCGACATGGCGGCCGACGCGGTGCGGCAGCGGATGTCGATCCGAGCGTCAGTCCGCCGCTGCGGCCGCGATCTCGTCCAGCACCGGCAGCAGGTAGCGCCTGAACTGCGCCGGGTTCTCGCTCATCGGGAAGTGGCCCAGCTCGCGCATCTCGACCACGCGCGCGCCGGGGATCGATGCCGCGGTGCGGCGCGTGTCGTCGGGCGTGCACGAGAAGTCGTACTCGCCGGTGAGCAGGTAGAGCGGCGTGCGCGCGGTGTCGATGCCGCCGAGGCGGCCGCGCAGGTCGGCGTCGACGCGGTAGAAGTGCAGGTCGCCGCGGAACACGCCGGGGCCGCTTTGCATGTACTGCCACAGTGTCTCGTGCCGGTGCTGCGCCGGGCTCTGCGGCGCCACCAGGCCCGACACCAGCGCGGCGCAGACCTCGCCGCCGTGCACGTCGCCGCGATGCAGCCAGCTCGTGTCGTACCAGGGCTGCTGGAAGTCGGCGCTCTCCAGTCCGATCAGCGCGCGGAACTCGGCGCCGTGCGCATGTGCGAGTTGCAGCACGATGCGCCCGCCGATCGAGCAGCCCATCACCACCGGCCGTTGCAGCCCGAGCGCGGCGCAGAAGGCGCGGATGGTGTCGACGTAGAGCGCGGTGCCGAGCCGGTACTCCTCGTCCTCGAAGCCGGCCGGCGGGTAGGACTTGCCGTGCCAGGGCATGTCGAAGGCCAGCACGCGAAAGCGGCAGGTCACCGCGTCGTCGCACAGGAGGTGGCGGAACTGGCGGCCGTCGGCGCCGGCGGTGTGCAGGCACACGAGCGGGATGCCCTGGCCGCACTCCTCGAAGTAGACGCGGTGCGCGCGGCCGCCGATCTGAAGATGCAGGTAGCGGCCGACGATCGGTTCGATATGGGGCTCGGTGCGGGGTTCAGCGGCCATCGGCGGCTCCGGCGCGCGGCAGCGCGAGCAGGTCCTTCAGGTATTGCAGGTGCGCCATCACCGGCTGCGTGTCGCCTTCGATGGCCATCTCGCCGCGCTTGGTCAGCGCTAACAGGTCGTGCCAGCCCGGCGCCGGCAGCGGCTGCCACAGCGCCGACCACGCGGCGGCGCTGCCGCGGATCGTGAAGCGGGTGGCCGCGAGCAGCGGGATCTCGCGCGTGCACGCGACGACGCGGCCGGCCTCGATGCGCAGCAGGTGGCGCGTCGCGCCGATCACCACCAGGCCGTCGGCGTTGAGCGTGCGGCCGCGCCAAACCAGCCGCGCGTTGCCGGCGACGCCGCGCATCGCGCGCTCGAAGCGCTCGCTGAGCGCGGCTTCGTCGGCGCTATTCGCCGGCCTTGATGTCGGGATCGCGGATGACCTTCGCATAACGTTCGATCTCCAGCTTCAGCAAGGCCTTGAACTGCTCGGGCGTGCCGCCGGCGCCGTCCACGCCCTGCGGCCGGATCTTCTCGTTGAGCGATTTGTCGCGCGCGATGTCGTGCAGGTGGCGGTTGAGCAGGGCCACGATCTCGGGCGGCGTGTCGCGCGGCGCCAGCATGCCGTGCCAGGCCACGACCTCGTAGCCGGGCAGGCCGGATTCGGCGACGGTGGGCAGGTCCGGGAAGGCCGCCAGCCGCCGCGGCGTGCCCACCGCGATCGCCCGCAGCCGGCCCGCGGCCACGTGCTGCATCAGCGCCTCGGTGCCGCCGAACATCATCTCCACGCGGCCGGCCAGCAGGTCCAGCACGGCCGGCCCGGTGCCGCGGTACGGGATGTGCCGCGCCGTCGCCTTGGCCAGCTCGAGCAGGTACTCGGTCACCACCTGCAGGTGGCCGCCCTGGCCGCTGGACGCATAGTTGAGTTCGCCCGGGCGGCGCCGCATCAGCTCGATCAGCTCGCCCAGGTTGCGTGCGGGTACGCTCGGGTGCACCGCCAGCACGTAGCCGCTCTCGGTGAGCTGGATGATGGGCGCGACGTCGTTGATGGGGTCGAAGCTCAGCTTGTAGAGGCTGGGGTTGACGACGTAGCTGCCCGAGATCGCCAGCAGCGTGTAGCCGTCGGCCGGCGCGCGGACCGCTTGCACCGTGCCCAGCGTGGAGGCCGCGCCCGGCTTGTTCTCGACGACGACCGGCTGCCCCAGGCGCTCGGCCAGCTTGGCGCTGAAGGCGCGCGCGGCAAAGTCGGTGCCGCCGCCGGGCGCGAAGGGCACGATGATGCGCACCGGGCGGCTGGGGTAGGCCGCCTGCGCCCGGGCCGGACCGGACGCCAGCGCCGCGCCGAGCGCGACCGCCGTCGCGCAGGCTCGTCTGCGGTTGAGTTGCATCGCCATGCTCAGCTCCGGGGCGGCAACGCCGCGATGCCGGACTGCAGCGCCGGCAGCACCTCGAACAGGTCGGCCACCAGCCCGTAGTCGGCGAACTGGAAGATCGGCGCCTCGGGGTCCTTGTTGACGGCGACGATGACCTTGGAGTCTTTCATGCCGGCCCAGTGCTGCACCGCGCCGGAGATGCCCAGCGCGAAGTACAGCTCGGGCGCGACCGACTTGCCGGTCTGCCCCACCTGGCGGTCGGCCGGCGCATAACCGGCATCCACGGCGGCACGCGAGGCGCCGACCGCCGCGCCCAGCGCCTGCGCCAGCGGGCGCAGCTGGTCGAAGCCCGCGGCCGAGCCGGTGCCGCGGCCGCCCGAGACGACCACGCGCGCGCCGATCAACGCCACGCTGCCGTCGGCCTGCGGCAACTGGCGCTGCAGCGCGCTGGCGCTGCGGCTCTCGGCCGGTGGCGGCGCCACCGCCTCGACGGGCGCCGGCTCGCGCACTTGGGGCTGCGGCGGCTCGAAGGCGCTGGCGCGCACGGTCAGGATGCGCAGCGCATCGGGCACGCGCAGCGTCGTCAGCGCGGCGCCGGCATGCACCGGGCGCACGAAGGTGTCGGCGTCGACGATCTTCACCACTTCGGTGACGGCCATCAGGTCCAGCAGCGCCGCGGTGCGCGGCAGCAGCGCGCGCGGCCAGGCCAGCGCGGTGGCGACCAGGTGCGTGCAGCCGCGCGCGGCGCATTGCTGCGCCAGCCACGGCGCCATCGCCTCGGCCCGCGGCAGCGCGGGCGCCTCCAGCACCAGCACGCGCTGCACCTGCGGCAGCAGCGCCAGTCCGGCCGCGGCCGCGGCGGCGCCGGGGCCGCAGGCCAGCACCTGCAGCGGCCCCAGGGCCTGCGCGGCGCCCAGCGCGGCCAGCGCGCCGTCGGCCGGGCGGCCGTCGTCGCAGGGCACCAGAACCAGCACGCTCATCGTCTTCTCCTCCCGGCGTTCGTCGTGTTCAGGGCGGTCACAGCACGCGCGCCTCGTCGCGCAGCGCGGCCAGCAGGCCGGCCGCGTCGGCCAGCACGCGGCCGCCGCCGCGTGCCGCCGGCAGCTCGGCACGCTGCAGGTGCAGCCGCGCGGGCGCCGGCGCCGGCAGGCCCAGGTCCTGCGGCTGCAGCAGCTCCAGCGGCTTCTTCTTGGCCTTCATCACCGCGGGCAGCGCGGCGTAGCGCGGCTCGTTCAGGCGCAGGTCGGCCGAGACCACGGCCGGCAGCGGCAGCTCGACGGTCTCGCTGCCCTGGTCCAGCTCGCAGGTCACGCGCAGCGCGCCGTCGCCCGGCTCCAGCTTCGAGGCCTGCAGCGCCTGCGGCCAGCCCAGCAGCGCGGCCAGCATCGCCGGCGTCTGGCCGTGGTCGTGGTCGGTGGACTGCTTGCCCATCAGCACCAGGTCGGGGTTCTCGCGCCGCACCAGCGCGGCCAGGCACTTGGCGGCCGCCAGCGGCTCGGGCTCGTGCGGCAGCTCCAGCAGCAGCGCCCGCTCGGCGCCCATCGCCAGCGCCGTGCGCAGCACCTCGCGGCAGGCCGCGGGGCCCACCGAGGCCACCACCACCTCGGCGGCATGGCCGGCCTCGCGCAGGCGCACCGCTTCTTCCACCGCCACCTCGTCGAAGGGGTTGAGCGTGGTGCGCAGGCCGTCGAGTTGCAGGCCGCTGCCGTCGGCGCGGACGTGGACCTTCACGTTGGGGTCGATCACGCGCTTGGCGCAGACCAGGATCTTCAGGTTCACGGGGGCTCTTTCGGATGCAGGAGAACAATGCAAAGATGCGGCGCTCAGCCCGCTTCGCCGGCCGGCGCGCGGTACAGCACCTCGCCCTGGAACAGCCGACGCGTGGTGCGGTAGACGCTGGCGTGGCGCACGCCGCCGCCGCCGGCCTCGGGCTCGGCATCGACGACGACCACGCCCGACGGATGGCCGATGCGCAGCGGCCCGGCGGCCGACGCGCACAGCAGCGCCGGCAGCGTGCCGGCGCTGCGGCAGGCGACCGCGACGCATAACGCCGAGGTGACAGGCACCGCGCGGTGCGCGTTGCCGCTGGACAGCATGCGCAGCGCGAGGTCGGCATGCTCGCGGCCCAGCGCGGCGCCGGCGCGGCTGGTCCACGGCCGCACGCGCGCCACCAGGCCGATGAAGGGCACGGCGCGGCTGGCGGCCGCGGCCGCGTCGTCGGCGGCGATGCCCATCAGCAGCGAGGCCTGGCGGCGCAGGCCTTCCAGCGTCTGCATCAGCGCCGCGTCGGCCTCGATGCGCTCGGGCGTCTCCGTGCCGTCCAGGCCCAGCGCCTCGGCGTCGACGAAGACGCAGGGGTTGCCGGCGTCGACCAGGCTGGCGCGGACCGCGCCGCCGCCGGGCAGCGCCAGCGTCTGCAGCGCGGCGCCGGTGGGCAGCAGTGCGCCGGTGCGCGCGCCGGCGAGGTCGCGGAACTCCAGCCGCACCGGCGCGCCGCTGCCGGCCACGCCGTCGATGCGCAGCGGCCCGTCCACCGCCGCCTGGCCGTCGTGCACCGCGAAGCGGGCGTGGATCAGCTTGGCCGTGTTGGTGTTGTGGATGCGTACCGTGACCTCGCCGTCGCGCGGCGCGGCGACCAGCTTCTCGTCGACCGCGAAGGGGCCGATGGCCGCCGACATGTTGCCGCAGTTGCCACCGTAGTCGACCGAGGCGCGATCGACGCCGACCTGCGCGAAGGTGTAGTCGACGTCGGCGTCGGCGCGCGTCGGCGGGCCGATCACGCAGACCTTGGACAGCGACGAGGTGCCGCCGCCCATGCCGTCGAGCTGGCGGCCGTGCTCGTCGGGGCTGCCCAGCGCGGCCAGGAAGATCGGCGCCCAGTCCTCGCGCCGCGGCGGGAGGTGCCAGCGGTGGAACAGCAGCGCCTTGGAGGTGCCGCCGCGGGCGAACACGGCGTGCAGCTTGCGAAGCGGCATGGCGGGCGAGGCAGGCCGTGCGGACGGACCGTCAGCCCTTGGCCGGCTCGCCGACGAAGGCGGCCGCGCTGCGCCCGGCCTGGCGGCCGAACACCGAGCCCGACATCAGCCCGGCGCCGCCGAGGTAGTTGCCGTAGAAGATGCCGCCCACCAGCTCGCCGGCGGCGAACAGCCCCGGGATGCGCTGGCCGCCGGTGTCCAGCACCGCGGTGCCGGGGTCGATGCGCAAGCCGCCGAAGGTGAAGGTAATGCCGCAGGTGACGACGAAGCCGGTGTACGGCGCCTGGTCGATCGGCAGCGCCCAGTTCGACTTCGGCGGCTCGATGCCCTCGGTTGCCACGCCGTCCAGCACCGACGGGTTGTAGCTGCCGCCGCGGCAGGCGGCGTTGAAGGCGTCCACCGTGCGCCGCAGGCCCTGCGGGTCGATCTCCAGCCCGGCGGCCAGCTCTTCCAGCGTGTTGGCGGTGAACTTGGTGACCTGCTTGATGCGGTACTCGTCGCGCACCATGTCGACGGTCTTGGCGTCGAAGATCTGCACCGCGGTGCGGCGCGGCTGCTTCATCACCTCGCGGCCGTACTTGGCGTAGGTGTGGTTGCGGTAGTCGGCGCCCTCGTCGATGAAGCGCTCGCCCTTGAGGTTGACGACGATGCCGATCGGGTACGAGTGCTTCTGGAAGTTGTCCAGCACCACGCGGTCGCCGAAGGGCGGCGAGCTGATGTCCCATTGCACCGCGTGGCAGGTCGACCAGCCGCCGAAGGGCTGGGCGCCGATGTCCAGCGCCGCGCGGATGCCGCCGCCGGTGTTGTGGCGCGTGCCGCGCACGCGGCACAGCTCCCAGCCCGGGCCGAGGTAGCGCGTGCGCATCTCGGGGTTGGCCTCGAAGCCGCCGCAGGCCAGCACCACGGCGCGCGCGCCGATCTCGTCGTAGCCCTCGGGGCCCTTGACGCGCACGCCGGTGACGGCGCCGCGCCGGTCCTGCAGCAGCTCGCGCATCTCGGTCGCGTAGCGGATCTCGATGCCCAGCTTCTCGGCGCGCTTGATCAGCGAGTCGACGAGGCCGAAGCCGCCGCCCACGGCCTCGATGTTGACGCCGCCGTAGAAGTGGTGCTTGCCCTCGACCTTGTACGACTGGCGGCCGAACATCGGGATGAAGCGCACGCCGTGCGAGCGCATCCACACCACCGTCTCGCGCGAGCGGCCGATCAGCATCTCGGCCAGATCCTCGTCGCTCTCGCCCTCGGTGACGCGCATCAGGTCGTCCAGGTACTGCTGGCGCGACAGCTTGGGGATCACGATCTGGTCGACCTCGGCCTGCGAGAGGTCGGTCAGCACGTCGCGGCGCAGGTCGTCGATGCCGTCGTGCACGAAGCGGAAGCCGCCGGCGGTGAACAGCGAGTTGCCGCCGCGCTCGTCCAGCGGCGCCTTCTCCAGCACCAGCACGCGGGCGCCGCCCTCGTGGGCGGAGATCGCCGCACACAGCGCGGCATTGCCCGCGCCCACCACGATCACGTCGTATTGCTTGCCATCGGCCATTCGCTTCGCTCCGAAAGGGTTGTCCTTGCCGGCAGCGAGTGTTCGCGCAAAGGGCCGCGCGAACAATTGCGTTGTGGGCATGCAGTTATTGGCGGGCCCGATGACTGGGCCGCCGCGCGCGCGGCTACAGCGCCTGCGCGAAGAGCTTTTGCATGCGCACCTTCTGCGCGCTGCGGATGTGCTGGCGCAGCGCCTGCTCGGCGGCGTCGGCGTCGCGCGCGCGGATCGCGGCGACGACCTGACGGTGCTCGCTCAGCGTCTGCGCCGCGCGCTCGGCGCTGGCCAGCGTGGTGCTGCCCAGCAGCGACAGCGCGTCGTGCAGCACCGTCACCATGTTCAGCAGGTAGCGGTTGTGGCTGCAGCGGTACAGCGTCTCGTGGAAGCGGCGGTTGCACGCCGTCAGCGCCGCCCGGTCGCCGGCGGCGGCCTCGTACTGCTGGCACAGCTCGTCGAGGATCGCGATCTCCACCTCCGAGGCATGCTGCGCCGCCAGCCGCGCGGCCGTGCCTTCGAGCACCTCGCGCATGTAGTACAGCTCGTTGACCATGTTGTAGTCGAGCTCGGCGACGACGACGCCGCGCGTCGCGTCGTGCACCACCAGCCCTTCGGCGCTGAGCCGGCCCAGCGCCTCGCGGATGGGCGTGCGGCTGAGGCCGACCTGCGCCGCCAGCTCGATCTCGCGCAGCCGCTCGCCGGGCTTCAGGCGGCCGTCCTGGATGGCTGCGCGGATGTGGCGGTAGGCCGATTCGCCGCGCGGCAGGCCTTCGCCACGGGCGTCGGGGGTTTCGTCGATCGGGCTTGCTGCGCGGGGCCGGGTCTTGCGGGTCGACGCCATGCGGCGATTATCGAGCACCGTTGCGCGCTTCTCAGAGGCGGTAGACGCGGCGCGCGGTGTCGTGGAACAGCAGCGCCTTCTCGGCCGTGCTGGCGCCGGCGGCCAGGCGCTTGAAGGCGTTCCACACCACGCCGTAGCCGGCGGCGCCGCGGTCGACCGGGAAGTTGCTCTCGAACATGCAGCGCCCGGCGCCGAAGAGCTCGATCACCGGCTCGAACAGCGGCCGCCAGGCCGCGGCCAGTTGCTCGGACGTGGGCGGCTGCAGCTGCGCCGCGAAGTCGAAGCCGAACACCGAGGTGCCCAGGCCGCCGAGCTTGACGCTGACGTTGGGGCAGCGCGCCAGGCGCTGCATCTGCGGCCACCACTCGGCCAGCGCCGCGTCGCGCCGGCCGCGGTAGGGCCCGGCGCCGAGGACGCCGCCGACGTGGTCCAGTACCAGCGGCGTGTCGGGGAAGGCGGCGGCCAGCTCGGCCACCTCGACCAGTTGCGGGTGGTAGACCCAGGCGTCGAACGACAGTCCGTGCCGGCGCAGGCAGGCATAACCGCGGCGGAACGCGGCATCGGCGTAGAGGCCCGGCAGCGGCCGCGCCAGCACGCCGTGGCGGAAGGCGGCGTGCCAGGCGCCGCTGTTGCGCACGCCGCGAAAGCGCCCGCGGCCGGCTTCCACCTGCGCGGCCAGCACCTCGTCGACCGCGTCGCCCAGGCGCAGCTCGGCATGGCCGACGATGGCGCCGGCCACCGCCGGCGCGCCCGGGCGCGCGGCCGCGGCCTCGGCCAGCGCCACCACGGCCTCGGTCTCGCCGACGGCGCGCAAGGCCTCGGGGCCGCCGCTGCGGCAGCGCCAGCCGCATTGCACGTAGACGGTGGCGCGCACGTCGTGGCCGCTGCCGGCGTCGCGCAGCAGGTCGTCGAGGCCGTAGCCGCCCCAGTGCTCGGAGAAATGGTGGTGCGGGTCGATGATCGGCAGCGCCGGCTCCAGCGCGGCTTCGACGCTGGCGGCCAGCCAGGCCGCATCGGGCTGCACGTGCGGCAGCAGCGGCGGGTTGCCGTCGTCGCGGGCGGGCTCGTTCATCCGTTCAGACTCCCAGGTAGGCCTTGCGCACGAAGGGGTCGTCGAGCAGCGCCTCGCCGCGGCCCTGCACCACCACCTCGCCGTGCTCCAGCGCGTAGGCGTGGTGCGCCAGGCGCAGCGCCAGGCGCGCGTTCTGCTCGACCAGCAGCACCGACATGCCGCGCTGGTTGAGGCGCTGCACGGCGTCGGCGATCTCGGCCACCACCTTGGGCGCGATGCCCAGCGAGGGCTCGTCGAGCATCAGCAGCCGCGGGCGCGCCATCAGCGCGCGGCCGATGGCCACCATCTGCTGCTCGCCGCCCGACAGCGAGCCGGCGAGCTGCTGGCGCCGCTCGTGCACGCGCGGGAAGAGCGCGAACACCTCGTCCAGCGTCTCGCGCCGCGGCGCCGCGCCGCGCACCGCGTGCGCGCCGGCGAGCAGGTTGTCCAGCACCGTCATGCGCGCGAACAGCCGCCGGCCCTCGGGCGACAGCGCGATGCCGCGCCGCACGCGCTGGTCGGCCGGCAGTTGCTGCAGCTCCTGGCCGAGGAAGCGGATGCGCCCGGCCGCCAGCGGCTGCACGCCGGCCAGCGCGCGCAGCGTGGTGCTCTTGCCGGCGCCGTTGGAGCCGATCAGCGCCACCACCTGGCCTTCGTCGATGTGAAAGCCCACGCCCTTGACCGCCTCCAGGCTGCCGTAGCGCACGCGCAGGCCTTCGACCTCAAGCATGGGCATGGTCGGGCGCTCCGAGATAGGCTTCGACGACGGCCGGGTCGGCGCGCACCTCGGCCGGCGTGCCTTCGGCGATCTTCTCGCCCTGCACCAGCACGACGATGCGGTCGCAGACCTCCATCACCACCGCCATGTGGTGCTCCACCAGCAGCAGCGTCAGCCCGCGCTCGCCGCTCAGGCGGCGCAGCAGCCGCGACAGCTCGTTGCATTCCTCGTGGTTGAGGCCGGCGGCGGGCTCGTCGAGCAGCAGCATCCGCGGCTGCGTGGCCAGCGCGATGGCGATGCCCAGCTTCTTCTGCAGCCCATAGGCCAGCGCGCCGGCCGGCGTGTCGCGCCAGGGCAGCAGCTCCAGCTCGGCGAGCAGCCGCTCGACCTCGGCGGCCGCGGCGGCGGCGGCGACGAGGCCGCTGCGGCGGCCCATCAGCCGCTGCGGCGCGCTGCCCTGCAGCCGCGCGAGCAGCGCGTTTTCCAGGTTGGCCGCCACCGTCTCGGCGGCGAAGGTGGTGGTCGACTGGAAGGTGCGCGCCAGTCCGGCGGCGACCACGGCGCTGGGCTTGTGGCCGGTGATGTCCCGGCCATCGAAGCGCACGCGCCCGGCCGAGGGCGGCAGCGCGCCGCTGATGGTGTTGAAGGCCGTGGTCTTGCCGGCGCCGTTGGGGCCGATGAGGCCGACGATCTCGCCGGCGGCGACCGTGAAGCCGAGCCCGCGCACCGCGGCCAGCCCGCCGAAGCGCTTGGTCAGGCCCTCCACCTGCAGCAGGGGGGATGTGCTCATCTCGACGCCCCCCGGCGCTGCGCCAGGCTGGCGATGCCGCCGGGCAGGAAGCGCAGGATCAGGATCAGCGCCGCGCCGTAGAACACGTGCTGCGTCTGCACCGCGCCGCGGAACAGCTCGGGCAGCGGCGTCAGCACCAGCGCGCCGGCCAGCGGGCCGTAGACCGAGCCGCGGCCGCCGATCACCAGCATCGTGATGAAGGCCACCGAGGCCGTGGTGGCGAAGGACTCGGGCGACACGAAGCCGATGTAGCGCACCGTCAGCACGCCGCCCAGCGCGGCCAGCGTGCTGCCGATCACGTAGGCCACGAGCTGCAGGCGCAGCACGCTGAGGCCCACCGATTCGGCCAGCGCCGGGTTGGCCGCCACCGCCAGCATCGCGCGCCCCAGCGGCCGCCGCAGCAGCAGCGCCAGGCCCGCCACTGACAGCAGCGCGACGGCCAGCGCCAGCGCGTAGAAGCGCTCGCGGCTGTCGAACGCGAAGCCGCCCATCGCCAGCGGCGGGATGCCGGCGATGCCGCTGGCGCCGCCGGTGAAGGCCGCGGCGTCCAGCAGCGCCAGCCGCACCAGCTCGGCGAAGGCGAAGGTGACGAGCACGAAGTACACGCCGCGCAGGCGCAGGATGACCCAGCCCAGCGCCAGCGAGACCAGCGCCACCAGCCCCAGCGCGAGCAGCGCCGAGGCCAGCGGCCCCAGGCCCCAGGCCTGCGCGCCGAGCACCGCCGCATAGGCGCCGATGGCCACCGGCGCCGAGTGGCCGAACGAGAGCTGGCCGGCGCGGTCGATGATGGCCAGGCCGTTGACGATCAGCACGTTCAGGCAGACCAGGATCGCCAGGTGCAGCACGAAGGGCCCGGCCAGCCAGGGCCAGGCGGCCAGCGCGGCCAGCGCCGCCAGCGGCAGCACCAGCAGCAGGCGCCGCGGCCGCGGCTTGGCGGCGGCAGGCACCGCGGCGGCGGCGGTGCTGGAGATCGCGTCCGAAGCCATCGCGTCAGGCCTCGCCGCGGCCGATCAGTCCGCGTGGGAAGGCCAGCAGGCCGACGATCACCAGCACGAAGATCAGCATGTCGGCTGTGCTGGTGCTGAGCACCAGCGACGAGTAGCTCTCCAGCAGCCCCAGCGACAGCGCCGCCACCGCGGCGCCGACGATGCTGCCCAGGCCGCCGAGGATGACGACGATGAAGGCCTTGAGCAGCGGCGTGGCGCCGATGAACGGCGAAACCGAGAACAGCGGCGCCATCAGCGCGCCGGCGACGGCCGCCAGCGCCACGCCGATGCCGAAGCCCAGCGGGTAGTACAGCCGCGCGCGGATGCCCTGCAGCGCGGCGGTCTCGGCGTCCTCCACCACCGCGCGCAGCGCGCGCCCGGCGCGCGAGTGGCGCAGGAACAGGTACAGCAGCAGCAGCACCGCGGCCGCGAAGACCACCACGTACAGCCGCGAGTTGGGCACCGTGATGCCCAGCAGCGTGCTCGCGCCCTCGGCCACCGCGGGCATCGACACCGGGTCGGGGCCGAAGGCCATCAGCGCCAGGTTCTGCACGATCATCGCCAGGCCGATGGTGGCGATCATGCCGTTGAGTTCGTCCTTGCGGAACGGCTTGAGCACCAGCCATTCGACCAGGCTGCCCAGCAGCAGCGCGGCGGCCGCGGCCAGCGCCACCGCGGCCAGGAAGGGCAGGCCCAGGTGCGCGCTGCCGACGTAGGCCGCGAAGGCACCCAGCATGTAGAACTCGCCGTGGGCGAAGTTGACCATGCGCATGACGCCGAACACCAGCGTGAAGCCGACCGCCATCAGCAGGTAGAGCAGCCCGATGATCAGGCCGTTGACGGTGGCCTGGCCGAGCACGAGGTTCCAGTCCACCGCGCGACCGTCCTCACTTGCAGCCGTCGGCCAGCGTGCAGCGCGCGCGGATCACCTCGGCGCCGTCCTTCAGCTCGGCCAGGTAGAAGGGGCTGTCCATCTGGTGGTCGATGCCGTAGGTCGCCTTGCCGGTCCAGCCGACGCGGCCCAGCGCGCCCTGGTGGTTGTTGATCTTCTCCAGCTCCAGGCGCACCTTGGCCGAATCGTTGATGTTGCCGGCGCGGCGGATGGCCTCCAGCAGCATCGAGGTGTAGTCGTAGAACGCCGGGCTGAAGCCGTTGGGCGCGGCCTTGTACTTGGCGACGTAGGCGTCGATGTAGGCCTTGGTCGGCGGCAGCGCGGGGTCGATCGGCGTGTAGACGATCAGGCCTTCCACCGCCGCCTTGCCGGCCACGCTGACCAGCTCGGCCGTGGCCGGGCCGCCGGTGCGCACGATCTTGCCCTTGAAGCCCAGCTCGCGCGCCTGCTTGACGATCAGCCCCGCGGTCGCCGGCGAGTTGCCGTCGAGCTCGATGGTGTCGACGCCGCGCGCCAGCATGCGCGTGATCAGCGGCACGAAGTCGACGCGGTCGCGCTCGAAGAACTCCTTCACCGCCAGCTCGCCGCCGGCCTTCTTGTAGGCCAGCTCGAGGTCGCGCCCGATGGCCTGGCCCGACTCGTCGTTGGGCAGCAGCACGCCGGCCTTCTTGACGCCGTGGCTCTTGACCAGCCAGGCGATCTGCGGCTCGGCGAACTCGTAAGTCGTCGTCACCGGGCGGAAGGTGTAGGGCTTGTCGACGCCGAGCGCCTTGTTGGTGAAGCCCAGCGTCGCCACCAGCACCTGGTTCTTCTCGGTGATGGGCTGCACCGCCAGCACCGGCGCCGAGCCGGTGGGCCCGATCAGGTACTTGACCTTGTCCTCGAACACCAGCCGGTTGGCGACCGTCACCGCCTCGCCGGCCTGGTACTTGTCGTCGTAGGCGACGATCTCGACGCGGTACTTCTTGCCGCCCACGTCCAACCCGCCGGCGGCGTTGACGCGGTCGGCCGCCAGCTCGGCGGCGTTCTTCATCGCCAGGCCCCAGGCGGCGCCGGGGCCCGAGAGCGTGACGTGGGCGCCGATCTTCAGCGTATCCTGCGCGGCGGCGGGCAGCGCCGCGGCCAGCAGGGTGGACAGGGCGGCCAGCGCGGCCGCGTTCGTCGGGGTGGGCTTCATGATGTCTCCATGGTTCTGCGGCGCGGCGCGCGGCCGGCAGTCGTAAGCCATCTTGCCCGCCGCCCCGGCGAACGCCCAATGGGAAATGTCGATGCATTCATATCGGCTGTGCATAGACGAGCGCGGCCTGCGCGAGCAGCGGCTCGAACTCGCGGTGCAGGTGCTCGCGAAAGCTCTGCACCGCGGCGGTGGGCACCGAGCGCCGCGCGACGATGCTGCCGTAGGTGCGCACGGCGGCGAAGTCGTCCAGCTCGACGATGCGGCGCGTCGGGCGCGCGTTGCTCTGCGCCATCGAGCGCGGCAGGAAGGTGATGCAGCTCCCGGTGTCGACCATGCCCAGCAGCGTGGGCAGCGTGGCCACGGTGCTGATCTCCAGCACCGCGCCCTGCTGCGCGAAGGCTTCGGCCAGCCGCTCGCGCAACTGCGTGTAGCGCTCCAGGAACAGCATGCGGTAGGGCAGCAATGCCTCCAGCGCCACGCGCGGCGAGAGCGCCAGCGGGTGGCGCGCCGGCACCACCAGCACCAGGTTCTCGCTGGCCAGCGGACGGAACAGCAGGTGGTCGAGGTCGCCGTCGATCGCGGCCACGCCGATGTCGGCCTCGCCCTCGCCGATGGCGCGCAGCAGCTGCGCGTAGGGCATGTCGCGCAGCAGCACCTGCAGGTCGCCGAAGCGCTCGCAAAAGGCGTGGATGATGCGCGGCATGAAGGTCGCCGCGATCACCGGCGTCGAGGCGATGACGACGCGGTTGCGTGCGGCTTCCGAGCGGTCGCGCAACTGACCGAGGATCTCGAACAGCCCGTCCAGCGCCTCGGTGGCGGCGGCGGCCAGCAGCCGGCCGTCCTCGGTGGGCTCGACCAGCCGCGTGGTGCGGTTGAGCAGCTTGACGCGCAGCACCGCCTCCAGCTTCTTCACGCGGTTGGACACCGAGGGCTGCGAGATGCACAGCCGCTCGGCGGCGCGGCTGAAGCTGCCTTCGTCGACGACGACGAGGAAGGTCTCCAGCTCCGAGAGGTGGAAGCGCAGCTGCGGCTGGTTCACCGGACGCCCAGCCTCAATCGGCGACGATGCTGGCGTCCTTTACCACCGCGCGGTATTTGGCCGTCTCGCGCTTCATCAGCGCCAGCAGCTCGTCGGGCGCGCCGATCACGCTCTCGAACGACATCGCGTCCAGCCGCGACCGGACCTCGGGCGTCTGCATCGCGGTGCGCATCTCGGCGTGCAGGCGCTGCGCGATCTCGGCCGGCAGCCCGGCCGGGCCCCACAGGCCGTACCACGAGGGCAGGTCGAAGTCGGGCAGCCCGCTCTCGGCGACGGTGGGCACCTCGGGGAGCGCCAGCGCCCGCTTGGGGCTGGTGACGGCCAGCACCTTCAGCCGCCCCGACTTGACGTGCGGCAGCGCCGAGGGGATGGGCTCCACCTGCGCCGCGACGTGGCCGGCCATGACGTCGGTCAGCGCCGGGCCGCCGCCGCGGTAGGGGATGACCGGCATCTTGAGCTGTGCGCGCTGGTTGATCAGCTCCTCGGCCAGGTGGCCGGCGGTGCCGATGCCCGAGGTGGCCCAGCTCAAGGCGCCCGGGCGCGCGCGCACCTGCGCCAGGAACTCGGCGAAGGTGTTGGCCGGGAAGCCCTGGCCGACGACGACGAGCTGCGGCACATAGCCGATGTAGCAGATGGCGCTGAAATCGGCCATCGCGTCGTAGGGCACGGTGCGCAGGATCAGCGGGTTGATGATCTGGTTGGACGCCGTCAGCAGCAGCGTGTGGCCGTTGGGCTGCGCTTGCGCGACGTACTTGCTGCCCAGCGTGCCGTTGGCGCCGCCGCGGTTGTCGACGAGGATCTGCTGGCCGAGCTGCGCGCCCAGCGGCTGCGTGATCAGCCGCGTCAGCGTGTCCACCGTGCCGCCGGGCGGGAAGGGCACGACCACGCGCACCGGCGCGCTGGGGTAGGCGGCGGCGCGCGCCGGCGCCGCCGGCAGCAGCGCGCCGGCGGCCAGGCCCAGCGCCAGGCGGCGGCGGGCATCGAAGGGGAAAGTCATCAGGGTGGCTCCAGATGTCGAGTTATGCAAGCGGGCGGCCGGCGGCGAACAAGGCGTCCAGCCGCTGCTCGTAGGCGTGGTAGCCCAGCCGCTCGTAGAGCTCGGCGCGCGTCTGCATCGCCGGCAGCGCGGCCTGCTGCGTGCCGTCGCGGCGCAGGCCGTCGTAGACGGCCTCGGCGGCGCGGCTGGCGGCGCGGAAGGCCGACAGCGGGTACAGCGCCAGCGCGACGCCGGCGCCGCGCAGCTCGTCCAACGTGAACAGCGGCGTGCGGCCGAACTCGGTCAGGTTGGCCAGCACCGGCACCGGCACGGCGGCGCAGAAGCGGCCGTAATCGGCCAGCGTGGTGACGGCTTCGGGGAACAGCATGTCGGCGCCGGCCTCGACGTAGGCCAGCGCGCGCTCGAGCGCCGCGTCCATGCCCTCGCCGGCGATGGCGTCGGTGCGCGCCATCACGACGAACTGCGCGTCACCGCGCGCGTCGACCGCGGCCTTGATGCGGTCGACCATCTCGGCGGCGTTCACCAGCTCCTTGCCCGGGCGGTGGCCGCAGCGCTTGGCGCCGACCTGGTCCTCCAGGTGCAGCCCGGCGGCGCCGGCGCGCTCCAGCGAGCGCTGCGTGCGCGCGACGTTAAAGGCCGAAGGGCCGAAGCCGGTGTCGGCGTCGACCAGCAGCGGCAGCGCGTTGACGGCAGTGATGCGGCGCACGTCGACCAGCACGTCCTCCAGCGTCGAGATGCCGAGGTCGGGCAGGCCGAGCGAACTGGCCGCGACGCCGCCGCCGGACAGGTAGGCCGCGCCGAAGCCGGCGCGAGCGGCCAGCAGCGCGTGGTAGGCGCTGGAGACGCCGGGCACCTGCAGCGGGCGCTCGGCGGCGACGGCGGCGCGCAGCCGGGCGCCGGGCGAAGAGGGCAACGCGTTGTCCATCGCCGCCGGCCTCAGGTCCGCATCGCGAAGGGGTCGCGCCGGTCGTTGGAGAAGTCGATCATCACGTTCTTGGTCTGCAGGTACTCGTCGAGCGCCTGCTCGCCCTTCTCGCGGCCGAAGCCGCTTTCCTTGAAGCCGCCGAACGGCGTCTGCGCCGCCAGCGCGCGGTAGGTGTTGACCCAGACCTGGCCGGCCTGCAGCGCGCGTGTCATGCGCAGCGCGCGCGGCAGGCTCTGCGTCCAGACGCCGGCGGCCAGGCCGTAGCGGCTGGCGTTGGCGATGCGCACCGCCTCGTCCTCGTCGTCGAAGGGGATCACCGCCAGCACCGGGCCGAAGACCTCTTCCTGCGCGATCTCCATCTCGTTGCGCACGTCGGCGAACACCGTCGGCTCGACGAAGAAGCCGTTCTCCAGCCCCGGCCCGCGCGCCGCGCCGCCGCCGGCCACCGCGCGCGCGCCCTCGGCGCGGGCGCGCTCGATGCAGCCGAGGATGCGGCGGAACTGCGGCTCGTTGGCCGCGGTGCCCATGTCGGTGGCCGGGTCCAGCGGGTCGCCCAGGCGCACCGCGCGGGCGCGCTCGGCCAGCGCCTGCAGCACGCGGTCGTGCACGCTGCGCTGCACCAGCAGCCGCGAGCCGGCCACGCAGGTCTGGCCGCTGGCGCCGAAGATGCCGGCCAGCGCGCCGACGGTGGCGCGCTCGAGGTCGGCGTCGTCGAACACGATGTTGGGCGACTTGCCGCCCAGTTCCAACGTGACCGGGATCAGCCGCCGTCCGGCGGCGGCGGCGATCTCGCGGCCGACGGCGGGGCTGCCGGTGAAGCTGATGCGGGCGATGCCGCCATCCACCAGCGCGCGGCCGACCTCGGCGGCGCCGCAGACGACGTTGACGACGCCGGGCGGGAAGCCCGCGGCCTCGACCAGCCGGCAGAACTCCAGCGTCGTCACCGAGGCGTGCTCCGACGGCTTGATCACCACGCAGTTGCCGGCCGCCAGCGCCGGCGCCAGCTTGTTGGCCAGCAGGCCCATCGGCGAGTTCCAGGCCGTGACCAGGCCGACCACGCCCAGCGGCACGCGCGTGGTGTAGTCGAACACGTCGCGCTGGTCGAGCGGGATCTGCAGGCCCCACAGCTTGTCGGCGTAGCCGGCGAAGAAGCGGTACTGGCGCGCTGCGAACACCATCTGCGGCTGCGTCTCGCGGATGATCTTGCCGTTGTCGGTGCTCTCCAGCCGGCCCATGCGCTCGGCGTCGGCCTGCAGCAGGTCGGCCAGCTTGAGCATCAGGCGCGAACGCTCGTAGCCGCTGGTGCGGCTCCAGACCTGGTCGAAGGCCTGCTGCGCGGCGGCGATGGCGCGCTGCACGTCGCCCGGCTCGGCCTGCGCGACGGTGGCCCAGGCGCGGCCGGTGTAGGGGTTCACGGCGTCGAAGCGGCGGCCCGCCGCGCCTTCGGGCCATTCGCCGCCGATGAACAGGCGGTGGTGGGGCAGCGCGGTGCTCATCCCTGCGCCTTCTCTTGCGCGCTCTGCCAGTCGATCAGCCGGCGCATGCCGTCCTCGATGCCGATGCGCGGCTCCCAGCCGATCGTGCGGGCGGCCTTCTCGCGGCTGAACTGCAGCCGCGTGCCGGCGGCCGAGCGCACGGCGCGCTTGTCCTCGCGGTAGTCGACGGCGAGGTCGCTGCGGCCGCAGAGCTTGAGCGCGGTCTCGGCCACGCGGGTGTGCGTGGTGTCCTCGCCGGTGGCGATGGTCAGCGCGTGGCCGTGGGCGTCGCCGGTCATCGCCAGCACGCAGGCGCGGGCGACGTCGGTCACGTACACGTAGTCGTGCACCTCGCGGCCGTCGCCTTCGATCACCGGCGCCTGACCGCGCCGCACCTGGTCGCAGACCTGGGCGACGAAGACGGCGTTGACGGCGCGCGCATGCTGGCGCTCGCCGTACACCGAGGCGAAGCGCAGCGCATTGAACTGCAACCCGTAGGCCTTGGCGTAGCGCGCGCACAGCGCCTCGCCCATCAGCTTGCTGGCGCCGTACAGCAGCGACGGCGCCTGCAGCCCGGCGCTGACGTAGGCCGTGTCTTCGGTGATCGGGTGCGTGGCCGCGTTGCCGTACACCGCCACCGACGACGAGAACACGACGCGCCGCACGCCGTTGAAGCGGCAGGCCTCCAGCGTGTTGACCATGCCCAGCGTATTGACCGAGACGCCGGCCAGCGGGTCCTGCGCCATCGGCAGCGTCAGGTAGCCGGCGAGCGCGAACACGCCGTCGGCATCCCGCGTCGCCTCCAGCAGGTCGGGCAGGCGCAGCACGTCGCCGCGCAGGCGCTTGACGCGCGCATCGCCCTCCAGGTGGGCCACGGCGGCCGGCGTGCCGAGTGCGTAGTTGTCCAGCAGGCGCACTTCGCGCGCGCCGGCGGCGAGCAACTGGTCGGCGATGTGCGAGCCGATCAGGCTGGCGCCGCCGGTGATGACGTAGATCCCCTGGGTCACGAAAGTCTCCTGGTTCGGGCCCCCGGAGCGGGCGGCCTCGGGGCGGTGGTGGGCGGTTGCGATGGAATCACTCAATGTATACACTGGGATACTAAAGAGTACAAACTCGCCGGTCAACCCGGATCGACCCCATGACACAGCTTGATTCCACAACCGCTGCTTCGGCCCCAGCCCCGGCCTCGGCCGCGCTGCAACTCGGCGCTTCGGCCGCGCAGCAACTCGCTGCCTTCGCCGTCGGCATCTCCTGGGCCGCGCTGCCGCAGCGCGTGCAGCAGCGCGCGCGCCTGCACGCGCTGGACGCGCTGGGCCTTGCGCTCGCCTCGCACACGCAGGACTTCGCGGCGCCGGCGCTGGCCGGCATCGCGGCCGCGGCCGGTGCCGGCGAGGCCAGCGTGATCGGCATCGCGCGCCGCCTGGCGCCGCGCGATGCCGCCTGCGCCAACGGCCTGCTGATGCACGGCCTGGACTACGACGACACGCACCAGGGCAGCATCGTCCACCCCAGCGTGGTGGGACTGCCGGCGGCGCTGGCGCTGGGCGAGGCGCTGGACCGGCCGTGGACCGAGGTGCTGGCCGCCTATGCGGTGGGCGTGGAGGCGGCCATCCGCATCGGGCTGGCGGTCGACGGCGGCTTCCACCACGCCGGCTTCCACGCCACCGGCGTGGTCTCGCACTTCGGCGCCGCGCTCGCCGCCGGGCGGTTGCTGGGGCTGGACGCCGCCGGGCTGACCGCGGCGCAAGGCATCGCGGCCAGCACCGCTGCCGGCGTGCAGGTGTTCCTGGAGGAAGGCGCCTGGTCCAAGCGGCTGCACCCGGGCTGGGGCGCGCTGGCCGGCATCACGGCGGCCCACCTGGCGCAGGCCGGCTTCAAGGCGCCGACGCGGCCGTACGAGGGGCGCTTCGGACTCTTCGAGTCGCACCTGCACGGTGAGACGGCTTCGCTGGCGGCGCTGACCGATGGCCTGGGCGAGCGCTGGCACCTGCCGGACACCGCGATCAAGCCCTACCCGGTGTGCCACTTCATCCACGGCTGCCTGGACGCGGCGCTCGAGCTGCACCAAGCGCACGGCGGCCGCTTCGACCCCGCCGAGGTGGAGCAGGTCACCGCCTGGCTGGCGCCCGACACGCTGCCCATCGTCGCCGAGCCGGCCGACGTCAAGCGGCGCGCCGCCACCGACTACGAGGCCAAGTTCAGCGCCCACCACTGCGTGGCCGCGATGCTGCTGCGCGGCGGCTTCGGCCTGCCCGAGCTCACGCCCGCGGCGCTGGCCGACCCGGCGACGCGCGCGCTCGCGCTGCGCGTGGACTGCCGCGCCGACCCCGAGACGCGCTTCCCCGAGTACTTCTCCGGCGGCGTGACGCTACTGCTGCGCGACGGCCGGCGCCTGCACCGCCACGTGGCGGTGAACAAGGGCGCCGGCGCGCGCGCGCTGGACGCGGCCGACATCGAGGCCAAGTTCCTGGCCAACGCGACGCTGCACCTCGACGCCGCCGCGGCGCAGCGCGTGCTGGACGCCGTGCTGGGCCCGCAGCCGCCGTCCACCCGCGCGCTGATGGCGCTGCTGCGGCGCGACGGCTAACGCCTCATTCAGACGGCTGGTCGCCGCCTTCGGCCACGGCGTCGAACAGCATGCGCTTCCACGCCGCGATGCGCGACTCGGTCACCGTGCTCGCGTGCGCGGCGATGCTCAAGGCCAGGCGCGGCGTGCCGGCAGCCGCGGGAATCACGACGCCCATGCCGAAGCCGTCCTCGACCACCGTGCCCTGGCTGATGGCGACGCCGGTGCGCTGCACCAGCTTCACGGCGGCGCGCAGGCTCTCCGCGTCCAGGCGCGGATGGCGTTGCAGGCCGGGCACGACCGCGCGGATGACGTCCTCGCGCGGACCCGCGTCCAGCGCCGAGAGCAGCGCCGTCGCGCCCGCGCCCACGCCCAGCAGGCGCCGCTGGCCGACTTCCACCGGCACGAAACGGATCACCGCGCGGCCGTCGGCCTTGACCAGGCACACCGCCTCGACCCCGCTGCGCCGCATCAGGTAGGCGGTGACGCCGGTGCGGCGCGCCACCGCCTCCACCACCGGACGCCAGCGCGCCACGTCCATCGCGCTGGACGCCGGCGTCAGCCCCAGCTCGTGGACCAGCGGGCCCATGCGGTAGCACTTGTCGCCGGGCAGCCGCTCGACCAGGCCTTCGTCCTGCAGGCACTTGAGCATGCGGTGCACGGTCGGCCGCGGCAGCGCGGTGCTGCGTGCGATGCCGGCCAGCGTGTCGCCCAGCGCGCCGGCCTTGGCGATGGCGCGCAGCATCGCCGCGGCGCGGCGGACGGCCTGCGTGCCGGCCGCGGCCTGGGGTTGGTCCTGAGTCATCGCGTCCATCTGTTGAAACGGGTCGGGCCTGTTTTCCCTGCTTCGGGCCCGTGGGCAGTGCCGGAGCCGGCGGCGAAAACCTAGAGTGCCGCCATGCGTCCACATCGTGGCCGCTTCCGGAGCATCCGCGCCATGGAGACAACCCGCGAACCCCGTTCAACGAACCCCCGCCGCCGCTGGCTGGGCCGCTGCGGCGGCGTGCTGCTGGCGGCGGCGCTGGCCGCGCCGCCGGCCGCGGCGCAGGCCGACTATCCCAGCCGGCCGCTGAAGCTGGTCGTGCCCTTTGCCGCCGGCGGCTCCGACGTGATGGCGCGCGCCTTCGCCGAGAAGCTGGGCGCGCAGCTCAGGCAGCAGGTGATCGTCGAGAACAAGCCCGGCGGCGCGGCGGTGATCGGCTCGGACTACGTCGCGCAGTCGCCGGCCGACGGCTACACGATGCTGTGGCTGGGCGGTGGCAGCCTGACGCCGGTGCTGATCAAGGACCTGAAGTTCGACATCCAGAAGTCGCTGCGCTCGGTGGTCTGCATCGCGCGCGGCGGCATGACGCTGATGGTGCCGGGCACGCTGCCGGTCAACAGCTTCGCCGAGTTCGTGCAGTACGCGCGGCGCAACGCCGGCAAGCTGAACTACTCGCACACCGCGGGCAGCATCCTGCTGTCGGCCGAGATGCTGAAGTCGCGCGCCGGCTTCGAGGCCACGGCGATCCCGTACAAGGGCTCGACCCAGGTCTCGACGGCGCTGATCGCCGGCGAGATCCAGATGGGCATCGACGTGCCCTTCTTCTACCTCGGCATGATCAAGGACGGCCGCATCAAGGCGCTGGCGCACGGCGGCCAGGAGCGCTCGCCCTCGCTGCCCGAGGTGCCGACGCTGGCCGAGGTGGGCGTGAGCGACCTCGTGTTCGCGTTCTCGTACGGCATCTGGGTGCCGGCGGCGACGCCGGAGCCGGTGGTGCACAAGCTCAACGCTGCGTTCAACGAGGTGCTGAAGGACGCCGACATCCGCCAGCGCCTGGCGCAGGCCGGCGTGATCCCGGTCGGCGGCGAGGCCGGCGTGCACGCGCGCCAGGTTGCCGGCGAGCAGGCGATGTGGGCGCAGGCCGCCAGGCAGATCGGCTACAAGCCCGAATAGGCGCCGTGTTCTCGCTGCAGGGCAAGACCGTCGTCGTCACCGGCGGCGGCAAGGGCATCGGCCGCGGCATCGCCGAGGCGATGGCGCGATGCGGCGCCAACGTCGTGATCGGCGGCCGCGACGCCGCGGCGCTGGCGACCGCGGCCGACGCACTTCGATCGTTGGGCGCGCAGGCGCTGGCGGTGCCTGGCGACATCACCCGCGCCGATGACCGCCAGGCGCTGCTGGCCGCGGCGCTGCAGCGCTTCGGCTACGTCGACGGCTGGGTCAACAACGCCGGCAGCGCGAGCCCGGCCGACGTCGGCCCGCTGGACGGCATCGGCGAGGCGCAATGGGAGCGCGTGCTCGACCTCAACCTGAAGGCCGCGTTCTTCGCCGCCCAGGCCGCGGCGCGCGCGATGACGCGCGGCGGCGCCATCGTCAACATCACCTCGCGCAGCGCCTCGCACCCCAACCCCGGCACCGGCCACTATGGCGCGGCCAAGGCGGCGCTGGAGAACCTCACGCGCACGATGGCCGCCGAGTGGGGGCACCGCGGCATCCGCGTCAACGCGGTCGCGCCGGGCGTGGTGATGACGCAAGAGCTGGCCAAGACGCTGGACAGCGAAAGCCGCATCCGCCGCCAGGTCGACACCGTGCCGCTGCAGCGCCTGGGCCGGCCCGAGGACATCGGCCCGCTGTGCGCCTACCTCGTCGGCGACGAAGCCTCGTGGACCAGCGGCGCGGTGATCGGCGTCAACGGCGGCAGCTTCGTGCCGCTGGGCTACCTGAGCTACCTGCACCAGGTGCGGCGGACGGGTTGACGATGGACTTCACCTGGAGCGACGAGCAGCAGGCCTTGCGCGAGCGCGTGCGCGCCTTGCTCAAGCGCGAGCTGCCGGCCGACTGGGAGCGCATCAGCCGCCATGGCCCCGGCAGCCGCGAGCAGACCGCGTTCTCGCTGCAGTTCTGCCCCCGGCTGGCGGAAGCGGGGCTGCTGGTGCCGCACTGGCCGGCGGCGCACGGCGGCAGCGACAGCCCGCCCTGGCACCACTTCATCATCGGCGAGGAGCTGTGGGCCGCCGGCGAGCCGCGCGGGCCGCAGTACATGAACGTCAACTTCATCGGCCAGACGCTGATCCGCTTCGGCACGGCCGAGCAGCAGCGCCGGCTGCTGCCGCCGATGGCCGCCGGCCGTGCGATCTGGTGCCAGGGCTTCTCTGAGCCCTCGGCCGGCTCGGACCTGGCGTCGCTGCGCACGCGCGCCGAGCGCGTCGGGGAGCGCTACCGCATCAACGGCGCCAAGGTCTGGACCTCGTACGCCGGCCTCGCGCAGCACTGCCTGCTGCTCGCGCGCACCGGCGGCAGCGGGCGCGAGGGCATCTGCATCTTCCTGGTCGACATGGCCACGCCGGGCATCCGCGTGCGTGCGATTCCGTCGCTGGTGGGCGAGGGCGACATCCACGAGGTCTTCTTCGACGACGCGGAGGTGCCTGCCGACTGCCGCCTCGGCGCCGAGGGCCAGGCCTGGCCGATCATCGGCTGGGCGCTGTCGCACGAACGCGTAGGCATTGCGCGTTATGCCTTCTCGCGCCGCGTGCTCGACGGCCTGGTGCGCCGGCTGCAGGCGCAGGGCCGCTTCGACGATGCGCTGGTGCGCGCGCGCGCCGGCCAGGCGCTGGCGGCCTGCGAGGCGGCGCGCTGGCTGGTCTACCGCGTCATCGACCAGCGCGCCCGCGGCCTGCCGCCCAGCGCCGACACCAACCTGGCGCGCGTGGCGGTGGTGGCGGCCGACCATGCGGTGTCGGACTTCGGCCTCGCCTTCCTGCCCGACAGCTACTGCGGCAGCGACTTTCCGCTGCACCTGCAGCACCACGAGCGCGCGATCGCCGCCGGCATCGCGTCGGGGGCGGCCGAGATCCAGCTCAACCTGGTGGCGCAGCAACGGCTGCAGCTGCCGCGCGGGGAACGCGCATGAGGCTCGAGTTCGACGACGACCAGCGCGCCTTGCTCGACGCCGTGGGCGCGGTGGCGGCCGTGCACCGCGCGCTGCCGCTGGCCGGCGGCGTGCGCTTCGAGTATTCGACGGCGCTGGCGCGCGACCTCGAAGCCGGCGGCTACTTCGACGCCGTGCTCACCGACGGCCTGGGCCCGCCGGCTGCCGCGGCGATGCTGATCGAACTGGCGCAACTGCCGGCCTGCGCCGAGATCGCCGCCTCGGCGCTGCTGGCGCCGCGGCTCGGCCTGCCGCGGCCTTGCGCGGTGCTGGAGGCCGACCGCGGCGCGCCGGCGCGCTTCCTGCCGCAGGCGCGCAGCGTGGTCGCGATCGGGCCCGACGGCGTGTTCCACGCGGCGCTGCGCGACGGCGACGCCCGGCACGTCGACAGCCTGTTCGCCTATCCGATGGGCGTGCTGGCGGCGCCCGAGGCGCTGGCCTGGCAGCCGGCGGCGATCGGCCGCGACGAGGCGCTGGACCTCTGGCGCAGCGCGCTCGCGGCCGAGACCGTCGGCTGCCTTGCGGCGGCGCTGGACAGCGTGCTCGCGCACGTCAAGGACCGGCGCCAGTTCGGCCGCCCGCTCGGCAGCCTGCAGGCGGTGCAGCACCGCCTGGCCGGTTGCGCCACGCGGATCGAAGGCGCGCGCTGGCTGGCCCTGGCCGCGGCCGCCGGCCAGGTGGCGCCGGCGCTGGCCGCGGCGCAGGCGCAGCAGGCGGTGCGGCCGGTCTGCTACGACCTGCACCAGTTCATGGGCGCGATGGGGCTGACGCTGGAGCACCCGCTGCACCGCTGGACCTACCGCGCCAAGCGGCTGCAGGCCGAGCTGGGCGGCGCCGAGCGGCAGTTCGCGGCCGCGGCCGCTGCCGCCTGGCCGGATCCGGCACCGGAGGGCGCGCGATGAAGCGGCTGCCGCTGGCCGGCATCCGTGTGCTGGACCTCAGCCGCATCCTGGCCGCGCCGCTGGCCGCGCAGTCGCTGGGCGACCTGGGCGCCGAGGTCGTCAAGGTCGAGCGCCCCGGCCGCGGCGACGAGGCGCGGCGCTGGGGACCGCCGTTCCTGAAGGACCGCGAAGGCCGCGACACGCGCGAATCGCCGATGTACCTGTGCGCCAACCGCAACAAGCGCTCGATCACGATCGACCTCTCGCGCCCCGAAGGCCAGGACCTCGTGCGCCGCCTGGCGGCGGTCAGCGACGTGCTGATCGAGAACTACAAGGTCGGCGACCTTCTGCGCTACGGGCTGGACTACGAGGCGCTGCGCCGCGTCAACCCGCGCCTGGTCTACTGCTCGGTCACCGGCTTCGGCCAGACCGGGCCTTACAGCCAACTGCCCGGTTATGACACCGTGTTCCAGGCGATGAGCGGGCTGATGAGCGTGACCGGCCTGCCCGACGGCGTGCCCGGCGGCGGGCCGATGAAGACCGGCCCCAGCCTGGCCGACTTCATCGCCGGCCAGTACGCCACCGCCGGCATCCTGGCCGCGCTGTACGAGCGCGACACCGGCTCCGGCGAAGGCGCGCACATCGACATCGCGCTGCTCGACAGCACCATCGCCGCGCAGACGCACTCCGTGGCCACCTACCTCGCCACCCACACCGTGCCGCCGCGCCGCGGCACCGAAGGCAACGGCGGCCTGCCGTCGCAGGCCTTCGCCTGCCTCGATCGCAGCATCATCGTGATCTGCGGCAGCGAAGACCAGTACCGCGACTTCTGCCGCGTGCTGCATCGCCCCGAACTGGCCGACGACCCACGCTTCGCCAGCAACGCCTTGCGCCTGCAGCACCGGCGCGAGTTGGCCGAGACCTTCGGCGCGCTGACCGCGCAATGGCCCGCCGCCGAGCTGCTGGCCGCGCTGCAACGCGCCGGCATCCCCAGCGGCCCGGTCAACGCCTACCCCGAGGTCTTCGCCGACCCGCAGGTGCGGCACCGCGGCCTGACGATCACCGCCGAGCACGCGCAGGCCGGGCCGACGCGCTTCGTCGGCAACCCGATCCGCTTTACCGGCGTCGCCGACCGCGCGCCGATGGCGCCGCCGGTGCTGGGCCAGCACAGCGACGAACTCCTGCGCGAGCTGCTGGGCCTGGACGCCGCCGAGATCGCGGCGCTGCGCGCGCAGGGCGTCGTCTGACGGCGCGCAGCCGGCAAGCTCCGCGCTGATCGCGCTCAGGGCGCCCGGCCCACCCCCACCACCGGCAGCCGCTCGCCGTTCCAGCGCAGCATGCCGCCGGCGAGGTTGGCCACGTCGGCGAAGCCGGCCTTCTGCAACTGCAGCGCCGCCTGCGCGGAACGGGTGCCCGAGCGGCAGATGGCGACCACCGGGCGCGTGCGGTCCAGTTCGTCGGCGCGCGCGGCCAGCTCGCCCAGCGGCAGCAGTCGGGCGCCTTCGATGTGGCCGAGCGGGCCGTCGAACTCCAACGCTTCACGCACGTCGACGAGCTGCACGCCGGCGCGGTGCTCCAGCAGCGCCGCGGGCTCGATCTCCCACAGCCCGGCAAAAGCCCATTGCAGCGGCGCCCAGCCCGGCTCGGCCGGCGGCGCCAGCTCGCCCGCAGGGCGGCCGCTTTGCAGGTTGGCGGGCACCGCCACGGCCATCTGCTTGGGGTGCGGCAGGTTCAGGTGGGCCATGTAGCCGACGAAGTCGCCGAGGTCGCTGCGGCCGCCGAAGCGCGGGTTCCAGCGCCGTTCCTCGGCCACGCTGGTGGCCGTCAGGCCGCGGTAGTCGTGCGCGGGGTACAGCAGGCAGCCGTCGGGCAGGCTGAACAGTTGCTCGTGCACGCTGCGGTACAGGCGCTCGGCGCTGCCTTGCTGGAAGTCGGTGCGGCCGCAGCCGCGGATCAGCAGCGCGTCGCCGGTGAAGGCCATCGACTGGTCGTCGAGCACATAACTGAGGCAGCCGTCGGTATGGCCGGGCGTGGCGCGCACGCTGAGGTGGCGGCCGCCGAAGTCGATGCGGTCGCCGTGGCGCAGCAGCCGGTCGGCGCCTTGCGCGCCGCCGGCGGCCGGGCTCAGGATGCGGCTGCCGCTGCGCTGCTGCAGCAGCCAGGCGCCGGTCACGTGGTCGGCGTGGACGTGGGTCTCCAGCGTGGCCACCAGCTTGAGGTCCAGCTCGCGCAGCAGCGCCAGGTCGCGCCGCGCCTGCTCGAACACGGGGTCGATCAGCAGCGCCTCGCGGCTGGCCTCGTCGGCCAGCAGGTAGGTGTAGGTGGAAGACACGGGGTCGAACAGCTGGCGGAAGATCATGGCGCGCTCTCGGATCGTCGGGTCCTCAAGTGTGGGGCCGGCGCGCCATGGGCTGCCTCTAAACTCGAAGGCTATGCCCGGCACGGCCCAGGACCTTTTCGAACGCGACGTCGCCACGCTGGCGGCGCTGTGGTTCGACCGCCGCCGCGATTGGGACGACGCCTGGGCCCATGCGCAGCCGCTGCTGCTGGCCGCGCGCTCGCGCGGCGACCTCGAGGTGGAGGCCATGACGCAGGCCTTCGGCGCGGTGCGGCTGGCGCTGGTGGAGTTGCCGACGCCCGAGCGCTCGGCGCGCCTGCAGGCGCTGCTGGCCACGGTGCGGGCCGCGCCCTGCCGGCGCGCGCAGCGGCTGGGCGAGGCCGCCGGCGCCTACCTGCAGGTCTATGCCGGTACCGAGGCCCAGCGCCGCGCGCTGGCGCAGGTGGCCGAGCTGGCGGCGCGCCAGCTTGAGGAAGCGCAAGACCCCGGGCAGCCGCCGGCCAGCACGGTCGAGCGCTTTTGCGTGCAACTCGTCGAGTTCGCGCTGCACGCCTTCAGCGGCGATTTCGACGGCGCGCTGCAATGCAGCCTGAAGATGCAGCCGCTGCTGCACGACCCCGGCGGCGACGCGCTGCTGGCGCTGTTCCGCGGCACGCTGGGCTACGTCTTCCTCAGCGTTGGCGATGTCGAGGCCGCGTACGAGCCGCTGCACGCCAACGTCGTCGCCTGGCGGCGGCTGGACTACCGCTCGGCGCGCAGCGGCTACGACCTGCTGCTGTGCCTGCTGCTGGCCGGGCGCAACGACGAGGCCGCCACGCTGGTGGCGCAGGACCGCTGGCTGCTGGAGCCGGTGGCGCTCGACGGCGCGCCGGTGCTGGCCGACCTGCTGGCGCTGGTGCTGGCCCGCCAGGGCCGGCGCGACGAGGCCGACCGCCTGCTCGACTGGCCGCTGCCCGACTGGGTGTCCAAATACCCCGCGGTGCTGGCCAACCGCGCCTGGGTGCGGGCCACGGTGCACCTGCTGCACGGCCGCGCGCAGGCCGCGCGCGACGAGGTCGAGGGCTGCCTGGCCCGGCTGGCCGAGCGCCATGCCGCCATCACGCCGATGAACGCGACCCAACTGCACCGCGTGCGCAGCGAGGCCTGCGAGGCGCTCGGCGACGTGGGCGCCGCGCTGCAGGCGCTGAAGGCTTCGCAGGCGCATTGCTTCAGCTGGGTGGGCAGCGCCATGCAGGCGCGGCTGGACGTGCTGCACGCCGGCGCGCAACACGGCCTGGCCGAGCAGCAGTTGCAGCGCACCGCCGCCGTCAACGCGGCGGTGGCCGAGGCGCGCCGCCTCGGCGAAGAGGCCGACATCCGCGTCGCCCGCCAGCAGCGCTTTCTCTCGCACGTCACGCACGAGATGCGCAACCCGCTCAACGGCGTGCTGGGCATGACCTCGCTGCTGATGATGTCCGACCTCGACGAGCGCCAGCGCCGCTACCTGAGCCTGGCGCAAAGCTCGGCGCAGATGCTGCTGGCGCTGTGCAACGACGTGCTCGACCTCGCCAAGATCGACGCCGGCCGCTTCGAGCTGAGCCTGCAGCCGGTGGCGGTGGCGGCGCTGATGGCCGAGGCCGCCGCCGTCATGCAGCCGCTGCTGCAGGGCCGCCCGGTGACGCTGGCCGTGCAGGTGGACCCCACGCTGCCCGACACGCTGCTGACCGACCGGCTGCGCCTGCAGCAGGTGCTGCTGAACCTGCTGAGCAACGCGGTGAAGTTCACGCGCAAGGGCCGCATCGAGGTCGAGGCGGTGTGGTCGGCGCCGGCCGCACTGGCGAATTCGGCGGATTCGGCGGATTCGGCGGCGGCCGCGGCCGCCGCCACCGCGGCGCCGGCCGAGCGCGATGCCACGGGCACGCTGCGCATCGAGGTGCGCGACACCGGCGTCGGCATCTCGGCGCAGGGCCAGGAGCGGCTGTTCAAGGAGTTCAGCCAGGTCAACATCGAAGACCAGCAACGCGGCACCGGCCTCGGCCTGGCGCTGTGCCGCAGCCTGGTGGCGCTGATGGGCGGCCAGATCGGCGTGCACAGCGTCGAAGGGCAGGGCAGCTGCTTCTGGCTGACGCTGCCGCTGCGCCCCGGCGACGCGCTGGCGCCGCCGGCCGAGCGGGCGGCCGGCGCGGCCAGGCCGCCGGCGGGGCGGCCGCGCGCCGCGCGCACGCGCCGGCCCGGCGTCAACGCGCCGGCAGGTCGCGCAGGTGAATCAGTCCACGTTGCGGCAGCCGCGAGCGCGGCAGCCATGGCGGCTGCAGGCACACGGCGCGGCGCCCGGCGGCATGCGCCAGCACCAGCGCGCTAGATTCGAAACCACCCACCCAGGCCACGCGGTCGATGGCGTCCAGCAGCGTCGGCGCGGTGTCGAAGCGCACCTCGTGCCCTTCGGCGCGGCGCGCGTCGATCCAGGCGTTCCAGCGCCCTGGGGCGTCGCCGGCGTGCGGCCGCAGGTGCAGGCTCAAGCTCTCGGGCAGGCCCAGGCGGGCGGCGTTGGCCACCAGGAAGTCGAAGCCCTGCTCATCGGCCGCGGCCGGGCCGGCCGGCTCGGCCAGCAGCAGCATGGTGGGGTGGCGCTGCGGGTCGGGGCAGGGCGCCAGCCGCGCCACCAGCTCGCGCAGCGCGTCGTTGGGCTGCAGCCGCAGGTCCTGGCCGGGGAAGGCGGCGCGCGCCAGCGCATAGGCCTCGGCGTCGCAGACCCAGATCTCGTCGGGCAGCCGCCGCGCGCCGTGGCGCTGGAAGCGCGCGGCGTAGCCGATCCAGTGGTCGAGCACCGCCACCGAGTGCAGGCCGCGCGCGGCGGCCTGCCGCCGCGCCTCGTGCTCCAGGTCGGCGGTCGGGCTGCTGCCGCTCAGCAGCATGGCGGCGCCGTCCAGCGCCTGCGGCAGCGTGCTCACCTGGTGGCGGCCGCCCCAGCGCCGCGCCCACAGCGCCAGCGCCGGGCCGCCCAGGCAGGCGCGCAGCCGCAGCGTGGGCCGCGCCGCCAGCCACGGCAGCATCAGCCGCAGCGCGCCAGCGTCGTGGCACACCACGGCCAGCGGCGAGGGGAAGGCGGGGGCGGGGGTGTCGTCGGCAGGCATGGCAAGGCGCGGGCCGCGCGCGCGGCGCGGTCTGCCAGCGCAACCTCGGCACGCGGCCGAGCCGGCCTGAGGTCCGAATGCCGCCGCGGCGCTTTAGTCAGGGTACGCGGCGGCAGTCGGCGCCAACAAGTGCCGCGCGAAAGCAGCCTCCATCTCGCGCCGCAGGCGGTAGGCGCGGGTGCCGGTGTCCACCGCCACGTCGTCCCAGCACAGGCTGGCGCCCTGCTTCACGGGCCGCCGCAGTTGGATGCCGTGCGCCAGCCCCAGCGGCAGGCCGCCGGCCCGCAGCGAGGCGGCCGCCGGCGTCAGCTTGCCCCACACGGTGTAGCCGCCTTCGCCGTCCAGCACCTCGCCGGGCTGCAGGTCGCGCTTGGCGGTGGCCACCACGTCGGCCTGCCAGCCGGCGGCCACGCCGGTGGGCTCGCGCCGCAGCGCCAGGCTGGCCACCGAGTAGCCGACTTCCAGCCCGATCAGATGCCAGCGCTTGTACAGCGTGAAGTAGCGGCCGCTGGGGTCGGTGTGGGCGTTGTATTCCTCGAAGCAGTTGCGGATGTACTCGGTCTCGCCTTCCACCGTGACCCACACGCCCATGCGGATGTCGTAGGGGATCGTGCGGCCGTCGGTCTCCAGCGAGGAGATCACTTCCACCATGCCCTTCTTCTCCAGCACGCCGCCTTCGGCGCGCGGCCGCGTCACGAAGGGGATGTCGGCGATGCTGGCCGGCGGGTAGAGCAGGCCGCTGCTCGGCACGTCCAGCCCGGTGGCGTTGGCGACGGCGCTGCTTTCGATCGACGGCTTGCTGCCGTCGAGGAAGCTGTTGAACATCTTCGGGTTGAGGCCGCCGCGCTCGGCCTGCTCGGGGCTCAGGCCGTAGTAGCCCCACACCGTCTCGGGCGTGCTCTGCGCGAAATGCGGCAGCCACTTGTGGCCGCGGCCGGCGGCCACCACCGGAAAGCCGCAGGTGCGCGCCCAGTCCACCAGGTCGCAGATCAGCGCCGGCTGGTCGCCGAAGGCCAGGCTGTAGAGCACGCCGGCTGCTTCGGCCTTCCGGGCCAGCAGCGGGCCGCAGAAGGCGTCGGCCTCCACCGTCACGTTGACCACGTGCCTGCCGTGGGCGAAGGCCTCCAGGCAATGGTCCACCGCGGCGATCGGGTGGCCGGTGCATTCGACGACCACGTCCACCGCGGGGTGGCGCACCAGCGCGAGCCAGTCGTCGCCGACGTGCGTGTTGCCGTCGCGCAGCGCGGCTTCCAGGCTCGCCGCCTGCACGCGCTGCGCCTCCCAGCCCACGCGCGCCAGGTTGCGGCAGGCGGCCTCGGGCGAGAGATCGGCCACGCCCAGCAGGTGCACGCCCGGCGTGCGCGGAATCTGCGACAGGTACATCGAGCCGAACTTGCCGGCGCCGATCAGCGCCACGCGGATCGGCCGGCCCTCGGCGGCGCGTTGTTGCAGTTGGCGGTGCAGGCTCATCGTGGGGGGCTTTCAGGAGGGGGCAATGTCACTAGCATCGCCGTTTTGCATCGGGGAGCATCGAGCATGGATCTTCTTCGCCAGGCCGCATCGGCCGGCTCGCTGTTGTACTGCGCGGCGCTGGGCGCGGCCACCACGGCACCCAGCGTGCCGGCCGTGGACACGCATTTCGGCGTCGCCGTGCCCGACCCCTTTCGCAACCTGGAGGACTTGAAGGACCCCGCCGTCAAGCAATGGCTGCTGGCGCAGGGCGAGGCCGCCACGCAGACGCTCTCGCGCATCGAAGGCCGCGACGCGCTGCTGCAACGCATCGACGCCTTGGCCGATGCCGGCGGCGACGTGGTGCGCGAAGTCACGCGCCGCGCCGGCGGGCGGCTCTTCTACCTGAAGCGGCGCGCCGGCGAGGGCCAGTTCAAGCTGGTCATGCGCCAGGGCCTGGGCGGCGCCGAGCGCGTGCTGGTCGACCCCGAGCAGTTGGCCGCGCGCAGCGGCGGCGTGCCGCATGCGGTGAACTACTTCGCGCCGTCGTGGAACGGCAAGCTGCTGGCCTACGGCGTCTCGGCCGGCGGCTCCGAGCAGGCCGAGCTGCACCTGATCGACGTCGCCAGCGGCCGCGAGCTGCGCGCGCCGGTGCCGCGCGTGGTGGAGCCGCACCTGGCCTGGAGCCCCGGCGACCGCTGGCTGGGCTTCAACCAGCTGCGCGCGCTGCCGGCCGGGGCGCCGGAGTCGGAGTTCTATCTCGACTCGGCCGTGCTGCTGATCGACGCGCGCCAGCCGCGGCGGGCGCCGCGCGCGGTGTTCGGCCCGCTCGTCAACCCCGAGCTGCGGCTGGACCGGCTGGACGTCGGCGGCATCCTGTTCGCGCCCGGCAGTTCCTGGGCGGTGCTGCGCGCGACCGACACCACGGTGCCCGAAGGCAAGGTCTTCGTCGCGCCGCTGGCCGAGCTGGACGCGCCGCGGCCGCCGCGCTGGCGGCTGCTGTCCACCGCCGCCGACAAGGTCACCGACGTGCAGCTGCGTGGCCGCGAGCTGCTGCTGCGCAGCTACAAGGCCGCGCCGCGCGGCGAAGTGCTGGCGCTGCCGCTGCCGGCCGCGTCGCTGGCCGATGCCCGCGTGGTGGTGCCGCAGCCCGAGCGCGGCGTGCTGGAATCCTTCGTGCCCGGCCGCCGCGCGATCTACGTCGAACTGCAACAAGGCTTCTCGGTGCGCGTGCAGCGCCACGACCCGGCGCGCCCCGCCGCCGCCGGCGTCGACGTGGCGCCCGGCCTGCAGGGCTCGACCTACGCGATCGTCGACCCCGGCGCCGGCGCCGACGAGCTGTGGCTGGACACCAGCAGCTGGACCGCGCCGGCGCGCATCCTGTCCTCCGCCGGCGGGCACCTGCGCGACACCGGGCTGCGCCGCAACCCGCCGGCCGCCGGCGTGCCGGAGCTGGAAGCGCTGGAAGTCGAAGTGCCCAGCCACGACGGCGTGAAAGTGCCGCTGGCGGTGGTTCACCGCAAAGGCCTGGCGCTCGACGGCCGCAACCCCACGCTGCTGGACGGCTACGGCGCCTACGGCTTCACCACCCAGGCGTGGTACGACCCCAGGCGTTATGCCTGGTTCGAGCGCGGCGGCGTGCTCGCCTTCGTCAACCCGCGCGGCAGCGGCGCCTATGGCGACGACTGGCACCGCGCCGGCTTCAAGGCCACCAAGCCCAACACCTGGAAGGACGGCATCGCCGCGGCGCGCTGGCTGATCGAGCAGGGCTATGCGACGCCGGCCACGCTGGGCGTGGAAGGCGGCAGCGCCGGCGGCGTCTTCGTCGGCCGCGCGGTGACCGCGGCGCCCGAGCTGTTCGCCGCGGCGATCTTCAACGTGCCGGTGATGGACGCCGTGCGCTTCGAGACCACGGCCAACGGCGCCACCAACACCAGCGAGTTCGGCAGCGTGGCCGTCGAGCCCGAGTTCAAGGCGCTGCTGGAGATGAGCACCTACCACCAGATCAAGGACGGCACCGCCTACCCCGCGGTGCTGCTGGTGCATGGCCTCAACGACCCGCGCGTCGACGTCTGGCACAGCGCCAAGGCCGCGGCGCGGCTGCAGCAGGCCAGCAGCAGCGGCAAGCCGATCCTGCTGCGCCTGGACGCCCAGGCCGGCCACGGCATCGGCAGCACCGCGCAGCAGCGCCACGCGATGCAGGCCGACGAGTGGGCGTTTCTGCTGTGGCAGTTCGGGCGGGCGGGGCTGAAGCCCTAGCGCCGGGCCGCTTCCCTACGGCACAGGATGGCGGCGCCGCCGCGCCGGCCGCAAGATCGCGCACCCCGGGCCTCACCACAGGAGCTTCCATGGCCAAGTCCCCGAAACCGGCTGCAAAGACGTCGGCTGATGACGGCAAGCCGTTGCAGCAGGCGCTGCAGCAGCGCGCGCCGCGCATCTGCTTCGAACGCATCATCCCCGACGAACTGGACCCCGAGCGCGCGGTGCGCCGCGCCTTGCGCCAGCAGATGCTGGACACCGCGGCCAGCGCCGCCGGCGGCCGCAAGCTCGACCCGGACGCGGTGGCCGGCACCACCCGCATGGCGCTGGTCAACTCCAAGAAGTGGCCGGCCGGCAGCACGCTGCGCTGCCGCTTCCTCGACGGCAGCGCCAAGATGCAGCGCAAGGTGCGCACGCTGGCCGCCGGCTGGGAGAAGGTGGCCAACGTCAAGCTGAAGTTCGTGTCCAAGGGCGCGGCCGAGATCCGCATCTCGTTCTACGCCGACGCCGGTTCGTGGTCGGCCGTCGGCCGCGATGCGCTGAACACGGCCTACTTTCCGATCACCCAGCCGACCATGAACTTCGGCTGGGTGCGCGACGACTCCGACGCGGTGGAAGACCGCGCCGTCGTGCTGCACGAGTTCGGCCACGCGCTGGGCTGCGTGCACGAGCACCAGTCGCCGAAGTTCGACCGCAAGTGGAACGAGAAGGCGGTGATGCGCTACTTCCAGGGCCCGCCCAACTATTGGGACGCCGACGCCATCCGCCACAACGTGCTGGAGAAATACTCGGCCAAGGGCTTGTCGGCGACCAGCTTCGACCCGCAGTCGATCATGCTCTACGCCTTCGACGCCGCGCTGTTCAGCGACGGCCTGGGGCCGACCAACGAGAACAGCACGCTGTCGGCCACCGACCGCGCGATGATCAAGCGCATGTACCCGGCCTGACCGGTCGGCGCTCCCGCGCTCTCAAGTTGATCCGGCTCCGCCGGGCAACTTGATCCCCCGCGGGGGGCGGGACGGGCCCCCGGCCCGGACCTGGGGGTGCTCAGTACTGCCGGTCGGGGATCTCGACGCGCAGGCCCTGCAATTGCCGGTCCAGCCGGATCTGGCACGACAGCCGGCTGGTTGGCCGCCGAACGGCTGCCGTGACTTCCAGCATGTCGCGCTCGTGCGGCTCGGGCGGCGGCAGCCGGTCGGCCCAGGCGGGGTCGACGTAGACGTGACAGGTGGCACAGATGCCCGAGCCGCCGCACTCGGCGACGATGCCGTCGATGCCGTAGCTGGTGGCCGCCTGCATCAGGCTGACGCCATCGGGCGCTTCGAAGCCTTCTTCACGGCCGTCGGGGTGGACGAAGACGATGTCGGGCATGGCAGCGATGTTGCCTCAAGTTCGGCCGGCGGCCGCCGATACGACGGATCACAACGCCCGACGACGGCCCGGTGACCGCTGCCGGCGGCCGCCGGCTTTGCGCCTCGATGACTCCTGACGCCCTCCAGCCCCTCCTCAGCAGCCCGGCCACGGTCGGCGCGCTGCTGTTGCTGCTGGCGCTGGCCACCGCCCTCGGGCTGGGCTTCGGGCGGCGGCGGCTGCGCACGCGCTCGCGGCTGCTGCAGGCCGAGGCGCGCTCGCAGCGCGAGCACGCCCGCGTGACGCTGGCCTCGATCAGCGACGCCGTCGTCACCACCGGCTCGGGCGGCGTCGTCGAGTCGATGAACCCCAGCGCCGAACGGCTGACCGGCTGGCTGGCCGAGCAGGCGCGCGGCCGGCCGCTGGCCGAGATCTGTCCGCTCATCGACGAGAACGACGGCGTGCCGCTGGCCGATCCGCTGCACGAGCTGCTGCGCGAGCAGGCCAGCTCGCGCCGCGAAGGCGATGCGCTGGCGCTGCGCCGCCGCGGCGGCAGCGGCGAGTTGGTGGCGGTGGAGGTGGCGGCCTCGCGGCTGCACGACGCCGAGGGCCGCGCCATCGGCGCCGCGCTGGTGCTGCGCGACGTCTCCACGCTGCGTCGCATGGCGCAGCGCATCCGCTGGGCCGCCGCGCACGACGCGCTGACCGGCCTGCTCAACCGCCGCGAGTTCGAGTCCAGCACCGAAGCCGCGCTGCAGAACGCGCGTAGTACCGGCCGCCGCCACGCGGTGTGCTTCATCGACCTCGACCAGTTCAAGCTGGTCAACGACACCAGCGGCCACGCCGCCGGCGACGCGCTGCTGCGCGCGCTGACCGGCGTGCTGCAGCAGCAGCTTCGCAAGGGCGACGTGCTGGCCCGCCTGGGCGGCGACGAGTTCGGCGTGCTGCTGGAAGACTGCTGCCTGTCGCGCGCGCAACTGGCCGCCGAGCAGATGCTGCGCGCGCTGCGCGGCTACCGCTTCGCGTGGGAGGGGCGCGTGTTCAGCGTCGGCGCCAGCATCGGGCTGGCCGCGGTGGACGACATGAGCGTCAACACCGCCGAGATCTTCAGCGCCGCCGACGCCGCCTGCTACTGGGCCAAGGACCAGGGCCGCAACCGCGTGTGCGTGCACCAGAGCAGCGACGACGAGCTGGTGCAGCGCCGCCAGGAAATGGGCTGGGCCGCGCGCGTGACGCATGCGCTGGAGCAGGGGCGGCTGACGCTGTACCACCAGCCCTACCGCGCGTTGACGGCGGCGCTGGCCGACAAGCCGCACATCGAGATCCTGCTGCGCCTGATCGACGAGGAAGGCCGCCTCGTGGCGCCGGGCACCTTCTTGCCGGCGGCCGAGCGCTTCAACCTGATGCCGCGCATCGACCGCTGGGTCATCGAGCAGGTCTTCAGCCGCTACCACGCGCTGGCGGCGCAGCTCGGCCAGGGGCTGGTCTGCGCGATCAACCTGTCGGGCACCACGCTCAACGCCGACGGGCTGCTGGAGCACATCCTGGAGCAGGCGCACCAGCACCGCCTGCCGGCCGGCAGCGTGTGCTTCGAGATCACCGAGACGGCCGCCGTCAACAACATCAGCCGCACCCGGCTGCTGCTGCGCGAGCTGCGCCAGCAGGGCTTTCTGTTCGCGCTGGACGACTTCGGCGTCGGCGCCAGCTCGTTCGCCTACCTGAAGACGCTGCCGGTGGATGTGCTCAAGATCGACGGCAGCTTCGTGCGCAACATCGCGCGCGACATGGTCGACCGCGCGATGGTCGAGACCATCAACCGCATCGGCCACCTGATGGGCCTGCACACGGTGGGCGAGTACGCCGAGTCCGACGCGGTGATCGCCGAGCTGCGCGCGCTGGGCGTCGACTTCGCGCAGGGCCATGCCGTGCAGCGCCCGGCGCCGTTGCCGGATCGCGCGCCGGCGACCGACCGCATGCCGCTGGCCGATCGAGCGCCAGCGACCGACCGCATGCCGCTGACGGATCGCATGCCGCTGACCGAGCCGCGCAATGCCTGAGGCGCTGCGCCGCCCCCTTGCGCGCGTGCACGGCGCGCTGCACCGGCTGCCGGCCCTGTTCCGCGCCTACGAGGCCGACGAGCGCGACGCCGGCCGCTTCCGCGCGCGCCAGGTGCAGGCGGTGATGCGCTTCACGCGGCTGGGCATGGCGGTCAACATCCTCAATTCGCTGTTCATCGTCTGGGCGCTGCGCCGCCAGAGCGTGCAGCCGCTGGTCGCGCTGTGGGCCGCCGCGGTGTGCGTGCTGGCGCTGCTCAGCCTGCGCGGCTGGCTGCGCCAGCGCCGGCGCCGCACGACGGCCACGATGCCGCCGCGCGTGCTGAACCGCGCCGCCGTCAACGCCGGCGTGCTGGGCGCCGTCTGGGGGCTGCTGCCGGCGCTGTTCTATGCACGGGTGGATGCGCCGTCGCAGTTCTTCATCGGCATCGTCACCACCGGCATGATCTGCGCCGGCGGCTTTGCCTTGTCCAGCCTGCCGGTGGCCGCCACGCTGTACGTGCTGGCGCTGGTCACCGGCGGCGCGGCCGGATTGCTGCAGGGGCCGCCGGGCACCGGGCTGCCGCTGGCGCTGGTGCTGGCGCTGTACACGCTGATCGTCATCCATTCGGTGTGGACCTATGCGCGCACGCTGGGCGCGCGGCTGATGGCCGAGGCGCGCGCCGACCACCAGCACGAGGTGATCGGCCTGCTGCTGCGCGACTTCGAAGACCACGCCAGCGACCTGCTGTGGGAGACCGACGCCGAGGGCCGCTTCGCCCACGTGGCGCAGCGCCTGGCCACCGTGCTGGGCCAGCCGCCGGCGCGCCTGCGCCGGCTGCGCGCCTTCGGCCTGCTGGCGCGCGCGGTGCACGACAGCGACGACGCGCGCAGCCACTGGGCCGGGCTGCGCAGCCTGCTGCGCCGGCGCACGGCGTTCCGCGACCACCTGCTGTGCCTGCGCGCCGGCCGCGCGCTGCAATGGTGGTCGCTCAGCGCGCGGCCGCTGGTCGGCGACGGCGGCGCCTTCCTCGGCTGGCGCGGCGTGGCCACCGACGTCACCGACCGCCAGCTGGCGCACCGCCGCCTGAGCTGGCTGGCGCACAACGACGCGTTGACCGGGCTGGTCAACCGCGCGCAGTTCCGCGAGCTGCTGCAGGCGCTGCTGCAGCCCGGCAGCGGCGCGCCGCCGGCGCTGGCCGTGATCACGCTCGACCTCGACGGCTTCAAGCAGGTCAACGACACGCGCGGCCACGCCGCCGGCGACCTGCTGCTGCAGACCTTCGGCCGCCAGCTGCTGTCGGTGGCGCGGCGCAGCGACACCGTGGCGCGGCTGGGCGGCGACGAGTTCGCGATGCTGGTGCGCGGCGCCAGCGATGCGGCGGCGCTGCAGCCGCTGCTGGAGCGGCTGCACGCCGCGCTGTCGCAGCCCGGCGAAGCGGCCGGCGCGCCGCCGCTGTCGCTGCGCGCCAGCATCGGCGTGGCCATCGCGCCGCAGCACGGCGACGACGTCGACACGCTGCTCAACCACGCCGACATCGCGATGTACGCCGCCAAGCGCGACGGCGGCCACCGGCACTGCGTCTTCCACGCCGAGCTGGCCGAGGTCGGCCGCCGCCGCAGCGCGCTGGCGCAGGCGCTGGAAGGCGCCGCCGCGCGTGGCGAATTCCGGCTGGAGTTCCAGCCCCAGGTGGACAGCCAGGTCAGCCGGCTGTGCGGCTTCGAGGCGCTGCTGCGCTGGCGCCACCCCGAGCACGGCGAGGTCGGGCCGGCCGAGTTCATCGCCATCGCCGAAAGCAGCGGCCTGATGCCGGCCATCGGCGACTGGGTGCTGGCCGAGGCCTGCCGCCACGCCGCGCGCTGGCCGGCGAACGTGTCGGTGTCGATCAACGTCTCGGCCTCGCAGCTGGCGGCGCCGGGCCTGCCGGCGCGCGTGCTCGCGGCGGCCGCCGGGCTGCGGCCGCAGCAGCTGGAGCTGGAGATCACCGAATCGGCGCTGATCGAGGACACCGAGGGCGCCGTGGCCACGCTGCAGGCGCTGCGCGCGCTGGGCTTTCGCACCGCGCTGGACGACTTCGGCACCGGCTATTCGGCGCTGGGCTACCTGCGCCGCTTCGCCTTCGACACGCTGAAGATCGACCGCAGCTTCGTGCGCGACTTGTCGCACGACGGCGAGGCGCAGGTCATCGTCGACACCATCCTGGCGATGTCGCGCGCGCTCGGCATGACCACCGTCGCCGAAGGCGTGGAAAGCCGCGTCGAGGCGCAGATGCTGCGCGAACGCGGCTGCCAGCGCCTGCAGGGCTTCCTGATCAGCCAGCCGCTGCCGGCGGCGCAGGTGGGCGCCTTCATCGAGGCCTGGGCCGAACAACATCGGCCGGCCGCGGCGCCGCGCATGCCGGCGCTGGCCGCCTGATCCCCTGATCGCCCGGCCGCCTGACGGCGGATTTGAGCGGCATGCGACCGCGCGGCCCTAACATCGGGCGCTTTGATTCATGTCCCGTGTCCCGCGCACCCGCAGCCCATGCACCGCCGCCATCTTTTGTTCACGCTCCCGATCGCGCTGCCGCTGGCGGCAGCGGCGCAGAACCTCGACCTTGACAAGACGAGCCCCGTCGACGCCGTCGCCTTCTACGTGGTGCCGACCGATGGCATCGGCGAGAACGCGGTGGCCGGCATCGCGCGCACGCTGACCAAGGCCTTCAAGCTGCTCGTCAAGGCGACGGCGTGGACGCCATCGGACGTCAACGAACCATTCCCCGGCAGCAACCAGTACCCGGCCGAGGACTACCTGCCGATCGGCGCGCGGCTGGCGCGCACGCTGCGCGACGTGTCGCCGCGCACCTACTTCATCGTCGTCACCGACCGCGACATCAACTCGCGGTCGCAGAACTTCCGCTTCCAGTATTCGCTGCACGGCCCGATGCAGAACACCTCGGTGTTGTCGATCGCGCGCCTCGTCCACAACGCCGACGGATCGCGCGCCGACGCCGAAGTGATCGGCCTGCGCGCCCTGAAGATGCTGGTGCGCATCGTCGGCGAGATGCGGCTGGGCTGGAAGCGCAGCAGCCAGCCGCAGGACGTGATGTACGCGCCCATCATGTCGATCGACGACATCGACCGCATGGACCTCGAACACACGCTGCGGGCGCAGGCGGCGCGGCGGTAAAAGTCAAGGCGCGCCGCCGGCGCCGGTCACTTCAAGCTCAAGCCCCGCCAGCCGACATGCCTGACTTCCCCACGCTCGAAACCCCGCGCCTGCGACTGCGCGAGATCACCGACGACGACGCCGCGGCGCTGTTCGCCATCCACGCCAACGCCGAGCACATGAAGTGGTTCGGCGCCGACCCGCCGGCCGATCTGGACGCCGCGCGTGCCCTGGTCAAGCTGTTCGCGGGCTGGCGGCAGCAGCCCAATCCCGGTACGCGCTGGGGCATCGAATGGAAGTCCAGGCCCGGGCTCATCGGCAGCTGCGGCCTGTTCGCCTGGAACCGCAACTGGCGCAAGTGCGCCATCGGCTACGAGCTGGCGCCCGAGGCGCTGGGCGCCGGCCTGATGCGCGAGTCCTTGGCGGCCATCATCGCCTGGGGCTTGCGCGAGATGGCCTTGAACCGCATCGAAGCCCAGGTGCACGCGAACAATGCGCCATCGCTGGCCTTGCTGGCCAAGCTCGGCTTCGTGCAGGAAGGCCGCCTTCGCGAGGTGGCCTACTGGGGCGGCCGGCATCACGACCTGCTGCAACTGTCGCTGCTGGCGGCCGAGTGGCGGGCGGCCGACCTGCAGGGCCAACCGTAACGCCAGTGGTTTGCGGGCCGGCGGCCGCAGCCCCATCTTGGACCGCAATGGTGCAGCCTTGCCGGGAATAAGATGTGGCAGGCCGCTTTGGGGAATGACGATGTCCGCACTGCTCGATGAACTGTCAAGGAAGGCGCAGGATCTGGCGCTCGAAGAGCGCGCGCAGCTCGCGCAGGAGCTTCTGGCGTCGGTCGAACGGGAATCCGATCCGGAGGTGCAAGCGGCCTGGGAGGGCGAGATCGCCACGCGCATGGCGAAGTACGAGCGCGGTGAAGCCAAGCTGATCGCCGCCGCCGATGTCTTCGAGGCCGCCCGGCGCTTGACTCGGTGACGCCGGTCCGGTTTCTCGAAGAAGCCCAGGCAGAGTTCCTCGAACAGGTCGACTTCTACGAGCAGCGGGAGAAGGGCCTGGGCGAGCGGTTTCGCCTCGCCGTATTGGCCGCAACCACGCTGGTGGCCACGCATCCCAAGCTGGGTTCCCCCTGGAAGCTGGGGACGCGCCGGGTCTTTGCAAAGGGCTTCAAGTTCGCGCTCGTCTATCGCATCGAACCCGACGAGATCGTCGTCTTTGCCGTTGCCCACTTTCGCCGCCGGCCGACTTATTGGCGCGGCCGCCGGTGATGCCGGTCCTCAGGTGATCACCACCGCCGCCTCCACCGCGCGCCGGCTGCCGTGCAGCTCGATCTGCGTCCAGCCTTTGCGCAGCGCGGTGGCGGCCAGGCGGCGGTCGGGGTCGACGACGACGGGGTGGCCGACCACGCTGAGCAGCGCGAGGTCGTTGATCGAGTCGCTGTAGAAGCTGGCGCGCTTCAGCGCCGCGGCGCCTTCGCCCTGGGCGGCCAGCCAGTTGCGCAGCCGTTCGAGCTTGCCGATGCGCATGTTGGGCGCGCTGGCCAGGCGGCCGGTGAAGCGGCCGTGCTGGCTTTCCAGTTCGGTGCACTGGTAGACGTCGACGCCGAGGTGCTGCGCCGTCAGCTCGCTGACGACGCGGTTGGTGGCGGTGGTCAGCAGCAGCGTGTCGCCGTCGCGGCGGTGGCGCTGCAGCAGCGCGCGCGCCGCGGCGGGGATGCGCGGCACGATCTCGTCGTGCAGGAAGCGCTCGCGCAGCGGCAGCAGCCCGGCCAGCGTGTGGCCGGTCAGCAGCGCGGCCTGGAAGCGCGCGTACTCCTCGGGCACCACGGTGCCGCCGGCGTAGTGCGCGGCCAGCACGTCGCTGCGCCGCGCCAGCGCGGGGTCGAGCATCGCGTGGTCGATCAGGAAGCGGCACCACAGCGCGTCGCTGTCGCCGCCCAGCAGGGTGCCGTCGAGGTCGAAGATCGCGAGTTGCATGGGGCCGCCGCAAAGCTGCCCTGTGTATCGGCAGGCCGGCCGCGCAAGGCCAGCGGCCGTCAAGGATGCCGGACGAGCGCGCCGCGGCGATCTGCCGCATCCATCACGCTTGGCGCCGCGCCGCCAGCGCCAGCACGGCATCGGGCACGGCGCGGCTGAGCGCGTCGCGCGGCTCGGGGTCGTCGTCAGCCGCGCGGTCGACCGTGCGGTCCGTATCCTCAGTCGCATCGCCGTCGGCGCCGCCGAGCAGGCCGATCGGCGTCAGCAGCGGCCCAAGTTCGGGATCGTCGAACAGGCGGCCCCAGCCTTCGGCGTCTTGCGCGGTGGCGTAAAGGAAGCCGATGCACCAGTCTTCGGCGTCGGCCCATTCGCGGCCGTCGGCGTCTTCGGCGACGCTGAACACCGGCTCCCATTGCTCGGGGTCGCGGCGCAGCGCCTGGTCGATGGCGTGCAGGTGGCGCAGCACCGCCACGATGACGCGCTTCTTTTGCTTGCCGCTGCCGAACGGCGCGTCGCCGCTGCCGTCGCCGCCCCACACCGCGGGCAGCCAGTCGGCGCCGCGGCGGCCGGCCACCGGCTGCGGCGCCAGCAGCAGCGCGGTCAGGTAGCCGTCGAGCATCTCGACGTTCATCGCCGCGTCGCCGGGCAGCGCGGCCAGCCACTCGTCGAGCACTTGCAGTTCGTCGTCGGACAGCGGCGGGCTGTCGAGCGCGGGTTGGTAGTCGGGGTATTGCACGGCGGCGATTGTCGGCGAGGCCGCTTCACCCCCGCAGCCGCGCCTTCAGGAAGCCGCTGGCCGCATAACGCGTGACCCGGACGTACCAGCGCTGCTGCAGGCGCTGCACCATCGCGCCGTAGGCGTCCAGCAGTTCGGGGCGGATGCTGAAGTGGTCGTAGTTGACCACCACGTCGACCTTGTGGCCGAGCGGCGCCAGGCAGGCCTGCACCGCGCGCTCGATCTCGTCGATGTCGGCGGCGTCGTCGACGCGCAGGCCCTCGAAGTTGATGAACAGCAGCCGGCCTTCGGCATCGAGCTCCACGCGCTCGGCCAGCGGCACCTGCAGCAGCCGCTGGCGCAGGCCCAGCGGCTCGTCGGCGAAGAGGCGCGGGTCCATGCTGCGCAGTTCGGGGCTGATGGCGGGCACGAAGTCCATCTGCGCCAGGATGTGGCGCTGCAAATCGACGCCGGGGGCGATCTCGATGAGTTCCAGCCCGCCCGGCGCCAGCCTGAACACGCAGCGCTCGGTGACGTAGAGCACGCGCCGCCCTTGCGCGGCGGCCACCGCGCCGCTGAAGGTGCGCTGCTCCACGCGCTGCACGAACTTGCGCAGGCTGCCTTCGCGCAGGATCTCCAGCCGTCCGCCGGCGACGCGCAGCTCCAGCCCGCCGGCGGTGAAGGTGCCGACGAAGACCACCGCCTTGGCCGCCTGGCTGATGTTGATGAAGCCGCCGGCGCCGGCCAGCCGCGTGCCGAAGCGGCTGACGTTGAGGTTGCCTTCGGCGTCGGCCTGCGCCAGGCCCAGCACGGCGAGGTCGAGGCCGCCGCCGTCGTAGAAGTCGAACTGGCTGGGCTGGTCGATCACCGCCTGCGTGTTGACGGCGGCGCCGAAGTTCAGCCCGCTGGCCGGGATGCCGCCGATCACGCCGGGCTCGGCGGTCAGCGTCACGAGGTCGATGATGTGCTCCTCGGCCGCCACCTCGGCCACGCCCTCGGGCATGCCGATGCCCAGGTTGACGACGGCGTGGCGCGGCAGCTCCAGCGCCGCGCGGCGGGCGATCACCTTGCGCTCGTTCAGCGCCATCGGCGGCAGCTGGTCGACCGGCACGCGGATCTCGCCGGCGAACGCCGCGCTGTACGCGGTGGCAAAGGTCTGCGGGTGGTACTCGGGCCGCGCGGCGGGCACCACGCAGCTCACCAGCACGCCCGGCACCTTGACCTGGCGCGGGTTGAGCGAGCCGCGCTCGGCGATGCGCTCGACCTGCGCGATGACGATGCCGCCGCTGTTGTGCGCCGCCATCGCGATGGCCAGCGCCTCCAGCGTGAGCGCCTCGCGCTCCATCGTCAGGTTGCCGTCGGGGTCGGCGGTGGTGGCGCGGATGATGCCCACGTGGATCGGGAAGGCCTTGTAGAACAGGTAGTCCTCGCCGTCGATGGGCAGCAGCCGCACCAGCTCGTCGGTGGTGCGCGCGTTGATGCGGCCGCCGCCGTGGCGCGGATCGACGAAGGTGCCCAGGCCCACGCGCGTCAGCGTGCCGGGCTTGCCGGCGGCGATGTCGCGGAACAGGTGCGAGATCACGCCCTGCGGCAGGTTCCAGGCCTCGATCTGGTCGGCAACCGCCAGCGCCTGCAGCGCCGGGCACAGGCCCCAGTGGCCGCCGATCACGCGGCGCAGCAACCCCGGGTGCGCCCAATGGTCCAACCCGCGGCCGCGGCCGTCGCCCTGGCCGGCCGCGTAGACCAGCGTCAGGTCGCGCGGCGAGCCGGCGCCGGTTTCGGCGCGCGTGGCCAGGAAGCGCTCTTCCAGCGCCACCGCAATGCCTTCGGCGAAGCCGATGCCGACGAAGCCGCCGGTGGCCACGGTGTCGCCGTCGTGGATCAGGCGCACCGCCTCGGCGGCGCTGCTGATCTTGTCGGGCCGCGCGGCCGCGGCGGTGGCGTGTTGCGGGTGCAGGTGCATGGCGTTCTCTCCCCCTCGGCGGGCCCGTCGATTCTGGGGCCGCCCCCAGCACCCCCCACCCTGACCGCGGGGCCGCTTTGCAAGGCGGACATCAGTGCCGGCAGCCGATTCGCTATGCTGCCGCCGCGGCGCGCTGTGCCCGCCCACGCCAAGAATGAGCTGATGATCCGTCGATCGCTTTCCCTGGCCGCGCTGTGCGGCCTGCTGGCCGCCTGCGGCGGCAAGTCGACGGAGCCTGCCGGCGCGGCCGCGCCGGCGGCGGCGGCTTCCGCGGCTTCGGGCGCCGCGGCGCCGGCCGCGGCGGCGGCGGCATCGGGGCCGCCGGTCAGCGTCAGCGTGGTGCGCGCGCAGCGGCGCGACGTGGCGGTGCAGGTGGAAGCCACCGGCACCGTGGCGGCGCTGGCCACGGTGGACATCAAGCCGCAGATCAGCAGCGTGGTCACCGCGGTGCACGTCAAGGACGGCCAGTTCGTCACCAAGGGCCAGCTGCTGTTCACGCTGGACGGCCGCGCCGATGCCGCCAACCTGGCCAAGGCCGAGGCGCAGACGCTGCGCGACCAGGCGACGCTGGCCGATGCGCAGCGCCAGCTGGCGCGCGCGCGCGACCTGGTGGCGCAGGGCTTCGTCTCGCAGGGCGCGGTGGACACCGCGCAGTCCACCGTCGACGCGCAGCGCGCGCTGGTGGTGGCCGACCGCGCGGCGGCCGACGCGGCGCGCGTGACCGTCTCGTACAGCCGCATCGCGGCGCCCAGCAGCGGCCGCGTCGGGCAGATCGCGGTGTTCGCCGGCAGTTCGGTCGCGCCCGGCGGCGCGGCGATGGTCAGCATCACCCAGCTCGACCCGATCAGCGTGAGCTTCAACCTGCCGCAGCGCAACCTGCCCGACGCGCTGAAGGCGCTGGCCGAGGCCGGCCGCGGCGCGCTGCCGGCGGCGGTGCCGGCGTCGGGCGTCGCCAGCGCGGCCTTGCCGGTGGTGCTGCCGCCGGGCCAGGTGCTGGCGCTGCTGCCCGATGCGCGCGGCCAGCGCATCGGCCGGCTGGACTTCGTCGACAGCCTGGTCGACCCGGCCTCGGGCACGGTCAAGGTCAAGGCCTTGTTCGCCAACAAGGACCAGGCGCTGTGGCCCGGCGCCTACGTCAACGTCAGCCTGTCGCTGCAGGCGCTGCCCGGCGCGGTGGTGGTGCCGCAGGCGGCCATCGTGCAGGGCGCGCGCGGGCACTCGTTGTTCGTGATCGACGAGCAGGGCCTGGCCGCCAGCCGCCCGGTGAAGCTGCTGCAGGCGCTGGGCAGCGACGCCGCCGTCAGCGGCGTGAAGCCCGGCGAGAAGGTGGTGCTGGACGGCCGCCAGAACCTGCGCCCGGGCAGCCGCGTGGTCGAGCGCGCGGCCGAAGGCGCCAGCGGCGGCGGCCGTGGCGGGCGCCGCGGCGGCGGCGCCTCGGCACCCGGCGACGGCGCGTCGGCCCCCGCTGCCGCCGCCTCGCGCGCGCCCTCGCCCTGAAGCGCGCGGAAAGACCAGTCGCATGAACCTCTCCGAACTGTTCATCCGCCGGCCCGTGATGACGGTGCTGCTGAACCTGGCCATCATCGCCGCCGGCCTGATCGCCTACAGCCGCATCCCGGTGGCGGCGCTGCCCAGCTACAACACGCCGGTCATCAACGTCAACGCCTCGCTGCCCGGCGCCAGCCCCGAGAACATGGCCACCGCGGTGGCGCTGCCGCTGGAAAAGCAGTTCCAGACCATCCCCGGGCTGGACGTCATCAGCAGTACCAGCACGCTGGGCAGCACCAGCGTGACGCTGGAGTTCGACGAGGCGCGCAACATCGACGCTGCGGCGGTGGACGTGCAGGCCGCGCTGCTGCGCGCGCAGCGCGCGCTGCCGCCGGAGATGACGCAGCTGCCCAGTTATCGCAAGGTCAACCCGGCCGACGCGCCGGTGCTGTTCATCGCGCTGACCTCGCCGTCGATGAACATCAGCGACCTGCAGGACTACGCCGAGCACCTGATCTCGCCGACGCTGTCCACGCTGCCCGGCGTGGCGCAGGTCAACGTGTTCGGCGCCAAGCGCTTCGCGGTGCGGGTGCGCGTGATTCCTTCGGCGCTGGCGGCGCGCAACCTGACGATGGACGAGCTGCGCACCGCGCTGGCCGCGGCCAACGCCAACTCGCCGCTGGGCACGCTGGAAGGGCCGCGGCAGACGCTGACGCTCACCGCCAACAAGCAGCTGACCAACGCCGCCGAGTACGCCGAGTTGATCGTCAGCGTCAAGGGCGGCAACCCGGTGCGGCTGCGCGACGTGGCGATGGTCGAAGACAGCTTCGAGCAGATCAAGACCTCGGCCAACTTCAACGGCGAGACGGCGATCTCGCTGGCCATCCTGCGCCAGCCCGACGCCAACACGGTGGCCGTGGTCGACGCCGTCAAGGCGCAGATGCCGGCCTTCCAGGCGCAGCTGCCGCAGTCGGTGCGCATGACGATCAACAACGACCGCTCGATCTCGATCCGCGACGCGCTGCACGACGTCACGCTGACCATGTTCGGCACCATCGTGCTGGTGGTGCTGGTGATCTTCCTGTTCCTGCGCCGTTTCATCGCGACGGTGATCCCCACCCTGAGCCTGCCGGTCTCGCTGCTCGGCGCGGTGGCGCTGCTGTGGGCGCTGGGCTACACCATCGACAACATCTCGCTGCTCGGGCTGACGCTGGCCGTCGGCCTGGTGGTCGACGACGCCATCGTGATGCTGGAAAACGTGATCCGCCACGTCGAGCACGGCGAGCCGCCGTTCCAGGCCGCGCTGCGCGGCAGCCGCGAGGTGGGCTTCACCATCCTGTCGATCAGCTCGTCGCTGATCGCGGTGTTCATCCCGATCTTCTTCATGCCCGGCGTGATCGGGCTGCTGTTCCACGAGTTCGCGGTCATCGTCTCGCTGGCCATCGTCGCCTCGGCCTTCGTCTCGCTGACGCTGGTGCCGATGATGGCCAGCCGCTTCCTCACCGACGAGGCGCACAAGAAGCCGCCCGGCATGCTGGTGCGCTGGTTCGAGCGCGGCTTCGACCGCACGCTGGCGCTGTACGCGCGCAGCCTGGACGGCGCCCTGCGCCACCGCAAGCTGGTGCTGCTGGTGGCGCTGGCCACCTTCGTGGCCACCGGCTGGATGTTCTACGTCATCCCCAAGGGCTTCTTCCCGCAGGAGGACATCGGCCAGATCCAGGTCAGCACCGAGGCCGCCGAGGACGTGAGCTTCGAGCAGATGGTGGCGCTGCAGGACCGCGTGGCCGCGATCTTCCGCGCCGACCCCGCGGTGGCCACCGTCAGCAGCTTCAACGGCGGCACCGGCGCGCAGAACTCGGGGCGCTTGTTCATCAACCTGAAGGCGCGCAGCGAGCGGCCGGCGATGAAAGACCTGCTGGACGGCCTGCGCCGCAAGCTGCGCGAGGTGCCCGGCATCGCCGTCTACATGCAGCCGGTGCAGAACCTGCGGCTCGGCGGCCGCCAGAGCAAGGCGCAGTACCAGTACATCCTGCAAAGCGTGCAGGCCGGCGACCTCTACGACTGGGCGCAGAAGCTGCAGGACAAGCTGCGCGGCGACCCGCTGTTCCGCGACGTCACCTCCGACGCGCAGATGCGCGGCCTGCAGGCCAGCCTGAAGATCGACCGCGAGCGCGCCAACGCCCTGGGCGTGCCGATCGACGCGATCCGCTCGGCGCTGTTCAGCGCCTTCGGCGAGCGCCAGGTCTCGACCATCTTCACCGCGGTGGACAGCTACCAGGTGATCATGGAAGCCGCGCCCGCCGAGCGCGCCGACGAGAGCGCCTTCAACGGCATCTACGTGCGTGCCAGCACCGGCGCGCTGGTGCCCCTGACCAGCTTCGCCACCGTGCAGCGCACCGTGGGGCCCACCGCGATCAACCACGCCGGCCAGCTGCAGGCGGTGACGGTGTCGTTCAACCTCGCGCCGGGCGCCGCGCTGGGCGACGCCACCAAGCGCATCGACCAGGTGCGCCAGGACCTGCGCGTGCCGGCGTCCATCATCAGCACCTGGGGCGGCGACGCCAAGGTCTTCCAAAGCTCGCAGGGCAGCCAGGTGGTGCTGATCGTCGGCGCGCTGATCGTCATCTACGTGCTGCTGGGCGTGCTGTACGAGAGCTACATCCACCCGATCACCATCCTCGCCGGGCTGCCCTCGGCGGCGGTGGGCGCGCTGGCCACGCTGATGCTGTTCGACATGGACCTGACGCTGATCGCCACCATCGGCATCCTGCTGCTGATCGGCATCGTCAAGAAGAACGCGATCATGATGATCGACTTCGCGCTCGACGCCCAGCGCCACCAGCACCTGACGCCGCCGCAGGCAATCCGCGAGGCCTGCGTGCTGCGCTTTCGGCCGATCATGATGACGACGCTGGCGGCGCTGATGGGCGCGCTGCCGATCGCGCTGGGCATCGGCGCCGGCGCCGAGTTGCGTCAGCCTTTGGGCCTGGCGGTGGTGGGCGGGCTGCTGTTCTCGCAGGCCATCACGCTGTACATCACGCCGGTGATCTACCTGACGCTGGACCGCTTCAGCGGCAAGGGCCCGGTGACCACGCCCGAAGGCCGCAAGGACGGCGGCGACGGCCGCGGCGAAGGCGTGGCCGCCGCCTGAAGCCCCGGCGTGCAGCCGCGCGAGGGCTGCCAGCGCAGCCGACCTTCGCGCACGGTGATCTCCAGCTTGCACGCGCGCGCCTCGTCGAGCTGCTGCCAGAACGCCGCCGCGGCGGCGCCGGCGGCCACCGGCTCGGCGGCCCTCAGCTGCTGCAGCGCGCGCAGCCGGCCGGTGATGCGCGCCAGCGCCGCGTGCGGCGGCCCGCCGGCAATGCGCGGCATCAGCCCGGCGTGGCTGGCGTCGTCGAACTTCTCGACGATCAGGCTGAGCTGGTGGCATTGCTGCCACTGCGCGATCAGCAGCGACAAGGCTTCGCGGTCGGCCGTGGCGCTGCCGCAGGCGATGTACGCCGGCACGCGCGCCCAGGCCGCGGCGCTGCCGCCAAGCTCGCGGTGTGCTCGGGCGCGCCACAGCAGCGCGCGCTCGCGCGGGCGGAAGGCGGCCCAGAGGTCGAGGTCGACCGGCGGGTTGAAGACCGCGGCGCGCCAGCCGAAGGCCAGCGCGAACTTCAGCGCGGCGTGGCCGCCCAGGGCGCCCGGGCCACCCAGGCCGCCGTCCCAGCAGGTGACGGCCTCGGGCGCGAAGCGAGCCGCCACGGTGCCGGCCAGCAGCGCGTGCACGCGCTCGAAGGCGGCGTCGCAGCAGCCGTCGTCGTCGCGGCTGCGCACGAACAGCAGGTGCTGCCCCGGCAGCCGGCCGGCCAGCGCGTGGTTCCCGTCGTCGGTGGCGGCGGACGAGAAGACGATGGTCACCGCCTGCGCGCCGGGGCATTCGATCCAGCGATGGTCTTCGCCGTCGGTGTGCGCTTGCGGCAACGGTGAAGACGCGCCGCCGCCGGCGGCACCGGGGCGCTGCAGCGCGGCCGTCGCGGCGGGCGCCAGGCATTGGCGGCTGAGCAGCGCTTGGATGTCGGCGCTGGCGTCGCCGCCGCGGTCGATCGACTCGTAGGCGCGGTCGAGCGCGGCCAGGATCTGCAGCACCTCGCGCCGCGGCGGCGCGCCATGCGCGTCGAGCGCCGGCTGCTGCAGCAGCACCGCCAGTTCCTGCAGCCGGCCGCGCGGGCCGGGGCGGCGCAGCGCGGCGCGCAGGTCGGCCAGCACGCCGGGCTGCAGCCAGCGCGCCGGCTGCAGCCATTGCGGTTGCCAGGCGGGGCTCAAGGCCAGCGGGCGCTGGCGGTCGGCGTCGTCGTCGAAGGCGGTGCCGTCGAGCCAAGCGCGCACGCGCGCGGCCGGCAGCAGCGCGGCGTGGCCGTGCGCCAGCAACTCGGCCAGCACGCCGGTGGCGCTGCGGGCATCGCGCGCCTGCAGCGCCAGTTCGAACAGCAGCGCCAGGCCCGGCGGCACCAGCGCCGGCTTGCGCTCGCAGGCGCCCAGCGTGGCCTGGCGCAGGCGGTCGATGCGGCCGTCGTCCAGCCGGTGGTGGGCCGCCACGGCGGTGGTGACGGCGGCCTGCGCCGCCGCCAGCAGCAGCCCCGGCGCGGCGGCCTCGGGGGCGGCCTCGAAGGTGGCCAGCGGGTCCAGCCCGTGGTGGGCCAGCAGCGCGGGCACCAGGGCGGCCTGCGCCGCGGCCGGGCCCTGGCGGGCCAGGTGTTCGATCAGCGCGGGGTCGGCCCAGTGGCGGTGCAGCGCCGCCAGCGCGGCGCCGTGGCGGCCGTCCAGCAGCGCGGCGGCGGCTTGGCGCTGGGCTTCATCGGCGCGCTGCCACAGGGCGTGCAAGGCCTGCCACAGCGCCAGGCGGTCGGCACCGTCGAGCGCGGCGTCGAGCTGCGGCACCAGCCGGCGCAGCGCGGCCGCGGCGTCGCCGGCCTGCGCCAAACGGCCGAAATACGTGGCATACGGCTCGCCGCGGCAGAAGGGCAGAGCGGGAGACGATGCGGGCAGCATGGCCGATTGCAGCGCCGCCGGCGCGCCGGCGATGGCCGGAAATGGCGGGTGGCGGCCGGCCAGTCCCGGCGATCGGGCGCGGTGCGGCTACGACTCGTCGAGCGGATAGATCGGCCGCCGCACCTGGCGGAACGGCAGCCGGGCGTAGTCGGAAGTGCACACGCCGCTGCCGTCGCATTCGACGACGGCGCCGGCCAGTGCGCGCAGGCCGGCGCGCCAGTGCACGCGGCTCTTGAGCATCAGGTAGCGCTTGGACGCGGGGTCGATGCCCACCGCCTGGAAGGCCGCCAGGTCGTGTGGCTCCACATGCTGCGAGATGACCACGATCTCCACCTTGCCGGTGTCCAGCACCGCGGTGGGGCCCATGTGGTTCAGCTCGCCGCGGCCCATCGGCCCGCGGTTGCGGTAGCGGCCGTCGCAGATCAGGCGCACGCGGCCGCGCACCTGGCGCGGCTGGCCTTTCAGCCCGATGGCCGGCATGTCGAGCTTGCCGCCCAGCGACAGGCTGACCTCGGCGCCGACGCCGGCGTGCATCATCTGCTGCACGGCGCCGGGGTCGAAGACGGCGAAGGCGGCCACGCCGTCGAGCCCGGCGTCGAGGATGCCGCCGAGCACCGTCATCGTGTCCATCGTGCCGCCGGAGGCGCAGTTGTCGCAGTGGTCCAGCAGCACCACGGGGCCGGCGTCTTCGGGCAGGCTGGCGCGAATGGCCTGCGCGCGCTGCAGGCTGGTGGCCAGCGGCTCGGGCTTGTAGACGAAGGCGGCGCGCGCGGCCCAGGCGCGGTCGAGCAGCTCGTCGCACCAGGCGCGGGCGCGCGCGGGGTCGTTGTCGGTCACCACCACGGCCGACAAGCCGGCCTGCGCAACGTCGGCATTCGGGAAGCCGACGAAGACCGAGGCGGCGAGCGCGCCTTGCAGCTCCATCTCGCGGCAGCGCGCCTGCAGTTCCTTGTTGGGGCTGTCGTCGCTGCCCTGGCGCATGACGTGCGGCAGCATCGGCCGCTGGCCCCAGGCCATGGCCGGCTGCGCGCGACCCGCCAGCAGCGCGAAGACGGCGCGGCCGGCGCGCAGCCCGGTCTCGAAGACGTCGACGTGCGGGTAGGTCTGGTAGCCGGCGATGACGGTGGACTGGTCGACCATCGCCGGGAACAGGTTGGTGTGCATGTCCAGCGCCACGCCGATCGGCACCGCGGGCGCGATGGCGCGCAGCCGGCGCAGCAGTTCGCCTTCGCCGTCGTCGTGGCTGCGCGTGACCATCGCGCCGTGCAGGTCCAGCAGCACCGCGTCACAGCCCTCGGCCACCGCGGCGCAGATGCGCTTGCAGATGTACTCGAAGGCGCTGTCCTCCACCGGGCCGCTGGGCCAGGCGCTGGCCGCCACCGGCAGCACGATCTGCGCGCCGGCTTCCTCGGCCAGCTCGATGAAGGCGGCGATCGCCGAGCCCGTGCCCTTGTAGGCCTGGTAGGCGTCGCCGCCCTCGGGCGGCACCTCGGCGTCGCCGGCGAAACGGGCCAGCGGCGTGGGCACGGGCGAGAAGGTGTTCGTCTCGTGCTTCATCTGGGCGATGACGACTTTCATGCGGAGGTCCGTCAGTAGCGTCAACGACGATCGTCGCCCAATGCGCGCGCTTGCGCACCTGACAGATGTCCCAGGCGTCGCGCCGCGGCGACGCCCGTGCGGCCGGGGGCCGTGCCGCCCAGGCCGCGGCCAGGCGCCGTGCGGCTCCTGTGCGGCTCAGGCCGCGGCCGGCGCCGCGGGTGCGGCGGGTGCTGCAGGCGGGTATCCCGCCTCGACCAGCGCCGCCGCCACCTGCTCGGGCGCGGCCCGGGTGTCGATGCTCACGTGCTTGCGGCCGAGGTCCACGTCCACCCGCGCGGCGGGGTCCAGCGCCTGCACGGCTTCGGTGACGGCGCGGGCGCAGTGGCCGCAGGACAGGGCGGCGATGTCGAATTCGAGCATGACGGTTCTCCGTTTGCAGGATGGATGATGCCGCCGATGCTGAAGCTTGCCATCGTGGCAAGGTCAAGTCGGTCGTGCCGGCGGTCTTGCCGCCGGCCTTGCAAAGGCGCGAAAGACCCCGACCCTTGACCTTGCCATGGTGTCAGGGATGATGCTGCCCGTCATGAACGCTCCGATCGCTCGCGCGGCGCTGGCCGCTTCCGAACCGGCCGCCGCCGCTGCCAGCGCCAACGCCCGCGCCTGGTCGTTCGGCGTGCGCGGCATGACTTGCGCGGCCTGCGCCGGCCGCATCGAGAAGGCCTTGCGCAAGGTGCCCGGCGTGCTCGACGCCGGCATCAACCTCGCCACCGAGCGCGCCGAGGTGCAGGCCGCGCCCGAGGTCGACTTCGCCGCGCTGCGCGCCGCCGTCGACAAGGCCGGCTACGCGGTGGCCGAGCAGGCCATCACGCTGGGCATCGAGGGCATGACCTGCGCCTCGTGCGTGGCGCGCGTCGAGAAGGCGCTGGCCAAGGTGCCCGGCGTCACCGCGGCCAGCGTCAACCTGGCCACCGAGACGGCGCGCGTCGAGACCACCGCGGGCGACGACGCGCTGGCGCCGCTGCTGGCCGCGGTGGCGCGCGCCGGCTACCGCGCCCGCCCGCTGGACGACGGCGCCGCCGCGCCCGCGCCGGCCGGCGACGGCCCGCCCTGGGCGCTGCTCGCCGCGGCCGCGCTGTCGCTGCCGCTGGTGCTGCCGATGGTGGCGATGCTGTGGGGCGCGCACTGGATGCTGCCGGCCTGGCTGCAATGGGCGCTGGCCACGCCGGTGCAGTTCGGCCTCGGCGCGCGCTTTTATCGCGCCGGCTGGAAGGCCTTGCGCGCCGGCAGCGGCAACATGGACCTGCTGGTGGCGCTGGGCACCAGCGCCGCCTACGGCCTGAGCCTGTACGAATGGCTGCGCCCCGGCGCCGACGCCATGCCGCACCTGTACTTCGAGGCCTCGGCCGTCGTCATCACGCTGGTGCTGCTGGGCAAGTGGCTGGAAGCGCGCGCCAAGCGGCAGACCACGGCGGCCATCCGCGCGCTGCAGGCGCTGCGCCCCGAGCGCGCCCGCGTGCGCCGCGCCGACGGCAGCGAGGCCGAGCTGCCGCTGGCCGAGCTGCGCCTGGGCGACGTGGTGATCGTGCGCCCCGGCGAGCGCGTGCCGGTCGACGGCGAGGTGGTCGAGGGCAGCAGCGAGGTCGACGAATCGCTGATCACCGGCGAAAGCCTGCCGGTGCCGCGCCACCTGGGCGACCGCGTCACCGGCGGCGCCGTCAACGGCGAAGGCCTGCTGGCGCTGCGCACCGTGGCGCTGGGCGCCGAGAGCACGCTGTCGCGCATCGTGCGGCTGGTGGAATCGGCGCAGGCGCGCAAGGCGCCGATCCAGCGCCTGGTCGACCAGGTCAGCGCCGTCTTCGTGCCGGTGGTGGTGGGCTGCGCGCTGCTCACCTGGCTGGGCTGGGGCCTGGCCGCGGGGCAGTGGCAGCAAGGCCTGCTCAATGCGGTGGCGGTGCTGGTCATCGCCTGCCCTTGCGCGCTGGGGCTGGCGACGCCGGCGGCCATCATGGCCGGCACCGGCGCCGCGGCGCGGCGCGGCATCCTGATCCAGGACGCGCAGGCGCTGGAGCTGGCGCACCGCATCGGCGTCGTCGCCTTCGACAAGACCGGCACGCTGACCGAAGGCCGGCCGCGCCTGCTTGAGATGGTGGCCACCGATGGCGACGAGAACAGCCTGCTGCGCCGCGCCGCCGCGCTGCAAGCCGGCAGCGAGCACCCGCTGGCGCGCGCCGTGGTCGCCGCCGCGCAGGAGCGCGCGCCGGCGCCGCCGGCCGCCGCCGAGCTGCGCGCCGCCGCCGGCCGCGGCATCGGCGGCGTGGTCGACGGCGTCGAGCTGCGGCTGGGCAGCGCGCGCTGGATGCAAGAGCTGGGCGTCGATGCCGGCGCCTGGACCGAGCGCGCCGCCGCGCTGCAGGCGCAGGGCCGCACGGTGTCGTGGCTGGCCGCGCTGACCCCGGCGCCGCGCCTGCTGGGCCTGCTGGCCTTCGGCGACACGCTCAAACCCAACGCCGCCGAGGCCGTGCGCCGCCTGCACGAACTGGGCGTGCGCACCGTGCTGGTCAGCGGCGACAACCGCGGCAGCGCGCAGGCGGTGGCGAATGCCCTGCACATCGACGACGTGCGCGCCGAGGTGCTGCCGGCCGACAAGGCGCGCGTGATCGGCGAACTGCACCAGCTGAACCCCGTGGTGGCGATGGTCGGCGACGGCATCAACGACGCGCCGGCGCTGGCGGCGGCCGACGTCGGCATCGCGATGGCCACCGGCACCGACGTGGCGATGCAGGCCGCCGGCGTGACGCTGATGCGCGGCGACCCGCTGCTGGTGGCCGAGGCGATCGACCTGTCGCGCCGCACCACGGCCAAGATCCGGCAGAACCTGTTCTGGGCCTTCGGCTACAACGTGATCGGCATCCCGCTGGCCGCCTTCGGGCTGCTCAACCCGGTGCTGGCCGGCGCGGCGATGGCGTTCAGCAGCGTCAGCGTGGTCGGCAACGCGCTGCTGCTGCAGCGTGAAGGGAGCGGCAAGCGATGAACATCGGCGAAGCGGCGGCGCAATCGGGCGTTTCGGCCAAGATGGTGCGACACTACGAAGGCCTGGGCCTGCTGACCAAGGTGGCGCGCAGCGACGCGGGCTACCGCCAGTACGGGCCGGCCGAGGTGCATACCTTGCGTTTCATCCGGCGTGCGCGGGAGTTGGGCTTCTCGATGAAAGAGATCGCTGAACTGCTCAAGCTGTGGCAGAACCGGCGCCGGGCCAGCGCCGACGTCAAGCGCATCGCGCTGCAGCACGTGGCCGACCTCGACCGCCGCATCGCCGAGATGGCCGGCATGCGCCGCGCCATCCAGACCCTGGCCGCCTGCTGCCAGGGCAACGACCGACCTGACTGCCCCATCCTCGACGAACTGGCCGCGCCCGCGGCCACCGCGGCCCGCGCCTGACCGGCGCGGGCCGCTCCTGTCCCCGCCCCTTTTCAAGGAGGCCCACCGTGAGCACAGCCGCCGCCGTCGAAGCCACCTCCGCGCACATCGTCACCATCCGCCGCCAGGGGGTGATCGAGGGCTACCAGCTGCGCATCAACGGCGGCGGGCCGGGCATGTCGAAGTTCTTCGCCGCGCGCAAGCTCGGCGGCTCCGACAAGGCCTTGCGCGCCGCCCGCCGCGCCGCGCGCGAAATGGGCCTGCCCAAGACGCGCAAGCGCGGCGGCAGCCGCCCCGGGCGGCTGCTGTCCACCAGCCGCACGCCGGCCGCCGGCGTGCGCTTCGAGTGGACGCGCTTCGCGCTGTCGACCGTGCTCTACGTCGTGGCCACCTGGCGCGCGCGCAACGGCCGGCCCAGCAGCACGCGCTTTTCGGTGGAGCGCCACGGCGCCGAGCAGGCGCTGGACCTGGCGATCGACAAGCGCACCTCCTGCGGCGCGCCGATGCCCGACCGCGCGGCGCTGCTGAAAGCGCTGAAGAAGGTGCAGCGGGCGGGGCCGCCGGCGGCGTGAACAGGCGAAGCCGGCGAGGGGAGGGCGGCGTGATGCTATGATGCGCACGCATCAAGGCATCATCCCATGCGCACCACGCTCGACATCGACGAAGACATCCTGCTCGCCGCGCGCGAGCACGCCGCGCGCGAGCGCCGCTCGCTCGGCGCGGTGATCTCCAGCCTGGCGCGCGAAACGCTGCGCCGCCCGGCGGCGACGGCCGCGCCGCGCCAGCGCGCGGCGCGCCGCGGCGGCCGCTTCGCGGTGCTGCCGCAGCGCGACGAGGTGGTGACGACCGAGCACGTGCGGCGGCTGCAGGATGCCGAAGGCGTGTGAGCAGGATGCCGAAGGCATCTGCGGCGACGGCGCCGGCCACGGCGCCGGCCGCCGCCGTCGCCGTCGCCAACGCGGCTAACGCTGCCGCCACGCGCACGCTGCTCGACGTCAACGTGCTGATCGCGCTGCTCGACGATGCGCATGTCTTCTCGCGCCGCGCCAACGAGTGGCTGGACGCCGCGCCGCGGCGCATCGCCACCTGCCCCATCGTCGAGAACGGCGTCATCCGCATCATGAGCGCGCCGGCCTACTCGGCCACGCACCGCGCCTCGCCCGAACAGGTGGCCGACGGGCTGAAGGCGCTGGCCGAAGGGCTGGACCACGCCTTCTGGGCCGACGAGGTCTCGCTGCTCGACGAATCGCTGGTCGACTTCAGCCGCCTGCACGGCCACCGGCAGATCACCGATGCCTACCTGCTGGCGCTGGCCGTGCGCCGCGGCGGCGCGCTGGCCTCGTTCGATGCCGCGGTGCCACTGGCGGCCGTGCGCGGCGCGGCGCGGCGGCACCTGCTGGCGCTGTGAACCCCCTCCACCTTGCAAGGAGCGACATGAGCTACCCCGACACCCAACTCTTCATCGACGGCACCTGGTGCGACGCCGCCGACGGCCGCACGCTGGCGGTCCACAACCCGGCCACCGGCCAACCGATCGGCCGCGTCGCCCACGCCGGCCGCGCCGACCTCGACGCCGCGCTGGCCGCCACGCAAAAAGGCTTCGCCACCTGGCGCGACCTGACGGCGGCCGAGCGCAGCAAGATCATGCGCAAGGCCGCCGGCCTGATGCGCGAGCGCGCCGAAGCCATCGCGGCCGTGCTGACGCAAGAGCAGGGCAAGCCGCTGGCCGAGGCCAAGGCCGAGACGCTGAGCGCGGCCGACATCATCGAATGGTTCGCCGAGGAGGGCTTTCGCATCTACGGCCGCATCGTGCCCTCGCGCGGCAGCCTGGCGCTGCGCCAGATGGTGCTGCGCGACCCGGTCGGCCCGGTGGCGGCTTTCACGCCTTGGAACTTTCCGATCAACCAGGTGGTGCGCAAGGTCAGCGCGGCGTTGGCGGCCGGCTGCTCGATGATCGTCAAGGCGCCGGAAGAAACGCCGGCGGCGCCGGCCGCGCTGGTGCGCGCCTTTGCCGACGCCGGGCTGCCGCCGGGCGTGCTGGGCCTGGTCTACGGCAATCCGGCGGAGATTTCGAGCTACCTGATCCCGCACCCGGTGATCCGCAAGGTCACCTTCACCGGCTCCACGCCGGTGGGCAAGCAACTGGCCGCGATGGCCGGCCAGCACATGAAGCGCGTGACGATGGAACTCGGCGGGCATGCGCCGGTGATCGTCTGCGACGACGCCGACATCGCGCTGGCCGTGAAGACCGCCGGCGCCGCCAAGTTCCGCAACGCCGGGCAGGTGTGCATCTCGCCGACGCGTTTTCTGGTGCAGCGCAGCGTGCGCCAGGATTTCGTCGACGCCTTCACCGCGCACGCGCGCCGGCTGCAGGTGGGCGACGGCCTGGCCGCCGGCACGCAGATGGGCCCGCTGGCCAACCCGCGCCGGCTGGCCGCGATGGCGGCTTTCACCGAAGACGCGGTGGCGCGCGGCGCCGCGCTGCTGACCGGCGGCAAGCGCATCGGCAGCAGCGGCAACTTCTTCGAGCCCACGCTGCTGGCCGACGTGCCGCTCGACGCCCAGGTGTTCAACGACGAACCCTTCGGGCCGATGGCGGCGATCCGCGCGTTCGACACGCTCGACGAAGCCATCGCCGAAGCCAACCGCCTGCCGTATGGGCTGGCGAGCTACGCGTTCACGCGATCGCTGAAGAACGCCGACCTGCTGGCGCGGCGCTTGGAGGTCGGCATGCTGTGGATCAACATGCCGGCGATGCCCTCGGCCGAGATGCCCTTCGGCGGCATCAAGGACTCGGGCTACGGCTCCGAAGGCGGGCCCGAGGCGCTGGAGGCCTACCTCAACGTGCGCGCCGTCGCCGTCATGAACGCCTGACCGGGCAGCGGCACGGCGCGGCGCAGCACGTCCTCGGCCAGCCAGGCGGCCGAGCGGCGGGCGCGCTCGGCCACCGTCTCCAGCGGCAGTTGCACGTAGTCGTCGTTGAAGACCTCGAAGCTGTAGTCGCCGCGGTAGCCCTTGGCGGCCAGCGCGATCACCAGCCGCTGCAGCGCCTCGCTGTGCACGCCCTCGCCGGGAAAGACGCGGAAGGTGCGCGCCGTCTCCTTGCGTTCTTCGGGCGTGGGCACGCGCGCCCACATGAAGTCGGACAGCTGGACCAGGAAGATGCGCTCGGCATCGACCTCGGCCAGCGCGTCCAGCGGCGTCTCGGTGGCAAACGAGTGGTAGCTGTCGATGCCGACGCCGAGGTTGGGGCAGTCGGCGCGGCGCACCACGTCCCAGGCGCCGACCAGGTCGTTGAGGTGGCGGCCCCAGCTCAGGCCCTCGAACGCGACCTTGATGTCCAGCGGCAGCGCCATCATCGCCAGCTTGCGCAGGTCGCGCGCGATGGCGTCGCGGTCGGCGCTGGCGTGCGGGCTGGTCGACGAGCAGGCCAGCAGCACCGGGCTGCCGAGCGCGGCGCACATCTGCAGCATCGAGCGCGCGATCTCGACCTTGTAGTCGTGCAAATGGCCCGACAGGCCTTCGAAGTCGCGCAGCACCTGGAATCCCGTCACGCGCAAGCCGCTGTCGCGCACCTCCTGCACCGCGGCGCGCCAGCCGCCGGCGTGGCCGACGAGGTCGCGCGCGGCCAGCATCACCTGGCCGAAGCCAGCCTCGCGGATGGCCGCCAGCTTGGCCGCCAGCGGGCCGGCCAGCGAGATGGTGTCCATGCCGAAATCGGCGATGTGGCGGTGCGCCATGCTCAGCCTTGCACGTGGTGGACCAGCTCGAACCTCACGCCGCCGAACAGCGCTTGCGTCAGCGCGCCGCGGGCGTCGGGGTGCAGCGCGGCGGCGTCGACGAACTCGACGCCGCGCGCGCGCAGCGCGCGCACCGCGGCCGGCACGTCGGCGGCGCCGAAGGCCAGGCGCTGCAACTGCTCGCTGCCGGCATCGTCCACGTCGGGCGGCGGCTCGATCAACTGCAGGTAGAAGCTGCCGCAGGGCGAGCGCAGCACGCGCCCGGCCGGCAGGATGCCGAAGCGCTGCTCGTCGGGCAGCGCCGCAAAGCCGAACAAGGCGCCGTAGAACTCGCACCAGTCGGCGATGCGGCCGACGCCCACGTACTGCACGACGCCGAACCAGTGCAGGCCCTCGGTGGCCGGCACCTCGGGGTCGACGGTGGGGATGGGGATGAAGTCGACGTCGTAGATGCAAAAGTCGCCCGCGCGCCGAGCCGCCTCAAGCGCGGGAGCGCCCCCTTGGGGGGCCGACGGCGCTGGCGCCGTCTTGGGGGCCTCGTTCCAGCGGTCGACGAAGAAGATGCGGCTCGAACCCACGCCGTGGATGCCGGGAATGTGCAGCTCCATCGGCTGCACGTTCACCGGCACCGGCCAGGCGCCGAGGCCGACCACGCGGCGCCAGGCGGCCGCCGCGTCGCGCACGCGCAGGCACAACGCGGCGAGCTGCGGCGCCTCGTCGGTGCCCGGCGGCAGGCCGTGGGCGTTGACGATCACGTTCATGTCGCCCTGGCGGTAGCGCGTGACCTCGCGCGAGCGGTGGCGCGCCACCGGGCGGAAGCCCATCTGCTCCAGCACCTGGCCCAGCGCCTGCGGGCGCGGGGTGGTGTATTCGACGAACTCGATGCCCGCCAGCCCCAGCGGGTTGGGGGCGTCGATCACCGCTTCGCGGTCCAGCGTGGGCGTCATCAAATCCTCCGTGGCGCGACGAGCCGGCGGAAATGCGCGTCCATCCGCGTCGCGTCGGGCTTCAGGCCGGTGAAGTGCTCGAAGGCGCCCACCGCCTGGCCCACCGCCATGCCGCCGCCGTCGGCCACGCGGCAGCCGCGCGCGCGGGCCTCAACAAGTAACGCGGTATCCAGTGGAAAGTAGACGATCTCGCTGACCCACAGCCCGTCGTGCAGCAACGCTGCCGGCAGCGGCAGCCCGGGCAGCTTGTCCATGCCGGTGGGCGTGGCGTGCACCAGACCGCTGGCGCCTTGCAGCGCGGCCGCGGCGTCGCTGCCGCCGTGTGTGCGGCGGCCCGGGTACTGGCGGTTCAGCGCGTCGGCCAGCGCTTCGGCGCGCGCGCCGTCGCTGTCGACCACGCGCAGCTCGGCGGCGCCCAGGCGCAGCAGGGCATGGGCGATCGCCGAGCCGGCGCCGCCGGCGCCCAGCAGCGCCACGCAGCGCGTGTCGGCACCGGGCAGCAGCCGCTCGAAGCCCCAGCGCCAGCCCGAGCCGTCGGTGTTGTGGCCGACCAGCCGGCCCTCGCGCAGCACCACGGTGTTGACCGCGCCCATCGCCCGCGCCTCGTCGGACAGCTCGTCGAGCCACTCGATCACCGCCTGCTTGCAGGGGTAGGTGACGTTGAAGCCGGCGAAGCCGATGGTGCGCATCGCATCCAGCAGCGCGGGCAGCGCCTCGGGGCCGAGCTGGCGACGGTCGAGATCGATCAACTGGTAGTGCAGGCGCAGGCCCTGGGCCTGGCCCTCGGCCTCGTGCAGCGCCGGCGTCAGCGAACGCTGGATGCCGGCGCCGATCAGGCCGATGAGCGGCTTGGCGTTCACTTGCGGAGCTTGGCCAGCTCGGCCTGCAGATCGGCCACGGTGGCAGCGATGGGCGCGCCGTGCTTTTCGATCACCGGGGCCAGCTTGGCGCGCAGCTTGGCCTGCTCGGCGGCGTTGAACTCGGTCACCTGCATGCCCGACTTCTTGAGCTGTTCAAGCTGGCCGGCCGCCGCCTCGCGGTTGACCTGGCGTTGATAACGCCCGGCTTCGGTGGCTGCGTCCTGGACGATCTTCTTCTCGTCGGCCGACAGCCCGTCCCACACCTTCTTGCTGAAGATCAGCGACTGCGGGTTGTACTGGTGGTTGGTCAGCGCCAGGTACTTCTGCACCTCGTAGAACTTGTTGGCGAGGATCACCGACAGCGGGTTCTCCTGGCCGTCGATGGCCTTGCTCTCCAGCCCGGCGTAGACCTCGGGGAAGGCCATCGGCGTGGGGTTGGCGCCGAGCGCCTTGACCCAGTCGACGTTGATCGCGTTGGGGATCACGCGCAGCTTGAGGCCGGCGATGTCGTCCACCGTGTTGATCGCCTTGCGGCCGTTGGTCAGGTTGCGAAAGCCCAGCTCCCAGTAGCCGAGGCCCACGATGCCTTTCTCGGCCAGCTTGGCGTGCAGCTTCTGGCCGAAGGGGCCGTCGACCACGGTGTCGGCCTCTTTCGCGTTGGCGAACATGAAGGGGAAGTCGTAGACCGCGAAGTCCTTCACCTGGCTGGCCAGGATGCCGCTGTTGAGCGCCGTGATCTCCACCGTGCCGCCCTGCAGCGCCGAGACGGTTTGCGCGTCGCCGCCCAGCGTGCCGCCGGGGAAGACGTTGACCTTGATCTTGCCGCCCGACTTGGCGGCCACCAGCTCGGCGAACTTGGTGGCGCCCATCTCCAGCGGATGGCCCTTGGGGTTTTGCAGCGCGAACTTGAAGCTGCGCTCCTGCACCTGGGCGCTGGCGCCCCCGAACACGGCCAGCGCGGCCAGCGCCAGCAGCGGCTTGATCATCGAACGCTTGTCCATCGTCTATCTCCTCGGGTCGAAAGTCAGTAGAACCACTTCATGGGGACCAGCACGAGCTGGGGGAAGATCACCAGCAGGAACATCACCGCGAACTGCGCCAGCATGAAGGGCAGCACGCCGACGGTGACGGTGTCCATCTTCATGCGGCCGACGCCGGCCACCACGTTCAGCACGGTGCCCACCGGCGGCGTGATCAGGCCGATCGCGTTGTTGATGATGAACAGCACGCCGAAGTACACCGGGTCGATGCCGGCGGCCTTGACCACCGGCATCAGCACCGGCGTCAGGATCAGGATGGTGGGCGTCATGTCCATCGCGGTGCCGACCACCATCGTGATGATCATGATGACGATCAGCAGCAGCGTCGGCTGGTCGATCAGCGGCTGCAGCAGCGCCGTCAACTCGGCCGGCAGGTTGGCCACCGTGATCAGCCAGGCCGAGACCATGGCCGCGGCGACCAGGAACATGATCACCGCGGTCGTCTTGGCGGCGCTGACGAACACCGGCACCAGCTGCTTGAACGACAGTTCGCGGTAGACGAAGGTGGCCACGAAGAAGGCGTAGGCGGCGGCCACCACGGCGGCCTCGGTCGGCGTGAAGACGCCCATCTTCAGCCCCACCAGCACGATGACCGGCAGGAACAGCGCCCACAGCGACGAGCGGAAGGCCGTCATCCGTTCGGCGCGGCTGGCCTTGGGCGGCGGCGTCACGTTCTCGTTGCGCGCCACCCACCACCAGGTGATGGCGATGCCCACGCCCAGCAGGATGCCGGGCACGATGCCGGCGATGAACAGCTTGCCGATCGACACGTTGGCGGCGACGCCGAAGATCACGAAGCCGATCGACGGCGGGATCACCGGCGCGATGATGCCGGCCGAGGCGATCAGCCCGCCGGCGCGGCCTTCGTTGTGGCCGGCGGCCTTCATCATCGGCAGCAGCAGCGCGGCCAGCGCCGCGGTGTCGGCCACCGCCGAGCCCGACAGCGCCGCCATCAGCACCGCGGCCAGGATGGTCACGTAGCCGAGGCCGCCGCGCACGTGGCCCACCAGCGTCAGCGCCAGGTTGACGATGCGCCGCGACAGGCCGCCGACGTTCATGATCTCGCCGGCCAGCATGAAGAAGGGCACGGCCAGCAGCGGGAAGCTGTCGGCGCCGCCGATCAGGTTCTGCGCCAGGATCTGCGCGTCGAACATGTTCAGGTAGGCCATCAGCGCGACGCCGCAGACGAGCAGCGCATACGCGATGGGCATGCCCAGCGCCATCGCGCCGAGCAGCGCGCCCAGGAAGACGGCGACGGTCATCGCGGCGCTCCTTCGCTCTGGCCCTTGTCCTGCTGGCTCTTGTCGTGCTGGCCCTTGTCGTGGGACAGCGCGGCCAGGTCTTCCGACTCCTGCACCATCACCAGCTCGTCGTCGGCCAGGCGGTTGCTCAGCGTGCGCCACAGCTGGCGCAGCAGCAGCAGCGTGGCCGGCACCGCGAACGCCACGCCGGCGGCGTAGACGATGGCCATCGACCAGCCGGTGACCGGCGCCTCGACGTCCCAGTTGATCTTCACCTGCGCCAGGCTGCCTTGCAGCAGCAGCAGCGTGCAGCCCAGCATCAGCAACTGGCTCAGGACCATGCACACGCGCTTGCCGGTGCGGCCCAGGCGCGCCACCAGCATGTCGGTGCCCAGGTGGCCGTTTTCCTTCAGCGCCACCATCGCGCCGAGGAAGGTCATCCACACGAACAGCCAGCGCGACAGTTCCTCGCTGACGGCGATGCCGGAGTTGAAGGCATAGCGCAGCACGACGTTGCCGAAGACCATGAGGGCCATCAGCGCCAGCGCCAGCGCGGAGGCCAGGTCCAGCAGGCGGCAGAAGCGGTCGAGCAGCGAGCTGGGCGGCGGTGCAGCGGCAGTTGCGGTCACCTCGTCTCCTTCGGTTCGTGGGCGTCGTCGTGGGCGTTGTCCGGCGTCGAGCCGGTGCGTGGGGCCGAAGAATGTACGAACTGGTTAGTTTTGAATATCGGGAAAACCCGAGGGCCGCGCGACGGCCGCGGCGGGCCCGTCGCGCGGCGGCCGGTGACGGCTTGCCGCTTGCTGCTCGCTGCTCGCTGCTCGCTGCTGTCGCTTGCCGCTGCCGCTGCCGCGCGCCGCTCAGCGCGAGGTGCGGTTGCGCGCCACCTTGTGCAGCAGCTCCAGCAGGATGGCGTGCTCGCCGGCGCTCAAGCCCGGCAGGCCTTGGCGCTCGGCCTCGGTCACCGCCTGCACGGCCTTGCGGCACAGCGCGCTGCCGGCCTTGGTGGCGCGGATGTGCAGCGCGCGGCCGTCGGTGGCGTGCGGCTCGCGCTGCAGCAGGCCGCGCGCCTGCAGGCGGTCGATCCATTGCTTGGCGTTGGGCGGCGTCATCGCCAGCGCCTTGGCCAGTTGCGTGGCCGCCAGGCCGGGGTTCTGGTCGACCAGCGCCAGCACGGTGAACTCGACCGGGCGCAGATCGAAAACGCGGCCCACCGCCGAGGCGAAGAGCTGCAGCGTGGCCAGGTTGGCCTGCACGATCTGGTAGCCCAGCACCTGGGCGAGGGCGCCTTCGTCGAGGCGGCCGAAAGGGGTCTGCTCGGGGGGCGTCGGCTTCATGGGCCGCATTGTCGGCCGCCGGCCGATCGGTTGCCAATTCATATCAAATGAAAACTGAATTTGTAGCTCCATCCTAGGGACAACACCGATCGCAGGTGACGAACAAGTTAATCACATTAACGACCCGTCCGACGCGGCGGCGTGTTGCCGGCCGCGGATGGGCGCCACCCCGAGGAGACCTCATGCCAAGATTCCCCGATGCCGGCCGCGTGCCGGCGCTGGCCGCCGCGCTGCTGCTGGCCGGCTGCGGCGGCGATTCGCTGCCGGTGCTGGGCGCGGCGACGCCGGCCAGCTACAACGGTAGTTGCGCTGACCTGCGGGGCGCATCGGCACGCCGGCCAACACCCGCATCAGCGCCGTCACCACCGTGGCCGCCGGCACGCTGACGGTGGCCGGCCAGGCGGTGCCCGAGCATTGCCTGGTGAGCGGCAAGATGCACGAGCGCACCAGCAGCGTCGACGGCCAGGCCTATGCCATCGGCTTCGAGATCCGCCTGCCGCGCAACTGGAACGGCCGCTTCCTGCACCAAGGCAACGGCGGCATCGACGGCAACGTGGTCGCCGCCACCGGCGCCTTCGGCGGCGGGCCGCTGACGCACGCGCTGGCGCAGGGCTTCGCGGTGCTGAGTTCCGACGCCGGCCACACCGCGGCGCAGGGCCCGGCCTTCGGCATCGACCCGCAGGCGCGGCTGGACTACGGCTACCAGGCCGTCGGCAAGCTCACGCCGATGGCCAAGGGCGTGATCCAGGCCACCTACGGCAAGGGGCCCGACCGCTCGTACTTCGGCGGCTGCTCCAACGGCGGCCGCCACGCGCTGGTGGCGGCGTCGCGCTACGCCGCGGACTACGACGGCATCCTGGCCGGCGCGCCGGGCTACAACCTGCCCAAGGCGGCGGTGGCCAACATCTTCGGCGCGCAGCGCTATGCCAGCGTGGCCAGCAACTCGGCCGACCTGTCCAGCGCCTTCACCGCCGCCGAGCGCGCCACCGTGGCCGCCGCCGTGCTGGCCAAGTGCGATGCGCTGGACGGCGCCACCGATGGCCTGGTGCAGGACGTGGAAGCCTGCCAGCGCAGCTTCAACCTGCAGACCGACGTGCCCACCTGCAGCGGCGCGCGCGACGGCAGTTGCCTCAGCGCGGCGCAGAAGACGGCCATCGCGCCGATCTTCAGCGGCGCCGTCACCAGCAGCGGCGCGGCCGTCTATGCCAGCTTCCCGTACGACGCCGGCCTCGGCGCCGGCGGCATCGCGTTCTGGGAGTTCACGGCGCCGCTGGCGCTGGACTCGGGCGCCGTCGGCCTGATCTTCAAGGTGCCGCCGGAGGCCGCCAGCTTCAACGGCCCGCAATGGGCGCTGACGACCTCGATCGACAGCATGGTGGCGCAGATCAACGCGACCAACACCGTCTACACCGAGTCGGCGATGAGCTTCATGACGCCGCCCGACCCGTCGGACCTGTCGACGCTGAAGAACCGCGGCGGCAAGCTGCTGATCTACCACGGCGTCAGCGACCCGATCTTCTCGGTCAACGACAGCGCCGCCTACATCGACCGCCTGCGCGAGCGCGGCGGCGACCCGTCGGACTACGCGCGGCTGTTCCGCGTGCCCGGCATGGGGCATTGCGCCGGCGGCCCGGCGACCGACCAGTTCGACGCCTTGAGCGCGCTGGTGGCCTGGGTCGAGCAAGGCACGGCGCCGCAGCGGCTGACGGCCGCCGCGCGCGGCGCCGGCAACGCCGGCGGCGTCAACGCCGAACTGCCGGCCGGCTGGTCGGCCACGCGCACGCGGCCACTGTGCCCGTATCCCAAGGTGGCACGTTACGCCGGCAGCGGCAGCCTGGAGGACGCGGCCAGCTTCAACTGCCAGTGAACGCCCGCAGCGCCGCCGGCGGGCGGCGCTTCATCGGCACGTGATCGGCACGTGATCGGCACTTCGCCGGCCCCTCAGCGCCGCACGAAGCGCACCACCATCTCGATGATGCTGTCGCGCCGCGCGATCTGCGCCGCGGGCGACTCCAGGTCGCGCTGGAAGATCAGCGAGAAGGTGTGCCGGTTGGCGACGTTGAAGAAGCTCAAGGCGCTGATCGACTGGTGCAGGTCGACCGCATCGATGCCGGTGCGGAACACGCCGGCCTTCAGCCCGCGCTGGTAGACCCGGCGCAGCCCTTCGATGGCCGGCACGTTGAGGCCATGGATGGCCTGGCTCTGCGCCAGGTACTCGCCGCGGTGGATGTTCTCGTTCATCACCAGGCGGATGAAGTCGGGGTTCTCGCGCTGGTAGTCGACCGTGAAGCCGACCAGCCGGCGCAGCGCGTCTTCGGGCGGCAGGTCCTCTAGGTGAAGGTCGGACTCGATCGCGCGGATGCGGCGGTAGGCTTCCTCCAGCACGCGGATGTACAAGCCTTCCTTGCTGCCGAAGTAGTAGTAGATCATGCGCTTGCTGGTGCGCATGGCCTCGGCGATGTCGTCGATGCGGGCGCCGGCCAGGCCTTTCTCGGCGAACTCGCGCGTCGCCACGGCCAGGATGTCGGCCATCGTGCGCTCGGGGTCGTTGGTGCGCGCCTCGGGCTTGGCGGCTTTGGCGGCTTTGGCGGCGCTTCTCTGGACCTTTTGTACCGTCTGGTTCATTGCGGCAGTTTAGGGCAGCGCCCGACGCCGCCGCAAGGTGGCCGCGGATAGCGCGCTATGCGACCGTGCCGGCGGGTGTCTGCTGCGTGGGCCGCACCGGCCGCACCGGCCGCAGCAGCAGCGGCCCCAGCACCACCTGGCCGTCGGCTGCCAGCAGCGTGACGCGCAGCCCGGCCATGCCGCCCGGCCCGGGTTGCAATTGCAGCGACGCGGCCTGCCCCGCCAACCCGGCGCCGCGGGTGCAGCGGCCGAACACGCGCGCATCGCCCTCGGCGCGGATGCCCCAGTCGCCGACGAAGCGCAGGCCCTCATGCGGGCGGTCATGCGGGCGGTCATGCGGGCGGTCATGCGGGCGGTCGTGCACGTCCAGCTGCAGCCCGCGGTCGTCACAGCCCAGCGTGACGTGGCGGTGGGCGCCGTCTGCGAATTCGATCAAGCTCGACTCCCGGGCGTTGACAGTTCAGAGAACGTGGAATATTGTCCCACGATCGAACCGAATCCGACAAGCGCCGCGATGTTCCCGCTCCCGTCCCGTCCGAAGCTCCGCTGGCGGCTGCCGTTGCAGCGGCCGTTCGCGGCCGCGCTGCTCGCCCTGCTGGGCGGCTGCGGTGGCGGCGGCGGCACCACGACAGCGGCCGAGCCGCCGGCTGCGCGCAATGACGCCGCGCTGGCCCCGGCGCGCAGCGGCGAGTTGCTCGGCTACGTGAAGACGCGGCTGCAAGCGCGCGGGCCCTTGGGCAGCGTTGGCAATGCCGCGAACACCGGCAACAACAGCGGCTTCGTGCTGTCGGCCGGCCCGGCGTGGCTGAGCAGCGCGGTCTCGGCCAGCGGCACGGTGGTGTCGAACTCGGGCTCGGTGGTGCAGGAAGCCGGCGTCGACGAGGCCGACCTGCTGAAGACCGACGGCACGCGCTTCTACGCGCTGCACGCCATGGCCGGCGCCGCGGCCGGCCAGCCTTTCGCGCGATTGGACCTCTACCGCCGCGACGCCGCCGGCCGCGCGCAAGCCGCCGGCAGCGCCACGCTGGTCAACGGCGACGCGGCCTGGACCGCCACCCGCGGCCTGCTGCTCGCCGATGGGCTGGCGCGCGTGGCGGTGGTGGCCGAGAGCAATGCCAACGTCGTCGGCTCGCCGTGCCCGCCGGGCTCGGCCTGCCTGACGACGCTGCTGCCTTACGTGCCGGTGGCGCCCAAGGTCCATCTGCAATTGCTCGACGCCAGCCAGCCGGCGGCGCTGCCCAAGCCCGATCGCATCAGCATCGACGGCCGCCTCGTCGGCGCGCGGCAGATCGGCCGCATGCTCTACGTGGTGGCCTCGCACACGCCGGCGCTGGCCTACGACCAGCTGGCGCCGACGGCCAGCGCCGCCGCGCGCGCCGAGGCCTTGCAGCGCCTGACCCTGGCCGAGGTGCTGCCGCGCATCAGCATCAACGACGGCGAGGCGGTGCCGCTGGTCGCCGAGACCGACTGCTGGCTGCAGACCGCCAACGCCTCGCAGCAGGTGGTGCTGACCACGGTGACGGCCATCGACCTCGGCGCGCCGGCCTGGCCGCGCAGCAGCCGCTGCTTCGCCGGCGGCACCGAGGCCATCTACCTGGCCGCCGGCGGCAGCCTCTACCTGGCCACCACGCGCGACGAGGTGCAGACCCTGAGCGACGGCCGCCTGCGCTTCGCGCCCACGGCGCGCACCGATCTGCACAAGCTCGGCGTCGACGGCAGCGCCATCGCCTACCGCGCCAGCGGCAGCGTCGGCGGCCACCTGGGCTGGGACCCGGCGCGCCGGCCCTATCGCCTGAGCGAGCACAACGGCGACCTGCGCGTGCTCAGCTTCACCGGCAGCGAGGGCTGGGCCAGCGTCGACGACGCGGCCACGCTCGCCGCATCGCCCGCCACGCTGACCGTGCTGCGCGAGCGCACCAGCGGCGCCAGCGACGCCAGCCTGCAGCCGCTGGCCACGCTGCCCAGCGCGCAGCGGCCGGCGGCCATCGGCAAGGCCGGCGAGCAGGTCTACGGCGTGCGCTTCGCGGGCGAGCGGGCCTACGTCGTCACCTTCCGCCGCACCGACCCGCTGTACGTGCTGGACCTGTCGGACCCGGCCGACCCGCGGGTCGGCGGCGAGTTGCAAGTGAGCGGCTTCTCCGACTGGCTGTACCCGCTGGACGGCGGCCTGCTGTTCGGCGTGGGCCGCGACGCCAGCGCCGACGGCCGCGTGCTGGGCGTCAAGCTGGCGTTGTTCGACGTGCAGGACGCCGCGCAGCCGCGGCTGCTGGACAGCCGCACGCATGGCGGCGCCGGCAGCCTGACGGCGCTGGACAGCAGCGCGCAAGGCATCGGCCTGCAGGCGGTGGCCGGCGGCGTGCGCATCGCCTTGCCGATGCTGCTGGTGACCGAAGGCGCCTCGTTGCCGCAGCAGCAGGTGCGACGTTATGAGGTCGACCGCGCGACGCGCCGCCTGAGCGAGAGACCCGTGGTGGAACTGGGCAGCGGCTGGGCCGACATCGGCGCGGTGCGCAGCCTGCCGCTGGGCGAGCAACTGTTCGTGTTGCAGGACGACGGCTTGCAGACGCTGGACTGGTGAGCGGCCGGCCGGCCCACCGGTCCACCGGCCCACCGGACCATCAGCCCCCCCTGGCCCACGCGTCGCCCGCGGGCCTGGGCGGGCGCAGCAAGGCGGCCGTGCTCGTGGCCCGGTCCGGAAGCCCGGGCCGCGAGCATGCGCTGGCTTTGTCTGCGTCCGCCCAGGCCCGTGGCGCGCGGTGCGGCGCGTGCGGCGGCCAGGCGCGGGGCCGGTGCTATCGTCAAGCGGCATGTCAGCGCAGGTTCCTCCCAGCCCGTGGCCGCTGGCGCGGCGCATCCAGCAGGCGGTGCACGCGCGCACCGCGCACCTCAGCCCGGTCACGCGGGCGCTGTTGTGGAGCATCGGCGCCGGCCTGTTCTTCAGCGGCGTCAACGGCATCGCGCGCGCGCTCACCCAGCACCTGCACCCGATGCAGGCGCAGTTCCTGCGTTATCTGTTCGGCGTCGCGGTGATGCTGCCGCTGCTGTGGCGCTTCGGCTGGCGCGCCTACCGGCCGCAGCGCATCGGCGGCCAGTTCCTGCGCGGCGCCGTGCACACCGTGGGCCTGGTGATGTGGTTCATGGCGCTGCCGCGCATCCCGCTGGCCGACATGACGGCCATCGGCTTCACCGGTCCGATCTTCATCATGATCGGCGCCTGGCTGTTCCTCGGCGAGCCGATGCGCTGGGAGCGCTGGGCCGCCACCGGCATCGGCTTCGCCGGCATGCTGGTGGTGCTGGGGCCCACGTTCTCGGGCAGCGGCGGCTGGTGGCATCTGCTGATGCTGGCCTCGGCGCCGGTGTTCGCCGCCTCGTACCTGCTGACCAAGGCGCTGACGCGGGTGGAGTCCACCGAGGTCATCGTCTTCTGGCAGGCGCTGACGGTCATGCTGTTCAGCGTGCCGCTGGCGGCGCCGGTGTGGCTGCCGCCGACGGCGGCGCAGTGGGCCGGCTTCGCGCTGTGCGGGCTGCTGGGCTCGCTGGGGCACTACTGCCTGACGCGCTCGTACCGCCACGCCGACATCTCGGCCACGCAGTCGGTGAAGTTCCTCGACCTCGTCTGGGCGTCGCTGCTGGGGCTGCTGCTGTTCGCCGATTGGCCGAGCGCCAGCACGCTGCTGGGCGGCGCGCTGATCAGCCTGGCCACGCTGTGGCTGGCGCGGCGCGAGTCGCGCGCGCTGTCGCGCATGGACAATGAGCCATGACGGCGGCCGCCCAGCATCTTCCCGATTCGCGCTACGCGTGGCTGCGGCTGATGGTCACGCTGGCGATGATGACCATCGGCTCGGGCGCGATGTACGTCATCGCCGTCGTGCTGCCGGCGGTGCAGGCCGAGTTCGGCGTGGCGCGCGCCGACGCCTCGATGCCCTACACCGCGATGATGATCGGCTTCGGCCTCGGCGGCATCTGGATGGGCCGCCTGGCCGACCGCCACGGCGTCGTGCGCCCGCTGCTCATCGGCGCCGCCGGGCTGGGCAGCGGCTTCATCGCTGCCGGCGCTTCGGGCAGCATCGGCGCCTTCAGCTTGTGGCACGGGCTGCTGCTGGGCTTCTTCGGCTCGGCGGCCACCTTCGCGCCGCTGGTGGCCGACACCTCGCTGTGGTTCGTGTGCCGGCGCGGCATCGCGGTGGCCATCTGCGCCAGCGGCAACTACGTGGCGGGGGCGCTGTGGCCGCCCATCGTGCAGCACTTCGTGGCCCAGCACGGCTGGCGCGCCACCTACGTGGGATTGGGCATCTTCTGCGCGCTGACGCTGCCGCTGCTGGCGCAGGCGATGCGGCCGCGGCCGCCGGCCGCCACGGTGCCGCCGCCGGCCGCTGCGCTGCGCGGCGCGCAGCCATCGACGCGGCCTTTCGGCCTGAGCATGGGCCAGGCGCAGGCGCTGCTGTGCCTGGCCGGCACCGCGTGCTGCGTGGCGATGTCGATGCCGCAGGTGCACATCGTCGCCTACTGCGGCGACCTCGGCTACGGTGCCGCCCGCGGCGCCGAGATGCTGAGCCTGATGCTGGCCGCCGGCATCGTCAGCCGCGTCGTCTCGGGGCTCATCTGCGACCGCATCGGCGGCTTGCGCACGCTGCTGCTCGGCAGCTTCCTGCAGGGCGTGGCGCTGCTGCTGTTCCTGCCGTTCGACGGGCTGGTCTCGCTGTACGTGATCTCGGCGCTGTTCGGGCTGTTCCAGGGCGGCATCGTGCCCAGCTACGCGATCATCGTGCGCGAGCATTTCCCGCCGGCCGAGGCCGGCGCGCGCGTCGGCACGGTGCTGATGTTCACGCTGTTCGGCATGGCGCTCGGCGGCTGGATGTCGGGCAAGGTGTTCGACCTCACCGGCAGCTACCAGGCGGCCTTCGTCAACGGCATCGTCTGGAACCTGATCAACCTCTCGGTCACGCTGTTCCTGCTGCGCCGCGTGGGCGGGCTGCGGCTGCGCGCGGCGCAACCGGCGTGAGCAAGACGGGCGGCGGCGCCGGCACGCGCAAGGCGGGCGCTGCGGCCCGCCTGGGCTGGGGTGCCCGCCTCGTGGTGATGCTGTTCAGCGGCGTGTTCATGCTGGGCTTCGGCGCCGGCGGCCTCTTTTTCGGCCTGATCCCGATCCTCGACAACCTGCGCATGGCCTGGGTGGTGCGCGACTGGCAACCGGTCAGCGCCCAGGTCATCGACGTCGGCATCGAAGAGCGGCGCGGCAGCAAGGGCAGCCGCATGTACGTTTTGAATGCGCGTTATGCCTACCGCTACGGCGGCCGCGACTACGAGTCCACGCGCGTCGGCCTGGACCACTGGGGCGGTGCCGACAACGTCGGCACCTGGCACGAAGACTGGCATCACCGGCTGAGCGACGCCCGGTCGCGCGAACAGCCGGTGGCCGCCTGGGTCGACCCGCAGCGGCCGCAGCGCGCGGTGCTGGAGCGCCGGCTGCGCTGGGGCATGCTGGCCTTCCGGCTGCCGTTCGCGATCTTCTTCACCGCCGTCGGCGTCGGCGCGGCCTTCGTCTTCTTCCGGGCCTTGCTGGGGCGCGCGACCATGCGGCCGCGGCTGTCGTCGGCCCGGCCGTCGTCAGCATCGCCGCCGCGGCAGGCCGCCGCGGGTGCTGCGGGTGCTGCGGCTTCGGAAACGCAGGGGCCGGCGGTCTGGCCGCGTTCGGTGACGGGCCGGCTCGACGGCGGCGGCGTGCTGCGCTTCCGGCGCACCTGGCTGCTGCTGCTGGGCATGCTGGCCGGCGTGCTGGCGCTGATGGGGCTGCTGGCCGCCCTGGCGGACGACGCGGGCGGCGCCCGCTGGCTCACGGCGCTGGCCGTCACGCTGGGCCTGCTGCTGGCCGTTCACGGCCTGAGCAGCCGCTGGACCTGGCAAGTGCGCCAGGGCTCGCTGCACGTGTCGCGCGGATCGTGGTTGCTCCGCCGCGAGTGGCAGCTGTCGCGCGCCGAGGTCCAGCGCCTGGCCGACCGGCTGGTCTACACCCAAAGCACCAGCGGCGGACCCACCGTCGAGCACCGCGCGCTGTACGTCGCCACCACCGATGGCCGGCGGCTCGACCTGTCGCCAGCGCTCCCGGCGCCGCAGGGGCTGCGCGCCGTGAGCGAGCACCTGCGCGCGGCGATGGGCACAGCGGCACCGCGTGACCTCACTTGACGCCGCGAGGCGGCGTCGGCCCGCTTGACAGCGCCTACCCGGAAACTTCGGCGGACGAGGCCAGAGCCTTGAAATGGCTCGGCCAGTCGCCGCCGGCCCGGCGCTTGCTTGCGGCGTCGTCGCTCGAAGACATCGACGGGACGGAGGAGTGACATGGCTCGAACGTTGTGGAAATCGGTCGCGCTCGCGGCGGCCCTGACGGCCGCACTGGCCAGCCAGGCGGCCCCGGTGCAGTGGACCGTCGCTTCCGGTGGCAATGGCCACTGGTACGACATCGTCTACCTGCCGACCGGCGGCGGCATGACCTGGGACCAGGCCTTTGCCGACGCCCCCACCCGCAGCCACCTGGGGCAGGCCGGCTACATGGCCACCGTGACCTCGGCCGGCGAACAGGCCTTCATCGCCGGCAACTTCTCGGCCGAGGCCTGGCTGGGCGGCAACGACCGCGCCGTCGAAGGCGACTTCGTCTGGCAGAACGGTCCCGAAGCCGGCCAGCCGTTCAGCTTCACCAACTGGGGCAGCGGCGAACCCAACAATTGCTGCAGCGACGGCGAGGACGACGTCGTCATCAACTTCGTCGCCTCCGGGCTGTGGAACGACATCGGCCTGCCGTCGTTCCCCGACTATGCGCAGCCCTACATCATCGAATACGGACCCGCCGCCAGCGCCGTGCCGCTGCCCGGCGTGCCGGCGCTGCTGGGCCTGGGCCTGATCGGTTTGGCGGCCATCAACCGCCGCCGCCGCGGCGCCTGATCAAAACGGCCGCGTTCAAGCGGCCGGCGCGCTGACGCCGAGCTTGGCCGCCGCCGCGCCCAGCTGCGCCCAGGTGGTGGCGTCGATGGGGATGCCGTCGGCCTGCCGCTGCCGGCGCCAAGCGCGTTCGGGGTCGCCGGGCAGCAGCACGCGCTGGCCCGGTGCCGGCGGCGAGGCGGTCACCCAATCGGCAAAGGCGCGCGCTTCGCTCGCCAGCCGCGCCGCGGTGCCCAGCCGCGCCGGGTCGACGATGAGGCTCAGCATGTTGTTGATGATGCTGTCGGGCGAGGGCTTGGCGTGGTGCAGCGTGCTGCCGCCGGCCAGCGCGCCGGCCAGGATCTCGCAGGCCACGGCCAGGCCGTAGCCCTTGTGCTCGCCGAGGGGCAGCAGCGCGCCGTGCGGGTCGCGGAACATCACGCCGGGGTCGGTGCTGGGCCGGCCCTGCTCGTCGATCAGGATGCCCGGCGCCAGCGCCTCGCCCTTGTTGTGGGCGACGCGCACCTTGCCCATCGCGACGCGGCTGGTCGCGAAGTCCAGCACCAGCGGCTCGCGGCCTTCGATCGGGATGCCCACGCACATCGGGTTGGTGACGAAGCGGCCGTCGCTGCCGCCGAAAGGTGCGACGATGGGCTCGCTGATCACGTTGACGAAGTGGATCGACACCAGCCCGGCGGCCAGGCATTGCTCGGCCCAGGCGCCGATGCGGCCGAGGTGGTGGCTGTTGGCCAGCCCGACCACCGCGACGCCGTGCGTGCGCGCCAGCGCGATGCCGCGCTCCATCGCACGCCGGCCCATCACCTGGCCGTAGCCGGCCTGGCCGTCCAGCGTCAGCAGGCTGCCCTGCTCGGCAACGACGCGCAGGCGCTGGTTGGCGACCAGGCCGCCGGCCAGCAGGTTGTCGACATAGCGCGGCAGCATGCCCACGCCGTGCGAGTCGTGCCCCGTCAGGTTGGCCTCGACGAGGTTGTGCGCCACGGCCTCGGCCTCGGCCGCGGCCGAGCCGCCGGCGGCGACCACGGCCTGCACGAAGCGGCCGAGCGGTTCGGCGTGGATGATCACCGGCGCGGCGGCGCTGCTCATCGCGGCCGCCTGGGCTGATGCGGCTGCTGGACGCGTGCGCCGGCCGGTGCGCGGTCCGGTGCGCGGTCCGCTGCACGGTCCGGTGCACGTGCGGGTGCCCGTTCCGCTGGCCTGGCCGGCGGATGCGCCGCGGCCCAGGCGGCGGCTTCCTGGCGGGCCTGCGCCAGCGCGGCGTCGAGCGCCTCGACCGTCATGCCTTTCAGCGCGCAGAAATTGGCCTTGGTCAGCGGGCTGCCGTCGAAGGCGCGCAGCAGTTGCGCGCGCTCGCGGCGGGCGCTGTCCTCGGGGCTGGCGGGCGGCGGCGCGGGGCGTGGCGCGGCGGCCGCCGGTGGCGGGCCGGGTGGCCTCGGCGGACGTTGCGCGTCGGCGCGCTCGGGTCGCTCGGGGCGCTCGTGGTGCTCGGGGCGCGGATCCTGCGGGCGCTGGGCGCGCGGTGGGCGATCGGGACCCGCCGGGCGATCGCGGCGATCCGGACCACCGGAACCACCCGGGTGGCCGGGACGTCCTGGGCGATCGGCACGGTTGGGCTGATCGGGGCGCTGCGGGCGCTGTGGGCGCTGTGGGCGATCAGGCCGCTGCGGCCGGTCACCGCCCGCAGGCCGTTCAGATGACGGGTTAGCTGATGACTGCGGCCCCACGCCCGCCGGCGGCGCCGGGCGCGGGCGCTGGGCCTGGCGCATCGCCTGCTCGCGCTCGCGCCGCAGCGCGCGGCGGCGGGCCAGCTCCTGCGCGGCGGCCTCGTGGTGCTCGGCGCTGATCTCGCCGGCCGGCTGGCCGTCGAGGTCGAAGCGCTGCGTGGCCTGGCCCAGCGCCACCAGGTAGGCGCTGCCGCCGGTGTAGCGGCGCAGAAAGGCCGACAGCGCCTGGCGCGTGAAGACGCCCGGCGCGCGCTGCTGGATGTCCGTCTGGATGCGCAGCTTGATCGGCTTGACCGGCCCGCCGAACAGCGCCGGGAAGCGGGTTCTCAACTCGTTGGCACAGGCTTCGATGTCGACCGGCGCGCGGCCGGCCGGGCGGCCTTGGGCCGATGCTGCGGCTGGCGCTTCGGCGGCGGGCGCCGGCGCCGGGGCTTCGGCCGGCACGGCGGCTGCCGCGGCGGGCGCGGCTTCGGCCTCGGCGGGCGCTGCCGCCGCGTCGGCGGGCGCAGCTGATTCGGCCAGTGCGGCCGGTGCGGCCGGTGCAGCCGGTGCAGCCGGTGCAACCGGTGCAGCCGGCGCAGCCGGTTCGGCAGCCGCCGCGGCTTCAGCGGCTTCAGCGGCCTGGACGGCCTCGGCAGGCGGGTTCTGGGGTTCGGTGGACATGGCAGGTGAACGGGCGGGAAGCGCGCGATTGTCCACCGGCCGCCGCCGATCGCGCGGCCTTCGATCGATGGTGCCGGCACGGCGGCGCCGCCAACGCCGGCCGGCAACGGGTCCGAAAGCGGCCGGCAGCCGCCGCCGCGCGCCGCATCATCGGCGCCTGCCGCGTTTTCTCGTCACCCGAACCCGATGACCCCCGAAACCCGTCGCGCTTTCGCGCCGCTGGCCTGGTCCAACCTCGCCGCGCAGTCGGCCGAGCAGATCTGCCTGGCCGCCGTGCCCATCGTCGCCGTGCTCAGCTTGCAGGCGGGGCCCGGCACGGTGGGCGCGCTGGCCAGCGCGCAGACGCTGCCTTTCCTGCTGCTGTCGATTCCGCTGGGCCTGCTGGCCGACCGCTGGCCGCGCCGGCGGCTGATGCTGGCGGCCGAAGCGCTGCGCGTGCTGACGCTGCTGGCCTTGTGGCTGCTGGTCGTCGCCGACCGCGTCACGCTGCCGGCGCTGGCCGTGCTGGGCTTCATCGGCGCGCTCGGCACCGTGGGCTTCTCGGTCGCGGCGCCGGCGCTGCTGCCCGACCTGGTGCCGCGCCAGCACCTCGCGCCCGCCAACGGCCGCATCGAGCTGGCGCGCAGCCTGGCCTATGCCGGCGGCCCGGCGCTGGCCGGCGCGCTGGTGGCCTGGGCCGGCGCCGGCAGCGCCTTCGCCGCCGCGGCGGCGCTGTCGGCGGCCGCGGTGGCGCTGCTGGCGCGCTTGCGAGAGCCGACGCGCGTGCCGGGGCCGCGCCGCCATCCGCTGGCCGACATCCGCCAGGGCGCCGGCTTCGTCTGGCAGCATGCGCTGCTCAAGCCCATCCTGCTGACGGCGGTTGCCTGGAACCTGGCCTGGTGCGTGCTGCAGGCGGCCTACGTGCCGTATGCGATGAGCCGGCTGGGCCTGTCGGCCGCCGGCGTGGGCCTGACGCTGGCCGGCTACGGCGCCGGCATGGTGCTGGGCGCGCTGGCGGCGCCGCGGCTGATCCCGGCGCTGCGCTACGGCCACGCGGTGCTGCTGGGGCCGCTGGTCTCGGTGCTGGCGGCCTTCGTGATGGCGGCCAGCACGCGCTGGCCGCTGCCGGCGCTGGCCGGGCTGTCGTTCTTCCTGTTCGGCGCCGGGCCCATCATCTGGACCATCAGTTCCACCACGCTGCGCCAGCACGTCACGCCGGCCGGGCTGCTGGGGCGGGTGGGGGCGATCTTCCTCACCGTCAACGCCGGCGCAAGGCCGGTGGGATCGCTGATCGGCGCGTGGATCGGCGCCGCCTACGGCGCGCCGGCCTGCCTGTGGCTGGCCGCGGCCGGCTTCGTGCTGCAGGCCGGCGTGATCGCCGCGTCGCCGGTGCGGGTGCTGCGGCGGCTGCCGACTGCGGGAAACTCCGCGTCCCGATTCGTTTGATCAACGGGTCCGCCGCTGTCTAAGCTCGCCGCTTTCGCGGCCCATTGTCGAACCCCGTCATGAAAAAACCCAACTTCGTCTTCATCGTCGCCGACGACCTGGGCTACGCCGACCTCGGCTGCTACGGCGGCCGGCCGGCGGTGTTCGGCGCCGTGTCGCCCGAGATCGACCGCCTGGCCGCCGGCGGCTTGCGGCTGACGCAGGGCTATGCCAATTCGCCGGTGTGCTCGCCGACGCGCTTTGCGCTGATGACCGGGCGCTACCAGTACCGGCTGCGCGGCGCCGCCGAAGAGCCGATCAACTCGCGCTCGCGCGGCAGCGCCACGCTGGGCCTGCCGCCCGAGCACCCCACGCTGCCCTCGCTGCTGCGCGACGCCGGCTGGCGCACCGCGCTGATCGGCAAGTGGCACCTCGGCTACCCGCCGCACTTCGGCCCGCTGCGCTCGGGCTACGAAAGCTTCTACGGCCCGATGTCGGGCGGCGTGGACTACTTCAGCCACTGCGGCACCAACGGCGCGCACGACCTCTTCGCCGGCGAAGACGAAGTGCAGGACGTCGGCTACCTCACCGACCTGATCACCGACCGCGCCGTGAGCTGGATCGACGAGGCCGCCGGCGCCGCCGACCGCCCCTTCTTCCTGAGCCTGCACTACACCGCCCCGCACTGGCCCTGGGAGACGCGCGACGACGCGCGGCGCACGGCCGAAGTGAAGAGCAACCTCTTTCACCTGCACGGCGGCGACATCCACACCTACCGCCGCATGATCCACCACATGGACGAAGGCATCGGCCGCGTGATGGCGGCGTTGGGCCGCCACGGCCTGGCCGACGACACGCTGGTCGTCTTCACCAGCGACAACGGCGGCGAGCGCTTCAGCGACAACTGGCCGCTGGTGGGCGGCAAGATGGACCTCACCGAAGGCGGCATCCGCGTGCCCTGGGTGGCGCACTGGCCGCGCGTGATCGCGCCCGGCCGCGTCAGCGACCAGCATTGCCTGACGATGGACTGGAGCGCCACCGTGCTGGATGCCGCCGGCGTCGCCGCCGCGCCCACGCACCCGCTGGACGGCGTTTCGCTGCTGCCGCTGCTGCAGGGCGGGCGCGAGTTCCGCCGCGTGATGCACTGGCGCATGAACCACCGCGGTCAGCGCGCACTGCGCGACGGGCGCTGGAAGTACCTGCAGGTCGACGGCCACGAGTACCTGTTCGACATCGACGCCGACGAGCGCGAGCGCGCCAACCGCGCGCCGCTGGAGCCCGAGCGCCTGGCCGCGCTGCGCCAGGCCTGGCTCGACTGGCAAGAGACGATGCCGCCGATCCCGGCCGACGCCACCGTCAGCCTGGGCTATTCGGTGGCCGACATGCCCCAACGCTAATCGTTAGCCCGAGGAGAGCCGCGTTGAACTTCCGTCCCCTGCTGCTGGCGGCCACGGCCGCTGCCGCCGCCGTGCCGGGCCTGAGCGCCCAGGCGCAAAGCCACTGGCCCGACAAGCCCATCCGCGTGATCGTGCCGCTGCCGCCCGGCGGGCCCAGCGACATCGTGCTGCGCAGCGCCGCCGAGAAGATGCAGGCCACGCTCAAGCAGCCGCTGGTCATCGACAACAAGCCCGGCGCCGCCGGCAACCTGGGCGCCGCCGAGGCCGCGCGCGCCGCGCCCGACGGCTACACCTGGCTGTGGACCACCGACACGCTGCTGACCGTCAATCCGCACGTCTACCCCAAGCTCAACTTCAAGCCGGCCGACCTGCAGCCGGTGATGCGCGCCAGCGCCTTCAGCCAGACGCTGGTGTGCAACCCCGGCGTGGGCGTGAAGAGCGTGCCGGAGCTGGTTGCCAAGGCCAAGGCGAGTGCCGCCAAGCCGCTAAGTTATGCCTCGGGCGGCGCCGGCTCGCCGGGGCACCTGAGCACCGAGCTGTTCAAATCGGTGGCCGGCATCGAGCTGAGCCACGTGCCCTACAAGGGCCCGGCGCCGGCGATGCAGGACGTCATCGGCGGCCAGGTCGATTGCGGCTTCCTCGCCGGCCCCACGGTGCTGCCGATGGTGCGCGCCGGCAAGCTGGTGGCGCTGGCCGTCTCGGGCGCGCGCCGCTCGCCGCTGCTGCCCGAGGTGCCCACCGTCGCCGAAGCCGGCTACGCCGGCTTCGACGCCACGTTCTCGCTGGTGCTGTACGCGCCGCGCGGCGTGCCCAAGGCCACGCTCGACGCGATGAACGCCGCGCTGGCCGCCGCGCTGAAGCAGCCCGAGGTCGTGGAGCGGCTGCGCCAGTCCGACCAGGAGGTCGTGGCCTCGACGCCCGAGGCCGCCGCCGCGCGGCTGGAGGCCGATGGCAAGGTCTGGGGCGCGGTGGCCAAGAAGATCGGCCTGCAGCTCGATTGAGGCGGCGGGCGGCGGGCGGCGGGCGGCGCTAGCATGCGCCGCATGTCGACCCCCGAAGCCTGCCGCCGTCATTGGCTGTTAGCCGCGGCTGCGGCCGCTTTGACGCTGCCCGCCCAGGCGGCGTTCCCCGAACGCGCGATCACGCTGATCGTGCCTTTCGCGCCCGGCGGCATTGCCGACCTGACGGCGCGCGCCGTCGCCGAGCAGATGGCGCGCACGCTCGGCCAGCCGATGGTGGTGGACAACCGGCCGAGCGCCGGCAGCATCGTCGCCAGCCAGGCGGTGGCCACGGCGCGGCCCGATGGCCACACGCTGCTGCTGATGACCAATGCCAACGCCGTCAGCGTGGGGCTGTTCCGCAAGCTGCCGTACGACCCGGTGAAAGACTTCGCGCCGGTCGGGCTGATCGGCAGCTTCGACATCGGCTTGTTCACGGCCGCCGGCTCGCGCTTCGCCACGCTGGGCGATGCGCTGGCCTTCGCGCGCGCGCAGCCGGGCAAGCTCAACATCGGCACCATCACGCCGGGCAGCACCCAGCACTTGAGCGCCAAGCTGTTCGAGACGGTGGCCGGCATCGAGGCGCTGGTGGTGCCGTACAAGGGATCGCCGGCGCTGCTGACGGCGCTGCGCAGCGGCGAGGTCGACCTGGCCTTCGAGGTGCTGGGTCCGATGCTGCCGCAGGTGCAGGCCGGCGTGGTGCGCGCGCTGGCGGTGTCGTCGGGCCGGCGCAGCCCGGCGCTGCCGCAGGTGCCCACGGTGCAGCAGGCTGGCGTTCCCGGCTACGACGTGGCCAGCTGGAACGCCATCGCCGCGCCAGCGGCCACGCCGGCCGCGGTGGTGGAACGGCTCAACCGCGCGCTGCGCGAGGCGGTGGCCTCCGGCGCCGCGCAGGAGCGGCTGCAGCCGCTGGGCGTGCGCCTGCAGGCCGGCGCGCCGGCGGAATTGCAGGCGCTGCTGGCCAGCGAGATCAAACGTTGGGGCGCGGTGATCCGGGCGGCGAAGATCGAGCCGGAGTGAGCGCGATCCGGGTCTGCCGGTCGCCCTCGCTCCCCCTCGGGGGGACGACGCGAAGCGTCAAAGGGGTTCACCGGGCGGCTCAACCGAACCAGATCTGGTACAGCCCCACGGCCACGTGGCCCCAGATCAGCAGGTTCAGCGAGAACATCGCCAGCACCTTGGACGTGTTCCAGAAGCCGCGCGCGCGCTTCGACCAGACGTCGACGCCGGTGATCACGTAGAGCAACAGGCACAGCACCGACGGCACGAAGGTGCCGACGATCAGCACGCCCATCACCCAGTAGAAGACTTTCATCGGGCGATTATTGCGGCCGCAGTGCCATCAATTCGGCGGCCAGGTTTTCGTAGGCCTGGGCGGCGTGCAGCAGAGCGGCGTCGCCCTGCGGCGGGCCGATCAGCTGCAGGCCCATCGGCCAGCGCCCGTTGGCGTGGAAGCCGGCCGGCAGGCTGATGGCCGGCAGCCCGGCGAAGGTGGCGTAGATCGTCACCTCCATCCAGCGGTGGTAGGTGTCCATCGCGCGGCCGGCCACCGTGCGCGGCCAGGTCTCGCCGGCGGCGAAAGGCCAGGTCTGCGCCACCGGCAGCGCCAGCACGTCATAACGCTGGAACAGCGTCAACATCTGGGCGTAGAAGCGCGTGCGCGTCTCGGCGGCGCGCATGAAGTCGTTGCAGCTCAGGCCGGCGGCCTGGTCCAGCTCCCACAGCGCCTCGGGCTTGACGCGTTCGCGCGTGGCGCCGGGCCGCGCCAGCGCGGCGCCGACCACCGGCGCCACCAGTGCGCGGCGCCACAGCAGCCAGGCCTGCCACAGCGCGTCGAGGTCGACGCCCAGGCCGGCCGGCTCGACCGCGGCGCCGCCGCCTTGCAGCCGCGCCAGCGCCTGTTCGCAGACGGCGAGCACGCCGTCTTCCATCGCCAGGTGGCCGCCCAGGTCGCCCAGCCAGCCGATGCGCAGGCCGCGCGCGCCGGCGTCGGGGGGCGGCACGAAGTCGGGCACCGGGCCGCTGATCGACAGCGGCACGCGCGGGTCGTGGCCGGACTGCGTCGACAAGAGCCGCGCCACGTCGCGCACGCTGCGGCCCATCGGCCCGTCGGTGGCGAGTTGGCTGACGAACAGCTCGGGCCGCGGCCAGCCGGGCACGCGGCCCTGGCTGGGGCGCAGGCCGATCACGTGGTTCCAGCCCGCCGGGTTGCGCAGCGAACCCATGAAGTCCGAGCCGTCGGCCACCGGCAGCAGCCGCAAGGCCAGCGCCACCGCGGCGCCGCCGCTGCTGCCGCCGGCGCTGACGGCTGGGTCCCAGGCGTTGAGCGTGGTGCCGAACAAGGGGTTGTAGCTGTGCGAGCCGAGCCCGAACTCGGGCATGTTGGTCTTGCCGACGACGATGCAGCCGGCCGCCTTCATGCGCTGCACGAACAGGCTGTCGGCGGCGGGCATCACGTCGGCCAGCAGCGGCGAGCCGAAGGTGCTGGCAAAACCCACCGCGTTGCCGGTGTCCTTGATGGCCTGCGGCAGCCCGTGCATCCAGCCGAGCGACTGGCCGCGCGCCAGCAGCGCGTCGTGCGCGTCGGCCTGTTTCAAGAGCTGCTCGTCGTCGGCCAGGCTGACGATGGCGTTGACGCGCGGGTTGAGCGCGTGGATGCGCTGCAGCGTGGCCTGCATCACCTCGCGGCAGGAGACCTGGCCGGCGTGGATGGCGGCGCTCAGCGCGCTGGCGTCAAGGGCGGTGAGGTCGTCCATGGCTCAGTTCTTCTTGCCGTTGTTGCTGCAGTCGCAGGCGTCGAAGCCGTTGTCGAGCACGACGCGCCAGCCGCCCGCGGGCTCGCGCCGCCAGGTGGACACGTAGCGCGAGACCACGCGGCCGTCGGGCAGCGACACCGGGCCTTCGGAGTAGGCCAGGTTGCCGCTGGCCAGCACCTCGATGATCTCGGGCTTCCACAGGAACGGCGCCGCGGGGCCGCGGAAGAAGCGCTCCCAGTGCATCAGCACCGCGGGCTTGCCGCGCAGCGGCTTGCCGCCGTTGACGAAGGTGGCGTCGTCGGCGATCCAGCTCGCGAAGGCGTTGAAGTCGCGCGCGCCCATGCTGGCGGCGAAGGCGATCTCGCTGGCCCGCACCTGCTCGGCGGCGCTGGTCAGGTCGGGCGGCGGCGCGGCGCAGCCGGCCAGCGCGAAGGCGCCGGGCGCGGTGGCTGCAGCTAACAAGGCAGATCGACGGTTCACCAGCGGTCCTCCCGGTTGAACGGCATCGGCGCCGGGCCGTGCGCCGCTTCCCACTGCGCGGCCACGCGCAGCAGCAGCAGGTCGTGGCCGAAGTCGGCGGCCAGCATCGCGCCGATCGGCAGCCCGGTCGCCGAGCGGCCGGCCGGCAGCGAGATCGCCGGCGCCCCGGTGGCGTTGGCCAGCGGGCAGAACGGCGAGTAGCGCCACAGCCCCTGCGGGCCCAGGCGGTAGTCGATGTAGTCGGCGCTGCGGCCGAGGTCCATCACCCAGCGGCCCAGCGGCGCCGGCGGCTCGGCCAGCGTGGGCGTCAGCAGCAAGTCGTGCTGCTGGTGGAAGGCGGCCATGTGGCGGCTGAAGGCGTGGAAGCGCTCCACCGCGCGCAGGTAGTCGGCGGCCGACAGCGAACGCGCGGTCTGGTAGGCGCTCCAGACCACGGGCTCGACCTCGTCGGCGCCGATCGCGCGGTCGCGCGCCTGGGCCACGCCGTCCAGCAGCACCGCGGTGCCGGTGGCTACGGCCAGCATCACCGGGTGCAGCACGTCCAGCGTGCGCAACGCCAGGCGGACCGGCTGCACCTGGTGGCCCAGGCCTTCCAGCTGCGCGGCGAAGCGGCGCACCGCGGCGGCCACCTCGGGGTGCACCGGGTCGCCTTCGTAGAAGGTGTCGACGAGGCCGATGCGCAGGCCGCGCGGCGGCTGCTCCAGCGTCAGCAGGCCGTCGGCCGGCAGCGGCGGCGCGGCATAAGGCGCGCCGGCGTCGGCACCGGCGCCGACGAACAGCGCGCGCGCGCAGTCGCGCACGCTGCGCGTGAGCATGTGGTCGGTGGTCAGCCCGCCCCAGCCTTCGCCGGCCAGCGGGCCCACCGGCATCAGCCCGCGCGAAGGCTTCAGGCCGATCAGCCCGCAGGCCGACGCCGGGATGCGGATGGAGCCGGCGCCGTCGTTGGCGTGGGCGATCGTGTTGGCGCCGCTGGCGGTGACCGCGGCCGCGCCGCCGCTGGAGCCGCCGGACGAATGCGCCGGGTTCCAGGGGTTGCGCGTCGGCCCGCCGTAGGCCGCCGCCTCGGTGCTGGCGTTCATGCCCAGCTCGGGGCTGGTGCTGCGGCCGTAGGGCACGAAGCCGGCGGCCAGATAACGTTGAATCAGGGTGCCATCGGCCGGCCATTCCATGCCCTCGCCGGACAGCCGCGAGCCCATGCGCGAGGGCAGGCCGCGCAGCGCGGTGGCCGGGCCCACGTCCTTCAGCAGCAGCGGCACGCCGAAGAAGGGGCGGCGCTGCAGCAGCGCGGCGCGCTCGGCGTCGCTGCGGCAGGCGGCCCATTCGCCGTCCAGCGCCGCGGCGTGCTGGTGGCCCAGCTCGGGCCGCAGCAGCGCCACCGCGTTCAAGGTGGGCTCGACGGCGGCGAGGTCGGCCAGGCTGCGCTCCAGCGCCTGCCGCGCGCTGCAGCCGCCGGCCGCGATGTGGCGCGCCAGGGCGGTGGCGTCGCCTTCGAACCAGGGGCGGGGCAGGGCAGGCGGGGTCATGACGGCGTCTCCAGGCCGGTCAGCGGCGGGTTGCCGGACGGGCTGCGAATGCTGCAACAGCGGCCACAGCGGCAACGACGGCAAGCGCGGCCGGCGTCCACGTCAAGGCCTCGTGCGCGTGCTGGCGGGCAGTTTCTTCCACGGCAGGTCGGCCGGGTCGGCGGCCATCGGGCCGGCGGCCTTGGCCACCAGCACGGCGCTGGCGTGCGGCGTGAAGTCGGCGCGGAAGTGGTTGCTGCTCTTCACCACGACGATGCGCATCTGCTCGTGCTGGATGCCCACCATGCGCAGCAGCTGGCGGTCGAGCAACTGCTTCTTGCCGCCGACCACGGCGATGCGCACGCCGTCGATTTCCAGGCAGGCGCTGGGGCCCAGTTGCACCGAGACGCCGGTCATCATCGGCCCGGTCAGCGTGCAGCGGCCGTCGGCCAGCGCCAGCACCTTGAAGCGGCCGCGCAGCGGCGGGTCGCTGAGGCTGCCGCTGAAGGTGGGCACCGCCGTGCCGAGGCTGATGTCTATCGTTGCCCCGACGCCGGCGGCGTGCGCGGCGCGGCCGGCCGCCGGGTCGTACATCAGGCCCAGCGCCACCTGGCCGGGGAAGCGCTGGCCGGCGCCTTGCTGCAGCAGCGCGTGCAGCATGCCGGTGGTGTTGCTGTCGCCGCCGGCGCCGGGGTTGTCCTGCGTGTCGGCGATGACCACCGGCTTGGCCGCGCCCGCGGCCAGCGCCAGCGCGCGGCCGACGGCGTCGCGCGCGTCCAGGTAGTCGGGCCGCCACTGCGTGGGCTCGGCGGCGCGCTCGAACAGGCGCTGCACCGCGCGCTCGGTCGCCTCGGGCGTCGGGCCGTGGCCCCAGACCATCGGCGCGCATTCGGCGAAGTCGCTGGCCGGGAAGCCCATGCAGAAGCTCAGCGTCGTGCCGTGCTCGCGGTCCAGCGCCGCCAGCTCGTCGTAGAGGTCCTTGGCCGGCTGCATCCAGGTGCTTTGCGCGTTCAGCGGAATCAGAAAGGGCAGCCGCCGCCAGGCCAGCGGCTGCTTGCGGCCGGCGCGCAGGCGGCGCGCCATCAGCTCGGCGGCCAGCTCGCCGGTGGCCGCCATGTCGACGTGCGGGTAGCTGCGGTAGGCCACCATCGCGTCGGCCTCGCGCAGCATGCGCTCGGTGACGTTGGCGTGCAGGTCCAGGCTGGTGACGATGGGCAGATCAGGCCCGACCACGGCGCGCAGGCGGCCGAGCAGCTCGCCTTCGCTGTCGTCGGCGTGCTCGGCGACCGCGGCGCCGTGCAGGTCGAGGTAGATGCCGTCGAGCCCGCCGCTGGAGCGCGCGGCCGCCTGCGCGTCTTCGACCATGGCGGCGGCAATGCGCTCGAAGGCGTCGCGCGTGACGTAGCTCGACGGGATGGCGCCGGCCCAGCAGGATGGCAGCAGCGTCCAGCCGCGGTGGCGCGCCGCCTCGATGAACCCGGCCACCGGGATGTTGACGCCGGAGAGCGTGTCGACCATTTCCGGCCCGCGGAGGAAGGCGGGAAACGAGTCGCCGCGCGTGAACGCCGCCCAGTCGGCCAGGCTGGGCGCGAAGGTGTTGGTCTCGTGCTGGTAGCCGGCGATCAGGAAGCGGGGCATGGCGTTGGCGATGAGGGGCGGCAGGCGGCGAACGACTATAGGGGCGTCGACCGCCGGCGTCGCCGTGGAATAGAATTCCACGATCGATGAACGACCGTTCCTCCCTGGTGCTGGACGCGGTGCTGCGCGTCTTCAAGCCCGCGGCGCGGCTGCTGCTGCAGAACGGCGTCAGCTACGGCGCATTTGCCACGGCACTCAAGCGGATCTTCCTGGCCGCCGCGCAGGACGAGCTGAAGGCCCGCGGCATGGCGCAGACCGACAGCGCGTTGACGCTGCTGTCCGGCGTGCACCGGCGCGACGTGCGCACGCTGCTGCGCAATGCGCCGGAGGATGACGCCGCGGCGCGGCGCGAGCCCTTGTCGATGGCCGGCGAGGTGGTGGCGCGCTGGCTCAGCAGCACACCCTGGCTGGGGCCCGACGGCGTGCCTCGAACCTTGAGCCGCGGCGCCGAGGCCGACAGCTTTGACGAACTGGTGGCCAGCGTCTCCAGCGACATCCGGCCGCGCGCCGTGCTCGACGAACTCAAGCGCCTGGGCGTGGCCGAGGAAGACGAAGCCGGCGTCCGGCTGCTGATGGCCAGCTTCGCGCCGCGCCAGGGCTTCGAGGAGATGACCTGGCTGTTCGCCGACAACCTGCACGACCACCTGGCCGCCGCAGCCGCCAACCTGCAGGGGCAGAGCAACTTCCTCGAACAGTCGATCCATGTCGACGAGATCACCGCGGCCTCGGCCGCGGCGCTGCAGAAGGCCGCGGTGGCGGCATGGAAGGACACCTTCCGCCGCTACATGGCGCTGGCGCAGGAGCGTTTCGACGCCGATGCCGCCAAGGCCCCGCCCGAGCAGCGTGACCAGCGCGCGCGCCTGGGCATGTATTTCTTCATCGACAAGGACAGGGAGAACAAGCCGTGAACATGTCTTGCCGTCTGGGGCTGGCCGCGCTGCTGGCGCTGTTGGCGGGTTGCGGCCCCAACAGTGGCGGCACCGGCACCGGCGAGGGGGCGTTCACGCTGTCCACCTTCGGCGCCAAAGCCACCAGCACCTGCTCGTCGCCGATCGCCACCTCGCTGGACTGCGGCAGCACCAGCCTCGTGCCCGTCGGCGTGACCCAGCTCGCCGGCAGCGGCGCGGTCGTCTTCAGCGGCAGCGACGGTGGCGGCGCCTACCGGCTGACCATCGAAGGCAACCGCGCCGTGCTGGAAGCGCGCTGCAGCGGCGCGCGCTTCGAAGGCGAATGGGGCGTCGCCGCCAATGGCGACGAGCGCTTCTACGGCAGCTGGATCGGGCCGGAACACGCGGCGCTGGCCCGCGCCGCGCAGTTGTGGCCGCAGCCGGTGGCGCTGCTGCGCGACCTGCTGCAGGTGCAGGTGCTGGATGCGGCAGGCAACCCGCTGCTCGGCCCGCTGCTGCTGCGCCGCGCCGCTTCGGCAGCGACGGAGCCTGCCAGCTGCCCATAGCAAAGCGCGCCACTCAGGCGCTGCCGGCGCGGCACGGTACGCGGCGCATACTGCGCGCGACGTGAACGAGCCGCCTCTTCCGCAGCGCTGGCTGCAACCGCTGCAGCAGCCGCGCCTGATGATCGTGCTGCTGGCCCTGGTCCTGCTGGGACTGGGGCTGGCCGGCGACCGGCTCAACGACCAGCGCCACCAACTCGCCTTGCGCGCCGAGGTGCAAAGCCGCCTGGCCGAGCTGCGCGAGCGGCTCAACAGCGACCTCGTCAGCGACCTGCAGTTGATCCGCGGCCTGGTCAGCGTGATCAACCTCGACCCCACGCTCGACCAGCAGCGCTTCGAGCAGGCGGTGCAGCCGCTGCTGGGCGGGCGCACGCACTTGCGCAACGTCGGCGCGGCGCCGGGCATGGTGATCCGGCTGATGGCGCCGCTGGCCGGCAACGAGCGCGCCATCGGGCTGGACTACACCAAGACCCCCGCCCAGTTCGAGGCTGCCGACCGCGCGCGGCGCACGCGCCAGGTGGTGCTGGCCGGCCCGGTGCCGCTGGTGCAGGGCGGCAGCGGGCTGATCGCGCGGCTGCCGATCTACCTGCGCAACCGCGACGGCAGCGAGCGCTTCTGGGGCCTGGTCAGCGCGGTGATCGACAGCGACAAGCTGTTCCGCAGCGCCGGGCTGCTGGACGAGACGCTGGACATCGAGGTGGCGATCCGCGGCGTCGATGCCCAGGGCGCCGCCGGCGCGGTGTTCCTGGGCCGGCCGCAGGTCTTCGGCCAGTCGCCGGTGCTGGCCGACATGGTGCTGCCGCAGGGCTCTTGGCAGATGGCGGCGGTGCCGCGCGGCGGCTGGCGCGCGCACACGGCCTCGCTGTGGTGGCTGCGCGCCGCCTACGGGCTGCTGGCGCTGGCGGTGCTGGCGGCCTTCGTCGCGCTGGTGCGCGCGCGCGAACGCGCCGAGGCGGCGCTGGCCGCGTCGGTGCGCGACGTGGCCGCGCGCAGGCAGGCCGAGGCGGAGCTGGCGCGCCACCGCGACCACCTGGAAGAGCAGGTGTCCCAACGCACGGCGCAACTCGCTGCCGCGAAGGAGGCGGCCGAGGCGGCCAGCGTGGCCAAGTCGCTGTTCGTGGCCAACCTGTCGCACGAGATCCGCACGCCGCTGAACGCCATCACCGGCATGGCCTACCTGATTCGCCACGCCGGCGTCAGCGCCGAGCAGGCGCGGCGGCTGGACACGCTGGAGGCCGCGTCGCGCCACCTGCTGCAGGTGATCAACGCGATCCTCGACCTCTCCAAGATCGAATCGGGCCGCTTCGAGCTGGCGCGCCAGCCGGTGGACCCGCGGGCGCTGGTCGACGAGGTCGGCCAGATGCTGCGCGACACGGTGCAGGCGCGCGGCCTGCGCTGGGTCGGCGAGGTCAACGTGCCACCTCAGCCGCTGCTGGGCGACGCCACGCGGCTGCAGCAGGCGCTGCTGAACTACGCCGCCAACGCGGTGCGCTTCACCAGCACCGGCGAGGTGGTGGTGCGCGTGCGCGTCGAGGCCGAGAGCGAGCGCCGCCTGTGCCTGCACTTCGAGGTGCAGGACACCGGCGTCGGCATCGACGAGGCGACGCTGGCGCGCCTGTTCAACGCCTTCGAGCAGGCCGACAACAGCTCCACGCGCCAGCACGGCGGCACCGGGCTGGGCCTGGTCATCACGCGCCGGCTGGCCGAGCGCATGGGCGGCGCCGCCGGCGCCGACAGCGAGCCCGGCCGCGGCAGCCGCTTCTGGTTCATCGCCTGGCTGGACAAGGGCCGCCCGCCGGCCGCCGACGCGCCGCCGCCGGCCAGCGCCGCGCCGGCCGTGCCGCGGCGCGTGCTGGTGGTCGAGGACGACCTCGTCAACCGCACGATCGCCGCCTTCCTGCTGCAGGACCTGGGCCACCACGTCGAGCTGGCCGAAGACGGCGCGCAGGCCGTGGCCATGGCCGCCACGACGCGCTACGACCTGATCCTGATGGACGTGCAGATGCCGCACATGGACGGGCTGGAGGCCACGCGCCGCATCCGCGCCGCCGCCGCGGCCAGCGAGCCGCGGGTGCTGATCATGGCGATCACCGCCAACGCCTTCGACCAGGACCGCCAGGCCTGCCTGGACGCCGGCATGGACGACTTCGTCGCCAAGCCGATCGACCCCAAGGCGCTGCGCGAGCGGCTGCGGCACTGGTTGCAGGGGGGGTGACGGCGAGGCGGCGCAGGCGACAATCGCCACCTGTCCCTGGTCGCTGCCGGTGTCTCCCATGAAGCGCGCTGAGGTTCTTGCTCAACTGGCGGCCAGCAAGCCGACGCTGGCCGCCCGCTACGGCGTCGTGCGCCTGGCGCTGTTCGGCTCGACGGCGCGCGATGCGGCCCGGGACGACAGCGATGTCGACGTCCTGGTCGCCTTCGATGGCCCGGCCACCTCGGAGCGCTATTTCGGCGTGCAGTTTTTTCTCGAAGACCTGCTCGGTCGTCCGGTCGACCTCGTCACCGACAAGGCACTGAGGCCCGAGCTGCGCCTTTTCGTCGAACGCGAGGCAGTGCATGTCTGAGCCCGCGGCGCGCGAGTGGCGCTTCTACGTCGACGACATGATCGCGTTCGCCGGCAAGGTGCTCGCCTACACCGGCGGGCTGGACCAGCAGGCCTTCGTCGCCAACGGCCTGGTCTACGACGCGACGCTGCGCAACCTGGAACTGATCGGCGAGGCGGCGTCCCGGGTGCCGGAGGACGTTCGAGCGGCTCATCCCCAGCTGCCCTGGCGCCAGATCGTGGCCACGCGCAACCGCCTGATCCACGGCTACCTGGGGATCGACGACGACACCTTGTGGAGCATCGTCGTCACCGACGTGCCGGCCCTGCTGCCGGCGCTCCGCGCGCTGCGGCAATCGTCGGGCTGACCAGGGTGCGGGAGAGGGAGGCTCAAGCCCCGAACGCGAAATCCTTCCCCGGCGCCGCGGCGAACAGCGCGCGCGTGTACTCGTGCTGCGGGGCCGCGAAGACCTGGTGCGCGGGGCCGTACTCGACGACCCGGCCCTTGCTCATCACGGCCAGGAAATCGCACACCTGGCTGGCGACTCGCAGGTCGTGGGTGATGAACAGCATCGCCAGGTTGAGCCGCGACTTGATCTCGTCGAACAGCTGCAGCACCTGCGCCTGCACCGAGACGTCGAGCGCCGAGACGGCCTCGTCGGCCACCAGCAGCTCGGGCTCGAGCATCAGCGCGCGGGCGATGCAGATGCGCTGGCGCTGGCCGCCGCTGAACTGGTGCGGGTAACGTTCCATCGCACTGGCGTCCAGCCGCACCAGCTTGAGCAGCTCGCGCGCCTTGGCCAGCGCCGCGTCGCGCGCCATGCCGAAGTTGACCGGGCCTTCCACCATCGCCTGGCCGACCGTGCGCCGCGGGTTGAGCGAGCGGTAGGGGTCCTGGAAGACGATTTGCACGCGGCGGCGCAGCGGCCGCAGCGCGCGGTGCGGGGCGCGCGCGATCTCGTCGGCGCCGAGCCTGACCTCGCCGCCGGTCGGATCGATCAGCCGCACGATGCAGCGCGCCACCGTGCTCTTGCCCGAGCCCGATTCGCCGACGATGCCCAGCGTCTGGCCCTTGCGGATCTCGAAGTTGACGTCCTGCGCGGCGTGCACGGTGCGGCCCTTGCCGAACCAGCTCTTGTCGAGGTAGGTCTTCTCCAGGCCTCGCGCCGTCAGCACCACCGGGGCGGCGGCGTCGGCCGGCTTGGCGTGCAGGCGCAGCGTGGGCACGGCGCCGATCAGCATCTTCGTGTAGTCGTGCTGCGGGTGCTGCAGCACGGCGTGCTTGTCGCCCACTTCCACCAGGTCGCCCAGGCGCAGCACGGCCACGCGGTGCGCCAGCTCGGCGACGACGCCGAAGTCGTGGGTGATGAAGAGCACGCCGGTGCCGTGCTTGCGCTGCAGTTGCAGCATCAGCTCGAGCACCTGCTTTTGCGTGGTGACGTCCAGCGCGGTGGTGGGCTCGTCGGCGATCAGCAGCACCGGCTCGAGCACCAGCGCCATCGCGATCATGATGCGCTGGCGCTGCCCGCCCGACAGCTGGTGCGGGTAGCTGGCCATCATGCGATCGGGGTCGGGCAGCAGCACCTCTTCGATGATGGCGCGCACCTTGGCGCGGCGCTCGGCGGGCGACAGCTTGGTGTGCTCGGCCAGCACCTCGTCGATCTGGTCGCCGCAGGTCATCACCGGGTTCAGCGCGGTCATCGGCTCCTGGAAGATCATCGACATGCGCGTGGCGCGCAGCTCGCGCAGCCGCGCCAGCGGCGCATGCGTGATGTCCTCGCCCTGCAGCAGGATGCGGCCGCCCGTCACCGGCAACTGCGGCGGCAGCAGGCCCATCACGCCTTGCGCGATGACGCTCTTGCCCGAGCCCGATTCGCCGACCAGGCAGACGATCTCGCCGCGGCCGACGGTGAAGGAGACTTGGCGCACCGCGGTCGCACGGTCGCCGCCCGAAGGCAGCGCGATGCTGAGGTCCTGCACTTCGAGGATGGGCGCGTCGCTGCTCATGATCGCTTCGCCATCTTCGGGTCCAGCGTGTCGCGCAGCCCGTCGCCCAGGATGTTGACCGCCAGCACCGTCACCGCCAGGAAGATGCCGGGGAAGAAGATGTTGTGCGGGTACTCGTTGAACTGCGCGCGGCCCTCGGCCATCACGTTGCCCCAGGTGGGAATCTCGGGCGGCAGGCCGACGCCCAGGAACGACAGGATGGCTTCCACCAGGATGCCCGAGGCGCAGATGAAGGTGCCCTGCACGATCAGCGGCGCGATGGTGTTGGGCAGGATGTGGCGCCACATGATCAGCGCCGTCGGCGTGCCCAGCGACACCGCGGCTTCGACGTAGGGCTCTTCGCGGATGGTCAGCACCAGGCTGCGCACCAGCCGCGTGACGCGCGGGATCTCGGGGATCGCGATGGCCACCACCACGGTGGCCAGGCTGCCGCGCCACATCGCCACCAGCGCGATGGCGATGAGGATCGCGGGGATCGCCATCAGCCCGTCCATCACGCGCATCAGCGGGCCGTCCAGCCAGCGGATGAAGCCCGACAGCAGCCCCAGCACGATGCCGAAGGCCAGCGCCACCAGCGCGGTGCAGATGCCGACGATCAGCGAGACGCGGGTGCCGTACAGCACGCGGCTGTAGATGTCGCGGCCGAAGCTGTCGCTGCCCATCAGGAAGCGGTGCTGCAGCGTCTCGCCTTCCAGCGTGGTGATCTCGCCGCTCTTGCCGGGCAGCAGGTCGCGGCTGGCGGGGTCGAACAGGGCCGGGTCCACGGTGCCCAGCCAGGGCGCCAGCACGGCGATGACGATCAGCACCAGCAGCACCGCGCCGCCCAGCCGCACCGAGCCGTTGCGCCGCACGCGCTGCCAGGCGCTGGGCTGCGTGACGATGGTGGCCGATTCGACCGACAACGTTTCAAGCGTCTTGGCGTCCATCGTCGGCCCGGTCAGTAGCGGATGCGCGGGTCGAAGAACACGTAGCTCAGGTCGACCAGCAGGTTGATCATCACGTAGATGAGGCTGAAGAACAGGATCACGCCCTGGATGGTGGGGAAGTCGCGCGCCAGCACCGCGTCCACCGTCAGCCGGCCGAGGCCGGGAATGGCGTAGACCGATTCGGTGACCACCACGCCGCCGATCAGCAGCGCGATGCCGATGCCGATGACCGTGACGATGGGCACCGCGGCGTTGGCCAGCGCGTGGCGCATCAGCACCTTGGTCTCGGGCAGGCCCTTGGCGCGCGCGGTGCGGATGTAGTCCTCGCCCAGCGTCTCCAGCACGCTGGCGCGCGTGACGCGGGCGATCAGCGCGATGTAGATCACCGACAGCGTCAGCGCCGGCAGCAGCAACTGGTACAGCCAGCCGCCGACGCCGTCGGCCAGCCGCTGGTAGCCCTGCACCGGCAGCCAGCCGAGCTTGAGGCTGACCAGCCAGATCAGCAGGTAGGCCAGCACGAACACCGGGATGCTGAAGCCCAGCACCGAGAAGCCCATCAGCGCGCGATCGAGCCAGCCGCCGAAGCGCCAGGCCGCCAGCACGCCCAGCGGCACCGCCACCGCCACCGCGATGACGATGGTGATCAGCGCCAGCGACAGCGTGGGCTCCAGCCGCTGGCCGATCAGCGCCGTGACGGGCGTCTTGTAGTAGTACGACTGCCCGAGGTCGCCGGTGAGCAGGTGCCCGAACCAGATGGCGAACTGCTCGGGCACCGACTTGTCGAGCCCCAGGCTGGCGCGGATCTGCGCGATCTGCTCGGTGTTGGCCGCGTCACCGGCCAGCACCGCGGCCGGGTCGCCGGGCGTCAGCCGCAGCATCAGGAACACCAGCAGCGCGACGATCAACAGCACCGGAATCGTCGACAGCAGGCGCTTGAAGAGGAAGTTCAGCATGCAAATGCGGCCTTGAATGCGGCCTTGTCTTCCCCTCGGGGACCGGTCGCCGCAGGCGACCAGGGGGCGCGGCGGTATTAGCGCCCTGAACCGGATCCGGGTTCCCCGGTCCGGTTCAGCAGCCCCCCCGGGGGGCGGCCGCCAGGCGGCCGGGGGTCCACTAGTTCTTCTTGATGTTCCAGTAGATGTTGCCGTTGGTGATGAAGAAGCCGCTGATGTTCTTGCGCGCGGCCATCGGCTGGTCGAACTCGCCCAGCGGCGCGTGGGTGCCGATCTCGAAGGCGCGGGCGTGGATCTGGTCGGCCAGCTTCTTCTTCACCGCCTCGTCGGTGCTGCGCATGAACTCGTTGCGCAGCGTGATCATCTTGTCGTCGCTGGCCCAGCCGAACCAGCCCGACTTCTCGCCGCGCGTGTCCATCGCCGGGTTGGCGATCGGGCTCCAGACGTCGAAGGCCTGCCAGGCGGTGAGGAACATCGCCCAGCCGTCCTTCTTGGCGCGGCGGCCGACCAGGGTCTGCCAGTCCATGGCCTGCAGGTCGACCTTGAAGCCGGCCTGGCGCAGCAGTTGCGCGGCCACGTCGGGCAGCTTCTGGATGGCGGCCAGGTCGGTCGGCTTCAGCACCACCACCGGCGTGCCGTCGTAGCCGCTGGCCTTCAGCAGCTCTTGCGCCTTCTTCAGGTTGCCCTTGGCCTGGATGTCGCTGCCGGCGGTGGTGCCGTAGGGCGTGTTGCAGATGAACATCGAGGCGCAGGGCTTGTACAACTCCTTCACGCCGACCTGGGCGCGCAGGAAGGGCTCCTGCGTCATCGCCGCCAGCGCCGCCTGGCGGACCTTCACGTTGTCGAAGGGCTTTTGCAGGTGGTTGAAGCGCGCCATGTACTGCAGGCCGAGGTTGGCATAACGCGGCAACTGCATGTCAGGGTCGTTCTTGGCGTTCTCGTAGAAGTCGAAGCCCAGCGACTCGATGATGTCGATCTCGCCCTTCTTCAGCGCGTTGACCTGGGCCTGCGCGTCGCGCAGCGCCAGGTTCCATTCCACGCGGTCGACGTAGACGTGCTTGCCGCCGGTGGTGCCCGACGGCGGCTCGCTGCGCGGCACGTACTTGGCGAAGCGGGTGTAGACCGCCTTGTCGCCGGGCTTGAACTCGTCCTTCTTGAAGACGTAGGGGCCCGAGCCGATGTGCTCGTCGATCTGCTTGAAGGCATCGGTGTCGGCGATGCGCTTGGGCATGATGAAGGGCACGTTGGACGAGGGCTTGCCCAGCGCCTCCAGCACGAAGCCGCAGGCCTCGCCGAGGAAGATGCGGAAGGTGTCGGGCGAGGGGCTGTCCATGCGCTGCACGAACTGGAACAGCGCCGAGCCCATCGCGTCGCGCTTGCCCCAGCGCTGCAGGCTGGCGATCACGTCGTCGCCGGTGACGGGCTTGCCGTCGTGGAACTCCAGGCCCTTGCGCAGCTTGAAGGTCCACAGCCGGTGGTCGCCGCTCTCGGTCCAGCTCTCCACCATCTGCGGCTTGATCTTGGCGTTCTCGTCGGTGCCGAACAGCGTGTCGTAGATCATGTAGCCGTGGTTGCGGCTCATGTAGGCGGTGGTCCAGATGGGGTCCAGGATCGCCAGGTTGCTGTGCGGCACGATGCGCAGCACCTTGTTGTCGGGCGTCTGCGCCAACGCCTGCGGCGTGCCCAGCAGCAGCATCGCCGCGGCGGCGGCGAAGGACGACAGTGCCAGGCTCAGCCGGCGGCGGGAGATGTGATTCATGCAATCCTCGTCGAGATGGGGTCAGCAACCGCCGGCCGCAACAGCCGCGCGGCACCAAGCCGGGGCATTGTCGGCGTTGATTCTGGCGCGGCCGATCAGTGCAAACACCGTGCCATCGGCCGGGCCGGCGGGACTCATGGCTCAGCCCGGCTCGCGCGCGCCCAGGCGCCGGCGCAAGCCCGGCGGCAGCTGCCGCAACACCTGCTGCGCGTGCTCGCGGCCCTGGCGCTGGATCTTGTCGAAGCGGTTCCACTGCAGCATGCCCACGCGGTGCAGCGGCGGGTTGAAGCACAGCTCGCAACTGGCGCGCGCCTGCTGCCGGCGCGAGGCGCTGTAGAGCATGGTCACGCCCAGCAGCAGCGAGGTCAGCGAGGGCAGCTCGTACTTGCGCCGGCGCAGCGGGCGCAGCCGGTCCCAGGCCAGCGCCCAGGCGCCGGGCAGCTCGGCCAGGTCCAGCGGCCGCGGCTGCTGCAGCGCGAGGTCGACGCCGATCACCGTGCCGACGCCGCGCATGCGGCGCATCACGTCGGTCGGAAAGTTGTTCAGGCTGCCGCCGTCGCACAGCAGCTCGCCGCCATGCAGCACCGGCGGCAGCGCGCCGGGAATGGCGGTGCTGGCCAGCAGCGCGGTGACGAGATCGCCGCGCTCGAGCACCAGCTCGCGCTGCTGCGTGAAGTTGGTGGCCACGCAGAAGAAGCCCTTCCACAGGTCTTCGATCGCCGCCGGCCCGCCCAGCAGGCTGAGCGCCGCCTGGCTGACCGTGCGCCGCAGCCGGCGGCCGCGGATCAGGCTGATCACCGGCACCAGGTTGAAGTCGCCGGTCGGGTTGATCGAGAAGGCCTGCCGCAGCACGCCGATGGCTTCGTCCAGCGGCGGATCGGCGGCGGCCATCGCCGCCATCACGGCGCCGATGCTGGTGCCGCCGACGCGGTCGACCTCGACGCCGGCTTCGCGCAGCGCCTGCAGCACGCCCAGGTGCGCGAAGCCGCGCGCACCACCGCCGGCCAGCACCAGGCCCACCGCGGTGCGGCTTTGCAGCCGCGCCAGCCGCGCCAGGTCGCCGGCGTGGCCGCGGCGCAGGTGCACGTGGTCGTCCAGCGGCCGGCGCGCCAGCCAGGCCGCGGTGCCGGCGGGCAGCCGGGTGTGTTCGTCGTGCAGCAGCACCAGCACTTCGGCGGCGCGCGCCTGCAGCGGCGCGGCGGCGGCGGCCGGCAGCAACAGCTGCTGCTCGGTGGCGTGCAGCGCCGGCGGCTGCGTGGCGTCGGCCAGCAGCAGCAGCTCGTCGCTGTGGCGCGCGCAGCGTCGCGTCCAGCCGCCGGGCGCGTCGTCGCCGAGCAGCAGCACGAAGTCGGCCTCGGCCTCCAGCCGGTCGAGCAGCAGGGCCAGCGGCCGCTCGTCGCCGCCGCTGCGCTGCGCGGCGCCGGGGCCCAGCGCGCGGTCCACCGCGGCGGCGTCGACCACGTGCACGCGGCCGATCGCCGCCAGCGCCTGCGCCAGGCCGCGCGCGAAGTCGGCGGTGTCGACGCCGGCGCTGACCGGCAGCAGGCCCATCGTGACCGGGCGCTCGGCGCTGTCGTGCGACGGCTGGCGTTGCAGGCGGCGGATGACCTCGCGCGTCATCGCCACCGAGGCCTGCGGGCTGCGCGCGACGAGCTGCTCGAAGCCGTGCCGCGGCAGCCGCACCAGCACCGATTCGCGGATCGCCACCACGGTGGCCGAGCGCGGCTCGCCGGTGTAGAGCGCCATCTCGCCGATCACCTGGCCGCGCCCCAGTTCGCGCACGCGGCGCGGCGGGCCGGCTTCGTCGTGCACGAACACGCGCAGGCGGCCGCTGACGGTGATGTACATCGAATCGGCCGCCTGGCCTTGCGTCATCAGCACCTGGCCGGCGGCCAGCTCCACCCATTCGAGCTGCTCGCGCAGCAGCGCCAGCTCGGGCGCGCCCAACTCGCCGAAGCAGCTTTGCAGCAGGCGGCCGAGCAGGTCCTCCTGGTGGGCGTGGCGCGGCGGCGGGACGTTCACGGCCAGGCGGGGCACGGGGGTGGGGCGACGCGGACCATGTTAACCGCGGCGGCGGCGCCGCCGATCCACCGCATCGGCGATGCGCCGCGCGATTGCGGGGGCCGCGCGCGGCCGATTGGCTCTAGCATTCCGGGCATCCAGCCGCTGCCGCCGTCCATGCCCACCGAGATCGACCTCGCGACGCTGTCCATGACGGAGATCTTCCGTCTGCAGAACCTGCTGTCGCAGGAGCTGGTGCGGCGCTTCGAGAGCAGCGCGGCGGTGTGCTTCAGCGACATCGTCGGCTCCACCGCCTACTTCGCGCGCTTCGGCGACGTGGCCGGCCGCGCGCTGCAGCAGTTGCACATCGATTTGCTCGACCGCACGCTGGCCCGCCACGGCGGCCGCATCGTCGACACCGCGGGCGACGGCGCGGTGAGCTGCTTCCTGTCGGCCAATGCCGCCACCGCCGCCATGTGCGAGCTGCAGCATGCGGTGGGCGAGGAGAACGCGCATCGCGAGCGCGACCACCAGCTGGTGCTGCGCATCGGGCTGCACTGGGGCCGCGTGCTGACCGACGGCGTGCAGGTCACCGGCGACGTGATGAACCTGTGCTCGCGCATTGCCGCCTCGGCCGAGCCGGGGCAGATCCGGCTGTCGCGCGACGCCTTCCGCGAGCTGGAGCTCGAGCACCGGCTGCGCTGCCGCCCGCTGGGCGAAGTCGAGCTGAAGGGCGCCGGCCGCGCGCTGGCGTTGCTGGCGCTGGACTGGCTGGACCGCAGCCGCTTCCCGGTGGCGGTGCTGGTGCGCGAGACGGCCGAGCGCATCGAGCTGCCGCTGCAGGACCTGATCTCCTTCGGCCGGCTGGACATCGTCGAAGGCATGAGCGCCAACGACGTCGTGCTGACGCTGGCCGACCCCCAGGCCACGCGGCAGATCAGCCGCTGGCACTTCGAGCTGCGCCGCCGCCCCGGCGGCTACGCCCTGCGCTCGGTGACCAGCCACACCACGCTGGTCGACGGCCAGACGCTGCAGCGCGGCGACGAGGTGCCGGTGGTGCCCGGCAGCGTGGTCTCGCTGGCCGGCGTGATGACGCTCGAGTTCATCGGCAACACGCGGCCCGAGGGCACGCGCAGCGACGAGACGATGATCTTCTAGCGGCTGCCGCCTTTGCGCGGCAGGCGCGGCTTCGCCTGCCGCGTGATGCCCCAGGCCGCTTCGAGCCTGGCAACCATGGCGCGGGCGCCGGCCTGGTGGAGGACGTGCAACAGCTCTGCCAGCGTGTACGGCGGCCGCTTCAGGTCTTGTTGTGCCCTTGCCACGGCACGCTGAACGGCCTGTGGCGCGGCCGAGTCGAGTTCGTTCAGGAATGCGCCGGGGCGCAGGACGCGAACGCCGAGGGCCGCCATCTGGGATTTCGCCATGTCTCGCTCGTTGTCCGTCAGGAGGATGACGTCGCGCGGCACGTCCGGGTCCAGACACGTGTCGACATCGCCATCCGAGTAGCGCCGGAGCGCCAAGGCTGCCGCTGCGACGTGACGGTCCTTGCGGTCGACCTGCGGCGGCACGGCACGGAAATCGGCCGCCGACAACGCGAGCTGCCACTCCGGGCACCGGGCCTTCATGGCCGCCAGGCGTCGCAGGACGAGCGGCTCCTCGACGCCATGGACGAGTCGCAGGTTGCGCACGAACTCGCTGTCGATGTCGTCGGTCCAATGCGCGGAGAAGAGCTTCTCTGCCCGCAAGTCCATCAAGACGTCGGCAAGCCGGGGCCGCAGCAGCACGCAGGTGTCGATGACGACCAGCGTGCCGTCGAGCGTCACGGGCGCGTCTTCCGCTGCCGCTTGCGGCCGGTCGCGGCCGCGTCCTGTTCACGGACGACGTTGACGTAGTGGTCGTCACGGTGCTGGTACAGCCCGGCGTCGACGCCTGCCTGCCGCGGCGTCCGCGCCCCTTGTGCGGCGCGGACCTGCGCCGCGCGGTACGCATCCACCGCCGCGGCGCGCACGCGCCGATGGCCGCCTTCGGTCACGGTGACCTCGCCGAGCTTGCCGGCGTCGCACAGCATCGACACGTAAGGACGGCTCACCTGCAGCAAGGCCGCGGCTTGCGCGGTGGTCAGCAGCGCGGCGTCCGTCGGCCGCGCGACCGCCGCTCCACCGGGCCGCGCGGCTTCCTGCCCGGCCAGCTTGGCGATGAGCGCCATGCGCAGGCTGTGGCCCTCGGCGGTCTCGGCGCTGACCGTCTCCTCCAAGGCCTGCGCGATGACGCCAAGGACCGCGCGGCTCCTGAGGCCGGTGGCCGCCGCCCGTTGGCGCAAAGCATGCTCCACGGCGCGCGCCAGCGGCTCCAGGGGGCCGCCCGGCGCACGCCTCAGGCGACCGACAACGGCCACTGATTCGGCAGAAGGGGTCGAACGGGTTCGCGTCATGGCCATGTCCTGCGCCGTGCGGAGCATAGCACCAGGATCGAATAAATCGAAAAAATCGAAAGAGATGCTGGCCCGACTCGTGGCTGGCGGCAACGTTGCAGGCCCGAGTGGGTTATCATCGCGGTCGCAGGCCTCTCATCTGACCGTCGTACGGCGACTCTGCTCAGTGCCCACCGGCCGCCCCCAAAGGCTGGCGCGACGCGGTTGATCTCTCCCCGGTGTTCTGTTGTTTGACTCTGCAACGCGCATGGCCGTTTCGGCATGCGCGAACACCTATTGGAAAGATCGAAGACATGGCAACGCAAACCGGCGTGGTGAAGTGGTTCAACGAGGGCAAGGGTTTCGGCTTCATCGCCCCCGACGATGGCAGCAAGGACCTGTTCGCCCATTACAGCGAAATCAAGACCACGGGCTTCAAGACCCTGGCCGAGGCGCAACGCGTCGAGTTCGAGGTGACCGAGGGCAAGAAGGGCCTGCAGGCCTCCAACATCCGCCCGCTCTGAGCGGAGACCCCCGCGCATGGCCAAGGAAGAACTGATCGAGATGCAAGGCCGGGTGGACGAAGTGCTGCCCGACTCACGCTACCGCGTGACGCTGGACAACGGCCACCAGCTCGTGGCCTATTCCGGCGGCAAGCTGAAGAAGAACCACATCCGCATCCTGGCCGGCGACAACGTGTCGCTGGAGCTGTCGCCCTACGACCTGAGCAAGGGGCGGATCACCTTCCGGCATCTCGGCCGAAGGACCTGACGACCCCCGGCCGCTGGGGCGGCCGCCCCCCATGGGGGCTACCAAACCCGACCGGCAAAGCCGGATCGGGTTTGGCGCGCTAACGACGCCGCTCCCCCTGGCCGCCTGCGGCGGCCGGTCCCCCTGGGGGACTGCTAATCCGCCGGCTCGCTGTCGTCGTCCAGTAGCACGATCAACTCGTCCAGCGTGCGGTAGAAATCCTGCGTGAAGCGATGGCCAATGCGCTGCTCGATGGCGGCGTAGACGGTCTCGATCTGCGGCGCCAGCTTGCGCGCCAATGCGCGGCCCTTGGGCGTCAGCGACACCTGCACGCGCCGCGCGTCGTGGTCCAGCCGCACGCGGCTGACCACGCCCAGATCGTCCATGCGCGCCAGCACCCCGGCCAAGCTGGGGCTGCTGATCGCGCACAGCGTGACGATCTGCCGCGGCTCCAGCGGCCCCAGTTCCAGCAGCGCGCGCACGATGCGCCATTGCTGCTCGGTCACGCCGGCGGCGTTCAGCGCCGGGCGGAAGCGCGCGATCACGCGCTCGCGCGCCTGCAGCAGCAGCAGCGGCAAATTGCGATGGCGGAAGACCTTGGCGGCCTCGTCGTCTGACATGGCGTGATTGTGCTTGACCACTCACATCTTAGCAATTACATTGCTGCGATGTGAGTGATCGAGCGTGGCTGCCGCCGATGGAACGTCTTGCCTTCGACTTCGCGCCCTGGCGGCTGTCCGGCCAGGTGGTCGGCGTGCTGCTCAACCACCGGCCGGCGCTGGCGTCGCTGGGCGATGCGGTGCACGCCGCGCCCTACAAGGCGCCGCCGAAGGCACCGGTGCTGTACCTGAAGCCGCGCAACACGCAGGTGGCCAGCGGTGCCGCGGTGGCGGTGCCGGCCGGCGTGCCCGAACTGGAAATCGGCGCCGCTCTCGGCCTGGTGGTCGGCCGCACGGCCTGCCGGGTGAGCGAGGCGCAGGCGCTGCAGCACGTGGCCGGTCTGGTCGTCGTGGCCGACCTCAGCGTGCCGCACGACCGCTTCTACCGCCCGTCGGTGCGCCTGAAGGCGCGCGACGGCTTCTGCCCGCTGGGGCCGCGCGTGTGGCCGCTGTCCGCGGTGGCGTCGCCGGACGAGCTGGCGGTGCAGGTGGCGGTCGACGGCCGTGTCGTCCACGAAACCACCACCGGCGAGCGCATCCGCCCGGCCGCGAAGCTGTTGGCCGACGTCAGCGACTTCATGACGCTCGCGCCGGGCGACGTGCTGCTGCTGGGCGTCTCGCACGGCGCGCCGCGCGTGGCGGCCGGCCATGCGGTGGCAGTTTCGGCTAGCGGCCTGGGCACGCTGTCGTTCACGCTGGTGCCGGAGGCCGAATGAGAACCGCCCGCGTCGCCTACGCCGGTGCCGTGCACGAAGCGCGGCCGCACGAACAAGGCCTGCAACTGGCCGACGGCCGCGTGCTGGCCGAGGACCAAGTGGTGTGGCTGCCGCCGCTGGCCGAACCCGGCACCATCATCGCGCTGGGCCTGAACTACGCCGACCACCTGAAGGAACTGGCCAAGGAGCTGACGACCACGGCCCGCGACGAGCCGCTGGTCTTCCTCAAAGGCCCGGGCTCGCTGATCGGCCACCGCGGCTTCACGCGGCGCCCGGCCGACGCCACCTTCATGCACTACGAGTGCGAGCTGGCGGTCGTCATCGGCCGCTCGGCCCGCCGCGTCAAAGCGGCCGACGCGCTGGCCCACGTGGCCGGCTACACCGTCTGCAACGACTACGCGGTGCGCGACTACCTGGAGAACTGGTACCGCCCCAACCTGCGCGTGAAGAACCGCGACGGCGGCACCGTGCTGGGCCCCTGGCTGGTGTCGGCCGACGAGGTCAGCGACCCGCAGGCGCTGGCCTTGCGCACCACCGTCAACGGCCGCGTCGTGCAGCAGGGCAGCACCGCGAACATGGTCCACTCGGTGGCCGCGCTGATCGAATACCTGAACGACTTCATGACGCTGCAAAGCGGCGACATCATCCTCACCGGCACGCCGGAAGGCACCGTCAACTGCAACGCCGGCGACGAGATCGCCTGCGAGATCGACGGCATCGGCCGCCTCGTCAACACCTTGATCATCTGAGCTCATGTACGACACCGAATCGCTCGCGCTGCTGGCGCCGGCCTTGCAACGCCTGGCCGCGGGCCACGCCGACCTGCCGCCGGTGAGCAGCGCGCCGCAACCCGCGGCCGACGGCGACGCGATGGCCGCGGTGCTGATGCAGGTGGCCGGCCGCCTGCAGGACAACTACCCCTACGCGCACCCGCTGTACGCCGGCCAGATGCTCAAGCCGCCGCACCCGGTGGCGCGCCTGGCTTATGCGCTGGCGACCTTCGTCAACCCCAACAACCACGCGCTCGACGGCGGCCGCGCCAGTTCGGCGATGGAGCGCGAGGCGGTGGCCGGCATCGCCGCGATGTTCGGCTGGACGCAGCACCTCGGCCACCTCACCGGCGGAGGCACGCTGGCCAACCTGGAAGCGCTGTGGGTCGCCGACCAGCTTCACCCCGGGCGCAAGATCGTCGCCTCGGCGCAGGCGCACTACACCCATGCGCGGCTGACCCAGGTGCTGAAGATCCCGTTCCAGGCCATCGCGCACGACGAGCGCGCGCGCATGGGCGTGGCCGCGCTGCAGGCCGCGCTGGAAGCCGGCGACGTCGGCACCGTGGTCGTCACGCTGGGCACCACCGCGGCCGGCGCGGTGGACCCGCTGCCGGCCATCCTGCGCCTGCGTGAACGGCACGGCTTCCGCATCCACGTCGACGCGGCCTACGGCGGCTACCACCGCCTGGCGGGCAACCTGGGCGCGGATGCTCGCGCCGCCTTCGACGCCATCGGCGAGGCCGACTCCATCGTCGTCGACCCGCACAAGCACGGCCTGCAGCCCTACGGCTGCGGCTGCGTGCTGTTCAAGGACCCGTCGGTCGGCCGCTTCTACCGCCACGATTCGCCGTACACCTACTTCAGCTCGAAAGAGCTGCACTTGGGCGAGATCAGCCTCGAATGCTCGCGCGCCGGCGCCGCCGCGGTGGCGCTGTGGGCGACGATGCAGCTCTTCCCGCTGCAGCGCGGCGGCGCTTTCGCGCAAGGGCTGGAGGCCGGGCGCGAAGCAGCGCTGGCGCTGCACGCCAGGCTGGCCGCCGACCCGCGCTTCCTGACGGCGCTGGCGCCTGAGCTCGACATCGTCGTCTGGGCGCCGCGCGGCGCCAGCGCATCGGAGGTTTCGGCGCGCTCGCAAGCCATCTTCGACGCGGCGGCGCGCGAAGGCCTGCACCTCGCGGTGGCCAGCTTCCCGAAAGCCTTGTTCCCGCAGTGGAACATCGCCTGGGACCGCGACACCGTGGCCTGCCTGCGCGCCTGCCTGATGAAGCCCGAGCACCGCGACTGGCTCGACCCGCTTTACGCGCGGCTGGGCCAGGCCACCGACGCCGTCGTGTCGAATTGATTGAGACGTTAGCCAAGCTGCCATGCACATCCAGCACCTGATCAACGGCGAGGCGGTCGACAGCCGCGAGCGCTTCGAGACCGTCAACCCCGCCACGCAAGCCGTGCTGGCCACCGTGGCCAGCGGCGGCGCCGACGAAGTCAACGCCGCGGTGGCGGCGGCCAAGGCGGCGTTCCCGGCCTGGGCCGGCATGGCGGCGGCCGAACGCGCCAAGCTGATCCGCAAGCTGGGCGAGCTGATCGCCAAGCACGTGCCCGAGATCGCGCGCACCGAGACCATGGACACCGGCCAGGTCATCGCGCAGACCGGCAAGCAGCTGGTGCCGCGCGCGGCCGACAACTTCCACTACTTCGCCGAGATGTGCGTGCGCGTCGACGGCCACACCTACCCCACGCCCACGCACCTGAACTACACGCTGTTCCATCCGGTCGGCGTGTGCGCGCTGATCAGCCCCTGGAACGTGCCCTTCATGACCGCCACCTGGAAGGTTGCGCCCTGCCTGGCCTTCGGCAACACCGCGGTGCTGAAGATGAGCGAGCTGTCGCCGCTGACCGCCGCGCGCCTGGGCGAGCTGGCGCTCGAAGCCGGCATCCCCAAGGGCGTGCTCAACATCGTGCACGGCTACGGCAAGACGGCCGGCGAGGCCCTGGTCTCGCACCCCGACGTGCGCGCGATCTCGTTCACCGGGTCCACCGCCACCGGCAACCGCATCGTGCAGGCCGCGGGGCTGAAGAAGTTCAGCATGGAACTGGGCGGCAAGAGCCCCTTCGTGATCTTCGACGACGCCGACCCCGCGCGCGCCCTCGACGCCGCGGTGTTCATGATCTTCAGCAACAACGGCGAGCGCTGCACCGCCGGCAGCCGCATCCTGGTCCAACGTTCGATCTATGCCGATTTCGTGCCGCGCTTCGTTGAGCGCGCGAAGAAAATCCGCGTCGGCGACCCGCTGGACGAGCAGACCATCGTCGGCCCGATGATCAGCCCCGAGCACCTGGCGAAGGTGCGACGCTACATCGAGCTGGGGCCGAAGGAAGGCGCCACGCTGCTGTGCGGCGGGCTGGACGCGCCGGCGCTGGCGGGCGATCTGGCGCGCGGCAACTTCGTGCAGCCCACGGTGTTTGCCGACGTCGACAACCGCATGAAGATCGCGCAGGACGAGATCTTCGGCCCGGTGGCCTGCCTGATCCCGTTCGACGACGAGGCCGACGCGGTGCGCATCGCCAACGACATCGCCTACGGCCTGTCGAGCTACGTCTGGACCGAGAACCTCGGCCGCGCCCACCGCGTGGCCGCCGGCATCGAGGCCGGCATGTGCTTCGTCAACAGCCAGAACGTGCGCGACCTGCGCCAGCCCTTCGGCGGCACCAAGGCCAGCGGCACCGGCCGCGAAGGCGGCACCTGGAGCTACGAAGTCTTCCTGGAGCCCAAGAACGTCTGCGTGAGCCTCGGCTCGCACCACATTCCGCATTGGGGAGTTTGAGCATGCAGCGCCGACACCTGTTGCAAGCCGCGGCGCTGCTGCCGCTGGCGGCGCAAGCGCAAGCCTGGCCCGCCAAGCCGCTGCGGCTGGTGGTGCCGTTCCCGCCCGGCGGCACGACCGACGTCGTCAGCCGCCTGGTCGCCGCCGAACTGGCCAAGGCGCTGGGCCAGCCGGTGGTGGTGGAGAACAAGCCCGGCGCCGGCACCGTGATCGGCGTCGACAGCGTTGCCAAGGCGGCGCCCGACGGCTACAGCCTGGTGACCGTGGCCAACAGCTTCTGCGCCAACCAGACGCTGGTGAAGAGCCTGCCTTACGACAGCCAGCGCGACCTGCGCCCGGTGGCGCTGATGGGCTTGTCCGAGCACGTGCTGGCGGCTTACCCCGGCAGCCAGATCCGCAACCTGGCCGACCTGGTGGCCGCCGCCAAGCGCGCCCCGGGCAAGCTCAGCTATGCCTCGTTCGGCAACGGCACCTCGGCGCACTTGTCGGGCGAGATGCTGAAGGCCGCCGCCGGCATCGACCTCATCCACGTGCCCTACAAGGGCCAGGCGCCGGCGCTCAACGACCTGCTGGGCGGCCAGGTGACGGTGATGTTCGGCAACTGGCCCGAGTTCCGCGGCCACGTCAAGAGCGGCAAGCTGGTGGCCGTGGGCATGGCCACGCTCCAACGTTCGACCTATGCCCCCGAGGTGCCCACGCTGGCCGAGCAAGGCCTCAAGCTGGAGAGCAATTCGTGGAACGGCGTGCTGGCGCCGCGCGGCGTGAGCGACGCCGTGGTGCAGCGCCTGAACGCCGAGATCAACGCCGCGCTGAAGGCGCCCACCGTCGTGCAGGCCTTCGAGGCCGGCGGCATCACCGCGCTGCCGGGCACGCCCGAGCGCTTCGGCGCCTTCATCGCCAGCGAGATCGAGAAGTACGCTGGCGTCATCCGCAGCGCGCGCATCACCCTGGACTGAAGGAGACACCGTCATGGGCAAGCTTGCACTGGCCGCCAAGATCACCCACGTGCCCAGCATGTACCTGAGCGAGCTGCCGGGCCCGCGCCACGGCACGCGGCAGGACGCGATCGACGGCCACGTCGAGATCGGCCGCCGCTGCCGCGAACTGGGCGTCGACACCATCGTCGTGTTCGACACGCACTGGCTGGTCAACGCCAACTACCACATCAACTGCGCGCCGCAGTTCGAAGGGCGCTACACCAGCAACGAGCTGCCGCACTTCATCAGCAACATGAGCTACGGCTTTCCGGGCAACCCGGCGCTGGGCCAGCTGCTGGCGAAGACGGCCAACGAGATGGGCGTGGAAGCGCTGGCGCACGACCGGACCACGCTGGCGCCCGAGTACGGCACGCTGGTGCCGATGCGCTACATGAACGCCGACCGGCATTTCAAGGTGGTTTCGGTTTCGGCGTTATGCACCGTGCACTACCTCAACGACAGCGCGCGCCTGGGCTGGGCGATGCGCCGCGCGGTGGAAGAACACTACGACGGCACCGTCGCCTTCCTGGCCAGCGGCTCGTTGAGCCACCGCTTTGCGCAGAACGGCCTGGCGCCCGAGTTCGCGTTCAAGATCTGGAGCCCGTTCCTGGAGCAGTTGGACCACCGCGTGGTGCAGATGTGGCAGCAGGGCGAGTGGCAGGCCTTCTGCGAGATGCTGCCCGAGTACGCCGCCAAGGGCCACGGCGAAGGCTTCATGCACGACACCGCCATGCTGCTGGGCCTGCTGGGCTGGAGCGCCTACGACGGCCGCGCCGAGGTGATCACGCCGTACTTCGGCGCCAGCGGCACCGGGCAGATCAACGTGGTGCTGCCGGTCACGCCGCAGGACGGCCACGCCGTGCCCAAGGCCATGGCCTCGGCGGCCGAGGGCTACACCGCGGTGGCCACCCGCCTGTAGGGGCCGCGGCATGCCGCACCTGGTGATCCTCTACACGCCCAACCTCGAGGCCGAGGTCGAGATGGACGCCTTGTGCCGAACCCTGGCCGACGCGATGCTGACGGTCAAGGACGAGCAGGGCGCGCAGGTCTTCCCGACCGGCGGCACGCGCGTGCTGGCCTATCCGGCCGCGCATTTCGCGGTGGCCGACGGCTCGGGCGACCACGGTTTCTGCTGGTTCAACCTGCGCATGGGCCGCGGCCGCAGCGAGGCCGTGCAGCAGGCCGCCGGCCAGGCGCTGGCCGACGCCGCCAAGGCCTTTCTGGCGCCGCTGCTGCACAAGCGCCGCGTCGGCCTGACGCTGCAGGTCGACGTGGGCGCGGAAGTCTTCGACGCCAAGTTCGGCAACCTGCATCCCTTGTTCGTCAAACCTTGATCACCGCATGCTCGATCACGACACCATTCAACGGCTGGCGCGCCAGCTGCAAGAGGCGCGCAAGACCCGCACGCCGCTGCGCCACTTCAGCCGCCAGCACCCCGGCATGACGGTGGCCGACGGCTACGCCATCCAGCGCGAATGGGTGAAGCTGGAGATCGCCGACGGCCGCCGCATCAAGGGCCGCAAGATCGGCCTGACCTCGCGCGCGATGCAGATCAGCAGCCAGATCGACGAGCCCGACTACGCGCCGCTGATGGACGACATGTTCTTCGCGCAGGGCGGCGACATCCCGATCGGCCGCTTCATCGCGCCGCGGGTGGAGGTGGAGCTGGCCTTCATTCTCGGCAAGCCGCTCAAGGGCCCGGGCGTCACGCTGTTCGACGTGCTCTCGGCCACCGAGTACGTGACGCCGGCCATCGAGATCATCGACGCGCGCATCGAGCAGTTCGACCGCGAGACCAAGGCCATGCGCAAGGTGCAGGACACCATCAGCGACTTCGCGGCCAACGCCGGCATCGTGCTCGGCGGCCGCCCGGTGCGGCCGCTGGACGTCGACCTGCGCTGGGTGGGCGCCATGCTCTACAAGAACGGCGTGATCGAGGAGACCGGCCTCGCCGCCGCGGTGCTGAACCACCCGGCCACCGGCGTCGCCTGGTTGGCCGACAAGATCGCGCCCTACGGCGAAGGGCTGGAAGCCGGCCAGGTCGTGCTGGCCGGCTCGTTCACGCGCCCGGTCAACGCGAGGGCGGGCGACGCCTTCCACGTCGACTACGGGCCGCTGGGGTCGGTGAGCTTCAGGTTCGCCTGAAGCCCAGCACCATCACCGTCCCCACCACGATCAACGCGCCCAGCACCTGCACCGGCGCGATGCGCTGGCCCAGCAGCGCCCAGGCCAGCACCATCGCGGCCACCGGCTCGACGTTGAGGATCGGCGACGAACCGACCACGCCCAGCCGCGGCAGCAGCGTGAACATGATCGTGAACGCGGTGCCGTAGAGCAGCGTCAGCATCGCCAGGCCCCACCAGCCGGGCGCGTGCTGCGGCCATTGCAGCCCGCCCTGGGCCAGCGCGACGGCAAAGCCCAGCACGCCCACCACGCCCATCGTGACGGCGCTGCGCAAGCGGCCGTCGACCGCGGCGATCTCGTGCTGCGTGACCACCATCACCACGCCGAAGGTGGCCGCGGCGCCCACCGCGAAGGCCACGCCGGCGCCGATGCGGCCCCACTGCGCCTGCGCGCCCAGGCCCGAGGCGGCGCCGAAGACGTCCAGCGCCAGCGCCAGCCCGAACAGGATGACCGGCATCGCGACCAGCGTCTGCCGCGCCGGGCTGCGGCCGTAGAGCAGCCGCGCCCACAGCGCCGTCCACATCGGCCAGGTGTTGAAGGCCAGCAGCGCCAGCGCCACCGGCAGCCGCGCCACCGCGGCATACAGGCTCAGGCTTTGCACCGCCACCAGCAGCGAGACGATGCCCAGCATCAGCCGCTGGCGCGGCGCCAGCGCCCACGACACGCGCTGCTGCAGCACCAGCAGGCCCACCACCAGCGCGGTGGCGGCGCTGCGCAGCGCCACCGCGGTGGCGACGTCGACGCCGTCGTTGAAGGCGAAGCGGGCCGCCACGTGGTTGCCACCGAACATGCAGGCCAGCAACAGCAGCATGCCGAAGGCGCGCGGTGACAAGGACGGGGCTGAACTCATGGGCAGGCGCAGGCCCGGCGATCGTACCGGCCCGCCGGCGGGGGGGGGGCGTGCGGGTGGGCGGGCGGTGCGAGAACTCCTGTCGGCGAGCGTCCGACGCTGCGGGCAGCCCGCTTCCGAGGCCCGATTGCGCGCCCCGGCGATGGTGGCGCCGGGGCCCGCTGCCTATCGTTGCGACACGTTCAGCCAGGAGTCCACGCCATGTCTGCCCTGCACCAAGCCAGCCACGCCAGCCCCACCGGCCGCTTCCAGTTGCGCTTCGAATCGCTGTTTCAGCAAGGCCGCGGCCTGGCCTTCCCGTGCGACGGCAAGGGCCAGGTGCAGCTCGACGACCTGTCAGAGCGCGCGCGCTGCAACTACCTGTACGCCCGCGCCGTGGTCGGCCGCGAATTCGCCACGCCGACGGTGCAGCCGCAGTTCGACGATTGAAGTCGCTCAGCAGCCCTCGCCGCCGCGGCGCCGCAGCCGCTGCGCGCCGGCCACCAGTTCATCGCCCCGCGCCTGCCAGCGCAGCGGCCCCGGCGCGGCGCCGACGAGTTGCAGCGCGGCGCCGTCCAGCCGCCCCGGCAGCGTCCAGCCCCTCGGGCCCTGCTGCCAGCTCAGCTGCACGAACTGGTATTGCTGGCTGATGCGCCACTGCAGGCCGCCGTCGCCGCACCACAGCCCGGCCAGCGGCGCCGGCACCACCCAGCGGTAGAGGCGGCTCTTCTTCTCGCGGCCGATGGTCTTGGCGGGCGCGTCGACCACCAGGGTTTCGTCGGGCAGCCAGTCGCCCAGGTCCCAGTCGTGCGAGACGATGCGCGTGCCCGGCGCCAGCGCCAGCAGGGCGGGGCGCAACTGCAGGTTGACCTCGGGCAGCAGGTACATCGTGACGACGGTGGCGCGCGACAGGTCGGTCTTGAACAAATCCTGTTCGAGGAACTCGGCCTTCGCCGCCACGCCCGCGCTTGCCGCCGCGGCGCGGCTGCGCGCCACCAGCTCGGGCACGATCTCCACGCCCAGCCCGCTGGCACCGAAGCGCCGCGCCGCGGTGATGACGATGCGGCCGTCGCCCGAGCCGAGGTCGATCACGTGGTCGCCGCGGCGCACGCCCGCCAGGCGCAGCAGCGCCAGCGTCACGTTGTCGGGCGTGGTGATGAAGGGCACCTCCTCGGCCAGCGGCGGCAGCGGCGGTGGCTGCGACGGCGGCTGGGCGGCGGCAGGCAGCGGCAACACGGCGGCTGCCAGGGCCATGCCAAGGAAGCGACGGCGAAGCATGAGACGATGCTAGCCCCTCAAGACCCGGCGCCTTGCCCGACCCATGGCCGCTGCCAACCTGCTTGCCCTGATCGACGACATCGCCACCGTGCTCGACGACGTGGCCATTCTCAGCAAGGTGGCGGCCAAGAAGACCGCCGGCGTGCTGGGCGATGACCTCGCGCTCAACGCCCAGCAGGTGAGCGGCGTGCGCGCCGAGCGCGAGATTCCCGTGGTGTGGGCGGTGGCCAAGGGCTCGCTGGTCAACAAGGCCATCCTGGTGCCGGCGGCGCTGCTGATCAGCGCTTTCGCGCCCTGGCTGGTGCTGCCGCTGCTGATGGTGGGCGGCGCCTTCCTGTGCTTCGAGGGCTTCGAGAAGCTGGCGCACAAGCTGCTGCACGCGCGCGGCGACGACGCCGCCGAGCACCAGGCGCTGACGCGCGCGCTGGCCGACCCGCAGATCGACCTGGTGGCTTTCGAGCGCGACAAGATCAAGGGCGCGGTGCGCACCGACTTCATCCTCTCGGCCGAGATCATCGCGATCACGCTGGGCGCGGTGGCCGGCGCGCCGTTCGGCACCCAGGTGGCGGTGCTGGCGGGCATTGCGCTGGTGATGACGATCGGCGTCTACGGCATCGTGGCGGGCATCGTCAAGCTCGACGACCTGGGCCTGTGGCTCAGCGGCCGCCCCGGCGCGGCGGCGCGCGCCGCCGGCGGCGCGATCCTGAAGGCCGCGCCGTGGCTGATGAAGGCGCTGTCCATCGTCGGCACCGCCGCGATGTTTCTGGTCGGCGGCGGCATCCTGGTGCACGGCATCGCGCCGCTGCACCACGCAATCGAGGCCTTCGCGCAGCCGCTGGGCGGCCTGGCGGCGCTGCTGTTGCCGACGCTGGCCGACGCGCTGGTCGGCGTGGTCGCGGGCGGCCTGGTGCTGCTGGTGGTCAGCGCTGCCAAGAAGCTGTTCGGCGGCCGCGTCGAAGCGGCCTGAACCGCGCGCCTACTTGCCGGCGACGCCCAGCAGCTCCACCTCGAACTGCAGCACCGCGTTGGGCGGGATCGGGCCGCCGGGCGTGCCGCGCTCGCCGTAGGCGATGGCCGCCGGGCAGGTGAGCTTGGCCTTGCCGCCGACCTTCATCTTCTGCACGCCTTCGGTCCAGCACTTGATCACGCGGTTGAGCGGAAACTCGGCCGGCTGGTTGCGCTTGAACGAGCTGTCGAACTCCTTGCCGTCGGGGAAGGTGCCGCGGTAGTGCACCTTCACGGTGTCGCTGGCGGCCGGCGCGGCGCCGCTGCCGTCCTTCAGCGAGCGGTAGACCAAGCCGCTGTCGGTGACGACGGCGCCGCTCTCGGCGGCGGCGGCCTTCAGCGGATCGGCGTTCTGGGCGGCGGCAGCGAGGGGCAGGGCGAGCGCGAGGGGCATCAGCAGGGAACGAAAAGACGGCACGGGCGGCGACTCCGGGTTCGAAAATGGGGGTGCGATCATCGCAGCATTTGGCCCACCGGCCACCCGCCAGCCGTCACCTGCATTCCGCCACCCGCGACCCGCTGCCCGAGCGCCGATGACCGACCTGCCCCACAGCGTTTTCGTGCTGGCCGTCTTTGCCGTCGTCTACCTGGGCATGATCCTCGGCGGCCTGCCGCGGCTGCACCTGGACCGCACGGGCGTCGCGCTGCTCGGCGCCATCGCCATCGTCGGCGCCGGCGAACTGACGCCCGAGCAGGCGGCGCAGGCCATCCACCTGCCCACCATCCTGCTGCTGTTCTCGTTCATGGTGATCTCGGCGCAGATGCGGCTGGGCGGCTTCTACGGGGCCGTCACGCGGCGCATGGCGGCGCTGCCGCTGCCGCCGGCGGCCTGGCTGGCGCTGGTGATCGCGGTGGCCGGCGCGCTGTCGGCGGTGTTCACCAACGACGTGGTCTGCCTGGCGATGGCGCCGGTGCTGGCCGACGCCTGCCTGCGCCGCCGGCTCGACCCCGTGCCCTACCTGCTGGCGCTGGCCTGCGCCAGCAACATCGGCTCGGCCGCCACGCTGATCGGCAACCCGCAGAACATGCTGATCGGCGCCGTCCTGAACCTGCATTTCGGCAGTTATGTCCAGCGCGCCTGGCTGCCGGTGGTCGCCAGCCTGGGCCTGCTGTGGGCGCTGCTGGCCTGGCGGCTGCCGGCGCCGCGGGACGGCGCCGCGCCGACGCCGTCGCCACCGCCGCAAGTCGGCCGCGACGACGCCGAGCCGCCCTTCGACGCCTGGCAGACCGCCAAGGGCCTGCTGGTGGCCGCGGCGCTGATGCTGATCTTCCTGGCCACCGACTGGCCGCGCGAAGTGGCCGCGCTGGTCGGCGCCGGCGTGCTGCTGCTCAGCCAGCGCTTCCACTCGTCGCGCGTGATGAACCTGGTCGACTGGGAACTGCTGGTGCTGTTCATGGGGCTGTTCGTCGTCAACCACGCGCTGCAGCACAGCGGGCTCACGGCGCAGGCGCTGCAGGCCTTGCGCGACCAGGGCCTGCACCTGGAGCAGACCGGCCCGCTGTTCGCCGCCACGCTGGCGCTGTCCAACCTGGTCAGCAACGTGCCGGCGGTGATGCTGCTGCTGCCGGCCGTGCAGGGGCCGGGCATCGCCACCGCCGAGGCCGGCACGCTGCTGGCGCTGGTCAGCACGCTGGCGGGCAACCTGCTGATCGTCGGGTCGATCGCCAACATCATCGTCGTCGACGCGGCGCGCAAGCGCGGCATCACGATCGACTGGGCGCGCCACGCGCGCACCGGCGTGCCGGTGACGCTGGCGTCGCTGGCGCTGGTGGCGCTGTGGCTCGCCTGGCGCTGAGGCCGCGCGGGCGGACGCCGCCTCAGGGCTTGGGCGGCGCGAAGCGCTGCTCGAACCACTGCTCGATCATGCGCTTCTCGTAGGTCAGCGGGTCGTTGTCGCCGCGCATCGAGTGCATCAGGTAGTTCATGTCGCTGATGCGTTCTTCGCCGCTTTGCAGCGTGCGCTCGCCTTCGCTCAAGGTCCAGCGCAGCGTCATCGCCGGCCAGTCGGCGCCGCCGCGCATCACGCGCAGGTCGTCGGTGCGGCGCATCGGGCGCTGCTCGCCGGCGAGGTCGAGTTCCTGCACGTCGATCTTCAGCGTGCGGCCGTCGGGCAGCCGCGCGCCCAGCGACTTGAAGTAGGCGCCCAGTTGCTCCAGCGTGCGCTGGCCGTCGATGCCGCGGCCGGCGTCGACGTACTGGTCGGCCGGCTTGAAGCCGACTTCCACGACGCCAGCCGCCTGGGCGGCGGCGCCGCCGGCCAGCAAGGCCAGCGCGATGGCAGCGATTCGCATGGTGCACTCCGAAGGCCGCGAGACGAAGCGGCCATCTTGCATCGACCGCGCCGGCGGCGCAAAGGTTCCGCCGCGGCGGCTACTTGCGGGTGCTGTCTTTGAGCGCCGTCACGCGGTTGAACACCGGCTGCTCGGGCCGGTGGTCGACGCGGTCGCTGACGAAGTAGCCGTGGCGCTCGAACTGCCAGTGCGCGGCCGCCGGCGCGCCGGCCAGCGTGGGCTCCACCCAGCCCTGCAGCACGCGCTTGCTGTGCGGATTGAGGTTGTCGCGGAAGTCGCGGCCGCCTTCCTCGGGCTGGTCGGTGGCGAACAGGCGCTCGAAGAGACGCACTTCGGCGGCCAGCGCGTCGTGCCGCGCCACCCAGGTGATGGTGCCCTTGACCTTGACCGCATCGGCCCCCGGCGTGCCGCTCTTGGTGTCGGGGATCACGCGGGCCAGCACCGCGGTCACTTCGCCGGCGGCGTTCTTCTCGCAGCCGGTGCACTCGACCACCACGCCGTACTTCAGCCGCACCTTGTTGCCCGGATACAGCCTGAAGAAGCCCTTGGGCGGCACTTCTTCGAAGTCTTCGCGCTCGATCCAGACCTCGGGGCCCAGCTCGAAACGGCGCTGCCCCAGTTCGGGCCGCTGCGGGTGCGCCGGCGCGTGGCAGGGCTCGCGGTGGGCCTCGCTGCCGAAGACCTCGGTCCAGTTGGTCAGCTTCAGCGGCAGCGGCTCCAGCACGGCCATGGCGCGCGGCGCCTTGCCTTCCAGGTCGTCGCGCAGCGCGATGTCGAGCACGCTGTAGTCGATCCAGATGTTGGTCTTGCTGGCGCCGGTGTCGGCGGCCATCTTGCGGATGCTCTCGGGCGTGTAGCCGCGCCGGCGCATGCCGGCCAGCGTGGGCATGCGCGGGTCGTCCCAGCCTTGCACGATGCCTTCGTCGACCATGCTCTTCAGCTTGCGCTTGCTGGTCATCACGCTGGTGAGGTTGAGGCGCCCGAACTCGTACTGCTTGGGCAGCGGGTGGCTCAGCATGCCGAGCTCCACCAGGCGTTCCAGCAGCCAGTCGTACCAGGGGCGCTGGTCTTCGAATTCCAGCGTGCAGAAGCTGTGGGTGATGCGTTCCAGCGCGTCCTCGATCGGGTGCGCGTAGGCGTACATCGGGTAGATGCACCAGCGGTCGCCGGTGTTGTGGTGGTGCGCGTGCTTGATGCGGTAGATCGTCGGGTCGCGCAGGTTGATGTTGGGCGACGCCATGTCGATCTTGGCGCGCAGCACCATCGCGCCGTCGGGGTGCAGGCCGTCGCGCATCTCGCGCAGGCGCGCCAGGTTCTCGGCCGGCGTGCGGTTGCGGAAAGGGCTGTCGGTGCCGGGGGTCTGGAAGTCGCCGCGGTGCAGGCGCATCTCGTCGGCGCTTTGCTCGTCGACGTAGGCCAGCCCGGCGTTCACCAGCGCCTCGGCGGCGCGGTACATGAAGTCGAAGTAGTCGCTGGCGTAGTACAGGTGGCTGGCGCCGCCGGTGTTCCAGTCGTAGCCCAGCCAGTGCACCATCTCGACGATGGCGTCGACGTACTCCTGCTCTTCCTTCTCGGGGTTGGTGTCGTCGAAGCGCAGGTGGCAGATGCCGCCGTAGTCCTGCGCGAGGCCGAAGTTCAGGCAGATGCTCTTGGCATGGCCGACGTGCAGGTAGCCGTTGGGCTCGGGCGGGAAGCGGGTGCGGATGCGCGCCGGGTCGGGCGCGCCGGCGGCCTGGTGGGCCGCGTCGCCGGGGCTGCCGCCCCAGGGCCGATGATCGTAGGTGCCGGCGTCGAGGTCGCGCTCGATGATGGCGCGCAGGAAGTTGCCGGGCTTGATCTCGTCTTTCGCGGAGGCCGTCATCGGCCGATTTTATCGGCCGGGACCGTGCTTCAAACGGCGCCGAAGGCCAGCACGGCGTTGCTGCCGCCGAACGCGAACGAGCTGCTGATGGCCGCCCGCAGCGCCGGCGCCGCGGTGTCGTCGGGCGCCACCAGGTTCAGCGGGCAGGCCGACTCCACCGCGCCGCCGTGCAGGTTGGGCGGCAGCGCGCGCTGCTGCAGCGCCAGCAGCGTGATGGCCGCTTCCAGCGAGCCGGCGGCGCCCAGCAGGTGGCCGTGCATCGCCTTGGTCGAGCTGACGCGCAGATCGGCCAGCGCCGGCCCCCACACGGCGGCCAGCGCCTCGGACTCGACCACGTCGCCGATCTTGGTGGCGGTGCCGTGGGCGTTGCAGTAGCCCACGTCGGCCGGCTGCAGCCCGGCCTCGCGCAAGGCGGCGCGCAGCGCGCGCGCCTGGCCGGCGGCGTCGGGCTTGGTCAGGTGGCTGGCGTCGCTGCTGAGGCCGTAGCCGAGCAGCCGGCCGTGCAGACGGGCGCCGCGCGCGCGCGCCTGGTCCTCGCGCTCCAGCACCAGGAAGGCCGCGCCTTCGCCGAGCACGAAGCCGCCGCGGTCGGCGGCAAACGGCCGGCAGGCCCGCGCCGCCTGGCCGGGCGCGAAGGCGGCCAGCGTCTGCATGGCCTGCCAGGCGGCGACGACGCCGGGGACGATCAGCGCCTCGCTGCCGCCGGCGATGGCGAGGTCGATCTCGCCGCGCTGCAGCGCGCGCAAGGCCTCGCCGATGGCCACCGCGGCCGAGGCGCAGGCCACCGAATAGGTCAGCACCGGCCCCTTGATGCCCAGCCGGATGGCGGCGTGCGCGGCCGGCGCGTTGGGCATGAAGGCCGGGATGGTCAGCGGCGGCACGCGGCCGCCCTGGGTGCCGCTGAGGTAGGCGCTGTCCAGCGCCGCGGCGCCGCCCATGCCGCAGCCGGCGTAGAGGCCGATGCGTTCGGCATCCAGCCCGGCGGGCGTGCCGGCGTCTTGCCACGCCAGGTCGGCGGCGGCCACGGCGAGCTGGCTGACGCGGTCGACGCCGGCCAGCTGCAGCTTGGTGAACCAGCGCGTTTCGTCGAAAGCGACGGTGGCCGCCGCCGCCGGCTTGGGCAGCTGGCCGGCAAAGACCTCGGCCACCGCCGATTCGCCGCGCCGCAGCGCGGCGAACATCAGGCCCGGGTCTTCGCCGTACGGCGACTGCAGGCCCAGGCCGGTGACGACGACCGCCATGGCCGCCGGCGTCAGGCGGTCTGCGCGGCGCGCGCGCGCACTTCGTCGATGGCTTGCGCCAGCGCCGACAGCGTCTGGATGTCGGGGTAGGCGTCGAGCGACACCTTGAACTTCTCTTCCACCTCGAACAGGAATTCCACCAGCGCCAGCGAGTCGATGCCGGCTTCGAGCATGGGCTGCTCGGGGTCGAGCTGCGCCGGCTCGATGCCGTACTTCTTGTGGATGAGCTGCTGCAGTTCCTCGAGTGAACTCATGTCCGGGGCTCCGTCGCGACCCAGCCTCTGCGGGCTTCGCGGGCCTGGTGCCCGGGGCCGTGACCGTTCGAAATCAGGTGGCGGCGGATCATAGCGCCGGCCTGCCGTCGTCCCGGGCCCACCGTCGGGGGTGCAGCACGCCGTGCAGCGACAACGCGGCAAACGCCGCACCCAGCGCCGCGCCGGCCACCACGTCCAGCGACACGTGTTGCCGCGTCGCCACCGTCGACCACGCGATCAGCGCCATCCAGCCGGCGTTGAGGGCGCGCAGCGCGCGCGGCGCGTCCACGGCTTGCAGCAGCCGGTCGAGCCAGATCGCGGTGAACAGCGCGGTGGCCACGTGCAGCGACGGGCAGGCGTTGCCGGCGGCGTCCACGCCGCGCAGCAGCGCGAAGCCGGCATGGCCTTGCAGCACCGGCGCGAGCTGCTGCGCCGTCCACGGCACCGCGCTCGGCCAGGCCCAGAAGCAGGCCAACCCCGTGACGCACAGCGCCGCCACCCACACGCCATAGGCCACCAGCCAGCGCAGCGAAGGCATCAGCGCCGGCACGACGCCGACGTAGATCCACAGCGACACATAGGGCCAGAAGGCCAGCGGCTGCAGGCCGATCCAGCGGTCCGGGGCCGTCAGCGGCATCAGCACCGGCGGCTGCCGCGGGTGCGCCATCACGAAGAAGTAGCCCTGGAAGAACAGCGTGATGAAGGCGACCACGCCCAGCACCTTGAGCACCGGGTGGACGCGCCACACCCGCTTGAGTCGGCGTGCCCAAGCGGGCGCTGCGCCGGGCAGCGGCGGGGTCGGCGTCAAGCGGGTGGATCCTGTGGCGGCGCGTTCTTTCGGGGGAGGTTATCACCGGGCGCGGGCCGCGATAATCGGTCCCCTGATTGCGCTACGCCCCTAACGCCATGCCTGAAGCCACCGCCGCGCCCGAGGCCGCCGTCGACGTCCTGATCATCGGCGGCGGGCCGGCCGGCAGCACCATGGCCACGCTGCTGGCGCGCCAGGGCCGGCGCGTGCTGATGCTGGAGAAGGAGCACCACCCGCGCTTTCACATCGGCGAATCGCTGCTGCCGGCCAACGGGCCGCTGTTCGACGCGCTGGGCCTGCGCCAGGCGGTCGAGCGCATCGGCATGCCCAAGTGGGGCGTGGAGTTCGTCTCGCAGCAGCACGGCGCGCCCTCGCTGCTGGAGTTCGGCGATGCCTGGGACCGTTCCATGCCCTACGCCTGGCAGGTGCGGCGCTCGGAGCTGGACGAGCTGCTGTTCCGCCACGCGCAGGCCGCCGGCGTGGTGACGCTGGAAGGCTGCCGCGTGCGCGCCGTGGCTTTCGATGCCGATGGCGCCGAGGTCACGGCGGAGCTGGACGACGGCTCGCCGCGCCGCTGGCGCGCGCAATTCGTCATCGACGCCTCGGGCCGCGACACCTTGCTGGCCAACCAGATGGGCAGCAAGCAGCGCAACCCGCTGCACAACAGCGCGGCGCTGTTCGGCCACTTCCGCGGCGCGCAGCGGCTGCCGGGGCGGCTGGAAGGCAACATCAGCATCTTCTGGTTCCAGCACGGCTGGTTCTGGTTCATCCCGCTGGCCGACGGCAGCACCAGCGTCGGCGCCACCTGCTGGCCCAAGTACCTGAAGACGCGCAGCAAGCCGCTGGTCGAGTTCTTCATGGACACCATCGCCATGGCGCCCGAACTGCAGCAGCGGCTGCAGGGCGCCGAGCTGATCGACGACCTCGTCCACGCCACCGGCAACTACAGCTACGGCAGCAACGTCTGCCAGGGCGAGCGCTTCCTGCTGCTGGGCGACGCCTACGCCTTCATCGACCCGGTGTTCTCGTCGGGCGTGCACCTGGCGATGACCAGCGCCTTCGAAGGCGCCAAGGTCGTGCAGGCCTTCTTCGAGCAGCCGGCCGCGCTGCCGGCGGCGCGCCGCCGCTTCGAGCGCGTGATGCGCAAGGGCCCGCGCCAGTTCTCGTGGTTCATCTTCCGCATGACCAACCCGGCGATGCGCGAACTCTTCATGCACCCGCGCAACCCGCTGGGCGTGAAGAGCGCCGTGCTCTCGCTGCTGGCCGGCGACCTCTACGGCAAGACGCCGATCTGGCCCAGCCTGCAGGTGTTCAAAGGCATCTACTGGATCGCCAACCTGGCCAACGCGCGGCGCAGCTGGAAGGCCTGGCGCATGCGGCCGCAACTGGTGGCCGACGTCGGCGCCCTGCCCGGCGAGACGGTGATGAAGGACGGCCGATGAGCCGTTGGTTTTCCACGTTAGCCGCCGCGTTAGCCGCCGCTGCCAGCACCGCCGCCGCGCTGCCCGCGCCGGCCTTGGCCGCCGAACTGCCGCTGTGGGAGCTGGGCCTGGGCGTGGCCGGCCTGTCGCTGCCGCACTACCGCGGCGCCGAGAAGTCGCGCAACTGGCTGCTGCCCATGCCCTACGGCGTGTACCGCGGCGAGATCCTGCAGGCCAACCGCGAAGGCCTGAAGGCCAAGCTGCTGGACTCCGACCGCATCGACTTCGACATCAGCCTGGAAGCCACCGCGCCTTCGCGCAGCGCCGACGAGCCGGCGCGCCACGGCATGCCCGACCTCAAGGGCACCGTCGAGGTCGGCCCCAACCTCAACCTGCGCCTGGCCAGCGGCCCGGGCTGGAAGGTCGAGGCGCGGCTGCCCATCCGCGCCGCCTTCACGCTGCAGACCAAATCGCGCGGCGTCGGCTGGGTGGCGGCGCCCACGCTCAACCTCGACCAGCGCATCGCCGGCTGGAACGTCGGCACCGAGCTGTCGGCGCTGTGGGGCAGCCGCGACTACCACCGCTACTACTACGACGTGGCGCCCGAATACGCCAGCACTGAGCGCCCGGCCTACAGCGCGCGCGCCGGCCGCGGCGGCTGGCAGGCCACGCTGGCCGCCACGCGGCGCGACGGCCGGCGTTGGATCGGCGCCTTCGTCAGCGCCGATTCGCTGGCCGGCGCCAACTTCAGCGAAAGCCCGCTGGTGCGCCGGCGCAGCAACCTCAGCTTCGGCGTCGCGGTCTCGTGGCTGCTGTGGTCGTCGGACCGGCTGGTGCCGGACCCCGATGAATTGAAATGATCCCCGACGACGCCGACCGCCTGCAGCCTGCGCCGCTGGAGCCCGCGGTCCCGCCCGCCGCGGCGGCCGCGCCGCTGATCGCCCAGCCGCTGCTGCGCCCGCTGGCCTGGCTGATGCTGCAGACGTTGCTCGTCGGGCTGGGCCTCGGCTCGCTGCTGTGGAACGCCGTCGCCATGGTGCTGCTGCCGCTGCTCGGCCGCGAGCGCGGGCTGCGCATCGGCCGCGCCGCCATCGCGCGCGCCTATTCCTGGTTCTTCCAGGCGGCCGGGGCCAGCGGCCTGCTGCGCATGGACGCGCAGGCGCTGGACCCGCTGGCCGACGAGCGCGGGCTGATCGTCGTGGCCAACCACCCCAGCATGCTGGATGCCATGATGCTGGTGGCGCGGCTGCCGCGCAGCGCCTGCGTGATGAAGGCGAGCCTCGCGCGCAACCCCTTCCTGGCCGCCGGCGCGCGGCTGGCGCGCTACATCCGCAACGACAGCCCGCATGCCCTGGTGCGCCTGGCCGTGGCCGACCTGCGCGGCGGCGGCCAACTCGTGCTGTTTCCCGAAGGCACGCGCACCACGCATTGGCCGGTCAACCGCTTCCATTCGGCGGTGGGCGTGATCGCGCGCCGCGCCGGCGCGCCGGTGCAGGCCGTCTTCATCGACACCGACTCGCCCTACCTCGGCAAGGGCTGGCCGCTGTGGCGGCTGCCGCCGCTGCCCATCGTCTTCAGCGTGCGGCTGGGCCGGCGCTTTGCGCCGCCGGTGGGCAATGCGGCGGCGTTCCAGGACGAACTGGAGGCCTACTTCGCCGCCGGCGTGCGGCCGCCGCGAACCACGGCAGCACCCGCGCCATGAGCGCCGCGAGCGCCAGCCCCGCGATGGCCGCGCCGGCGCCGTCGCGCAGCCACCTCGTGCTGATCCCCAGCTACGACACCGGCGCGCGCGTCTACCAGACGGTGGCCGAGGCGCGCGCGCAATGGACCCCCGTGTGGGTGGTGGTCGACGGCAGCCGCGACGGCACGGCCGAGGGCCTGCAACAGATGGCGGCGCGCGACGCCGGGCTGCGCGTCTTCGTGCTGCCGCACAACCAGGGCAAGGGCGCGGCCGTGCTGCACGGGCTGCAGCAGGCGCAGGCTGCAGGCTTCACGCACGCGCTGACCATGGACGCCGACGGCCAGCACCCGGCGGCGCTGATCGGCGCCTTCATGCAGGCCTCGGCCGCGCGGCCCGAGGCCATGGTGCTGGGCAAGCCGGTGTTCGACGCCAGCGCGCCGCTGCTGCGCGTGCGCGGGCGCAAGGTCTCCAACGCCTGGGCCAACCTGGAGACGCTGAACGCCGGCATCGGCGATTCGCTGTACGGCTTTCGCGTCTACCCGGTGGCCGCGCTGATCGAAGTGATGCGCGCCAACGCCTGGATGCGCCGCTTCGACTTCGACCCCGAAGCCGTGGTGCGCCTGGCCTGGCGCGGCGTCAAGCCGATCAACCTCGACGCCCCGGTGAAGTATCTAACGGCCGAAGAAGGCGGCGTCTCGCACTTCCACTACGGGCGCGACAACGCGCTGCTGACCTGGATGCACGCGCGGCTGATGGTCGGCTTCGTGCTGCGGCTGCCGGCGCTGCTGTGGCGGCGGCTGACGCGGCGGCCGCCGTTTCAGCGGTGAGGCGTGAAACGGCAGCAGCTCGAAGCGCAGGCCAGGAAGCGGCTTCGCGATCTCATCGCAGAAGGGCTCTCGTCCGGATCTGGCCCGATGCGGCCGCACCGGGAACCATGGGCTAGCGGGTGCGTGGAACGGCGGCTTTGCCGTCGCGATCTGTCCTCGCAGACGACTTGGCGCCCGCCCTCGCGCCTGGTTTGGGCACCAGGGCCGCACGACAAGCCTTGAGAATTTCGTCTGCGAGCGGAGAATCATCCGGACAGGCGCGTGACAGCACGATCGCGCCCACCAATTGCGCGAGCGTGCCGAGTAAACGCGCGCGGGCCTCGTGCAGCGCCGGAGCACCTTTTGCTTTGTCCTCGCGCATCAGGGATGCCAAGGTCTCTTCGAGGCCCTGTGCAAACGCCGCCTTGACCTGCTCCGGCTGACGTGCGGCATCCGCGCCGAGCGCGGCCAGCGTGCACCCGGCGCCGGGCCCATCGCGGTGCGCACGCGAGAGGTACTGCTGAATGTAGTCGGTGCCCTTCGCCTGCTGGATCCGGCCCAGCGTCTGCGCGAGCCCGACGGTGGCGGCTTGCGCCATCAGGTCGGCCTTCGATTCGAATTGTCGGTAGAAGCCACCGTGGGTGAAGCCCGCGGCCGACATCAGATCGGCAACCCCGATGCCATCGTAGCCGCGCTCCCGAAACAGTACCGACGCCGTTTCGACGATGCGATCCCGATTCGCCTGCGCTTGCACCTTGCTGATCTTCATGACGCCATTCCTTCGATGTGAGCCCCAGGTACTCGATCGACGTTCGATGCCGGCCCGGCCGGTCTCTCGATCGACCGGAGGACGACTCCCTTTTTTTGATTATGACTGTACGCAAAAGGCTTGACTTCAATGCGTACGGTCGTCATCATAAACACCTGCCGGCCACTTCGCTCCTCGATCTCCCCTGCGCAATCCCATGAAGGCATTCCTGCTCGACCGCTATGGCAAGGGCCGTCCCTTGCGCATGGCCGACATCCCAGTACCGGAGCTGCGCGACCATGAAGTGCTGGTGCGCGTCGATGCGGCCAGCGTCAACGTGCTGGACGCCAAGATCCGCCAGGGCGCGTTCAAGCTGATCCTGCCCTACCGATTGCCGATCGTCCTGGGCCACGACGTGGCCGGCAAGGTGGTCAAGACCGGCGCCGCGGTGCGCAGCGTCGAGGTCGGCGACGAGGTCTACGCCAAGCTGGACGATCTGCGGATCGGTGCCTTCGCAGCGTTCGCGCCGGTGCGCGAGTCATCCCTCGCGCCCAAGCCCAAGGGGCTGACGATGACGCAGGCGGCTTCGTTGCCGCTGGTTGCCCTCACGGCATGGCAGGCCCTCGTCGAACGCGCCAAGTTGGCGAAGGGGCAGAAGATCTTCATTCAGGCCGGCTCGGGCGGCGTGGGCACGGTGGCGATTCAGTTGGCGAAGCGGCTCGGCGCGACGGTCGCCACCACGGCGAGCGCCGCGAACCATTCGCTGGTGAAGCGGCTGGGCGCCGACATCGTCATCGACTACCGAACCGAAGATTTCGAATCGATCTTGCGCGACCAGGATGTCGTCCTGCACAGCCAGGATGCGGCGACGCTCGCCAAGTCCCTGCGGGTGCTCAAGCGCGGCGGCCAGCTGATCTCCATCTCCGGGCCGCCCGATCCTGCCTTCGGCCAAGCCATCGGCGCGCCGCTGCCCGTGCGGGTGGCGCTGAGGCTGCTCAGCATGAGCGCACGACGTCAGGCCGCGCGGCTTGGCGTGCACTACAGCTTCTTGTTCATGCGCGCCAGCGGCGAGCAGTTGCGCGAGATCTCGGCGCTGATCGAGACGGGTCACATCCGGCCGGTCATCGATCGGGAGTTTTCGTTCGAGGCGACGAACGAAGCGCTGGCCTACGTCGAATCCGGGCGCAGCAAGGGCAAGGTCGTCATCCAAGGCCAACCGGAGAAGACATGAGTTCCGAAGCGCAGAGCCCGTCCTCCAACGTGTCATACGCGCAAGCGCCGAACCTGGCGCTCAGCGTCGACGGCGTCCGCTATGCCTATCGCGAGCTCGGGCCCAGGGGTGACATCCCGGTGGTGCTGTTCGTTCACCTCGCGGCCACGCTCGACAACTGGGACCCGCGGATCGTCGACGCCATTGCGGCCAGGCGCCACGTCATCGCGTTCGACAACCGCGGCGTCGGCGGCTCGAGCGGAGACGTCCCCGAGACCATCGAGGCCATGGCGGACGATGCCGCCGCGTTCATCCAAGCCTTGGGGCACGACACGATCGACGTGTTTGCGTTCTCGCTGGGTGGCATGGTCGCGCAGGCGATGGTACTGGCCCACCCGACACTGGTGCGCCGGCTGGTGCTGACCGGCACCGGGCCGGCAGGCGGCAACGGCATCGACAAGGTCGGCGGCACGACTTACTTCGACATGTTGCGCGCGGCCGTGACCTTGTCCGACCCGAAGGAGTTCCTCTTCTTCAATCGAGACGACGCCGGCAAGCGCGCGGGCCGCGCCTTCATCGAACGCTTGCATGAGCGCAAGACCGATCGCGATGCGCCCATCTCGATCGCGGCGTTTCAAATGCAACTGCGTGCCATCAAACGTTGGGGCAACGCGCCCCCGGGCGACCTTTCGCGCGTCACGCAGCCCACGCTCATCGCCAACGGCGACAACGACCGCATGGTGCCGTCCGTGCTGTCCTACGACCTGCACAGGCGCATCGCCGGATCGCGGCTGATCATCTATCCCGACTCGGGGCACGGGGCGATCTTTCAGTTCCACGACCAGTTCGCACCGCTTGCGGCCGACTTCCTGAACGGCACGCCGGAGCGCGATGCCGCGCAACCGTCGGCGACGGCAGGCGGAACTTCCGCCGATCGTCCGGCGCCGCTCGACGCGCACAAGCACTTTTCTTCGTCGATCCTGTTGTGGGTCCGCACCGACCAGCCGCGCGAAGCTGGCATGGCCTCCTGGAAGGGGCCGCATTCGAAGATCATCTCGGCCAGCAAAGGCATGCTGGAGTATCGACAGATCCACCTGGCGGCGGACAACGCCGGCCTATGGCCAGCGACGCCCGGCGTGCAGACCGCGATTCCCCCTGACCGTCGAGTCGATGGCGTCGCGGAGGTGACCTTCGAGTCGGCGCTGGCGCCGGTGCAGGGGCTGGACCGGACCCGCTTGGCGTTCAAGGACGAGGTGAACGTCTTCCGAAGGACGCTGCTGTATGCCGGCCCACCCGGGGCCTCGCGCTGGTACTCGGTCGCCAATCCGAATGCACCGGTCGGCGCGCGCGCCTACATCCTGCTTCGGCGCCGCAGCGACGTCGATGGCCAGGCCTTTCGGGACTTTCTGCATGGCGAGCTGGTTCCTTCCCTCGCCTCTGTCGCAGCGCTGACCGAACTGCGCTCGCAGTGGTTTCTTCCGTGGAGCGAGGCGACCTGGGCGACGCCCGATGTCGCCCACGACAACCCGCATGAAGAGCGGTTCCACGCGTCGCTGATCCTCGGTTTCGCGAGTGCACGGGATCGTGACGCGTTCTTCGCAGGGCCAAAGCCCAAAGCGCTGTCTGAGCGCCTCGCACGCCATGCAACAGCGGTGCACGCCTACGCGGTGTCCGAGGCGCCGACGTTCGTCGAAAACTCGAAATCGTCAGGAGAGCCGAGATGAAGATTCAGAACGCCGTCGCCCTGGTCACCGGCGCCAACCGTGGCATCGGTCGGGCATTCACGCAGGCGCTGCTGGAGCGTGGCGCCGGCAAGGTTTACGCCGCTGCGCGAGACCCGTCGACCCTCACCCAGCCGGGCGTGGAGGCTTTGCGGTTGGACGTCAACAAGCCGGAAGACATTGCCGCCGCGGTCCAGCGGGCCTCGGATGTGACCCTGGTCATCAACAACGCCGGCATCGCCCAACCCGGCGGGTTCCTCGCTGCCGACAGCGAAGCCGTCGCACGGCGCATCTTCGAGACCAACTTCTTCGCCATGCTGCGAATGAGCCAGGCCTTTGCGCCGGTTCTCGGCCGCAACGGCGGTGGCGCCCTGCTCAACGTGTTGTCGGTGGCGGCCTGGGTGAACGGCGGGGAACTGGCCGCCTATTCGGCGAGCAAGTCGGCCGCATGGTCGCTGACCAACGCGCTGCGCTACGAGTTGGCAGCGCAACGAACGCAGGTGCTCGGGCTGCACATGGCCTACGTCGACACCGATCTCACGCGCGGTCTCGATGCGCCGAAGTCCAGCCCGGGAGCCATCGTTGCGCGGGCCTTGGACGGTTTGGAATCGGGCGCCGATGAGGTCCTGGCCGACGAACTCACGGTGCAGGTCAGGCGCGGCTTGACGGCGCCCAGGCCGAGCTACCTGCCTCGGTAAGCCTTCCATCGCCCGCTGCACGACATGAACGAAAGGCCCGTCATGCTCTTCGACCCCCTCGTCGCACCCTCGCTCCAGTTGCCCAACCGCATCGTGATGGCGCCGATGACGCGCAGCCGCGCCGTCGAGGGCAACGCCGCCAACGCGTTGATGGCCGAGTACTACGGCCAGCGCGCAGCCGCCGGCCTGATCATCACCGAGGGCACCTCGCCGTCGCCGAACGGTCTGGGCTACCCGCGCATCCCAGGCCTGTTCAACGAGAGCCAGGTGCGCGGCTGGCGTCTGGTGACCGATTCGGTGCACGCCAAGGGCGGCAAGATCTTCGTGCAGCTGATGCACACCGGCCGCGTGGGCCACGTCGCCAACCTGCCGGCCGGCGCCGAACTGATCGGCCCCGGCGCACAGGTGCTGCCCGGCGAGATGGTCACCGATGCCCAGGGCATGCAGCCTCACAGCCCGCCGCGCGCGATGACGGCGTCGGACATCGATCGTGCGGTGGCGGAGTACGCGCATTCGGCGCGGCTCGCGATCGAGGCCGGCTTCGACGGCGTCGAGCTGCATGCCGCCAACGGCTACCTCCTCGAGCAGTTTCTGAACGCGAACGTCAACCAGCGCGTGGACGGCTACGGTGGCGACATCGCCGGACGCAACCGTTTCGCGCTCGAAGTCGCCGCGGCCACGAAGGCCGCCATCGGGGCGGATCGTGTCGGGATCCGGCTCTCGCCCTACGGGGTGTTCAACGGCACGGGACCCTACCCCGGCGTCGAGGATCAGTATCTGCAACTGACGAAGGCGCTCTCGGCGTTGGGGCTGCTGTACGTCCACGTACTGGACCACAGCGCCATGGGCGCTCCGCCCGTGCCCGCGGCGTTCAAGCTGCGCTTGCGTGAGGCGTTCGAGGGCGTGTTCATGCTGGCCGGCGGCTTCGATCGCGCGAGCGCGGAGCGCGCGTTGCAGGCCGGGCAAGCCGACCTGGTCGCGTTCGCACGCTTGTTCCTCGCCAATCCTGATCTGGTGCGGCGCCTGCAGGTCGAAGCGCCGCTGAACGCCCCTGACATGGCGACGTTCTACACCCCGGGGCCGAAGGGCTACACCGACTACCCGGTCGTCGCGGCGTAGGCGCACCAGTCAACGGCGTCTACACCTGTCAGCGCAAGACCGGGGAGCAAGCGATGGATGTTGAGGACGTGATCGCCCGCTGGGAAGCAGACGAAGCGCGCGTGCGGGCAGGTCAGCAGGCTGCGGGTGTCGAGCCCAGGCGGACGGCATTCGGCCGTTCGGGCATGGACATGTTCCAGGCGATCTTCGCAGGCGAGCTTCCCCCTCCACCCATCAATGATGCGGCCGACATCCTTGCCATTCACATCGAGCCCGGAATCGCCGTCTTCCAGGGGCGCCCACGACGGCGCTTCTACAACCCGATGGGCATCGTGCACGGCGGATGGTTCGCCACGCTGCTCGACTCCGCGGTCGGGTGTGCCGTGCATTCGATGTTGCCCGCGGACAAGGGCTTCACGACGCTGGAGCTCAAGGTCAATATGCTTCGCGCCCTCAGCGAGCAGGTTCGGCTGGTGCGCGCCGAGGGCAAATTGATCCACGCCGGACGGCAGGTCGCGGTCGCCGAAGGGCGAATCGTCGGACCGGACGGAAAGCTCTACGCCCATGCGACGACGACGTGCCTGATCTTCGATCGAGCCGCGTCCGCGCCAGCGAATGCCTGATGAGCGCGCGCATGGGTGCATGAACGTGCACGCACTTCGATGCCCTCTTGAACAACGAAGTTGCACGATGCGTGCCCTGTACCTGGAGGACGTCCGCCCTGGCCAATGCTTCACGGGAAGCACGCGCATTCGCATGACGAGCTGCGCGTTGACGGCGAAGTGCTGGAGGTGCGGCCGTCGAAGTCGCGACCGGAGCAAGGCTTGGTCGAAGTCCGCACGAATACCTTGAGTGCGGCGACCGTCAGCCCTCACCCCAACCCTCTCCCGCCCGCGGGAGAGGGCGTTTCGGTGGCGCTGAACAGCATCGGCTCGTAAGTCTCCGCCGCCTCCGGCAGCCCCTGCAGCAGCGCCTGCAGCTCGCCGCCGTCCAGCCTTGGGTGTTCGCCGCGGGCGTGCTGCAGCAGTTCGGCCGCCAGCGCGTGCAAGCGCGCCGTCGCCTGGCGCAGGCGCTCGCGGAAGGCGGCGTCGTCCAGGCGGTCGGCCAGGCTGCGGTTGAGTTCCACGAACCACGGCATGGCGGCCTGGTCCAGCATGCGGCGCACGTTGCGGCGGCGGCTCACCTGGCCCCAGCGGCGCAGCAGGTCTTGCACGGCGTCGTTCAGGCGCTGGCACAGCAGCAGCTCGTCGCGCAGGTGCGACAGCGAGGCCAGGTCGGTCAGCCGCTTTTGGAAGTAGAGCTGGGCCAGCACGCTCCAGTAGTAGCAGTAGTCCCAGATGATCTTGGCCGGCAGCACCTCGGGGTCGCCGAACAGGCCGTACTGGCCGCGGTACAGCGCCATCGTGCTGTCGTAGAACGAGCGGAAGATCTGCTCGTAGACCTGGGCATGGGCCTGGATGCGGTGGCCGCCCCGTTCCATCGTGATCAGCTCGGTGATGTAGCTGTTGCCGATGGCGATGAAGTCGCTGCCCGGCGAATAGAACGGGTCGAGAAAGCGCCCGGCCTCGCCGGCCAGCGCCCAGCGGCCGGCGCTGAAGACCTGGGTGCAGTCGTACGAGAAGCGGCGGAAGAACGCGAAGTCCTGCAGCGCGTCGCGCTGGCCGTCCAGTTCGTCCCACAGCCGCGGCTGGTGTTGCTGCAGCCAGTCCATCGCCTTGTCGAAGGTGTCGATGGCGCTGCTCGGGTGGTAGGCCGGGTCGGCGACGATGCCCACCGAATGCGAGCCCGAGGCCAGCGGGATCAGCCACACCCAGTAGCCCTCGCCGACCAGGTGGTTGGTCGACAGCCAGCGCGTGGGCGTGGCGACGCGGGCGCGCCATTCGGCGTCGTCGCTCCAGCGGTCGATCTCGATGCGGCGGCCGATGCGAAACCACACGGCATGCGCGGCATGGTCGTTATCCCGCGCCAGGCCGAGCTGGCGCTTGAGCAGCGCGGCGCGGCCGCAGGCGTCGATCACCCAGCGCGCGCGCGCGGTCTGCAGCGCGCCGCCGGGGCGCTGCCAGTCGACCTCGTGCGGTTCGGCGCCGGCGCCCAGGCGCACGCTGCGCACCAGCGCACCGGCCTCCAGGCGCAGGCCGCGGCGCTGCACTTCGTCGGCGAGGAAGTTCTCGAACAGGCCGCGGTCGATCTGCCAGCTGCTCACCGGCAGCGGCCGGCTGGCGCCCAGCTCGGTGACGTTCTCGATGTCGCGCCGGCCGTCGCTCCAGAAGAAGCGGAAGCCGAACTTCTTGAGCTGCGCCTGCGCGAGGTGGGCCTGCAGGCCCAGCACCTCGGCGAAGTAGTGCGCGCCGATTTCCACCGTCGACTCGCCCACCTTGTGCGTGGCCGCCGGCACCGGGTGCGTGCGGCGTTCGAGCACCAGCACGTCGAGATCGGGCATGCGCTGGCGCAACTGCAGCGCCAGCGTCAGCCCGGCCAGGCCGCCGCCCATGATGACGACGTCGTGCAGCGGCGCGGGCTTGGGCATGGGCGCTTCCTGGGCGTTGGCGTTGACGGCAGCGATGATGCCCGAGGGCCTGGATGGGCAGAGATGGGCCTGGATGGCCTTGTCTCAAGCGGGGCCGCTTTCGCGGTCGCCCTCGGCCTCGACGTCGATCACCAGGCCGAGCTGCGCCGACAGCGGCACATCCAGCCGCGCTGCCGGCGCCGCGCCGAGCGCGGCGAGCAGCGGCCGCGCGGCGGCCATCGGGTTGCCCGGCGGCGGCGTGAAGCGGCCCGGCTGCAACTGCCAGCGGACGCCGCGGCCGCCGGCGCCGGGCGGCGCCAGCAGCAGCGCCACGGCCAGCGCCTCGCGGCTGTCGTTGACCGATTGCAGCGGCCCGTCCGGCGCCGCGGTGTCGCAACCCACCAGCAGCACCGGGCGCTGCTCGGCGGCGCATTGGCCGGCGGCTTCCAGCCAGCCGGCGCCGAAGCTCCAGGGCCCGGCGGCCACCGCGGTGCTGGCCTCGCGGTTGCGCGCACCGATGGCGAAATAGCCCGACGCCGCGTTGTGCACCGAGTGGTGAAAGCGCAGCGGCGACAGCAGCAGCGGCTCGTCGGCCAGGGTCCGGCACAAGGCGTCGACGATCGCCAGGTCGCCGTGCGCCGAGGCGAAGACGGTGGCCACGCTGCCGAGGTCCACCGCGGCCCCCGCGCCGGCGGCCTCGGCCGCCTGCAGCGCCATCAACACCGCCTGCGGCGCGCGGCGGCGCTCGTTGGCCGCCAGCAGCGCCGGCGCCGGGCGCGGCGCCGCGGCCGTGGGCGTCCACGCGGCCTGGGCGAGGACTTGCACCGTGCGCGTCAGCATCCGAACACCAGCACGCAGTTGTTGCCGCCGAAGCCGAAGGCGTGGCTGGCGGCGCGGCGGATGCGCCGCTGCGCCGGCCGCGCCTTCCAACGTTCGGCGAAAGCCGCGCCGAAGGCCGGGTCCGGCGCCGCGGTGGGGCCGCTGCCGGCCAGCAGCCCGCGCTGCAGCGCCAGCACGCAGACCAGCGCCTGCAGCAGCCCGGCGGCGCCCATGGTGTGGCCGCTCAAGCCCTTGGTGGCCGAGGCGTGCACGCTGCCCGCGTAGCGGCGCGCCAGCAGCGCGGCTTCCACCTCGTCGTTGGCGGCGGTGCCGGTGCCGTGCAGGCTGACGAAGTCGATCGCCGCGGCGCTGTCCAGCCCGGCGCGCGCCAGCGCGGCGTCCAGCGCCTGCTCGGCGCCCAGGCCTTGCGGGTGCGGGCTCGACATGTGGTGGGCGTCGCTGCGCTCGCCATAACCCAACAGTTGAACGGCATCTTCATCGGGGCCGGCCGCGGCCTCGTCGTCGCGCACCAGCAGCGTGTAGGCCGCGGCCTCGCCGATGCTGATGCCGCGGCGCGCCGCGTCGAAAGGCCGGCAGGGCTGCGGGTCCAGCAGGCCCAGCGCGTTGAAGCCGTAGAGCAGGCTGCCGCTGAGCGCGTCGATGCCGCCCACCACCACCGCGTCGGCCAGTTGCAGCCGCAGCCAGCGCTCGCCGACGGCCAGCGCCTTGGCGCCCGACGAGCAGGCGGTGGACACTGTCAGCGCCGGGCCCTGCAGGCCGAGCGCCTGCTGCACGAAATCGGCCAGTGCATGCGGCGTGTGCAGCCGCGGCTGGCGCTGCGCGCTCGCGAAGCCGCCGTCGGCCGCCAGCTGGCGGTAGGCCGATTCCGAAGCGCCGATGGTCGAGGCCGAGCTGCCGATCACCAGCCCGACGCGCGCCGCGCCGTGGCGTTGGCGCGCGCGCAGCACCGCGTCGGCGAAGCCGTCGCCCTGCAGGCCCAGCCAGGCCAGCCGCGTGGCGCGGCTGTCCCAGGCTTGCCAGTCGGCCGGCCAGGGCTGGTGCTCCAGCTCGGCGACGCGGCCCACCGCGGTGGCCAGCGGCCAGTCAGGCGAATCGTTGGGCTGCAGGGCGCTTTGGTTGGCGGCCAGCGCGGCGGCCAGCGCGTCCAGCCCCAGGCCGTGGGCGCTGGCCAGGGTGCTGGCGATCAGCCTGGGCATCGGCGGCCGTCAGTCGTCGCCATCGAAGGCCTGCACCTCGTCGCCGGGCGCCGGCTCGCACAGCGGCCCCAGCGGCTGCCAGCCGCGGCGCACGACGAGGTGGCGCTCGTCGTGGCACAGCTCGATGCGCTGCGTCTGCGGCCACTGCTGCGCGACGAAGGCCTGCAGCGAATCGGGCATGCTGACGCGGAACACCGCGGCCGCCTGGTCGTTGCCGGGATGGTCGTCGTGGTGCAGCAGCGGCACCAGGCGGGCCAGCTGGTAGAGCAGCGGCGCGGCGGCGAAGCGGTGCGGCTCATAACCTTCCATCTGCAGCCACGCTTGCGCCTGGCCGCGCGTGGGCTGCGGGCCCAGGCCGCCCCAGGCGGCGGCCAGCAGCTCGGCCACCCACTGGTTGCAGTTCTGGTAGCGGGTGGAAAAGGCGAAGGCGTTGGCGCTGTAGTCGGCGGCCAGCAGGCCCAAGGCCAGCGCGCCGTCCAGCGCGGCGGCGGCCAGCGCCGGCGCGGCCTCGGGCGGCGGCAGCAGCAGCGTGACGTGGGCGGTGGGCAGGTCGTCCGCGGCCAGCAGGAAGCCGGCCAGGCCCTGGTCGAACAGCCGCGGGCGCTGCTCGTCGCAGGCGTAGTACAGCTGGCGCACCGACCACGGCGTGTTGGGGCTGTCGCGCAAGGCGATGCCGGCGTGCGAGTAGCGCAAGTCGAAGCGGCCGAGGTCGACGCCCGACCGCGCCACCAGCGCCACCGCCTGGCCCGAGCGCTGCAGCTCCTGCCGCACCTGCGCGACGAGCTGCAGCCGGTGGTCCTTCTGCCGCGCGCTGAGTTCGACGCCTTGCTCGCACAGCCGCGGCATGCCGGCGTGGGCGCCGGCGGCGATCAGCGTTAGCAGGGCCGCCAGCGCAACGGCGGCCCGGCGCGCAGCGTTCACGACCGCACCGGCACCGAGGGCAGCTCGCGGTGCCAGTCGTCGTCCAGCAGCAGGAAGAACGCGGTGCGCGTGTCGGCGCGCAGGAACTCGTAGCCGTAAGGCCGCTGCCGCGCGCTGACGATCTGGCCGACGACCAGGCCGCCGTCGGCCACCGCCCGGTCGGCCAGGCGCAGCGAGAAGCCGCCTTCGCCGCCGCCGCCTTCGACGGCCAGCAGCTCGACTTCGTTGGCGCCGTCGGCCAACTTGGCGACGCGCTGCACGCGGTAGTCGCCCTGCGCCAGCGGCCGCGGCGACGAGCTGGCGCTGGAGCGGTGCAGCGAGCGCGACGTGGCGTCCACCGAAGTGCTGGCGCTGTCGGAAGCCGAGGTCACGGCCGAGCTGGCGGCCAGAACCGCCGGCGCGGCGGCCAGGGCGCCGATCACGACGGCGAGCGAACGCGGGAAGTTCATGCGGGTGGCTCCGAAAGAAGAAGGCGGTTGGACCTTGACGCTTCAGATCATCCCGCCGTTGACCGAGATGATTTGTCCGGTGATGTAAGCGGCATCCGGCCCGGCGAGAAAGCCGACCAGCGCGGCCACCTCGTCGGGCGTGCCGGCGCGCTGCACCGGCACCAGGCGGCGGATGGCCTCGGGGTCGAAATGCGCGTCGGCCATCGGCGACTCGATGATGCCCGGCGCCACCGCGTTGACGGTGATGCCGCGGCTGGCCAGCTCCAGCGACAAGGCCTTGGTCGCGCCGTGCAGCGCCGCCTTGGCCGCCGCGTAGTTGACCTGGCCGCGGTTGCCGGTGATCGCCGCCACCGACGACAGGTTGACGATGCGTCCCCAGCGCGTGCGCAGCATCGGCAGCACCAGCGGCTGCGTGACGCGGTAGAAGCCGTTGAGCGACACGTCGATCACGCGCTGCCACTGCTCGGCGCGCATGCCGGGGAACACCGCGTCGTCGTGGATGCCGGCGTTGTTGACGACGATCTGCACCGGCCCGCCGGCCAGCATCAACGCCACCGCGGCCTGCACCGCTTCGGCGTCGGCCAGGTCGAAGGCCAGCGCCTCGGCGCTGGCACCGTCGGCCGCCAGTTCGTCGGCCAGCATCTGCACGCGGTCGGGCCGGGCGTTGGCGTGCAGCAGCACGTGCGCGCCATCGGCCGCCAGCCGCCGCGCGATGGCGCTGCCAATGGCGCCGCTGGCGCCGGTGACGAGGGCGCGTTTGCCGGCCAGGGGTCTTGCCGCGGTGTTCATGTCATCGGCTTCACGTCAACGGCGTGTCCAACACCACCGTCGCGCGGCCTTCGACCAGGCAACGGCCGCCCTCGTCGTGCAGCGCGAAGCGGTACATCGCCTGGCGCTCGTCGCCGGCCAGGTGCTCGGCCTGCACCAGCAGGTCGCCGGCCACGTCGTCCAGCCGCGGCACGTGCAGCTTGACGTTGCGCGCGCTGGCCAGGAAGCCGGGCCGGCCGTCGACGCCGGGCTTGGCGTTGAGCGCGCCGTGCAAGGCCATCGCCTGCGCCGCGTATTCGATCGCCGCCGCCGACAGCAGGCCTGCGTCCATGCGCAGCGGGTGGTCGGCGCGGCGGTGGCTGCCGGCGCGGCAGCGGATCAGCGCCGGGTTGCAGTCGAGCACGGCGTCGAGCAGGCACATGCGGCCCTGGTGCGGGATCCAACGCGCAATCTCGGCGGCATCGGCGGGCAGCACGTGGTTCATGCCGCGGCGTCCAGTTGCAAGGCCAATGACTGGCCCGCCAGCCCTTCGATCACCAAGGCCGCCGCCGCCGGCGCGGCCAGCGCCTGCAGCAGCGGCAGCGCGCGGGCGGCCGGGATCTCGCGGCGCAGCGCTTCCAGCGCGGCATCGCCGCAGGGCGTGGGCGCCGCGTCGCCGGCGATGCCGATGGTCAAACCGCGCCCGCCTTGCGGCACCAGCACCAGCGCCAGCGCCAAGCTGTCGGACAGCGGCCGCACGCCGTGCAGCGGCTCGGGGTAGGGCGTGTCGCAGGCCACCAGCAGCAGCGGGCGCTGTCCGTGCACGCATTGCACGGCGGCTTCCAGCAGCCCGGCGGCAAAGCTGGCATCGAAGGCGCCCAGGCTGGTGGAGGCCTGCATCGTCTGCGTGGCGATGTGCCAGTAGCCGGAGGCCACGTTGTGGACCGAGTTGGTGAAACGCGTCGGCGAGACCAGGCGCTCGGCCTTGGCCAATGCCTCGCAGATGGCGTGGCAGTTGGCGGGGTCGCCGGTCGACGAGGTGAACACCGTGGCCAGCGCGCTGGGCGCCAGGCCGGCGGCCTGGCAAGCCGCGTCGGCCACCGCGACCGAGGCCTTCACCACCGTGCCGGCGCGGCGGCGCTCGGTGGCCGGCAGCAGCGCCGGCGCCGGCACCACGGTGGGCGTGCGCTGCCAGCGCGAAGGCTCGCGCAGCAGCGGCGCGGCCTGCGCCCAGTCGGCAAAGCCGGGACCGAGCAGCGCCACGCCTTGCACGCCGAGTTGCAGGCTCATCGCGCCGCCCCGAACAGCAGGCAGGCGTTGCTGCCGCCGAAGCCGAAGGAATTGCTGGCCACCAGCTCGACGCGCTGCTCGCGCGGCTGCAGCAGGTAGTTCGATTGCAGCGCGGGGTCGATGCGCTGCACGTTCAGCCCGGCCGGCAACAGGCCGTGCTGCAGCGCCAGCAGGCTGACGCAGGCCTCCACCGCGCCGGCGGCGCCCAGCGTGTGGCCGGTGTGGCCCTTGCTGCTGCTGCAGGGCGTGGCGGGGCCGAACACGGCTTGCATCGCGCGGTCTTCGGCGGCGTCGTTGCCGGGCGTGCCGGTGCCGTGCAGGTTGACGTAGCCCACCTCGTCGGCGCGGCGGCCGGCCTGGGCCAGCGCCTCGCGCATGGCCAGCGCGGCGCCGGCGCCTTCGGGGTGCGGGCTGCTCATGTGGTGGCCGTCGCTGCTCTCGCCGCAGCCCAGCAGCCAGGCGACGGGCTTTTCGGCGTCGCGCTCCAGCAGCGCGAAGGCGGCGGCCTCGCCGATCGACAGCCCGCGGCGCTGCGCGTCCCAGGGCCGGCAGATCTCGGGCGACACCAGCTCCAGCGCCGAGAAGCCGTACAGCGTGGTCAGGCACAGGCTGTCGACGCCGCCGACCACGGCGGCATCGATCAGGCCCAGCGCCATCATCCGCGCCGCCTGGCCGAACACCTTGGCGCTGGACGAGCAGGCGGTGCTGACCACCGCGGCCGGGCCTTGCAGGGCCAGCCGTGCGCGCACATAACGCGCTACCGAGTAGGTGTTGTGCGTCTCGGGGTAGTGCAGGTCGGCCGGCAGCGCGCCGCTGGTGGGGTCGCGCCGGCGGTAGGCCAGCTCGGTCTGCAGGATGCCGGCGGTGCTGGTGCCCAGGAAGACGCCGACGCGCGCCGCGCCCCAGCGCGCGCGCGCCTGTTGCACGCGGTCGATGAAGCCGTCGCTGCGCAGGCCCAGCTCGGCCAGGCGGTTGTTGCGGCAGTCGAAGTCGGCGTACTGCGCCGGCCAGGCGAGCGCCTCGCTGCCGTCGACCACGCCCAGCCAGGCGCCGAGCGCGGCGGTCTCGAAGTCGCGCTGCCGCAGGCCGCTGCGGCCTTGGCGCAGCGCCTGCAGCGTGGCCTGCAGGCCGTGGCCCAGCGCGCTGACCAGCGTGTGCGCGCTGACGGCGGTGGGCGTCATGGGCGTCAGCGGCGGCAGGGGCGTCATGGGGCTCACGGGCGTCATGGCCGTCATGCCGCGGTCCCCGGCACCTCGGCCACCAGCAGCACGTTGGCGAAGGGCGTGCCGCGGCTCATCGGCACCGCCTGCACCGCGAAGCCCAGCGCGTGCAGCAGCGCCGTCCAGTCGCCGATGGTGCGGCCCCAGGTCGGCGCCACGCGGTGGCCGCGCACGGCGGTGACCACGCGGTCCACCCACTGGCTGGCGGCGAAGCCGCGCGCATCGGCCATGTCGCCCACGCGCAGCAGCAGCCGGCCGCGCCGGCCGAGGGCCTGGCGCACGCGGCGCAGCAGCGCGTCTTGCTCGGCATGGCCCACGTAGTGCAGCACGTCGAGGATGACCACCAGGTCGCAGGGCGGCAGCGCGGCCTGGCGCATGTCGGCGCAGACGAAGCTGGGCGCCAGCGGCAGGTGGCTGATGGCGCCCTCGGCGCGCCGCACGTCGCGCGCCATCAGCTCGATGCCGGTGTAGGCCGTGGCCCGCGGCGGCGCCGGCCAGGCGGCCGGCCAGCGGCCCAGCGCGGCGTGCTCGCGGCAGGCCTGCAGCAGGCTGGCCAGCAGGCCCTGGCCGCAGCCGATGTCGACGACGCGGCCGCCATCGGCCGACAGGTGCGACAGGTGGCCGCGTTCCAGCATGCCGCGAAACACCGGGTCGCGCCCGAGCTTGCCGCGCGCGAAGTGCCAGGCAAAGCGCCCGGCGCTGCGGTAGGGCTGGCAGGCGCGCTCGTGCAGCGCGCGCCAGCTGGCCTGGGTGGCGGCGCTCAGGGGCATGGCGCGTGGCGCGCGGGCAGCGCCTCGTCCAGCGTGACCGGGCGCAGGCCGGCGTCGCGGCAGCGCTGCAGCAGCGCCGGCAGCACGTCCAGCACCACCGGGCGGCCGGCGGCGCCGCGGCGCGCGTGGCCGTCGTGCAGCAGCAGGATGTCGCCCGCCCCCAAGCCTTGCGTCAGACGTTGGAGCACGCGCGCCGGGTCGGCCTCGCGGGTGTCGAAGCCGCGCCGCGTCCAGCTGACGAGGTGCAGGCCCAGGCGGTGCAGCACGGGGTCGAGGAAGGGGTTGCGCAGGCCCGCCGGGGCGCGGAAGGCGTGCGGCGCGCGGCCGCTGAGGTCGGCCAGCAGCGCCTGCGCGCGGCCCACTTCCTGCGCGATGCCGCGCGGCCCCAGCAGCGAGAAGCCGTGGCGGTGGCGGTCGCTGTGGTTCTGCACCGAATGGCCGCGGCGCACGACCTCGCGCAGCAGCGCCGGGTGACGGCGCGCCTGCTCGGCGATGCAGAAGAAGCTGGCGCGCGCGCCGGCGGCGTCCAGCAGGTCCAGCACCGCGGGCGTGACGTCGGGGTCGGGGCCGTCGTCGATGGTGATCGCGACCTCGGGCCGCGACGAAGGCAGCCGCGTGACGTTGGGCCCCAGCCCGCGGCTGCGCGGCCACAAGCCGGTGGCGGTGATCAGCGCATGGTCGGCGACCACCGCGCCCAGCGCCCAGGGCCAGCCGCCGGGCAACAGCGCCAGCGCCGCGGCGCCGCCGTGCAGCGCGGCGCTGGCCTTGACCAGCGGCGGCCAGGGCCAGGCGCGGCGGTCCGGCGGCGGCAGGGGCAACGCGGTGTTCACGGCCGCGGATTGTCGTCCAGCCGCGCCGGCCCCGCGCTTGCCGAGAAGACGGCCGACAGCAGCAGCGCCAGCAGCGTGCCCGGCGCCACCACCAGGCCGATGGCCGCCAGCACCGGGATGCTGGACATCGCCAGCAGCGCGAACGAGGCCACCAGCGTGACGTTGGCCAGCAGCAGCGAGGCCAGCATGTCGTCGCTGTCGTCGGCGCCAGCCTCGCCACCTTGCGCCAGCATGTCGAAGAACAGCGCGTAGTTCGAGCCCACCGCCACCACCAGCAGCAGCCCCACCAGGTGCAGGATGCCCAGGGCCACGCCGGCCGCGGCCAGGCCGCCCATGGTCAGCAGCACCGCCAGCACCAGCGGCCGGCTGACGGCCAGCAGCCGCCGCCACGAGCGCAGCCACAGCCCGATCAGCGCCAGCACGACGACGGCGCCGGCCAGCGCCTGCACCTGGGCCTCGTGCAGGTAGCGCTGGTACAGGCCGCTCAGCTCGGTGCCGATGTCCAGCACCTGCACGTCGGGCAGGCCTTGCAGCGCGCGCTCCAGCGCGGCGGTGTCGAGCGGCTGATCGCCGGCCGCCGGCTGCAGCGGCAGCAGCGCGGCGGCGCTGCCGTCGGCGCGGCGCAGCAGCAGCGCATCGACGATGGACGCGATGGGGGAGGCCGCGCCGCTGCCGTTGCTGCCGCCGGCGCGCAGCTCGTCCAGCGTCACCGGGCGGCTGCGGCGCGCGGCGTCGACGTCGGCCAGGAAGGGCGCCAGCCGCTCGGCGCGCAGCGGGCCGCCGGCGGTGGCCTGCTGCAGGTTGGCCTGCAGCGTGGCGGCGTCGGGCAGCGCGGCCAGCCGGCGCGCCTGCGTGGCTTGGCTGGGCAGGAAGCGCGTCACGCTGTCGAAGCCGCCGATCAGGCCGCGTTCGAGCAGGCCTTCCAGCCGTTCCGACGCGGCTTCGGCGCGCTGCAGCGTGGCCTGCAGGTCGGGGCCTTGCACGACGACCAGGCGGCCGTTGTCGCCGGCCATCAGGTCGGCGCGCAGCTTGGCGTCGAGCTCGATCGCCGCGCGCGGCACCGGGCTCAGCGAGGCCAGGTCGGCGCGCCACAGGTCGCCGCGCTGCCACAGCACGACGGCGGCCACGGCGGCCAGCGCCAGCACCGGCCAGCGCGCGCGCGGCAGCACGCGCAGCGCGGCGCGGGTGGCGCGGCCGAGCGGCGCGCGCCAGCCGCCGCCGCGGGCGCCATCGGGCATCAGCGCCGGCAGCACGAAGCGCGTGACCAGCGCCGCCGCCACCAGCCCGGCCACCGAGAACACGCCCAGCTGCGCCAGCCCCGGAAAGCCCGAGAACACCAGCGCCGCGAAGCCGCACACCGAGGTCAGCAGCCCCAGCCGCACGGTGGGCCAGCTCGTCAGCAGCCAGTGCCGCCAGCCGCCGCGGCGCGCCTGGATGAGGTAGTAGATCGCGTAGTCCACCGCCTCGCCGATCAGCGTGGTGCCGAAGCCCAGCGTCATGCCGTGCACGCTGCCGAAGGCCAGCGACACCGCGGCAATGCCGCCCAGCACGCCGCTGGCCACCGGCAGCGCGGCGACCAGCAGCGCGCGCAGCGAGCCGAAGGCCAGCCACAGCAGCGCGACGACGACCACGCTGCCGGCGATGGCCAGCTTGTGCACCTCGGATTCGATGCGGCTGCGGCTGTCGACCGAGAACACCGGGGCGCCGCTCAATTGCAGCGTCAGCCCCTTGGCGGCCTGCGGCGCGAAGGCCGCGCGCACCGCGGCGATGGCGGCGGCCTGGCCGTCGAGGTCGGCGCCGGCGCTGCGGATGGTGGCCATCAGCAGTGCGCGCGGCGCATCGCGCGCGACCCACACGCCTTGCTCGTTGCGCGGCGCGCGCGCCGGGATCAGCGATTCGGCGATGCGCTGCGTCTCGCCGCTGGGGTCGCGGTCGAGCAGCGGCTTGATCGCGCTGCCCGCCGGCGTGCCCAGCAGCGACAGCGATTCGGCGATCGCCTCGCGCAGGCCCTGCGCCGTGAAGCGCTCGGGCGTGACCGCCGGGCTGAGCTGGTAGCGGTGCTCGAACAGCCATTGGCCGAAGCCGGCGAAGCCTTCGCTCTGGCCGTTGTTGACCTGCTCGAAGCGGGCATCGGCGCGCAGCGCGGCCGCCAGCGCGCGCGAGGCGTCGGCGCGCTGCACGGCGTCGCCGCCGTCGATGGCCATCAGCAGCGTGCGCGACGGCGCGCCGCTGTGGATCTGCTCGATCAGCAGGCGCTGGCGCGCATCGGGCGTGGCCGGCAGGAAGGCCGACAAGTCGGCGGTGAACGGCGTGCGCAGCAGCAGCGCGACGGCCGCCGCGACGAACAGCGCCCACGACAGCAGGGCCGATGATGCAGCGCGTGGCTTCACTTCGGCGCGGCCAGCGGTTCGAGCAGCATCAGCGAGCGGTCGCCGTTGGCCAGTTGCAGCAGGATGCTGCGCAGGTCGGGGCCCTGGCCGACCAGCTCGATCCCGCGCACCTGCTGCGCCAGCCGGTCGTCCAGCGGCTTCAGGCGCAGCACCCATTTGGCGTCGTCGCCCGACAGGCTGGCGCTGAAGTGCCGGGTCAGCAGCGCGGCGTCGCCGGTCAGCGTGGCGCGCATGGCCTCCAGCAGCGCGCCCAGCTCGGGCACGGCGTCGATCTCCAGCTGCCGCGTGCGGCCGCCGCGGCGCAGCACCAGCGTGCGGCCCTGCACCTCCATCGACTCGCGCGTGGGCTGCAGCGTGTGGCGCGCGAAGCGGTCGGGCGCGGCGAAGCTGAGCGTGCCGCTGGACAGCAGCGGGCCGTCGATGCCGGAGACCGTGCGCTCTTCGGTGAAGCGCGCCTCGCCGGCCTTGCGCGCGGCCATGCGCTGCATCAGCGCCGGCAGCGTCAGCGGCTGGCCCGGCTGCGCCGGCGCCGCCAGCGGCCAGGCGGCGGCCAGCAGCAGCAGCGCGCGGCGCGACGGGGAAAGCTCAGTCCTCATGCCAGAAATCGTAGAAGTTGAACCAGTTGTAGGGCGAGGCCCGGCACAGCGCCTCCAGGCGGCGCACGTAGTCGGCCAGCGCGGCCTGCAACTGTGCCTCACGTCCGGCGGCGTCGGGCGGGACTTGCGTGAAGTCGGCCAGCAGCTCGAAGCGCACCTCGTAGCGGTTGCCGCCGCCGTACAGGCCGACCATGAACATCACCTTGCGCCGCAGCACCTGGGCCAGGCGCAGCGGGCCGTCGCTGAACGCGGCCGGCTTGCCGAGGAAGGGCAGCAGGCGCTCGCCGCTGCGGCCGTGTGGCGGCGGCGGCAGCGGCCCGGTGCCGCGCTCAGGCCGCGGCGGCAGCCGCTCACCGCCGCGGGCGTGCCGCGGCGGCAGCCGATCCCCCAGCGCGCCGATCAAGCCGCCGCGGTCCAGCCAGTCGCGGATCGCCAGCGTCGAGCCGGGGCGGCCGATGGCGATGATCTCCAACGCCGAATCCGGCGCCACGGCCTGCAGCACGGTCTGGATCAGGCGCGCGTTGTCGGGGTACATCACCATCGCCACCGGCAACTGCTGGCCCTTGCCCACCGCGTGCAGCACCTCGAAGCTGCCGAGGTGCGCGCCCAGCATGAAGGCGCCGCGCCCTTCGGCCAGCAGCTGGTGCACCAGCTCGCCGCCCAGCACCTGCAGGTCGAAGCGCTCGCGCGCGCCGCGGGCGAGGTAGATGCGGTCCAGCACCACCGAGGCGAAGTGGTGCACCTGGCGGTAGTGGTCGCCCCAGCCCGGCTCGCGGCCCAAGGCGCGGCGCAGGTAGCGCCGCGTCTGCCGCTTGGGGTCGGGCGAGAACAGCAGGAAGTACCAGGTGATGGGCACCAGCAGTGCGCGCGCCACCGGCCGCCCCAGGTGCACCGCGATCCAGGCGGCCAGGCGCAGCGCGAAGAGGTTGCCGCGCTCGTGCTGCTGCGACCAGTCGCCGCCGGCCATGCTCAGGCGCTGGCCGCCAGCTTGCCGCGGGCCACCGCGCGCTGGCCGTCGTGCACCTCGAAGGCCAGGCCACGGCCGTCTTCGCGCAGCGCCACGCGCAGCCGCGCGCCGTCGGCGCCCGGCTTCACCGGCGCCAGGAACTTGACGGCTTCGATCACCGGCGCGTTGCCGACGAGGGTCGCCAGCGCCGGCCGGCGCTGCAGCGCCTGCATCACCAGGCCGAGCAGCACCACGCCGGGCAGCACCGGCTGACCGGGAAAGTGGCCGTCGAAGGCGGGGTGGTCGGCGGCGATGGTGACGTGGTCGTCGCCGCGCTCGGCGCCCAGGTGCTGCGCCGCCAGCGCGCGCAAGGCGGCGGCGGTGAGCTTGCCGGTGGCCTCGCGCGGCAGCGCGTCCAGCAGCACCACGCGGCGCGGCACGAAGGCCGGCTCCAGGTGGCGGCGCAGCCCGGCGATGACCTCGGCCGCCGTGAGCCCCGGCGCCACCGCGAAAACCACCGGCCGCACCACGCCGTCGGGCACCTCGTCGGGCAGCCAGAAGGCGCCGTCCTGCACGCCCGGCACGCGGTTGAGCTGGAAGTTCAGGTGCGCCAGCGAGCTGCGCTTGCCGGCCACGTGGATCAGGTCGCCGCGGCGGCCCAGCAGGCGGAAGCGCCGCTCGTCCAGCAGCTCCAGCACGTCGGCCAGCGGCGTCGGCTCGGTCACGTGGCCGCCTTCGACGATGAAGCGCTCGTCGCCGTCGGCATCGCGTTCCTGCCACAGCCGCAGCGCGCCGAGCGCGGTCCAGACCTCGCCCTCCGTCGTGCGGCGCGCGGCCACCTGGCCGGCCTCGGTGCAGCCGTAGATCTCGACCAAGCGGCCCTGCAGCCGCGCCTCGGCCTCGGCGGCGAGCTGCGGCGACAGCGGCGCGGTGGCCGACAGCAGCAGCTCCACCGGCGGCAGCGCGATGCCCGAGGCCAGCAGCGTCTTCAGGTGGAACGGCGTGGTGACCAGCGCGCGCGGCCGCGGCAGCCGCTGCAGCGCGGCCACGATGTCGGCCGGGTAGAAGGGCCGGCCGCTGTCGAACGCGGCGCCGCCCAGCAGCCCCAGCAGCACGCTGGACTCGAAGCCGTAGCTGTGCTGCGGCGGCACCGTGGCGACGATGTTCAGCCCCTGCAGCGACGGCCAGCCGCACAGCTCGGCCAGGCGCGCGGCCTCGGCCGCGATGTTGGCCACCAGCGGCCCCCAGCGCTTGCGGTGCGGCTGCGGCGCGCCGGTGGAGCCCGAGGTCAGCAGGCAGACGGCGGCCAGGTCGGCGGGCAGCAGCGGCACTTCGGCCGCGCCTCCGCCTGCACCCGCGCCATCGATCGACAGCCGTTCCACCGGCACGCGCGTCACCGGCACGCGCTTCAGCCCGCCGGCGTCGACCTCGTCGTGGTCGACCAGCGCATAGGGCTCGGCGCCGCCGGGCTGGACCAGGCTGCGCAGCGTCTCGGGCAGCGCGTTGGGCGGCATCAGGCTGGTGTGGCCGAGCAACAGCGCCGCGGCCAGGCCGAGCGCGAAGCGGTAGCGGTCCTGGCACAGGTTGACGGCCGGCCCGGCGGCCGGCAGCGCCGGCGCCAGCGCCGCCGCCTCGGCCAGGAAGCGCGCGGCGCTGATCGGCTGGCCGCCGGCCCAGGCCAGCGGCGCCGCCGCGTCGCGCGCGCCCAGCAAGGGCAGGGCCCGGGCGCTCATCGCGAGGCCTGCTCTTTCCACGCGCGGATGGCGCGCTGCACCGACACCGGCTGGAACTCCGGGTGCCGCCAGCGCCGCCAGGCGTACTCGACGACGAAGCCGGCCACCGCGGCCGCTGGCGTCAGCACCGTGCAGAAGAACGACCACCAGGGCCACGGTGCCAGCAGATAAATCGTTAGCGAGACGGCGATCATGGCGACGAAGAACAGCGCCCAGGCGCGGGTCAGCGCATCGGTGTAGGCGCGTTCGCGCGCGCTCTGCGGCCGCGCGTGCACGTGCGCGGCCATCGCGGAAACCAGCGGCACCGCGCCCGGGCGCAGCGTGATGGCGAAGGTCCAGGCCAGCAGCGCGTGGATGGCGGCGTGCTGCAGCACGTACAGGCGGTTGACGTCGACGCCGCCGCGCTGCCACGCCCAGACGAGCAGCAGCGCCAGCGCCGCGCAGCCGGCCAGCGTGGCGCGGTGGCGGCGCTGCAGCCCGGCCAGCGCCAGCCCGGCCAGCAGCGGGCCGAACAAGGCCAGCACGGTCCAGGCATGGTCGGGCGCCCAGGCCATCAAGGCCCAGGACAGCAGCGAATACGCCAGCAGGCCCAGACCCGCGGCCGCCACGCCCCAGCGCGACATCGCCGGCGGCGCCTACTTCGCGCGGTGCTGCGCCACGTGCGCGGCCAGGCTGCGGATCGAGCGGAAGATGCGCTCGTTGTCCTGGTCGTCGCTGCGCAGCTGGAAGCCGTAGCGCTGCGAGACTTCGAGCGCCACTTCGAGGATGTCGATCGAGTCCAGCCCCAGGCCGTCGCCGAACAGCGGCGCGGTGACGTCGATCTCGGCCGCCGGCGTTTCGAGGTTGAGCGCGTCGACGAAGAGCTGGGCCAGCTCGCGCTCGAGCTCGGCGTGCTGGCCGGGCGCGGCGTCGGCGGCGGATGTCGGCGGCGGCAATGACACGGAACGGTCCTCCCGCGGCGCTGCCGGCAATGATCGGTGGCGCGCCGCTAAAAAGCGCGGATTGTAGGAGGGGCGCTAGGGCTGCCGGCCCCGGCCTTCCAGCGCCAGCAGCGCGCGCTTGCGCGGCAGGCCGCCGCCGAAGCCGGTGAGGCTGCCGTCGCTGCCGATCACGCGGTGGCAGGGCACGACGATCGAGACCTTGTTCTGCCCGTTGGCCGCCGCCACCGCGCGCACCGCGGTCGGCCGCCCGATGGCGCGCGCCTGCTCGGCGTAGCTGCGCGTGCTGCCGTAGGGGATGGCCTGCAGCGCCTGCCAGGCGGCCCGCTGGAACGGCGTGCCCACCAGGTCCAGCGGCACGCCGAAGGCCTGCCGCTGGCCGTTGAAGTAATCGGCCAGTTCGGCGGCCAGCTGTTCGGTGACGGCGTTCGAACCTTGCTGCGCCGGGCCACCGCGCGCCGCCTCGACCTGGGCCAGCTCGCGGTCCACGCGCGGCTGGCCGGCGAACTCCAGCAGGCACAGGCCGCGCGGCGAAGCCACGGCCAGCATCTCGCCCAGCGGCGTGGGCAGGCGGCAGGCGACGAGGGTCATGGGCGGGTGCGTGCGCAGCGACGCCGAAAATTGTAGGGGCCGGGGGCGCCGCGGCATCTGCGGTAGGCTCGTGCGCCATGAAGCCGATCGTCAGCCGCGCGCTCATCGCCGTTCACGCCGCCGGCGTCGTCGTGCTCGCCGGCCTGGCGTTCAACGTCTGGCACGTGCGCTGCGAGAGCTTCGGCTGCATGGGCCTCGGCGTGCTGTGGGCGGCCTGGGCCGGCTTCTTTGCCGCCTGGCTGGTGCTGGGGCTGGTGGCCCGCCATCTGGGCCGCGCCAGCCCGGGCTGGCGCCGCTTCGCGCGCCACGCGCTGCTGGTGCAGGCGGCGATGGGGCTGGGGCTGCTGGTCTATTGGTTGGCGGGAAGGCGGGGCTGAGATGAACACCGCGCTGCTCATCATCGACGTCCAGCAAGCGCTTTGCGCGGGCGAGTACCGGGCCTTCGACGTCGACCGCGTGATCGAGCGCATCAACCTCGTCGCCGCGAAGGCGCGGCAGGCCGGCGCGCTGGTCGTCGTGATCCAGCACGAGTCGACCGGCGAGCTGCTGCGGCACGGCACGCCCGGCTGGCAGCTGAGCCCCGCCCTCGACGTGCAGGCGAGCGATGTGCGCTTGCGCAAGCGCGCCGCCGATTCGTTCCACGGCACCGAGCTGCAGTCCTTGTTGCAGCGGCACGGGGTGCACGAGCTGATCGTCTGCGGCCTGCAAAGCGAGTTCTGCGTCGACACCACCACGCGCCGCGCGCTGGCGCTCGGCTACCCGGTGACGCTGGTCGCCGACGGCCATTCGACGCTGGACAACGGCGTGCTCGGCGCGGCGCAGATCACGGCGCACCACAACGCGACGCTGGCCAACATCACGAGCTTCGGCCCCCGGGTCACGCCGGTGGCCGCGGCCGAGCTGCGGATCGGCGCCTGATGCCGCTCGACCAAGCCTTGGTCGACGCCGCCATCGCGCAGGCGCTGGCGCGCTTTCCGTCCGGTGACGCCGGCGCCGCCGCGGTGCGCACGGCGACCGGCCGCGTGATCACCAGCGTCAGCTTCGATGCGCCCAATTCCGGCGTCAGCCTGTGCCACGAGACCGGCGCCTTCTGCGAAGCCAACCGGCTGGGCGAACGCGTCGTCGCGTCGGTCTGCGTCTCGCGCAGCGCGGCGGACCGGCCGTTCCTGATCCTGGCGCCCTGCGGCGTCTGCCAGGAACGCCTGGCGCTGTGGGGCGCTGACGTCGAAGTCGCGGTGGCCGTTCCCGGGCAGCCGGGGCGCTGGCAGGCCAGGCGGCTGCACGAGGTCAACCCGCACTATTGGCTGGACGCCGTGCGCGATGCGGGGGAGTAGGCGCTGGAGCATGCCGCGGCCTTGTCCTGCCAAGAATGCGCCGCCGCAGACCATGGCGACACCATACGACGTGGCCGAGCAGCTTCGCACGCCTGAAGAAATGGCGGCCTGGCTCAATGCCTGGTTCGAAGAGGCCGCCGACGATCCGGCCGGCATGGCCCCCGTGCGCTGAGGGATATCGCCCGCGCGAAGGGCATGTTCCAGGTGGCCAAGAAGGCCGGGCTCAGCCGCGAGAGCCTGTACCGGGCGCTCAGCGCGCAAGGCAACCCGAGCTTCGCCACGGTGCTCGAGGTGGCCGGCACTCGGCGCGCGCATTCACGACCAGCGGGCCGAAGGCAGCGCTTGAGCGCTGATGGCGGTGTCGAGTTCGCCGCCGTGTGCGGCCACGTGCCAGGCCCGGCCGGCAACGTTACCGAGCAGTATCATCAGCTGATATAGTTCGGCGTGAAGCGCGATGTCGGCATCGACACCCTGCTCGAATTGAACGAGTCGATCCTCGATCAAGGCAACGGCTACTGGATCAAGCTGGAGGCGTGGCGCGTCGGGGTGTCCGAGCAGATTCCTCACGGCACCGGTACTCGCTGACGCGGCGTCCTGTCGGAGGTCGGCAAGCCATGAAAACCGCAGGTGTCACCAAAGCCATCGTGATCGGCATCCTGCCGCAGGATCAGATTCGCCAGCGCGTGCTGGCCATCGCGCGCGGCGACTACAAGCCGCAGCCCGGTGAGCCCAAGATCTGGTTCACCTCGATGAAGTCGTTGGCCGAGGTGTTGAGCGATGACAACCGCGCGTTGCTGCGCGTCATTGCCGAGACCGAGCCTGAATCCATCTCGGCGCTCGCCCAGGCCACCGGGCGCAAGCCGGGCAACCTGTCGCGCACGCTCAAGACCATGTCCAACTACGGCATCGTCGATCTCAAGCGCGAGCGCAACCTCGTGCGTCCCGTCGCCAAGGCCACCGAGTTCCGCATCGTTGCCGCGTAGCGATCTGGCCGGGCATTGAAGCCGTCGCCGTTGGATGGGACGAGCCGAGGTCACGCCTGGCGCCGGCGGCGCGCTCATCCGGCGCGCTCATCCGGCGCGACACCTGTCGTCCCGACGCCGCCCTACATCCCCTTGAACAAATGCGCATACAGCCGGCTGGCCACCAGCTTCTCGGGCCTGCCCGTCAATGTGAGCGTGACCTTGCCGCTGTCTTCGCGGTGGGCGCTGGCGACGGCGGCGGTGCGCACGACGGTGCCGCGGTGCACCTGCCAGAAGACGGCGGGGTCGAGTTGCGGCAGCAACTCGCGCAGCGACAGGCGGATCAGGTGCTCGCGTTCGGCGGTGATCACGCGCACGTACTTGTCGGCGGCCTCGAAGTACAGCACCTGCTCGATCGGCACCAGGTGCACGGTGGCGCCCACCTGGGCCTGGATGACCTGCAGCCGCGGCGCGGCCGGCGGCGCGGCCTGGCCCAGCAGGTGGCGCAACTGGTCCACCGCCTGCGCCAGCGCGTCGCGCTGCGGCGCGCGGTCGGCCAGCCGCTGCTGCAGCCGCGCCACGCAGGCGGCCAGGCGTTCGCGCTGCACCGGCTTGACGAGGTAGTCCACGGCCTGCGCCTCGAAGGCCTGCAGCGCGTACTGGTCGTAGGCGGTGACGAACACCAGCAGCGGAAAAGGCGCGGCCGGCTCCTGCTCGGGCCAGTCTTCGGCCAGCGCGGCGGCCACGTCCAGGCCGCTGAGCGCCGGCATGCGGATGTCCAAAAAGCAGACCTGCGGCCGCAGCGCCAGCGCCGCTTCCAGCGCGCTGCGGCCGTCGGCCTGCAACGGCAGCAACTGCAGGTCGGGCCACAGCGCGGCCAGGTCGTTGCGCAAGGCGGCGGCCAGCAGCGGCTCGTCTTCGGCGATCAGCGCCGTGGTGATGCCGGTGGTGGCCGCAGCAGCGGTGGTGTTCATGGCGCCGGCTCCAGCGGCAGTTCGATCAGCGCCTCGGCGCCGCCTTCGCCGTCGGCCGCCGGCAGCAGCGTGAACTGCGCGCGCGTGCCGTACAGCGTGGCCAGCCGCTCGCGCACCTGGTGCAGCCCGAACTGCGTGCCGGCGTTGGCGGCGGCGGCCGACAGGCCGACGCCGGTGTCGCGCACGCGCAGGCGCAGCCGGTCGCCGGCGCGTTGCGCCTGCACCTCCAGCCGGCCGCCTTCGACCTGGGGCTCCAGCCCGTGCTTGATGGCGTTCTCGACCAGCGGTTGCAGCAGCAGCGGCGGCACCGGCACGCCGCGCAATTCGGCGGGCAGCTCCAGGCGCGGCTGCAGCCGCGCGCCCATGCGCACGCCCATCAGCGCGAGGTAGTCGCCCAAGGCCTCGAACTCGTCGGCCAGCGCGTGGCGCTCGTTGCGCGTGGCGGCCAGCGTGCGGCGCAGGAAGGCGATCAACCGGTCCAGCATGGCCTGCGCCTGCGGCGGGTCCAGCCCGATCAGCACGCGCAGGTTGGCCAGGGTGTTGAACAGCATGTGCGGTTCGAGCTGGCTTTGCAGCAGCTTGAGCTGGGTCTCGGCGGCGGCGCGGCTGGCGGCGGCGGCGGCCGACTCGAACGCCGCCATGCGGCCGCGCACGTAGAACAGGTAGCTGGTGCCCGTGGAGACGACGATCACCAGCGAGCCGATGATGGCCAGCGGCCGCAGGCTGGCGCCGAAGAACAGCCGCTGCAGGTGCTGGTGGCCGGTCAGCGCGCTGGCCAGCAGCGAGCCGACGGTGTAGCCGAGCACCACGCTCAGCAGGATCCACGGCAGCATCAAGGGCCAGCCCGGCCAGCTGTTGTGCAGCGCCGCGTCGCCGCCCTCGCCGCCCTCGCCGCCCTCGCCGGCACCTGCCTGGCGGCGGCGCAGCAGCCAGGCCGCCAGCGCGATGCGGCCGACCTCGATCAACCCCTGGATCATCAAGCCGATGCACAGCGAGAACACCAGGTTGTCGAGGAACGAGTCGTTGAAGACGATCGTGAGGAACAGCGCGATGGCGCTGCACAGCGGCAAGCCGATCTTCAGCTCGTAGGCGATCAGGCGCAGCGGCGATTCGCGCCAAGCCTGAAGTCTGGCATGGGCGCTGACGCCGTGGCGGGACAGGGGGTTCATCTCGGCGGCCATTGTGGACCGGGGCGTCAGCGCCACTCTTGAATCAGAACGATCGCGTCAGCGCCAGCAGCGCCTGTCGGCGCAGCGGCAGCTGCGCGAACAGCGACGCGGCCGGCCCGCCGTAAGCGCGCCAGCTGGCGTCCACGCGCCAGTGGTCGCCCTTCCACTGCAGCGCGGCGGTCAGCACGCGGCCGCGGTCGGCCGGGGTGACGAGGGCGTCGATGGACAGCGTCCAGTCCTCGGGCTGCCAGGCCAGGCGCAGGAAGAGGTTGTCGCGCCGCAGGCTGGGCGCGTCGAAAGGCGTGGCCTGCCAGGCCAGGTTGCCGGCGGCGGCGGCGCGCCAGGCGGCTTGCGGCCCCTGCGCGGCCTGCGCGGCCAGCGCGCGCAGCGCGGCGTTGCGGGTGGCCCAGTCGTCCCACTCGCGGTCAGACAGCGCGCGGCCGTCGTGCCAGGCCTCGGCCAGCACGCTCAGGTGTGGGCCGCCGGTCCATTGCGCGCCCAGCAGCCAGGCGCTGCCGCCGCCGAGTGTGCGCATCTGCCAGGGTAGCTGAACGGCAGGCTGCAGCGCGTCGCCCGTGAAAGCCCAGCCGTCGTGGCGGCGGAAGACGCGCGCCGAGGCGTGCAGTTCCAGCTCGTCGCCGGCCACCCAGGCCGCGGCGGCGCCCAGGCTGGGGCCGCTATGGCGGCCCTGGCGCGCGAAGCCGTGCAGGTCCAGCGCGCCGACGCGGTGGTAGACGCGCGCGGCCAGCGCCGCTTCCTGCGCGCCGAAGGCAGCGCGGTCGTTCCAGTTCTGCGCTTGTGCCAGCACCAGCGCCCAGGCGGTGTCGGCGTCGAAATGCTCCAGCTGCAGCAGCGGCCGGCCTTCGGGCGTCTGCTCGAACTGCGTGCGGCGCGCTTCCTGCTGCACCACGTCGTTGGGCCGGAAGGCGTAGCCGACGTCCCAGCCCAGCACCTTCTTGCCGGCGCTGAGCTGCCAGGCGCCCAGGTCCCAGGCCAGGTGCAGCTCGTTGACGCGGCTGGCGTCACTGCCGCCCGCATCGTCCAGCCGCTGGTGCGCCAGCAGCACGTTGCCCTGCAGCGCCAGGCCGGCGCCCAGGCGCAGCGTGCCGCGCGCTTCGGCCTGCAGCAGCAGGCCCGAAGGCGTGGCCGGCACCAGGCTTTGCGGCGCGGCGCTGCGGTCGTCGGCGCGCAGCGTGAGGTCGACGTGGGGATCGGCGGCGGCGGCCGCGGCCGGCAGCGCCAGCAGCAACGCCGACAACCAGGCAAACCAACGCATCCCGCTCACTCCAGGGCGGGGTTGCGGGCCAGGAACATCGGGTTCAGCCAGGCCTCGGGCACGGCCTTGGGCGTGCGCGCGAGGTATTGCACGCGGGTCTCGCGCTGGCCGCTCAGCTCGTCCTGCAGCAGCATCTGGTCGACCTGGGTGCCGCTCTTGTCCAGCACGAAGCGCGCGCGCTTGGCCAGCTTGTCGGACTGCACGTACAGCTCGGCGGCCACCGGCTCGTGGCGTTTCTCGCCCAACCACAGTTCGATGCGCGCATAGGTCACGCCCTTGCGCGTGGACTGCAGGCTCAGGCGGCGGCAGCTGCGCGCCTCGTCGGGCGCGGGGCAGGGGCCTTGCGGGCCCAGCGTGCCGTCGTAGTCCTCGGCCCAGCTCATGGTGGCGATGTCGCCGGTGCTGGCCTCGCCCAGCAGCTTCTGCGACGGCGTGATGCGCAGCGGCCGCTGGCTGCCGGGCAGCAGCAGCCAGAAGTCGTCGCCCAGCATCAGCACCTTCTGGCCGGCTTCCGACGGCGTGCGCATCAGCACCAGCGACCGCCGCTGCGGCTGCGCGAACACGGTGTACAGACGCTCCTTGTCGGGCTGGCCGTCGCGCTTGAAGGTGCTGACGCGGGTTTCGACCTGCATCGCGTCGCTGCCGGTGCGGTAGCGGTCGGCGGCCTTCAGCAGCGTGGTCACCTCGTCGCCGGCGTGGGCAGCGAAGCTCATCAGAAACAGCGTTAGCAATGAGAGCGTCTTCATCGTCTTTTCCGGTTCAGGCATGGGCCAGCGCCTCGACCACCGGCCTGGCGACCGTGCGCCGCGCGACCAGTGCCGAGGCCAACCCGGCCAGCGCCACCATGGCCAGCAGCGTGCCGGCGTAGAGCAGCGGGTCGATGGCGATCTGCAGCGGGTAGCCCACGCTGCGCCCGGGCGGCGGCGGCATCTGCACCGGCACCAGCAGCAGCCCGACGCTGACGGCCAGCGCCAGCGCCGCGCCGAGCGCCGCGCCCACGCCGCCGAGCAGCAGGCCTTCCAGCGCGAAGCTGCGCACCAGTTGCGCCGGCAGCGTGCCCAAGGCGCGCAGGGTGCCGATCTCGCGCGTGCGTTCGATCACCGCCATCGCCATCGCGTTGGTGACGACGAAGACGACGATGACGCCGATGATCAAACCCAACGCGCCGAAGATGCGGTTGTAGAGCGCCTTCACGCTGCGGTAGAAGAACGCCTGGTCGAGCCAGGTCTGCACCTGCAGCGCGCCGTTCGCGGCCTGGATGCGCATCTGCGCTTCATCGGTGTGCGCCATGCGGTCGAGGAAGACGCCGAGGCTGGAGATGCGCTTCGTCGCCAGCAGCTTCTGCGCGGTGGCCACGTCGGTGTAGACCAGCCGCTTGTCGAGGTCGGGCACGCCGGTGCTGAAGGTGCCGGCCACCGTCACGTCCAGCGCGTTCAGCGCGCCTTCGGTGGTGCTGGCCATCAGCGTCAGGCCGCTGCCGGGCTGGGCCTTCAGGCTGCGCGCCAGGCCTTCGCCCAGCATCACCTGCAGCTTCTGGCCCGAGGCCAGCACGCGGCCCGACCTGACGTCCATGAACGGGCCTTTCACCGCGAACTCGGCGTCGGGCTCGATGCCGGCGGCCACCATCACGGTACTTTTGTCGCCGTTGCTGATGAGGCCGCTGAACTCCACCCGCGGCAGCACCTGGCGCACCTGCGGGTCGGCCAGCAGCGCGGCCTTCAGCGCGGCGGCGTCGTCCAGGCCGTGCTGCAGCGGCACGTCTTCGTCCTGGCTGAACTGCGCCGGCCGCGCGACGATCAGGTGGCCGCTGGTGCGCGCCGCGGCCTCGGCCAGGCCTTCGTAGGTGTAGATCGCAAAGCCGCCGGCCAGCAGGATGGCGGCGCTGCCCAGCGCGGCGATGGCCACGGTGACGCCCGAGCGGCGGCGGTTGCGCAAGGTGTTGGCGGCGGCGAAGCGCAGCCAGCGGGTCGAGATCGTGATCATGTTCAGGCCACCCGGTGGAAGGGTTGACGGTCGGTCTGGATGCAGCCGTCCAGCAGGCGCAGCACGCGGTCGCAGCGCGCCAGCAGGCGGTCGTCGTGGGTGGCGATCAGGAAGGCGGCGCCGTGGGCGTGGCCTTGCTCGCGCATCAGGTCCAGCACCTGGTCGGCGGTGTGCGAATCGAGGTTGGCGGTGGGCTCGTCGGCGATCACCAGCGCCGGCCGCTTGACCAGCGCGCGCGCGATGGCCACGCGCTGGCGCTGGCCCCCGGACAAGGCATCGGGCCGGTGCGCGGCATGCTCGGCCAGGCCCACCGCTTGCAGCAGGGCCTGCACGCGCTGCCGGCGCTCGGGTGCCGGCATGCCGGCGATGAACAGCGCGTAGTCGACGTTGTCCCACACCGTCATCACCGGCACCAGGTTGAAGCCCTGGAAGACGAAGCCGATCGCGTCGCGGCGCAGCCGCGTGGCCTGGGCTTCGTCGAGCGCGCTGGCGTCGTGGCCGCGCAGCGTGACCGTGCCGCTGTCGGCGCGGTCGATCAGCCCGGCGATGTTGAGCAGCGTGCTCTTGCCGCTGCCCGAAGGGCCGGTCAGCGCCAGCATTTCGCCGCGCGCCAGCTGCAGGTCCACGCCCTGCAGCGCGTGCACGACGTGGGCGCCCAGATGGTAGGTCTTGTGGACGTCCTGCAGGCGCAGCACGTGGGGGTCGGTGCGGGCTTGCATGATCGTCACGCCCCTGCCTTGCGGTCGGCTTCGGCCAGCCGCGCGGCGCGCTGCTGCACCACGGCCTTGAACGGCGCCGGCGCGCCGTCGAACAGCGGGCTGGCCATCACGTCCTGCAGCAACTGGCGGCCGCGGTCGCGGCGCTTGAACATCGAGGGCAGCGCCAGGAAGGTGCCGGCGGCGATGAAGCGCGTCTCCAGCGCCGCCGGCACGCCGCGGTGCAGCGGCGCGTCGTGCGCCGGGCCGAGCTGGGCCAGCGCCTTGTCGATCAGCGACAGCCCGTCCTCGGCCAGGCTGAGCTTGCGCCAGGGCTGCCAGGTGGTCGATGCCAGCATCGCGGTGGCGGCGCCGGCGTAGGCGCGCAGCACCGGGTCGGCCGGGTGCGCGGCGGAGAGCTTGTCGAAGCGCGCGGCGGCGTCTTCGATCGCGGCGTGGTTGTCGGGCCCGGCCTGGGCGAAGCGCTGTAGCGCGGTGGCCAGCTCAGGGTCGGCCGGCAGCGCGACGGCGGCGCCGGCAGTGTCGGCCGGCGCTGGCTGCTGTGCGAACGCCAGCGGCGGCGGCGCCAACAGCGAGGCCGCGGCAACGGCCAGCGGCAGCAGGGCGAGGAAGGGGCGGCGACTCATGGCAGGCGGCTCCGTGGATGGCATGGCCGCCATCGTGAGCACAGCCGCCGCGCGGCGCAGCCGGCAAGCGACGAAGCGGCGCCGGCGGGCGCCAAGTGCCGCCGGCGGGCGTGAACGGCAGGCGCCGCGCCGGCCGGCCGCTTGCCGTCGTGTAGCTACAATGCGCAGATGCGTTTCTCATGGTCCGAACGCAAGCGCGCCAGCAACCTCAAGGATCACGGTCTGGACTTCGTCGACGCCGCCCGCGTCTTCGAAGGACTGACTTTCACCTACGAGGATGATCGCTTCGCCTACGGGGAGCAACGCTTCATCACGCTGGGCCTCCTGGCCGGGGTACCGGTTTCGATCGCCCATACCGAGACCGAAGATGAAATCCGCGTCGTCTCCTTCCGCAAAGCGACCACCCGCGAAGCGCGCCGCTACTTCAGTGAAGTCCAAGACTGACTGGGGCCGCCTGATGGACGGCGCGAGCAAGGCCGCACCCTCGGACGAGCACCCCGAGTTCGACCCGTCCCATGTCGTCAAGGCCATCGTGCGCCGCGGCTTGAAGCCGGTTCCGAACAAGGAGCTGATCTCCTTGCGGATCGACCAGGACGTCATCGAGTGGTTCAGGGCCCAGGGCCCCGGCTATCAGACGCGCATCAACTCCGTTCTTCGGGCCTTCCGCGACGCGAGCGCGGCCTGACCGCTAACCCGCAGCGTTAGGGCTTAGCGCTCCACCTGCTTGTTCCAGCGCGCGTTCCACTCCGGCCGCTGGGCGTTGATGCTGTCCCAGTCGAGCGTGATCACGGTCTTCATGTAGCCCTGGAAGCGGTCGACCGTGGCCTGCGCCGTCGGCGACGACACCTTGGTCTTCTGGTTGCTGGGGATCTGGTTGCCGAACTCCAGCGCCGCGGCCTGCGCCTGCGGCGTCAGCAGGAAGGCGGCGAGCTTCTGCGCGAGCTCGGGCGCGTCGTTGTTGGCGGTGACGCATTCGGCCACCATCAGCAGCACCGAGCCTTCCTTCGGTTGCGCGTACTCCATCGGCACGCCGCGCGCCTTCTGCGTGGCCACGCCGGTGGGCGTCAGCGGGAAGATCGCGGCTTCGCCGGTCTGCACCATCTCGCTGAGCTTGGCCGAGCTGGGGATGTACTCCAGCACGTTGGGGCCGATGGTGCTGCCCCACTTGCTGAAGCCGGGGTCGACGTTCTTCTCGCTGCCGCCTTGCGTGCGGTTGAACATCAAAAAGCCGTGCAGCCCGAAGCTGCTGGACGGCAGCGACTGGAACACCACCTTGCCCTTGAACTTGGGGTCGGCGAAGTCCAGCCACGAGGTCGGCGCCGGCCACTTCTTCTCGTCGAACAGCTTCTTGTTGTAGCCGATGCCGGTCATGCCGACGTTGACGCCCGCGGCCATGCCGCCGGCCATCTGCGCGGCGGGGTACAGCTCCTTCAGCGCCGCGCCGTCGGTGATCTTCTGGCACAGGCCCATCTTGATGGCGCGCATCATCACGCCGTCGTCGAGGAACATCACGTGCACCGGCGGCTTCTCTTTCGCCGCCTGCACCTTGGCCAGGATGTCCGACGAGGTGCCCGGCACGACGACGACCTTGACGCCGTGGATGCGCTCGAACGCCGGGAACACGTACTTGGTGTACGAGCGCTCCATGTCGCCGCCGTTCATGCCGATGTAGAGCGTCTTGGTCTGCGCCTGCGCGGCGGCGCCGGCGGCCAGCAGCGCGAGGCCGAGCGCGGAGAGTCGGAACGGGGATGCGGGCAGGGACATGGCGGGCTCCTTTCAGGTGGCTGGGACTGAGGTGAAACGTTGGATCGAGAAGGCATCGAGGGGCACCGTGGGCCGGCCGTCGGCCACCCAGTGCGCGAGGGCCTCGCCCATCGCCGGGCCGGTCTGGAAGCCGGCGCCGCTGAAGCCGAAAGCGTGCAGCAGCTGCGCGTGGCGCGTGCCGGGGCCGATGACGGGCTGGTGGTCGGGCAGCGCGCCTTCGACGCCGCTCCAGAAACGGATGACCTGCGCCTGCGCCAGCGGCGGGAACAGCTCGGCCATGCGCTGGCACAGCTCGCCGATCGCCTGCGCGCGAGGCCGCGCGTATAAGGCGTTATCGGCGGTGCCGCGGCTGCCGCCCATCACGCAGTTGCCGCGCGCCGTCTGGCGGCCGTAGATGCCGCCGCCTTCGACGCCGATGTTGACGTCCATGAAGCGCGGCAGCGCCTCGGTGACGGCCATGCCGGGGTGGATGGCGTGCAGCGGCGCGTCGTCGCCGAAGGCCTGCGCGACCTTCAGCGCCCAGGCGCCGGCGCAGTTCAGCAACCAGGGCGCGCGCAAGACCAGGCCGCGGCCGTCGCCGAGCACGAAGCCGGCGCCGTCGTGCTGCAGCTCGGTCACTTCGCATTGCTCGACCACCGTCGCGCCGGCGGCCTGCGCGGCGCGGGCGAAGGCGGGGCTCACCAGCCGCGGGTTGGCGTGGCCGTCGCCGGGGCACCAGCTCGCGGCGATGGCCGCTGCGCCCAGCCACGGGTAGCGGCGGCGGAAGGCGGCGCCGGTCACCAGTTCCAGATCGAGGCCGAGGCCTTGCACGCGCTGCGCGTAGGCCTGCAGCGCGGCGAGGTCGGCCTCGCTGCGCGCCAGCTTGAGGTGGCCCGAAGGCACGTACTCGCCGTCGATGCCGATGTAAGCCGGCAGCGCCGTCCAGATGCGGCGCGAGCGCAGCGCCAGCGGCAACTGCTCAGGCCCGCGGCCTTGCGCGCGCACGCCGCCGTAGTTGACGCCGCTGGCCGCCGCGCCGCAGCGGCCGCGTTCCAGCAGCACGACCGACAGGCCCCGCCGTCGCAGGAACAACGCCGCCGCGCTGCCGACGATGCCGCCGCCGACGATGGCGACGTCGGCGCGCAACGGGCGGCGCGCGCCTTCAGTCATCGCGTTCCTCGGCCGGCACCGCCGCGGCCGGCGGCGCGGTCAGCGCCAGCGCGGCGATCGGCACCGGCTTCACCGGCGGCTGGCTGCGCAGGCGGCCGACCTCGGCCAGCGGCACGTTCGCGGCCTGCGCCAGCAAACGCGCGGCGGCGGCGCCGCACATGCGGCCCTGGCAGCGGCCCATGCCGATGCGCGTCAACGCTTTCAGCCGGTTGAGTTCCAGCGCACCGGCGTCGCGCACGCAGGCGCGCAGTTCGCCGGCGGTGATCTCCTCGCAGCGGCAGACCATCAGCTCGTCGGGCGCCTGCGCGGCCCAGTCGGCGGGCAGCGGCGCCAGCGCCTTGATCGCGTGGCGCCAGCGTTCGTGCGACGGCAGCGCCGGCGGCGGCGGCAGCGGGCTGGGCCGCTGCAGGTCGGCCAGCAGCGCTTGGCCCGCGCGCGCGCCGGCGTTCTCGGCGGCATCGGCGCCGCGGATCGCCGCGCCGTCGCCGGCGAGGTAGACGCCGGCCACGCTGCTGCGGCCTTGCGCATCGCAGCGCGGCAGCCAGGCTTCGTCGATGGCGTCCCAATCGAAAGCGCAGCCGGCGAGGTCGGCCAACTGCGTCTCGCTGCGCAGGCCGTGGCCGAAGGCGACGGCGTCGCAATCGGTGGCCTGCACCTGCGCGCCCTGCTGCCAGTGCAGGCGCTGCACGCGGCCATCGCCTTCCGCCCGCAAGAGCCGCACGCCGCGCCGCACCGGCACGCCGGCGCGCCGCAGCCGCGCCAGCAGCAGCGCGCCCTGCAGCGCCAGCGACGGGCGCGACAGCAGCGCCGGCAGCGCGCGCCGCGGCGCCGCGGGCGGCGCGCTGTCCAGCACCGCCTGCACGGCGCCGCCGGCCTGCTGGTACTGCCAGGCGACGAGGTAGAGCAGCGGCCCGCTGCCGGCGAACACCACGCGCGGGCCGAGCAGCGCGGCCTGCGCCTTCAGCAGCACCTGCGCGGCGCCGAGCGTGAAGACGCCGGGCAGCGTCCAGCCGGGGAAGGGCAGCACGCGGTCGGTGGCGCCGGTCGCCAGCAGCAGCGCATCGGCCTGCAGCGTGCCGGGGCGGCCTTGCTGCAGCAGGTGCAGCGTGCGGCCTTCGATCTGCCAGACCAGCGTCTCGGGGCGGTGGTCGATCTGCGGCTGCAGCGCCGCCCAACGTTCGAAGAGCGCCTGAGCGCGCGGCGCCGCGAAGCCGTACAGCGCGCGCGGCGGCCGCTGCAGTGCCGGCGGCGGCTGGCGATAGATCTGGCCGCCGATGCGCGGCGCCTCGTCGATCAGCACCGGGCGCAGGCCGGCGGCGACGATCTGCTCGGCGGCGCGCAGGCCGGCGGGGCCGGCGCCGACGATCGCGACCGTCGTCATGGTCCGCGCCTCGTCGTCAGCAGCGCCATGCCGGCCTGCAGCGGCGTGGTGCAGGCACGAAACCGGCTGCCGTCGGCGGCGTCGACCCAGCAGTCCTGGCAGGCGCCGATGGCGCAGAAGCCGGATCTGGGCGAGGCGCCGGCATCGCTGTCGCGCACGCGCGCCTGGTGCACGAGCACGGCCGTCAGCACCGTGTCGCCCTCGAAGCCTTGTGCGGGGCGGCCGTCCAGCGTGAAGTCGAGCAGCCGGCGCGCCGCCAGGCCCGGCAATCGCTGCAGCAGCGGCGCTTCGCTCATTGCTGCCCCACCAGCACCTTGTCAAGCCCGTACAGCCGGTCCAGCACCAGCATCACCACGGCGGTCAGCGCGACGATCAGCGCCGACACCGCGGCCATCATCGGGTCGATGCTTTCGGTGGCGATCATGTACATGCGCACCGGCAGCGTCACCGTCTGCGGGCTGGTGATGAAGATCGACATCGTCACTTCGTCGAAGCTGTTGATGAAGGCCAGCAGCCAGCCGCCGGTGACGCCGGGCAGCATCAGCGGCAGCGTGACGCGGCGGAACACCGTCCAGCGCGACGCGCCCAGCGAGCGCGCGGCCTGCTCCACCGCGGGGTCGGCGCCGGCCAGCGCGGCCAGCATCAGCCGCAGCGCGTAGGGCGTGACGATGACCACGTGCGCCAGCGTCAGCCACAGCGTGGAGCCGCGCACGCCCAGCAGCGCGAACAGCCGCAGCAGCGCGACGCCCAGCACCAGGTGCGGCACGATCAGCGGGCTCATCAGCAGGCCGTTCAGCGCCTGGCGGCCGGGGAAGCGGTGGCGCGCGATGGCCAGCGCCGCCGGCACCGCCAGCAGCACCGATCCGCTGGCCGCCAGCAGCGCCACGACCAGACTGTTGACGAACGAGCTGACCAGGTCGCCATGCGCGAACACGGCGCGGAACCAGCGCAGCGAATACGCGCCCCAGGGAATCTGCAGCGTGTCGGCCGGCGTGAAAGCGACCAGGCAGACGACGACCAGCGGCGCCAGCATGAAGCTGACCACCAGCGCGTGGAAGCCCAAGGCGACGGGGCCGTTCTTCATCGCCCTCAGGCCCCCAGCCGCTTGCGGTAGTGGCCTTCGATCAGCGCCTGCGTGCCCAGCATCACCGCCAGGTTGACGGCCAGCAGCGCCAGCGCGATGGCCGCGCCCAGCGGCCAGTTCAGCTCGTGCAGGTACTCGTCGTAGATCAGCGTGGCCACCATCTTCAGCCGCCGGCCGCCCAGCAGCCCGGGGATGGCGAGCGCGCTGGCCGACAGCGCGAAGACGATCAGCGCGCCCGACAGCAGCCCCGGCAGCACCTGCGGCAGCACGACGCGGCGCAGCACCGTGAAGCGCGACGCGCCCAGGCTGAGCGCCGCGTTCTCGACCATCGGGTCGAGCTTCTGCAGCGAGGTCCACACCGGGATCACCATGAAGGGCAGCATCACGTGCACCAGCGCCACCACCACCGCGATCGGCGTGTAGAGCATGCGCACGCGGCCGATGCCGATGGCTTCGAAGAACTGGTTGACGAAGCCGGCCGGCCCCAGCACCAGGCTCCAGCCGAAGGCGCGCACGACCACCGAGACCAGCAGCGGCGCCAGGATCACCAGCAGGAAGGCCGAGCGCCAGGGCGGGCGCATGCGGCTGAGGATGTAGGCCTCGGGCGTGCCGATGGCGATGCAGATCAGCGTGGCCAGCAGCGCCACCCAGCCGGTGCGCCCGAACACCTCCCAATAAAAGCCGTCGCCCAGCACCGCGGCGTAGGCAGCGAGCGTGAAGCCGCCCTGCACGCCGCTTTCGTAGCTGAACTGCTGGAACGACAGCAGCGCCGTCAGCGCCAGCGGCAGCAGCACCATCAGCGCGAACAACAGCAAGGCCGGGGCCGACAGCGCATACGGCGCGGCCCGGCTGCGGTTCATGCCTGGCCCTCCGCGGGCAGCCGCCGCGCCACGTCGTCGGCCCAGTCCAGCGCCACCTCGGCCTGCTCGGGCCAGGGCGCGCGGCCGTCGTTGGCGCAAGCCACTTCGAGCGCGCCTAACGCGCTTTCCACGCGGTACAACCACTGGCTGCCGAGGAAGAAGCGCTCGGCCACGCGCGCCGGCAGCCGGCCCTGGCCGGGCGGCTGCAGGCGCAGCTTCTCGGGGCGCAGCACCAGCGAGACGGTGCTGCCTTCGGCGGCGACAGCGCCATCGCCAGCGCCATCGTCGTTCACCAGCGGCAGCCGCAGCCCGCCGGCCAATTCCACCGCGCCGCCGCGCGCCGTGCCTTGCAGCCAATTGGTCTTGCCGACGAAGCTGCCGACGAAGCGGCTGGCCGGCTGCTCGTACAGCCGGTGCGGCGCGTCCACCTGCTGGATGCGGCCGCCGTCCATCACCACCACGCGGTCGCTGATCGACAGCGCCTCGGCCTGGTCGTGCGTGACCATCAGCGTCGTCGTGCCCAGCTTGCGCTGGATGCGGCGCAGCTCGAACTGCATGGTCTCGCGCAGCTTGGCGTCGAGGTTGGACAGCGGCTCGTCGAGCAGCAGCACCGGCGGCTCGATGACCAGCGCGCGGGCGATCGCCACGCGCTGGCGCTGGCCGCCCGACAGCTCGCGCGGGTAGCGGCCGGCCAGCTCCGACAGATGCACCAGCTCCAGCATGCGCGCGACGCGGCCTTCGCGCTCGGCGCGCGGCAGGCCGCGCATCTCCAGCCCGAAGGCGACGTTGCCGGCCACCGTCAGGTGCGGGAACAGCGCATAACTCTGGAACACGATGCCCAGTCCGCGCTTTTCGGGCGGCAGGCCGGTGATGTCGCGCCCGTCCAGCACGATACGCCCGGCGCTCGGCTGCACGAAGCCGGCCAGCGCCTGCAGCGTGGTGGTCTTGCCGCAGCCTGAGGGCCCCAGCAGGCTGATGAACTCGCCGCGCTCGACGTGCAGGCTGAAGTCGGCCAGCGCGGTGACGCTGCCGTAGCGCTGCGTGAGGCCGTCGACGACGAGGAACGCCATGCGGGCCAGTGTGGCCGGCGCATTCGCCGAGCGTCAAGCATCGAAACCCGTATGTCGGAAAACAATCGCTTAGAAAATCGCATGGCGGAATAAACTGGCGGCAACCAGCCATCAGCATTCCGCCGATCGACATCCATGCCCAGCGAAGAAGCCTCCGTCAGCAGCCTGCACCGCGCCGTGCAGATCCTGAAAGCGCTGGCCGCCGGCGCCGAGCAGGGCGGCCAGCGCGTCAGCGACCTCGCCAAGGCGCTGGGCTACACCCAGGCCACGACGCACCGGCTGCTGCAGCAGCTGGTCGACGAAGGGCTGGCCGAACAATCCGCCGGCAGCAAGCGTTATGCGCTGAGCCTGGACTTCTTCGCGCTGGCCGCGCGCGCCGGCGACGGCGGCGGCCTGCGCGAGCGCTGCCGGCCGGCGCTGCTGCGGCTGGGCGCGTCGCTGGGCGACAGCGTGTTCCTGCTGGTGCGCGCCGGCTTCGACGCGCTGTGCCTCGACCGCTGGGAAGGCCCGTTCCCGATCCGCAGCTTCACCGGCGACGTCGGCGGCCGCGTGCCGCTGGGCGTGGGCCAGGGCTCGATGGCGATCCTGGCGCACCTGCCCGAGGCCGAGCGCGACGAGGTGATGCGCCACAACGTGCCGCGCATCCGCCAGCTCGGCACGCTCGACGAGGTGTGGCTGCGCACCGAGGCGGCGCGCGTGCAACGCCAGGGTTATGCCGCGGCCAACACCGGGCTGCTGGAAGGCATGGCCGGCGTCGGCGTGCCGGTGTTCGACGCCAACGGCCGCGTGGTGGCGGCCTTGAGCGTGGGTACGCTGACGGCGCGGCTGGAAGGCGAGCGGCTGCCGGTGGTGGTGCAGCTGCTGCAGCGCGAGGCGCGCGCGCTGCAGCAGCAGATCAACCCGCTGGACCGCAGCCTGCGCCGGCCGGCCGAGGCGCTGGGCGGCGCCGCGGCGGCCGTGCCCCTCAAGCCGAACGGCGCTTGATGCATCAGCCCGGCTGGCGCTTGCGGAAGGAGAAGGCGATGCCGCGCTCGTCCACCGCCGCCGGCAGCGTGGCCGCGTGGCGTCAGGCCGCGGCGGCCGGCCAGGCCGCCAGCACCGCGTCCAGCGTGGCCACGGCGCGCGGCGGGCGGATGGCCGCCGGCGTGCGGCTGAAGCGCGGCGCCGGCGCCGGGTGCAGCACGCCGTCGACCTCGACGAAGGTCTTGCGCGCCACGTTGTGCGCGTGCGCCGGCGCTTCGTCCATGTCCAGCACCGGGGCGAAGCAGACGTCGCTGCCTTCCATCAGCGCGCACCACTCGGCGCGCGTGCGCTGGCGGAACAGCGCGGCGAAGCGCTGCTTCAGCGCCGGCCACTGCGCCCGTTCGTTCTGCGCCGGCAGCTCGGCGGCGTCCAGCCCCAGGTGGCGCAGCAGCAGCGCGTAGAACTCGGGCTCCACCGAGCCCACGGCGACGTACTTGCCGTCGGCGCAGGCGTAGGTGTCGTAGTACGGCGCGGCGCCGTCGAGGAAGTTGCTGCCGCGCTGCGCGGTCCAGCGGCCGGCGCCCTTCAGGCCCCACAGCAGCGCGCCCAGCAGCGCGGCGCCGTCGCTCATCGCCGCGTCGATGACCTGGCCGCGGCCGCTGCCGCGCGCCTCGATCAGCCCGCAGGCGATGCCGAAGGCCAGCATCATCGCGCCGCCGCCGTAGTCGCCGACCAGGTTCAGCGGCGGCGCCATCGGCTCGCCGGCGCGGCCCATCGCGCCGAGCATGCCGCTGATGGCGATGTAGTTCAGGTCGTGCCCGGCGGCGGCGGCCAGCGGGCCGTGCTGCCCCCAGCCGGTCATGCGGCCGTACACCAGGCGCGGGTTGCGCGCCAGGCAGGGCTCGGGGCCGAGGCCCAGGCGCTCCATCACGCCGGGGCGGAAGCCTTCGATCAGCGCATCGGCGCGCTCGACCAGGGCCAGCACCTGCGCGCACCCATCGGGCGACTTCAGGTCGACCACCAGGCTGCGCTTGCCGCGGCCGTTGATGTCGAAGCGCGCGTCGCGCGGCGCGCGCGCCGCCGACGCCGGCCGCTCGATGCGCAGCACGTCGGCGCCCATGTCGGCCAGCATCATGCCGGCGAAGGGGCCGGGGCCGATGCCGGCCATCTCGACCACGCGAATGCCTGTCAGGGGGCCGCTCATCGCTGTCGTCTCCGTTCTCATCGGTCAAGCCGGGCGCGCCATGTTGCCGCCGCCGGCGGCGCGGCCACCCCGCCGCGGCGGGTAGGGGCGAACCAGCCCATGCGGGTAGTGCCGGCGGCGCGCGCGGCGGCTACTCCACCGTCACGCCCGACACCTTGATCAACCGGGCCACCAGCGGGCCGCTTTCGTCGAAGCGGCGGCGCGCGGCGGCGGCGCCGTCGCCCACGGCGCGCAGGCCCCAGACCTGGAAGCGCGCCTTCATCGCCGCGCTTTGCACGGCGGCTTGCGACAGCGTCTCCAGCCGCGCGCGCACGGCGGCCGGCGTGGCGGCCGGCACCAGCAGCGCCATGCCGCCGAACAGGTTGAACTCGGGGTCGGGCGCGCCGGCCTCGGCCATGGTCGGCACCGCGGGCAGCTGCGCGACGCGCTGGCGCCCGGTGACGGCCAGCGCGCGCGCGCGGCCGGCCTCGATCAGCGGCGCCAGCGCGCCCACGGTGGCAAAGCCCCAGGGCAACTGGCCGCCGGCGATGTCCTGCACCAGCGGCGCCTCGCCCTTGTAGGGCACGTGGTTCATGTCGAGGCCGCGCGTCTGGCTGAGGTAGGCGGCCATCATGTGGCCCGGCGAGCCGGTGCCGTACGAGCCGTAGCTGAGCTTGCCGCGCCGCGCCTGCGCCCAGGCGATGAACTCCTTCAGCGTGGTGGCCGGCACGTCGCGGCCGACGGCCAGCACGAGGTCGGCGGAGCAGACCTGGGTGATGAAGGCGAAGTCGCGCGCCACGTCGTAGCCGACCTTGGTGAAGAGCTGCGGCGCATAGACGATGGGCAGCAGATGGCTCAGCAGCAGCGTGTAGCCGTCGGGCGCGGCGCGCGCCACCAGCTGCGTGCCCAGCATGCCCGAGGCGCCGGCGCGGTTGTCGACGATCACGCTCTGGCCCAGCGGCGGGCCGATCTGCTCGGCCAGCGTGCGCGCCACCGCGTCGGTCGAGCCGCCGGGCGGCGCCGGCACCACCATCGTCAGCGGCCGGCTCGGCCAGGCCTGGGCCTGCGCAGTGCGCGGCGCCAGCAGCGCGGCGGCGCCGAGGCCGCCGAGCGTGCCGAGCGTGCCGAGGGCGCCGAGCGTGCCGAGGGCATGCCGGCGGCCGGGGGCGGAAGGATGGGGCATGTCGGTCTCCTGGTGGAAGGGCGTGAAAACGCCTGGCTAATTTGTTATCCGAACGTCATCGGCCAGCACGCGTTGGCGCGCCGCCTGGTACTCGCGCTGCAGCGTCTGCACGATCTCGTGCAGCGGCTGCACCGCGTCGATGCTGCCCACGCCCTGGCCGGCCGACCAGATGTCGCGCCAGACCTTGCTGGTGGCCATGCTCTCGCTGCCGAAGTTCTCGCCGTGGCCGCCGCGCGGCGGCAGCCGGTCGGGGTCGAAGCCGGCGGCCTCGACGCTGGAGCGCAGGAAGTTGGCGTGCACGCCCGAGAACAGGTCGGTGTAGACGATGTCTTCGGCGCTGGCGTCGAGCACCGCCTGCCGGTAGGCCGCCGACACGTTGGCCTCGGCGGCGGCGAGGAAGCGCGTGCCCAGGTAGGCCAGGTCGGCGCCGAGCGCGCGCGCGGCCAGCAACTGTTCGCCGCGGCCGATGGCGCCGCCCAGCAGCACCAGGCCGCCGAACCAGCGCTTGACCTCGGCCACCAGCGCGAACGGCGACAGCCGCCCGGCGTGGCCGCCGGCGCCGGCGCACACCAGGATCAGCCCGTCGACGCCGGCCTTGGCCGCCTTGCGCGCGTGGCGCTGGTGGATCACGTCGTGCAGCACCAGCCCGCCGTAGCCGTGCACCGCCTGCACCACCGCCGCGGGGTCGCCGACCGAGGTGATGACGATGGGCACGCGGCGGCGCACGCAGGTGGCGAGGTCGGCCGCCAGGCGGTCGTTGCTGGGGTGCAGGATCAGGTTCACTGCATAAGGCGCGGCCGGCGTCTGCGGGTGCGCGGCGTCGTGCGCGGCCAGCGCTTGTTCGATGGCGTCGAGCCAGCGCTCGAACTCGGCCGCCGGGCGCGCGTTGAGCGCCGGGAACGCGCCGACGATGCCGCTGCGGCATTGCGCGACCACCAGCTCGACGCCGCTGGCGATGAACATCGGCGCGGCGACGACGGGCAGGCGCAGTGCCTGCAGCAAGGCTTGGGGGGTCATGGCGGTGGCGGCTTCCGGGGCAGGGCGTTGGTGTTGGCGTGGGCGTCGGCGTGGGCGTTGGCCTTGTGGGCCGGCAGCGGCAGTAGATGCCCGGCGGCCCGGCGCTGTCCCCACCCCTGGCGTGTGGGGTGGCGTGAGAATCGGCGGCCATGGACAACCCCCTGACGACGCGACCGGCCGCCGCGCTGGTCGAGCGGCCGCGCCTGCTGCAGCGCCTGGCGCTGGCGCGCAGCCGGCGCTGCGTCGTCGTGCAGGGGCCGGCGGGCAGCGGCAAGACCAGCCTGCTGCAGGCCTGGCGGCGCGAGCTGGTCAGCGTCGGCGTCGAGGTGGCCTGGGTCGCGGTGGACGACGGCGGCGGCGCCGGCGGCACCGACGGCACCGGCACCGGCAATGGCAATGGCGACGGCGACGGCGACGGCGACGGCGACGCCGAACCCGCCCGCTTCGCCGAGCGGCTTCTCGCCGCGCTGGCGGCGCTGGATGCCGGCGTCGTGCGCGAAGCCTCGCTGCTGGCCGGCCGCGGCAGCGACGAGGCGGCCTTCGAGACGCTGGCCATCGCGCTGGTGCGCGGCCTCGCAGCTTGGCGCCGCGAACTGGTGCTGGTGGTCGACGACGCCCACCTGCTGCGCGCGCCGGGCCCGCTGGCGGCGCTGCAGTTGCTGCTCGACCATGGGCCGCCCAACCTGCGCTGCGCCTTCACGTCGCGCCACGCCGTCGCGCTGACGCTGGGCCGCTGGCGCGACCGCGGCGAGCTGCTGGAGATCGGGCCCGACGAGCTGCGCTTCACGCCCGACGAGTCGGCGCTGCTGCTGCGCCAGCAGCTGGGCGCCATCGACGACCGCCAGGCTCAGGCCCTGCACGCGCTGACCGACGGCTGGGCCGCCGGCCTGAAGCTGCTGTGCCTGGAACGCCGCCAGGGCGCGCCGGCGGCCGGCACGCACGAGCGGGTGCAGAACCCGCAGGCCTTTGCGCGCTACTTCGAGCGCGAGCTGCTGTCGCGCCTGGCCGCGCCGCTGCAGCAGTTGCTGGTGTGCGCCGCGCTGCCCGAGCGCTTCAACGCCGAGCTGCTGGCCGCGCTGCTCGACTCGCCGGCGCAGCAGGCCGCCGCGTGGCCGCAGCGCCTGGCCGAGCTGGAAGCGCAAGGCCTCTTCGTCGCGCCGGTGGGCGCGCCGCTCGGTGCCGCGGCCGCCGGCGGCGAGGCGCAGGCCTGGTGGCGCATGCACCCGCTGCTGCGCGACGTGCTGCTGGCGCGGCTGCGCGCGCGCCCCGCCGCCGAACAGCGCGCGCTGCACGCGCGCGCCTGGCGCTGGTTCGCCGCCCAGGGCGCGGCGCCCGACCTCGTGCACGAAGCCGTGCGCCACGCCGTGCAGGCCGGCGAAGACGCTGCCGCCGCCGACCTCGTGCAGGCCCATGCCGAACGCTTGTTCGTCGCCGGCGACGTGCAGCGCGTGGTCGGCCTGGTGCGCCTGCTGCCGGCGGCGATGCTGGATGCGCGCCCCGGCCTGCGGCTGTGGGTGGCGTGGGCGCAGTTGTACGAGCGGCGGCTGGCCGACTGCCGCGCCAGCCTGCAGCGGCTGCAGCAAGAGATGGCGGCCGCCGCGCCGGCCGAGCGCTTTCGCCTCACCTTGCTGCGCGGCATGTTCGCCGTGCAGAGCGACGACACCGCCGGCGCGCTGGCCATCCAACCCGAGCTGCAGCAGCCGCCGCCGGCGGCCGACGCGGTGGCGCTGGCCGGCCGCCGCAACCTGCTGACCTGGCTGCACCTGTACCGCGGCGACTACGAGCAGGCGCGCCGCGTGCAGCTGGAACGCCACGACGCCGGCGACGATCTGCGCGGCACGCCCTTCGGCACGCTGGTCGGGCGCAGCCTGGTCGGGCTGACGCATGCGGTGCAGGGCCAGATGATCCAGGCCGAGCGCCTCTACCGCGACGTGCTGCACGAGGCCGAGCAGCGCGGCGCCGGCGCCATCGACGCCACATGCCTGGCCGCCGGGCTGCTGGGCGAGGTGCTGTACGAGCTGAACGACCCGGCCGCCGCGCTGCGCCTGCTGGAGCCGCGGCTGGACGTGCTGGACCGCGTGTCGATCCCCGACACCGTGGTGCGCGTGATGCTGGCGGTGAGCCGCTCGCGCTGGCTGAGCGGGCGGCCGCTGGATGCCTACGCCTACCTCGAACAGACCGCCGACCAGGCCGAGGCGCTGGCGCTCGACCGGCTGCACGCCTACGCGCTGCTGGAGCAGGTGCGCTGGCATTTGCGCCGCTTCGACGAAGCGGCGGCGCGCGTGCCGCTGGCGCGGCTGGAGCGGCTGGACGAGCGCCACGCCGAAGCCGAGCCCGGCGTGCTGAGCGAGATCCTGGTGGCCGCCGAGCGCGCGCGCATCGAGCAGTGCCAGTACCGCGGCGACCTGAGCGGCGCGCAGTCGCGTCTGCGCGCGCTGATCGAGGTCTGCCGGCAGCGCGGCCGGCTGCGCCGCGTGGCCGACCTGCAGTTGCAATCGGCCGCCGTGGCGCGCCGGCTGGGCGAAGAAGACAAGGCACGCGCCCACGCGCGCGAGGCGCTGCGCCTGGGCCATGCGCTGGGCCTGGTGCGCACGCTGCTGGACGCCCATGGCCAGGCGCTGGCGGTGGTGGCCGAAGCGCGGCTGGACCCGCAGCTCGATGCGCGGCTGGTCTTCTACGCCGAACGGCTGGAGGCCGCGGCGCACGAGCTGGCGCGGCCCGGCGCGCCGCCGCCGGCGGCCAGCACGCCGGCGGCCACGCGCGCCGCGCTCGCAGGCTTGAGCCCGCGCGAGGCGGAGATCGTCAGCCTGCTGGTGCGCTCGCTGTCCAACAAGCGCATCGCGCGGGCGCTGAATCTGTCGATCGACACCGTCAAGTGGCACCTGAAGAACGTCTACGGCAAGCTCGGCGTGAGCGGCCGCGACGAGGTGATCCTGCGCGTGCGCGACGCCGCCGGCGCGGCGCCGCCCTGAGGCCGCGCGCCGCCGCGCGGCGTTGCCGCGCGCGCCCTGCTCATCGCGGGTGGGGGTGGTGCGCTGCGGCCGTCGCGATGATCCGGCATCGGCCCGGCGAGGGCCATCGACCGGAGACATCGCGATGCCCGCAGCCGCCTTCAAGCCCGTTGTCCGCCGTGCGCGCCACGCCTGGCTGGCCGCCCTCGGCGCGGCCCTGGCCCTGACGTCGGCGGCCGCCCGCGCCGACTACCCCGATCGCCCGGTGCGCCTGATCGTCGGCCTGCAGGCCGGCGCCAGCACCGACAACCTGGCGCGCGCGCTGGCGCAGCGGCTCGGCGAGCGGCTGCACCAGCCCTTCGTCGTCGACAACAAGCCCGGCGGCGCCACGCGGCTGGGCATGGAAGCGGTGTCGCGCGCCGCGCCCGACGGCTACACGCTGGGCATCGCCAACGCGGTGACGGCGTCGTTCCCGCAGATGTTCGACAACTTCGCCTTCACCCCCGGCAAGGACTTCGTGCCGGTGGCCATGCTCGGGCGCGCGCCGTCGTTCATCGCCGTGCGCGCCGGGCTGCCGGCCAAGAACGTGCAGGAGTTCGTCGCCTACGCGCGAGCCAACGACGGCAAGATCAGCTTCGGCCAGGGCAGCAACGGCAGCAACCCGCACCTGGCCGCGCTGCTGCTGATGAAGTCGCTGGGCGTGCACGCCATCGAGGTGCCGTACAAGGGCAACGCGCCCACCGCGGTGGCGCTGGCCGGCGGCGAGGTCGACTTCGCGATGCTGGAATACGCCGCGGCGCGGCCGATGGTCGAGCGCGGCGCGGTGCGCCTGCTGGCCGTCACCGAGCCGCGCCGCGCCGAGCTGCTGCCCGCCGTGCCGACCAGCAGCGAGCAGGGGCTGACGCGCGAACTCGACGGCATCACGCCCTGGTTCATGCTGGTGGCGCCGCCCGGCACGCCGAGCGCGGTGGTGGCCACGCTGAACCGCCACGTCAGCGAGATCCTGAAGAGCAAGGACATGCGCCAGGCGCTGGCGCTGGTCGGCATCGAGCCCGACGAAGCCGGCACGCCGGCCGCGGCGCTGGCCTACTTCCAGCGCCAGCGCGAGCAGGTCGCCCGGCTGGCGCGCGAGCTGAACGTCTCGTTCAAGTGAGCGGCGCCGCCATGGACGCCACGACCGTCGCCTTCCAGGAATCGCGCCTCACCGTGCACGGCGCGGTGGCGGAGTTCTCGCACCAGCGGCCGCAGGCGCGCAACCCCATCTCGATGGCGCTGCGCGACGACTACGACCGCATGCTGCGCATCGTGGCCGCCGACCGCAGCCTGCGCGCGCTGATCATCACCGGCTCGGGCGGCAGCTTCTGCGCCGGCGGCGACGTCAAGGACATGGCCGATCGGCTGCACGACAGCGACCCCGCGCGCAACTCGCCCGAGGCCACGCGCCGCCGGCTGGGCGACATCCACCGCTGGCTGACGCCGCTGCACGAGATCGACATCCCGGTCATCGCCGCCGTCGACGGCGCGGCGATGGGCGCCGGCTTCGCGCTGGCGCTGCAGGCCGACTTCGTGCTGGCCTCGACGCGCGCGCGCTTCGGCATGTCGTTCGCGCGCATCGGCGCGGTGCCCGACATGGGCGCGCTGCACGCGCTGCCGCGCATCGTCGGCCTGGCGCGCGCCAAGGAGCTGATGATCACCGGCCGCCGCGTCGACGCCGCCGAGGCCAAGGCGCTGGGCATCGTGCTGGAGGTGCATGCGCCCGAGGCGCTGGCCGACGCCGCGCACGCCTTCGCGCGCCGCCTGGCCGCAGCGCCGCGCGAAGCCACCGCGATGACGCGCAAGCTGCTCAACCGCAGCTTCGAGACCGACTACCTGACGATGGCCGAGCTGGAGACCTACGCGCAGGCCATCGCCATGGCCACGCCCTACCACGCCGAGGCGGCGGCGCGCATCGCGCGCGGCGAGCCGCCGCCCTTCGACTGGGACCGCGAGCGCAACCTGAACCCTCCGCGTTGACGCGCCGGTGGCCTAAATCCTCATCTAACGCGTTATCAAAATGTCGCACGCCAACGCCATTGCCGACCGCGAAGCCTTTCGCGCCGACGTGCGCGGCTTTCTCGCCAGCGCGATCCCTGACGACATCCGCGCCGCCGTGCGCGCGCACTGCCTGGTCACGCGCGAGCAGGCCGAGCGCTGGCAGCGCATCCTGCACGCGCGCGGCTGGGCGGCGCCGGGCTGGCCGGTCGAGCATGGCGGCACCGGCTGGTCGCTGGTCGAGCAGGCGATCTTTCGCGAGGAGGTGGCCGCCAGCGATGCGCCGCGCTTCGAGAACCTGGGCCTCGACACCATCGGCCCGACGCTGATGCGCCACGGCACGCCGGCGCAGTGCGCGCGCTTCCTGCCGCGCATGCTGTCGTTCGACGACTTCTGGGCGCAGGGCTATTCCGAGCCCGACGCCGGCTCCGACCTGGCCTCGCTGCGCACGCTGGCGCGGCGCGAGGGCAGCGACTTCATCGTCAGCGGCAGCAAGATCTGGCAGAGCTACGGCCACTGGGCCAACTGGGCGCTGCTGCTGGTGCGCAGCAACCCCGCGGCGGCGCGCAAGCAGGACGGCATTTCGGTGCTGCTGGTCGACCTGCAGTCGCCCGGCGTCACGGTGCGGCCGATCCGCTTCATGCACGGCGGCGTGCTGCACGTGCAGATCTTCTTCGACGAGGTGCGCGTGCCGGCCGACCACCTGGTCGGCCGCGAGCATGGCGGCTGGTCGGTCGCCAAGGGCCTGCTGGTGACCGAGCGGCTGTTCGTCGCGCGCGTCGCCGAATGCAAGGTCGACCTCGCCGACACCGCGGCGCTGGCCGCCGGCCGCGGCCCGGGCGGCCGCTCGCTGCTGCAGCAGGACGTGCACGCGCGCCGCCTGGCCGAGCTGGACATCGGCGCCCGCGCGCTGGAGGCCGCCTGGTGGCCGGCGCTGCGCGCCGTGCAGCAGGGGCAGGAGCCGGCGCTGGCCGCGTCGCTGCTCAAGCTGCAGGGCAACGAGGTGCTGCAAGGCCTGCAGCAACTGCAGCTGGACGTGCTGGGCCAGGACGCGCTGCCGTTCGACCCCGAGGCCATCGAAGGCCGGCCGGCGGCCGAGCCGCTGTCGCCGGGGCAGGCGCAGAACCTGGCGCTGCACGTCTGGCGCTACCGCGGCATCACGCTCGGCGGCGGCACGTCGGAGGTGCAGCGCGGCATCGTCGCCAAGGCCATCTTCGCCGGCGAATCGGAACTCGAGCGCCCGCTCGAACAAGGCCTGTCCGACGAGCAGGCCATGCTCGACGACGCGCTGCGCCGGCTGCTGGCCGAGCGCTACGGCTTCGACCGCCGGCGCGACATCGTCGAACGGCTGGGCGGCTTCGACGCCGCGGCGTGGCAGCAGTTCGGCGAGCTGGGCCTCTACGGGCTGCTGGTGCCCGAGCGCGACGGCGGCTTCGGCGGCGGCCTGCCCGAGCTGCTGGCGCCGCTGCAGGCGCTGGGCGAGGCGCTGGTGCAGGAGCCGGTGCTGTGGTGCGCCGCGCTGCCGGCGCAGTTGCTGCTGGACGCGCATGGCTTCGCCGCGCGCGGCGAGCGCCTGCGCGGCCTGGTCGACGGCAGCGAGCGCATCGCCTTCGCGCATGGCGAGCAGGCGCAGCCGGCGGCCAGCGCCGAAGACATCGCCACCGTGGCGCGCCGTGATGGCGATGGCAATGGCGATGGCGACGGCGACGGCGACGGCTGGCGGCTCAGCGGCGCCAAGCGCCTGGTGCTGGGCGGCGACGTGGCGCAGCGCTTCATCGTCAGCGCGCGGCTCGAAGGCGGCGGCCTCGGCCTGTTCGAAGTGCCGGCCGACGCCCAAGGGCTGGCGCTGCGCCGCTACCGGCTGCACGACGCGCGCGGCGCCGCCGACCTGCGGCTGGACGGCGTGCCCGTCGCCGCCGCCGCGCGCCTGGCCGGCCCCGAGCGCGCTGGCGCGATGATCGACGAGGCGCTGGCGCTGGCCACCGTGGCCCTCTGCGCCGAGAGCGTGGGCGCGATGCGCCGCGCGCTGGCGCTCACCGTCGAGTACCTGCGTACGCGCCGCCAGTTCGGCCGCGCGCTGGCCGACTTCCAGGCGCTGCAGCACCGCGTGGTCGAGCACTACCGCCAATGGGTGCACGCCGCCACGCTGCTGCGCGAGGCCGCCGCCGGCTGGGCCGCGGCGGCACCGGCTGAGCGCACGCGGCGCATCGCCGCCGCCAAATGGATGGCCGGCCGCGCCGGCCGCGCCATCGCGCTGGATGCGCTGCAACTCCACGGCGCCGTCGGCCTGCAGGACGAGACTGCCATCAGCCACTACGCCAAGCGCCTGGCCGCCAACGACGTGCTGCTGGGCGACGCCGCCTGCCAGCTCGGCCGCTTCGTCGCCGCCGGCCGGTCGGCCAGCTAACGTCTAAAAGGAACGGCATCATGACGCCATCGTCCCACCCCGGCCCGTTGTCGGGCCTGCGCGTGCTCGACATCGCCACCGTCGTCGCCGCGCCCAGCGCCGCGGCGCTGCTGGGCGACTACGGCGCCGAGGTCGTCAAGGTCGAGCTGCCCGGCAGCGGCGACGCCAGTTGCCGCAACTTCCCGCCCTTCAAGGACGGCAAGCCGCTGTGGTGGAAGGTCACCAACCGCAACAAGAAGATGATCTCGCTCGACCTGCGCCGGCCGCAGGGCCAGGCGCTGCTGAAGCGGCTGCTGCCGAGCTTCGACGTGCTGATCGAGAACTTCCGCCCCGGCACGCTGGACGGCTGGGGCCTCACGCGCGACGTGCTGTGGGAACTGCAGCCGCGCCTCGTGATCCTGCGCGCCACTGCCTTCGGCCAGACCGGGCCTTACCGCAGCCGCCCCGGCTTCGCGCGCATCTTCGAGGCGATGGGCGGCCTCACCTACATCACGGGCGAGGCCGACGGCGCGCCCATGCACCCGGGCTACCCGATCGGCGACGCCATCGGCGGCGTGTTCGGCGCGCTGGGCGTCAGCGCCGCGCTGTGCCGGCTGATGCGCGACCCCGCGGCGCGCGGCGAGGAGATCGACCTGTCGCTGACCGAGGCGATGCTGAAGATGATCGACTTCCTGCCCGCCAAGGCGATGCTGCTGGGCGAGAGCCAGGAGCGCTCGGGCAACGTCAGCCCCTATGCCGCGCCGACCGGCGTCTACCGCACGCGCGACGGGCAGTGGATCTCGCTGTCGGGCAGCACCGAGGCGCTGTTCGCCGCCAACTGCCGATCGATCGGCCGCGACGACCTCATCGGCGACCCGCGCTATGCCGACAACCGCCTGCGCTGCGGCCGCGCCGCCGAGCTGAACGCGCTGTTCGCCGACTGGTTCGCGGCGCACGACCTCGCCGACGTGCTGGCGCGCTTCGAGCGCCACCAGGGCACGCTGGCGCCGATCTACTCGGCGCGCCAGATCGTCGACGACCCGCAGATGCGCGCGCGCGAGTTCATCCAGGCCGTTCCGGATCGCGACTTCGGCACCGTGCCGGTGCAAGGCGTGGTGCCGCGCTTCACCCGCGCGCCGGGCGCCGTGCGCTCCACCGGCGGCAGCGTCGGCCAGGACAACGACGAGGTCTACGGCCAGTGGCTGAAACTGTCGGCCGACGAGCGCGCCGCGCTGGCCGCCGAACGCGTGATCTGATGCAAACCATCGACTACCGCGAATCGCGCCTGACGATCGACGGCGACGGCATCGCGCGCTTCCAGCACCAGCGCCCGGCTACGCGCAACGCGCTGACGATGGCGCTGCGCGCCGACTACGCCGAGATGGTCGACCAGCTGCGCGGCGACGCCAGCGTGCGCGCGCTGATCCTCGCCGGCAGCGGCGGCAGCTTTTGCGCCGGCGGCGACGTCAAGGGCATGCTGGCGCGCTTCGACGACCCGGCGCACAACACGCCGGTGCACACGCGGCAGCGGCTGCTCGACCTCAATGGCTGGATCCAGCGCCTGCGCGAACTGGAAGTGCCGGTGATCGCCGCCGTCGACGGCCCGGCCTGGGGCGGCGGCTTCGCGATCGCGCTGTGCGCCGACTTCGTGCTGGCGACGCCGCGCGCCAGCTTCTGCATGGTGTTCCTGCGCCTGGGCGTGATCCCCGACATGAGCGCCATCCACCTGCTGCCGCGCGTCGTCGGCCTGCAAAAGGCCAAGGAGCTGCTGATGACGGGCCGCCGCGTCGACGCCGCCGAAGCGCAAAGCCTGGGCCTGGTGCTGGCGCAGCACCAGCCCGCGGCGCTGGACGACGCCGCGCTGGCGCTGGCGCGGCGCTTCCTGCCGGCGGCCCGCGTCGCGCTGGGCATGACCAAGCGCATGGCCAACCGCGCCTACGAGACCGATGCCGGCGCGATGGCCGAGCTGGAGTCGGCCGCGCAGGCGATCTGCGTCGCCGACGAGGCGCACCTCGACTGCATCCGCCGCTTCGCGGCCAAGCAGCCGATGGCCTACGACTGGGACCGCGGCGCCGGCGCGGCGGCGCAAGAACAAGGAGACTGATGCAATGAACGACGATGCCAACGAGCGCGACCCGGTGCTGTGGCGGGTGGACGGCGACGGCGTCGGCCACCTCGTGTTGAACCGGCCGGCGGCCGCCAACGCCATCGATACGGCGCTGGCCGCCGCGCTGGTGGCGGCCGTGCAGCAGGCGCAGCTAACGGACCAGTCAGGCGCCATCGGCGCGCTGCTGATCAGCGCGCGCGGGCCGCAGTTCTGCGCCGGCGGCGACATCCGCGAGTTCGTGGCGCGCCGCGACGACCTGCCGGCCTTGATCCGCGCGCTGCTCGACGGCCTGCACCCGGCCATCCAGGCGCTGGCCACGCTGCCGCTGCCGGTGGTCAGCGCGCTGCAGGGGCCGGTGGGCGGCGCCGGCATCGCGCTGGCGTTGTCGGCCGACCTCGTGCTGGCCTCGCCGGCGCTGAAGCTGCGCGGCGGCTACTCGGCCATCGGCCTCAGCCCCGACCTCGGCGCCGCCTGGCAGTTGACGCGGCGCGCCGGCGCCGCGCGCGCCAAGCACATCCTGATGAGCAACCGGCCGCTGACGGCCGAAGACTGCCTGCGCTGGGGCCTGGTCGACGAACTGCACGCCGCCGACGCGCTGCTGCCCGCCGCGCAGGCGCTGGCCGCCACGCTGGCGCGCGGTGCCCGCGGCGCGCTGGCCGGCATCAAGCGGCTGTGCGACGACGCGGTGACGATGCCGCTGCACGCCCACCTTGACGCCGAGCGCGCCGCGCTGCTGCGCGCTGCCGCCAGTGCCGACGGCCGCGAAGGCGTGGCCGCCTTCATCGAGCGGCGGGCGCCGGTGTTCGGCGGCGGGCGCTGAGCACTGAGCGCCGGCGCGGCACGACACGTACCCGCGCCGCCGCGTTCGTCGCCGCCACGCCGCGTTCGTCGGCGCCTGGCCGCATCGGTCGCGTTGGGGATGGACAGCGGCGGGGGCCGGTCATCCAATCGTCGCGAGGCTTGCGCTGCGCTGGCATGCCCGCGCCGGGCGCGGCCCGCCTCGCATTGGACGAAGGGGGCTTCGACACCATGCCGCCGCTGCTGGCGATCATCCGCTTCCTGCTGCAGGCCGACCGGCAGTCGGCGTCGCGGGCGGTGCCGCCGCGCTGGTCGCTGACCCTCGGCGCGGCCGCCGTGGTGGCGCTGCTGATGTCGACGCAGCTGATCGCCCAGCCCTTCGTCTGGCGCCAGTATCCGGTGGACGAAGTGCTGAGCGCGTGGTTCGATCTGCTGGTGCAGCGGCTGGTGGTGGCGGTGTCGATCGCTTCGGTGGTCACGCTGTCGTTTCGCATCGCCACGCCGCGGCCCTGGCTGCGCGCGGCGCTGCTGCTGGTGGCCATCGTCGCCGGCGCGTTGCTCGGCGAAGGCCTGCTGGTCGCCGCCGGCGCGCTGCAGGCGCCGCCCGACCGGTTGTCGTCCTGGCTGCGGCTGGTGCAGTGGTGCACGCTGGCCACCGGCGTGTCGTCGCTGCTGTACCTGTGGCAGCGCGCGCTCGACACCGAATCGGCGCGCCGCGCGACCGAGCTGCGGCGGCTGCAACTGGAGCAGCAGCTCGCGCAAGCCCGGCTGCAGGCGCTGCGCCAGCAGATCGAGCCGCACTTCCTGTTCAACACGCTGGCCACGGTGCGCCGGTTGCACGACGCCGGCGAGCCGGGCACGCGGCTGTTGGCGCAGTTCGTCGCCTACCTGCGCTCCACGCTGCCGGCGGCGGACGTCGGCGAGGCCAGCGCCGGTATCGCTGGCCCTGCCGACACGCTGGGCCGCGAGCTGGAGCTGGTGCGCGCCTACCTCGGCATCGTCGAGGTGCGCATGGCCGGCCGCCTGCAGGTGCGCTTCGAGATCGAGGATGGCCTGCAGCGCTGCGCCTTCCCGCCGCTGACGCTGGCCACGCTGGTGGAGAACGCCATCAAGCACGGCATTGCGCCGGCGCCCGCCGGCGGCAGCGTGACCGTGCACGCGCGCCGGTCGGCGCCGGCGCAACTCGAAGCCGGCGTTGCCGACACCGGCGCCGGCTTCTCGGGCAGCGGCGGTTCGGGGCTGGGGCTGGCCAACACGCGCGCCCGGCTGCGCGCCTTGTACGGCGAGCGCGGCGCGCTGGCGCTGGCAGTGAACCAGCCGCGCGGCGTGCGCGCGACGATCCGCGTGCCGCTGGTGCGGCTGCCGGCGGGGGCGGGCGCATGAGGTCGCCGCTGCGCCCATCGCGGCCCTTGCGCCCGCTGCGCCAGGCGCTGGTCTACGGCGCGCTGTGGGGCTTGACGGTCAGCGCCAACGAAGCGCTGGTGCTGCCCTTCGGCCGGCTGCACACGCGCGCCGAGCTGCTGTTCCTGGCCGTGCTGCTGGTCGAATGGATGTTCTGCGGCTGGCTGCTGGCGCTGCTCACGCTGTGGCTCGAAGCGCGCTTGCGGCGCGCCTGGCAGCTGTTGCTGCTGGTCACGCTGGCGCCGTTGTCGACGGCGGCGCTGATGCAGCTGGTGTGGTCGCTGGCCGCGCGCTGGGGCTTCAACGAGGTGGTGGTGCCGCTCACCGGCGAGGCCTTCCCGTCGTGGAGCAACTTCGCCTACCTGGCCTGGATGACGCTGTTCCACGGCGTCGTCTTCATGCTCGTGCTGGTGTGGGTGCAGCGCGGCCAGCGCCAGCGTGAATGGCTGGGCCGCGCCGAGATCGCCCGCCGCAGCAGCCAGGCGCTGCTGAAAGAAGCGCAGCTCGAAGCGCTGCGCAACCAGGTCGACCCGGCCTTCGTGCTGCGCGTGCTGCAGGCCGTGCAGGGCCGCTATGCCGTCGACGCCGCGAGCGGCCACGACCTGCTCGACCAGTTGGTCGGCTTCCTGCGCCAGGCCATGCCGGGGCTGCGCAGCGGGCACTCGACGCTGGGCCACGAGGTCGACATGATCCGGCGCTACCTGCGCTTGCAGCAGGCCGTCGCGCCGTGGGCGGCCGGCTGGCGGATCGAGGCGCCCGATGCGGCGCTGGCTGCGCTGGCCGACGCCGCCGCGCTGCCGTTTCCGCCCTTCCTGCTGCTGCCGCTGCTCGACCGCCTGGCGCCGGCCGGCGCGGGGACGGCGGCGGCGCCCGGCGGCCGCTTGTCGCTGCAGGCCGCCGGCGGCAAGCTCACGCTGCTGATCGAAGCGCACCGCGACGCCGTCGGCGCCAGCCTGCCGCCGGCGCTGAGCTACCACCTGCAGGTGGCGCTGCACACCTTGTACGGCAGCGCCTGCCGCGTCAGCACGCGGCCCGGCCCGCATGGCGGCGGCCCGGGGCTGGCCGTGCTGATCGAACTGCCGCAGCGGCCGCCGGCCGCCGGCCGAGCCTTGGTCGACACCACCCATGGGAGCGTGAACATGAACAAGCCTGTCGAAGCCGATCGCCGCGCAGCGGACGGCGCCGAAGCCACTGCGCGCGCGGCGGATCCTGAAACCGCCGCGCGCGCGGCCGACCCCGAAACCGCCGCGCGCGCGGCGGACCCCGAAACCGCCGCGCGCGCGGCGGATCCTGAAACCGCCGCGCGCGCGGCGGGTCCCGAAGGCGTGCTGCGCCGCGTGCTGCTGGGCCTGCTGCCGACGCTGGCGCTGCCGGGCGAGGCCCTGGCGCTGGACGCGGTGACCTCGCAGGCCGGCGCCTTTCGCGTGGCCTTCGAGAACGAGCGCGTGCGCGTGCTCGACTTCCACAGCAAGCCGGGGCTGGGCGTCTGCGGCGTCGGCGTGCACAGCCATCCGGCGCACCTGACGGTGGTGCTCAGCGACGGCAAGGCGCGCGTCAGGGAAGCGGGCGGCAAGACCTTCGAGGCCATCAACCGGCTGGGCGACGTGTTCTGGAGCGAGGCCGAGACGCACGAGGTCGAGAACGTCTCGGGCAAGGCCATGCGCACCTTGCTGGTCGAGCTGAAGGATGCGCCGGCGCGCAAGGGCTGAGCGCGGTCACCCGGTGCTTGCATGAACGCCGTCACCGCCCTCGTGGCCGAAGACGAAGTGGTGCTGCGCGCCCAGCTGTGCGGCCAGCTGGCCGCGCTGTGGCCCGAGCTGGCGATCGTCGCGCAGGCCGAGAACGGCATCGAGGCCTTGCGCCTGCTGGAGCGCCACCGGCCCGACATCGCCTTTCTCGACATCGAGATGCCGGGCCTCAGCGGCCTGGACGTGGCGCGCCAGTGCCAGGCGCACGTCGTCTTCGTCACCGCCTACGACGCGCATGCCGTCGCGGCGTTCGAGGAAGGCGCCATCGACTACGTGCTCAAGCCCTACGACAGCGCGCGCCTGGCGATGACGGTGCGCCGCCTGCGCGACCGCGTTTCGGTGGCGCCGGGCGCGCTGGAGCGCGTGCTGCGCGAGCTGGCCGCCGCCGCGCCGGTGCGCCAGCACCTGCGCTGGATCAACGCCTCGCACGGCGGCGGCGTGCGCCTGATCACCGTCGACGAGGTGTGCTACTTCCAGGCCGACACCAAGTACACGCGCGTGGTCACCGCCGATGGCGACGCGCTGATCCGCCGCTCGCTCAAAGAGCTGCAGGACGAGCTCGACCCCGCCTGCTTCTGGCCGATCCACCGCTCGACCATCGTCAACGCCGTGGCCATCGCCGGCGTCAGCCGCGACTTCCGCGGCCGCGTGCGCGTGCTGCTGAAGTCGCGCAGCGAGAAGCTGCCGGTCAGCGAAGCGCACGAGCACCTGTTCAAGCAGATGTAGGCGGCGCGGGTTCGCACCCGCCGCCGGCCGGTTCAAGCGCTGCTTGGCGTACTCGTCGCATCGCGGTTGGCTTCGCCGGCGGCGCCGGCCAGACTGCCGCCGCGAGGTTGACGACCCGAACGTCTCGGCCGCACTTCGCGCAGGGAGCATCGAGATGACATTCGAAATCTGGAACACGCGATCGAACACGCGACGCCTGCTGGGCATGACCGTGCTGGCCGCCGCGGCGCTGAGCGCCTGCGCCGGCGGCGACGACGGGCAGGCCGGCCAAGGCCAGCCGGTGACCATCGACGCGGGCACGGCCAACACCGTGTCGCGCTTCGACGAGATCGCCACCAACACCATCAACCAGCCCAACGCCGCCACCGGCACGCCGGAAGAGCGGCAGTCGAACTACGCGTTCGACCTGGCGACGGTGCACATCGCGATGTACGACGCGGTGATCGCCATCGCCGGCGGCTACCGGCCGTTCTACGCCAGCGCGCCGGCTTCGCCGACCAGCGGTGCGTCGCAGGACGCCGCCGCCATGGCCGCGGCCTATTACGTGCTGAAGGCCTTGTTCCCCACGCGCACCGCCACCTACCAGGCCGCCTACGACAGCGCGCTGGCCACCATCACCGATGCCGACGCGCGCGCCAAGGGCGTGGCGCTGGGCGCCGAGGTCGCGGCCACGGTGGTGGCGGCGCGTGCCGACGACGGCCGCGCCGCCGCGCTGCCGGCCTTCGTGCCGGGCACCGCGCCGGGCGCCTACCGCGGGCCGGGCACCGTGGGCCGCAGCTACCCGAACGTGCGGCCTTTCGCGCTGACCTCGGCGGCGCAGTTCCGCACCGCGGCGCCGCTGGCCTTGAGCAGCGCGGCCTACGCCGCCGACGTGAACGAAACCCGCGACCTGGGCGGCAGCGGCAGCAGCACGCGCACGGCGGGGCAGGCGGAGATGGCGCGCTTCCATTCCGAAGCGCCGACCACGCTGTGGCCGCGCAACCTGCGCCGCTTCATGATGACCAACCGCAGCCTGGCCGAACAGGCGCGGCTGGGCGCGCTGCTGTGGGTGACGCATGCCGACGCCACCATCGCCTGCTTCGAATCGAAGTACCACTACCTGGCCTGGCGCCCGTTCAGCGCGATCAACCTGGCCGACACCGACGACAACGCCGCCACCACGGCCGACCCCGCGTGGACGCCGTTCCTGCCGACGCCGGGCCACCCGGAGTACCCGGCGGCGCACGGCTGCGTCAGCGCGGCCGCGGCGCAGGTGCTGCGCTCGTTCTACGGCACGACATCGGTGTCGTTCGACTTCGACAGCACGGCCAGTGCGACGACGCGCCACTACGCCAGCACCGATGCGCTGGTCGACGAGATCACGCTGGCGCGCATCTACGGCGGCATGCACTTCCGCACGGCCTTGGTGGCCGGCGAGGCGCAGGGCCAGAGCGTCAGCCAGTACACGCTGCAGAACCGCTTCCAGGCGAAGTAGGCGAGGGGGGTGCGCGGCCGGCGCCACAATCGCGCCGACGATGAGCTGGGACCGCGCACAACCTTTCACGCTGGCCGTGCTGCCGCAGGCCGCCGACATCGACGGCCTGAACCACACCAACAACGCCGTCTACGTGCAGTGGTGCGAGCAGGTGGCCTGGGCGCATTCCGAGGCGCTGGGCCTGGCGCTGGCCGACTACCGGCGGCTCGACCGCGCGATGGCCATCCGCCAGGCCGCCTACGACTACCTGCTGCCTTCCACCGAAGGCGAGGCGCTGACCGTCGCCACCTGGCTGACCGCCAGCGACGGCAAGCTGGCGATGACGCGCGCCTTCCAGATCCGCCGCGACCGCGACGGCGCCACCGTGCTGCGCGGCCGCTGGGAGCTGGTGTGCATCGAGCTGGCCAGCGGCCGGCCGCGGCGCATGCCGCCGGAGTTCATGCAGGCCTACGGCGCCGCGGTGGCGTGAACGGGGCGCTCAAGCCGCGCTGCTGCTGCCGCCACCACCACCCACGACGCGGCTCACCTCGCGCAGCAGCACGAACTCTTCGGCCGCCGTCGGGTGCATGGCCAGCGTGCGGTCGAAGTCGGCCTTGCGGGCGCCGGCGCTGAGGGCGACGGCCAGGCCCTGGATGATTTCCGGCGCGTCGGCGCCGGCCATGTGGGCGGCCAGCACGCGGTCGTCGGCGGCGTCGACGATGAGCTTCATGCGCGTGCGCTCGGCGCCGCCGATGAAGGCCGTGCGCATCGGCCGGAACGCGGTCTCGAAGATCTTCAGCTTGCGGCCCGTCGCCAGCGCTTGTTCTTCGCTGGGCCCGACCGAGGCCAGCGGCGGGATCATGAAGACGGCGCTGGCCACGCGCGAGAGGTCGACGCGGCGCGGCGCCGGGCCGAACAGCGAGTCGGCCAGCGCGCGGCCTTCGGCGATGGCCACCGGCGTGAGGTTGTGGCGGTCGGTGACGTCGCCGATCGCCCACACGCCGGGCACGCTGGTGCGCAACTCGTCGTCGACGATGACGCCGCCGCCCTGGCGCGTGGCCAGCCCGAGCCCGGCGCTGTTGGGGCGCCGGCCGGTGGCGTTGAGCACCCACGGAAAGTCGCGCGCGGCGTCGCCGCCGTCGAATTCGAGGCGCAGGCCGCCGTCGATGCGGCTCAGCGCGCGCGGCACGCGGCCGGCCAGCAGCTCGACGCCGGCGGCGGCCAGCGCTTCGGCGGCCGCCTCGCGCAGCATGGCGTCGAAGCCGCGCAGCGGCTGCTCGGCGCGATAGCACATCGTCACCGCCACGCCCAGCCGCGCCAGCATGGCGGCGAACTCGGCCGCGATGTAGCCGCCGCCGAGCACCGCGGCGCGCGCCGGCAGCGCGCGCAGGTCAAGCAGGTCGTCGCTGGTGGCGCAGGCCTCGATGCCGGGGATGCTGTCGGTCACCGGCGCCGCGCCGGTGGCCACCAGGATGCGGCGCGCGCGCAGCCGCCGGCCGCCGACGGCGACGACGCCCGGCGCTTCGATCGTGCCCTGACCTTCGACGATCTCGACCCCCGATTCGCCGAGCAGCCGCCGGTACACGCCTTCCAGCCGCGCCGTCTCGGCGGCCTTGGCCGCGGCCCAGTGCGCCATGTCGAAGCGCGGCTCGCCGTCGAGCTGCCAGCCGTAGCCGCGCGCTTCGCCGAAGGCATCGGCATAGCCGGCGGCGTACATCAGCAGCTTCTTGGGCACGCAGCCGCGCAGCACGCAGGTGCCGCCGACGCGCCGGCCTTCGACGATGGCGACGCGCGCGCCCAGCGCCGCGGCGCGCCGCGACGCCGCGACGCCGCCCGAGCCGGCGCCGAGGGTGACGAGGTCGAATTCGGAATCCATCGCGAGGCACCTCCGCTGAGTGGCGGCGACTGTCGCACAAACGGCCGTGGGCCATCGGCGCGCCTAGTGGTTTTCCAGGGCCAACCATGCCCGGCGCTGATGCGGCGCATCGCCAGATTCGATTGGTGGCGCGCGGGGGCGCTTCTTAGCATCCGACCCGCCCGCCGCGGCGCCATGGCGGCGGCCGTTGGACCCCAAGAACCAGCATACGGAGACGAGATGAGCCGGACCACGACCCTTGCCCGCCCCCGCCACGCCCCCATTGCGTTGGCCGTGCTGGCCGCCCTCGGCTGGCCGGCCGCCGGCTTTGCGCAGACGACCCCCGCGACGGCCCCCGCGACGGCGCCGGCCAGCGCCGCATCGGCCGCCGCGCCGGTGCTGCAGGAGGTGGTGATCACCTCGCAAAAGCGCGTCGAGCGGCTGAAGGACACGCCGGTGGCCGCCTCGGTGATGTCGTCCGAGGTGCTGGAGAAGGCCAACGCGACCGACATCTCCGACATCAACAACCTCGTGCCCTCGGTGCAGTTGAAGGGCTCGTTCAACGGCCGCGTGCCGTACTCGATGCGCGGCATCTCGACGACGGCCAACGAGGCGGCGATCGGCCTGACCTCGGGCGTCTCGATCATGATCGACGGCGTGCCGGTGCCGTCGGACTCCACCGCCGCCAACGACCTCGCCGACGTGCGCCGCGTCGAGGTGCTGAAGGGCCCGCAGTCGACGCTGGGCGGTCGCACGGCATCGGCCGGCGTCATCAACTTCGTGACGCAGCAGCCATCGCGCAGCTTCAGCGGCAGCGCCGGCTTCACGCTGACCGACGACCACGAATACCGCGGCAACCTGTTCGTCACCGGGCCGGCCGGCGAGATGCTGGCCTACAGCCTGTCGCTGTATGGCTCGCGGCGCGAATATCCGATCCGCAACGTGCTGCTCGACGAGCCATCGCAATCGAAGTCGCGCGGCGCGCGCGCCAAGCTGATGCTCAGCCCCGACAAGACGCTGGACCTCACGCTGACGGCGCGCGTCGCCGACGGCACGTCCGACGGCGGCACCTTCACCTACCAGTACCTGACGCCGGGCGCCGAGCTGTTCCCGTTCTTCCCCTGGAACGGCGGCCACGGCCAGAGCCAGGCCACGGCGCTGGGCGGCGTCACGCCCGGCTACGGCAACACCGAGTACGCGTCGCCGGTGCGCATGCAGTCGGAAACGCGCGACCGCGACCTCAGCCTCAACATCGAGAAGCGCTTCGGCGACTACACCTTCACCTCGACCACGGCGCGCATGTCCAACCGGCAGAACAACCTGCAGGACGTGCCCATCGTCGCCACCTACTTCTTGAACGACCTGCGCGGCCCGCTGCCGACGCCGGCCGACGGCGGGCCGCCGTACTACTACAACGAGCAGCGCATCAGGATCGAGCCGACCTCGGTGACGCAGGAGTTCAAGATCGCCTCGCCGCTGAACCAGCCGCTGAGCTATGTCGCCGGGCTGTTCTACTCCGATGTCGACGTCACGCAGGACTGGAACCGGCTGATGTTCGTGAACCCGAAGATCGACACCGTGCGCTCGCAGACGCAAAGCCTGGGCCTCTACGGCCGCGGCACCTGGACGCTGGGCGAGGCCACCAGCGTGCTGGCCGGCCTGCGCGCGAATCGCGACCGCATCGAGTACCGCATCGACGACCACGCCCACGCGCTGGCCTCCAGCGGCAGCGACACCTCGCACACCGTGGTCGGCGACCTCACGCTGCGCCAGAAGCTGGGCAAGGACCAGATGGCCTACGCCACCTTCTCGCGCGGCTACAAGCCGCGCGCCTACAACACCGCGGCCACGCTGCAGAACAACGACCCGCTGGCGCCGGTGGAGCAGGAGAAGATCAACCACTTCGAGCTGGGCTCGAAGTTCACGCTGCTGGGCGGCAAGCTCACGCTCAACACGGCGCTGTTCAACACCGAGTACAAGAACTACCAGGTGCAGATCTTCGACAACGTCGGCGGCGGCTACGTCAACAACCTGATCCTGTCGAGCGCCGGGCGCGCGCGCACGCGGGGGCTGGAACTCGACGGCATGCTCGCCGCCGGCGACGACACGCGCGTGAACTTCAGCGCCGCCTACATCGATGCCAAGTTCCTGCGCTTCGGCGGCGCGCCCTGCTACCCGGGCCAGACCGACGGCTGCACCGTGAACCAGCCGAACCCGGCCGACCCGTCCACCTGGTTCGGCACGCAAGACCTGTCGGGCAAGACCATGCCCGATTCGTCCAAGCTCAAGCTGGTGCTCGGCATCGAGCATGTGCTGCAGCAGCAATGGCTGCCCTGGGAGCTGCGGCTGAACGCGCAGTACGCCTACCGCACCAAGGCCAACCTGCAGGCCAACCAGAACCCGAAGACGCTGCAGCCGGCCTATGGCTTGATGAACATCGGCGCCACCGCCTCGTCGCCCGACGGCAAGTACTCGGTGGGCCTGTTCGTCAACAACCTGTTCAACCGCTTCTACCTCGTCAACGCCGAAGACTTCTTCAGCGGCCTGTGGGGCAGCACCGCCAACGCGGTGATCGGCCAGCCGGCGCGCGATGCGCGGCGCTACGCCGGCCTGCGCTTCTCGGTCAACTTCGACTGACGGCATGAGCGAAGCTTCAGCATCGGTCGTCGGCGCGCTGCGCGCCCATCACTACGGCATCAGCGTGCCCGACCTCGACGCCGCGCTGGCCTGGTACCGGCGCATGCTGGGCTTCGAGCTGGAAGAGCGGCTCTTCATCGACAAGATCCCGGCGCACATCGCCTTCGTGCGGCGCGGCGACTTCCGCATCGAGATCTTCCAGGTCGAAGGCGCGGCGCCGCTGCCGCCCGATCGGCGCGTGCCCAACCTCGACTTGCGCACGCACGGCAACAAGCACCCCTGCTTCGAGGTGCCCGACGTGCCGGCCGCGGTGGCGCGGCTGCGCGAAGCCGGCGCCGACATCGCTTTCGAGCTGACGGTCGACGGCAACCCCACCGCCTTCGTGCGCGACTGCGCCGGCAACCTGATCGAGCTGCTGCAGCCTTTCGAAAGCCGGCCGCCGCGGCCTTGACGGCAGGCGCGGCGCAGGCATTGCGCCGCCCGATGCGCCGTATCGGCACAAACGATTTCCCAAGGCCGGGGGCGCTGCCTAGCATGGCCGCCATCGGACATTCGAGACCACCGGAGCCTTTCGCCGTGACCGTCCAGCATCTCAAGCAAGGCAAGCCCGCCGCGGCCAAGGCCGACCTCCAGGCGCAGGTGCGCAGCACCGTGGAAGCCATCCTGCGCGACATCGAAACGCGCGGCGACGCCGCCGTGCGCGAATACAGCGCGAAGTTCGACCACTGGTCGCCCGCCACCCTGCGCCTGAGCCAGGCGGAGATCGACGCCTGCATCGCCAGCCTGCCGGCGCGCACGCTGGACGACATCCGCTTCGCGCAGGCGCAGATCCGCCGCTTCGCGCAGATCCAGCGCGACTCGATGAAGGACGTCGAGGTCGAGACGCTGCCCGGCGTGGTGCTGGGCCACCGCAACATCCCGGTCAACTCGGTCGGCTGCTACATCCCCGGCGGCAAGTACCCGCTGATCGCCTCGGCCCACATGAGCGTGCTCACCGCCAAGGTGGCCGGCGTGCCGCGCGTCATCGCCGCCGCGCCGCCGTTCGAAGGCAAGCCCTGCGCCGAGATCGTGGCCGCCATGCACCTGGCCGGCGCCGACGAGATCTACTGCCTGGGCGGCGTGCAGGCCATCGCGGCGATGGCGCTGGGCACCGAGAGTATCGCGGCCGTCGACATGATCGTCGGCCCCGGCAACGCCTACGTCGCCGAAGCCAAGCGCCAGCTGTTCGGCCGCGTCGGCATCGACCTCTTCGCGGGGCCGACCGAGACGATGGTCATCTGCGACGACACGGTCGACGCCGAGCTGGTCGCCGTCGACCTGCTGGGCCAGGCCGAGCACGGCCCCACCAGCCCGGCCTACTGCATCACGCGCAGCGCGAAGATCGCCGCCGAACTGCCGGCCGCCATCGAGACCGTGCTGGCGCGGCTGGACACGCGCGCGGTGGCCGCCGTCTCGTGGCGCGACTACGGCGAGATCATCCTCTGCGACACGCAGGAAGAGATGCTGCAGGAGGCCGAGCGCTTGTGCTCCGAGCACGTGCAGGTGATGACCGCCGACCCCGACTGGTTCCTGCAGCGCATGACGCGCTACGGCGCGCTGTTCCTCGGCCACCGCACCAACGTGAGCTATGGCGACAAGGTGATCGGCACCAACCACACGCTGCCGACGCAAGGCGCCGGCCGCTACACCGGCGGGCTGTGGGTCGGCAAGTTCATCAAGACGCACACCTACCAGCGCGTGCTGACCGACCAGGCCAGCGTGATGGTCGGCGAATACTGCTCGCGCCTGTGCGGCTACGAGCACATGAGCGGCCACAAGGAGCAGGCCGACATCCGCGTGCGGCGCTTCCAGCCGGCCTGACATGACGCTGGATCTGAGCGGCCGGCTGGCCGTCGTCAGCGGCGGCGCCGGCGGCCTGGGCGAAGCCATCTGCCTGGGCCTGGCGCGCGCCGGCTGCGCGGTGGTGGTGGGCTACCACCGGTCGGAAGCGCAGGCCCATGCGCTGGCCGCGCGGCTGCCGGCCGCCGCGCTGCCGCACGCCGCGCTGCACTGCCCGGTCACCGATTCGGCGGCGCTGGCCGCGCTGGCCGCCGAGGTGGGCCGCCGCTGGGGGCGCTGCGACATCCTGGTCAACGGCGCCGGCACCACGCGCTTCGTGCCGCACGCCGACCTCGACGCGCTGGACGACGCGCTGATCGACGAGATCCTGGCCACCAACGTGCGCGGCATCATCGCCGCGGTGCGCGCCTTCAAGCCGCTGCTGGCGGCGCCGCGCGCAGGCGGCGGCAGCGGCCTCGTCGTCAACCTGTCGTCGATCGCCGCCGTCACCGCGATGGGCAGCAACGTCGCCTACTGCGCGTCGAAGGCGGCGGTGGACAACCTCACCAAGTCGCTGGCGCGCGCGCTGGCGCCGGCGGTGCGGGTGCTGAGCGTCGCGCCCGGCCTGTCCGACACCGACTTCGTCAAGCGCATGGACCGCGCCTGGCGCGACGAGCAAGCGGCGCGCACGCCGCTGCAGCGCCTGGCGCTGCCCGACGAGGTGGCCGCCGCCGTCGTCGCCGCGGCCACGCTGTTGAGCTTCAGCACCGGCGCGGTGATCCCGGTCGACGGCGGCCGGCCGTTGGCATGACCCGTTACCCGAGGAGACCCCCGCGATGAAACTCGCCACCCTGAAGAACGGCAGCCGCGACGGCCGCCTGGTGCTGGTCTCGCGCGACCTGCGCCGCGCCGTCGACGCGGCGCCGCTGGCCGCGACGATGCAGCAGCTGATCGAGGACTGGGACGCCCGCGCCCCGGCGCTGCAGGCGCTGTACGCGCAGCTCAACGAAGGCCGCGTGCCGCAGGCCTTCGCCTTCGACCCCGCGCAGTGCGCCGCGCCGCTGCCGCGCACGCACCAGTTCGTCGACGCCTCGGCCTTCCTGAACCACGGCAACATCATGGAGCAGGCCTACGACCTCGACGTCAAGAAGACGCCGGGCATCCCGGTGCTGGTGCAGCGCCAGAGCGACGACTTCTGCGGCCCGACCGACGACTACCCGCTGATCGAGGCCGACAATGGCGACTTCGAAGGCGAGTTCGCGGTCATCGTCGACGACACGCCGATGGCCGCTACGCCGGCGGCCTGCGCCGCGAAGATCCGGCTGGTGACCATCCTCAACGACGTCAGCCTGCGCGCCCACCTGTTCCGCGAGCTGCAGATGGGCTTCGGCTTCATCAACGCCAAGCCGGCGACGGCGTTCGCGCCGGTGGCGGTGACGCCCGACGAACTGGGCGCCGCGTGGGGCGACGACGGCCGCATCCACCTCGACCTGCAGGTCAGCCGCAACGGCCATGCCTTCGGCCACCCCAACGGGCGCGAGATGGACTGGTCCTGGGGCGAACTGCTCGCGCACCTGGGCAAGAGCCGCAACCTGCGCGCCGGCACCATCCTGGGCAGCGGCACGGTGTCCAACCGCGCCGCGCGCACTGTGGGCTCGGCCTGCCTGGCCGAGAAGCGCGCGCTGGAGAAGATCGAGCACGGCGACTCGACGACGCCGTTCCTGAAGATCGGCGACCGCCTGCGCTTCGAGGTCTTCGGCGCCGACGGGCAGAGCATCTTCGGCGCCGTGGACCACCGCTTCGTGCCGTTCGCATGACCTACGACATCGTCGCGATGGGCGCCGGCCACAACGGCCTGGTCGCCGCCGCCTACCTGGCCAAGGCCGGCAAGAAGGTGCTGGTGCTGGAACGCAAGGCCTGGCCGGGCGGCGGCGTCAGCACGCGCCAGCTCAACACCCCGGGCTACTGGCATGACGAGCACTCCAGCGTGCACATCATGATCCAGGGCAACCCGATGATCCGGCAGGACGAGCTGGGGCTGCTGTCCAAGCACGGGCTGGACTACCACTACTCGCCGGTGCCGCACGCGACGATCTTCCCCGACCAGTCGGTGCTGTTCACCTACAAGGACGTCGACAAGACCTGCGAGGGGTTCGCCAAGGTCAGCGCCAAGGACGCCGAGACCTATCGCCGCTTCGTCGCGATGAGCGCCGAGGTGCTGAAGGTCTTCATGCCCGGCCTCTACGCGCCGCCGCCGCCGCTGGGCGAGCTGGTGGCCATGCTCGACCGCAGCGACGAAGGCCGGCTGATGCTGGAGTACATGACGCGCGATTGCCTGAGCCTCGTCAACGACCTCTACGAATCGGACAAGATCAAGATCCACCTGCTGCGCCTGGTCAGCGAGAACCTGCAGCACCCCAACGAGCTGGGCACCGGCATGGGCGTGCTGCTGATGCCCGGCATCATCCACACCTACGGCGTCAGCCAGCCGGTGGGCGGCAGCGGCAAGCTGACCGAGGCGCTGGTGCGCTGCATCGAAAGCCATGGCGGCGAAGTGCGCTGCAACGCCGAGGTGGCGCAGATCACCACCAGCGGCGGCCGCGCCAGCGGCGTGCGCCTGACCGACGGCGAGACCATCGCCGCGCGCGATGGCGTGATCGGCGCCATCCACCCGCACGTGGTGCGCAAGTTCGTGCAAGGCGTGCCCGAGCCCGTGCTGAAGAAGGCCGAGCGCACGCAGCTGGCGCCGTTTTCCATCATGGTCAGCCACTACGACCTGAAGCAGCCCTGCCGCTACTACGCCGGCGAAGAAGTGGGTTATGCCACGATGCTGGAGTTCATGGCGACCGACCGGCTCGACGACATGATCGCCGACTTCGACGACCTGAAGCGCGGCCTGGTCACGGCGCGCCGGCTGTGCGCCGGCGGCGACGAAAGCATCGGCGACAAGAGCCGCGTGCCCGCCGGCGCGGGCATGTTCCACGGCATCACATTCGCGCCCTACCAGGTGACCGACCCGCGCTGGGCCGGCAAGCACTGGGACGAGTTCAAGGAAGAAATCGGCGACCTCTCGCTCGCCCACTACCGCCGCTTCGTCAGCAACCTGACGGCCGACAACATCGTCGCGCGCAGCATCGTGAGCCCGGTCGACATCGAGCGCTCCAGCCCCAACAGCATGGTGCGCGGCGACCTGCACGGCGTGGCGCCGTACTTCCACCAGAGCGCCGGCGCGCGGCCGACGGCCGAGCTGGGCCAGTTCACGGTGCCCGGCGTCGAGCGATTGTTCCTCGCGGGCCCGTTCCAGCACCCGGGCGGCGGCGTCTACGGCGCCGGCCGCGCCACCGCGATCAAGATGTTCGAGGCGCTGGGCATGGACTTCGGCAGCGTCGCCGTCGGCGTGCGCCACGACGGCGCCAACCCCAACGTCGCCCCGGCGGCGCCGGCCGCGAGCGCGGCGCCAGGCATGGTGCTGCGCGGCCCGGCCGACGAAGAGTTGATGCACGTGGAAGCGATCGAGCGCGTCGGCGACGAACTGGTGATCAAGGGCAAGAGCTTCGGCACGATGCCGATGGCAGCGCGGCTGGACGCCAGCTCGGCGCGCGCCGGCCTCAAGCTGCTGGGCTGGACGCGGCTGGCCTTCCTGGCGACGCTGCCGTTTCGCAAGGGGGGCGGCCGATGACGCACGTCGTCGTCACCGGCAGCGAAGGCTTCGTCGGCCGCCAACTGGTGCAGCGCCTGCTGGCCGATGGCCTGGGCGGCCAGCCGATCGGCAAGCTGACGCTGCTCGACATCGGCTTTGCCGCGCCGCCGGCCGATGCGCGCGTGCAGGCGCTGGCCGGCAGCATCGCCGACCCCGGCTTGCGCGCGCGGGCCTATCGCGACCCGGTGGACGCCGTGTTCCACCTCGCCAGCATTCCCGGCGGCGCGGCCGAGAAAGACTACGAGCTGGGCCGCCGCATCAACCTCGACGCGACGCTGGGGCTGCTGGAAGACCTGCGCGGCTGCGGGGCGCCGGCGCCGCGCTTCGTCTTCGCCAGCACCATCGCGGTCTACGGCGAACACCTGCCGCCGCGCGTCGACGAAGCGACGCTGCCCAACCCGGGCCTCAGCTATGGCGCGCACAAGCTGGCCGGCGAGTACCTCGTCGCCGACGCCACGCGCAAGGGCTGGGTGCAGGGCTGCTCGCTGCGCCTGCCCGGCGTGGTGGCGCGGCCGGGCGACGGCGCCGGCATGATGAGCGCCTTCATGAGCCAGCTGTTCTGGAAGCTGGCCGCCGGCGAGCCCATCACCGTGCCCGTCAGTGCCGACGGCGTGGCCTGGTGGATCTCGGTCGGCGCCTGCGTCGATAACCTGCTACATGCAGCCACCGTCGACCCGGTGCGCCTGAACCCGCGCCGCAGCTACCAGATGCCGGTGCTGCGCTTCAGCGTCGGCGAGCTGGTCGAAGCGCTGGCCGCCCGCCACGGCGCCGACCGCAAAGCGCTGGTGCGCTACGCGCCCGACCCCTTCGTCGAGCGGCTGTTCGCCGCCTACCCGCCGCTGGCCACGCCGGAGGCCGAACGCCTCGGCCTGCGCCACGACGGCGACATCGAAACCCTCATCCGCCGCGCCACCGCATGAACATCCTCGGACCCGACCACCTCGTCTTCGGCGTCGACGACCTCGCCGCCGCGCGCCAGTACCTGCTGGACTACGGCCTCGACGAGCAAGGCTTCGACGCCGCCACCGGCGGCCACTTCACGGCGCTGGACGGCACCGGCATCGTCATCCGCCGCGACGACGACCCCGGCCTGCCGCCGCTGCCGCCCGGCGCCCACAGCCCTTGCCTGCGCGACACGGTGTACGGCGTGGCCGATGCGGCGACGCTGGCGGCCATCCGCGCCGAGCTGGGCCGCGACCGCGAGGTGCGCGTCGACGCCGACGGCAGCCTGCACACCATCGACGACGGCGGCTTCGCCATCGGCTTCCAGCTCACCGTGCGCCACCCCTACACCGCGCGCCACCTCGGCTTCAACGTGCCGGGCCAGCCGCCGGGCCGCGCGCCGAACGACTGCGCGGCCAACCCCGACGAGGTGATCAAGCCGCGCACGCTGAGCCACCTGGTGCAGTTCGTGCCCGACGTCGCCAAGGCCGAGGCCTTCTACGCGCGCCTGGGCTTCGTCGTCACCGACCGCTTCGAGAACCTGGGCCCCTTCATGCGGCCGGCCGGCACGGCGGACCACCACACGCTCTTCATGATCCAGCGCTTCAACGAGCACATGGTGGGCTGCAACCACTTCACCTTCCACCTCGGCTCGGCGTCGGAAGTGCTGCAGCACGGCTGGGCCTTCGTCGACAAGGGCTACAAGAGCTTCTGGGGTCCGGGACGCCACATCCTGGGCAGCAACTACTTCTGGTACTTCAACAGCCCGTTCGGCGCAGTGATGGAGATCGACGCCGACATGGACCTGCACGACGACGCCTGGGTGCCGCGCACCTGCCCGCCGGGCAAGGACAACTCGCAGATCTTCCTGTTCACCGCCGCGCCGAAGTGGGCGCCGGGCGAATGAGCGTTCGACGGCCGCGATGAACCTGCAGCGCCTGTGCCGCCTGGACGAGCTGCCCGACGGCGGCTCGCGCGGGCTGCTGCGCCGCGGCGGCGACGACCAGTTGTGCGTGGTGCGGCAGCGCGACGAGGTCTTCGCCTACCTCAACGACTGCCCGCACGAGCACCGCCCGCTGGAGTACCGGCAAGACCGCTTCCTGGCCGCCGATGGCTCGCACATCGTCTGTTATGCGCACTCGGCGCACTTCGACATCCGCAGCGGCCTGTGCTTCGCCGGCCCCTGCACCGGCGAGCGGCTGGTGCCGGTGCCGGTGACGCTGCGCGACGGCGACGTGTGGGTGCCGGCCGTGCTGCCCAACCTCTTCGACTGACCATGTTCCAGTACTTCCCGACCAACTACGTGTGGAGCCTGTCCACGATGATTGCGCTGACCCACGGCGGCAACATCGGCGAGGTCGACGCGATGTGCGCGCCGCTGCTGGAAGCGGCGCGCGCCGGCGACGACCCGGGCACGCTGGCCTTCTACGAAGCCTGGAAGGGCGGCGGCGACCGGTTGGTGGCGCTGGCCGAGATCGACCTCGCTCGCGGCCACAAGCTGTCGGCCGGCGAAAAGCTCGGCCGCGCGGCGCTGTACCTGGCCATCGCCGAGCGCATGCAGGCGCACGGCTTCGAGCACCGGCTGGCGCTGTACAAGCGCTCGCTGGCGCTGTTCGAGCAAAGCCGCCGGCTGGCGCGCGAGAACTGCCGCCGCGTCGAGCTGCCGTACCGCGGCGCCACGCTCGCCGGCCTCTACGTGCGCGCCGAAGGCCTGCCGCCCGAGCAGCGCGCGCCCATCGTCGTGGTGATGAACGGGCTCGACTCCACCAAGGAGATGCTGCAGAAAAGCGTGATGGGCACGATGTTCGCGCGCCGCGGCGTGTCCGCGCTGTTCATCGACCAGCCCGGCACCGGCGAGGCACTGCGCCTGCACGGCCTGCCCGCGGTGCCCGACAGCGAGGCCTGGGCCACGCCGGTGGTCGACTGGCTGCAGCAGCACGCCGAAGTCGACCCGCAGCGCATCGGCGCCTTGGGCGTCTCGCTGGGCGGCTACTACTGCCCGCGGGCCGTGGCCTTCGAGCCGCGCTTCGCCTGCGGCGCCGTCTGGGGCGCCAACCACGACTGGCGCGAGGTGCAGCGCGCGCGGCTGCAGCGCGAAGGCGAGAACCCGGTGCCGCACTACTGGCAGCACGTGCAATGGGTGTTCGGCGCCAAGGGCATGGACGACTTCCTCGCCAAGGCCGAAGCCATGCACCTGAACGGCGTGCTCGACCGCATCCGCGTGCCCTTCCTCGTCACCCACGGCGCCAACGACCGCCAGATCCCGCTGAAGTACGCGCATCAGACCTACGCCCAACTGGTCAACGCGCGGCGCAAGGACTTGTACATCTTCGACGACAGCACCGGCGGCGTCGAGCACAGCTCGCTCGACAACCCGGCCAACGCCGGCAACGCCATCGCCGACTGGCTGGCCGAGGTGCTGGGCGGCCACGTCGACTAACGAACGAACACAGGAGACCGGCATGGCCTTGATCGGGAACGCGCTGATCGTCGGCGGCGGCGTCGGCGGTATGTGCGCCGCCATCCAGCTGCGCAAGCTCGGCGTCGCGGTGACGCTGGTCGAGCAGAACCCGAGCTGGGCGCCCGACGGCGCCGGCATCACCATCAGCGGCCCCACGCTGCGCGCGCTGCGCACCATCGGCGTGGTCGACGAAGTGCTGCGCCGCGGCGGCCACTGGGACGCGGTCGACGTCTGCGGCGCCGACGGCAGCGTGAAAGTCAGCGTGCCGGTGCTGCCGGCGATCGACGGCGAAGGCCTGCCCGGCGCCGCCGGCATCATGCGGCCGGTGCTGGCCGACATCCTGGGCCACGCGGTGCAGGCGGCCGGCGCCGAGGTGCGGCTGGGCGTCAGCTTCAGCGCGATGACGCCCGACGACGACGGCGTCGACGTGCAGTTCACCGACGGCAGCCGCGGCCGCTACGACCTGGTGATCGGCGCCGACGGCGTGCATTCCGCCGTGCGCAAGCTGGTGCTGCCGGCGTTTGCCGGCCCGGCCTTCACCGGCCAGGGCTCGTGGCGCGCCGTGGTGCCGCGCCGGCGCCGCAACAGCACCATCTACATGGGCCGCACCACCAAGGCCGGCCTCAACCCGATCAGCGAGACCGAGTGCTACCTGTTCGTGCTGGACAAGCGCGAAGGCATGGACTTCATCGACCGCGAGCAGTGGCCGGCCAGGCTGGCCGAGCTGCTGGCCGAGTTCGGCGGCCAGGTCGGCGAGATCCGCGACGCGCTGCGCGCCGGCGCGCTGCCCGAGGCGCGGCTGCTGTACCGCCCACTCGCCGGCCACATGATCGCCGGGCCCTGGCACCGTGGCCGCATCGTGCTGCTGGGCGATACGGTGCACGCCACCACGCCGCACCTGGCCTCGGGCGCCGGCATCGCGGTGGAAGGCGCCATCGTGCTGGCCGAGGAGCTGGCGCGCCGGCACTCGCTGGAAGGCGCGCTGCTGGCCTATGCCGGCCGCCACTACGACCGCGCTCGGCTGGTCGTCAGCGCCTCGGGCCGCATGGGCCAGATCGAACGCGAGGGCGGCTCGCTCGACGAACACACGCAGGTCATGCGCGACGCGCAAGAGAAGCTGAGGGCACCGCTATGAGACTTTCCCGCGACTGGGCGACGCCGCTGACCATGGGCGCCTTCGCGCTGATGGCCACCACCGGCATCCTGATGTTCTTCCACCTCGACAGCGGCTTCAACAAGGTGGCGCACGAGTGGCTGAGCTGGGTGATGGTGGGCGCCGTCGCGTTGCACGCCACGGTCAATTGGACGGCCTTCAAACGCCACGTGCTGGACAACCGCGGCGGCCGCGCCATCATCGCGGTGGCGCTGGTCGTGCTGGCCTGCAGCTTCATCCCCAACCCGTCGGCACGCCCCGGCGCCAGCCCGCCGATGCTGGCGCTGCGTGCCGTGATGGCGGCGCCCGTCAAGGACGTGGCGCCGCTGGCCGGCCGCAGCGCCGACGAGCTGCTGGCCGCGCTGCGCGCCGGCGGCTTTGCGCAAGCCACTGCCGACACCCGGCTCGACGACCTGGCGCAGCGCAACCGCGATCGCGAGGCGGCGATCCTCAACATCGCCTTCGGCGGGCGCCCGCGATGAACGCGGCCACCGCCACCGCCACCGCCACCGCCACCGCGGCCGTCACCCCCACCGCCACCGCGGGCCGCGTGGCCGTGCTCACCGGCGCCGCCGGCGGCCTGGGCCAGGCCTTCGCGCTGCGCCTGGCCGCCGCCGGCCACCGGCTGATGTTGACCGACCGCAGCGACTGCGCCGAGACGCTGGCGCGCGTGCGCGCCGCCGGCGGCCAGGCCGAGGCGCTGCCCTGCGACCTGGCCGACGCGGCCGACGTGGTCCGCCTGGCTGGCGCGGTACTCGAGCGGACCGGCCGCGTCGACGTGCTGGTCAACAACGCCGCCTACATGCCGCAGGTGGCGCTGCGCGAGCTGGACGCTGGCACCTGGCGCCGCACCATGAGCGTCAACGTCGACGCACCGTTCCTGCTGGCCCAGGCCTTCAGCGCCGGCATGGCCGAACGCCGCTGGGGCCGCATCGTCAACCTCGCCAGCTCCACCGTGTGGGGCCCGCCGCCGGGCATGGCGGCCTACGCGACCAGCAAGATGGGCGTGATCGGCCTCACGCGCGCGCTGGCCGCCGAACTGGGCGGCCAGGGCATCACCGTCAACGCCATCTCGCCCGGCCTCACGCGCCACTCCGGCAGCGCCGCCAACCTGCCGCCCGAAGCCTTCGAAGGCGTGCGCCGCCGCCAGTTCATCCCGCGCACCGAGGAACCCGAAGACCTGACCGGCACGCTGGCCTTCCTGGTGTCCGACGACGCCGGCTTCGTCACCGGGCAGGTACTCAACGTCGACGGGGGCGGGTTCGGGTTCTGACCCCGCGGGTTCGCGCTCGCTGTGCGGCGCGGCCGTGGTCATGGTTCGCGGGTTGCCCGCACAGCCCTTTGCGACACCAACCGAGGTGTTCGGCCAGTGGCACGCCACCGAGCGACTTGCAAGGCTGCGGGCGGGCCCTCGCGGCGGCGAGTATCGAGACGCCCGAGAAGCGCAGCGCTTGCGGCCGCGCGCCGCCAGGCGCGCCTCGTGAACTGACTCACCGCGCCTGTCCGAGCATAGTGAACGCAGTGAACGGAGCGAGTTGCGCGGTGGGCCGCAGGCGCGAGCATCGCAGGGGTCGTGGCGCGCAGCGCCACGCAACGGCTCGATCTTGAGCCGCTGCGAGGGCCCGCCCGCAGCCTTGCCGCGGCGGCCGTCGCACGAGTCGGCGAACAACGCATCAACCCCGATCAAGTAACAACGCCTCCGGCTTCGGCAGCCGCTGCGCATGCTCGATCATCTTGTCGCGCAGCCATTGGCTGCCGGGGTCGAGGTCGCGGTAGCGGTGCCATTGCAGCGTCTCCACCAGGCGCGGCGCGTCGAAGGCCAGGGGCAGCAGGCGCAGCTGCGGCCAGAAGCGCAGGCTTTGCAGCGCCATGCGCGTGTGCATCACGGCCACGCGCGAGGTGCCCAGCACCAGCTGCGGCAGCATGCCGAAGCTGTGCACCACCACGTCGGCCTGCGGCAGCTTGCCGTGCTCGGCGAGGAACCAGCTTTCGAACTGCGGCCGGCCGTTGCTTTCCAGCGTGACGTGGCGCAGCGCCATGAAGCGGTCGAGGTCCACCGGGCCGCGGACCGGCGCGTGCGCCGGGTCCACCACGAGGTGGTAGCTGTCCTCGAACAGCACGATCGAGGCCTGGTTCGGCGTCACGAAGCGCGCCGGGTTGATGACGAAATCGACCTCGCCGTTTTCGAGGTCCACCGCCGCCGTGTTGCTGGGCTGCGCGAAGCTGATGGTGATGCCCGGCGCCTCGTCGTGCACCTCGCGCAGCACGCCCAGCAGCAGCACCTGGATCAGGTAGTCCGACGCGACGATCGAGAACTGCCGGCGCGAGGTGGCGGGGTCGAAGCCGGGCCGCGTGGCCAGCGTGGCGTCCAGCCGCAGCATCAGGTCGTTGACCTTCTCGACGAGCTGCTCGCCCAGCGGCGTGAGTTCCATGCGCCGGCCGACGGGCACCACGAGCTGGTCGTCGAAATACTCGCGCAGCCGCGCCAGCATGCCGCTCATCGCCGGCTGCGAGACGTGAAGCTGCTCGCCGGCGCGCGTCACGTTGCGCTCGGTCAGCAGCGCGCGCAAGGCGGTCAGCAAGTTGAGGTCGAGGCGCTGGTAGCGCATGGGGGGCGGGGCCGGGTTCGCGGGCCGCCAGTGTAGGCGCGCGCCGTGCCGCGGGGCGGCCGGTGCGGCGCCGTTCAGGGTAATCCCACGTATGCGCTCGGGCGATGCGGCGCATCGCCAGATTCGATTTCCCGAAGCCGGGCGCGCTGCCTACGATGCGCCGCCATCGAAGCTCGGACCCCATGGCCACGGTGCAAAACAATCCGCTCAAGGGCTGGCAAGTCGACCGCGCCGCCATCCGCACGCTGGGCCGCGACCTGCAGCGCCCCGAATGCATCCTGTGCGAGCCCGACGGCAGCGTCTGGACGGCCGATGCGCGCGGCGTGATGAAGATCGCCGCCGACGGCACGCAGACGCTGATCCGCCAGTCGGGCATCGAGGGCGACCGCGCGCTCGACGCGCAATCGCTGGTGATGGGCGGCAGCTTGCCCAACGGCATTGCCTTCAACCGCGACGGCGACCTCGTGATCGCCAACTTCGGCACCGACGCGATCGAGCTGATGACGCGCGACGGCCGCTCGCGCACGCTGTACCGCGAGGTCGACGGCCGGCCGCTGGGCAAGACCAACTTCGTGCTGACCGATTCCAAGGGCCGCACCTGGTTCACCGTGACCACGCGCGAGGTGCCGTGGACGCGCTCGATCAACGCGCGCACGGCTGACGGCTACGTCGGGCTGATCGACGAGCGCGGCATCCGCATCGTCGCCGAAGGCTTCGTCGGCACCAACGAGCTGCGGCTGGACGCGCGTGAAGAATGGCTCTACGTCGCCGAGACCAACGCGCGCCGCATCTCGCGGCTGCGCGTGCGGCCCGACGGCTCGCTGCACGGCCGCGAGACCTACGGCCCGGCCGACCTCGGCGGCTTTCCCGACGGCTTCGCGATCGACGCCGCCGGCAACCTGTGGATCACGCTGGTGCTGACCGAGCGCCTGGTGGCGCTGACGCCCGAGGGCGAGCTGCTCACGCTGCTCGACGACGGCAACCCGGCGGCGCTGGCCGTCTACGAGCAGCACTACCAGGCCGGCACGACGACGCCGGAGCTGATGGCCTCGTGCAAAGGCACGCTGGCGCCGATGATGGCCAGCATCGCCTTCGGCGGCCCCGACCTGCGCACCGTCTACCTGGGCAGCCTGGCGGGCGACACGCTGCCGTGGTTCCGCTCGCCGGTGGCCGGGCTGCCGCTGGCGCATTGGCGCGTGCCGGCCACGGCGCGTTGAGGCGGCGATGATCCTGCAGGTCGCCACCCTGATGGTGCGCCCGGGCTGCGAGGCGGCCTTCGAGCGCACCATCGCCCAGGCCGAGCCGCTGTTGCGCGACGCCGCGGGCTACTTGTCGCACGAGCTGCGGCGCTCGGTCGACAACGGCCAGCACTACGCGCTGCTGGTCGAGTGGCGGCGCCTCGAAGACCCCACGCTGGGCTGGCGCCCGTCTGCCGGCCTGGTCAGCCTGCGCCAGCGCCTGCAAGGCCTGCTGCAGGGCGCACCCGAGGTCGAGAACTTCATCGCGGTGCCGGCGCCGGCGGCGGCCGGCCACCTCGCCGACTGACATTCATTCCTGGAGACACGCTCATGCCTGATTATCTGATGCCAACCCTGCGCCGCGCCCTGGCGGCCGCCGCGCTGATCGCGGCGAGCGCCGCCAGCGCCGCCAACGCCGCCACGGCCGCCACCACCGCCGCGGCCGGCGCCAACCCCTACGGCCTGGACGCGCTGTGGTCGCAGGGCGACGCGGTGTCGAAGACCGTGCTCGTGATCCTGGCGCTGATGTCCATGGCCAGCTGGTACGTCATCGTCACCAAGCTGCTGGAGCAGGGCCGCATGGGCCGCCAGGCGAAGAAGGCCGACGAGCGCTTCTGGAACGCCGGCACCGTGACCGCGGGCGCCGCGCAGCTCGACGACGGCAGCCCCTTCCGCTACATCGCCGAAGCCGGGCTCGAAGCCAGCCACAAGCACGGCGGCCTGCACGCCAAGGTGGACTTCGCCGACTGGGTCGACCTGTCGATCCACCGCGCCACTGAGCGCGTGCAGCGCCGGCTGTCGGGCGGCATGAGCCTGCTGGCCACGGTGGGCTCCACCAGCCCCTTCGTCGGGCTGTTCGGCACCGTCTGGGGCATCTACCACGCGCTCACCGCCATCGGCGTCGCCGGCCAGGCCTCGATCGACAAGGTGGCCGGCCCGGTGGGCGAGGCGCTGATCATGACCGCCATCGGCCTGGCCGTCGCGGTGCCCGCGGTGCTGGGCTACAACTGGCTGCTGCGCCGGAACACCGCGGTGATGGACGAGGTGCGCGACTTCTCCGGCGAGCTGCACACCGTGCTGCTGGCCACCGGCGCCTGAAGGAGCGCGGGCGATGGCGATGCAGATCCCCGCGGCCGGCGGCGACGGCCAGGAGCAGGCGGTGTCGGCGATCAACACCACGCCGCTGGTCGACGTGATGCTGGTGCTGCTGATCATCTTCCTGATCACCATCCCGGTCGTGAACTACTCGGTGCCGGTGGACCTGCCCAAGCAGCGCAACGAGGTGCGCGAGAGCAAGCCCGAGAACATCGTGATCTCGGTCGACGCGCGCGGCGGCCTGTACTGGCTGGACGCCAAAGTGAGCGGCGTCGACGAGCTGGTGCGCCGGCTGAAGACCGTCGCCGCGATGGACCCGCAGCCCGAGGTGCACATCCGCGGCGACTGGCACAGCGACTACGAGCCGGTGGGCAAGATCATCCTGGCCTGCCAGCGCGCCGGCATCGTGAAGATCGGCTTCATCACCGAGCCGCCGGCGCGCACGCTGTAGCGAAAACGAGCAGGAGCCGGCAATGAAGAAGACCCTGGCCGCCCGCAAGGCGGCGCCGCGCGACGAACCGCTGGTGGACATCAACACCACGCCGCTGATCGACGTGATGCTGGTGCTGCTGATCATGCTGATCATCACGATTCCGGTGCAACTGCATGCGGTCAACCTGAACATGCCGCACGGCGCGCCGCCGAGCGATGCGCCCAAGCCCGAGGTGCTGCGCATCGACGTCGACGCCGCCTCGCGCGTGCGCTGGAACGGCGAGGAACTGGCCGGCGGCGACGAGGCCGAGCGCCGCATGCAGGCCGAAGCCGCCCGCGCCGTGCAGCCCGAGGTGCACCTGCGGCCCGACCGCAAGGCGCGCTACGACGTGGTGGCCGGCCTGCTGGCCGCCGCGCAGCGCAGCGGGCTGACGAAGATCGGCGTCGTCGGCTCCGAGCAGTTTTTGCCATGAATAGCGCCGCCACGCTAACGCCGCCGTCACGGGGCCCTGGCAAGAAGGCCTTCAAGCCCAAGGGCCGCTACGGCCCGACCGGGCTGACCGTGATGGCCGCCGCCCACATCCTGCTGGCCTACGGCCTGGCCAGCGGGCTGGCCGGCAAGGCGCTGGAGGTCATCAAGAAGCCGCTCGACGCCACCATCGTGCAGGAGGTGCGGCTGCCGCCGCCGCCACCGCCGCCGCCGCCGCCGCGGCCGAAGGTCGAGAAGATCGTGCAGGCGCCCAAGGAAGCGGCGCCGCCGCCGCCGGCCTACGTGCCGCCGGCCGAGGTGGCCGCGCCGCCGGCGCCGGGCCCGGCGATCACCGCCGTGCAGCAGACCACGCCGGTGGCGCCGCCGCCGGCCGCGCCGCCGGCGCCGCCGGCCCCCGTGGCAGCGCCCGCGCCGCCGGCGCCGGCCAAGGCCGACATCGCGCTGGCCTGCCCGAAGCAGGTGCCGCCCGAGGTGCCGGCCAAGGCCATCGACGACGGCATCGAAGGCACCGTCAAGGCCGAGGCGCGCATCCGCGCCGGCAAGGTGGTGGAGGTGCGCATCGTCTCGGGCCCGCGCGTCTTCCACGCCGCGGTGCGCCACGCGATGCTGGCCTACCAGTGCAGCGGCGGCGACGCCGAGATCGTCGCCACGCAGGACTTCACCTTCAAGCTGAACTGAACACCGAACGCCGCCGGCCCCGGCGCCGCCGCGGGCCATCACCAGGAGACGACGCATGAACCCTTCCGCCAGCCTTGCCAGCGGCGCCCGCGCCACCAGCGCGGCGCGCCGGCCGCGGCTGATCCACGCCTGCATCCTGCTGGTGACCAGCGGGCTGACGGTGCTGGTGACGGCCATCCTCGGCCCCAGCCTGCCGGCGATGCAGGCGCACTTCAAGGACGTGCCCGGCGCCGACTACCTGGTGCCGCTGACCATGACGGCGCCGATGCTGATGATGGCCGGGCTGTCGGTCTTCATGGGCGAGCTGGCCGACCGCTTCGGCCGCAAGCGGCTGCTGGTCGGCTCGACCTTCCTGTATGCCTTCGTCGGCACGGCGCCGATGGTGCTGGACTCGCTCACCGCCATCATCGCCAGCCGCTTCGCGCTGGGCGTGCTGGAAGCGGCGCTGATGACCATCAGCACCACGATGATCGGCGACTACTACGAAGGCCGCCAGCGCGAGCGCTTCATGTCGCTGCAGACCACCGTCTCGGCGACCTCGGCCTTCCTGCTCAACACGCTGGGCGGCGCCATCGCCGAGCACGGCTGGCGCGCGCCGTACGCGGTGTTCGCGGTCAGCCTGGTGCTGGCGCCGCTGATGGCCATCTACCTGTGGGAACCGCGCTCGCGCGCGTCGATGACGGCGGCGCAGTTCGCCGAGGACACGCTGGCCTTCCGCCCGCGGCTGCTGGGCTTCATCTGCGCGCTGGGCGTGGTGCTGGGCATCGTGTTCCTGACCGTGCCGGTGCACTTCGGCTACCTGCACGGCGCGATCGGCGTGCGCTCGCCGGCGCAGATCGGCCTGGCCTATGGCGTCAACAGCCTGGGCGTCATCGCCGGCACGCTGTTGTTCGGCTGGGTGCTGGCGGCGCGGCTGAACGTGGCGCTGCAACTCGCGGTGGGCGCGCTGATCGGCGGCGCCGGCTTCCTGCTGATGAAGGGCGCCGCCGACTACGGCGCGCTGACCACGGCCGGCTTCGTCAACGGCCTGGGCTGCGGCATCCTGCTGCCGGCGATGGTGACCTGGAACATGCGCGACCTGCCGGTCTCGCGCCGCGGCATGGGCACCGGCGCCTTCCAGTCGTGCCTGTTCTTCGGCATGTTCATCAACCCGGTGCTCGTGGTGTGGCTGGAAAAGGCGCTGGGCGGCGCGCGCGCGCTGGCCGTCGGCGTCGAAGGCCAGGTGCTGCTGGTGCTGGGCGCGGTGGCGCTGCTGGCCGGCCTGCTGCGCCGCGGGCGCTGAACGCTGGAGGACAAGGCCATGGCGCGGCTGCTGCTCGTCGACGACGACGTGGAACTCACCGGCCTGCTCGGCGCCTACCTGGCGCAGGAAGGCTTCGAGGTCGAGGCGGTGCACGACGGCTCGGCCGGCGTGCGCGCCTGCCTCGACGGCGGCTTCTCGCTGGTGGTGCTCGACTCGATGCTGCCGCGCGTCGACGGCGAGGAAGTGCTGCGCCGCGTGCGCCTGAAGAGCGCCATTCCGGTGCTGATGCTCACCGCGCGCGGCGACGATGCCGACCGCATCACCGGCCTCGAGCTCGGCGCCGACGACTACGTGGCCAAGCCCTGCACGCCGCGCGAGCTGACGGCGCGCGTGCGCTCCATCCTGCGCCGCACGCAGCCCGGGCTGCCGCAGCTGACGCCGCAGACCGTGATCCGCGCCGGCGCGCTGGTGATGTGGCCCGAGCAGCGGCGCGCGCAATGGCAGGGCGAGGCGCTGACGCTGACGCCGGCCGAGTTCAACCTGCTGGAAGTGCTGGCCGGCGAGCAAGGGCAGATCGTGCCGCGCGAGCAGCTCTCGCGGCGCGCGCTGGGGCGCGAGATCGGGCCTTACGACCGCAGCATCGACGTGCACCTGTGCGCCATACGCCACAAGCTGGGCCGCGCGCGCGACGGCTCGGCGCGCATCCGCGGCATCCGCGGCATGGGCTACCAGCTCGTGCGCGAACTGCACTGAGCGCAGGCCCGCCATGCCGCGCGGCCCCGGCGGTTTGTTCTGGAAGGTCTTCGCGGCCTGCTGGTTCACGGCGCTGCTCACCGGTCTCGGCATCAACGTCTTCGCGCGGCTGTTTCCGGAACTGATCGAGCTGCCGCCGGTGCCGCCCAAGGTCGAGCAGTCGGTGCTGATGCCGGTGCTCACCGGCGGGCTCATCGCGGCGCTGATCAGCGGCGTGCTGGCGTGGTCGCTGTCGCGGCCGCTGCGGCTGCTGCGCCAGGCCTTCGGCGCCGCGGCCGCCGGCCGGCTGGATTTGCGCGTGGCGCCGCAGCTCGGCCGCCAGCGCGACGAGTTCGCGGCGCTGGCGCGCGACTACGACCGCATGGCGCAGCAGTTGCACGCGCTGCTCGGCGCGCAGCGCCGGCTGCTGCACGACGTGTCGCACGAGCTGCGCTCGCCGCTGGCGCGGCTGCAGGTGGCGGCCGGCCTGCTGCAGCGCCCGGGCACCGACGCGCAGGACACGCTGCGCCGCATCGAGCGCGAGGTCGAGCGCCTGGACCGCCTGGTCGACGAGGTGCTGACGCTGGCGCGGCTGGAATCGGGCACGCCGCCGGGCACGCCGGGCGACATCGACGCCATCGGCCTGCTCGAATCGGTGGCCGAGGACGCGCGCTTCGAGGCGCGTTCCAAAGGGCGCGACCTGCGCTTCGATTCGAGCCTGCGCTCGATCACGCTGCGCGCGCATGGCGAGCTGCTGTTGCGCGCCTTCGAGAACGTCATCCGCAACGCCGTCAAGTTCACCGCCGAAGGCAGCTGCGTCGACGTGCGCGCCGAGGTCGATGCGCGCATGTTGCGCGTCAGCGTGGCCGACCGCGGGCCCGGTCTGCCGGCCGGCGCGCTGCAGCGCATCTTCGAGCCTTTCGTGCGCGTCGAAGGCGGCACCCACACCGAAGGCTTCGGCCTCGGCCTGGCCATCGCGCGGCGCGCGGTGGAAGCGCACGGCGGCAGCATCGCCGCGGCGGCGCGCGCCGGCGGCGGGCTCGAACTGCGCTTCGCGCTGCCGCTGGCCGCGGCCGGCGCCGGCGACCTTTACCGCCCTTAACGCAAACAGCCGGAGTCACCCGGATGACGCGGCCACGGCCGCCGCCGAACATGACCGCCAGGCTCCACGGCAGCGCTTGCCGCTGCTGCGGGCCGCCGCCGCCACGCTCGATCGACACAACACCTTCCAAGCATCATGAAACAGCGTCCCGCCCTGACTCCGCTTGCCGCCGCAGCGCTCGTCGCGCTGCTGCCGCTGAGCAGCCTGCAAGCCCTTGCGCAGACCGCCGCCGAGCCCGCGCCGGCGGCCGAGCCGAGCCCCGCCGCCGAGAAGAAGAGCGGCCAGCTGCAGACCGTGACCGTCACCGCCGAACGCCGCGCGGCCAACATCCAGAAGACCGGCATCTCGATGCAGGCCGTGAGCGGCGCCGAGATCACCGAGCAAGGCCTGAGCAGCGGCGCCGAGATCCTGAAGAACGTCTCCAACGTCGAGGTGCAGGGCGCGGCGCGCGGCAACGTGATCGCCATCCGCGGCATCGGCTCCGACCTGCCGCCGGGCATGGGCGAGTCGGCGGTGTCGACCAACTACGACGGCGTTTACAACTTCCGCGCCGAGATGAACACGCTGGGGCTGTTCGACCTCGACCGCGTGGAAGTGCTGCGCGGCCCGCAGGGCACGCTGTACGGCCGCAACGCCGCGGCCGGCGCCGTCAACTACGTGACGCGCGACCCCGTGCTCGGCCGCAGCGACGGCCGCGCTTCGCTGGAGCTGGGCAGCCAGCGCCTGGTGCGCGGCGAAGCGGGCTTCAACCTGCCGCTCGGCGAGACCGTGGCGCTGCGCGTCTCGGGCGCGGCCATCAGCCGCGACGGCTACCTGAGCGACGGCTTCAACGACGCGCAGGCCAGCGGCGCGCGCGTGAAGGTGCTGTTCAAGCCGAACGGCGACTTCCGGCTGCTGGTCGGCGGCGAGCGCATCCACCTCGGCGGCAAGGGGCCGGGCTTCATCCCGCAGGCCAACTGGAACGACGAAGACACGCGGCTGCAGTCGGCCGTCAACCCGACGACGCCGGGGCTGGAGAAGGTGGGGTACCAGAGCTACGACGCCACCAAGCTGTGGGCGCAGGCCGACTGGAACCTCGGCTTCGGCGTGCTGACGGTGCTGCCCGCGTACCAAAGCGGCGAGGGCATCGTCTACCGCAAGTGGGACGCCTCGCGCCCCGCGGGCTCGGAGGAACAGTACAACGCCGACCCGAAGAACGCGCGCCAGAAGAGCGCCGAGGTGCGGCTGGCCGCGCCGGGCAGTTCGGCCGTGCAGTGGGTGGTGGGCGCCTACTGGTACGACATGCTCAACGAGCAGAGCTGCCTGCTCAGCGCCGAGGCCTGCGCCGGCTCGCTGGGCACGCGCGACACCACGGTGTCGAAGGCGGCGTTCGGGCAGGTCAGCGTGCCGGTGGCCGCGGGCACGCGACTGGTCGGCGGGCTGCGCCACACCAAGGACCACAAGACGGCGGTCGACGGCTCGGTCGGCGACTGGAGCAGCACCGACGGCAAGGTCGGCGTCGAGTACGACCTCGGCCCCGCGGCGATGCTCTACCTGACCTACGCCACGGCCTACCGCCCGGGCGGCTTTAACACGCTGCCCGGCAACAGCGGCACCTTCGACGCCGAGAAGCTGAAGTCGCTGGAGCTGGGCATCAAGAGCCGCTGGATGGACAACCGCTTGCAGTTCAACGGCGCGGTCTTCCGCTACGACTACCGCGACTACCAGGCGATCGACTTCGCCTTCACCAGCGCCGGGCTCTACGCGCAGTTCCTCAACGTGCCCAAGCAGACCATCCAGGGCGTCGAGGCCGAGACCCAGCTGCTGCTGCCCGGCAGCGCCGGCAAGCTGCGCGCCAGCTTCACCTACCTGGACGCGACGCTGGGCGACCTGACGCAGACCAACTTCGACCTCACAAAGGCCACGCTGAAGGGCAACCCGCTGCCGCACGCGCCCAAGCTCACGGTCAAGGCCGGCTACGAGCTGCCGATCGACTTCGCCAGCGGCTCCAGCCTGACGCTGCGCGGCGACGTGCGCCACACCACCAAGCAGTACGTGTCGATCACCGAGAACGCCGACACGCTGCAGCCGGCGTACACGCAGATCGACCTGTTGGCCAACTACCGCAGCCCCGACGACAAGTGGGGCATCAACTTCTACGTCAAGAACGTGACCGACTACGTGCCCAAGGTGGCCAACTTCGTCGGCTCGACGATGGTCGGCGCGCCGCGCACCTATGGCGTCGTCGTGAACACCCGCTTCTGACATGCAGTTTCCGAGATTGCGATGGACGCCGGCCGCGCTGGCGGCTGCGACCTGCCTGCTGCTGCTGATTGCCGCCACCGGCGCCCACGCGCAGATGCCCGGGCCGGTGCCGCCCGAAGCGGTGGCCGCGGCGCGGCTGAACCCGCGCGTCGGGGCCGGCGAGCAATGGATCGTCGACCGCACGACCGAGCTGCAAAGCCTGCAGATCGCGCCCGGCGCCGCCATCGCCGCGCCGCCGGGCATGAGCCTGACGATGACGGTCGACGGCGTCGAGACCACGATGCGCCCGGGCCGCTACCGCGGCCGCGTCGTGCTCAGCGTGACCGAGCGCCATCCGGTCGCTTTCTCGCCGCTGCTGGTGCACCCGTTCCGGCAGGCGCTGTTCCTGGACGCCACCGGCATCGTCGCGGCGAAGTCGGTGCTGGCGGCGGCCGGCGCGCCGAAGGTCGCCGGCGGCGTGCTCGACGGCGCGGACATCCGCTCGGCCGGCGAGAACTTCAACGGCCTGCTGGCCGCCGGCGGCCAATGGCGGGTGCGTGGGCTGGCGCTGTCGTTCAGCGGCAATGGGGGCAATGATTTCGCGGGTTATGGCGCCGGCGTGATGTCCGACGGCGCGGCGACGCGGCTGGTGCTGGACGGCGCGCGCATCGTCACCCACGGCGCCGTGCGCACCGCGGTGGTGGCCGCGGGCGGCAGCCACCTGCTGGTGGCCAACAGCGAGATCGACGCCCGCGGCGGCACGCTGGGCGACGACTACGTCAGCAACGTGACGCCGGGCGAGATGAAGGACGCGCCGTGGATGCTGGGCATCCGCGGCAACAACCGCGCCACCAATTTGCTGGGCAACGGCACGGTGGCGACCTACCTGAACGCCACGCTCAAGGCCGACGGCTGGGGCGTGCTGTCGGTCGACGCCAGCGAGAACGCGCAGCTCAGCGCCGTGAACAGCCGCATCGAGCTGCGCGGCGACAGCGGCTACGGCTCGTACGCGATCGGCAACTCGACCAACCGCTTCCTCGGCAGCACGATCGACGTGCCGACGCACGGCATCATCATCACCGGCGGCCACGCGGTGTTCGGCGCCAGCCGGCCCGACGTGCTGGCGCGGCTGAACGCCGAGCTGGCCTGGGGCCTGAGCAACGCCGAACTGGCCGCCGTGCCGCAGCAGCAGACCGTGGTGCGCGCCGGCCGCCACGCGGTGATGAGCTGGGGCGACGCCACCGTCAAGGTCGACGATGCCACCGTGTTCGAGACCGGCGAGGCGGTGTTCCTCAACAAGGGCGCGACGCTGGCGGTCACGGTCGACGGCTCGCGCGGCGCGCAGTTCATGCCGCGCAACGGCGTGATCCTGCAGGCCATCGACAACGACGACCCGGGCCCGGTGATGCGCGATGGCTTGATGGCCAACGTCGGCGTCTGGCGCGAGCCCGAAGGGCCGCCGGCGCCGGTGCCCGGCTTCGACCTCGCGGCGCGGCACCCGACCGACACCACGCTGCGCTTCATCAAGACCGCGCTGGTCGGCGACTTCTTCAACGCCATGCGTTCGCGCATGGTCGGCGGCGGCTTCGGCCCGCAGGGCCCGAGCCGCGAGCCGCCGCGCGTCACCGGCGCCAACCTGGTGCTGACGCTGGAAGACAGCCAGCTGCGCGGCGTGGTGACGGCCGCGCAGGCGCGCCACCTGAAGCCCGAGATCGGCGCCGCCGACTACGCGTGGCTGGGCCGCGTGAACAACACGCCGGCGCCGGCCGTGAACAACGGCGTGATCGTCTCGCTGCTGCGTTCGCGCTGGACCGTCACCGGCGCGTCGTACCTGACGGCGCTGGAGCTGGGCGACGGCGCCGAGCTGCGCGCGCCCGATGGCCAGCGCCTGACGATGACGGTCGACGGCGTGCCGACGGCGATCGCCCCCGGCGCGCGCTACCGTGGTCGCATCGTGCTGCGGCCGGAGGCGGCGTCGTGACGACGCGGCGCGCTTCGATGCCGCGGCCGTTGCGGGCCGCGGTGCTGCCGTCGTTGCTGGCATCGCTGCTGGCCGCGCTGTCGATCGACGCCGCCGCGCAACTCAACCCGTCGATGACGGCGCCGCCGGTCAAGGCGGTGGTGGCCGAGAAGTTCCAGCGCCTGTACCCCGGCCGCTACACGGCGCGCGAGCAGGCGCTGGTGCAGCAGTACCTGGCCGACAACGCGGCGCTGAAGGCGCGCGGGCCGATCGACGCCGCGCGGCTGGTGAAGGGCGAGCTGGCGCCCGGCACGCCGGGCCTGGGCCCGGTGATCCGCGTCACCGAAGACTGGGTGCGCTACCAGAACCGCCGCATCGACCCCGAGAACCCGCTGCGCCACGACCGCGACTACGCGCGACGTGCGGGTTATGCCGACATCCTGGCCTTCGCCACCTTCGGCGCGCACGACGACACCTTCATGCTGCCGTACCCGCCGGCGGCGCGCGACACGCTGCTGGTCAGCGACCTCAACCACAGCGTCACCGCGCTCAGGCCCATCCACCCGGGCGACACGCTGTACCTGGTGGCCGACGAGCGCGAGCTGATCGACCTGACGCCGGCGGCCGGGTCGATCTACCGCACGCTGGCGATCAACACGCGCGGCAGCATCTACAACCAGCGCGCCGAGAAGGTCAACGAGGTGATCTTCCGCGTCACCGAGAGCATCAAGCTCTACCGCGACCCGGCCGACGCGCCGAAGAACCCTGGCTTCTTCGACATGTGGGAGGCGCCCGACTGGCTGGCCCGCCCGGCCCGCGTGTACACCGATGCCGACTGGGCGCGCATCCGCGCCCTCTGGCAGGCCGAGCGCCGCCAGGGCGCCACGCCGCGCTACTGGGACGACGTGCAACCCGGCAGCGCGCCGCTGCCCACGCTGGACGGGCCCATCCTCGCCTCGGTCTCGCCGGTGCCGCCCTGGGGCATGGGGTCGGGCGGCAGCCGCACGCTCAAGCGCGAGATCCTCGACGACGCGACGCGCGCCACGCTGGTCCGCGGCGCGCGCGACGGCATTTGGCGCACCGCCGAACGCAGCGGTTATGTGCCGGCGCCGCCGCCGCAGCCCGCTGCCGCCGGCGGCGCGCCGCCGCCGCCGCCGGATGCCGGCGCCATCACCACCACCGACATCCACAAGGACGGCGAGCAGCGCAGCCCGCTCGTCAACTACATGGGCCGCGACCTGGCGATCCGCCACCTCGACAACTGGATGGGCGACGCCGGCTGGTTGCAGAACATCCGCTGGTCGATCATGGACCCGCGCGGCCACGCGGCGCAGGGCAAGCCGGTGCCGACCAACCCGCGCGCCCAACGCTACCTGGAGCAGCTGGTGCCCTGGCTGCCGGAGATGAAGGGCCGCTACGTCGACGCCCACGGCCTGACGCAGGACGTGGCGCTGGTGCAGTCGCGCGTGGTCGCCAAGGCCATCGTCGACGGCCAGCCGCTGGTCGACCTGGTCTGGTGGATCGAAACCCTGGACGGACAGATCTGGGAAGAAGGCGGCGCCACGGTCCGCCTGCCGCTCAAGCCGCAATGAAGATGCCTCTTCGCATGAATCGCCTGCCCCGCCGCACGCTTGCGGCCCTTGCTGCCGCCGCGCTGCTGGCGGCCACCGCCTTCGCGCAACCGGCCGGCGGGCCGCCGCCGGGTGCGCCACCGGGTGCTGCACCGGGAGCGCCGCAAGGGGCACCGCCCGGCGCGCCGCCCGGCATGCCCGGCGGCGGCCCGCCGCTGCCGCCCGGCATGCCGCCGATGCCGCCGCAGGAGCCGGTGGTCTACGTCGCCGCCGCCGAGATCGTCGACGGCCGCTGGCTGCCCGCCGACGCCGCCGCGCAGGCCCAGGTGCAAGGCGCCGGCGCCGCGGCCCGGCGCGCGCTGAAGATCGTCTCCACGCGCGACCGCGTCAACGGCCTGATCGTGCGCGGCCAGGGCCGCACCGCGCTGCAGGGTGCGGCCATCGAGATCAACGGCCGCGGCAAGAGCGACTTCGACGGCATCGCCGCCGGCGTGCTGGTGAAGGACGGCGCCACGCTGGAACTGCGCGGCGCGCGCATCGTCACGCGCGGCGTCGTGGCCTCGGCGGTCACCGCCACCGACCAGGCCACGCTGCGCGTGCTGCGCTCGACGCTGGTCGCCGAAGGCGGGCCGCTGCCCAGCGGCTACACGCGCCGCATCGGCCCCGGCATGATGGAGCCGCCCACGCCGCTGGGCATCAGCGGCACCGCGCGCACCACGCTGACGATGGGCAGCGCCAAGGCCTACTATGCCGATTCGACCCTCATCGCCGAAGGCTGGGGCGCGCTGTCGACCGACGCCGCGCGCGGCGCGCAACTGGAAGCCGAGCGCTGCACGATCGTCGTGCGGCGCAGCGGCTACGGCGTCTACGCCGACAACGGCGCCAGCGCGGTGATCCGCCACTCGACGATGGACGTGCCGACCTTCGGCGGCGTGATCGCCGGCCAGGCCGCGCTGAGCTTCGACGCGCTGAAGCTGAAGTCGCAAGGCAACGCGGTGATGATTCACAGCGTGATGGGCCAGCCGCAGGAGGTGGGCACGCTCACGATCAGCGGCGGCGAGCTGCGCAGCCGCAACGCCGCGATCGTCGTCAAGAGCGCCAACGCCGACATCACGATCGACCGCGCGGCCATCAGCGCCGGCAACGGCGACCTGCTGCTGGGCGTGGTCAACGACGACGGCTTCGCGACCAAGACGCAAGGCGCCGCGGTGCCGGGCATCCGCGCCGTGATCCGCGGCAGCCGGCTGCAAGGCAACCTGGTGCACCTGGACGGCGACCGCGCGATGCGCGTGCGGCTGGAAGGCAGCAGCTTGCGCGGCCGCATCCAGGGCGTGGAGCTGGCGCTCGACGGCGCCAGCCGCTGGACGGCCACGGCCGATTCCAGCGTCACGCTGGCCCCCGGCACGACGGCGGCGCAGATCGACGCGCTGCCCGGGGTCACCATCAGCGTGAAGAACGGCGTGGGCACGCTGCCGGCCGGCGAGCAGCGGCTGGCCAGCGGCGGGCGCCTGGTGGCGCCGTGACGAGCGGGGGCGGGCAGCAGGCGTCGTGACGCAGCGCCGGCGTCACCGGGGATCGTGACGCAGCGCCTGCGGCGCGGGGATCGGTTAGGCTTGAGCAGCAGCCCGACCGGCACCACCCGCCGCCCGCCCCCATGTCTTCAGCCGACAAGACCGCCGAGGCCCTGGCCTGCATCGGTGCCGACCGCCCGGCCGACGAGCGCCGGCGCCACCTGGACAACATCAGCGTGCTGCTGGGCAACATGGCGCTGCACGGCAACCGGCGCGACGACCCGGTGCGCACGACGCCGGCCTACCTGGGCGACCGCTGGAGTTCGCTGGTGATGCACCTGCTCAGCGGCGGCATGCTGCGCCATGCCGAGCTGAAGAAGCTGATCGCGCTGGTCTCGGCCGAGCAGGACATCTCGCAGCGCATGCTGACGCTCAAACTGCGCGTACTGGAACGCGACGGCCTCGTGCTGCGCCAGGCCACCGCCGACGTGCCGCCGCGCGTGGAGTACCAGCTCACCGCGATGGGGCAGGAGGTCTACGCCCACTTCATCGCCCTGGTGCGCTGGGCCGAGCGCGCCACCCCGGCCGTGCGCGCCGCCCGCGAGGCGTTCGATCGCAAGCACCCGGAGTTTGCCGGCGCGCAGGGGCAGGAGGCTGAGGCGCGGGACTGAGGCGCAGGACTTCAGCGCGGGACTGGGGCGCCTCCGACGCGGGCACAAAAATGTGCTCATGGCGAGTCCCGTTGGCGCGCCGGCGGGCGCTGCCTACGCTTGGCGCATGTCTGCATCCACCCGCATCCCCCCGCTGGCCCGCGCCCCGTTGTGGCTGGCCTTGTTCGCTGCCACGGCGGCCGCGGCGCAGCCGGCCGGCAAGACCATGGACGTGCGCCCCTTCTTCAGCGAAGTCGACCTCGACGGCGACGGTTGCGCCACGCGCGAAGAGTGGCAGCGCGCCGGCGCGCCGATGTCGAGCTACGAGATGCTGAAGGACGCGCGCGGCTGCGTCACCGTCGAGGCGATGAGCAAGGTGCCCGCGCCCGACGGCATCGACACCAACGGCGACGGCCGCCTCACGCTGGCCAAGATGAAGGCCTTCGACAAGAAGATGGCGCCGCTGATGGCGGCCGCCGCCGCCGCCTCTGCCGCCGCCGCTACGTCCGCTGCTACCGCCGCCGCCAAGCCGGCCGCCGGCACGCTGCAGGAGATCGTGGTCACCGCCGAGCGGCGCAGCGCGAACGTGCAGAAGACGGCGATCTCGATCGCCACCGAGACCGGCGAGGAAATCCGCGCCAAGGGCCAGACCACGCTGGAAGCGGTGCTGTCGGACACGCCCGCCGTCACCGTGCTGGCCACGCCGCAGGGCGGCCAGGTCTACGTGCGCGGCGTCGGCTCGCAGGGCGACAGCAACTACGTCGACCCGGCCGTGTCGCTGAATCTCGACGGGGTGTACAGCGGCCGCGCCGAGCGCGTGTTCTCCAGCATGTACGACGTCAACCGCGTGGAGGTGCTGCGCGGCCCGCAGGGCACCCTGTACGGCCGCAACTCCACCGGCGGCAGCGTCAACGTGCTGACCAACAACCCGGGCACGCGGCTCGAAGGCGGCGTCAACGCGCAGGTTGGCAACTACCAGCTCGCGCACGTGGACGGCTTCGTCAACGTGCCGCTGGGCGAGATGTTCGCGCTGCGCGTGGCGGCCATGCGCGAAAAGCGCGACGGCTACTTCAGCAACGGCGGCCGCGCGTCGGACCTGACGGCCGGCCGCGTCAAGCTGCTGTTCAAGCCCAATGCCGACGTCTCGCTGCTGGGCACCATCGACAGCTTCGAAAGCCAGGGCGCCGGCGCCACCACCGTGCCGCGCGCCTTTGCCGGCGGGCCGCCGTTCTTCAACTGGCGCACCGACTACAGCGACCCCTGGCAGGTGGACGACCTGCACCCCGCCGACGTGCAGCGCACGCGCTTCACGACGTATTCGCTGCAGCTCGACCTCAACCTCGGCTTCGGCCTGCTGACCGTGCAGCCGGCCTACGTGAAAAGCCGCCGCCTGACGCAGACCGACCTGGTGGCCGGGCTGGCGGTGCCGGGCACCACGCTGCCGCTGCCCGAATCGGTGTGGCAGGAAACGCAGAAGACGCTGGAAGTGCGCCTGGCCTCGCCGGCGCGCGCGGCCACGCAATGGGTCGTCGGCGCCTACTGGTTCGACGCCGCGAACGAGCAGACGGGCGTGCCGCCGTCGTTCCCGCCGCCCACCTGGGAGAGCTACGGCACCCAGGTGCCCAACCAGTCGAAGGCCGTGTTCGGCCAGTTGACGGCGCCGCTGGCCACCGGCCTGCGCGGCACCGCGGGGCTGCGCTACACGCGCGACGAGAAGCTCACGCGCTACGGCGTGCGCAGCAGCAGCAGCTGGACCGGCGCGCCCTACGACAGCGGTTTGCTGTCGGTGAGCAATGCCTACAGCGCCGTCACCGGCAAGCTGGGGCTCGAGTACGACGTGGCGCGCCAGTCCATGCTCTACGCCCAGCTGGCCACCGGCTACAAGGCGGGTGGCTTCGGCATCAGCGTGCCGCCGCAGCCTTTCGAGCCCGAGCGCCTCACCGCCTTCGAGCTGGGCAGCAAGAACCGCTTCCTGGACAACCGGCTGCAGCTCAACGGCGAGCTGTTCGCCTACCGTTACCGCAACTACCAGGTCATGTACGCGGATACGGCGGCGCCGTCGCCGATTCCGGGCGACAGCACCGGCTCGTTCATGCAGTACGTGGTGAACGCCGGCGCCGGCCGCATCAACGGGCTGGACCTGGAAAGCCGCTGGCGCGTGCTGCCCGACACCGAGCTGCGCGCCGCCGCCACCTACACCGACGCGCGCTACGGCGACTTCGCGGTGGCCGCGCTGCAGAACATGAACGGCGCGCGCGTGGTTGGCACGCCGCGCTGGACGCTGACGCTGGGCGCCGAGCAGGTGTGGGACGTGGCCGGCGGCACGCTGACGGCCGGCTTCAGCACCAAGTTCTCCGACGGCTACACCGTCTCGCTGAACGACGCGATGCCGGGCGGCAACCTCAACGCCCTGCAGGGCCGCTTCCACAAGACCGACCTGCGCCTGTCGTACGCCCCGGGCAGCGAGCGCTGGAACCTGGCGCTGTGGCTGCGCAACCTGGAAAACGACGCGCAGACCACGCAGGTGCTGCCTTTCGGCCGCGTGCAGATCACCGATCCGCGCACCTTGGGCGTCAACGTCGGCGTGAAGTTCTAGCCATGAGCAACACGATCAAGCCGGCGCTGCCCGGCCGGCGCGGCGACCGGCTGGCCGGCAAGGTGGCGGTGGTCACCGGCATCGGCGCCGGCATCGGCCGCGGCATTGCGCTGATGTATGCGCAGCAGGGCGCCGCCGTCATCGGCTGCGACATCGACGCCGCCGGTGCCCAGGCCACGGCCGACGCCGCCGCCGCGCAAGGGCTGGCGATCGACAGCCTGCACCCGCTGGACCTCACCGACCCGGCCGCGTCGCGCCGCTTGATGGCGCATGCGGCCGACCGCCACGGCGGCATCGACATCCTGGTCAACGCCGCCGCCTTCGGCGCCTTCGCGTGGCTGGAAGAGATGGACTTCGAGCGCGACTGGAAGCGCACGATGGCCGGCGAGGTGGACGTCGTCTTCCTCGCCTGCCAGGCGGCGTGGCCGCACCTCAAGCACCGCGGCGCCAGCGTCATCAACTTCGCCAGCGCCAATGCGCGCATGGCGCTGCCGCTGTCGCCGGCGCTGGCGCATTGCGCCGGCAAGGGCGCGGTGCTGGCCATGAGCCGCCAGCTGGCGATGGAAGGCGGGCCGCTGGGCATCCGCGTCAACACCATCAGTCCGGCGCTGGTGGAGACGGCGGCCACCAAGTTCCCGCTGGAGAACATCCCCGGCTTTCGCGAGCAGGTGATGACGAAATTCATGATCAAGCGCACCGGCCAGCCCGAGGACATCGGCTGGCTCGCCATCTACCTGGGTTCTGACGAATCGAGCTGGGTGACGGCGGCTGATTTCAACATCGACGCAGGCGCCACCGCCTGGTGAAGGAGCTTTCTTGAACGACCATCTTGCACGCTGCAAGCCCGCGATGCTGGGCCTGGTGTTGACGGCCGTGGCCGCCGCAGCGGCCACGACGGCGGCGGCCGCGCCGCCGGCCAAGGCACGCCGCATCGCCGACGGCGAGCGCGCGGCCGCCACCATCGCGGTGCAGAACCTGATGAGCCGGCACGAGTACATGCACGCCGCAGGCCGCAACCTGGAAGAGCTGGACTCGATGTGGGTGGCGCGCGACGGCCGGTTCGCCGCCACCGCCACCTTCGGCAGCCCGGCCTGGGTGATGTACGGGCTGGAGACCATCCGCAACGCCTACGGCCTGAAAAGCCGCCAGGATGCCAAGGAAGCTTTGACCAAGCTGGCGGCGATCGACCGCACGGTGAAGGACGACGAGGCTTCCTTCGGCGCCGGCGCCGAATGGGTGATGCACACCAGCACCACGCCGGTGATCGAGGTGGCCGACGACGGCCAGACGGCGCAGGGCGCCTGGTACTCGCCCGGCGTCGGCGTGATGCCGTTCTACGTCGACGGCAAGATCCACCTGCAGTCGATGTTCTTCTTCGAGAAGTACGGCGCCGACTTCGTCAAGGAGAACGGCCGCTGGAAGATCTGGCACCTGCAGATGGCCTACGACTTCGTGCCCAACGTGCCCGAGTCGATGCTCAGCCAGCTCAACGACCGGCTCGGCGAACTGGCGTTCAAGGGCAAGTTCGCGTCGCAGGGCGGCGAGGCCGGCGAACGCGCCGGCTTCCCGGCGGGCTTTCGCAAGCCGCTGTACAGCTACCCGGCCTACAGCCCGCAGCGGCCGGCGGTCATCTGGCCCAAGCTGCCGCAGCCGTATCGCACGTTCAAGGAAACCTTCAACAACTGCAACTGCGAGCAGACGCTGCCTTGACCGCGGCGATCGAGGCGCCGTCGGGGTCGAACTGCATGTCCATCTCGACCGGGCCCTGCCACAGCTCGTGCACCTGGGTGGCCCACAGCAGCGAGCCGAACTTGAACTCCCAGGCGCGCGGGATCCAGTTGTCGTCGACGTAGTCGGTGTCGACGTTGTACTCGGCCTCGCCGCCCGACGGGATGTCGTGGTAGTAGTAGATCGCCGACGAGATGCGGTGCCGGCACAGCCCGTACTTGGTGTTGTAGCCGTCCTGCTGCCAGCCGGCCTGCTGCATGCGCTGCACGCCGAGCATCAGCTCGTCGATGTCTTCCAGCCCGAACGACAGGTGCATGAAGCCGGGCTTCTCGGGTGAGATCGGCAGGTCCATGGAGACGAAGAAGATGTTGTGGTGCTCGAAGGCGCCGTCGGCGCGCACGAAGATGCCGATGCCGCGCGAGTGGTCGGTGTAGCGAAAGCCCAGCCGGTCGCGGAAGAACTCGTAGGCGGCCACGTAGTCGGGCACGAAGAAGACGATGTGGTTGATGCACTTGGGCCGGCACGCCAGCCGCCACTTGCGGTGCTGGTTGAGGCGGCGGATGCGGCCCGGCGCGTTCACCTCGTCGGGGCAGGAGACGAAGGGCTTGGGCTGCCAGACCTTCAGCCCCATCGGGATGCCGCCTTCGGCGATGAAGTGCGCCACGCCGTCGCTGTCGATCGTCACCTCGCGGTCGCGGCGCAGGTCGGCCACCAGCGTGTCGAAGGCGGCCGGCGTGTCAACGCCCCAGATGCTTTCGTGCACGCTGGCCTGGTGCGCGTAGGCCGTGGGCAGCCGCGGGTCGCCGTGGTGGCGCAGCACCAGCCGCGCGCCGTTCTGGCAGGCCAGCACTTTTTCTTCCGGCCCGTCGGCCAGCGGCTGCAGGCCGAAGTCGCGCCAGAAGCGGAAGTTGGTGTCGAGGTCTTTGGCGCCGTAGACGACGGCTTCGATGCCGAGGATGGCCATGGTCGATTCCTTCTCGGTTGCTTCTCGGTTGCTTCTCGGTTGCTGATACCGCCTTGCGGCACCGGCGTCGCATGAATCAGCGACCACCAAGCGGCCGCCGCGGAACCGGCTCCGCCGGGCCGCTGGCGGCGCCCCCCTGGGGGGGAGGCGCCGCAGGCGCTTCGGGGGGGCGGGTCAGATCGGCTGGCGCAGCGCGTCGATCGCGCTTTGCATCAGCCGCGTGTGCTCGGCCGGGTCGGCGCCGGCGATCTCCATCTGGCCGAGGCGGATCGAGGTCGAGACGATGAAGTGGCAGCGGCCGTGGCGGCGGTCTTCGTAGGCCTGCAGCGCGGCGGCCAGGTCGGCGTGGCGCTGCAGTTCCTGGTCGAGCACCACGCAGTCTTCCACCGCCATGCCGGCGCCGGAGGCCAGGTGCGGCGTCGGCCCGTGCACCGCATCGCCGACGAACACCGTGCGCCCCTGCTTCCACGGCCGCGGCACGGTGCCGCCCTTCAGCGGCCGGTAGTTGATGCTCGGGTTGCGCAGCACGCCGGCGCGCACCTCGGGCACGATGCCGCCCCAGCCGTCCATCAACTCGTACAGCACCTGGGCCTGCGTCTCGGGGTCGCGCCAGGGGTCGGTGGGCGCATGCTCCAGCAGGAACATGTACATGCGGCCGCGGCCGATCGGGTTGAAGCCGATCTTGCCGCTCTCGCCCAGGTACATCATCGAGCGGTCCATGCCCTTGGGCATGTCGGCGACGAGGCGCCAGCAGGCCTGCCCCGTGTACTGCGGCGTGCCGGAGTCGGGCAGCATCGAATGGCGCAGCTTGGAGAACACGCCGTCGGCGGCGATGGCCAGGCTGTAGCGGCGCACGACGCCGTCGCTGAACGTGGCTTCGACCTCGCCGCCGAGGTCTTGCAGCCGCGTGACCGTGACGCCCAGGCGCACCGAGGTGTCGAGCGCTTGGCAACGCTCGACCAGCAGGCGGTGCAGGTCGGCGCGGTGGATGCCCGCGGTGGCCGGCGTGCCGTCTTCCAGCGGCCGCGTGTGCAGTTCTTCGAGCAACTCGCCCTGGCGGTTGAACACCCAGCCGCCGGACCAGCCGGCGCCGTAGTCGAAGAAGCGGTCGAGCACGCCCAGCGGCCGCAGCGCGCGCAGCGTCGGGCCGGTGATGGTGATGCCGGCACCCTGGCCGGTCCACTGGCCGTCGATCTCGACGAGGTCGACCGCGACGCCGCGCTGGCGCAGCAGGATGGCCATCGCCGTGCCGGCGACGCCGCCGCCGACGATCAGCACGCGGTCGAGCGCGCAGCCGCTGGGTTGGTCTGCCATGTGCTTGTCTCCTTGGCTGCCGCGAAGCCGCGGCGCGAGCGCACGATAGGAAAACCGGGCCATCGACGGAAGCAATTTCGATTGCTATGAGGTATCGATGTCGTCGATGATCCAGTGATGCGCTTTCTTCGCTTCGACCTGAACCTGCTGGTCGCGCTGGACGCCTTGCTGGCCGAGCGCAACGTCACCCGCGCCGCGGCGCGACTGAGCATCGGCCAGAGTGCCGCCAGCGCCGCGCTGGCGCGCCTGCGCGAGTACTTCGGCGACGACTTGCTGGTGGCCAGCGGGCGCGAGCTGCGGCTGACGGCGCTCGGCCGTTCGCTGCAGGAGCCGGTGCGCGCCACGCTGCGCCAGGCGCAGGCGACCATCCAGCTGCAGCCCGGATTCGACCCCGCCACCAGCGAGCGGCGCTTCACGGTGGCCACGTCGGACTACGTCACCCAGGTGCTGCTGTTCGACGTGGTGCGGCGCCTGGCCGAGCGCGCGCCGCGGCTGCAGTTGTCGATCACGCGCCGCACCGCGGGCGCCGAAGACCAGCTCGAACGCGGCGAGGTCGACCTGCTGATCGTGCCCGAGCACTTCCCGTCGGCCGGCCACCCGAGCGCGCCGCTGTTCAGCGACGAATACGTCGGCATCGCCTGGACCGGCCACCCGCAACTGGCGCGGCGGCCGCGGCTGAAGGACTACTTCGCGTGGCCGCACGCCGTCTCGCGCCAGCAGGACCTGCGGCCCTTCGCCTTCGACGACGCCCACCTGCCCCCCGGCGCCGGCGACCGCCGCGTGGAGGTCTTCGTCGACGACTTCATCAGCCTGCCCGAGATGGTGGTCGGCACCGCGCGGCTGGCCACCGTGCAGCGCCGGCTGGCCGAGCGCGCGGTCAAGCGCGGCCTGCCGATCCGCTTGTGGCCGCTGCCCTTTGCCATTCCGCCGCTGCAGGAAACGCTGCGCTGGCACGGCGCCGCCGAGGCCGACCCGGCGCTGGCCTGGCTGCGGGCGCAGATCGCGGGTCTCGCGGCGCCGGCGGCACCAGGCGGGCGATAGAATTCCTTACCACCGCGCCTTGTTCCGACTGATCCGCAAAAGTCTGAATGCCATGCATGCCACCATCACCAGCAAGGGCCAGATCACCGTGCCCAAGCCCATCCGCGACCAGCTCGGCCTGACCGAAGGCACGCGGCTGGACTTCGACATCGTCGATGGGGCCATCCGCGCGCGCCCGGTCAGCCGCACGGCGCTGGATCTGCTGGGCGTTCTGCGCCAGCCGGGCCGCAAGCCGGTCAGCCTGCAGGCGATGAAGCAGGCCGTCGAAGCCGAGGCCGTCGCCCGGTTCGTCCGGGCGACCGGGCGCGCCAAGGGCAAGGCGGCATGATCGGCTTCGACACCAACGTGCTGGTGCGGCTGCTGGTCGATGACGACGCCGCCCAGAGCCGGGCCGTCCGCGCGTTGCTGGAGCCGGTCAACGACACGCCCGAAGCCGTCTTCCTCAGCGACCTGGTCATCGCGGAAACGCTGTGGGTGCTGAAGGCCCGCTACGGGCTCGACCGGGCGGCGCTGGCCGGCGTGATCGACCTGCTGCTGTCGGTCAAGACCTTCGCGTTCGAGCACCGCCCCACGCTGGAACGGGCCGCGGCCGTCTTCCGCGACGGCGGCAAGGCCGGCTTCACCGACGGCCTGATCGTGGCGCGCAACCGCCGCCTGGGCTGCCTGCACACCGTCACCTTCGACAAGGCGCTCGCCAGGCACGAAGGCGTCGAGCTGCTGGCGACCGGCGGCTGAGCCGGCCTGCGCGGCCGGCTCGCCTTGTCAGCGCAGCAAGCCGTCGTCGCGCAGCAGCGCCACCAGCTGCACGATGCGGCGCACGCCTTCGGTGACGTGGCGGCAGCTCAGCGTCGCGCCGCTGATGTTGCTGATGTCGCGGCCCAGCTCGATCGCGTCGCTGCCCTGCTTGCCGGCGAACTGGCGGCGCCAGGCGGGCAGGCGGATCTCGCCGCCGTGGCTTTCGCGGTAGGACAGGATCTCGACCTGGCGCACCGCGCCGTCGCTGCCCAGGCCGACGGCGTAGTCGATCAGCTCGAACTTGCCGATCACGTGGTCGACGACCACCCAGCCCAGCGTGGCCGCGCCCTTGCGCGCCGCCTGCAGCGGCCAGCGCGCGCTGCGCGCCTTGACGCCCGAGCGCTGCTCCAGGCGGCGCATCTGCGCGGCGTCGAGCGTGAGCTCGGCGGCCTCGAAGCGGTCGGCCTCGGGGAAGATCAGCCGCGCGGCCTGCTCGGCGCTGAGATAGTCCACCGCGAAAGCGCCGCTGGGCGCCGCGGCCAGCGCCACCAGCGCCACCAGCGCCAGTTCGGGCCGCGGTTTCAGAACGACCACCCGAGTCCAAGGTTGACGCGGTCGAGCTCGCGGCTGGACCTGAACTTCTGCACGTCGGCCTTGAGCACGATGCCTTGCGCGAGATTGAAGTTGGCGCCCAGCGTGTAGACGCGCTCGGCGGCGGCCGCGTCGGGCGTCAGGCCGGCGCCCAGCTCGGCGTAGCGGCGCGCGGTGTTGAAGCGCTCCCAGCGCACGAAGGGCGAGAAGGCCATGTCGCCCTGGCTCCACAGCTTGTACGCAGCCTGCAGGTAAGCACCGTCGAAGCCGGCCGGGATCAGCGTGGGGTTGCCCACCAGCGGCAGGTTCAGCGCCGCGGTGTTGGAGATGCTGCCGCGCGCGTACAGCGCCGAGAGGTCCCAGGCGCCGGGCGTCCAGCGCGCATGCAGGTCCCACAGCGTCACGCGCGACGAGGCGGCCATCTGCCCTTGCGTGGCGCCGCCGCTGAAGACGCTGCCGCCCAGCAGCAGCCCCGGCAGGCCGCGCCAGTTGACGGCGCCGAAGACGGCCACGTCGCGGCTGCGCGCGAGCTGCAGCTCTTGATGGATGGCGCCCAGCGGCGACTCGCGGCCCTCGGTGCCGGCGGCGTCCCACTTGTTGAGGTCGAAGCCGGTGCTGGCGCCGAATTGCACGGTGATGCCGTTGCCGAAGCTGCCCACCGCCTGCAGCCCGCCTTCGCGCCAGGTGCTGGGGATGATCGCGGTCTCGACGAAGTTGCGCTCCACGCCGTAGAAGGCGGTGGGCTCGTGGTTCTCGTTGAGCAGGCCGACGGGCATCAGGAACAGGCCCGCGCGCAGCGCCCAGGCCGGCGAGAGTTGACGTTCGACGTAAGCCTGTTCGATCTCCACCTCGCCGGCGTCGTCGGCCGAGGCGATGGCGTGCTCGACCTCGAGTTCGGTCACCAGCTTGGTCTTGTCGTCGAAGCGGTGCTGGAAGCCCAGCACGAAGCGGCGCAGGTCGGTCTGCGCGTTCTTGCCGTCGCGCGGGCGGTTGTAGTTGATCTCGCCGTAGCCGGTGATCACGGTGTCGGGCTCGACGGGGCGGGCCGGCGCGGCGGCGGCGGACGTGGGTGCGGGCGCCGGCGTGGGCGCGGGCGCTGCCGCGGCCTGGGCTTGCGGCTGCGGCGGCTGCTTCTTCAGCGCATCGAGTTCGGCGCGCAGCGCCGACAGCTCGGCGGCCATCTGCTCGACGCGGCGCTGCAGCGCCTCGACGCCGGCGGCGGCCGGCGCGGCGGTCTGCGCCGAGGCAATGCCGCTGGCGCAGACCGTTAGCACGCAGGCCGCGAGCGGGGCCAGGGAAAAACGAGGTTGGTTCATGGTGGGCGGTGGAAGGGCGAAGGTCAGGGCTGCCAGCCGTCGGTCAGCGTGGCGAGGAAGGCGATCAGGTCGTCGATCTCGGCGTCGCTCAGCGCCGGCGCGTCGCCGGGCAGGCGGTTGTAGGGCACCTCGGTGGTGTTGACGTTGGCCTTGTAGGCGGCCGGCAGGTCGTTGAACTTGTCGATGCTGCCGTCGGATTTGCGCGGATAGAACTTCTCCGGGTTGGTGTCGCGCTGCACGTAGAACGTCAGCGCGTCCTTCAGGGTCTTGAACACGCCGTTGTGGAACAGCGCCTTGCGCAGCGCCACGTTGCGCAGCGAGGGCACCTTGAAGGCGCCGCACAAGTCGGTGCGCGTGGCCAGGTCGCCGCCGGCGCGGGCGCACAGGCCGAGGTCGAAGTACGCCGGGTCGGCGTTGGCCTGCAGCTCGGCGTTGCGCGGCAGGCCCAGGTTGTCGTAGGTGAAGTCGGTGAACAGCGGGTGGCTGCCGTCGCTGCCCTTGGCCGACGGGTGGCAGCCGGCGCAGTTGCCCTTCAGCGGGTCGTTGAACAGCGCCAGCCCGCGCAACTCCTGCGTGTTGAGCGTGGCCTTGCCGCGCAGGAACTCGTCGTACTTGCTGCTGAAGGGGCGGAAGTCGGCGTCTTCCTTCTGATAGGCCTGCAGCGCCAGCTTCAGGCGTTCGTAGGCGTCGTCGGGGCGGGTGAGGATGTCGTCGCCGAAGACCCGCTTGAAGTCGGCCGCATACGAGGCCTGCGCCAGCCGGGCGACGACGGCGGCCTTGCTGGGCATCGCCATCTCCAGCGGGTTGAGGAAGGGCTCGCCGGCCTGCGCCGCCAGCGAGGCCGAGCGGCCGTCCCAGAAGAAGCCGCCGGTGGGCGTGCCTTCGCCGTCGAAGTGGAACGCGGTGTTGCTGCTCAGATAGCCGATCGCCGGCGCCAGGCGCACGCCTTGCAGGCCGAGGTCGGCGCCGCCGAACTGCGCGGCCAGCGCGTTGTCGGGCGCATGGCCGGCATCGCCGACGTGGCAGCTCGCGCACGACTGCCGGCCCGATGCCGACAGCGAGGCGTCCTTGAAGATCTTCTCGCCCAGCGCGGCCTGCGCCGACAGCGGGGTGCTGCTGGTCGCCGCGTCGTCGGAGCCGCCGCCGCCGCAGGCGGCCAGCAGCGCCGCCGCGGCCAGCGAGACGGTCCCGACGATTCGGCGGTGAAGCCTTGGCATGAGCGATAACCCCATAGAATTTGTGGCCGAGTTTAGTGATTGTGAGAACGATTCGCAATTGCGTTTCTCCAACACCAAGCCCTTCGCCAAGGCCGCCGACCCTGCTGGACGACATGGATCAAATCGACCGCTGCCGCCGTCGCATGCGCCCGTTGCTGGGCACCTTCGTCGAGGTGGCCGCCGCGGCGCCGGCGCCGGCGCAGGCCGACGCGGCGATCGACGCCGCCTTCGCTGCGCTGCAGCGCGCGCAAGCGCTGTGGAGCGTGCAAGACCCGGCCAGCGAGCTGTCGCGGCTGAACCGCGCGCCGCCGGGGCAGCCGCTGGCGCTGTCGGCCGCGACGCTGCGGCTGCTGAAGATCGCGCGGGCCTTGATGCGCGCCAGCGCCGGTGCCTTCGACGTGACGGGTGGCAGCGGCGGCAGCGGCGGCAGCGGCTCCGCCGAGGATCTGCTGATCGGCCCGCGCTGGGCGCTGCGGCGCGGGCCGCTAACGATCGATCTGGACGGCATCGCCAAGGGCTTCGCGGTCGACCTGGGCGTCGCGGCGCTGCGCCGCCATGGCGCCGAGGCCGGCTGGATCAACGCCGGCGGCGACCTGCGCGCCTTCGGCGCCCTGACGCTGCCGCTGCAGCGGCGCGGCGCCGATGGCCGCTTGCAGCCGCTGGGCGGCCTGCGCGATGCGGCGCTGGCAACCTCGTGGGTGCCGGCCGCCGGCGACGAAGCGAACGCGGCGCACTTTCCCGCCCGCATCCGCTCGGGCGGCGCGACGCCGGCCGCGCCGGGTGTCTGGACTGTGATCGCGCGCAGCGCCTGGCGCGCCGACGCGCTGACCAAGGTGGCCGCCTGCAGCCCGGCGGCGCAGCGCGCCGAGGCCGTGCGGCGCCTGGGCGGCCGCTGGATCGATGCGCCGGCCGAGGCCGCCGCATGAGGCCTTATCCGCGCGGCTTCAAGCCGTTGTTGCTAACCGTTATGTCGGTGCTGATGGCGAGCGGCCTGGCGCTCGCGCCGACCACGCTGGCGCTGCGCGCCGGCTGGGCGCTGCCCTGGCGCGCCGGCGGCGGCGCCCGGCTGGCGCTGGTCGCGCTGCATGCCGCGGCCGGCTTCGCGCTGCTGCTGTTCCTGGGCGCCTTGTGGGCCGTGCACATGCGCAGCGGCTGGCGCAGCCGGCGACAGCGCTTCAGCGGCGCGCTGCTGGGCGGCGGCGCGCTGCTGCTGGCGCTGTCGGCGCTGGGCGTGTACTACCTGGGCGACGAGCAGGCGGCCGCGGTGGCCGGGCTCGGCCACCTGCTGCTGGGGCTGCTGGCGCTGCCGCTCTTCTTGTGGCATTGGCTGCGCGGCCGAAGGCATCGGCACCGGCCGCGGCGGCGGCGCGCCCATCCACCCTGAACGGGGGGTTCGGCCCATTCGCCCCGTCTTGTGACATCGACGTATCCGAACGTATATTTCGATCGTCTGTCACCAGGAGGAGTTTCCATGTCCCACCTTCGCTGCCGCCTGCAGCGTGGCCAGGTCGTTGCCGTGCTGGCGCTGGCCTGCGCCAGCTTCGGCGCTTCGGCCGCCGCCGTCTCCACGCAGTTCACCGTGTCGGGCGCCGTCGCGACGCCGCTCACCTTCGACACCGCGGCGCTGCAGGCCTTGCCGGCCGTCACGCAGACCGACACCTTCATCAGCGGCAGCGGCACGCAGACCCACACCTACGTCGGCGCCGCGCTGTGGAACGTGGTCGGCCAGGCCGGCGTCGTCACCAACCCGGCGATCAAGAACGATGCGCTCAACCGCATCGTCGTGGCCACCGGCACCGACGGCTACCGCGTCGTCTACTCGATGGGCGAGCTGAGCCCGAACTTCGGCAACAGCCAGGCGCTGGCCGCCTATGCGGAAGTGATCGGCGGCAGCGCGCAGCCGCTGGCCGGCGACGGCTTCGCGCGCAGCACCGCGCCGCTGGACAGCCGCGGCGGGCGCTACGTGTCCAACCTCGTCAACCTCGACGTGCAGCACACGGCGTCGACCGCCGCCGCCGGTGCCGGCGGCACTTCCACGCAGTTCAGCGTGTCGGGCGACGTGCTGAACGCGATGAGCTTCGACCTCGCCGCGTTGCAGGCGCTGTCGCTGCCGACCATCACGCGTACGTTCGGCAGCGACACCTACAGCGGCGTCAGCCTGTGGGGGCTGCTGAGCGCCATCGTCGGCCTCGACATCGACGCGGCGGTGAAGAACGACGTGCTGGGCATGTACGTCGTCGCCACCGGCAGCGACGGCTACCAGGTCGCCTACTCGCTGGGCGAGCTGAGCGCGCAGTTCGGCAACCAGCCCGACTTCATCGCCTTCGACTTGAACGGCAACGCCTTGACCACCTCGGGCTTCGCCCGGCTGATCGTGCCCAACGACAGCGCGCGCGGGCGCTGGGTGTCGAACCTCGTGAGCCTGGAGGTCTTCCACGCCGCGGCGGCCGCCACGGTGCCGTTGCCGGCCACCGCGGCGCTGGCGCTGGCCGGCTTGCTGCTGCTGCCGGCCGCGCGGCGTTTCAGGCCGCGCGCCGCGCGTCCCAGCTGAGCGGGCCGGCGCCCAGCGCCGCCACGATGAAGAGCCCGCCGGCCACCGACAGGTTCTTCATGAACATCAGCTGCTGCATCATGGCCTTGTCGGCCGGCATGGTCCAGAACTGGTGGAACAGCACGCTGGCCAGCAGCGTGAACAGCCCCAGCGCCAGCCCGGCCCAGCGCGCCTTGAAGCCGATGGCGATGGCCAGGCCGCCGAACAGCTCCAACAGCCCGACGATCACCGCCAGCACCGTGGGCGCCGGCAGGCCGCCGCTGGCGATGTAGCCGGCGGTGCCGGCGATGTTGGTCAGCTTGCCGAAGCCGGCCAGCACGAACATCAGCGCCAGCAGCACGCGGCCGATGACGAGCAGCGGGTTCTTCAACGAATCGATCATGGTCGGTCTTCCCAGCGGTTGATCAGTCAGGCCGCCAGTGTCGACGCCGCACCCCCGCCGCGCCAGCGCCCGCGCTTGTCGGCAGCGTTCGGAAAAGTTGAGTGATCGGTGGGGCGGGGGTGCAGCAAGCGCTGCCTTTCCCCTTCAACCCAACCGCAGCCGCGCCGCCCGCGCGTGGGCCTGCAGGCCTTCGCCGTCGGCCAGTTCGGCGGCGATCGGGCCCAGCACTTGGGCGCCGGCTTCGGAGACCTCGATCAGGCTGCTGCGCTTGACGAAGTCGTAGACGCCCAGCGGCGAGCTGAAGCGCGCGGTGCCCGAGGTGGGCAGCACGTGGTTGGGGCCGGCGCAGTAGTCGCCCAGGCTCTCGCTGGTGAAGGCGCCGAGGAAGATCGCGCCGGCGTGGCGCAGCAGCGGTTCCCAGCGCTGCGGCTCGCGGCTGCTGACTTCCAGGTGCTCGGGCGCGATGCGGTTGCTGATCTCGCAGGCCTCTTCCATGCTGCGCGTGTGGATCAGCGCGCCGCGGCCGGCCAGGCTGGCGGCGATCACCGCGCGGCGCGGCATGCCGGGCAGCAGCCGCTCGATGGCTTCGCGCACCGCGGCGATGTAGCCGGCGTCGGGGCTGAGCAGGATGCTTTGCGCCAGCTCGTCGTGCTCGGCCTGGCTGAACAAATCCATCGCCACCCAGTCGGGCGGCGTGCTGCCGTCGGCCAGCACGAGGATCTCGCTGGGCCCGGCGATCATGTCGATGCCGACCTGGCCGAACACGCGCCGCTTGGCGCTGGCGACGTAGGCGTTGCCGGGGCCGGTGATCTTGTCGACGCGCGGCACGGTCTGCGTGCCGTAGGCCAGCGCGGCCACGGCCTGCGCGCCGCCGATGGTGAAGACGCGCGTCGCGCCAGCCAGGCGCGCCGCGGCCAGCACCAGCGCGTTGCGCTCGCCGCCGGGCGTGGGCACGACCATCACGATCTCGGGCACGCCGGCCACCTGCGCCGGCAGCGCGTTCATCAGCACGCTGGACGGGTAGGCCGCCTTGCCGCCGGGCACGTAGATGCCCACGCGGTCGAGCGGCGTGACCTTCTGGCCCAGCAGCGTGCCGTTTTCGTCGCGGTAGCTCCAGCTCTTGCAGCAGGCGTCGAGCTGGCGCTGGTGGTAGCTGCGCACGCGCTCGGCGGCCTGCTCCAGCGCCGCGCGCTGCGCCGGCGTGATGCGCGCCAGCGCGGCGCGCAGCTCGGGCGGGCCGATCTCCAGCGCCGCCATGTCGGCGGCCTGCAGGGCGTCGAAGCGCGCCGTCAGCGCCAGCAGCGCGGCGTCGCCGCGCGCGCGCACGTCGTCGATGATCTGCGCGACGCGGCCTTCGATCGCCGCATCGGTCTCGGCCGACCAGTGCAGCACGCGCTGGAAGTCGGCCTCGAAGCCGGCATCGGCCGTCGACAGGCTGCGCAATTCGAGCGTCATGCCGAGCGTCATGCGGCGGGCGCCGCCACCGCGGCCTCGAAGGCGTCGATCAGCTTGCGGATCGGCTCGCGCTGCAGCTTCAGCGCCGCCTGGTTGACGACCAGCCGCGCGCTGATGTCCATGATGCGCTCGACCTCCAGCAGGTGGTTGGCCTTCAGCGTGCTGCCGGTCGACACCAGGTCGACGATGGCGTCGGCCAGCCCGGTCAGCGGCGCCAGCTCCATGCTGCCGTAGAGCTTGATGAGGTCCACGTGCACGCCCTTGGCGGCGAAATGCTGGCGCGCAAGCTGCGTGTACTTGGTGGCGACGCGGATGCGCGAGCCCTGGCGCACGGCGCTGGCGTAATCGAAGTCGGCGCGCGTCGCCACGCTCAGCCGGCAGCGCGCGATGCCCAGGTCCAGCGGGCGGTACAGGCCGTGGCTGTCGTGCTCCAGCAGCACGTCGAGGCCGGCCACGCCGAGGTCGGCGCCGCCTTGCTGCACGTAGGTGGGCACGTCGGAGGCGCGCACCAGCACCACGCGCAGGTCCGGCCGGCTGGTGCCGATGATCAGCTTGCGGCTCTTCTCCGGGTCTTCCAGCACCTCGATGCCGGCGGCGTGCAGCAGCGGCAGCGTGTCGTCGAAGATGCGGCCCTTGCTGAGGGCGAGGGTGATCACGTCGGGCCCGCCCGGCCGCCCGAAGGGTCCGACGCACCCCCTCGGGGGGCCGCGAACGGCGTGAGCGTGGGGGTCGTCATGTCGTTTCGTACTCGGCCGGCGTCAGCGTCTTCATCGACAGCGCGTGGATCTCCTCGCGCATGCGGTCGCCCAAGGCGCCGTAGACCAGCTGGTGGCGGCGCACGCGCGGCAGCCCCTCGAACTGCGGCGACACGATGGTGGCGAAGAAGTGCTGGCCGTCGCCTTCCACGTCCAGGTGGGTGCAGCGCAGGCCGGCGGCGATGTACTGGCGCACGAGTTCCGGGGTCGGCGTCGCCATGCTCAGGCCAGGTCCTTCTGGTTCACCACCACGCGCGAGGCAATGCCGTAGGCGATGGCTTCGTCGGCCGTCATCCAGTAGTCGCGCTCCATGTCGGCGCGCACCTTTTCCACCGGGTGGCCAGTCTCGGCGGCGATCACGCGGGCGATGCGCTCGCGCGTCTTGATGATCTCCTTGGCCTGGATCGCGATGTCGGTGGCGCGGCCGCCGGCGCCGCCCGCGGGCTGGTGGATCATGAAGCGCGTGTTGGGCAGGCACACGCGGCGTTCCTTGGGCGCGGCCAGGTAGATGTGGGTGGCGGCGCTGGCCACCCAGCCGGTGCCGATGCAGGTGACCGGCGCGCGCACGAAGCGGATCATGTCGTGGATCGCGTCGCCCGATTCGACGTGGCCGCCGGGGCTGGAGATCAGCATCTGGATCGGCGCTTCGCTGGCCTGCGACAGCAGGATCAGCCGCTCGCAGACGCGGCGCGCCAGCTGGTCGTCGATCTCGCCGAAGACGAGCACGAAGCGCGACTTGAACGCCAGCTGTTCGGCCAGGCCGCTGGGGCGGTCGGCGGCGTCGGTCTTGGCGGGGGCCTCGTCGGCGGCGCCTGAGGTATGCAGAGACATGGGCATGGACAAGGGCATGGGCAACTCCTGAGCAGCGCGCATTGTCGCAAATGGGGCCCGCCACGCCGGCCGGCGGGGCAGGCCGCACCACGCCGCACCATGCCGCTACCACACCGCTACCATGCGGCGCCTGCAGGAGAAGCCATGCCGAGCGCGGTGCGACCTTCATCGGTGATGTCAGCGGCGCGGTCGACCGCGCTGGTCCTGGCCGTGCTGCTGGGCCTGGCGGGCGGCCCCACGGCGGCGCGCGCGCAGGCCGAAGGCGACGACGAGGCGGCGACCAGCGCCGCCGAGCCGCCCGATGCCGACGCGGCCCGGCTGTCGCGCGACGAAGCCGCGCGCGTGCTCGAACAAGCCTTGCCGGCCGATGCCGATGCGCGCTACGCCCTGCTGCAGCGCCAGTACCGCGCCGCGCTGCGGCTGGAGCAGCGCTCGCGCGTGCTGGAGCTGGCGCGCAGCCTGGCCGATGCCGGCCGCGGCCGGCCGGGCGGCGACGAATGGGTGCGCCGCTACCTCAACGCCGAGTTCACCTGGGGCAGCCAGGGCCGGGCGATGGAGGCCGCCGAGCCTTTCGTCAACGACCGCAGCCTGTCGCCGGCCGCGCGCGCGCTGGTCGCCCTGCGCCAGACCTACTTCGCCGCCCAGCAGCGCGACCGCGCGCGGCTGCTGCGGCTGTGGGGCCGTGCCGATGCGCTGTCGCGCGAGGCCATGCAGGCGGCCGGCGGCACGCCGCCCGCGGACCTGGCGATCGAGCGCTTGCAGGTGCAGTCCGAGGTGCAGGCCAACGGCGGCGACCTGGCCGGCGCCGTCGCCTCGCTGCGCCAGGCCGTCGGCCAGAGCCGGCGGCTGCTGCAGGCGCTGCGCGAGCGCGGCACCGCGCCGGGCACGCCGGCGCTGATCGACGCCATCGGCTGGCTCGACGGCTCGCAAGGCATGCTGGTCTATGCGCTGGTGCGCGAAGGGCGTTCGCAGGAGGCGATCGAGATCGCGCGCAGCAACCTCGCCGCCTGGCGCAACGGCCAGTCGAGTGATGCGTTGGGCGCGCGCTGGCAGTACCGGCTGGCCACCGGCCTGGTGGCCACGCAGCAATACGAGGCCGGCCTGGCGGCGGCGCGCGAATCCGACGCGGCGCTCGCGCGCGTCGGCTCCGACGTCAACAGCCACACGCGCTGGCTGGCGCGCCAGGAAGTCGTGCGCGCGCTGATCGGCCTGCGCCGCTGGTCCGAGGCCGACCAGGTCTATCGCGCCTACCTGGCCGAGATGTCGGCCGATGCGCTGGCGCGCAACCGCGCGGCCGACAGCCGCCTGCTGGCGTTGCTGGCGGCGAAGAACGGCCGCCTCGACGAAGCGGCCGAACAGGCCGAGCGGCTGCACCGCGGCCGCGCCCGCCTGTACGGCGCCGAGCATCCGCTGACGCAGGAAGCCGCCGGCGTGCGCGCCGTGGTCCGCCTGCGCCGCGGCGAGACCGCGGCGGCCCTGGCCGACTACGAGTCGCTGTTCGCCGCCACGCTGGACACCCCCGGCGGCTGGCGCGACCTCGACGAGCGCGGCCTGCGCGGCTTCGTGCTCGGCATCGCCTTCGACGAGTACCTGCAGGTGCAGATCGAGGCGCTGCGCCAGGGCCGGCCGCCGCCGCCGGCGCAGGCCGAACGCGCGCTGCAGATCGCCGACCGCCTGAGCCTGGGCGCCACGCAGCGCGCCATCACCGACAGCACGGCGCGCGTGCTGGCCGGCACGCCGGCGCTGCGCAGCCTGCTGGAGCAGGAGCAGGCGCAACGCCAGGCCGTCGCGCAGAGCTTTCGCCGCCTGAATGCGGCGCTGGCCGAGCAGGACCGGCTGGGCCGCGAGACGCGCGCCGAAGGCTTCAAGGCGCTGCCCGAAGCCGAGCGCAAGGCCGTGCAGGAGCAGTGGCGCCGCGCCCGCGACGAGGCGCGCGCGCTGCAGGCCGAAGCCGCCGCCGGCCGCCAGGCGCTGGAGGGCCAGCGCGGCGCCATCGCCGCGCAGTTTCCGGCCTACGCCGACCTGGTGACGCCGACCACGCCGCGCGCCGACGCGCTGCGCCGGCTGCTGCTGCCGGGCGAGGGGCTGCTGCTCGTGCACCCCGCCGAGACGCACACGCTGCTGTGGCTGCTGGCCGCCGACGGCCCGCTGCGCATGGCGATCAGCCCGCTGGGCGCGGCGGCGCTCGGCGAGCGCGTGGCCGCCTTGCGCCGCATGCTGGACATCGGCGAGCAGCCGGCCGCCCAGCGCCCGCCGCTGCAGCCGGCGGCGCTGCACGCCTTCTACCGCGAGCTGCTGGGCCCGCTGGACGGCGCGCTGCGCGAGGTGAAGTCCTTGATCGTCGCCAGCAACGGCGCGCTGGCCAGCCTGCCGCTGGCCGTGCTGGTGACCGAGCCGCCGGCCGCCGGCGCCGCGCCGGCCTGGCTGCTGCGGCGCATGCCAGTCACGCAGTTGCCGTCGGCGGCGGCGCTGCTCGCCTTGCGCCGCGGCGCGGCGCCGCCGGCGGCCGCGAAGGCCTTGCTCGGCTTCGGCGACCCGCAGTTCGACGCTGCCGCCGGCCGGCCCGCCGCGGCCGCCGGCGGTCGCACCGTTGGCGCCACCGCCACGCGCTACGACGCCGAGTGGGGTTTTCGTTATGCCGACATTCCGCCGCTGCCCGAGACGCGCGCCGAGCTGATCGCCGTGGCCGATGCGCTGGGCGCCGACCCCGCCGCCGACTTGCTGCTCGGTGCCAAGGCCACGCGCGCCGCGGTGCTGGGCACGCCGCTGATCGACCGCCGCGTGCTGGCCTTCGCCACCCACGGCCTGATGCCCGGCGAGCAGCCCGGCATCAGCCGCCCGGCGCTGGCGATGGCGGCCACCGGGCAGGACGGCGAGTCGCCCTTGCTCGAACTCGACGACGTGCTGACGCTGCGCCTGAACGCACAGTGGGTGCTGCTGTCGGCCTGCAACACCGCGGCCGGCGAGCAGGGCGGGGCCGCGATGTCGGGCCTGGTGCGCGGCTTCTTCTTCGCCGGCGCGCGCTCGGTGCTGGCCACGCACTGGGCGGTGGATTCGGCGTCGGCCGCGCAGCTCAGCGCCGGCACGTTCCGCCAGCACGCGCGCGGCGGCAGCTCGCGCGCCGACAGCCTGCGCCAGGCGCAGCTGGCGATGATCGACGGCGGCCTCGGCGACGGCCGCTGGAGCCATCCGTTCTACTGGGCGCCGTACGCGCTGTTCGGCGATCCGGCGCGTTGAGCCGCGCCGGCCGGCAGCGAAGCAAAGCTATCGTTTGAAGATGGTCGCGCCCGCGGGACGGCCGCGCCCCGCTTGGCCCACACTGCCGCCCGTGCCGATACCACCCTTCAGCGCCCAGCGCGGTTTTCGCAGCAAGCTGTTCGTCCCCGGCTCGCGCCCCGAACTGTTCGACAAGGCGCTGGCCGGCCCCGCCGACGCGCTGTCGTTCGACCTCGAAGACGCGGTGCCGCCGGCGGCCAAGGCGGCGGCGCGCGCCCACGTGGCCGCGCTGCTCGACGGCATCGCCGGCGGCCGCGCCGCCGCGGCGCGCCGGCCGCTGATCATCGTGCGCGTCAACGCGCCCGGCACGCCCTGGTTCGAAGACGACATGCACGCCGTCGTGCGCCCGGGGCTCGACTGGATCAACCTGCCCAAGGCCGAGTGCGCGGCCGACGTGCGCCGCGCCGCCGCCGCGCTGCAGGCCGCCGAAGCCGCGGTCGAAGGCCTGGCGCCGCGCGGACTGCTGGTCAACATCGAAAGCGCCGCGGCGCTGCTGCGCGGCGCCGAGATCGGCGCTGCCGATGCGCGCGTCGCCGGGCTGCAGCTCGGCCTGGCCGACTTGTATGAACCGTTGGGCATCGCGCGCGGCGAGCCGGTCAACGTCCACGCCACGCTGCATGCGCTGCGCCTGGCCGCCGGTGCCGCCGGCGTGCCGGCGTACGACGGCGCCTTTCCCGACCTGAGCGACCCCGACGGCTACCGCGTCGAGGCCTTGATGGCGCGCCGCCTCGGCTTCACCGGCAAGAGCTGCATCCACCCCAACCAGGTGGGCGTGGCCAACGCCGTGTTCAGCGCCACCGAGGCCGAGCTGGCCTGGGCCCGCCGCGTGCTGGACGCCGCTGCGCAGGCCGAAGGCGAAGGCCGCGGCGCCTTGACGGTCGACGGCCTGATGGTCGACGCGCCCTTCGTGCGCCGCGCGCAGGCACTGCTGTCGGCCGCCAAGCCCCTGGCCGCCAGCGGCGCGCGCGAGGAGCCGCGCTGATGCGGGGCGGGCTGCGGCGACTGGTCTCGTTGCTGCTGTTGTCGTCGATCTTCGGGCTGGCCGCCGCCACCGCGGCGCGCGCCGAAAGCCTGGCCCAGTTGCGCCGCGCCACGCTGCCCAGCCTGCCCGCCGGCGCCGCGGTGCAGGCGCTGGCCGTGGTCGATGGCCAGGCCATCGCGCTGGGCGCCGATGCGGCCTGGGTGCTGCCGCCCGCCGGCACCACGTGGCAGCCCAAGCCTTGGGCGCCACCGCTGCCGTTGCTGGCGGCCGTCTCGCAAGGCGGCCGCGCCTTCGTGCTGCTGGGCCGTGATGGCCAAGCCCAGCAGGCCGAGCAGGTCGCGCGGCTAACGCTGGCGCCCGGCGGCCCGGCGCTGCAGCCGCTGCCCGCGCTGCCGGCGCCGCTGCGCCAGGCCAGGCTTGCCGCCACGGCCGACCGCCTGTGGCTGGCCGGCCTGGACGCCGCCGGCCGCGCCACGCTGCTGCAACTGGCGCGGGACGCGCCGGCGCCGGCCTGGCGCGCGCAAGCGGGCTGGCCCGGCGACGAGGCACCGCTGGCGCTGCTGGCGCAAAGCCGCGCCGTCTTCGTCGTGCTGCCCGGCGCCACCGCGGCGCAGCCGCAGCGCCTGCTGCGCTGGACGGCCGACGGCGGCTGGCAGCCGCTGCCGCCGCGCGCCGACTTGCCCGGCCGGCTGGCGGCCGGCGCCGTGCGCGCCAGCGGCCAGGCGCATGCGCTGTTCGCGCTGCAGCCGGCCGGCACCGAGGCGCCGCGGCTGATGAGCTGGCAGACCATCACCCAGGCCTGGGCGCCGCTGCCCGACGGCGCGATGCCCGGCCTGGCGCAGGCCGCGGCCTACGGCGACGGCTGGCTGTGGCTGGACGGCGCCGGCGCCGCGCGCACGCTGGAAATCGAGTCGGGCAAGCTGCTGCTGAAGACGCTCGACTGGCTCGTTATCCTGGTCTACCTCGCCGGCATGCTGGGCATCGGGCTGTACTTCTACCTGCGCGAGAAACGCCAGTCGACGGCCGAGTTCTTCGTCGGCGGCCGCTCCATCCCGTTCTGGGCCGCCGGCGTCAGCCTGTACGCGGCCAACACCAGCTCCATCAGCTACATCGCGATCCCGGCCAAGGCCTTCGAGACCAACTGGCAGTACATGACCAACAACCTCATCGCCGTGCTGGGGCTGATGTTCGTGGCCGTGTGGATCGTGCCGCTGCTGCGCCGGCTGGACCTGATGAGCGTGTTCAGCTACCTGGAGACGCGCTTCCACCCCGCCATCCGCATGCTGGCCAGCGCGCTGTTCATGCTGACGCAGCTGGGCAGCCGCATGAGCGTGATCCTGTTCCTGCCCTCGCTGGCGATTGCCACCATCACCGGCATTCCGGTGACGTGGAGCATCCTGCTGATGGGCGGCTTCACCATCGTCTACACCGCCTTGGGCGGCATGAAGGCGGTGGTGTGGACCGACATCGTGCAGCTCGTCGTCAAGATGGGCGGCGCCTTGTTCGCCATCGCCTTCATGGTGTGGTCGCTCGACGGCGGCGCGGCCGAGTTCGTGCGCGCGGCGGCGGCCGAGCACAAGACGAAGTTGTTCGACTTCAGCTTCGACCTCACCAAGGCCACGGTGTGGGGCTTCGTGTTCCTGGTGCTGTTCGACGTGGTGCTGACCTTCCCGAAAGACCAGGTGCTGATGCAGCGCACGCTGTCGACGCCCAATGCGCGCGACGCCGGGCGCTCGATCTGGGCCTTCGCGGCCATCATGATCCCCGGCGGCTTCGTGTTCTACGGCATCGGCACCGCGCTGTTCGTCTACTACCAGCACCACCCCGAGCGGATGAACCCGCTGCTGCCGATCGACGCGACCTTTCCGCTGTTCATCGCCGCCGAGCTGCCCAGCGGCCTCACCGGGCTGATCATCGCCGGCATCTTCGCCGCCGCGATGGCCACGCTGTCCAGCATCATCAACAGCGTCTCGACGCTGGCCTCGGTGGACTTCTACGAGAAGCTCGTCGAGCACCCCGACCCGGCGCGCAGCGTGCGCTTCGCCGAATGGATGACGGTGGCCGCCGGGCTGGTGGGCATCGGCTTCGCGCTGCTGCTGTCGCGCTACGACATCCATTCGCTGTTCGACGTGTCGATCGAGCTGGCCGGCCTGCTCGGCGGCGGCTTCGCCGGCGCCTACACGCTGGGCATGTTCACGCGCCGCGCCAACTCGCAAGGCGTGGCCATCGGCGTGGCCGCCAGCATCGTGCTGACCACCATCGCGTGGTCGATGAACCTGCTGCACCCGTATTTCTACCTGGCGATCTCGATCATGCTGTGCATCGTGATCGGCTACCTCGCGAGCCTGGCCTTTCCGCCGCCGGCGCGCTCGCTGAAGGGCTTGACCATCTACCGGCAGGACGCGGTCGGGGTCGGCGATGCGGCGCTTTGAACGGCTGGCCGCGATCCTGCCGAACCTGGCGCTGATCATCGCGCTGGTGCTGGCGCTGCTGCTGCTGGCCGGCGCGTATGCGGCGCCGGCATCGGCGCCGGCAGCAGCATCGGCAAGCGCCGCGCCGCGGCCCAACATCGTCGTCATCCTGCTCGACGACGTCGGCTACGCCGACCCCAGCGGCTTCGGCGGCGTCGCCGCGACGCCGGTGTTCGACCGCGTGGCCGCCGGCGGGCTGCGCTTCACGCAGTTCCACACCGTGGGCATGTGCTCGCCGACGCGCGCCGCGCTGCTGGCCGGCCGCAACCACCATGCGGTGGGCTTCGGCCGCGTGGCCGACTGGGCCAGCGCCGCGCCCGGCTACGACGCGGTGTGGAAGCCCGAGGCCGCGTCCATCGCCCGGCTGCTGCGCGGCCTGGGCTACCGCACCGCGGCGGTCGGCAAATGGCACAACACGCCGGAGTGGGAGGTGTCGCCGGCCGGCCCCTTCGAGCGCTGGCCCACGGGGCTGGGCTTCGACTACTTCTACGGCATCATGAACCACGGCGGCGACAACCAGTGGGAGCCGGCCAGCCTGTACCGCAACACCAGCCCGGTGGAGCCGCCGGCGCGGCCCGGCCAGCCCTACCACCTGACCGAAGACTTCGTCGACGACGCCATCCGCTGGGTGCACACGCAGCAGGCGGTGGCGCCCGAGCGGCCTTACTTCCTGTACCTGGCCACCGGCGCCACGCATGCGCCGCACCAGGTGCCGGCGAGCTGGATCGCCGACTACCGCGGCCGCTTCGACCAGGGCTGGGACCGCTTGCGCGAGCAGATCTTCGCGCGCCAGCGCGCGCTGGGCATCGTGCCGGCGGACGCGGTGCTGACGCCGCGCCCCGCCGAGATCCCGGCCTGGGCCTCGATCGGCGAGGCCGACCGGGCAGTGTTCGCGCGGCAGGCCGAGGTTTTTGCCGGCTTCCTGGCGCACACCGACCGGCAGATCGGCCGCCTGCTCGACGTCGTGCAGGGCGACGACGCGGCCGGCCGCAACACGCTGGTCTTCTACATCGCCGGCGACAACGGCGCCAGCGGCATGGAAGGGCTGCAAGGGCACCTGGACGGCTCGCGCCGCATCGAAGACCAGCGCGCGCACCTGCACGAGCTGGGCGGGCCGCTGCACTTCAACGACTACTCGGCCGCCTGGGCCTGGGTCGGCAGCACGCCGTTTCGCTGGATGAAGGAGGTGGCCTCGCACCTGGGCGGCCTGCGCGTCGCGATGGCAGCCTCGTGGCCCGCGGGGCTGGCGCGGCCGGGCCGCCAGGTCGACCGCTTCACGCATGCCAACGACCTGGTGCCGACGCTGCTGGAGCTGCTGGGCGCCACGCTGCCGGCCCGCGTCGACGGCGTCGCGCAGCGGCCGCTGGACGGCGTCAGCTTCGCCGATGCCTTCGGCCCCGGGCCGCTGAGCGCCCCGCCGCGCGTGCAGTACTTCGAGATGCTGGGCAACCGCGCGCTGTATGCCGACGGCTGGCTGGCCAGCGCCCGCCACATGACGCCGTGGCTGGCGCCGCCGAGCGGCTTCGACGACGAACGCTGGGAGCTGTACGACCTGGCGCACGACTTCAGCCAGGCGCACGACCTGGCCGCGCAGCAGCCGCAGCGGCTGGCCGCGATGCGCCGGCAGTTCGACGCCGAGGCGCAGCGCAACGGCGTCTTGCCGCTGCAGAACTTCATCGAAGGCCAGGACCACGGCATGCCCACGGTGCACGGCGGCCGCCGCGCGTTCGACTTCGTGCCGCCGCTGGAGCGCTTGCCGACCAAGGTGCTGCCGCGCCTGAACCGCACGAGCTTCACGCTGACGGCCGAGGTCGACGCCGGCGCGCTGCCGCCGCAAGGCATGCTGATGGCCTACGGCAGCCGGCTCGGCGGCTTTGCCTGGTACGTGCAGGACGGGCGCCTGGTGTTCGCCAACAACGTCTACGGCCGCCGCCAGACGGTGCTGGCCGAGCGGCCGCTGCCGCCCGGCCCGGCGCGGCTGGAACTGCAGGTGCGGCGCAGCGCCGACGGCACGGCGACGCTGGCGATGACCATCGACGGCCAGCCCGCCGGCGGCGGCCGCGTCGAGCGGCTGGGCGCTCCGGTGCTCGGCAGCCTGGGCATCGGCCGCGCCTACACCTCGCCGATCAGCGACGACTACGCCTTGCCGTTCGCCTTCAGCGGGCGGCTGGCGCGGCTGCGGCTGCGGCTGGATTGACGTCGCCGCCGGCCGCCGTCGGCCCGTGCCCAGCGGCATCGGCGCAACAAGGGCGCGGCGCGGCGGCGGGCTTGGGTTAGTCTGTCGCCCGCGAGGCGGCCCGTCCGAGCCGCCACCGAAGGCGCACTGCCCGTGGAGACGCAGTTCCTCTACACCTTCGTTGCCGTGGCCGACCAGGGCTCGATGGCGGCCGCGGCGCGGGTGCTCGACATCACGCCGGCCGCGGTGGCGCAGCAGATCCGCACGCTCGAACGCGAGATCGGCGCGCCGCTGATCGCCCGCGCCGGGCGCTCGGTGCACGTCACCGAGGCCGGCGCGCGCATCCTCGAACGCAGCCGCGAGCTGCTGCGCGGCGTGGCCGACCTGCGCGCCGTGGCCACCGACGAAACGCCCGCCGGCGAGCTGCGCCTGGGCGCCGGCACCAACGCGCTGACCGGGCTGGTGCCCGACATCCTGGCGCGCCTGGTCGAGCTGCACCCGCGGCTGAAGGTCTTCATCAAGCCCGGCTATTCGCCCGAGCTGTACCGCGCGGTGGAATGCGGCGACCTCGACGCCGCCGTCGTGCTGGAAGCGCCTTTCGCGCTGCCCAAGACCTGCGGCTTCGAGCTGCTGCGCGAGGAGCCGCTGGTGCTGCTGGCGCCGCGCCGCTGGGCCGGCCGCGAGCCGCACGAGCTGCTGGCCAGCGAGCCGCTGATCCGCTACGACCGCACGCAATGGGGCGGCCGGCTGGCCGAGCGCTACCTGCGCCAGTCGGGCATCGAGCCGACCGAGCGCTTCGAGCTGAACGCGCTGAACGCCATCGCGGTGATGGTCGACCGCGGGCTCGGCGTCTCGCTGGTGCCCGACTGGCTGCGCCCCTGGCCCGAGGGGCTGGACGTGGTGCGCCTGCCGCTGCCGCTGCCCAGCGAGCCGCGGCGCATCGGCGTCGTGTGGTCGCGCGCCACCGTGCGCCACCGGCTGGTGACGGCCTTCCTGCGCGAGGCGCATGCCGCCGTCGACGTGCTGGCGTCGGGCCGCTCCGGCGCCGCCGATTGACCCGGCCGCCCGCCGGCGCGGGGCTTGCGACGCGATCGCATACAAAAGCTAGCGCCTGAACATAGCCAGCGCCGGTTGGTGGTGCGGGGGTGGCCGCACCAGACTGCACGCTGCCCGCCAACTGCCTGAAAGAACCAACATGAAGAGACAAGCCTCCCGCGCGCCGCGCGTCACCCGCCCCGGCCGCACGCTGCGCCCGGTGGCACTGGCCGGTTGCGCGCTGCTGGCGGCGCCGGCGGCCTTCGCGCAGGCCAGCGCCGGCAGCAGCAGCGACGACGAGCGCGTCATCGTCACCGGCACCCGCGTGCCCAAGGCGGTGGACAAGATCCCCGGCGCGGTGACGCTGGTCAGCCGCGAGGAAATCCAGCAGACGCTCAACCTCACCGACGACGCCACCGCGGTGCTGGCGCGCACGGTGCCGGGCTATGCCGAATCGTCGCAGGCGATGAGCAACACCGGCGAGAACCTGCGCGGCCGCATCGCGCTGCGCCTGTTCGACGGCGTGCCGCAGGGCTCGCCGCTGCGCGAAGGCACGCGCAACGCCACCTTCACCGACATGGGCATCGTCGGCCGCATCGAGGTCATCAACGGCCCCTCGGCGGCCGAAGGCATCGGCGCCGCCGGCGGCATCATCAACTACATCAGCCGCACGCCCACCAAGCCGGGCAGCGAGCTGACCGCCACCGCCCGCTACAGCAGCCAGTTCAAGGACGACAGCGCCGGCTGGAAGCTGGGCCTGAACTACGCCTACAAGGCCGACGCCTTCGACTTCCTGGGCGCCATTTCGCGCGTCGACCGCGGCATGACCTACGACGGCAACGGCCGCCGCATCGGCCTCAACACCAGCGGCTCGGTGGCCGACTCGGTGGCCGACAACGCCTACGCCAAGCTGGGCTTCAACTTCGGCGCCGAGCGCGAGCAGCGCCTGCAGGCCTCGGTGTCGAAGTTCAAGATCGAAGGCAACGGCAACTACCACCTGGTCGACGGCGACCGCGCCACCGGCCTCACCAACACGTCCGAGAAGCCGGGCCTGTTCGGCACGCTCTCGGAGATCAACGACTTCGAGCAGTCCACGCTGTCGTACAAGCACGCCAACCTGTGGGGCGGCGCGCTGTCGCTGGACGCCTACTATGCCAACCAGTTCATGCGTTATCCGGCCGAGAACGGCGCCGACCGGCAAGACCCGCTGATCGCCCCGCTGGGCACGCTGGTCGACCAGTCGGAAGTGCGCTCGCGCAAGCACGGCCTGCGCAGCGCCTACGCGCATGGCGACGTGTTCGGCGTCAGCGGGCTGGAGCTGCGCGGCGGCGTCGACCTGACGCAGGACACCGCCTCGCAATGGCTGGCGCTGACCGACCGCCTGTGGGTGCCGCCGATGCGCTACCGCAGCATGGCGCCGTGGCTGCAGGCCAGCTACGAGATCGGGCCGCTGACGATCTCCGGCGGCATCCGGCGCGAAGACGGCAAGCTGCACGTCGACGACTACACCACCACCTACTTCCGCAACCGCGTCGCGGTGCAGGGCGGCACGCTGGACTACACCGCCAACCTGCCCAACCTGGGCCTGGTGTGGAAGCTACCGGCCGGCTGGTCGGCCTTCGTCTCCACGGCCAAGGGCTTCACGCTGCCCAACGTGGGCATTCCGCTGCGCAACGTCAACTACCCCGGGCAGTCGGTGGCGGGCATCCTCGACCTGCAGGCGGTGATCGTCAAGAACAACGAGATCGGCGTCAACTGGCGCGGCCGCATGGCCTCGTTCGGCGCCTCGTACTACCAGTCGAAGTCCGACCTCGGGCAGGCGCTGTCGATCGACCCGGTGACCAACGACTTTCTGCTCAACCGCGCGCCCGTCCACATCAAGGGTTATGAGCTGACGGGCGAGCTGCGCCTCTCGGCCGGCCTCAAGTTCAACGCCACCTACGCCCACACCGAAGGCAAGACCTGGTTCACCAGCGGCGGCCCGCTGACCAAGCAGATGGGCGCCACCGACATCAACCCCGACAAGCTGACCGGCAGCGTCACCTGGCGGCCGCTGCCGCAGGCCGACGTCAACTTCGGCTTCACCACGCTGCGCTCGCGCGACCTCAACATCGGCACCACCGCCGAAGAGCACACCAAGGGCTACACGCTGATGGACCTGAGCGCCGGCTGGGACTGGGGCCGCGGCGGCAAGACGGCCTTGGGCATCGAGAACCTGACCGACAAGTTCTACGTGCTGAGCTGGTCGCAGGTGCCGGGCTTCCGCAACTACTGGTCGGGCCGCGGCCGCGTGGTCTCGGTGACGCACACCGTCACCTTCTGACCGCGGCGGCCAGGCGGCGCGCGCGATCGGCATGCAACGGCGCGCCGCGCTGCTGGCCGGAGCCGGCGCCTGGCTGGCGCGGCTGCCGGCGCGCGCCGCGGCGGCCGGCTTCGACGCCGCGCGGCTGCAGCGCCTGAGCGATTTTCTCGACGCCGACACCGCGCCCGGCGGCCACCTGGGCGCCGTGGTGCTGCTGGCGCGCGACGGCCGCGTGCTGCACTGGCGCGCCCACGGCCAGCGCGACCTGGCGCGGCGCGAGGCGATGCCGCGCGACGCCATCTTCCGCATCTACTCGATGAGCAAGCCCATCGCCAGCGTGGCCGCGCTGCTGTTGATGGAAGAGGGCCGGCTGACGCTGGACGACCCGGTGGCGCGCCACTTGCCGGAATTCGCCGCGCTGCCGCTGCGCACGCCGGGCCGCGCGCCGACGCTGCGCCACCTGCTGACGCACACCGCCGGCTTCGCGGTCGACCCCGCCGACGCGGCCTTCGCCGAGCTGGAACGCGCCGCGCCGCAGGCCGCGGCCGATCTCGCCGGCTTCGCGAAGGCAGTGGCCGCGGTGCCGCTGGCCGCCGACCCCGGCACGCGCTTTCGCTACGACGGCGTGCACACCGAGGTGCTGTGCCGCGTGGTGGAGGTGGTGGCCGGCCAGCCGTTCGGCCGCTTTCTGCAGCAGCGGCTGTTCGACCCGCTGGGCATGGCCGACACCGGCTTCGAGGTGCCGGCGGCGCAGCGCCGCCGCATCGCCGACCTCAGCGCCACCCGCGTGGTCGGCGCCGGCAACCGGCTGGAGCTGGCCAGCGAAGACCGCAGCGCCGCGGCGCCCGGGATTCGGCTGCGCGACTACGACAGCGGCGCCGGCGGCCTGTACTCCACGGCCGCCGACTACGCGCGTTTTGCGCAGATGCTGCTCGACGAGGGCCGCATCGCTCACGGTGGCGACGGCCGCCGCCTGCTGGCGCGGCACAGCGTGGCCTTGCTGCGCAGCGACCAGCTCGCGCACCTGGCGCCGGTCGCCGGCCTCGGGCCCGGCGAAGGCTTCGGCCTCGGCGTTTCGATGCTGCTCGACCCGGCGCGCCGCGGCCGCCTGGGCTCGGTCGGCGCCTACGGCTGGCCGGGCGCTGCCACCACCACCTTCACCGTCGATCCGCAAGAGCGCCTGGTGGCGCTGCTGTTGATGCAACATCTGCCACGGGCCGCCGCCGCGCACGACCTGGCCAGGCCCACGGCCCCGTTCATCAACCTCGTCTACCAGGCCCTCGAACCATGAGCAACCCCGCAGCCGTGCTGGTCGCCGGATCGGCCAACCTCGATTTCGTCGTGCGCGCCGCGCACATTCCCGCCCCCGGCGAAACGGTGCTGGGCCGCGAGTTCAGCACCCAGCCGGGCGGCAAGGGCGCCAACCAGGCGGTGGCCAGCGCGCGCGCCGGCGGCGCGCCCACGCAGATGCTGCTGGCGCTGGGCGACGACGCGCATGCCGCGCCGCTGCTGGCCTCGCTGCAGCAGGCCGGCGTGGCGCTGCACCTGCAGCGCGCCGAGGGCACGGCCACCGGCTGCGCCTTCATCTGCGTGTCGGACGATGGCCAGAACGCCATCACCGTCGCGCCCGGCGCCAACGCCGCGCTGCAGCCCGACCACCTGCCGCCGCTGGCCGGCATCGGCCAGTTGCTGCTGCAACTGGAAACGCCGCTGCCCACCGTCACCGCCTACGCGCTGGCCGCGCGCGCCGCCGGGCTGAGCGTGACGCTCAACGCCGCGCCGGCGCTCTCGCTGCCGGCCGAGCTGCGCTCGGCGCTCGACCTGCTGATCGTCAACGAAGGCGAGCTGGCGGCGATCACCGGCGTCGCCGGCGACCTGGACACCGCGCTGTCGCTGCTGTCGGTGCCCAACGTCGTCGTCACGCTCGGTGCGCGCGGCCTGCGCGCGCGCTGCGACGGCGTGCGGCTGGACCAGCCGGCGTTCGAAGTGCCGGTGGTCGACACCACCGGCGCCGGCGACACCTTCTGCGGCGCGCTGGTGGCCGAGCGGCTGCACGGCAGCGGCTGGCCCAACGCGCTGCGCTTTGCCAGCGCCGCCGCCGCGCTGGCCTGCACGCGGCCGGGCGCGCAAGCCAGCATCCCGACGCGCGACGAAGTCCTGAAATTCCTGGCGACCTGAGGCGCCCGCTCCCGCATGGCCGATTACAAGTTCTCCCACGTCACCACGCAGCGCTACCTGCCGCCGCCGGGCAAGGCCCCGGGCTGGCCTTTCGCCGAGATCGGCCACTGGCAGATCGACGCCAACGCCAACGCCGACGACTGGCTGCGCGACCTGCGCGACTGGCGGCGCGAGCACCTCGTGCGCATCGGCTGGGACGACGCCAACTACCGCCGGCCCGATCTGCAGTGGGCGCAATCCAACTTCGTGCACGCGCAGATGATGGTCGAAGACCGCTTCTTCTTCGACCCGCAGACCGGCGAGTACACGGTGGACCGCTACCTCGACGACCTGGAGCAGCGCTTCGGCGGGCTCGACAGCGTGCTCGTCTGGTACGTCTACCCCAACATCGGCATCGACGACCGCAACCAGACCGAGCTGGCGCACGACCTGCCCGGCGGCCTGGCCGGCCTGAAGGGCGTGGTCGACGCCTTCCACCGCCGCGGCGTCAAGGTCTTCCTGCCGACCAAGCCCTGGGACCACGGCACGCGCGAGAACGCCGACAGCGACTGGGAGGCCATCGCCGCCATCGTCGACGCGGTGGGCGCCGACGGCATCAACGGCGACACCTACAACGGCGTGCCGCGCGCCTTCTTCGACGCCTGCCTGCGCCGCGGCCGCGCCGTGGTGCTGCAGCCCGAGTCGACCATCTCGTGCGAAGAGCAGCTCATCTGGAACGTTCAAAGCTGGGGCAAGAAGGTGCCGCACGACGTGGTGCCCGTGGTCGCCAAGTTCAAGTGGCTGGAACCGCGCCACATGATCAACGTGGAGAACCGCTGGAGCCGCGACCGCAACAACGACTTCCAGTACTGCTGGTTCAACGGCGTCGGCTACAACGCCTGGGAGAACGTCTGGGGCATCTGGAACGGCCTCACCGCGCGCGACGGCGAGACGCTGCGCCGCATGGCCACCGTGTGGCGCGCGCTGGCGCCGCTGCTGGTCAGCGCCGACTGGCGGCCCTACGCGCCCACGCTGCAGGCCGGCGTGTTCGCCAGCAGCTTCCCGCTCGGCCGGCGGCGGCTGTGGACGCTGGTCAACCGCAACGAATACGCGGTGGACGGCGAGCAGCTCGCCGTCGAGCACGCCGCCGGCAACCGTTACTTCGACCTCTGGCAGGGGCGCGAGGTGCGGCCGCGGGTCATCGGCGGCCAGGCGCGCTTCGAGACCGCGCTGGAGCCGCGCGGCTTCGGCGCGCTGCTGGTGCTGGCCGCCGGCGAGGGCGCCGACGACCTGGCGCCGCTGCTGCAGCGCATGGCCGCGCTGGCGACCGCGCCGCTGGCCTCGTTCAGCAAGGCCTGGCAGCCGCTGCCGCAGCAGATGGTGGCCATCGCCCCCACCGCGCTGTGCGCGCAGGCGCCCGAAGGCATGGTCGAGATCGCGGCGGGCGAGTTCGACTTCATCGTCGGCGGCGTCGAGATCGAAGGCCAGACCTGGGCCGGGCTCGACGTGCAATACCCCTGGGAAGACGTGCCGCGCCGGCAACACCGCCGGCGCCTGCAGATGCCGCGTTATTTCATGGACCGCACGCCGGTCACCAACGCGCAGTTCAAGGCCTTCGTCGACGCCAGCGGCTACCGGCCGCAGGATGCGCACCACTTCCTGCGCCACTGGGTCGACGGCGCGCCGCCCGCCGGCTGGGAACACAAGCCCGTCACCTGGGTGGCGCTGGAAGACGCGCGCGCCTACGCCGCCTGGGCCGGCAAGCGGCTGCCGCACGAATGGGAGTGGCAGTACGCGGCGCAGGGCGGCGACGGCCGCCGCTACCCCTGGGGCAACGATTGGGATGCGTCGGCCGTGCCGCCGCCCCACCGCGGCCGCACACTGCTGCCGCCGGCCGACGTGACGGCGCACCCGCGCGGCGCCAGCCCTTTCGGCGTGCTCGACCTGGTGGGCAACGTCTGGCAGTGGACCGACGAGTTCCACGACGAGCACACCCGCGCCGCCGTGCTGCGTGGCGGCAGCGCCTACCAGCCGCAGACCTCGCACTGGTACTTCCCGCAGGCCTACCGGCTGGACCAGCACGGCAAGTATTTGCTGATGGCGCCGTGCAAGGACCGTTCGGGGATGCTGGGCTTTCGCTGCGTCGTGGATGCGGGATGACAGCCCCCGGCCGCCTGGCGGTCGCCCCCAGTCCCAGAAGGGGACCCTACGGGTCCTGGGGCGACCAAACCCGACCGGCGGAGCCGGATCGGGTTTGGCGCGCTAACACCGCCGTTTCCCTGGTCGCCTGCGGCGACCGGTCCCCGGGGACGCCAAGGCATGCGGTGCGGGTGTTGCTTCAACGATCGGCCCGATGGGTGGCCTGCCTGGTTCTCGCGCTGCCGCTGGCCACCGGCGCCGCGGCGCCGCTGAAGGTGGTGCTGATCGGCGGCCCCAGCAGCGAAGGCCCGGGGCGGCACGAATACCGGCAAGGCATCGCGCAGATCGCCGGCTGGCTGCGCGCGCAGCCCGATCTGGCGGTGGCGGCCTATCCCGACGGCTGGCCGGCCGACCCGCGCGCGCTGCAAGGTGCGGCCACCGTGCTGCTGTACGCCGACGGCGAAGCGCGCCACCCGCTGCTGGACCCGGCGCACCGCCGCGAATTCGAGGCGCTGATGCAGCGCGGCGCCGGCTTCGTCGCGCTGCACCAGGCCGGCACCGTGCCGGCCGGCGGCGCGCTGGACCTGCGGCGCTGGCTGGGCGCCGAGCGAGTCGGCTTCTTCGACCGCAGCACGCAGACCGCGCTGCTGGAGCCGGCGGCCGAGCACCCGGTGACGCGCGGCGTGCAGGCCTACGCCGCGCGCGACGAGTTCTATCCCACGCTGCGCTTCGCGGCCGAGGGCGTGCTGCCGTTGCTGACGGCCGAAGTGAGCGTACAGTTCCGCGACGGCCGCGCGCTGGCCGACGACTGGCCGCAGCGCGCCATCGTTGCCTGGGCGTACCGGCGGTCCGCGGCCAGCGGCCGCGCGATCGTTACCCGACCGGCCAGCGGCCGCTCGGTCGGCTACACCGGCGCGCACTTTCCGCAGGCGCTGGCGCAACCGATGCTGCAGCGGCTGCTGGTCAACGCCGTGCGCTGGACCGCCGGCCTCGGCCCCGACGACGGGCCGATGGCGCCGGCCGCCATCGAGCCGAGCGACGACGACGTGCTCACCTTTCACCGCGACGCCGCGCGCAGCGGCTGGCATGGGCGCGAGACGCGACTCACGCCGGCCGTCGTCGCCGGCCCCGGCTTCGGCCTGCGCTGGCAGTCGCCACCGCTGCACGCCGATGGCGATGCGCCGCCGCGGCTGTACGCCACGCCGCTGTATCTGGACCGCGTGACCCTCAGCGCCGGCCCCTACCGCGGCCAGCGCTTCGCCATCGTGATCGCCGCCACCAGCAACGCCGATGTCTACGCGATCAACGCCGCGCCATCGGGCGACGTGGCGGCGGGCCGCATCCTGTGGCGCGCGCGCCTGGCCGCGCCTTGCCGCCTGCAGCCGGCGCCGCTGGACGGCGTGGCCACCGGCATCCTGTCGACGCCGGTGATCGACCGCGAGCGCGGCACGCTGTACGTGACGGCCTGCGACGAACGTCAGCGCTGGCAGGCCTATGCGCTGGACATCGCCAGCGGCGCCGTGCGGCCCGGCTGGCCGCTGCGGCTGGACGAGGCGGCGCTGAACGCCGTCAACCGCAACGCCGGGCCGGCGCCGGTGCCGCCGCGCCGCCGCTTCGACTTCCGCGTGCAGCGCGGCGCGCTGGCCCTCGGCGCCGACGGCGCGCGGCTGTACGTCGTCTTCGGCGAGACCGAGACCGGCTGGCTGGTCTCGATCGACACGCGCAGCGCGCGCATCGCCAGCGCCTTTGCCGCGTCGGCCATGCCGCACCGCGGCAGCGGCGGCATCTGGGGCGCCGGCGGCCCGGCGCTGGACGCGGCCGGCCGCATCCACGTCGTCGCGGGCACTGGTTTCGACGGTTATGTCGACCAGCCCAACGATTGGACGCAGTCGCTGCTGCAACTGGTCGACGACGATGCGCGCGGCCTGCGGCTGGTGGGCACCTACACGCCGTTCAACCACTGCAGCAGTGCCAAGCACGACGTCGACCTGGGCAGCGGCGGCGCGGCGCTGCTGCCGGTGGCCGCGGGCGGTAAGCGGCTGCTCGTCATCGGCGGCAAGCAAGGCAACGCCTATTTGCTGGACGCCGACCGGCTGCCCGGCCGGCTGGACCGCCGGCCGCCTTGCAGCGACGATTCGGCGAGCGACGGCTCGCTGCTGCCGCCGCAGCCGCAGCCGCAGTCGCAGCCACTATTCGGCGGCCGGCGCGGGCCGCTGAACGCCTTCGGCCCCTACAGCGAGCAGGACGCGGCGCTCGACCTCGCGCGGGCGCGCTCGGTGCCGGCGGCGATGCGCGACGGCGAAGGTCGCCTGGCCGTCTTCATGACCGGCAACACGCGGGCGGCCTTGGGTTCGGCGGAATCGGTGCCGCCGTCGCTGCTGCGGCTGCAGGTGGTCGACGAGGCCGGGGCCGCGCCTTACCTCGCGGTGCAACAGCGCCAGGCCACGGTGGCGCTGGCCAACCCGGGGTCGCCGGTGGTCAGCAGCGACGGGCCGCGCCACGCCATCGTCTGGGTGCTGGACGAAAACGCGCGCCGCTCGGCCGCGCTGGCCGGCGCCGGCGCACCGGCGCCGGTGCTGCACGCCTTCGACGGCGAGACGCTGCAACCGCTGTGGCGCAGCGCGCCCGGCCAGTTGCACACCAGCGGCAAGTACAACGAGCCGCTGATCGCGCGCGGCCAGGTCATCGTCGGCACCGATCGCATCCAGGCCTTCGGGCTGGGGGCCGACGCCGCGCCGGCCGCGGCGCCGGTCACGACGCCGGTCACGACGGTCAACGCCGACCCGGCCACGATCTGGGCCCAGCGCTGTGCCGTCTGCCACGACCAGCCGCAAGGCAACATCCCGCCGCGCGCGCTGCTCGCGCAGCAGCCGCCGGCGCGCATCGTCGACGCGCTGACGGGCGGCCTGATGCAGCCGCAGGCCGCCGGCCTGAGCGCGGCGCAGATCGACGCGCTGGCCCGCTGGCTGGGCGGGGAAAGGAAGCGATGAACGCGCAAGACGAGATCCGCCTCGGCGGCCCGCTGGGCGAGGCGCTGGAGGCCAGCCGCCGCGGGCGGCTGCACCGCTTCATCGAAGGGCCGGAGAGCGCCGCCATCCGCTTGTTCGACCGCGCCATCGCCGCCGGCAACACGGAAGGCGACTGGTACGGCGAACACGCCGGCAAGTGGCTGGTGGCCGCCGCGCGCGCCGCGGCGCGCAGCGGCGACGACGAACTGCGCGCGCGCGTCGGCCGCGTCGCCGACTTCCTGTGCGACCAGCAGGAGGCCGATGGCTACCTCGGCACCTACGCGCCATCGCGCCGCTTCATGCTGCCGCAGCCGCCCAAGCCGCCGACGCCGCCCAACTGGGACGGTGCGCCCAGCGTTCGCACCTGGGACATTTGGACCCACAGCTACCTGATCCTGGGCCTGCTGGAAGCGCACCGCCAGCTCGGCGGCAACGCGCGCTGGCTGCAGGCTGCGTGCCGCATCGGCGACCTGTGCGCGCGCACGCTGGAGGCCGGCGCCATCGACATCACCGACCTGGGCAACCACTTCGGCCTGTCGGCCACGGTGCTGATGGACCCGGCCTGCGAGCTGTTCTTCGCCACTCAGGATCAGCGTTATCTCGATCTCGCGCTGCGCGTGCTGCAGCAGGCCGACGAGCACCCGCCGCTGATGCTGCTGCGACGCGCGCTGGCCGGCGCCGACCCGTCGGAGATTGCCACCGGCAAGGCCTACCAGCTGGCCTGGAACCTGGTCGGCCTGGCCAAACTGCAGCGCGCCACCGGCCGCGCCGATTTGCGCGAGGCGGTGCAACGCCTGTGGCAAGCCATTCGCGACCATCACCTCACGCTGGGCGGCGGCCCCTGGGGCGGCGTGGCGCACCGCTCGCGCGAGGTCTTCAATGCGCCGGGCGGCTTCTTTCCGCAGGCCTACGTCGAGACCTGCTCCACGCTGGCCTGGCTGCAGCTCAACCGCGAGCTGCTGCGCATCGGCGGCGATCCGCAATACGCCGAGGAGATCGAGCGCTCGGCCTACAACGATCTGCTGGGCGCACTGGCGCCCAACGGCGAAGACTGGTGCTACTACAGCTTCGCCAACGGCCGCCGCGTGCACACCACCTATTGGCGCTGCTGCAAGAGCAGCGGCGCGATGGCGCTGGAGGAACTGCCGCCGCTGGCGCTGCAGGCCGGCGACGACGGGCTGACGGTCAACCTGTGGACACCGCTGCAGGCGACGCTGGGGCTGGGCCGCGGCGGCGCGCGCGTGGCCGTCGAGATCGACACCGCCTACCCCTTCGATGGCGCGATCACGCTGCGGCTGGACCCCGGCGCGGCGCCGCGGCGCTTCACCTTGCGCTTGCGCGTGCCGTCGTGGGCGCATGGCGCCACGGTGCGGCGCGGCGGCGAGTGCTGGCAGGCGCAGCCCGGCCAGTACCTGGCGATCGACCGCGCCTGGCAGCGCGGCGACACGCTGCAGATCGACTGGCCGATGGCCATCACCGCGCACCGCCGGCGCCACGCCAACGTGCAGGAATCGCGCGCGCCCGACGGCGGCGCCGTGCGCCAGACCGTGCTGGACCTCGGCTACCTGGCGCTGACGCGCGGGCCGTTGGTGTATGCCACCGGCCTGGTCGACGGCTACAAGACCGACGAGACGCTGCGCGTGCCGGCGGCGGCAGAAGCGGCGCCGGCGCCCTGGCTGCAACTGGTGCAGACCGCGCCGCTGCCGCTGATCCGCATGGCGCCGCCGGGGCGCGCGCCGCTCGACTTCGTGCCTTACTACGCCGCCGGCGGCCGCGCCGACGGCGCCTGGCGGCTCACCTGGCTGTCGACCGCGCCCGAGGAAACCGCGCCGACAGCGTAGTTTCCGTGATGCCTGAGCAAACCGGCGCGCCCTTGGTCGCCAGCCCCACGCGCCGCAGACTGCTGGGATGAAGCCCCCACGCTCACTTCGTTCGCGGCCCCCCGGGGGGGCTCTCAGCACCTTCGGAACGGCCGGGCGGTACTGATGCCCCGCCCCAAACCATCCCTGACCGCGCCGGCGGCGGCCCGCCGCGGGCCGCCCGGGCCGCTGAGCGGCGTGCGCGTGCTTGACCTCAGCGCCTACATCGCCGGGCCCTACGGCTGCACGCTGCTGGCCGACCAGGGCGCCGAGGTGCTGAAGGTCGAGCCGCCCGGCGGCGACAACCTGCGGCACTACCCGTCGACGCTGGCCGCCGAGAGCCGCGCCTTCATCGGCGTCAACCGCAGCAAGCGCGGCGTGGTGCTCGACCTCAAGCAGGCGGCCGACCTGGCCGCGCTGCTGCGCCTGGTGCGCGAGGCCGACGTGCTGGTGCACAACTTCCGCCCCGGCGTGCCGCGCCGGCTGGGCATCGCGCACGACCAGCTCGAAGCGCTGAACCCGCGGCTGATCTACTGCGCCGTCACCGGCTACGGCGAGGGCGGCCCGCTCAAGGACAAGGCCGGCTACGACCAGGTGCTGCAGACCATGACCGGCATGTGCACGCTGCAAGGCCCGCGCGGCGGGCCGCCGGAGATCCTGTACGGATCGGTGGTCGACTACTACGCCGCGGCGCTGGTGGCCGCCGGCGTGGCCTCGGCGCTGTACGAGCGCGAGAAAAGCGGCCGCGGCCAGTTCGTCGGCGTGTCGCTGCTGCGCAGCGCGCTGACCATGCAGTCGGCGCGGCTGGTGTGGGCCGGCAACGAGCCGCTGGACATCGGGCGCGACATGCGCTCGGGCGGCGTCACCGGCATCCACCCGGCGCGCGAAGGCCACCTCTACCTGTCGGCCAACACGCCGCGCTTCTGGGCCGCGCTGTGCCGGCTGACCGGGCTGGCCGAGCTGGCCGCCGACCCGCGCTACGACAGCGTGAAGAAGCGCGCCGCCGCCGCCGCCGAGATCGTGCCCCGCCTGCACGCCGCGCTGGCCGAACGCACGGCGCTGGAATGGGAGGCGCTGTTCGGCGACGAGGTGCCCTGCGCCGCCGCGCGCCCGGTGGAGGCGATGTTCGAGCACCCGCAGGTGTTGGCCGAAGGCATCGTCGGCGGCTTCGAGCACGCGCTGATCGGCCCCTACCGCGGCGTCACCCGCTCCATCGTCTTCGGCCGCACCCCGGGCCCCGAGCCCTTCGCGGCGCCGGCGCTGGGGCAGCACGACGGGGACGTTCGGTCCGAACCCACGGGTTGATGGGGTTGACTTGGTTGACGAGGTTTATTTGGTTGACGTCCACGGCTAGAATGGTTTCCCGCCTTGGAGAAACCCATGCCCTTCGTTGCCGCCCGACCCCGTCAGCCAGCGGCCGGCGCCGCGCCGGCGCAGCGGTTCTGGGAGGTTGCCAAGCAGTTCGCCAGCGTGGCCAAGGCGGCGGCCAACGCCACGCCGGCCGCGCTGGTGGAGGCCGGAACGCGGTCGCGCGCGCGCCAGGCCAAGGCCAGCGAGCTGGCCGCCGAGCTGGCCACCCTGAGCGACAAGATCAACGAGATCCGCAACCGGCTGGCCGCCCGCGACGGCAAGCTGGTCTCGGCCCGCGAGCGCGACGCGGCCGTGGCCGCGATGAAGAGAATGGTCGACGAGCAGGAACTGGTGGCTTCCGCCGACTTCGTGCAGCGCAGGCACATCACCCGCCAGGCGCTCAGCAAGGCGTTGAAGGCGCATCGCGTCTTCAGCGTCGAAGTCGAGGGCCGGCGCTACCTGCCGCACTTCTTCCTCGATTCGCGGCTGGAGCGCCGCCAAGTCGAAGCGGTCAGCCAGGCGCTGGGCGAGTTGCCGGGCGCCAGCAAGCTGCAGTTCTTTACCACCCGCAAAGGATCGCTGGCCGGCAAGACGCCGCTCGAAGCGCTGGCCGACGGCCAGTACTCTCGGGTGCGCGTCGCGGCGCAGGGCTTCGCGGAACGCTGAAGCCTGCTCATGCTGCCGGACCCGCCGCGGCGGCTGGATCGCTTCGCGATCCGCGCGGTTCAACTGGCGCCGGCCAAGCTCTGGCGCATTTCGCGCCACCCCTCGGGCGAGCCCTTCTTCGGGCGCAGCGCGTCCAACCGCTTCGACGACCCAGGCCGCCCGCAGCGCAGGCGCTTCGGCACCTGCTACCTGGGCCTGAGCCTGGAGGTCGCGATCGCCGAAACGGTGCTGCACGACGAGATGCCCCGCAACGGCCGCTTCGAGATCGCGGCGACCGAGCTCGAAAGCCGCTACTGCGTGCGCTTCGCCGGCGGCACGCCGCTGGTGCTGGCCGACCTGACCGGCGCGGCGTTGAAGACGCTGGTGGGCTCCAGCGAGTTGTCGACGATCGTGCCCTACGACGTGCCGCAGCGCTGGTCGCGCGCGCTGCACCGGCATCCGCAGCGCCTGGATGGGCTCATCTACATGTCCAGGCACGTCAACAACCAAAGGGCCGTGGTGATCTTCGATCGCGCGGCGCACAAGCTGGGCAGGCCGTCGTGCTAGCCGCTGGCGGAGGCCAAGGGCGCCTTGGCCGCGGTGATGGAGCTGCGCATCTCGGCGCGCTTCGCGTAAGCGCCGGCAGGCCCGCAGCTCAAGCCCTGATCTTGTACCCCTTGCGCAGCAGCGTCAGGCACAGCGCCGCCACCACCACGTAGCTGCCGCCGACGACGGCCAGGCTGAGCCAGGGCGAGACGTCGCTGTGGCCGAAGAAACCGCGGCGGAAGCCGTCGATCATGTAGAAGAACGGGTTCAGGTGGCTGACGGCCTGCCACAGCGGCGGCAGCGACTTCACCGAATAGAACACGCCCGACAGGAACGTCATCGGCATGATGATGAAGTTCTGGAAGGCCGCCATCTGGTCGAACTTCTCCGCCCACAGCCCGGCCACCAGGCCCAGCGATCCCAGCATGGCCGCGCCGAGCGCCGCGAAGACGACGATCCACCACGGCTCGGCCAGGTGCAGCGGCGCGAACCACATGGTGACGACGAAGACGCCGGCGCCGACCATCAGCCCGCGCACCATCGCCGCGCCGACATAGGCCAGGTACCAGGCGCGGTGCGACAGCGGGGTGACCAGCAGGAACACCAGGTTGCCGGTGATCTTGCTCTGGATGAGGCTGCTGCTGCTGTTGGCGAAGGCGTTCTGCAGCACGCTCATCATCACCAGCCCGGGGATCAGGAAGCTGGTGTAGCCGACGCCGGGGAAGACCTGCACGCGTTCTTCCAGCACGTGGCCGAAGATCAGCAGGTACATCACCGCCGTCAGCACCGGCGCGGCCACGGTCTGGAAGGCCACCTTCCAGAAGCGCAGAACCTCCTTGCGGAACAGCGTGCCGGTGCCGCTGAAGCTCATGCCGCCCCCTGGGCGCTGCGCGCCGTCCCCCGGTCCCAGCAGGGGACCCTACTGGTCCTGGGGAGCGAGCGCGACCTGGAGACCCGGATCGCGCTCATGCCTCGCCCATGATCTGCACGAACACGTCCTCCAGGTCGGCGCGGCCGATCTCCAGGTCTTCGACGCGAACGCCGGCCTCGCGCAGCGTGGCCAGCAGGTGTTCCACCTCGGCGGCGTCGTGGGCCTTGAGCTGCGCGATGCGGCCGGTCACGCGCGCCTGGGCGCGCAAGGCCGGCGGCAGCGCGTCGTCGGTCTTGAAGCGCAGCATCGTGCTGGCCATGCCCGACAGCAGCGCCGAGGTCTTGGCCAGCGCAACGATGCGGCCGGCCTTGAGCATTGCGATGCGGCTGCACAGCGCCTCGGCCTCTTCCAGGTAATGCGTGGTCAGCAGCACCGTGTGGCCTTCGCGGTTGAGGCGGGCGATGAACTGCCACAGCGTTTGACGCAACTCGACGTCGACGCCGGCGGTCGGCTCGTCGAGCACGATCACCGGCGGCCGGTGCACCAGCGCCTGCGCCACCAGCACGCGGCGCTTCATGCCGCCCGAGAGCTGGCGCATGTTGGCGCCGGCCTTGTCGGCCAGACCCAGCTCGGCCAGCAGCTCGTCGATCCAGGCGTCGTTGTGCTTCACGCCGAAGTAGCCGCTCTGGATGCGCAGCGTCTCGCGCACGCTGAAGAAGGGGTCGAACACCAGCTCCTGCGGCACGATGCCCAGCGCGCGGCGCGCCGCGGCGTAGTCGGCCACCACGTCGTGGCCCAGCACGCCGACGCGGCCGCTGCTGGCGCGCGCCAGGCCGGCCAGGATGGAGATCAGCGTCGTCTTGCCGGCGCCGTTGGGGCCCAGCAGGCCGAAGAACTCGCCGCGCTCGATCTCGAAGCTCACGCCGTCCAGCGCCCGCAGGCTGCCGCCGCGCGGGCCGCGAAAGGTCTTGGCGACGGACTCGAATCGAACGGCGGGCAGGGCGGTCATCGGCCGCGGGATTCTAGGCAGAGCTGGCGCGCGCCCGCGATGCCAGAATCCTGCGACCATGGCGCCCCCCAAGAAGCCCCGCCGCACCGCCGAACGCATCCTGGAGGTGACGCTGGACCTGTTCAACCGCTTCGGCGAGCCCAACGTCAGCACCACGCTGATCTCGGCCGAACTGCGCATCAGCCCCGGCAACCTGTACTACCACTACCCGGCCAAGGACGAGCTGATCAACGCCTTGTTCGACCGCTACGAGCGCGCGCTGAACGAGCTGCTGCCCGCCGCGGAGCAGGTGGCCAACGTCGAGGATGCGTGGCTCTTCCTGCACATGCTGTTCGAGCTGGTGTGGGACAGCCGCTTCCTCTACCGCGACCTGAACGACCTGCTCAGCAAGAACCGCCGGCTGGAGACGCATTTCCAGACCGTGCTGCGCAACAAGGGCCGCGCGATGCAGCAGCTGATCGACGGGCTGCAGCGCGGCGGCGTGCTGGCCATCGGCCTCAACGAGGCGGCGCCGCTGGCCACCTCGATGGTCGTGCTGGCCACGTACTGGCTGAGTTATGAATACGTCGGCGACCCGCGCCACGCGCTGGAGCCCGAGACCGCGGCGCGCGCGCTCGGGCGCGGCGCGTTCCACGTGCTGTCGCTGCTGCTGCCGCACCTGGAAAGCGAGTCGCGCCAGCACCTGCACCGGCTGGCCGGTTCCTATCAGTGACGACGAGAACTTCCACCCCAGGAGACGCACGATGGCCAAATGGACCGCCTTCCCCTACGACAACGCCGACTACGTCTACGACGCCGCGGCGCTGAAGAAGCACTGGGCCCGGCTGCACGCCGGCGACGCCGAGCCGTACCCGAAGGACGAGCAGGTGCTGGCCGCCTGGGCGCTGTTCCATGCCGGCGACTTCCACAAGGCGCACGAGGCGGGGCTGAAGGCCGGCGCCGCCGGCGTCAGCGTTGCCAACAAGGCGCAGTGCATCTACGCCAACTACCTGGAAAAGAGCGAGAAGACCAAGCTCGCGATGTTCATGGAAGCCGCCGAGCGCGCCGAAGCCCAGCAGGCCGCCGAGCCCAAGAACGCCAACGCCTGGTACTGGCAGGCCTATGCGCTGGGCCGCTACAGCCAGGGCATCAGCGTGGCCAAGGCGCTGGCCCAAGGCCTGGGCGGCAAGGTCAAGGCCGCGCTGGAGACGGCGATCAAGCTGGCGCCCAAGCACGCCGACGCACATATCGCGTTAGGCAGTTTCCACGCCGAGGTGATCGACAAGGTCGGCAAGCTGCTCGGCCGCACCCAGGGCGCCGACACCGCCACCGGCCTGAAGATGTACAAGGAAGCGCTCAAGCTCAACCCGACCAGCGCGATCGCGATGATCGAATATGCCAACGGCCTGGTGATGCTGGAAGGCGACAAGAAGATGAAGGAAGCCGAGAAGCTCTACGCCGACGCCGCGGCCTGCAAGCCGCTGGACGCGATGGAAAGGCTGGACGTGGAGATGGCGAAGGCGGAGTTGGAGGACTAAGGTGGTGCCCCCGGCCTCCCCGCCCGTTAGCTGGCACTCGTGTGCAAGCAGCCCAGTGCCGCCGCCGCGGCCGCCAGGCGCTTGTCGCGGGTCCACAGCGCGGCGCCGCTGACCCGCGCTGCCGCCAGCAAATGGACGTCGACGAAGCCGATGCCCTTGCCTTGCAGCGACTGGCGATCGATGAAGTCCAGCAGTTCCGCCAGGCCGAGCACGGGCGCGGCGGGCAACTGCGTCAGCAAGGCAAGCGCCTCGGGCCGCCGCGGGAAGGCGCCGCAGGCGATCTCGCCGATCACCAGTGCATGGACGAGCACCTCCCCGGCTTCGAGCCGCCGGGCCAACGCGGCGTCGCCGCGGCGAAGATGGTCGGACCAGATGGAGGTATCGACGAGCAGCATCGGTCTCGGCGGCCCAGTCGGCCGGCTAGCGAGTCTTTCGTGCCGGACGCCGCGGCGGCGATGGCCGGCGGCGCGGCGCCAGCTTCAGCGCCGGCGCAATGCCCCCCAGCGCGGCCAGCCGGCGCGCGGCTTCGCGCTGCACGATCAGCTTCAGGCCTTCGTGCAACAGCACCGAGCGCTCGCTGATGCCCATCGCCTCGCTGGCCTGGGCCAGCAGATCGTCGTCGAGCGTGACGGTGGTGCGCATGACGAGCTCCTTGCGGCCGCAGTCTACATCCGGCGTGGCATCCGATGATGCGCGGTGTGATGCGCGGTGTGATGCGCGGTTTGATGCAATGTAGGGCGCTCGAGCGCCATCGCGCCTGAGCACCAAGAAGCTCATCTCACGGCGCATGCTGAAGCCCGGCTTCTCGTAGAGCGCGATCGCGGCGGCGTGCCCCTGGCCGCGGAACGCCGGGTCGGCGCTGGTGCGGGGTTCGGCGATCGGCATCACATCGCGCATTCGGCGTCGGCCGGCATTCCGGAAGCGCCGCCGCCCTGACAATGCCCCATCGCCCGACGCGCCGCCGCCAATGGATTCGCTGCTGCACTCCCCCATCGCCCAGGCCGCGCTGCTGGCCGTGGCCGGCGCCATCGCCTTCTGGCTGCGCGACGTGCCGGGGCTGGTGATCGCCTGGCTGCGGCGCTTCGCGATCTCCACGCTGACGGTCGACTCGCGCGACGAGTTCCTGTTCTCGGCGCTGGTCGAGTACATGGATGCGCACCCCGCGCTGCGCCAGATCAACCAGTTCACCGCGCGCAGCGTGCGCCGCGGCACGGCGCACCAAAGCCTGGAGGAAGACCTGCGCGCCGGCCAGCCGCCGCGCGCCTTGCTCTCGCCCGGCGAGGGCCTGCACATCCTGTGGGTCGACGGCCGGCTGCTGTGGATGCGGCGCGAACTGCAGGTGGGGCAGGCGGTGTTCGAGCGCATCAGCCTGTCGCACTTCGGGCGCTCGGGCGACTGGCTGGCGGCGTTCCTGCAAAGCGCCATCGAGGCGCGCGCCAACCGCGAGAGCGACACGCTGTCGGTCTACATCCCCAACCCCTTCCACGGCGGCGACTGGATGCGCGCGCGCCTGGGCTCGCGGCGGCCGCTGTCGTCGGTGGTGCTGAAGGCGGGGCAGGCGGAAGGCCTGCTGGCCGACCTGCAGCGCTTCTACGGCGCGCGCGAGCGCTACGCCGAGCTGGGCATTCCGTGGCGGCGCGGCTACCTGCTGCACGGCCCGCCGGGCACCGGCAAGACCTCGCTGGTGACGGCGCTGGCGTCGGAGCTGCGGCTCAACGTCTGCACGCTCAGCCTGGCATCGCCGGTGGTCACCGACGAGAAGATCCACACGCTGCTGGCCGGCGTGCCGCAACGCTCGCTGCTGCTGATCGAAGACGTCGACGCCTTCTTCCGCCAGCGCGACGCGGCGCATGCGCAGGTGCGGCTGTCGTTCTCGGGTTTTCTCAACGCGCTGGACGGCGTGGCCACGCAGGAAGGCAACGTGCTGTTCATGACGACCAACCACGCCGAGCAGCTGGACGCCGCGCTGATCCGCGCCGGCCGCATCGACGAGCGCGTGGAACTGGGCCTGTGCGACGAAGACCAGTTGCGCCGCCTGTACCTGAAGTTCCGCCCCGACGAGGCTGCCGCCCGCGCCTTCGCGGCCGAGCGCGCGCCCGAGGGGTTGTCGCCGGCGCAGGCGCAGGCCGAGCTGATGCGGCGCTTCGGAACCACCGGCGCCTAACGCGCCAGATCGGCGGCCACGGCGGGCAGGAACAGCGCCGGGTCGACCGCCTGCGCGTTCAGGTAGACGCTGAAGTGCAGGTGCGGCCCGGTGACGCGGCCGGTGGCGCCCACCTTGGCCAGCGGCGCGCCGGCGTCCACCGCCTGGCCGACGGCGACGTCGATCGCCGACAGGTGCGCGTACAGCGACAAGAAGCCCTGCCCATGGTCGACGATGACGCAGCGGCCGCTGAAGAAGTAGTCGCCGGCGTCGACCACCTCGCCGGCCGCGGCGGCCAGCACCGGCGTGCCGGTGGGCGCGGCCAGGTCCATGCCGCCGTGCGGGTTGCGCGCCTGGCCGTTGAAGACGCGGCGCAGCCCGAAGCTCGACGAGCGCGGGCCCGCCACCGGCTGCAGCATGCGCAGCGTGGCCGGTTCGCGCGCCGCGTCGAAGCGGCCGAGCACCGTGCGCAGGTGCGCCGATTCGCGGCGCGAGCGTTCCAGGTCGGCCGCCGAGAGGTCCACCTGGCCCGGCGCCACCGTCAGCCGCTGCTCGGCGTAGCGCTTGCGCTGCAGCCGGAAGTCGACGCGGCGTTGGCGGCCGTCGGCATCGGTCACCGCCAGCGCCTGCGGCTGCGCCGCGTCCGCCGCCAGCGCGATGCCGACCACGGCCACCCAGTCGGCGCTTTGCTCGCGCACCATCACCGGCCGTCCGCCGTAGGTGGCGCGCGGGCGGCCGGCCGTAGCCGCGCCCAGCGTCACCAACGCCACGCCGCCCGGCACCGACGCGGGGTTGGGCAGCGCAGGAGACAGTGGCGACGGCGACGGCGACGGCGACGGCACCGCGGCGCGCTCCGCGGCGGCCAGCCGCGTGACGGGTGCGAGGGCGACGAAGGGCAGGGCGGCGGCGTGGATGCAGTGGCGGCGAAGCATGGGCGGGGATGGTAGCCGTGGCGCCGCACCGGGCCGCACCGCGCCGCGCCGGGCCGAGCCGCACCGCGCCGCGCTGGGCAGCAGCGACCGAGAATCGGCGATGGCCCACGTCCTCATGCCGCTGCCCAGCCTGGACTTCGACCCCACCGAGGCGGCCGTCAGTTGGCGCGTGCTGTCGCGGCTGGGCCACCGCGTCAGCTTCGCCACGCCCGACGGCCAGCCGGCCGCCGCCGACCCCATCATGCTCAGCGGCCGCGGGCTGGACCCGTGGAGCCGCGTGCCGGGGTTCGGCCGGCTCGAAGGGTTCGGGCTGATCCTGCGCGCCAACGCCGAGGCCCGCGCCGCCTATGCGCAAATGGCGCAGGCCGCGCCGTTCGTGGCGCCGCTGAGCTGGCAGCAGGCGCACGCACAGGCACAAGCGCAATCACATGCACAGTCACCAACGTTCGACGGCATCCTGCTGCCCGGCGGCCACCGCGCCCGCGGCATGCGCGCCTACCTGCAAAGCGAGTTGCTTCAAGCGTTGGTGGCCGGCTTCTTCGCGGCCGACCGGCCGGTGGCCGCCATCTGCCACGGCGTGCTGGTGGCCGCGCGCAGCCGCGATGCGGCCGGCCGCTCGGTGCTGTACGGCCGCCGCACGACCGCGCTGACGTGGCGGCAGGAGCGCACCGCCGACCGGCTGGCGCGCATCGGCCGCTTCTGGGATCCGCACTACTACCGCACCTACCTCGAAGCGCCCGGCCAGCCGCCGGGCTATATGTCGGTGCAGCAGGAGGTGACGCGCGCGCTGCAGCGCCCCGAGCATTTCATCGACGTGCCGGCCGACGCGCCGCACCACCTGCGCAAGACGCTGGGCCTGGCGCGCGACACGGTGGACGACGAGCGACCGGCCTGGGTGGTGTGCGACGGCTGCTACGTCTCGGCGCGCTGGCCGGGTGACGCGCACACCTTTGCCAAGACGTTCGCGCGCTTGCTGTCGCGGTAGCCGGCGTGCCGCAAGGCGTGTGCGGCCCGCCGGCTACATCCGCCCCGGCAACCACAACGCAATCATCGGAAACGCGATCAGGATCACCAGCCGCACGATGTCGGTGATGACGAAGGGGATCACGCCCTTGAAGATGGTGGTGAAGCTCAAGTCCTGCACCACGCTCTTGATGACGAAGACGTTCATGCCCACCGGCGGGTGGATGAGGCCCAGCTCGACCGTCATCACGATGATCACGCCGAACCAGATGGGGTCGAAGCCCAGCTGGATGATCACCGGGAAGATGATGGGCACGGTGAGGATGATCATCGCCATCGCATCCATCAGGCAGCCGAGGATCAGGTACATCACCATGATCAGCGCCAGCACGCCGTAGCGGCCGATGCCCAATCCGGTGAGGAAGGCCGTCACCTTCTGCGGCGTCTGCGTGATGGTCAGGAAGTAGCCGAACAGCAGCGCGCCGATCAGCACCGTGAACACCGCGGCCGCGGTGCGCGTGGCCTGCAGCAGCGCGGTGCGGATCTTCTCGCGGTCGAGCTTGCGGCGCAGCACGCCCAGCAAGAAGGCGCCGCCGGCGCCCATGCCGCCGGCCTCGGTCGGCGTGAACAGGCCGCCGTAGAGGCCGCCGATGACGAAGGCGAACAGCACCAGCGACGGCCACACGTCCTTCAGCGCCAGCAGCCGTTCCGACCAGGGGCGCGGCTGGCCGGCCGGCAGCCAGCCGGGCTTGACGAGCACGATGACGGCGATGGTCAGCACGTACATGCTCATCGCCAGCAGGCCCGGCAGCACGCCGGCCATGAAGAGCTTGCCGATGTCCTGCTGGGTGAGCACCGCATACACCGCCAGCACGGTGGACGGCGGCAGCATCGCGCCCAGCGTGCCGCCGGCGGCGATGACGCCGGCCGAGAAGCTCTGCGGGTAGCCATAACGCCGCATCTCGGGGTAGGCGACGGTGGAGAAGGTGGCGGCGGTGGCCACGCTGGAGCCGCAGATCGCCGCGAAGCCGCCGCAGGCCAGCACGGTGGCCATGCCCAGGCCGCCGCGCAGGTGGCCGAAGCTGGCGTGCGCGGCGCGGAACAGCTCCTTGCTGACGCCCGACACCGAGACGAAGGCGCCCATCAGCATGAACATCGGGATCACGCCGAAGGTGTAGTCGGTGACCGTGCGCATGCTGGTCTGGCCGACCAGCTTCAGCGCCGGGCCGACGTCGGCAATCATCGCGTAGCCGGTCACGCCGACCAGGCCCATCGCCATGCCCACCGGCACGCGCAGCAGCATCAGCACGAACAGGCTGACGAAGCCGAGCACCGCGATGGCGTCGTTGCTGAGTCCCATCGCGGGCTACTCCTGCGTGCGTTGGTCGGCGTGCTCGTCTTCGAGCAGCTCGGGGTGGAACACCAGCCGCCAGGTGCGGATGGCGATCAGCACCACCGCGCAGACGTCGCCCGCCCAGGCCACCGCGGCCAGCGGCCAGGTGGGCAGGTTGAGGTCGTAGGTCAGCACGTTGTCGTTGTAGGTGAGGCGCACCTTGTCGAACAGCATGATGGTCTGCACGATCACGACGAACAGCAGCACCAGCGTGGCGAAGACGTCGATCAGCCGCTTGCCGCGCGCGCTGGCGTTGGTCCACACCAGGTCCACCGTGATGTGGCCGCCGCGGTAGCTGGTGGCCGCGATGCCCCAGAAGATGAGGATGCCCAGCAGCTGGCGGCCGATGTCGTAGCTGTCGGGGATGCTGGTGTTGAAGAACTTGCGCAGCAGCACCGAGATGAAGATGTTGGCCGCGACGATGCCCACCGAGATGGCGGCCAGCCATTCGATGACGCCGATGATGCGGTCGGCGACATTGGGTTGCTTCATGGGCAAATGCACCAGTCGCTGGCAGTGGCACGGCCGATCCCAGCGGCCGCCGCGGAACCGGCTTTGCCGGGCCGCCAGCGGCGCCCCCCGGGGGGGGAGGCGCCGAAGGCGCTTCGGGGGGGTGTCAAAGAGCGGCCTTGTACTTCGTGAGGCTGGCCTTCAGCGCATCCAGCACCTGCTTGGGGTCGGCGCCGACGCGCGTCACGTCCTTGCCCCACTGGTCGACCACCGGCGCCACCGCCTTGCGCCAGGCATCCAGCTGCTCGGCGTTGAGCTTGACCAGCTCGTGCCCGGGCATCGTGGCCAGCTTGGCGTGGCCGGCGGACTCGAAGTCGGCCCAGGCGCCGCCCACCTTCTCGGCCCATTCCGACGTGCAGTGCTCGTCGACGGCCTTCTTCTGCGGCGCCGACAGGGCGTTGTACTTGTCCTTGTTCATCACCCAGACGAAGGGCGTCACGTACAGCGGCACGTCGAGGTGGTGCGTCACCACCTTGTCGATGCCGAACAGCATCAGCGAGCCCCAGGGGAAGGTGATGGCGTCGGCGACACCGCGCTCCAGCATGTCGCGCGCCTCGGGCGCCGAGCTTTGCACGTTGGTGCCGCCCAGCGTGGTGATCATCTGGCCGATGGTGGCCGTGGCCGGGCGTACCTTCAGGCCCTTGATGTCGCCGGGCAGCACGATCTTCTTGCGCGAGTGCAGCGCGCCGGGGTCGTGCACGAAGGCGAAGCAGAAGTAGACGTCCTTCATCTCCTTGGCCGCGTAGGCGCGGTACCAGGCGTCGACCGCGGCGCTGCCCGACTTGGCGTTGGCCGTCATGAACGGCAGCGACGAGGCGGCGAAGATCGGAAAGCGCCCCGGCTGGTAGCCCGGGTTGACGTAGGCGAAGTCGGCGATGCCGTCGCGCGCCATGTCGTAGTGGTCGAAGGCCTTGCCGAGCTGTTCGCTGGGGAACAGCGTCGAGCTGATGCTGCCGCCGCTGGCCTTCTTCAGGCTCTCGCCCCAGGCCTGCAGCGCGGGGTTCAGCGCATGCTGCGCCGGCACCCAGCTCGACAGCTTCAGCGTCACCGGCTTGTCCTGCGCCAGCGCGGCGCTGCCGGCAGTGGCCAACAAGGCCGCGGCGCAGGCGGCGCGTACCCGCAACGAAGGCTTGAAGCTCATGGATGGTGTCTCCTCGGTTGATTGAGTCCTCAACATTCTGCGGGCTAGGCCGGCGGTCGCACAGCCGGGGAAGCCCCTGCCGCCGGGCGGCGCTGGAACCAGCGCACCGGCTGCTCGCGCGGCGGGCGCCTGGGCGCGCCGTGGGCGCTGAGCGCGTCGTCCAGCCCGCGGCCGGCGTCGTCGGCCAGCGCCGCTTCGCGCGCGGCGCGCACCGCGTCGGCCGGGCCTTGCGACAGGTGCTCGGTGATGTGCAGCAGGTTGGCCTTGCCGCGTTCGTTGGTGCTGCCGTAGCCCTTGACGAGGCGGCCGCAGCGCGCCAGCTCCAGCCCCAGCGCGGGGCTCGTGCGCGTGCCGCGCTCGACGGCGGCCAGCCACTGTTCGATGAGCCGCTGCTCCAGCGCGAAGCGGCTGCCGCGCCGCCGCCAGGCTTTCAACGACGCCAGCAAGCGCAGCGCCAGCGTGCCGGCCACCGTGTGGGTGCCGATCTTCAGCGGCAGCGCCCAGGGCTCGCGGCCGGCGGCGACGCGGCGGCGGTCCCAGGCGCTCAGGCGGTCGGCCTGGGCCTGCGGCAGCAGCGCCGCGAACTCGGGCACGCCGGGCTTGAAGTGGTCGTAGACCTTGAGCAGCTCGCCGTCCTTCAGCCCCACCTCGCGTTGCACGCGCTGCAGGCGCGACGCGGCCAGCTTGGCCGCCGCGACGCGAACGATGTCGTCGAAGGCCATCCACAGCGCCAGCCAGCGCACCAGCTCGTCGGCGACGCCGCGGTCCAGCGCCTCGATGCGCGCCAGCCGCTGGTCGAACAGCTCGGCATAACGCGCATCTTGGTAGTCCACCAGCCGCTGGCGGGCCAGGGTGCGCAGGTCGGGCGCGGGCGCGGCCTTCATCGTGGCAGCGACGGCTGCTTCGACCACGGCCTGCTGCGCGCGGCGCCGGCTCACCGCGTCGAAGGCCAGGGCAAAGCCGCGCAGGCTGGCCTCCACGCCCTTGCCGCTGGCGCGGATCACGTCCTCGCAGACGCTGCGCGCCGATGCGAAGGGCAGGGCGCCGCTGGCGGCAGCGGCGCCCAGCAGCACGGCGCTGATCGCGGTGCCGGCCTGGCGCGCCAGCGCGTTCAGGTCCAGCAGTTCGGCGGCGCGCGCGTGCTGCTGCAGCACGGCCACCAGCGCGGCGCCGTCGAGGCGGCCGTCGCCCATCTGCATCTTCTCGGCCACCGTCAGCGCGCGCGCGGTGGAGCTGATGAGCAGCGTACGCTCGCGGCTGCACAAGCCGTTGCCGACGTGGCGCGCGGTCTCCAGCAGTTCCGAAGACAGCAGCAGGTCGATCTCGCCAGGCACCGGGTTGAGGCTGAACACCGGGCGGCGGCCGCCGGGCTGCGGCTGCACTTCGACGTAGTAGGTGGTGGCGCCGGTGCGCTGCGCGACGCCGGGGATCGAGGTGGCCTGCGCATGGTGGCCGGCGCGCACCGCGGCCTGGTACAGCCATTCGGCGAGCACGCCGCCGCCTTCACCGCCGAGGGCGCAGATGAGGATGCAGATGGGCTGCTGCGGGGTCACGCGATGGCCTTTCCGCGCAGCCAGCCGCTCACCGTCTGCCGCAAGCCGGCCAGCAGCCGCTCGCCGAACTTGGGATTCGTCACCACCTCGGCGCGATAAAAGCTGGGGCACAGCGTGGCCGCGTGCGCGTTGGCGCCGCACAGGCCGCAGCCCACGCAGCCGTCGATCACGGTGGCCACCGGGTCCACGCGCAGCGGGTCGGGGTTGTCCTTGACGGTCAGCGTCGGGCAGCCCGACAGGCGGATGCAGGCGTGGTCGCCGGTGCAGACGTCTTCGTCGACGCCGTACTTCACGCGCTCGACCCGCTCGCCGCGCTTGAGCCGTCCCGCGGTCCAGGGCTTGATGCGGCGCTGCCGTTCGAGCTGGCATTCGCCCTCGGCGACGATGACCTTCAAGCCGTTGAACGATGTCGTTAGCGCCTCCTGCAGCGTGCGCTGCATGGCCGCCACCTCGTAGGTGTGCACCACGCGCAGCCATTGCACGCCCATGCCTTTCAGCGTGCCTTCGATGGTCTGGTTCTTGTGCGCCAGACTCTGGTGCAGCGCGGCGTTGCGCTCGGCCTCGGCCTTGGCCTCGTCGTCGGGCGTGCTCAGGATGTCCTGCGTGCCGGTGGCCGAGGTGTAGCCGTTCTTCATGATCACCAGCACCGCGTCGTCGCCGTTGAACAGCGCCGCCTGCACGCCGGTGAGCAGGCCGTTGTGCCAGAAGCCGCCGTCGCCCATCACCGCGATGCTGCGCCGCTGCATCATCGGGCTGACGCCGGCGCGGCTGGCCAGGCTCATGCCGTAGCCGAGGATCGAGTGCCCGCTGCTGAAGGGCTCGAAGGTGGCCAGCGCGTGGCAGCCGATGTCGGCGGCAATGTGCACCGGGCCGACCTCGGCCTGCGCCAGCTTGAGCGCGCTGAACACCGGCCGCTCGGGGCAGCCGATGCAAAAGCCCGGCGGCCGCGCCGGCAGCGGGCCCAGCGCCCGGGCCACGTCGGCGCGGCGCGCCGCGGTGGCGGCCAGCCAGGCGCGCGCCGCCGTGGTGTCGACTTGTGGCGCGTAACGTTCCAGGTAGGCCAGCAGCGCCGGCACCATCGCTTCCACCGTGTACTCGCCGGCGGCGGGCAGCAGGTCCTTGCCGTGCACGGCGGTCTGCAGGTCCTGGCGGCGCAAGGCCAGCAGCAGGTCTTTCTCGATGTATTCGGGGTAGCCTTCCTCCAGCACCAGCAGCGCCGGCTTGCCGGCGGCGAACGCGGCCAGTTCCGCCGGCACCAGCGGGTAGGTGACGTTCAACACGTGCAGCGGCACGCGGCTGTCGCCGAAGGCGTCGGCCAGGCCCGCGCGCTGCAGCGCGCGCACCAGCGCCGGGTACAGGCCGCCTTGCACGACGATGCCCAGCGTCGCCAGCTCGCCCGGCAGCGTTTCGTTCAACCGGTGCTCGGCGATGTAGCGCTGCGCGGCCGGGAGGCGCTGCTCGACCTTCAGCTTCTCGTGGCGGAAGGTCACCGGCGGGTGCGCCAGGCGCAGGTAGTCGAAGCCGGCCGGCTCGGCGACCAGGTCGCGCGTGGAAAAGCGCGGCGCCACGTTGTCGCGCGCCGTGAAGGTGCCGCGCACGTGGCAGGCGCGGATGCGCAGCTCCATCACCGCCGGCATGTTGCTGGCCTCGCTCAAGGCGAAGGCGTGCTCGACGAGGTCGACCATCTTGGCCAGGTCGGGCCGCGGGTCGAAGAGCGCCAGCGTGCTCTTCATGGCAAACGCGTGCGTGCGCTCCTGGATCACGCTGGCGCCTTCGCCGTAGTCTTCGCCGACGACGATCAGCGCGCCGCCGACGACGCCGGGCGACGCCAGGTTGCTCAGCGCATCGGCCGCCACGTTGGTGCCGACGATGCTCTTCCAGGTGACGCAGCCGCGCAGTGGATAGTGGATCGACGCGCCCAGCATCGCGGCGGCCGAGGCCTCGTTGCTGCAGGCCTCGACGTGCACGCCCAGCGTGTCGACGTAGGGCCGCGCCTGCACCATCACGTCCAGCAGGTGCGAGACCGGCGCGCCCTGGTAGCCGCCGATGTAGGCCACGCCCGACTGCAGCAGCGCCTTGGTGATGGCCAGGATGCCTTCGCCATGGAAGGTGTCGCCGGCACCGAGCTTCAACTGCTCGATCTGTTCGGTGAACTGCACTTCCATCGCGTGCCGCCTGTCCTCGTCGCTGCAAACCGGCGGACTCTAGGCGCGCCCCGTCCATTCGTCCATGCGATGGAGTTTGTGAGTACGATTCATCACGTGAATATCAAGGACTTCGACCTCAACCTGCTGCACGTCTTCGCCGCGGTGCACGCGGCGCGCAGCGTCAGCCGCGCGGCCGAGGCGCTGGGGCTGTCGCAGCCGGCGGTCAGCAACGCGCTGACGCGGCTGCGCCTGGCACTGCACGACCCGCTGTTCACGCGCGTGACCGGCGGCGTGGCGCCGACGCCCAAGGCCGACCAGCTGGCGCGCCAGGTGGAGGCGGCGCTGCGCCAGCTGGACGTGGCGCTGCGCGAGTCCGACAGCTTCGACGCCGCGCGCTCGCAGCGCCGCTTCGTCGTCCACATGAGCGACATCGGCGCCGACGAGTTCCTGCCGCAGCTGATGGCCGCGATCGGCCGCGAGGCCCCCGGCGTGCGCGTGGAGGCGGTGCAGCTGCCGGCCGACGCCATCGCCCCCGCGCTGGAAGAAGGCCGGCTCGACCTCGCCTTTGGCTACCTGCCCACGCTGGCCGGCACCGAGAGCGCGCCGCTGCTGCAGGAGCGCTACGTGCTGCTGCTGCGCCGGGGCCATCCGCTGGCGGGCGGGCTACCCCGCCGCGCGGCGCCGGCTCACGATCAACGCGCCGCGCTGGAGAAGCTCGACTTCGTGCTCGTCGCCAGCCACGCCGAGCCGGCGCGCGCGCTGCACCTGTTGGGGCTGCAGCCGCGCATCCGGCTGACGCTGCCGCACTTCATGGTCGTGCCGCCCATCCTGGCGGCCACCGACCTGGCGTTGATCTTGCCGTCGCGCCCGGCCGAGCGCTTCGCCGCGCTGCACGGCCTGCAGGTCATCGATGCCGCCCTCGGCCTGCCGCCCTTCACCGTGGCCATGCACTGGACCTGGCGCAGCGCCCACGACCCCGGCCATCGTTGGCTGCGGCAGCAGGCGGCGGCGATGCGGTTCGATGCGGTTGGTTCGTCTGCAGCGAAGGCCCGAACGCGGCGGCGAAGCGCGCGCTGAGGCAAGCGACGAACGTCGATACGGTTTTCCACCATGCGCACGCAGATTTGCGCAAGAATGGTGGAAAGCCTTCGAGAGCCAGCGCCCATGGCGATGTATCCCCGCAGCGACTTCGTGCCGTTCTCGCCCGACGCCGGCCGCGTCGCGGCCAACCTCGAAGCGGCCTACGACCAATGGCTGAACGCGCGCCAGCAAATCGCCAAGCTGCCCGTCTCGATGTATTGGCAGGCCAAGGCCAGCGGCGAGTATCTGGCCGTCAAGCAACGCTCATCCGACTCCGGCACCACGGTGGGCCCGCGCTCCCCGGAAACCGAAGCCAGGTTCGCCGAATTCACGCAGCGCAAGGCCGATTTCAAGAACCAAGCCGCCGGAGCCGACGCCGCGATCGGCGACCGTGCCGCGCAGTACCGGGCGCTGCGGCTGCCGCCGATCCCCGACCGCCAGGCCGAGATCCTGCGCGCGCTCGACGTGGCCGAACTGCTGCGCAACGACCTGATGGTCGTCGGCACCAATGCCTTCATCGCGTATTCGCTGCTGTGCAACGTCCGGTTTCCCGTGGGCGTGGAGGAAACCGAAGACTTCGACCTTGCCTGGTGCCGCGACTCCGGCGTGTCGCTGGCGCGCGCCGCGGCGGTGCCTGCCGAGCGCAGTTCCCTGATGGCCGTGCTGCAAAGCGTGGATTCGAGCTTTCGGCTGAACGAGCGCAAGCCCTATCAGGCCGTCAACTCGAGCGGTTATGAGGTCGAACTGCTGATGGCGCCCAGCCTGGCGCCGCTGCCGAAGACCGAGGTCTTCGAGCCCATGGTGTCGCTGGTCGAGCAGGAGTGGCTGCTGCAGGGGCACCCGGTGTCGGCGGTGGTCGCGACGGTCCGCCAGCGGGCGTGCCCGCTCTACGTGCCCGACCCCCGTTGGATGGCGCTGCACAAGCTCTGGCTGGCCCGCAAGCCCAGGCGCAACGCGCTCAAGAAGCCCAAGGACTTGCGGCAAGGCCGCGTGCTGCTGAGCGCTTGCCGCTACTTCCTGGCCGACGCGTATCCGCTGGACATCGACTGGGTGCTGCAGCTACCGCCCGAACTGCGCGACCTGTTCCACGATTGGGCGCGGGAGAATCGATTCGATCCCGCGCATCCGGATTGAGCCTGGGCCGCGGCGATGCGCTTCGATGCCGTCGGCCCGGCACCTCGTCGGTCCATCAACGCCGCTGCGGCCCCGGCGCAAAGCGCTGCCATTGCCCTTCCGACACGATCTCCACGGCACCGTCGACCACCTGGATCGCGGTTTCGTCGTCGATCGCATAGGCCGGGCCGCCGATGCCGGCCGCCCAGCGCTCGGCCGCGGCCATCGTGTTCTCCGGCAGGTCCGGGTGATCCACGTGCGGGAAGATGGAGAAGTCGACGACGCCCAGCGCCCGGTCGTCGCCGGTTGCCGGCGGCTTCGATTCGACGAAGGCCTCGCCGACGCGCGGCGTCATCACCATGCTGCCGGCGCTGAGCCCCACCCACAGCGTGCGGTCGAGCGACGGCAGCAACGCCGCCAGGCCGGACTGGCGCATCCAGTGGCACAGGTACAGCGCATCGCCGCCGTTGACCAGCAGCACGTCGGCCTGCCGGACCCAGGGCATCCAGCGTTCCTTGGCGATGCTGGGCAGCGCGGTCAGCTCCAGCACGCCGACCGACTGCCAGCCCAGCTCGACCATCGGACAGCGCGGCTCGCGTCCGCCGATGAAGTTCCAGGCCATCTCCGGCGTGCACTGCGGGTGGCCGTATCCTGCCGTGGGGATGCACAGCGCGCGAGATTCGGCGATGGGCTTGCCCAGCAGGTCGACCAGCGCGCGGCGGATGCTGGCGTTCCGGATGCCGGCCGAGGTGAGAAGCAGCTTGATCATGCGCGATCGACGCGCCTCACCCCAACGCCTCGCCCGCCCACGGCAACATCATCGCCAGCAGCAGCAACTGATCGAACTCGGCGCCGAAGCGGTCGATGATGGCTTGCGGGTCGGGGCACAGCCGGTGGTCGGCGATCAGCCCGAACTGCACGCCGCCGGCGTACGACAGGATCGACACGCCCAGGCCCACGTCGCCCGAGGCCGGCACCCAGAACATGTTCTGGCGCAGCACGGCGCCGCAGAACGATGCCGGCTGCGCCGGGCCGGGCACGTTGGTCATCACCGCGGTGGTCTTCTTGGAGAAGAGGCCGAGGACGGCGTCCTGCGCCGGCTTGATCAGCAGCCCGCTCACCGACAGCACGGCAAAAGCCAGCAGCGGCTGGTAGCTGCCCTTCAGCTCGGCCATGCGGCGGCGCACCGCGTAGACGCGCTCCACCGGGTTGGCGATGCCGATCGGCAGCGTCAGCGGCGCCAGGCCGAAGCGGTTGCCCAGCTTCCACGCCTGGTCCAGCGGCCGCAGGTTGACGGGCACCATCGCGCGGATCTCCTTGCCCGCGGGGTCGTCGCCCCGGTCGCGCAGGTAGCTGCCGATGGCGCCGGCCGCGCACGACAGCAGCACGTCGTTGATCGAGCAGTTCAAGCCCTTGCCGATGGCCTTGACCTGGTCCAGCGGCAGCGGCTCGCACCAAGCCACCAGCTTGCGGCCGTCGGGCTTGCCTTTCAGCCGCGTGGGCGAGTCGTCGGCCAGCAGCGCCAGCGCGGCGGCGTCCTGCAGCACGCGCAGGCCCGTGCGCGCCATCTCCAGCGAGCCCAGCAGCGGCTGCTGCGGGTGCGACAGCGCCTCCAGCGACTTGGCCAGCCCGTCGCCGTACATGCCAATGGCCTTGGTCGTCAGGTCGGTCAGCGGCTTGAGCACGGCGTCGGACAGCCAGTCGCCGTCGCCATCGGGCTCCGCCGCGCGGCGGCGGCGCGCCGGCGGATCGCTGCCGCCGTCGGTGATCGACTGCATCACCGCGATCAGCGCGATGCCGTCGGCAATGCAGTGGTGGATGCGCACCACCAGCGCGGTGCCGCCCTGGTAGTGCTCGATCACCTGAAACTGCCACAGCGGGTGCCGCGGGTCCAGCGGCGTGCCGGCCAGCTGGCCGCACAGGCGTTGCAGCGCCTGCTGTTCGCTTTCGCCCTTGCGCCGCGCCAGGCGGCCGGCCGGCACGTGGCGGGCGATGTCGAAGTCTTCGTCCTCGACCCAGCTCGCGCCCATCGCGTCTTGCTGCACGCGCTGGCGAAAGCGCCCGTACTTCAGCAGCTTGTCGGCCACGCGCTCGCGCACCGCAGCCACCGTCACCGGCGTGGCCAGCATCCAGACGCCGACGATCATCATCAGGTTGACGTCGTTGTCCATGCGCAGCCACGCGGTGTCGACGCGCGACATGCGCTCGGCAGCTCCCTGGGCCATCGGTTTCCTCCCTTGAAACACAAACCGCGCAACGATGGTGGGTAACATCGGCAGCGTCAAGCCAGACTTGTCCGCACCAGGAGATCGACCCATGGCCAGCCTGAAAGCCACCTTCGACCAGGCCGTTGCCGACAGCAAGAAGCTGCCGGAGAAGCCCGACAACATGACGCTGCTGAAAATCTACTCGCTCTACAAGCAGGCCACCGAAGGCGACGTCGACGGCAAGCGCCCCGGCTTCGGCGACATGGTGGGCCGCGCCAAGTACGACGCCTGGGCCGGGCTGAAAGGCAAGTCGCAGGACGAGGCGATGCAGGAGTACGTCGATCTCGTTGAATCGCTGAAGTGACCCGCCAGCGCAAGGGGCCGGGGGCATTCGACCTGGCCCGGCTGCTGGACGACCAGAACATCGGGCTGGAGGCGCGCGTCGGCGAGGCCGACCACCAGTCGCTGAAGCTGTGGCTGCGGCTGCTGGCCTGCAGCACGCAGATCGAGACGCTGATCCGCCGCCGCCTGCGCCAGCGCTTCGGCATCTCGCTGCCGCGCTTCGACTACCTGGCGCAACTGCACCGCCACCCCGACGGGCTGCGCATGAACGCGCTGTCGCGCTACCTGATGGTCAGCGGCGGCAACGTCACCGGGCTGACCGACGAGCTGGCCAAGGAAGGCCTGGTCGCCCGCGACGACGACCCCGACGACCGCCGCAGCGTGCGCGTGCGCCTGACGCCGCTGGGCCGCCGCGCCTTCGAGCGCATGGCGCGCGAGCACGAAGGCTGGGTGGTGTCGTTCTTTGCCGGGCTCGACGGCGAACACAAGCAGGCTTTGTACGAATCGCTGGGCCGGCTGCGCGTGCAACTGGCCGACGGCGGCGAATAACGCCCCTCAGCCGTGCAGCCGGCTGCTGCGCGGCACGCTGGCCAGCAGGAAGTCCATCTGGTCGGCCAGGATGCGGCGGCCGCGCAGGATCATGTCCTCGTGCAGGCTGGGCACGTAGGGCAGGTACAGCAGGCTCATGCGCGCTTCCTCGGGCAGCCGGTTGCCCTTGCGGCCGTTGCAGGCGCGGCACGCGGTGATGCAGTTCATCCAGGTATCGTGGCCGCCGCGCGAGACCGGCACGATGTGCTCGCGCGTCAGCTCGTCGAAGGCGAAGTCGCCGCCGCAGTAGGCGCAGACGTGGCGGTCGCGCGCGAACAGCTTGGCGTTGGCCAGCGCCGGCGCCTGGCGCCAGGCGCGCGAGGGGATGGCGCCGCGCACCGCGACGATGGGGTGCAGCTCGATGCGGCTTTGCAGCCCGGTGGCGCGCTGGATGCCGCCGCGCAGCACGCGGCAGGCCTGGCCCAGCGTCCAGGCCACCGCGTCGCTGGCGTACAGCACCGCGGCTTCCTTCGGCGCGATCCACGCCTGGGGCCGACCCGAAATGTCGAGCTGCAGCACGTCCATGATCCCTCAAGGGTACTGCATCCGTCGCACCGGGTGGCCGACCCAGGGGCGACCCAGGGGCGACCCAGGGCCGGCCCCACTGGCGCGCGCCGGCCGCCGCGGCACACTGCGCGTTTGCGTCGACTCGCTTGCGCCTTTCCGTCCGATCGATGACCTGGTCCCTGCTCGCCCGCGATGCCGATGGCCGCTTCGGCGCCATCGTCGCCAGCCGCTTCTTCGCGGTGGGCGCCTTGTGCATCCACACGCGGCGCGGCGTCGGCGCGGTGGCCACGCAGGCGTTGATGAACCCGCTGTACGGGCCCGCCGCGCTGGACGCGCTGGCCGCCGGGCGCAGCGCCGCCGAGGTGGTGGCCGCGCTCACCGCCGCCGACGCCGGCCGACGCCGGCCGCCGCCAGCGCCAGTTGCTGGTGCTCGGCGCGCAAGGCGCGCCGGCGGTGCACACCGGCGCCGATTGCGTGGACTGGTGCGGCCAGCGGCTGGGCGAGCACCACGCCACGGCCGGCAACATGCTGGCCGGCGCGGCGGTGCTGCAGGCCACGGCCGAGGCCTTCGCCGCCGCCACCGCGCAAGGCCTGCCGCTGGCCGAGCGCTTGATCGTCGCGATGCAGGCCGGCCAGGCAGCCGGCGGCGACAAGCGCGGCCAGCAGTCGGCCGCACTGCGCGTGCAGGCCGACGAAGACCGCGCCGAGCTCGACCTGCGCGTCGACGATCACGAGCAACCGCTGCACGAACTGCAGCGCCTGTACCGCGTGAGCCTGCAGCGCTTCCAGCCCTTCGTCGCCTGCCTGGCCGGCCGCCACGACCCGGTGGGCGAGACCGACCGCGCGCGCATCGAGGCGCGCATCCAGCAGTTCACCGCGGCGCTGCCGCGCGAGCCCGATCAAGCCCCCCTGGAGCCCACACGATGAGTCCTGTCCTGCGTTCCTTGCTGGCCGCCGCCTTGTTGACCGCGCTGGCCGCGCCGGCGCAGACGCTGCGCGTCGGCCTGGCCGAAGACCCCGACGTGCTGGACCCCACGCTGGCGCGCAGCTTCGTCGGCCGCATCGTCTTCGCCGCGCTGTGCGACAAGCTGCTCGACATCGACGAGAAGCTGGCCATCCAGCCGCAGCTGGCCACCAGCTGGAGCTGGTCGGCCGACGCCAAGGCGCTGACCATGAAGCTGCGCCCCGGCGTGACGTTCCACGACGGCGAGAAGCTCGACGCCGCGGCCGTCAAGTTCAACCTCGAACGCCACAAGACCCTGGCCGGCTCCAACCGCCGCGGCGAGCTGGCGCCGCTGGCCAGCGTCGACGTGGTGGACCCGCTGACCGTGCGGCTGAACCTCAGCGCGCCGTTCTCGCCGCTGCTGGCGGCGCTGGCCGATCGCGCCGGCATGATGGTCAGCCCCAAGGCGGCGCAGGCCGCGGGCGACAAGTTCGGCGTGCGGCCGGTGTGCTCGGGGCCTTTCAAGTTCGTCGAGCGCGTGGCGCAGGACCGCATGGTGTTCGAGCGTTTCGACGGTTATTGGAACAAGGCCGCGATCGGCTTCGACAAGATCATCTACACGCCGGTGGTCGACGCCACCGTGCGGCTGGCCAACCTGAAGGCGGGGCAATTCGACTTCATCGAGCGCGTGGCGCCGTCCGACGTGGAAAAGCTCGTCGCCGAGAAGAAGTTCAAGCTCGCGCGCATCACCGAGATCGGCTACCAGGGCATCACCATCAACGTCGGCAAGAGCGACAAGGCGAAGGCCAACCCCCTGGGCCGCGACGCCCGCGTGCGCGAGGCCTTCGAGCTCTCGCTCGACCGCCAGGGCCTGGCCCAGGTGGTGATGGACAACGAGGCCACGGTGGGCAACCAATGGGTGGCGCCGAGCAATCCGTACTACGCCAAGGCCTTCCCGGTGCCCAAGCGCAACGTCGAACGCGCCCGCGCGCTGCTGAAGGAAGCCGGCGTGCCCAACCCCAGCTTCACGCTGGTGACGCCGACCACCAGCGACGCGCAGCGCCTGGCGCTGGTGGTGCAGGCGATGGCGCGCGACGCCGGCTTCGACGTGAAGATCCAGGCCACCGAATTCGCCACCAGCCTGAACCTGGCCGACAAGGGCGACTTCGAAGCGCTGGTGTTGGCCTGGAGCGGCCGCGCCGACCCCGACGGCAACGTCTACAGCTTCCACGGCTGTAAGCAGCCGCTGAACTACGCCGGCTACTGCAGCGCCGAGACCGACGCGCTGCTGAACCAGGCGCGCAGCCTGCGCGAGCCGGCCGACCGGAAGAAGGCCTACGACCAGGTGGCCGCCCAGGTGCTGAAGGAGCGGCCGGTGATCTACCTCTACCACCGCAACTGGCTGTGGGCCTACAGCCCCAGGCTGAGCGGCGTGCGCGGCGTGCCCGACGGCCTGCTGCGCGTGCAAGGCCTCAAGCTGCAGTAGCCGCCGGCGCGCGGCCAGCACTCTCGGATGCTCGACTTCCTGCTGCGGCGGCTGGCGCAGGTGCTGCCCACGCTGCTGTTCGTCTCGATGCTGATCTTCGGGCTGCAGCAACTGCTGCCCGGCGACCCGGCGCGCATCCTGGCCGGCGAAGAGCAGGACCCCGCCGTGATCGCCCACCTGCGCGAGCGGCTGCACCTCGATGAGCCGCTGCCCGTGCGTTATGCCTACTGGATGGGCGGCGTGCTGCGCGGCGACCTGGGCGAATCGCTGCGCACCCAGCAGCCGGTGCTCGACCTCGTGCGGCAGAAGCTGCCGGTCACGCTGCAGCTGGCGGCCATGGCCTTCGTCATCGCGCTGGCCATCGGCATCCCGGCCGGCATCGTCGCCGCGGTGGGCCGCGGCACCTGGTGGGACAGCCTGGCCAACGCGGTGGCGCTGTGGGGCATCAGCACGCCCAACTTCTGGCTCGGCATCCTGATGATCCTGCTGTTCTCCGTGCAGCTGGGCTGGCTGCCGGCCTCGGGCTACGTGAGCCCGTTCGAAGACCTGAAGGCCAGCCTCGCGTCGACCATCATGCCGGCGTTCGTGCTGGGCAATGCCATCGCCGGCGTGCTGATGCGCCACACCCGCAGCGCCATGCTGCAGGTGCTGTCGGCCGACTACATCGCCACCGCGCGCAGCAAGGGCCTGTACGAGCGCACCGTGATCCTCAAGCACGCGCTGCGCAACGCGCTGACGCCGGTGATCACGCTGGGCGCGCTGGAGCTGGGCACGCTGCTGTCGGGCGCGGTGCTGACCGAGCAGGTCTTCAGCATCCCCGGCTTCGGCAAGCTGATCGTCGACGCCGTCTTCAACCGCGACTACGCGGTGGTGCAGGGCGTGGTTCTGGTCACCGCCACCGCCTACGTGGCCTTGAGCCTGCTGGCCGACCGGGCCTACTTCGCCGCCAACCCCAAGCTGAGGGTGTGATGCGCGACGCTGGCCCCTGGCACCAGGCCTGGCGCCGCCTGCGCCGGCGGCGCAGCGCGATGCTGGCGCTGGCCGTCGTCGCGGTCTTCGTGGCGCTGGCGCTGCTGGCGCCGTGGCTGAGCCCGCAAGACCCGATCGCCACGAGCTGGAGCGCCATCCGCAAGCCGCCCTCGGCCGCGCACTGGTTCGGCACCGACGAGATCGGCCGCGACGTGCTGTCGCGCGTGGTCTGGGGCAGCCGCGCCTCGCTGCTGGCGGGGCTGGTGTCGGTGTCGATCGCGCTGCTGCTGGGCGTGCCCCTGGGCTTGCTGGCCGGGTTGCTGGGCGGCGGCGTCGACGCCTTCATCTCGCGGCTGACCGACGCCTTCCTGGCATGCCCCTTCCTGATCCTCGCCATCGCGCTGGCGGCCTTCCTCGGGCCCAGCCTGAGCAACGCGATGGTGGCCATCGGCATCTCGGCCACGCCCATCTTCGTGCGGTTGACGCGCGCCCAGGTGCTCAACGTCAAGGTGGAGGCCTACGTCGAAGCGGCGCGCGCACTCGGCAACCCGCCGTGGCGCATTGCCTGGCGGCACGTGCTGCCCAACGCCACCGCGCCGCTGATCGTGCAGGCCACGCTGGCCGTGGCCGGCGCGGTGATCGCCGAGGCCAGCCTGTCGTTCCTGGGCCTCGGCCAGCAGCCGCCGGCGCCGAGCTGGGGCAGCATGCTCAACGCCGCCAAGAACTACATCGACCAGGCACCGTGGATGGCGGTGTGGCCCGGGCTGGCCATCTTCGGCCTGGTGCTGTCTTTCAACCTCCTGGGCGACGGCCTGCGCGACGCGCTGGACCCCCGTCAACGCTGAGCGGCACTGGCAGTCTTCAACGAGGAGCGAACGCAATGGAACTCTGGCAACTCGACGCCACCGAACTGGCCCGGCTGATCCGCAGCGGCCGCGCCTCGGCGCGCGAGGCGGTGCAGTCCTGCCTGGCGCGCATGGACGCCGTCAACCCGGCGATCAACGCCGTCGTGCGCCGCTTCGACGAACAAGCGCTGGCCGACGCCGATGCCGCCGACGCCGCTCGCGCGCGCGGCGACGCCTTGGGCCCGCTGCACGGCGTGCCGGTGACCACCAAGATCAACGTCGACCAGCAAGGCCTGCCCACCGACAACGGCGTGGTCGCCTACAAGGACCTCGTCGCCACCGAAGACAGCCCGGTGGTCGCCAACCTGCGCCGTGCCGGCGCGGTGTTCATCGGCCGCACCAACGCGCCGGCGTTCTCGATGCGCGTCATGAGCGACAACGCGCTGCACGGCCGCACGCTCAACCCGCGCGACGCGGCCATCACGCCAGGCGGATCGAGCGGCGGCGCCGGCGCCGCGGTGGCCGCCGCCATCGGCCCCATCGCGCACGGCAACGACATCGGCGGCTCGGTTCGCATCCCGGCCAACTGCTGCGGCGTCGTCGGCCTGCGCACCGCGTTCGGCCGCGTGCCGGCCTTCAACCCCAGCGCGCCCGGCGGCCGGCCGATCGGCGGGCAACTGATGTCGACGCAGGGCCCGCACACGCGCAGCGTGCGCGACGCGCGCCTGGCGCTGGCCGCCATGGCGCAGGCCGACCGCCGCGACTGGAAGTGGGCCGACATGCCGCTCGCCGGCCCGGCGCCGGCGCGGCCTATCCGCGTGGCCCTGGTGGCCGAGCCGCCGGGCGGCGCCACCCACCCGGCGCAGGCCGCCGCGGTGCGCCAGGCCGGCCGCCACCTGGCGGCGGCCGGCTACGCGGTCGAGGAAACGCTGCCGCCCGATCTGCCGCAGGTGGTGGCGCTGTGGCACCGCCTGTGCGCCACCGATTCGGCGTTAGGCCTGTGGCCGCTGATGCAGCAGGTGGGCGACGCCGACGCGCAAGAAGCCATGCGCGCCTGGCTGCAACTGCACCCGCCGGTGGACCTGGCCACCTTCAGCGCCACGCTGCAGGCCCGCGACGCGCTGCTGATGCGCTGGCAGGTCTGGTTCGAGCAGTGGCCGCTGCTGGTGATGCCGGTGCTGTGCGACCTGCCGCCGCCGCAGCGCGCCGACGTCACGCTGGACGGCCACCGCGCCATCCTCGACTCGATGCGCTCGGCGCTCGTCGCCCCGCTGCTCGGCCTGCCCGGCCTGGCGCTGCCGGTGGGCGCGCACGGCCGCCTGCGCACCGGCGTCCAGATCATGTCCACCCGCTGGCGCGAAGACCTGTGCCTGGACGCCGGCGAGGTGGTGGAGGCGGGCGAAGGCGTGGTGGCGCCGATCGATCCGGTGGCGGGCTGAAGCGGCGGCTGGCGGCCCCCGCGTCAGGGCATGCGGACCGCGACGCTTTCGGCGAACTCCTGGGCTTGATGGGCTTGGTCGAATGAGGCGCGTCCGTCGGGCATTGCGCCTGCAATTCGGATGAGAAAGCGCCCAGACCGGAACACCTGCCCGCCACGAGAAATCCCGCTTGCAAGACCGTAGCACTAGGTGCTATATATTGGTGCCCGAGGAGACGTACGTGGCGGTCTACAAGACCCGGTGGTTCGACCGCTGGGCCCGCAGGGAAGGCTTGGACACGCCGAGCCTCTGCGCGGCCGTGCACGAAATGACGCGCGGCTTGATCGATGCCGACCTCGGCGGTGGGCTGGTCAAGAAGCGGATTGGGCGGCCCGGACGAGGGAAAAGTGGCGGCTATCGCACGCTGGTCGCCACCAACAAGGGCAGCCGCTGGGTGTTCATGTTCGGCTTCCCGAAGAACGAGCGCAGCAACATCGACAAGGACGAAACCGAGGCGTTGAAGAAGTTGGCGGCGCACTTGTTGTCCCTGACGCCGCAAGCGGTCCGCAACGCACAGCGTGCCGATGAACTGATCGAGGTGGATTGCGATGCGAAAGACCAAGTCGCCGATCCTTGCCGCCGTGCATGACACGGCCAAGGGCCTGCACAAGGCGGGCGTGATGGATCGAGTCACGCTGCGTGAATTCGACCAGCTCTGTCTGCCGCGGGTCGAGCCGCTGCAACCCGAGCAAATCAGACACATCCGCGAGACCACGCGAGTCAGTCAGGCCGTCTTTGCCCGTCTGCTGAACACCAGTCTCTCGACGGTGCAGAAGTGGGAGATCGGCCAGAAGAAGCCCACGGGCACTGCCCTCAAGCTGTTGCACCTGGTGCAAAAGCGCGGCATCGAAGTCGTCGCCTGATCGTAGGCGCATGAAGCCGGAGACCGACGCGCGGTCGGCTGCCGTTCACCACAGCGGCGTCGGGTCGCGTTCGACGCCAAGAAAGACGCCCTAGAGCGCCGCCTCTACTTTTTCTCACCACCCTCGCTTCCCCAGCGCCGGCCGGGCGGTGCAGAATCGAACGATCGTTCGCTTTTCCCCGCCCTGCCTTGAGCGCCCTCCGCCCGCCCGCTTCCGCCGCCGCTGCATCGCCGTCGCCCGCGCGCTCGCTGCACAAGGGGCAGCAGACGCGCGCGGCGATTCTCGACGCGGCGCTGGGCCTGGCCTCGCACATGGGGCTGGAAGGGCTGTCGATCGGCGCGCTGGCCGAGTTGATGCAGATGAGCAAGTCGGGCGTCTTCGCGCACTTCGGCTCGCGCGAGGAACTGCAGATCTCGGTCATCCGCGAATACCACGCGCGCTTCGAGGAGGAGGTGTTCTTCCCCTCGATCCGCGAGCCGCGCGGCCTGCCGCGCCTGCGTTCGCTGTTCGAGCGCTGGGTGCGCCGCGTCTCGGTGGAGCTGGACTCGGGCTGCATCTACATCAGCGGCGCCGTCGAGTTCGACGACCGGCCGGGCCCGGTGCGTGACGCGCTGGCGCTGATGGTGCGCACCTGGCACGCGGCGCTGGAGCGCGCGATCCAGGGCGCCGTCGAGGCCGGCCACCTGCAAAGCGATGTCGACGCCGGGCAGTTGCTGTTCGAGATCCACGGCCTGATCCTGGCGCTGCACCACGATGCCCGCTTCCTGCGCAACGACGGCGTGCTCGAACGCGCGCGCGCCGGCTTCGAACGGCTGATTCAGGCAAGCGTGGCGCCGGCCGCCGCGCCGCCGCCGCCGCCGCGCGCGGCGCGCAGCCGGCGTTGACGGTGCTGACACCGCCCACGCCACCGACGCCACCGCCGCCGCCGTCATCACCGTCCCCTTCGTTTGTCCCCCGTCCACAGGAGTCCTGCCATGCCCCAGTACACCCCGCCCCTGCGTGACATGCAGTTCGTGATGCACGAATTGCTGGGCGCCGTCGACGAGCTGAAGCGGATCCCGCGGCATGCCGAGGTCGACGCCGACACGCTCAACGCCGTGCTCGAACAGGCCGGCACCTTTGCCGTCGAGGTGACGGCGCCGCTCAACGGCCCCGGCGACGTCGAGGGCTGCACGCTGGACACCGCCAGCCACGAGGTGCGCACGCCCAAGGGCTTCAAGGAGGCCTATGCCCAGTACGTGGCCGGCGGCTGGCCCAGCTTGAGCTGCGACCCCGAGTACGGCGGCCAGGGCCTGCCGGTGCTGCTGAGCCAGTGCCTGTACGAGATGCTGAACTCGGCCAACCAGGCCTGGACCATGTACCCGGGCTTGAGCCACGGCGCCTACGAGGCGCTGCACGCCCACGGCACGCCCGAGCAGCAGAAGACCTTTCTGCCCAAGCTGACCAGCGGCGAATGGACCGGCACCATGTGCCTGACCGAGCCGCATTGCGGCACCGACCTCGGCATGCTGCGCAGCAAGGCCGAGCCGCAGGCCGACGGCACGTACAAGATCACCGGCCAGAAGATCTTCATCAGCGCCGGCGAGCACGACATGGCCGCCAACATCGTGCACTTGGTGCTGGCCCGGCTGCCCGATGCGCCGTCCGGCAGCAAGGGCATCTCGCTGTTCATCGTGCCCAAGTTCCTGGTCAACGCCGACGGCACGCTGGGCGCGCGCAACGCCGTCAGCTGCGGCGCCATCGAGCACAAGATGGGCATCCACGGCAACGCCACCTGCCAGATCAACCTCGACGGCGCCGCCGCCACGCTGGTGGGCGAGCCCAACAAGGGCCTGGCGGCGATGTTCGTGATGATGAACGCGGCCCGCCTGGGCGTCGGCAACCAGAGCCTGGGGCTCACCGAGGTGGCCTACCAGAACGCCGCCGCCTACGCGAAAGAGCGCCTGCAGATGCGCGCGCTGTCGGGTCCCAAGGCGCCCGACAAGCCGGCCGACCCCATCATCGTGCACCCCGACGTGCGCAAGATGCTGCTCACCGCGCGCGCCTACGCCGAGGGCGGCCGCGCGCTGGCGATGTACTGCGCGCTGCTGATCGACCAAGAGCTGTACGGCACCGACGAGGCCCAGCGCCGCGACGCCGCCGACCTGGTGGCGCTGCTGACGCCCATCGTCAAGGCCTTCCTCACCGACAACGGCTGGATCGCCACGTCGGCCTGCATGCAGGTCTACGGCGGCTCCGGCTACATCCGCGAGACGGGCATGGAGCAGTTCGTGCGCGACTCGCGCATCAACATGATCTACGAAGGCACGAATACCGTGCAGTCGCTGGACCTGCTGGGCCGCAAGGTGCTGGGCGACAACGGCGCCAAGCTGAAGAAGTTCGGCAAGCTGATCCAGGCCTTCGTCGAGGACGAAGGCACCAACGAGGCGATGCAGGAGTTCGTCAACCCGCTGGGCGAGCTGGGCGACAAGGTCACCAAGCTGACCATGGAGCTGGGCATGAAGGCCATGGGCAACGCGGACGAAGTGGGCGCCGCCGCGGTGGACTACCTGCGCATCTGCGGCCACCTGTGCTTTGCCTACTTCTGGGCCCGCATGGCCAAGCTGGCGCTGGCCAAGCAGGACAGCGGCGACCCCTTCTACAAGGCCAAGCTCGGCACCGCGCGCTTTTACTTCGCCAAGCTGCTGCCCGAGACGGCCGGCCTCATCCGCAGCTGCCGCGCCGGCGTGGCGCCGCTGATGGCGATGGACGAATCGCTGTTCTGATGCCCAAAATGCGCGGCTTCGCCGCATCGACACCAGGAGACTTCCGCATGCGACTTGCCCCCACCTTCACCAGCCTGGCCCTGGCCCTGGCCGTCGGCAGCGCCTTCGCGCAGATGACGCCGGTCGGCCTGTGGAAGACCATCGACGACGACAGCAAGCAGGAGAAGTCGCTGGTGCGCATCGTCGACAACGGCGGCGTGGTCAGCGGCCGCATCGAGAAGCTGCTGGACCCGGCCAGCGACGCCAAGGCGCTGTGCGACAAGTGCACCGACGAGCGCAAGGGCCAGCCCATCGTCGGCCTGACCATCCTGCGCAACCTCAAGCCCAGCGCCGAGGACAACACCGTGTGGGAAGGCGGCGACGTGCTCGACCCCAACAACGGCAAGCTGTACCGGGCGCGGCTCAAGCCCAGCAACGGCGGCAAGGAGCTGCAGTTGCGCGGCTACCTCGGCCCGTTCTATCGCACCCAAACCTGGATCCGCGTGGAGTGAACGGTACCCCCCCGAAGCGCCTTCGGCGCCTCCCCCCAGGGAGTGCCGCCGGCGGCCCGGCAAGGCCGGTTCCGCGGCGGCCGCTCGGGACTGTAGTGGCATGCGCAGGCCTCAGTGCCACGCAACATGGAGAACTGACGTGAGCTCTCGATTCAACGTTCGAAAAGTGGCGGTGCTCGGCGCCGGCGTGATGGGCGCGCAGATCGCCGCGCACCTGGTCAACTGCAAGGTGCCGGTCGTGCTGTTCGACCTGCCCGCCAAAGAGGGGCCGAAGAACGGCATCGTCGGCAAGGCGATCGACAACCTCAAGAAGCTCAAGCCCGCGCCGCTGGGCGTGCCGGAAGACGCCGCCCTGATCACCCAGGCCAACTACGAAGAGCACCTGGCGCTGCTGGGCGAGTGCGACCTCGTCATCGAGGCCATCGCCGAGCGCATGGACTGGAAGCTCGACCTCTACAAGCGCATCGCGCCGGCGCTGGCGCCGCACGCCATCGTCGCCAGCAACACCTCGGGGCTGTCGATCACCAAGCTGTCGCAAGCGCTGCCCGAGTCGATCAAGCCGCGCTTTTGCGGCATCCACTTCTTCAACCCGCCGCGCTACATGGCGCTGGTGGAGCTGATCGCCACGCCGGCCACCGAGCCGCAGGTGCTGGACGAGCTGGAAGCCTTCGTCACCACCGGCCTCGGCAAGAGCGTGGTGCGCGCCAAGGACACGCCCAACTTCATCGCCAACCGGGTGGGCATCGCCGGCATGCTGGCGACCATGAAGGAGGCCGAGACCTACGGCCTCGGCTACGACGTGGTGGACGACCTCACCGGCAAGAAGCTGGGCCGCGCCAGCAGCGGCACCTTCCGCACCGCCGACGTGGTGGGCCTGGACACCATGGCCCACGTCATCAAGACGCTGCAGGACAACCTCGCCGATGACCCGTTCTTCCCGAGTTATGCCACGCCGCCGGTGCTGGCCAAGCTGATCGAGCAGGGCGCCTTGGGCCAGAAGAGCGGCGCCGGCTTCTTCAAGAAGGTGGGCAAGGACATCCTGCGGCTCGACCCCGCCAAGGGCGACTACGTCCCGGCGGGCGGCAAGGCCGACCCCATCGTCGATCGCATCCTCAAGAAGCCGGCGGCCGAGCGGCTGAAGCTGCTGCGCGAATCCAGCAACCCGCAGGCGCAGTTCCTGTGGGCCATCCTGCGCGACGGCTTCCACTACGCCGCGGTGCACCTGGGCGACATCGCCGACAACGCGCGCGACGTCGACTTCGCCATGCGCTGGGGCTTCGGCATGAAGCAAGGCCCCTTCGAGCTGTGGCAGGACGCCGGCTGGCAGCAGGTGGCGCAGTGGGTGAAGGAAGACATCGACGCCGGCAAGGCGCTGAGCCGCGCGCCGCTGCCCGACTGGGTGTTCGACGGCCGCACCGGCGTGCACACGCCCGAGGGCAGCTGGAGCCCCACCCGGAAGGCCTACGTGCCGCGCAGCGCGCTGCCGGTGTACGCGCGCCAGCACTTCCCCGAGTCCGTGCTGGGCAGCGGCGCGGTCGAGCCGCTGAAGGCCGGCACCGAGGTCTGGAAGAACGAAGAAGCGCGCGTCTGGACGCTCGACGGCGACGTGCTGATCCTCAGCATCACCGCCAAGCTGCACCTCATCAGCCCGACCGTGATGGAGGCACTGGCCAAGGCGCTGGAGCTGGCCGAGGCCGGCTACCAGGGCCTGGTGATCTGGTCGCCCGACGACGTGTTCTCGGCCGGCGCCAACCTCGAAAGCCTGATGCCGATCTTCATGAAGAGCGGCGGCAAGGGCATCGTGCCCGAGGTGAAGAAGCTGCAGGACCTGATGCTGCGCATGCGCTACGCCCAGGTGCCGGTGGTGGCGGCGATGCGCGGCATCGCGCTCGGCGGCGGCTGCGAGATGGCGGTGTACGCGCACCGGCGAGTGGCGGCGATGGAAACCTACGTCGGCCTGGTGGAGGTCGGCGTCGGCCTGGTGCCGGCCGGCGGCGGGCTGACCTACATCGCGCGGCGCGGCGCCGAGATGGCCAACGCGGCCAACGCCAACGCCGACCCGCTGAAGTTCCTGACCGAAGGCTTCACCAACGCCGCGACGGCCAAGGTGGGCACCAGCGCGATCGAGTCGCGCCGCCTCGGCTACCTGCTGTGGAGCGACCTGGTGGTGCCGCACAAGGACGAGCTGCTGCACGTGGCGCTGGCGCAGGCCCGCGCGATGGCCGACGCCGGCTGGCGCGCGCCGGCGCGCGCGCCGATTGCGCTGGCCGGCCGCAGCGCGCTGGCCACCATCCGCGCCCAGCTCACCAACATGCGCGACGGCGGCTTCATCAGCGCGCACGACCTGCACGTCGCGCTGCAGATCGCCGAGGTGGTGACCGGCGGCGACGTCGACGCCGGCTCGCTGGCCAGCGAGGAGTACCTGATGCAGATGGAACGCGAGCGCTTCTGCGCGCTGCTGGACCACCCGAAGACGCAGGAACGGATCATGGGCATGCTGCAGACCGGCAAGCCGGTGCGCAACTGAACGCGAGGACGACGACCATGAGCAAGCAAGTTCAAGACGCCTACATCGTTGCCGCCACGCGCACGCCCATCGGCCGCTCGGGGCGCGGCTACTTCAAGAACACGCGGCCCGACGACCTGCTGGTGACGGCGGTCAGGCACGCGCTGTCGCAGGTGCCCACGCTCGACCCCAAGGCGATCGAAGACGCGGTGGTCGGCTGCAGCTTCCCCGAGGCCGAGCAGGGCATGAACGTGGCGCGCGTGGCCATGCTGCTGGCCGGGCTGCCCGACACGGTGGGCGGCGTCACCGTCAACCGCTTCTGCGCCAGCGGGCTGACGGCGCTGCAGATGGCGGCCGACCGCATCCGCGTCGGCGAGGCCGACGTGATGATCGCCGGCGGCACCGAGAGCATGAGCCTGGTGCCGATGGGCGGCAACAAGCCCTCGTTCAACCCCGAGATCTTCGCCAAGGACGGCAACGTCGGCATCGCCTACGGCATGGGCCTGACGGCCGAGAAGGTGGCGCAGCAGTGGAAGGTCAGCCGCGAGGCGCAGGACGCCTTTGCGCTGCAGTCGCACCAGCGCGCGCTCGCCGCCATCCAGGCCGGCGCCTTCACCGACGAGATGACGCCGGTGCAGGTGGTCTCGCGCGTGCCCAATCTGGCCACCGGCGGTGTCGACATCTCGGCGCGCACCGTCAACATCGACGAAGGCCCGCGGCCCGACACCTCGCTCGAAGGCCTGGCCAAGCTCAAGCCGGTGTTCGCCGCCAAGGGCAGCGTGACGGCCGGCAACAGCAGCCAGACCAGCGACGGCGCCGGCGCGCTGATCGTCTGCAGCGAGCAGGCGCTGAAGACCTTCAACTTGAAGCCGCTGGCGCGCTTCGTCAGCTTTGCCGCGCGCGGCGTGCCGCCCGACATCATGGGCATCGGCCCGATCGAGGCCATCCCCGTGGCGCTGAAAGCCGCCGGCCTGACGCTCGACGACATCGGCTGGATCGAGCTGAACGAGGCCTTCGCCGCGCAAAGCCTGGCCGTCATCGAGACCTGCAAGCTCGACCCCGCCAAGGTCAACCCGATGGGCGGCGCCATCGCCTTGGGTCATCCGTTGGGGGCCACCGGCGCCATCCGCTCGGCCACCGTCGTGCACGCGCTGCAGCGCCACAAGCTGAAGTACGGCATGGTCACCATGTGCGTGGGCATGGGGCAGGGCGCCGCGGGCATCCTGGAACGCGTATGAGCATCAGGACCGCCACGCTCAACGGCGTCGCGACGATCGAGATCGCGCGGCCAGAGAAGAAGAACGCGCTCACCGTCGCGATGTACCAGGCGATGGCCGAGGCGCTGGAAGCGGCGGCCGCCGACAAGGCGGTGCGCGCGGTGCTGATCACCGGCCAGCCGGGCATCTTCACCTCGGGCAACGACATCGAGGACTTCATGCAGCGCCCGCCCGGCCAGGGCGGCAGCAACGGCGCCGAGTCGCCGGTGTTCCGCTTCATGCGCGCGCTGCTGGCCTGCGACAAGCCGGTGGTGGCCGCGGTCACCGGCGCGGCCATCGGCATCGGTACGACGATGCTGCTGCACTGCGACTTCGTCTACGTCTCCGACGAGGCGCGGCTGGCGATGCCTTTCGTCTCGCTGGGGTTGGTGCCCGAGTTCGCGTCCAGCCTGCTGCTGCCGCCGTTGCTGGGCCAGGCCAAGGCGGCCGAGAAGCTGCTGCTGGGTGAGCCTTTCACGCCCGAGCAGGCGGTGGACGCCGGCATCGCCAACGCCGTGCTGCCGGCCACCGAGGTGGTGAACCACGCGCGCCGCGTGGCCGAGCGCTTCAACGCGCTGCCGCCGGGCGCCGTGCAAGGCGCCAAGAAGCTGCTGCGCGGCCCGCAGCGCGAGGCCATCCTGGCGACCATCAAGACCGAGGGCGAGTTGTTCGCCCAGCGGCTGCGCAGCCCCGAGGCGATGGAGGCCTTCCAGGCCTTCTTCCAGAAGCGCAAGCCCGACTTCAGCCAGTTCTGAAGCGGCAACGGCGATGTCGCTCACCGTCAAGCTCGCGCTGTCGCCGCTGCTGGTGGCGCAAGGCATGCTCACGCGCGCCCGGCTGCCGCGGCTGCCCGAGGCCGCCGGCCCGCGCAGCGGCCAGGTCGGCCGCGGGCCGGGGCTGCGGCTGCTGGTGGCGGGCGATTCGTCGGCCGCCGGCGTCGGCGTGGCCTTGCAGCAGCAGGCGCTGGCGGCGCCGCTCGCCGCGCGGCTGGCGCAAAGGCGGCGCGTGCGCGTGCATTGGTCGTTACTCGCGCAGACCGGCCTGGACACCGCGCAGACGCTGGAACTGCTGCAGCGCCAGCCGCAGCCGCCGTTGGCCGACCTGGCGGTGGTGGTCACCGGCGTCAACGACGTCACCGGCCAGGTGCCGTCGCGGCGCGCGCTGGCGGCGCGCGAGGCGCTGGCCAACTGGCTGCGCAACGCCGCCGGCGTGCAGCACGTGGCCTTCACGCCGCTGCCGCCGGTGCACCGCTTTCCGGGGCTGCCGCAGCCGCTGCGCTGGGTGGCCGGCGCCGACGCGCGGCGCCACAACCAGGCGCTGCGCGACTGGGCCGCCAGCCGCGCCGACGTGTCGTGCGTCGACATCGAACTGCCGCTGCAGCCCTCGGCGATGGCCGACGACGGCTTCCACCCCGGCGAGCCGGTCTACCGCGCCTGCGCCGAGGCGATCGCCCGGCACCTCGCGGCGCTGGACTGGCGCAGCGACCCCTCACCGAGCCCGGAGACGCGACCATGAGCGAAAACCGCAGCCTGCAGGGCAAGACCCTCGTGATCACCGGCGCCAGCCGCGGCATCGGCCTGGCCATCGCCACGCGCGCCGCGGCCGATGGCGCCAACCTCGTGCTGCTGGCCAAGACCACCGAGCCCAACCCCAAGCTGCCCGGCACGCTGTACAGCGCGGCCGAAGCGGTGGTGGCCGCCGGCGGCCAGGCGCTGCCGGTGCCCACCGACATCCGCGACGAGGCCGCCGTGGCCGCCGCCGTGCAGGCCGCGGTGCAGCGCTTCGGCGGCATCGACATCCTCGTCAACAACGCCAGCGCGATCAGCCTGACGCCGACGCCGGCCACGCCGATGAAGCGCTTCGACCTGATGTTCGGCGTCAACGTGCGCGGCACCTATTGCTGCACCCAGGCCTGTCTGCCCGAGCTGATCAAGAGCGCGCAGGCCGGCCGCAACCCGCACGTGCTGAACATGAGCCCGCCGCTGTCGATGCGCGAGCACTGGTTCAAGGGCCACGTGGCGTACACCATGGCCAAGTACGGCATGAGCGAATGCACGCTCGGCCACGCCGGCGAGTTGCGGCCGCACGGCATCGCCGTCAACAGCCTGTGGCCGCGCACGGCCATCGCCACCGCGGCGCTGCAGATGATTCCCGGCGTCGACCTCGAGCGCTGCCGCAAGCCCGAGATCCTGGCCGACGCCGCCTGGTGGATCCTGACCAGCGATGCCCGCGCCGTCACCGGCCGGTTCTTCATCGACGACGAGCTGCTGCGCAGCCACGGCGTGCAGGACCTGGACCGTTATGCGGTGACACCGGGCAACAAAGATTTCGTGCCGGATTTCTTCGTCGACTGAGCTGTCCGTACAATTGACGGACATTGTGCCGGCGAGCCCGGCGCCGGAGGTCGACCATGCAAGATGCGCCCACCAAGACAGCCGAGACCAAGCGCGGCTCGCGGCTGGAGGCGCGCGTCTCCGCGGCGCAGAAGGCGCTGTTTCAGCGCGCAGCCCAGCTCTCGGGCCGCACGGTCTCCGAGTTCGTCGTCGCCAGTGCCTGGGAGGCGGCCACCAAGCTCATCCAGGCCCAGGAGCAGATCGTGCTCAGCCGCGCCGAGCAGGCTGCCTTCGTGCAGGCGCTGCTGGAGCCGCCGGCGCCCAGCGCGCGCCTGCGCCGGGCGGCCAAGACCTACAAAGCCGCGGTCGGGCGGCCGTGACGGCCACGCCGCGCCGCATCGAGGCGCTGGCCGGGTCTCACGATCGTTCGGCCTTCGCCTGCGGCAGCGAGGCACTCGACCGTTACTTGCGGCAGCAGGCGCGCCAGGATGCCGAGCGTCGCGTGGCGGCGCCCTTCGTGCTGGTCGCCCCGCCGGGCCGACGGGTGCTGGGCTACTTCACCTTGTCGTCCTTCACGGTCCACATCGACGACTTGCCTCAGGCGCTGGCGCGCAAGCTGCCGCGCTACCCCCAGCTGCCGGTGACGCTGATCGGCCGTCTGGCGGTCGACCGCAGCTTGCAAGGGCAGGGCGTCGGCACCCTGCTGCTGATGGATGCCTTGTCGCGCAGCCTGGCCGGCGCGGAGCAGATCGCCGCGCTGGCCGTGGTGGTCGACGCCAAGGACGATGAGGCCGAGGCCTTCTACCGGCGCTTCGACTTCCTGCCGCTGCAACATCAGCCGCGGCGGCTTTTCCTGCCGATGAAGACCGTCGAACGGATCTTTCCTCGGAACGACGGCGGCTGACCCGCCGCTCACCCCGTCGCCAACTGCCCCAGCCGCTGCGACACCGCTTCGGCGCAGCGCTTCAGCGGGCCCGCGATGCGGCCTTTCCAGGTGCGGTCGAACGATCCGGCGGGGCCCATCGCGGTGATGCTCAGCACGAGGTTGTCGCCGCTGTCGAACACCGGGGCGCTGAAGGCGTCGATGCCGGGGATGGGCTGGCCCAGGCTGCGCGACAGGCCGTGCGCGCGCGTCTCGGCCAGCTGCGCGTCCAGCGCCTTGCGCGCCGGCGCCGGCGGGCCGCCCAGGCGGGCCAGTTCGTCGGCCATCGCCTTCTCCACCACGCGCGGCGGCAGGTAGGCGGCAAACAGCCGGCCGGTGGCGGTGTTGCCCAGGCCCATCACGGTGCCGACGCGCAGGTTGACGTGCAGCGCCTCCACCGGCTCTTCCAGGCGCACGATGGTCGGGCCCAGGTTGCCCCACACCGCCAGCGCGATGCTCTGGCCGGTCTCCACCGCCAGGCCTTCGATCAGCGGCGAGGCTTCCTTCACCGGGTCCAGCCGGCGCAGCTTGGCCATGCCGAGCTGCAGCGCCAGCGGCCCCAGCTCGTAGCGGCCGGCGGCGTCCTGGTCGACGAAGCCGACCTTCAGAAAGCTCACCAGGTACGGGTGCGCCTTGCCGGTGGACATGCCGGCGGCCTTGGCCAGCTCGCGCAGCGGCAGCGGCGTGACGTGGCGCCCCAGCACGGTGAGCAGCTGGCAGCCGATCTCCACCGACTGGATGCCGCGCCGGGGTTTGTCGATGGCGATGCTGGACATGGCGTGGGTCTCGGGGTTTGCACTGAGATTAGCGGGTCCATCCGATTAAACCCGACTGTTAGAGACTATCAAACGCGTTGACGATTGTCGATGGGCTGCCTACACTGCCCGCCGACATCGGATGACGGGCGACAAGGTGCAGCGGCCATGACGACGACGACTTCCCATTCCTGCGACGTGCTGGTCGTCGGCAGCGGCGCCTCCGGGCTGTCGGCGGCCATCACCGCGGCCGCCGCCGGCCTCTCGGTGCTGGTGGTGGAGAAGGAGCCGCGGCTGGGCGGCACCACGGCGCGCTCGGGCGGCTGGCTGTGGATTCCGGACACCCACCTCGGCCGCGAGCTGGGCGTGACCGAGGTGCCCGGCGCCGCGCGCCGCTACCTGGAGCACGAGGCCACCACGCACTTCGACGCCGCGCGCGTCGACGCCTTTCTGGAGCAGGGCCCGCGCGCGGTGGCCTTCTTCGTCGGCCAGACGGCGCTGCGCCTGGACGTGGCGCCCGCCTTCCCCGACTACCACGCCGAAGCGCCGGGCGGCGCGCTCGGCCGCTCGATGATCGCCCGGCCCTTCGACGGCCGCGAGCTGGGCCCGCTCGTCAAGAAGCTGGGCCTGCCGCTGCCCGAGCTGACCGTGTTCGGCATGATGCTGGGCTCGGGCAAGGAGATCTGGCACTTCATGCGCGCCTTCAAGTCGCTGGAGTCCTTCGTCTTCGTCAGCAAGCGGCTGGCCCGCCACGCCTGGGACGTGCTGCGCCACGGCCGCGGCATGACGCTGGCCAACGGCAACGCGCTGGCCGGCCGGCTGCTGAAGTCGGCGCAGGACTTGAAGATCCCGCTGTGGACCGAGTCGCCGGTGCGCGAGCTGATCATCGAGGATGGCGCCGTGCGCGGCGCCTGGGTCGAGCGCGAGGGCCAGCGCATGGAGGTGCGCGCCCGCCGCGGCGTGGTGCTGGCCTGCGGCGGCTTCCCGCACGACGTGCAGCGCCGCCAGCAGCTCTTCCCGCACGCGCCCACCGGCCGCGAGCACTACACGCCGTCACCCGCCGGCAACACCGGCGACGGGCTGCGCCTGGCCGAGCGCGCGGGCGGCCACGTCGACCCGACGATCCCGCACGCCGCGGCCTGGGTGCCGACCTCGGTGACCACGCGTCCCGACGGCAGCGCCGGCGTGATGCCGCACTTCATCGACCGCGCCAAGCCCGGCGTGATTGCGGTGGACGCGCGCGGCCAACGTTTCACGAACGAGGGCAACAGCTACCACGACTTCGTGCCGGCGATGGTGGCCGCGAGCCAGGGCCGGCCCGAGGTCAGCGCCTGGCTGCTGTGCGACCACCGCACGCTGCGCCAGTACGGGCTGGGCTGCGTGGCGCCGTTCCCGATGCCCATCGGCCGCCACCTGCGCAGCGGCTACCTCAAGCGCGGCGCCGGCGTGGCCGAGCTGGCGCAGGCCATCGGCGTCGACGCCGCCGCGCTGCAGGCCACGGTGCAGCGCTTCAACGAACACGCGCGCCGCGGCGAGGACCCCGATTTCGGCAAGGGCAGCCGCGCCTACAACCGCTACCAGGGCGACCCGCAGCAGCAGCCCAACCCCTGCGTGGCGCCGCTGGAGACCGGACCCTTCTATGCCATCAAGCTGGTGGTGGGCGACATCGGCACCTTCGCCGGCCTGGCGACGGACGCCGAGACGCGCGTGCTCGACGCCCAGCGCCGGCCCATTCCCGGCCTCTACGCGGTGGGCAACGACGCGGCCAGCATCATGGGCGGCAACTACCCCGGCGCCGGCATCACGCTGGGCCCGGCGCTGACCTTCGGCTACATCTGCGGGCAGGCGCTGGCCGCCGCGGTGCCGGCCGCCGAAGCGTCGGCCGCTGCCACTGCCGCGACCGCCACCGCGACCGGCGCCACCGCCACGCTGAAGCAGGCCGCGTGATGGAGCGCCGCGCCCACGCCGGCCTGCTTGCCGGCCGCACCGCCTGCGTCACCGGCGCCGGCCAGGGCAACGGCCGCGCCATCGCCATCGGCCTGGCCGAGGCCGGCGCGCGCGTGGTGGCCGCCGACTCCAACGCCGCCACGCTGGCCGAGACCGCGGCGCTGCTGCGCGCCGCCGGCGCCGCGGTGCGCGAGGCGGTGCTCGACGTCACCGACGCCGCTGCTTGTCGAACGTTGGCGTCGGCGCTCGCCGCCGAAGGCTGGGCGGTGGACCTGCTGGTCAACAACGCCGGCATCCTGATCCGCGAAGGCAGCGACAGCCCGAACGCCGCCGCCAATTTCGAGCGCGTCATGAAGGTCAACGTGCAAGGCACCTTCAACGTCACGCAGGCCTTCAGCGGCCAGCTGAAGGCGGCGCGCGGGCAGATCGTCAACATCGCGTCGATCGCCGCCTTCGCCGGGCAGGGCGGCATCCTCGGCTACGCGCCGAGCAAGGGCGCGATCAAGCTGTACACGCAGTCGCTGGCGCAGGAACTGGCGCCTTTCGGCGTGCGCGTCAACGCGCTGGCGCCGGGCGTCATCGACACGCCGATGACCGCCGCCACCCGCGCCGCGCCGGAGAAGCTGGAGCGCTTCATGAGCCGCATCCCGCTCGGCCGCGTCGGCCAGCCGCACGACCTGGTGGGGCCCATCGTCTTCCTGTGCTCGCCGCTGGCCGAATACGTCACCGGCGTGATCCTGCCGGTGGACGGCGGCTTCCTGGCCGTCTGATTCAGCCGTTAGCTTCCCACGCAACCACAACCACCACGACCAAGGAGACAAGCATGTCGTTCCCGCTTCCCCGCCGCGCGCTGCTGGCGCTGGCCGCGTCGGCCGGCCTGGCCGGCTTCGCCGCGCAAGCGCAGGCCCAGGAGATCAAGTTCGGCTACAACGGCGACCTCTCGGCGTCGCCCTCGGCGCAAAGCGGCCACGCCGCCGTCACCGGCATGCAGGCCGCCATCGATGACCTCAACGCCGCCGGCGGCCTGCTGGGCAGGAAGATCGCGCTGGTGGTGCGCGACGACACCTCGGCGCCGCCGAAGTCGATCCAGAACATGAGCGACCTGATCGACAACGAGAAGGTGGTGGCCGTCTTCGGGCCCACCAACTCGGGCAACGCGATGGCCTGGAAGCACATCCCCAACCAGAAGAAGATCCCGGTGATGGGCAACGTCGGCTCGGGCACCGACATCACCAAGCCGATGGCGCCGGGCGCCGACAACTACATGTTCCGCGTCTCGATGGTCGACCGCGAGCAGGTGGCCTCGCTGATGGCCTACACCAAGAAGGCCGGCAAGGTGATCGGCTACATGGCCGAGACCACCGGCTACGGCGCCGGCGGGCTGAAGGACATGCAGGAGATCGGCGAGCTGCAAGGCATCAAGCCGGCGGCGACCGAGCGCTTCGCGGTGTCGGACACCGACATGACCTCGCAACTCAACAAGATGAAGGCCGCCGGCGTCGACACCGTGGTCGTCTGGGCGCAGGGCACGCCGATCGCGCAGCTGGTGCGCAGCATGGAGAAGATCAACTACTTCCCGCTGACGCTGACGAGCTGGGCCGCCGACAACGTGACCTTCTACGACGCCGCCGGCAAGGCGCTGGCCGAGAAGCCGATCTTCATGCGCACCATCGGCGAGAGCCGCAACGCCGCGCAGCAAAAGCTCTACGACCGCATCGGCAGCAAGCTCAAGGCGCCCAGCGCCTTCAGCTTCGCGCTGCACGGCTACGACTCGGTGATGCTGATGGCCGCCGCCATCCGCCAGGCCGGCAGCACCGACGGCCCCGCGGTGAAGAACGCGCTGGAAGACCTGAAGGCCCCCGTGCAAGGCGTGCTGAAGACCTACGACAAGCCCTTCAGCAAGACCGACCACGACGCGCTGACCGCCAAAGACCTGGTGTGGATCAAGTGGAAGGACGGCAAGCTCGAGCCCTACAGCGACGCGACCATCAAGTCGCTGACGGCGGGCGACTTCAAGAAGTGAGCGCGGCCGCCGCATGACCGCCGAAGCCCTGCTGCAGGCGCTGATCAGCGGCCTGGCCGTCGGCAGCGCCTACGCGCTGGTGGCGCTGGGCTTCTCGATCACCTTCACCACCACGCGCACGCTGAACTTCGGCCACGGCGAGTTCGTCTCCGCCGGCGCCTTCGTCGGCATGAGCGTGCTCTTCCTCGCGCTGGGCAAGCCGCTCACCGCCACCAGCTTCGGCGACGCCCAGCCCGGCGCGCTGGCGCAGTTCGCCGCGCTGCTGGCGGCGCTGGGCCTGATGGGCGCCTTGGGCTGGCTGCTCTACGTGCTGGGCGTGCGGCCCTTCGCCGGCCGGCCGGGCATGGCCTGGGTCATGAGTACGCTCGGTTTCGGCGTCATCCTGCAAAGCCTGGGGCTGGCCATCTGGGGGCCGAAGCCGGTGGTGGTGCCGGGGCCGCTGGGCGACGCGGTGATCCGCGTGGCCGGCGTCGGCGTGCGCCCGCAGGAGCTGCTGATGCTGGCCGTGGCGGTGCTGATCATGCTGGTCTTCGACCGCGTGATGAACCGCAGCCTGCTCGGCAAGGCCATGCGCGCGGTGGCGCACAGCGGCGCCAACGCCAGCCTGATGGGCATCAACGTGCAGGCGGTGATGATCGGCGCCTTCGTCTTCAGCAGCGCGCTGGCCGGGCTGTCGGGCTTCATGCTGGCGCCCATCGCCCAGGCCTCGCTGTACATGGGGCTGGCGGTCGGGCTCAAGGGCTTCTCGGGGGCGATGATCGGCGGCCTGTCCAACCCGCGCGGCTGCGTGATCGGCGGCTTCCTGCTCGGCGTGCTGGAGTCGCTGGTCAACCTGTGGCAGGCGCAGTGGCGCGAGGTGGTGGTGTTCGCGCTGGTCATCGCCGTGCTCGCCTTCCGGCCCACCGGGCTGTTCGGCCAGCGCCTGGTCGAGAAGGTATGAAGCACCTCGCGCTGGTGCTCGCCCTGGCGGCGGCCGCGGCGCTGGCGGTGGCCGGCGTCGACAACGACTACCTGCTGCGCATCGGCTTTTCGATGTGTACCTTCTACCTCTGCGCCGCCGGCATGAACGTGCTGGTGGGCTACGCGGGGCAGAAGTCGCTGGGCCAGGCCGGCCTGTACGCCGCCGGCGCCTATGCGGTGGCGCTGCTGACCAGCAAGACCGCCATCAACCCCTGGCTGGCGCTGCCGCTGGCCGGCGTCGCCGCCGGGCTGTTCGGCGTGCTGATCGCGCTGCCCTCGCTGCGCGTCAAGGGCCCTTATCTCGCGATGGTCACGCTGGCCTTCGGCGTGGTGGTGGAGAAGATCGTCTCGGAGTGGACCGAGGTCTTCGGCGGCGCGCAGGGGCTGTACGGCATCCGCCCGCTGGAATGGAACGGCGCGCCGTTCGGCATGAAGCAGTGGCTGTGGTTCGGCATCGCGCTGGCGGCGCTGACCCACCTGCTGCTGCGCAACCTGCTGCGCGGGCGCTTCGGCCGCGCGCTGCTGTCGCTGCAGGCCGACGAGATCGCCGCCGCCTCGGTGGGCGTGCGCGTCTACCGCGCCAAGGTGATGGCCTTCGTGGTGGCCGCCGTCACCTGCGGCCTGGCCGGCGCGATGGTGGCGCAGCAGAACCAGTACATCAACTCCGACTTCATCACCTTCCACCTGTCGATCTTCATCCTGCTGCTGGTGCTGTTCGGCGGCGCCGGCACGCTGGCCGGGCCGCTGGTGGGCGCCGTGCTGCTGACGCTGATCGACGCGCTGCTGGCGCGCTGGCCGGCGGTGCAGCACCTGGTGTACGGCGCGCTGCTGCTGTTCGCGCTGTACGTCATGCCGGGCGGCGTGGTGGGCGTGTTCGCGCGCTGGCGGCGCGCGCCGGCCGGCGCGGCGCTGCCGGACGCGGCGGCGGCGGCAGCGGCGGCGGCGGTGACCGACCTCGGCGTGCGGCCGGCGGCTGCGGGCACTGCCGGCACTGACCACACTCACGCCCCCGCCGGCGCGCTGCTGCAGGTCGACGACGTCAGCAAGGCCTACGGCGGCGTCAAGCCGGCGCAGCACATCTCGTTCACGCTGCAGCGCGGCCACCTGCATGCGCTGATCGGCCCCAACGGCGCCGGCAAGTCGACCATGATCAACATGCTCAGCGGCGTGGTCGCGCCGTCGGCCGGGCGCATCCGCTTCGCCGGGCACGAGCTGGGCGCGCTGCCGCCGCATGCCATCTGCCAGGCCGGCATGGCGCGCACCTTCCAGAACCTGCGCCTGTTCGGCGAGCTGTCGGTGCTGGACAACGTGCTGCTCGGCTGCCACGTGCGCATGGGCAACGGCTTCTGGGCCTCGCTGCTGGCGCTGCCTTCGGCGCGGCGCGAGGAAGCGGCGGCGCGCCAGCGCGCGCTGGCGCTGCTGCAGGGCCTGGGCCTGGCCGAGCGCGCCTCGGCGCCGGCCGGCAGCCTGCCCTACGGCCTGCAGCGCCGCGTGGAGCTGGCGCGCGCGCTGGCCACGCAGCCGCTGCTGTTGCTGCTGGACGAGCCGGCCGCCGGCCTCAACCCGCAGGAGACGGCCGAGCTCGGCGCGCTGCTGCGCCGCATCGGCGGCGAGGGCGTGACCATCCTGATGGTCGAGCACCACATGGACCTGGTGATGGCCGTCAGCGACCACGTGATCGTGCTCGACTACGGCCAGAAGATCGCCGAGGGCGAGCCCGCCGCGGTGCAGCGCGACCGCCGCGTGATCGAGGCCTACCTGGGCAGCGCCGACGCGCTGGCGCTATGACGCAGCCGCTGCTCGAACTGCAGGACCTGCGCATCGCCTACGGCGCGATCGAGGCCGTCAAGGGCGTCAGCCTGCGCGTCGGCGCCGGCGAGGTGGTGGCGCTGATCGGCGCCAACGGCGCCGGCAAGAGCAGCCTGCTCAAGGGCATTGCCGGGCTCGAGCCGCTGGCCGGCGGCCGGCTGCTGATCGACGGCCGCGACTGCGGCGGCGTGCCGGCGCACCGCCGCGTCGGCCTGGGGCTGGCCTTGTCGCCCGAAGGCCGCGGCGTGTTCCCCGACCAGACGGTGCGCGACAACCTGCTGCTCGGCGCCTACACGCGCCGCTCGGGTGCCGAGGCACGTGAGCGTATCGAGGCCGCGCTGGCGCGCGAGTTCCAGCGCTTTCCGCGGCTGCACGAGCGCCAGCACCAGCTGGCCGGCACCTTGTCGGGCGGCGAGCAGCAGATGCTGGCGATCGCCCGCGCGCTGATGAGCGAGCCGCGGCTGCTGCTGCTCGACGAGCCCTCGCTGGGGCTGGCGCCGCTGATCATCGTCGACATCTTCCGCAGCATCCGCGCGCTGCGCGACGCCGGGCTGACCATCCTGCTGGTCGAGCAGATGGCCAACCAGGCGCTGGCCGTGGCCGACCGCGGCTACGTGCTGGGCACCGGCCGCATCACCGCCCAGGGCAGCGGCCGCGAGCTGCTGGCCGACCCGCAGGTGCGCGCCGCCTACCTGGGCCAGCACGGCGCGGGCAACGCCTGACGTGAGCCGCCGCGGCGACGCCTGGGTGGGCCCGGCCCTGATGGCCACGATGGTGGTCTGGGGCCTGAACTTCCCGATGGTCAAGACGCTGACGCAGTGGTTCGACACCACGCTGCTGGCCAGCGCGCGCATCGTCGCCGCCACCATCGCCTTCTGGGTGCTGATGGCCTGGCAGCGGCCGCCGCGCCTGCGCTTGAGCGGCCGGCTGTGGCTGGGCCTGCCGGCCTGCGCCTTCACCATGGTCTACCTCAACCAGGTGCTGTTCGCCGGCGGCCTGCAGCGCACCGGTGCGGCCAACGGCGCGCTGATCATGGCCACCTCGCCGATGGTGGCCGGGCTGCTGGCCACGCTGGCCTTCGGCGAGCGGCTGCACTGGCGCCACCTGGCGGCGCTGGCGCTGGGCTTCGGCGGCGTGGCCGCGGTGGTGCTGCACCGCGACGGCGCCGCGCTCGGCGCCGCCGGCCTGGGCGACCTGCTGATCCTCGGCTGCGTGGTCTCCTACGCGCTGGGCGGCGTGATCGTGCAGCACCTGGCGCCGCGCGTCGACCTGCTGTCGTTCAACGCCTGGGTCTACACGCTGGGCATGGCCATGCTGCTGCTGCACCTGGGCATCGAGCAGGGGCCCACGCTGACGCTGCAGCGCGTGTTCCCCGGCTGGTGGCCGTGGACGCTGGTGATCATCTCCGCGGTGCTGGCCACCACGCTGAGCAACTGGCTGTGGGCGGTGGCCATCGCGCGCATCGGCGTGGCGCGCGCCACGGTCTACGTCTACTGGGTGCCGATCTTCGGCATGGCCTTCTCGGCGCTGCTGCTCGGCGAGACGCTCAACGCCTGGTACGGCCTGGGCCTGGCGATGGTGCTGGCCGGCAGCCGGCTGGCCGCCGGCGCGCCGCGGCGGCCCGCCCTGGTGCCGCCGCCGGAGTAGGCCCGCGGTGGAGAATGGCGCCGCCGCCCATGACCGACACCGCCGCCGTCACCCGCCGCTACCTGCCGTGGATCGTCGCCATCGCGCTGTTCATGGAGCAGCTCGACTCGACCATCGTCAACACCAGCATCCCGGCGATGGCCGCCAGCCTGGGCGTGACGCCGCTCAGCCTGAAGGCGGTGTCGAGCAGCTACATCCTCAGCCTGGCGGTGTCGATCCCCATCAGCGGCTGGCTGGCCGAGCGCTTCGGCAGCCGGCGCGTGTTCCTGGCGGCGGTGGCGCTGTTCACGCTGTCGTCGGTGCTGTGCGGCTTGGCGCCCAGCGCGCACCTGCTGGTGGCCGCGCGCGTGCCGCAGGGCATTGCGGCGGCGATGATGATGCCGGTCGGCCGCATGGCCATCATCCGCACCTTTCCCAAGGGCGAGCTGCTGCGGGCGATGAACTTCGTCATCGTGCCGGCGCTGCTGGGCCCGCTGCTGGGGCCCACGGTGGGCGGGCTGATCGTGCACTGGCTGAGCTGGCGCGACATCTTCTTCGTCAACGTGCCGGTCGGCCTGCTGTGCCTGTGGGTCGGCTGGCGTCACATGCCCGACTACCGCGCCGACACCGTGCGCCCGCTGGACCTGCGCGGCTTCGCGCTGTTCGGCAGCGGCATCGCGCTGCTGTCGTGGCTGCTTGAGGTGTTCGGCGAGCACGGCCTGACGTGGCGCCAGGCCTTGCTGCCGCTGGCGGTGTCGGCGCTGCTGCTGCTGGGCTACGGCTGGCACGCGCGGCGCGCGCCGCATCCGCTGCTGTCGCTGGACCTGTTCCGGCTGCGCACCTTCCGCGTCTCGGTGATCGGCGGCTTCGTCACGCGGCTGGGCGTCGGCGGCATGCCCTTCCTGCTGCCGCTGCTGTTCCAGGTCGGCATGGGGCTGCCGGCCTGGCAGTCGGGCCTGCTGATGATGCCGGCCGCGCTGGCCGCGATGGGCATGAAGGTGATCTCGGCCACCATGCTGCGCCACCTGGGCTTTCGCCGCGTGCTGATGATCAACACCGTGCTGGTGGCCTGCACGATGGCGCTGTACGCGCTGGTCGGCCCGGCCACGCCGCTGGCGGTGATCGTGCTGCTCGGGCTGTCGATGGGGCTGTTCAACTCGCTGCAGTTCTCCAGCATGAATTCGATGGCCTACGCCGACGTCGGCGACCGCGACGCGGCGATGGCCTCGACCATCGCCAGCACGCTGCAGCAGTTGTCGATGAGCTTCGGCCTGGCCTGCGGCTCGCTGGTGGCGGGGCTGTACCTCGACGACCTGCCGCAGAGCTCGCCCACCGCCGTCATCGGCGCGCTGCACCACGCCTTCCTGACGCTGGCGGCGCTGACGCTGGTGTCGTCGCTGATGTTCCGCACGCTGCACGTCGACGACGGCGACAGCGTGTCGCGCGGGCGGCCGGCGGCGGCGCCCGCTGCGCGTTGATGGGGCTTCGTCAGTCCTTCAGCAGCAGCGCGCGCGGCTGCCCCTGGCCGTCGATCGCCACGTAGGTCAGGTTGGCCTGGGTCACCTTCACCAGGTGCGGGTCGGCCGGGTTGCGCTCGGCCCAGACCTCGACGTGCACGGTGATCGAGGTGCGCCCGATGCGCGCGATGCGGGCGTAGAAGCTCAGCAGGTCGCCGATCGACACCGGCTGCTTGAACACGAACTCGTTGACCGCCACGGTGGCGATGCGCCCACGCGCCAGCCGCGCCGGCAGCACCGCGCCGGCGACGTCGACCTGGGCCATGATCCAGCCGCCGAACACGTCGCCGTTGGCGTTGACGTCGGCGGGCATCGGCATCACGCGCATCACCAGCTCGCTGCCCTCGGGCACACTGGCGGGGCTGGCCAGCCGTGGCGCGGCCAGCGGGATTGAACTCTCGGCCATCGGCACCACCTCCCTCGCGCGAAAGCGAAGATTCTTCCATGAGACGACACGAGCTGGCGGCGCCGGCGCCGCTGCCGGCCGGCGGCCGCCCCGGCGACCGCACCGACCGCAGCGACTTGGCCACCCTGCGCAAGCTGCTGCCCTACCTGTGGCGCTACCGCTGGCGGCTGGGCATCGCGCTGGCCTTTTTGCTGGCGGCCAAGCTGGCCAACGTCGGCGTGCCGCTGCTGCTGAAGACGCTGGTCGACCGCCTGTCGATCAAGCCCGGCGACCCCGCGGCGCTGCTGGTGGTGCCGGTGGGGCTGGTCGTTGCCTATGGTGCGCTGCGGCTGTCGACCTCGCTGTTCACCGAGCTGCGCGAGCTGGTCTTCGCGCGGGCGACCGAAGGCACCTCGCGCAGCATCTCGCTGCAGGTGTTCCGCCACCTGCACGCCTTGAGCCTGCGCTTCCACCTCGAACGCCAGACCGGCGGCATGACGCGCGACATCGAGCGCGGCACGCGCGCCGTGCACTCGCTGATCAGCTACTCGCTCTACAGCATCCTGCCCACGCTGGTGGAGGTGGGGCTGGTGCTGGTGCTGCTGGGCTGGAAGTTCGACGCCTGGTTCGCCGGCATCACGGCGCTGGCGCTGGTGGTCTACATCACCTTCACGGTGTCGGTGACCGAGTGGCGTACGGCGTTTCGCCGCCGCATGAACGAGCTGGACTCCACCGCGCACTCGCGCGCCATCGACTCGCTGCTGAACTACGAGACCGTCAAGTACTTCAACAACGAAGACTTCGAGGCCCGCCGCTACGACGAGAACCTGGAGCGGCTGCGCCAGGCCACGCTGAAGAGCCAGAGCACGCTGTCGCTGCTGAACACCGGCCAGCAGCTCATCATCGCCGCCGCGCTGATCGCCATGCTGTGGCGCGCCACGCAAGGCGTGGTCGACGGCCGCCTGACGCTGGGCGACCTGGTGATGGTCAACGCCTTCATGATCCAGCTCTACATCCCGCTGAACTTCCTGGGCGTGATCTACCGCGAGATCAAGCAGAGCCTGACCGACCTGGACAAGATGTTCGGCCTGCTGGAGCGCGAGCGCGAGGTGGCCGACGCGCCCGACGCGCGGCCGCTGCAGGTGACGTCGGGCGTTGTCCGCTTCGAGCACGTGAGCTTTGCCTACGATCCGGCGCGGCCGATCCTGCACGACGTCAGCTTCGAGGTGCCGGCCGGCAAGACGGTGGCCGTGGTCGGCGCCTCGGGCGCCGGCAAGAGCACGCTGGCGCGGCTGCTCTACCGCTTCTACGACGTGGGCGGCGGCGCCATCACGATCGACGGCCAGGACATCCGCCGCGTCACCCAGGCCAGCCTGCGCCAGTCCATCGGCATCGTGCCGCAGGACACGGTGCTGTTCAACGACACGGTCGAATACAACATCGCCTACGGCCGCCCCGGCGCCGGCCGCGCCGAGGTGGAGGCCGCCGCGCGCGCCGCGCACATCCACGACTTCATCGCCGCCACGCCCAAGGGCTACGACACCATGGTCGGCGAGCGCGGCCTCAAGCTCAGCGGCGGCGAGAAGCAGCGCGTGGCGATCGCCCGCACGCTGCTGAAAGACCCGCCCATCCTCATCTTCGACGAGGCCACCTCGGCGCTGGACTCGGCCAACGAACGCGCGATCCAGGCCGAGCTGAAAAGCGCCGCCCAGGGCAAGACGGCGCTGGTCATCGCGCACCGCTTGTCGACCGTGGTCGACGCGCACCAGATCGTCGTGCTCGACCAGGGCTGCGTCGTCGAGCGCGGCTCGCACGCCGAGCTGTTGGCGCACGATGGGCGTTATGCGCAGATGTGGCGGTTGCAGCACAGCGCCGAGGCCCGCGCGCGCAGCGGGTCCGACTGAAGCCCCGGGCATACACTCCCCCGCCCATGGAGACCAAGTGGATCGAGGACTTCATCGCGCTGGCCGAGACGCGCAGCTTCTCGCGCGCGGCGCAGTTGCGGCATGTCACGCAGCCGGCGTTCAGCCGCCGCATCCAGGCGCTGGAGGCCTGGACCGGCATCGACCTCGTCGACCGCTCGTCCTACCCCACGCGGCTGACGCCGGCCGGCGAGACCTTCCACGGCCAGGCGCTGGAGATCGTCAGCGCCCTGCAGGCCACGCGCAACCTGATGCGCAGCCACCAGGTGGCCGGGCAGGACATGATCGAGTTCGCGGTGCCGCACACGCTGGCCTTCACCTTCTTCCCGCATTGGCTGACGGGGCTGCGGCCACAGTTCGGCACCATCAAGAGCCGGCTCAACGCCTTCAACGTGCACGACGCGGTGCTGCGCCTGACCGAAGGCGGCTGCGACCTGCTGATCGCCTACCACCACCCGGCGCAGCCGCTGCGGCTGAACGCCGAGCGCTATGAAATGCTGAGCCTGGGCGCCGAGAGCCTGGCGCCCTATGCCCGCCCCGGGCCCGACGGCCAGCCGCTGCTGCGCCTGCCCGGCGTGCCCGGCGCGCGCGTGCCCTTCCTCGCCTACGCCAGCGGCGCCTACATGGCGCGCATGGTCGAGGTCATCCTGAAAGAGGCCGACGCCATGCCCTCGCTGGAACCCGTCTACGAGACCGACATGGCCGAAGGCCTGAAGGCGATGGCGGTCGAAGGGCACGGCCTGGCCTTCCTGCCCGCCAGCTCGGTGCGCAAGGAGCTGAAGAGCCGCCGCCTGGTGCCAGCCGCCGAGAATGGATGTTATGAACTGACGATGGAAGTGCTGATCTACCGCGAGAAGCCCGGCTTCGCGCGCCACACCAAGCCGCAGGCCGCGGCGCTGTGGGACTTCCTGGCGGCGCGCTGAACCATGACCCACCCCATGCCCACCCTGACGCTGACGATCACCCGCCCCGACGACTGGCATCTGCACCTGCGCGACGGCGCCGCGCTGGCGGCGGTGCTGCCGCACAGCGCGGCGCAGTTCGCGCGCGCGATCGTCATGCCCAACCTGCGGCCGCCGGTCACCACCACCGCGCAGGCGCTGGCCTACCGCGAGCGCATCGTCGCCGCGCTGCCGGCGGGGGCCGACTTCCAGCCGCTGATGACGCTGTACCTGACCGACGGCACCACGCCCGACGAAATCGTGCGCGCCAAGGCGGCCGGCATCGTCGCACTCAAGCTCTACCCCGCCGGCGCGACGACCAACAGCGACGACGGCGTGACCGACATCCGCAAGACTTACGCCACGCTGGAGGCGATGCAGCGCGAAGGCCTGCTGCTGCTGGTGCACGGCGAGGTGACCGACCCGGCGGTCGACCTGTTCGACCGCGAGGCGGTGTTCATCGATCGCGTGATGCAGCCGCTGCGCCGCGACTTCCCCGCGCTGAAGGTGGTGTTCGAGCACATCACCACCGCCGAGGCCGCCGCCTACGTTGCCGCGGCCGACGCCCACACCGCGGCCACCATCACCGCGCACCACCTGCTCTATAACCGCAACGCGCTGTTCCTCGGCGGCCTGCGGCCGCACTACTACTGCCTGCCGGTGCTCAAGCGCGAGCAGCACCGCCTGGCGCTGGTGGCGGCCGCCGCCTCGGGCAGCCCGAAGTTCTTCCTCGGCACCGACAGCGCGCCGCACGCGGCGGCGCTGAAGGAGCAAAGCGTCTGCGGCGCCGGCTGCTTCACGGCGCCGGCGGCGCTGGAGCTGTACGCCCAGGCCTTCGAGGCCGCCGGCGCGCTGGAGCAACTGGAAGCCTTCGCCAGCTTCAACGGCCCCGACTTCTACGGCCTGCCGCGCAACCGCGGCACCGTGACGCTGGCGCGCGAAGACTGGACGCTGCCCGCCACGCTGCCCTTCGGCGACGCGCTGATCAAGCCGCTGCGCGCCGGCGAGACCCTGCACTGGCGGCTCAAGACCCCAGCCGGGGCGGGTGCAAACCCCCAGCCGGCGCGGGCCGACTTGAAACCCGGGCCGCCGCCCTAAGATCGCCGCTGTCTCCAACCGATGGGCCCCTTGCCGGGCCGCCTTCCATGAAACGCATCGCGCTGTTCATCGTGACCAACCTGGCCGTCATGCTGGTGCTGGGCATCGCGGCCAGCCTGCTGGGCGTCAACCGCTACCTCACGGCCAACGGGCTGCAACTCGGCCAGTTGCTGGGCTTTGCGCTGATCATGGGCTTCGGCGGCGCCATCATCTCGCTGCTGATGAGCAAGCCGATGGCCAAGTGGAGCACCGGCGCGCAGGTCATCAACGACTCGCCCGACCCGACGCACCGCTGGATCGTCGGCACCGTGCAGGGCTTTGCGCAGAAGGCCGGCATCGGCATGCCCGAGGTCGCGCTGTACGAAGGCGAGCCCAACGCCTTCGCCACCGGCGCGTTCAAGAACTCGGCGCTGGTGGCCGTCTCCACCGGGCTGCTGCAGAGCATGAGCCGGGAAGAGGTCGAGGCCGTCATCGGCCACGAGGTGGCGCACATCGCCAACGGCGACATGGTGACGCTGACGCTGATCCAGGGCGTGATGAACACCTTCGTGGTCTTCCTCTCGCGCGTGATCGGCTACTTCGTCGACCGCGTGGTGCTGCGCAACGACCGCGACGGCGTCGGCATCGGCTACATGGTCACCACGGTCGTGCTCGACCTCGTGCTGGGCCTGCTGGCGTCGATCATCGTGGCCTGGTTCTCGCGCCAGCGCGAGTACCGCGCCGACGCCGGCTCGGCGCAACTGATGGGCCGCAAGCAGCCGATGATCAACGCGCTGGCCCGCCTGGGCGGCCTCAACCCGGGCGAGCTGCCGCGCTCGGTGGAAGCGATGGGCATCAGCGGCAAGCCCAGCGGCGTGATGGCGCTGTTCTCCACCCACCCGCCGATCGAAGACCGCATCCGCGCGCTGCAGCAGGCGCAGTGATCACGACCAGGGCCCTTCGGGGCCCTGCGTCGTTGATGGGACAATCGCCCCCGTGAAGCAGGCCAGACCGCCGCTGGTGCGAGCGTGGAAACACGGCACTGGAGGAAGGTCCGGACTGCACAGGGCAGCGCAGGAGCTAACGGCTCTCCACCGCGAGGTGAGGATCAGAGCAACAGAGACGAGTCGGCCCGCAAGGGCCGGGTGAAACGGGCAATCTCTGCGCGCAGCAACACCAAGTAGGCCGGCGTTGACGTGGCCCGCGGAGCCGGCGGGTAGGTGGCATCGAGCCGTGGTGGCGACACCCGGCCCAGAGGAATGGCGGTCACGGCGGGCGTCTTTTTCGGAAGGCGGCCGCCGCACAGAATCCGGCCTATCGGCCTGCTTCACAGTTTGTTCGGTCAGGCCGGCAGCACCAGCGTCTGCTGCACCTGCCAGCGCAGTTCGCTGCCCGCGGCGGCCGCGGCGGCCGGCTGCAGCCGCATCGCCAGCGCCTCGCGCTCGTCGGGGTCGAGCTGGCGCCACAGGAAGTCGCGCGCATTGCCGGCGTCGCCGTCGACGAACAACTGCGAGGTCACGTCGCCGAAGCTGGCGTGGCGCAGCTTGACGTGGATGTGCGGCGTGCGGCCGGGGTAGGGCACCGGGCGGATGGTGCGGAAGGCCACTTCGCCGTCGCGCCCGCCGCGCGCGGCGCCGAAGCCCTGGAAGCCGGGGTCGTAGCGCCCCGGCTCGGCCGCCACGCTTGGGTGGCGGTAGGCGCGCAGCGTGTCGCATTGCCAGATCTCGACCTCGCAGCCGTCGATCACGCGGCCTTCGCGGTCGATCACGCGCAACTGCAGGCCCAGCGTCTCGCCGCGCGCCTGCAGCACCTGGCCGCCGTGGCGCACGCGGGTGAGGTCGGCGTCCCAGTCCTCGGTGTTGACGGGGTTGCGCGCGCGCCAGCCGGCGGCCGGGTAGAACGGCCCTTCGGTCATCGGCGCGATCACGCGGCGCGGCGTGGCGATGGTGGCGGCGCCCAGCCAGGCCGGCAAGGCCAGGCCGGCGGCCAGCAGCAGGCGGCGGCGGGGTGCGGGCATGGGGTGGGCCTCCGTGCGGTGACGGCGCCGATTGAAGCACGCGCCGCATGACCCGGCACCCGGCCGGGGCAGGGCGCGGCGCGTAGACTGCCGCGCTTGACTGCTGACGTTTCACGCCACTGGGCCGGCCCGCGCTGGACGCTGGCCCTGCTGCTGGCAGGCCTGAGCACCCTCGGCCCCTTCTCGATCGACACCTACCTGCCGGCGTTCACCGGCATCGCGCGTTCGCTGGGCGCCACGCCGCTGCAGATGCAGCAGACGCTGTCGGCCTACCTGTTCGGCTTCGCCGCGATGAACCTGTTCCACGGCGCGCTGGCCGATGCCTACGGCCGGCGGCCGGTGGTGCTGGGCGGCATCGCCGTGTTCACGCTGGCCTCGGTCGGCTGCGCGCTCGCCGATTCGATCGGCATGCTGGTCGCCTGCCGCGCGCTGCAGGGGATGTCGGCCGGCGCCGGCATGGTGGTGTCGCGGGTGATCGTGCGCGACCTCTACGCGCCGGTGGAGGCGCAGCGCATGCTGTCGCAGGTGACGATCTGGTTCGGCATCGCGCCGGCGCTGGCGCCGATGGTCGGCGGCCTGCTGTTCGACGCCGTCGGCTGGCGCGCCATCTTCTGGCTGCTGGTGGCCGTGGGCGGCGCGCTGTGGCTGGTCAACTGGCGCTGGCTGCCCGAGACGCTGGCGCCGGGCGCGGCGCAGCCCTTCCACCCCGCGCCGCTGCTGCGCGGCTATGCGCAGATGGTGGGCGGCGGGCGCTTCCTGGCGCTGTCGGTGGCCAGCGGCATTCCGTTCAACGGCATGTTCCTCTACGTGCTGAGCACGCCGGTGTTCCTGGGCGAGCACCTGCAGCTGGCGCCGACGCAGTTCTTCTGGTTCTTCGTGTGCACCGTCAGCGGCGTGATGGGCGGCGCCTGGGCCTCGGGGCGGCTGGCCGGCAAGGTGGCGCCGCGCGTGCAGGTGCGCTGGGGCTACCGCGTGATGATGGGCATCAGCCTGCTCAACGTGGCGCTGACCGCGCTGCTGCCGCCGCACCCGGCGTGGGCCATCGTGCCGATCGCGATCTACGCGTTCGGCTGGTCGATGATGACGCCGGTGGTCACGCTGCTGCTGCTGGAACTGGTGCCCGAGCGGCGCGGCATGGCCTCGTCGGTGCAGTCGTCGCTGGGCAGCCTGGCCAACGGCGTGGTGGCCGGCGTGCTGGCGCCGCTGGTGATGCATTCGCCGCTGGCGCTGGCCGTGGCCTCGCTGCTGCTGGGCGGCGCCGGGCTGCTGGCCTGGACCTGGGTCAAGCGGCGGCTGCCGGGCTGAGCGTCGCGAGGGTCGCGGGCTCAAGTCGGCCCGCCGTCATGCCGATAGGTCAGGACGGAGAGCCCCATGACCCGACATCACGCACGCACATCCCTCACCCTGGCCTGCCTCGCGCTGGCGGCGGCGCTCGGCGCCGCGCCGGCCACGGCGTCGTCGGAGCACGCCGCGCCGAAGGCCGAGCCCAAGGCTGAACCCAAGGCAGAACACAAGGCCGAGGCCAAGGCAGAACACAAGTCCGAAGCCAAGGCCGAGCCGAAGGCGGCCGCCGCCAAGCCGGCCGCCGCCAGCGGCGACCTCGACGCCTTGCGCGAACGCCTGGCCGCCAAGCTGGGCGCCACGCGGCCGCCGGAGGCCAAGAGCGCCAACCTCGTGCGCGTCAGCACCAAGGCCGATGCCGAGCCGGCGGCGCACGACGGCCACGGCGCGGCGCCCGCGCCCGGCCGCTCGGCGGCGCCGCGCCGGCCCTCGGCGGCGGTGCTGGCCGCGGTGGACGCCCACCGCGCCGAGCAGGCCGCCGGCGCCGGCCACGCCGCGCATTGGAGTTATGCCGGCGAAGGCGGCCCCGCCGCTTGGGGCGGCCTGAAGCCCGAGTTCCAGCTGTGCAGCATGGGCCAGCGGCAAAGCCCGATCGACGTGCGCGGCGGCATCGCGGTCGACCTCGAGCCGGTGCAGTTCGACTACCGCGCCAGCGGCTTCAACGTGGTCGACAACGGCCATACGGTGCAGGTCAACATCGGCGGCGGCAACAGCATCCAGGTGGGCGGCCGGCGCTACGAGCTGGTGCAGTTCCACTTCCACCGGCCGTCGGAAGAGCGCATCAACGGCCGCCAGTACGACATGAGCCTGCACCTCGTGCACAAGGACCCCGAAGGCCGCCTGGCCGTGGTGGGCCTGCTGCTCGAGCGCGGCGCGCCGCAGCCGGTGGTGCAAAGCGTGTGGAACAACCTGCCGCTGGAAAAAGGCATGGAGCAGATGTCCGGCGCCTCGCTGGACTTGAACCACCTGGTGCCGGCCGACCGCGGCTACTACACCTACATGGGATCGCTGACCACGCCGCCTTGCAGCGAAGGCGTGCTGTGGATGGTGATGCGCCAGCCGGTGGCGGTGTCGCAAGCGCAGATCGACATCTTCGCCCGCCTGTACCCGATGAACGCGCGCCCGGTGCAGCAGGCCGCGGGGCGGCTGATCAAGCAGTCGCAGTAGTCGCAGTCGTCGCAGTCGTCGCAGTCGTCGCAGTCGTCGCAGTCGTCGCAGTCGTCGCAGTCGTCGCCGTCGTCGCAGTCGTCGCCGTCGTCACGGCGGCGGCGGCGTGCGCCGCCGCGCCAGCAGCAGCAGCGGCCACAGCCACAGGCTGGCCAGCCAGCGCAGCACGCGGCCGACGGCCAGCGGCTGCGTCTCGTGCTGCGCCACCTTGAGGAACAGCACCACCGCGCCGGCGATCACATAGACCAGCAGGCCGCTGTAGATGGCCACGCGCAGCCCGTAGCTGTCCCCCAGCCAGTCGCCCAGCACGCGCCCCAGCAGCGCGGCGATGAAGACCGAGCCCAGCAGCGCCAGCCCCAGCCCGGCCAGCGCATGGCGCAGCCGCCACAGTGGATCGTTGTCGATGCCCATGGCCGGCATTGTCGGCCGGGCCGGGCCGGGCCGGGCGGGGCGGGGCGGGCCGGGCGGCGCGGCGCGCCGCTGGGCGCCGCTGGACGCCGCTCGGCGCCGCCGTCAGCTCAACCGACCACCGAGCGCAGGCTGTCGCACAGCAGGTGCAGGCGGTTCATGTCCTCGGCCGGCAGTTCGCCGGCGCGCAGCAGCGCGGCGCGTTCGATGGCGCGCAGCCGGAACGACAGCTCGTTCTCGATGGCGTCGAGCTCGGCCGCGTCCTGCGCGGCCACCGAATCGGTGCACCACAGGCCGCTGGCCGTCCAGCCGGTGCGCAAGCGGCCCAGCAGGTGACCGGCCAGCGTCAGCGTGGCCTTCAGCGAGGCCGATTCGGCGCTGCCGTCCAGCGCCTGGGCGCAGGCCTGGGCGGCGGTGAGGCCGTCGTCCAGCTGCGCCAGGCGCGTCTTCAGCGTGGCCGGCTCGTAGCCGCCGGCCAGCGCCGGCTCGACGCGCGCCGCCTCGGCGATGCCACCCACCCACGCGAGGTCGAACTCGCCAGGCACCACGCGCAGCGCCACGCTGGCGCGCGCCAGGCAGGGCTGGTCGCCGCGCAGCACCGCCAGCGTGGTTTCCACCACCGCCAGCAGCCGGCCCAGCGGCGACAGCGCGTCGCGCTGCAGCGCGTGCGGGTAGCCCGAGCCGTCCAGCCGCTCGTGGTGCTCGGCCACCGCGCGCGCCAGCGCGCCGGGGTAGTTGGTCAACTGCGTGAGCAGCATCTTGCCGACGTGCGGGTGCACGACGAGCTGCTGGTAGCTCACGAAGTCCAGGCTGCGGTCGGCGTCGGCCTCGTTGTAGCGCGGGTCGATGTACATCTCGCCCAGGTCGTGCAGCAGCCCGCCCAGCATGGCCAGCCGCACCTCGGCCAGCGTGCCGCCGTGCTGCAGCATCAGCGTGCCGGCCAGCGCCATCGCCTGCACCGCGTGGTCGAACGACTCGGGGCGCGAAGCCTGGCCGGCCGTCAGCAGCAGTTGCGCCACCGAGTGCAGCGGCAGGTGCGCCACCTCCTGCAGGATGCGCTGCGACTGCGGCCGCAGCAGCGCCGCCAGCGGGCTGGCGCCGTCCACCAGCGCCCAGGTGGCTTCGAGCAGCGTCTGCGCGGTGACGCCGTCCTCGGCCATCAGGCAGCTTTCCAGCGGGTTGCGCAGCTTGCGGTCGAGCAGCTTGCGCTGCAACTCGGCCGACACCGGCTGGTCGCGCGCCCACAGCTTGATGCCCGAGAGGTCGAAGATGTCGCGCGAGGCGATGATGCTCCTGGTCTGGCTGGCCTCCAGGATGGTGGCCAGCGCGTGCGGATTGGCGGTGGAGAAAGGGGCGGTATTGGCGGGCGTGCTCATCGAAGACTCCTGATGACGCGGTTCGTCAGGGCTTCTTCGGCCGCCGGCGGCGGAACTTGAGGGCCGCTTGGTCGCCATTTGCAATGCGGGTAAGGTGCGGCCATGACCCACGACGACCTGCTGGCGCTCGGCGCCGTCGAACAACGCCGGCTGATCGGCCAGCGCCGGCTCTCGCCGCTGGAGCTGATGCAGGCCTGCATCGCGCGCATCGAGGCGCTGAACCCGGCCGTCAATGCCGTCTGCGCGACCGACTTCGAACGCGCGCTGGCAGCCGCCCGCCGCGCCGAGGCGGCGGTGATGAGCGGCGCGCCGCTGCCGCTGCTGCACGGCCTGCCGCTCGGCGTGAAGGACCTGCTGGACACCGAGGGCCTGTTGTCGACCAGCGGCAACATCGCGCTGCGCGGCCACGTGCCGGCGGCCGACCACGGCCTGGTGGCGCAGCTGCGGCGGGCCGGCGCCATCGTCGCCTGCAAGACCAACACGCCCGACATGGGCGCCGGCGGCAACACGCGCAACCCGGTGTGGGGCGCCACCGGCAACCCTTTCGACCCGCGGCTCAACGCCGGCGGCTCGTCGGGCGGCTCGGCCGCCGCGCTGGCCACCGGCATGCTGCCGCTGTGCACCGGCAGCGACACCGGCGGCTCGCTGCGCATTCCTTCGGCGCTGTGCGGCGTGGTTGGCCTGCGGCCGAGCCCGGGGCTGGTAGCCAACCGCAGCCGGCCGCTCGGCTGGTCGGCGATCTCGGTGCTCGGGCCGATGGGCCGCGACGTGGCCGACGCCGCGCTGATGCTGGCCGCCTGCGTCGGCCTCGACCGCCACGACGCGCTGTCGTACCCGGCGGACGCCGCCGCCTTCTGGCCGCTGCCCGCATGCGACCTCTCGCGGCTGCGCGTCGCGTTCAGCGAAGACTTCGGCTTCGCCGCCGTCGACCCCGCCATCCGCCGCGTGCTGCGCGCCCGCGTGGCGGCCCTCGCGCCGCACGTGGCTGCGGTGGAGCCTTTGCACATCGACCTGGGCGAGGCCGACTTCGCCTTCGACGTGATCCGTGCCGAGGCCTTCGTCGCCGGCTTCGGCGATTGCGACCCCGCCACGCTGGGCCCCAACGTGCGCGCCAATGTCGAGCTGGCGCGCGGCATCACGCTGGCCGACCGCGCCCGCGCGCACCAGGCGCAGACGCGCATCGCGCGCGCCTTCGCGCAGGCGCTGGAGCGCGTGGACCTGATCGTCGCGCCGGTGCTGCCGGTGTCGCCTTTCCCCTGGACCGAGCTGTACGCCGAGGTGGTGGATGGCCAGCGCATGGCCAACTACTACCGCTGGCTGGCGCTGTGCTACGGCGTCACGCTGTCGGCGCACCCGGCGCTGTCGCTGCCCTGCGGGCGCGACGAGCAAGGCATGCCCTTCGGGCTGCAAGTCGTCGGCCGCCGGCACGGCGACGCCGAGTTGCTGGCCGCCGCCCACGCGCTGCAGCAGGCGCTGGCGGCCAACCCGGAAACCGAACGTCCCCGGCCCGACCTGGCGGCGCTGCGCAAGCCGCGGCCCGAGCTGAAGTCCATCGTCACCCATCCGCCGGTGTTCGACGGCCTGGCGCCCGACGCGGCGGCCTTGCGCATGGCGCCGGTGTAGGCGCGGCCTGCCAAGCCATCGGCGTGAAGTAGTAACATTGCTACATGTCGATCACCACGCTCACCAGCCGCGAGTTCAACCAGGACACGGCGCGTGCCAAGAAGGCGGCGGCGCGGGGCCCGGTGATCATCACCGACCGCGGCTCGCCGTCGCACGTGTTGCTGAGTTATGACCGCTACCTGGCGCTGAGCGGCGGCGGCGCCGACATCGTGGCGCTGCTGGGTATGGCCGAAGGCGCGGACATCGACTTTCGCCCGCCCAAGGCCAGGCTGGCGGCGAAGGCGCCCGATCTGTCCTGACGATGTTCCTGCTCGACACCAACGTCGTCTCGGAACTGCGCAAGGCGCCGGGCGGCAAGGCCGATGCCCGCGTCGTCGCCTGGGCGCGGTCGGTCGCCGCGTCCAGCCTCTACCTGTCGGCGCTGTCGGTCTACGAGCTGGAACTGGGCGTGCTTGCCAAGGAGCGCCGCGACCCGCGCCAGGGCGCGCTGCTGCGGCGCTGGCTGGACGAGCAGGTGCTGCCCGGTTTTGCGGGCCGCATCCTGCCGCTGGACGAGCCGGTGGCGCGCCGCGGCGCGGCCCTGAGCGTGCCCGACCGCGTGGCCGAGCGCGACGGCTTCATCGCCGCCACCGCGCTCGTCCATCGCATGACCGTGGTCACGCGCAACACGGCCGATTTCCAGCGCACCGGGGTCGCCTTGCTCGACCCCTGGCGCGCGGCGCCGTAGCGGTGACCCAGCGGCGCCGATCTTCGACCTTACTTCCGCGCCGCGATCGCCTTCTCCGCCGCGTCGACCAGGCCGGCGCCGATCTGGGCCTTCCACTTGTCGTAGACCGGGCGCGTGGCCTTGACGAAGGCTTCGCGTTCGGCCGGCGTCAACTGGGTGATGGTGACGCCCAGGCCGGCGATCTCCTTGAGCAGCGGCTTGTCGGCCTCGGCCAGGCCCTTGCGGGCGATGGCGATCTCTTCCTTGCCGGCGTCGACCGCGGCCTGGCGCACGATGGCCTGGTCGGCCGGCGTCCAGCTCGCCCACACGTCCTTGTTGACGACGAAGATCAGCGGGTCGGCGACATAACCCCACATCGTGACGTTCTTCTGGCCCACCGTCTGCAGCTTGGCGGCGGTGAAGATCGACATCGGGTTCTCCTGCCCGTCCACCGCGCCGCTGGCCAGCGCCGGCTGCGCGTCGGCCCAGCTCATCTGCGTCGGGTTGGCGCCGAGTGCGGTGAAGGTGTCCAGGAACAGCGGCGAGCCGACGACGCGGATCTTCAGCCCCTTCAGGTCTTCGGGCAGCTTGATCGGCTTCTTGCTGTTGGTGATCTCGCGGTAGCCGTTCTCGCCCCAGGCCAGCGGCAGCGCGCCGGCCTTGTCGACGATGGCGAAGATCTGCTTGCCCACCTCGCCCTGCGTCAGCGCGTCGATGGCCTTGTAGTCGGGCATCAGGAAAGGCAGCGAGAAGAGGTTCAGCTCCTTGACCTGCGGCGACCAGTTGATGGTCGAGCCGATGGCGAGGTCGATCACGCCCTGGCGGATGGCCGTGAACTCGCGCGTCTGGTCGCCCTGCACCAGCGAGACGCCGGGGTACAGCTTGATGTTGATGCGGCCTTGGGTCCGCTCTTTCACCAGGTTAGCCCAGATCTCGCCGCCCTTGCCCCAGGGAAAGCTCGGCGGCACGACGAGCGACAGCTTGTACTCGGCCTTGTAGCCGGCCGGCAGCGGCGCCTGCGCCTGGGCGAGACCAGCGGCCGCCAGCGCCGTGGCGGCCAGCGTGAATTTCAAAAAGGAACGCACTTGCATCGTCATCTCCTCGTCGTGTGAAAGACCCATTCCATTGCATTCAATAGCCCAGCTTGCGCGGCAGCCACAAGGCCAGCTCGGGCCAGATGATCACCGCCACCATCACCATGAACATAGCCAGCAGCAACCACCCCACCCAACGAACGGTTTCTTCCATGCGCACGCCGGCGATGCGGCACGACACCATCAGGTTCACCGCCAGCGGCGGCGTGAACTGGCCGAGCGCCACCTTCAGCGTCAGCAGCACGCCGAACCAGACCGGGTCCCACTTGTAGTGGTTGGCGATGGGCATCAACAGCGGCACGAAGATCAGGAAGATCGACACCCCGTCGAGGAACATGCCGACCACGATGAGCATCAGGATCAGCAGCGACAGCACGCCGTACTCGCCCAGCCCCGAGTTGACGATGGCCCGCGTCACCGGATCGATCAGCCCCATGGTCGACAGCGAATACGCGAAGATGCCCGCCAGCGCCACCACCACCAGGATCACCGCCGACAGCTCGCCCGATTCGCGCAGGATGGGGTACAGGTCGCGCCATTTGATCGTGCGGTGGATGAAGGCGCCGACGAACAGGCCGTAGAACACCGCCACCACCGCGGCCTCGGTCGGCGTGAACCAGCCGGCGCGCATGCCGCCGAGAATCAGCACCGGCGCGAACAGGCCCCACGTGGCCTGGCGCAGGCTGGCCCAGAACGGCGGTCGCGGCAGCGAGGCTTCGAGCTGCCCCATGCCGTGCTTGCGCGCCATCCACACCGCCGGCGCGATCAGCGCGATGCCGGCCAGCACGCCCGGCACCATGCCGGCCGCGAACAGCGCCGGCACCGAGGCGCCCGAGACCAGCACCGAATAGACGATGAAGGCCACGCTCGGCGGGATCAAGATGTCGGTGGCCGCCGCGGCGCCGACGATGCTGGCCGAATAAGCCGGCGGATAGCCGGCGCGCGCCATCGCCGCGATCATCACGCCGCCCACCGCGGCCGCGTTGGCGGGGCCCGAGCCCGAGATGCCGCCGAGGAACATCGCGACCACGATGGCCACCAGCGGCAGCATGCCGGGCCCGCGGCCGACGATGGCGATGGCGAAGTTCACCAGCCGCAGCGCGACGCCCGAGCGGTCGAAGATCGAGCCCACCAGCACGAACATCGGCACCGCCAGCAGCGGGTACTTGCCGAGCCCGGCGAAGAAGTTTTGCGGCACCGCCAGCAGCCCGAACCACTGCGTGCCGGCGTTGGCCAGCGCGATGGCCGCGGTGCCGGCCAGGCCCAGCGCCACGCCGATGGGCACGCCCAGCAGCATCAGCGCGATGAAGCCGATGAACAGCAGCGCGCCGATCATGGCTTCGCGCCGCGGCCCTGGCGGATGAAGAGCCCGAGCGCGCGGCCGCTGATCGCCACCGACAGCACCGGCAGCCAGATCGAGTACCACCACTGCGGCACGCCGATGCCCGGCGAGGTCTCGCCGAAGCGCACGTCGTCGTAGACCATGCGCGCGGCCAGCACCGCGATCAGCGCGAACAGCAGCGCCACCATCAGCGAGCCGAAGCGCGCCAGCGCGCGGCGGCGGCGCTCGGGGCCGGCATCGGCGAAGGCTTCGATGCGGATGTGCCGGTTGCGCGCCACGGCGGCCGAGCCGGCCACCAGCGTCAGCACGATCATCAGGAAGACCGAGATCTCCTCGGTCCACGCGAACGACTGGTTGGTGAAGTAGCGCACCAGCACGTTGGCGAAGGTGATCAGCGCCAGCGCGGCCATCACCAGCACCGTCAGCCAGTCTTCGATCTTCAGCGGCACGCGCACTGGTTCATCGGGCGCTGCGGGGTCGGGCGGCAGTTCGGATGGGGATGACATGGCGGGGCGGCATTGTAGGAGGGCCGCCCCGCGGCGGCCGGGCGCGGGGCAGACGTTCAGAACGGATAGTGCCGCGGCGCCGTCTGCACCGTGATCCAGCGCAGGTCGGTGAACTCGGCGATGCCGGCCTTGCCGCCGAAGCGGCCCAGGCCCGAGGCCTTGACGCCGCCGAAGGGCATCTGCGCCTCGTCGTGCACCGTGGGGCCGTTGACGTGGCAGATGCCCGACTCGATGCGCCGCGCCACCTCCAGCGCGCGCGCGATGTCGCGGCCGAAGACGGCGGCCGACAAGCCGTACTCGTTGTCGTTGGCGCAGGCCACCGCGGCCTCGACGCCGTCGACGCGCACGATGGCCTTCACCGGGCCGAAGGTCTCTTCATGGTAGATGCGCATTTTCGGGGTTACGTGGTCGAGCAGCGTCGCCGGCATCAGCGTGTTGTCGGCCTTGCCGCCGCACACCAGCTTGGCGCCTTGCGCCAGCGCGTCGTCGATCAGCGCGTTGCAATGCTCCACCGTGCCCATGCCGACCACCGAGCCCAGCACGACCGGATCGCCCTTGCGCGGGTCGCCCAGCGGCAGGCCGCGGGCCTTCTTCGCGAGGCGGGCGACGAAGTCGTCGGCGACCTTGGCGTCGACGACGAGGCGCTCGGTGCTCATGCAGATCTGCCCGCTGTTGGCAAAGGCGCCGAAGGCGGCGGCGTTGACCGCGTCGTCGAGGTCGGCATCGTCCAGCACCACCAGCGGCGCCTTGCCGCCGAGTTCCAGCACGGCCGGCTTCAGGTGCTTGGCGCAGGTCAGCGCGATGATGCGGCCGACGCGCGTGCTGCCGGTGAAGTTGACGCGGCGAAGCATCGGGTGCGCCACCATCGCTTCCACCACGGCGCCGGCGTCGGCCGGCGCGTTGGTCAGGTAGTTGACGACGCCGGGCGGAAAGCCCGCGTCCTGCAGCGCCTCGACGATGAGCTGGTGCGTGCGCGGGCAGTTCTCGCTGCCTTTCAGCACCACCGTGTTGCCGCACGCCAGCGGCGTGGCGATGGCGCGCACGCCCAGGATCACCGGCGCGTTCCACGGCGCGATGCCCAGCACCACGCCGGCCGGCTGGCGCACGCCCATCGCCAGGCTGCCGGGCACGTCGGAAGGGATCAGCTCGCCGCCCACTTGCGTGGTTAGCGCCGCCGCCTCGCGCAGCATGCCGGCGGCCAGCATCACGTTGAAGCCGGCCCAGGCACCGGTGGCGCCGGTCTCGGCGGCAATGGCTTCGATGAATTGCGGCGTCTTCGCTTCCAGCGCGTCGGCCGCCTTCAGCAGCAGCGCACGTCGTTCGTTGGGGCCGCTGCGGCTCCAGGTCTTGAAGGCCTCGGCCGCGGCGTCCACCGCGGCCACGGCGTCGGCCGCGCTGGCCGCCGGCGCGCGCGTGGCCACGCTGCCGTCCAGCGGGTTGCGGCGCTCGAAGGTGGCGCCCTTCTCGGCGCCGACCGCCAGGCCGTTGATGAGCATCGACAGATCGGACATGGTCGTCTCCTTGGGGGTTGAGGGATGAGCGGCGGCGGCCGGCGCCGCCGTCTTGCCGAGGTAGGCGTGGCGCACCACCGTGCTGCGCGCCAGCAGGAAGGCCGCGCCGCTGGCGACCAGGCGGCCGCGCTCCAGCACGTAGCCGCGGTCGGCCACGGCCAGCGCCTTGCGCACGTTCTGCTCGACCATCAGCACCGTGGTGCCGGCGTCGGCAATGCGGCGGGCGATGGCCAGCAACTCGTCCACCATCTTCGGCGCCAGGCCGAGCGAGGGCTCGTCCAGCATCAAGAGCCGCGGCGCGCTCATCAGCGCGCGCGCCACGGCCACCATCTGCTGCTCGCCGCCGCTCATCGTGCCGGCCAGCTGCGTGGCACGTTGGGCGAGCTTGGGAAAGTCCTGCAGCACCTGGCGCAGCCGCGCGGCGCGCTCGGCCGCGGTGGCCAGCCAGCCGCCGAGTTCGAGGTTCTCGGCCACCGTCATCTGCGGGAACAGCTGGCGCCCCTCGGGCACCAGCGCGATGCCGCGGCGCACGATCTCGTCGGTGCGCGCCTCGGCGGCGATCGGCCGGCCGTCGAGCAGCACCTCGCCCTGGCGCGCGATCAAGCCGTTCAGCGCCTTCAGCAGCGTGCTCTTGCCGGCGCCGTTGGGGCCGAGGATCACGGTGAGCCCCGGCCGCGCTTCGAGCGACAGCGCGCGCAGCACCTGAAAGCCGCCGTAGCCGGCCGCCAGGTCCTGCACCTGCAGGTGCGCCGGCTTCGGCGCCGCGGCCGGCTCATTCATCGGCCATCTCGTCGCCGAGGTAGGCCTCGACGACCTCCGGGTTGCGCACCACTTCCGACGGCGTGCCGTCGGCGATCTTGCGGCCCTGGTGCAGCACCAGCACGCGCTCGACGTGGCGCAGCAGCGTGGTCACCGCGTGCTCGATCCAGATCACGGTCAGGTCCAGCTCGTCGCGCAGGCGGCGGATGAGCTGCGCCATCGCCTCCACCTCGGCCTCGGTGAGGCCGGCGGCCACCTCGTCCAGCAGCAGCAGCTTCGGTCGCGTGGCCAGCGCCATGCCGATCTCCAGCAGCCGCTGCTGGCTGGGCGTCACCGCGGCGGCCGGCAGCGTGGCCTGCGCCGGCAGCCCGATCAACTGCAGGATGCTGGTCTCGTCCTTCAGCAGCGCCGAGGCCGGCCGGCCGCGGCCGGCGAACTGCAGCCCGAAGCCGACGTTGGCGGCCACGCTCAGCTCGCCGAACACGCGCGGCGTCTGGAAGCTGCGCGCAATGCCGTGGCGCGCATAGCGGTGCGCCGGCGCGCCGGTGAGGCACTGCCCTTGCGCGAACAGCGCGCCGCCGGTGGCCGCCTGCACGCCCGACAAGGCATTGAAGAAGGTGGTCTTGCCGGCGCCGTTGGGGCCGATGATGCCCACCAGCTCGGCCGGCGCGAAGGCGGCGCTGACCGCGTCCACCGCGACCAGGCCGCCGAAGCGGACGGTCAGCGAGCGCGCTTCCAGCAGCGGGTGGCCGTTCATCGCGCGGCTCCGCGGCGGCGCGGCAGGCGCAGGCTGGCCAGCCCGCCCGGCAGGTACAGCACGCACAGGATCAGCAGCAGCCCCAGCGCCATCATGTAGAGCTGCGGCAGTTGCAGCCGCAGCGTCTCGGCCAGCAGGCTGAAGACCAGCGCGGCCACCACCGGGCCCCACAGCGTGGCGGCGCCGCCGATCAGCGCGATCAGCACCGTCTGGAAGCCGATGAAGGGGTTGAACACGGTCACCGGGTCGATGTAGGTCCAGCGCACGCTCATCGCCGCGCCCACCGCGCCGGCGAAGGCGGCGGTCAGCGCGAAGCCGGCCGTCTTGACCCGCCGCGTGTCGACGCCCAGCGTCTGCGCGCGCTGCTCGTCGGCGCCGATGCCGGCCAGCGCCAGCCCGAAGCGGCTGCGCCGCACGACGATGGCCGTGGCCAGCGCCAGCACGGCCAGCGCCAGCACCGCCAGGTAGACGGTGTCGCGCTCGGGCACCACGGTCAGCACGCGGCCGACGGTGCCGCTGACCTTCTTCTCCCAATAGCTGATGGCGTGGCGGATCAGCTCGGTCATGCCGAAGGTCAGCACCGCGAAGTAGGTGCCGCGCAAATGCAGCACGGCAGCGCCCATCACCAGTGCCACCAGCGCCGCGACGCCGGCGCCCAGCGCGATGGCCACGGCGAAGGGCACGTGCTCCAGGCTCAGCGCGCTGGTGTAGGCGCCGATGCCGAAGAACGCCGAGGTGGCCAGCGACAGGTAGCGCGTGGCGCCGCAGAACAGGCTCCAGCTCGACGCCAGCGCCGCATACATCAGGCACGACAGCGCCAGCGAGACCGCGAAGTCGCTGCCGTAGTGCGGCAGCGCCAGCGCCCAGCCGGTCAAAGCGATGAGGATGAGCCAGTCGCGCTTCATCGCGTGCGGGTGAACAGGCCGTTGGGCTTCCACAGCAGCACGGCGATGAAGACGCCGTACGACAGCAGGCTTTTCAGCGACGGGTTGGTGAAGTGCATGCCGATGGCTTCCACCACGCCGAGTGCCAGCCCGCCGGCCAGCGCGCCGGCCATGCTGCCCAGGCCGCCCAGCGTGATGACGATCAGCGCCGTCACGGTGTAGGGCTCGCCCATCGCCGGGCTGATGGTGTAGCTCATCGACAGCAGGCAGCCGGCCACGCCCGAGAGCCCGAGGCCGACGCCGAACATCAGCGGGTGCAGCCGCTCGGTGTCGATGCCGACCAGCCGCGCGCCGGTGGGCGACTGCATCAGCGCGCGCACGCCCTTGCCCAGCAGCGTGCGCTGCAGCACCAGCATCAGCGCGCCGCTGAACAGCAGCGCCAGCGCGAACAGCAGCAGCTTGTTGGCCGCGAACTGCGCGCCGGCCATGCCGGGCACGGCCACCGGCGCGGTCAGGTAGTCATAACCGCGCAGTTCACCGCCCCACAGCATCTGCGCGAAGTTCTGCACCAGGAACATCAGCCCGAAGCTGACCATCAGGCCGCGCGCCTCGAACACGTCGAGGTTGGGGCTGGTGCGCGTCAGCCGGCGGAAGGTGAGGCGGTGCACCAGCAGGCCCACGGCCATCAGCACGCCAAAGCTCAGCGGGATCATCAGCAGCGGCGAGACGCCCCACGCGGTCTGCGCCGCCCAGGTGAGGAAGGCGCCGAGCATCAGGAACTCGCCGTGCGCGATGTTGAGCACGCGCATCAGCCCGTACTGCAGGTTGAGGCCGAGGGCGATCAGCGCATAGATGCCGCCGGTGATCAGCCCGGAGGCGATCAGCTCGAACCAGGCCTGGAACGACATCGCGCCGCCGTGCCGAGCGAGCGGCCGCGTTCAGGCCCAGTGCGGCTTGGCCGGCATCAGCGGCGCGGTGGCGCGCGACTTCGGCCACACCACCTCGAACTCGCCCTTCTGCCACTGGCTCACGGTGCCCGGCGTGCCGACGTTCTCGCTGCCGTTGAAGCGGATCTTGCCAATGATGGTGTCGTGGTCGCCGGCGGCGACGTAGTCGCGGATCGCCTTGCGGTCGAGGCCGACCTTGGCCACCGCCGCGGCCAGGATCTCCAGCGACGCCCAGGTGGCGCCGCTGGCCCAGCGGTCGGGCTCTTTCTGCGCGCCGAATTTCTTCACGTGGGCGTCGTAGTAGGCCTTGGCGCCGGGGCTGGTCTTGGCGTTCCAGCTGCCCATGCCCAGCACGCCTTCGGCGCCGGCCTGCATCACGTTGCGGTAGAGCTGGAAGGCGGTGCCCACGCTGGTGTAGAAGAACTTGGGGTTGAAGCCGATCTCCTTGCTCTGCCGGCTGGCGAGGATGGTGTCGGGCGGGTAGGTGAAGCCGACGAAGGCGTCGGGGTTCTTGTCCTTGATGGCGCGCAGCACCGGCGACAGGTCTTTCGCGCCGGTGGGAAAGCTCTTGTCGTCCACCATCTGCATGCCGCTGCCCTGCAGCGCCACCTTGAAGGCGGCGTAGTTCTCCAGGCCGAACAGCTCGTCGGTGTAGATCACCGCCACCGTCTTGCAGCCGCTGTCTTTCAGCATGTCGACCAGCGCGTCGCACATCGGCTTGGGCTGCTGCAGCATCAGAAAGAAGTACGGCAGCTTCATCTCGATCAGCCGCCGGCTCAGCGCCGTGGGCGCCAGGAAGGGGTAGCCGTGGCGGTTGGCGATCGGCGCCACCGCGAAGTTGGCGCCGCTGCCCCAGGGCGGCAGCACGAGGTCGACCTTGTCGCTGCCCATCAGCTTCTCGTAGCTGCGCACCACGGTTTCCATGTCGCTGCGGTCGTCGCTGCTGACCAGCTCCACCGGGCGCTTCGTGCCCTTCACGTTGAGGCCGCCGGCCGCGTTGAGCTGTTCGGCCCACAGCAGGTAGTTGGGCTCCTGGCTGACCTGCGCGCCGGTGGTCCAGGGGCCGGTGCGGCTCATCGTGTAGCCGATGCGCACCGGCGCCGGCTGCGCCGCGGCCAGCCCCGGCAGGGCAAGCGAGGCGGCTGCGGCCTGCAACATGGTGCGGCGGGGGATGCGCGGGGTGTTCATGGCGTGGTCTCCGGCAATGGGTTCTTGGATGTCAGCGGCGGCCGCATTCTTCGGGCGCCGCCGCGCGGCCGCTTTGCTGCCCATGCACGGCGCTTGTCCGGCCGTGCACGGCGGCTCGGGGGTTTCCCGGGCGGGGCGGCCTTGGGCGCCGCATGGGCTTGAGCCGCGGCGCGGCAACGGCTACGCTGCGCGCGCCATGAGACCCACCGCCACCGCGATGAACACCGACAGCGTGGCCCCGCGCGAGCGCGCCGGCTTCTGGGGCGACTGGATCGACCGCCTGTTCCATGGCCTGAAGAACGACTGCTATGGCGACGCCGGCTTCGACGGCCGCATGAGCACCGTGCACGCCGGCGACGTGGTGCTGACGCGGCTGGAGGCCAACCGCCACCGCGTGCTGCGCTCGGCCTCGCAGGTGCGGCAATCGGGCGTCGGCTACCTGAAGATCGTCGCGCCCTTCGTCGGCTGCGCCGGCGTCGAGCAGCAGGGCCGCGAGGCCTGGGTCACGCCCGACCAATGGAGCATCTACGACACCACCGACGCTTACGCGGTCGCCAACCCCGTGCGCGTGGAGCACCTGATCGTGATGATCCCCAAGCAGCAGCTCGCCGAGCGCGGCCTCGGCGGCGCGGCGCTGGGCCCGCTGATGGCGCGCCGGCTGGGCGGCAGCGGCGGCGTGGCCCGCCTGGCGCTGGAGACCATGCGCAGCGCCTACCGCGAGCTGCCCGGCATGAGCGAAGCCGCCGCGCGCGGCGTGGGCGACGCGGTGACGCAGTTCGTGCACCTGTCGATGCTGGACCTGGCCGGCATCGGCACCGCGGTGACGCAGCGCGAGAGCCTGCGCGAGCGCATCAAGCAGCACGTGGGCCAGCACCTCGCCGACCCGGCGCTGTCGGTCGACGCCATCGCGCTGGCGCTGAACTGCAGCCGCCGCCAGCTCTACAACGCCTTCAGCGAAGAGCCCGACGGCGTGGCCGGCTACATCCTGCGCCGCCGCCTGGCGGCCTGCCGCCACGCTTTCGACGACCGCGCGCAGGCGCACCGCTCGATCACCGACATCGCGCTGTCGTTCGGCTTCCAGAACATGGCGCACTTCAGCCGCGTGTTCCGCGCCCACCTGGGGCTGCCGCCCAGCGACTACCGGCGGCAGGGCGGGGCGGCGGCGTAGCCGGTGCGGATGGACGCCGCCACTTGGTCAGCCGCCGTCTCTGGACTCTCAGATCCGGATGTCGATGCGTGCGTCAAAGCGGCAGAGCGACTTCGAGCGGAAGCCGGTATGGCTGACGTATCGAATCTGCTTGGACTGCTCAAGATCGATGACTTCTTCATCCGTGAAGCAGCAGCATGGCCGCTGGCCGAGCTGGCGGGTCCGAAAGTCCTGGTCGATCTCTTGCTCGCGTACCAGCGAGGTTTCGATGAAGGCCATGACAATGACGGCTTTACTGCCGCCCTGCTGGAGATCCCGGCTCTTCATCCGACGGCAGCGCGGCTCTCGCTGGTGCAGATCATTGGTTCATTCGAAGAGCCAATGCGCGGCCCTGCGGCGTGGCTGCTTGAATTCTGCGAATCCGAAGGCAAGTCCAAGGGGCGATAACGCCTAAGTTAGCCGTCCATGGGTCCGGTAAGGGGGCCCGGTGCGAGGAGCTGCTCCGCCGGAGTGGCAAGCGGCCCGCTACGGCTTGCCCTTGCGCAGCTTGTCGAACTTGCGCCAGTAGCCGAACTCTTCTTCCTGCACCTCGAAGTCGAGTTCCGAGACGCGGGCCAGCAGCCGCTCCTGCACGTCGGCCACGGCGCGGTTGTAGACCGTGGGGCCGATCTCCTCCAGGAAGAAGCCCAGCAGGCCGCCGGCGGCGATGTTGCCGATCGGCTCGTCCATGTTCTCGCGGAAGTAGCGCTCGATCGACGCGATGGCCTGGGCGCGGGCTTACTTGGACAGTTCGATGGTCATGGTGGTGGCGGGTGCGGTGTCGGTGGCGGTGGAGTTTGGGGCGCGTGGCGGAACCACGGTGCCCGGCCGGTCGTCACGAGTTTCGCTTCTTTGCCTTCTTCCGGTTCGACTGCGAGCCCCAGTCGCCGCAGTCACCGCAGTCGCTGCAGTCGCACGTGTCACTGTTCAAGCCGCCGAGGTCGCAGCCGCCGAAGTCGCAGCCGCCGCAGTCGCAGTCGCCGCGCTGCCCGGCGCCGCGGCCGGCGACCCGCGACGGTCGCGCGCGGTGGACTTCGCCGCACCTCGCCAATCGCGCCTGCAGCACGGCCGTGCCTTTGACGAGGCCGAAGCGCCGGATGGCACGCGAGCCCAGCGTCGAGCAACTGGCCCGCCCGGTGTGCGTGCGGTAGGCGCAGCAGAAGCCCTTGTGGGGCGAGACGAAGCGCTTGTAGATGCCGATGCCGGCCATCGCGATACGCCGCATGGAATGGATCTCCGATGCCAAACCGCCGCACCGGCGGCCCGCATTCTTCTACTCCGGCTTCGGCGCCAACGTTATCGATACGGGCCGCGACGCGCCGTTGGCGCTTTTGACGACGAGCTTCAATTGCTCGCCGACATTGCGCTCCAGGTAGGGCTTCAAATCGCCGGCCTTCGCGCCCGCGACCGGCTTGCCTTCGACTTCCACGATGAAATCGCCCTCGACGATGCCGGCCAGGGCGGCCGGTGACGCGGGTGCCACCTTGGCGATCTTCACCGACTTGAGCGTGGGGTTCCAGAAGACGCCCTCGCCATCGATGGCCATGCTGATGCCGATGTAGCCCTTGTCCGCCGAATGGGCCGCCGACGCCGCGAGCAGCAGGAGGATCGCGATGATTTTGTGGCTGCACATGACCATGGAGTTGGATGGTTGAGGTTGACGCTTCGCTCGCCGAACTCGATGCGGGTCGAAGCAGCGGCGGTCGAGTTTGCCCTGCCGTGCCGCCACCGGTCGGTCGACATCTTACGAAGCAACTGGCCCGCCCCGTGCCGCAACCGCGGGCGACGGGTCTTGCGGCAACTGCGTGCCTTGCGACCACACCGCGCGCCAGGCGCCGGCCTGCAAGGCATAGAGGTCCGTGTGCCAGCACTCGACGACCTTGCCCGATGGAAAGGTGATCGTGGCCTGGTACCGGACCGCGGCCATGCCCGGAGACACTCGAACTCGCATGGGGCCGTGTTCCCAGCTTGCATAGAACACGTCCTGCGCCATCAGGGCGAGGTAGCGCTCCAGGCTCATGACGCGACCGGGGACACTGATTAATTCGTAGTCCGGCGCATGCGGCCGCCGGATGGCTGCCACGTCTCGGGCAACGAGCGCCCGCGTGCGCTCGACCTCGAGCGCGCGGAAGAAGTCTTCATCCGGCATCGCGGGCGGCGAGGGGCGCAGGTCAGCCGGCATCACGCTGAGCAAGCCCATGGTCGTGCTTGAACCGGGGCACCGGCTGGATCCGTGAATGGCAGGCACCCGTTCGCGTGATGGTCGAGCCCACGGCGTACAGATGCGTCGCTCGACGCCAGGCGCGATCCTTCTTGCTCGTCAGGCCGCTCGTGGCCGGTACGAAGCCGCATGCTCGGCATTCAGGCCGCACTCGCGGCGCTCGGTGACGAAGGCCGGTCATGCAGCATGTAGATGGCGGGGCCATCGGGGGTGACGATTTGCTTGACCTGGCGAAACCCGGCGTTCTCGTAACAGCGAATCGCGCGGAGATTGTGTGGCGCCGGATCGGTTTGAACCTTCGTGACCTCGGGATTGCTGAACAGCGTGCTCACAAGCGCTCGGACAAGCTGTGTGCCGAGACCCTGCCCGAGTCGTTCGGGAAGGGCGATGAACTGGTCGATACCACGCACGCCCGGATCGGTTTCATCCGGCCACCAACCGTCCCCGGAGCCGAGCGCCACATACGACTGCGCGTAGGCAAAGGGCATGCCGTCAAGCAGCCCGATGTACGGGACGACGCTCTCCTGCGCCAGCACCCGTGGCAGATAGTGCTCGTGCACCGCTTGCAGCGACGGGCGTTCTCCACCCCACCATTCGACGATGTGCGGTCGATTCAGCCACTGGTGAAGCATGCTCAGATCGTGCTCGGTCATCAGACGGAGCGTGACGATGGGAGAGGTCATGCCGAACGAGCCTGTCGCGCGTGCCGACTGATCGAGTGCGAGTGGCTGCTACGCCTGCTTGCTCTTGAACGCCTGCACCACCAGCTTCTCCAGCACCTTCGGATCGATGTCCGTCATGCGGCTGACGTACAAACAACCCTTGCCCAACTTGTGCTTGCCCAGCTTGGCGAGCAGTTCGTCGGCCCGCTCGCCTCGGGTGACACCGTAGATGGAGATGTCGCCCTTGCGCGAGGAGAACCCGACCGAGCAGATCTCGCCGACCTTGCCGCCCGCAAGCTCGTACTGGTGGACGCCGAAGCCGACGATGGCAGGCCCCCACATCACCGGCGGCGCCTTCGTTGCCTTGGCCATGAGCGCCATCAGGGCGGCACAGTCGTTGCGCCTGGACTCGTCCGCAATTGCCGCAATGTAGGCGGACGGATCAGTTGCAGAGGCTTTTGTCTTGTTCTCAGCCACGGGTACCTCCTGGCACGAATTGCGATCGATGAGCGAACAGCGCTGCAAGAAGCTGAACCCTCAAGCGTCGATCGCCACGCATGGTCAAACGCAGAAACTCGCGCTGCCACGCGTTCCAATGGGGAGCGCCGCGCCGAGTGCCGATCGATTGCACGCCGCAGCCTGCAGCGCCGATGGCGCCAAGTCCGTCGGGGCGAACGCGACCGCGACTGCTTTGGTCGAAGGGCAATCCGAGTGAGGGGTTCATAGTTCAAATTGACGGTATTGGGTGCACACCCCCTCGTGAACGCTATTGATGGTGGACGTACTCAGCCCAACTGGCGTGCCCACGAGGCCATGTAGAAAATAGATGCTCACTCACCTCTCCTCGCGGGCCAGCTTTGTGGCGAGTTCGTAGATCTGTTGGCGAACAGTATCGAACCGCTCGTTGATGTCTTTGTTCGTGCCGTGCTGAGAGGCTGAAAGCACTACGTCATTGAGGCTTCCCATGCCGCCGTAGGCGGACAGAAGATGCTCGATTCCATAGAAATCAAGTGCTCGGATGCGCCGGGCATCCTGGGCAAGCCAGGTCGCCCAGGATGGATGCGCGTGGGCGTGCAGTATTGAGGACGCTTCTTCTACCAATGTTGAGAGCCGCGCAATGTCCGGGTGCATTTGTGACGCCTAACGAATGAAAGGGACTTCCCCATCCCGAACGCGCCGCGACGTGTGGCGGCCTTCGGCAACCAAGTGCCACGGTGGGGTTGCGAATCTCATCCTGTCGCTCGAAAGGGGAAGGCCATGGCAATCGTATTCGTCGGCATCGATCTCGCCAAGAACCTGTTCGCCGTGCACGGCGTTGACGCCGCCGGGCGGGTGGCGCTGCAGCGGCCCGCCGTGCCGCGCGACAAGCGGCTCGCGTTGGTGGCCGAACTGCCGCCGTGCACCAACGGCATGACGTCCTGCTCCGGCGCCCACCACTGGGCGCTGCAGTTCTCCGCCTTTGGCCACGCCGTGCGGCTGGTGGCTCCGAAGTTCGTGGCACCGTATCGCCTGTCGGGCAAGACCGGCAAGAACGACGCAGCCGATGCCGCGGCCATCTGCGAGACCATCCAGCGAGACCATCCAGCGCACCCACAAGCGCTTCGTGCCGGCCAAGAGCGTGGAGCAGCAGAATCAACTGATGGTGTCACCGCCGGTTGAATACTCCCCAGATCGGGCGGTTGAAACTCCCCCAGTCTGATCCTTCGCGCGTAGCCGGGCCGAGCCCCGAGGCGCTGCGCGCGGTGCCGGCCGAGGTGATCGAGGACGCGGGCAACGAGTTGTCCGGCGTGGCGCGCTTGGCGCTGCAGCGCGCGCACCTGCACTGGATCGACATCGATCTGCAGATGGCCTGGTGCGACGAGCGCATCGCCTGTCATGTGCGATCCGACGAGCGCGCCAAGGCGGCAGCCACGCTGCAAGGCATCGGCCCCATCACCGCCTCGGCGCTGGTGGCCAGCGTGGGAGACTTCGGCCAGTTCGCCAATGCGTGCCAGTTCGGCGCCTGGCTGGGCCTGGTGCCGAGCCAGGACTCCAGCGGCGGCAAAGCCAGCCTCGGGCGCATCAAAAGACGCGGCGACGACTACCTGCGCACGCTGCTGATCCAGGGCGCCAAGTCCGCGGTGATGAGAGCCGGCCAACGCAGTGATCGCATAAACCAGTGGATGGTGCAGCTCAAGGAGCGCGTGGGCTGGCAGAAGGCTGTCGTCGCGCTGGCCAACAAGAACGCGCGCATCCTGTGGGCGGTGCTCACGCGCGGCAAGGCGTTCGATCCCAATCATGTTCCCGGGCCACCTACTGAAGCCGGGCTGTAGATGTGCAGCCTGTCCGTCGCCGGTAACGCCTTCGAGCCGCACGCCCGATCGATCCAGAGAAAGGAATACCGCTCGACAGGAAGAAGACCGAAACGCCGTTGACTCAGCGGGAAGTCCCTGTAGAAGGTTAGGGCAACGCTGCAAAAGGTCAGCCGCTCGCGTCAATTAGACGTTATCAACCGATGAAGCAGCAAACCCTTGCGATGGCCGCCGACCAAGGCGAGAACTTCGAGCGATTCCGCCGCCCGACGCGGCGCGACGAGTTCCTGGCGACGATGGAGCGCGTGGTGCCTTGGGACGACCTGTGCGCGGT